>Ga0074195_1000227_pt1 | contig 132591 bp, 119 predicted proteins | sample EPASupsiteHSE623_FD_64525 | JGI IMG/M metagenome (GOLD analysis project Ga0074195, IMG submission 64525) | Bioremediated contaminated groundwater from EPA Superfund site, New Mexico - Sample HSE6-23 | ecosystem: Environmental > Aquatic > Deep subsurface > Groundwater > Contaminated ...
GTAAGAATGCGGCTTGATGTTGGGATCATTCCACGGATTGATGTGCCGGACCATCCGGCTGTTGTTGATCATGTTCCGGGTGGGGCTCATGAAGACGCCGGCCATGTGCATCAGCTTGCTGTATGGGAAGTAGATCAGCAGAGCGCAGACCAGGAAAATGTGGATGAAGAAGATCGCTCCGATCTGCCCGGCAATGGCTGGGGAGAAGGTGGCCAACCCATGGGTCAGCTGCTTGATCGCAACCACGTCAACCCTGAAAACATTGCGCATCAGGATGCCGGTAAGAGCAATGCCGAAGATCAGCAGCAGCGGGAAGTAGTCGGCGGGCAGGGAGATGTACCGGATGTTGGAAAGAAATACCCGGCGAAGGAACAGAAAGGCGATGGCCCCGAGAAAAAGGGCGTCGGTCTGGTAGAAAACCGGGGAGCCGATCTGGAGGAATCCGTCTCCGAACTCAAGAGCCGCCACAAATCCGGGAACCGGATCCATGAACAGCCGCATGTGGCGGAGAATAATGACCAGAAAAGAGTAGTGGAACAGCAGGGCAAACAGCCAGAGAAATTTGCTTGAGCCATACACCAGTTTCGGTCCCTCGTGTATTTCCGCCTTGGTGTTGCGGAAGAGCGAGCGGAACAGGGCGACCTCAAGGATCATCCTGGCGATAACCCCCAGCTTGGTGGAGGGGCAATCGATCTTGTTCTGTTTGATCCAGGGCAGGGAGTTGGCCTGACCACAGGTGGTCGGAATCCGGAAGGGAACGGGAGATTTTGCCCATTGCACTACGCGATAGACAATGCCTCCTAAAAAGAGGGCAAAGGCAAGATAGGGCAAGATGATCCCCACCAGCGCCTGCCCACCCGGCACCTGGGCGGCCACCAGGGCAACCGCGATAAGCGCCAACACTGCGATGAATGGATTCAGGATTCTCATTTACAATTACCTCGCATCATGTTTAGGATCCGCTCCGGAATGGCCATTGATGGTAACATTTCTGTTTCCGTGGCTATTCCATAACGGTTTTTTATGTCGTCCTTGCCTGGGAAACGGCAAGGATATTTTATTCCATCGGTTTCTACACCGTAATGCTTTTGAGCGTTGTCTCACCGGCTGCGTTTTCGTCCAACAACTTCGAAGGGCAACCGCGATCCGTTGTGAAGCTGTTTCCGCTTTTGATCTCGGCGATCCGGGTCTGATAGAGCCTTTCCCTGCAGGCGGAATACAGATCGAACATGGTGTAGGCCAGGATGTCGGCCTTTTCTTCAAACGCAAGCCAACCTTCATGATCGTCGACTTTGTCCTTCCTGCAGAAATCCTTGACCACTCTCTTCAAGATGTATGCCATGGAGACCGCTTCGGAGGGATTAAATGTCTGAACCGCCCGAATCTGCACCATATGCTCGAGGGATTCCACTATCTTTTCCGGCTCGTTTTTCTCGAAGAGAAGGGCATACACCGACCACAGGGAGCTTTTCACCGCCACCCCCACCGGATTGGCAAACTTGTCCTTCTCTTTTTTAAAGATCCGGGAGCCGTCCGCCGGGTAGGTAGCCAGAACCTGATCGACCCAGCTGTCCAGAATCTCGCCTTTTCGATCTATGAGCAGTTCGGCAACTAACATCCCTCTCCTCGAAAATACCCTGTTTTTTTAGGGGGAAACACCTATATCCTGAATGACCATTCAGAATATGAAAGGCATTGGTAGCATGTTTCAATTCAGATTTCAACAAGAAAAATGCGCAGGGAATGGTGCGGATTATGAGATGGTATCGAGGAGAATGCCGGCTTCCTGCTGAAGATTTTTGAGAAGAACCGGCAGGTCGTCGAGGTCGATCACCACGTCGCCGATAATGGAGCATTGTTCATTGCCGGTGCAGTCATAGACATCAAGGGAATAGCCGTTTTCGTCTTTGATGAGTACAAGGTGAATGAGGATATTCTGATTTTCAAGGTGGGTGTTGACCTGCTCCACCAGGCGGCGGACCGAGGTTTCCTCGGGTGAGTGGAAAAGAGATTCTTCCCGATGCCGGCGCGACTCTCTGTCCCGCTGCCATTCGCGTTTGAAGGCGCCGACGCGGGCAATCGGGGCGAGACCGTCGATGGGCTCAACCTTTTTTTCCTTCCGATACGGATCGATCCTGATAGGTCGCGGAAATTTGATTTCATCGGAAATAACCATTGTTTCCCCCCGGTCTCCGGTCGTTTCCTTCTCGTGAGTTATGCTTCTCCTTGATATTCTGTCACAATACCCATCGACATTATTTGCGCGGAACTATAATTTTTTAGGTGATGGCCTTACACTTCCCTTTCCTCGCCTTCCCTGGCAAAGAATATTTCGGTGCTGCTCTGGCCTGGCCGGACGCAATATGTTTTCGCCAGGGCGTCTATCTGGTCGTCGGTGCGCATGGGGTCATGGTGAAACAGGGCCAGGGCTTTCACCCCGGCATTATTGGCGGCTCCAATCGCATGCTCAAAGGATGAGTGGCCCCATCCCGTAAATTTGGCCAGATATTCTTCGCGGGTGTATTGGCTGTCGTGCACCAGAAGATCCACCCCGGAAAAAAACTGTTCCAAAACCCCATTCTGTTCCTGCGCCACCATTTCGCCTTCTGTGGCCATGCCTTCGTCATAGGAGGGATCTTCCGGGTCGGTGCAGAAAACATTGCGGAAAGGCTCGGTGTCGTAGGCCGTGCAGATCGTTTTCCCCTGGTAGGCAAACCGATAGCCAAGGCAGAGGATGGGATGGTTCAGGTACTTTGCCGTTACGGTAATCCCGTCGCCCAGATCTATCTCGCCCTCCTTGAGGTCAATGTATTCGATCTTGGCGGCAAGCTCTGCCTGGCGGACCGGGAAATAGCGGTAGGTCAACTGGCCGCCCACGATTTTTTCCAGGGTATCGCCCTCGAAGCTGACCGGACCGTGTACCCTGATGGTGCTTCCCGGCACGTAGATCGGGGTGAAAAAAGGAAATCCCATGATGTGATCCCAGTGGGTATGGGTCAGAAAGATATCCGTGGTGATCGGCCCTTTTTTGAAGTCGTTGGCCATCATGAAATTGCCCAGTTCCCGAAGGCCGGAACCGGCGTCGATGATGATCAGGCGATTGACTTCCGGGAAGCGCAGCTCAATGCAGGCCGTGTTGCCGCCATACTTCATGGTTTTCGGCCCGGGACAGGGAATGGAGCCCCGCACCCCCCAGAATTTTATTTTCATGCTCATTTATGTCTCCCTGGCGACCTGGAGAAAAACCTGGGCCTTTTCTATTTCCTGTTGCACAACCAAATGCAGACTGGAAAGATCATACCATTTCAAGCCGACCAGGGCGAGCAGTTCGGCAACTCTGGACATGTCCGGGTAGCTGTCTCCGGCGGAACCGACGTCAAAGAGGTTGGCGTAGGTGTTTGCCAGAGCCACCACGCTGACAAGCTGGCGGTTGTCAGCTGACGCGTTCTCCGGGGTGTGATGGAAGCGGAGCAGTTCGGTGAGCGCCTGGTTAAGCTGCCATTTTTCGGCGATCATCTTCCCTGCCCGACTGTGGTCGAAGCCAAGCAGCACCTCTTCGGATTTTGTCAATGACCCCTGTTCAAGTGCGGACAGTTCCAGTGCCTGTCGATATTCCTCGGCAAAACAGTTATTTAAGGGGATTTTGCCAAGATCGTGGAGCAGCCCGGCAACAAAGAATTCCTCCTGCATCATTCCGGGAATCCCCTTGAGTTTGGCCAGGGCCTTGGCCATCACCCCCACGCAGAGGGAATGGGTCCAGAACGCATCCATGGACAGCGAGCGGAAAGAGTCTTGCTTTCCCATGCTGCCCAGAACCGCGGTGCTCAGGGCCAGGTTTTTCACGGTGTTGATCCCGAGCATGATGATCGCCCGGGTCAGGGAATTGATCTGGTTGGGCAGAGAGTAATACGCCGAGTTGATGAGCTTGAGCACCTGACCGGTCAGGACAGGGTCCAGGGCGATGACTCGGTTCAGGTCGTTGGCCGAGGTGCTGGGGGTATTGCAGACCTCAAGAACCTTGGTCACCGTGGTGGACAGGCTCGGCATCCGCTCGATATATTTCTGGATCAGTGCGAAGCGCTGTTCGTTGGTCAGGGGGAGGCCGGGCATCGGCAGACCTTTCAGTGTGGTTTAGGAGTCGTTATGAACTTTTTCGTGCGTGACCATGCGGTTTCGCCTTCCGGATGAAGATATCAATTTGTTACAACGACTTGGACCATAGTAGCTGAGGCTGACCGTGCGGTCAAGGAGGGGAGTTCAACAATCGTGTTTTATTAAAAAATCGCGGATCATTTCGTTCATGATTTCGACCCTGGGCTTGCCGGTTTCATGGACAATGATCCAGACGCAGCGTTGAAAGGCCCGGAAAAGATCGCTGTCCACCTGAAGGGTCAACCGTTCGGTTTCTCCCTCGCTGTCAGTGTCCGGATTCACTGTCAGCACCCTTCCCGTCTATTGAAGGCAACAGCCTCGGCATAGGTGATGCCGGTTCCGCCAAAGATGTCGAGAGCGCTGCCGATGGTCGCGTCCAGCCGGTTCAAGCCCAGCTCCTTGACCCGATAGAGGTCGGCAAGGTTCTTCACCCCGCCCGCGTAGGTGGTGGGAATCGGGCTCAAGCGGCCGAGCATCTCGGTTAGCTCTTCTTCTATCCCTGCGCATTTTCCTTCCACATCAACGGCATGGATGAGGAATTCACAGCAATGGTTGGCGAAATAGGCAAGGGACTGCTCGGAAACCGCTACCTGGGTGAATTTCTGCCACCGGTCGGTAACGATATAATAGACATCCCCTTTTTTCCGGCAACTCAGGTCAAGGACCAGCCGTTCCTTGCCCACCGCCCGGACCAGCTCCTCAAGACGGTCTTCATGCACGATTCCGTCCTTGAAAACCGCGGAAGTGACGATCACCGCGCTCGCGCCCCGGTCCAGCCAGAGCGCGGCATTGTCCGCCGTAATCCCTCCGCCCAATTGCAATCCGCCGGGAAAGGCCTGCAAAGCCCCTGTGGCCGCTGTTTCGTTGCCCGGGCCCAGCATGATCACATGGCCGCCGAAAAGCCCGTCCTGCTTATACATGGCGGCATAATGGGAGGCGGGCTGGTCCGAGGCAAAGTTGGTGGTCAAGCTCTCCTGCTGTTCGTCGGAAAGGGTGGAGCCGACAATCTGCTTTACCCGGCCATGGTGGAGGTCAATGCACGGTCTGAATTTCATGGGATATCAAGTTTCCTGGCCAAAGAGGCTGTTTTTCGGGAAAGAGTAGCCTCTTCCCGGGGAAAAGGTCAATAAAAAAGGCGGACAGCTTGCGCCGTCCACCTTGTGTTGATTCACATGTTATGTGCTTGTAAAAAAGAGTGCTTCGACAGGCTCAGCACGAACGGTAGGCCATGCACTGAAAAAATGTCCGTTCGTGCTGAGCCTGTCGAAGCACTTGAATCGTTGCTTACTTGCAGTCTTCCCTGATCATGAAGGTCTTCGGGTCGAGCTTGAGGAGCTTGCCGCATTTGCTGACCGCGGCGGAACCCTTGATGATGTTCAGGTCAATGCACTCGCTTTGCGAAACCGGCTTGAGGAGGACAATGGTGTTGAACAGGTCTTCCATGCCGCTGCAGGGGGCCGGAACGCCGGAGGCGGGAACTTCAACCCCATCGGTGGAGACGGCGGAGAACCAGATCTGCAGGTCCATGGCCTTGGCCAGATCACGCATCCCTTCCAGCACCGCCCGGTCGCCGTTGACAAAGTCGAAGCCGTCAACCACCATGCAGCTCGGCTTGATGACATTCTGCTGCACAAGGTCATGCAGCCGCTCTTCAAGTTTGGCCAGGCTGAACTTGGATTCGTTGAAGGTGATGATCATCCGGTTGCGCATGATCGAGTCGTGGGTTTCCGCGGCGTTGTCCAGCTTGCACCCTTCGGCGATATCCTTGAACATGTCGTCATACCAGAGCTTGGTCTTGTCAAGGCTCTGGCCGACACTGACATGGACAACCTGCTTGTCGTTCAACAGACTGTCCAGGGCGATCTGCACCAGCAGCGCGGTTTTGCCGACACCGGCCCGGGCCATGACCAGACCCATCCGGCTGGATTCCTTGGCGTCGCTTTCGCCCTTCAGGTGGCGGATGGGATTCTTCTCAATCAGCTCTTGTTTCAGCATGGCGGTATCCTATTTTTGTAATTATGCAGCTTGACGCCGACATTGGGCAAAAAAACGAAAGCAACTGTTCAGCAGATGGGGTGCTGCTGAACAGGTACTATTTTTTGTCTTTTTTCTGGGCCTTGCTGATCAACTCTTCGGCAACGCTCTTGGGCACCGGACGGTAGGTGGCAAATTCCATGGTAAACTCTGCCTTGCCCTGCGTCAAGGAGCGAAGATCGGTTGAGTAGCCGAACATCTCGGAAAGGGGCACTTCGGCCTCGATGACCGTGTAGGCGTCTTCCTCGTTGGTGCCGATGATCATGCCGCGCCGCTGGTTCAGGCTGCCCATGATCGAGCCCTGGAACTCGGTGGGACCCTCGACCGCAACCTTCATGATCGGCTCCATGATAACCGGCTTGGCCTTCATGTATGCCTCCTTGAAGCCGCCCATGGCAGCGAGCTGGAAGGCGATATCCGAGGAGTCCACCGCATGGGAGGCGCCGTCGTTGATTGCGCAGCGAACGCCGGTGACATGGGCGCCGACCAGGGAGCCCTTTTCCAAACATTTCTGGAAGCCCTTGTCGCAGGAGGGGATGTACTCGCGGGGTACGGAACCGCCGACGATCTGATCGACAAATTCGTACTCGCCTTCTTCCAGAGGTTCGATGTAGCCTGCAACCCGACCGAACTGACCGGAGCCGCCGGTCTGCTTCTTATGGGTGTAGTTGAACTCGGCCCGCTGGGTGATGGTCTCGCGGTAGGCAACCTGGGGCGCGCCCACGGTTACCTCGGCCTTGTATTCGCGCTTCATCCGCTCGACGTATACGTCGAGATGCAGCTCGCCCATGCCGGAGATGATGGTCTCCAGGGTTTCCTGGTCCACGTAGGTCTTGAAGGTGGGGTCTTCCTTGGTGAAGCGGTTCAGGGCCTTGGACATGTTGTCCTGGGCCTTGTTGTCCACCGGGGTGATGGACAGGGAAATAACCGGCTCCGGCACATGCATGGAGCTCATGGAGAAGTTGTAGTCGCCGCGGGTGAAGGTGTCGCCGGAGGCGCAGTCGATGCCGAACAGGGCGACGATGTCGCCGGAGCCGGATTCTTCGATCTCCTCCATCTCGTCGGAATGCATCCGCACCAGACGGCCGACCTTGGCCTTCTTGCCGGTCCGGACGTTGACGATGGAATCGCCCTTCTTCAGGGTGCCCTGGTAAGTGCGCACGTAGGTGAGCTGTCCGTACCGGCCGTCCTCAAGTTTGAAGGCAAGGGCCAGCAGCGGGTCGCCCGGCTGGTTGGTGACCTTGACCTCGGCCTCGTCGTGATCCAGGTCAAGGGCAAAGTTCTCGACATCGGTGGGGCACGGGAGGTAATCGTTTACCGCGTCCAGCAGAAGCTGTACGCCTTTGTTCTTATAAGCGGAGCCCATCATTACCGGGCTGAATTCCAGAGACAGCGTGCCTTTGCGGATCGCTGCCATGATCATTTCCTCGGTGGGGGTGCCTTCGAGCACAGCCTCCATCAATTCATCGGAAAACATGGAAACCGCATCCAGCATCTCTTCCCGCTTGATGTCGCATTCCTCTTTATATTTGGCCGGGATTTCCTCGATGCGGATCTTGTCGCCGTTTTCTCCGTCGAAGTATACGGCCTTCATTTTGACCAGGTCAATGAGGCCCTGCATGTCGCCCTCAAGGCCCATGGGAACCTGGATGGGCACTGCGTTGAGGCCCAGTTTTTCGCGGAGCTGCTTGATAACCTTGTCCGGATTGGCGCCGGTGCGGTCGCATTTATTGATGAAGGCGACGCGGGGAACCCGGTAGCGGGTCATCTGCCGGTTTACCGTGATGGACTGGGACTGTACGCCGCCCACGGAGCAGAGAATCAGCACCGCGCCGTCGAGTACGCGCAGGGCCCGCTCAACCTCGATGGTGAAATCCACGTGGCCCGGGGTGTCGATGATGTTGATGGAATGGTCCTTCCAGTCGCAGTAGGTGGCGGCGGAACAAATGGTGATGCCGCGTTCCCGCTCCAGCTCCATGGAGTCCATCTTGGCGCCGACGCCGTCCTTGCCGCGCACTTCATGGATCGCATGAATACGCTGTGTATAAAAAAGAATGCGCTCGGTCAGGGTGGTTTTTCCCGAGTCGATATGGGCGCTGATTCCAATATTGCGGACTTTCGAAAGGTCTTTCATGGTAACTCTTCCACTCCATTCATGCAGTTGCGCGGTTAGGCCTGGTGCCGGTCAAGGCACCATACCTTGGGAAACCGGCATTAACGCCGTCGTTAAAATTAACGTGTACAGTTGTGATCCCGAGAACGGCATAAGTAGCCGTAACGAAAGGCCAAGAAAGTACAGGTTATTTGTCGAACGGCTACTAAAAAACGGCCCTGGTCTGGGGCCGCATGGACAGTCTTTTTAAGAACCGGCACTTTTACCCCTAAGCCCCGCCGCTGTCAAGGGAAAAATTCGGCGCATTCGCACGCAGTTACTTGTGGTGGGAAGGGTGTAATTCATGAGCGATGCAATACGGGAAGATGAAGGTCAATAGGGGGAATCCGGATCACTGGATAAAAAAAAGGCGCTCCGTGTGTGGAGCGCCTTTTTTTGTAATACTGTTCGGGTAAAAATTAGAATCCGTAAGAGACCATCAGATACCCTACGTTTGCCTCGTAATTCGGGTCGGCATACAATCCGCTGTAGTAGGTTATACCTTGGCCAGTGTTCGCAACAATGTTCGCGTAGCTATCATTGTACGTGTAGTCTTTATACTCAAGTTTTTCGTACAGATAGCCTACAGTCATTGTGAGTTTAGGGTCGATGGCATAGGTTGCCTTGGCTTCCAGTCGTTTTTTGGTATAATCGTCCGACTCCGTTACATTCGTATAAGTGGTGCTGTTTAAACTGGTGATATCTATAGCACCATCCGAATCATCATGCTGCCAGGAGAGATTGAAGGACAATTTATCGGTGGCCGCGATGTTTGCAGCCAGGCCATAGGTCCAGAAGTCATCGTTGGTTGTTTCGACACGGACGGGCGTCAGGCCAAGGCTGGTACGCTTGTTGGCATCGCTTTCAGTTTTCTCGAACCCTGCAAAACCGCTTAGGGTGAGGGTTTCCAAAGCTCGCCAAGTAAAATCTGCGTACACATTCTGGCGCTTGTCGTCGTTGCGGCTGGAATTATTCCAGTCATAATTATTGTGCGTGTAAGTGTAGTTCAACCCCAAGTCAAGATTGTCCGCAGGATACAGGTCAAATCCCAGCTTCCATTCGTCCATAGTCTTGTCTGCAGCATCGAACCGTGTTGTGTAAATGGTCGGTGCTGTGACTCCGGCTATATTGATGTCCGAATCCCGCTCCAGCCTTTTGTAACGAACCTTTGCTGTGAGCCATTCCAGCGCACTGTTTTTAAGGCCGATATAGACACTGTCGTCCGTTGTCGATTCAGGATTGTCATACCGATAAAAATTGCCAGCGGACGTAAATGCAGGCAATGCTGTTGAGCGGTCGGTGTTCAGATACTCATAGCCCGCGTCCAGCTTTGTTTTGTTGGGCAACCTGTAGCCGAGATCAATGCCGGCGGTATTTTTCTCGTAGCTGAGAAGTTCCTTTGCGTTGTTAGTCGATGCGGTTGAAAGCCCATAAGAGATGACGGACGATTTATTATCTCGGTCAGTGTAGTTGTAATAAATTTTAGTGTCCAATTTGTCCAAGGGCCGCGAGGATAACGTAATTGAGGCGTTCGTATAATCAATATCGCCTTCAAAAGTTGTTCGGTTCAAGCTGGTAAGGGTTCCGAGCATGCCTGCATTGTAATTGATATCACTTGCCGTAAAATCATTTTGCAGATTAGCATGACTGATCCCGGCCGCAAGGGCGGAGCCAAGGGGCAGATCGCGCCAACTGAGATCGGCAGCGAGTTTCCGGTATTCATTGTCCGGAGCAAGAACAACATTTTTGTCAACTTGTCCTGCTGCGGTGGCTTCGCTTCCTACCTGGAAATACTTGTTGTCGTTGTTGAATGAGCTCAGGTAGCCGGTGAGTGACGCGGAAAGCGATTCCCCCAGATAGCCGGCTTTCAGGTGCAGATCGTCCGTGGTGTTCGAAATGGGTTCAGGCACCTCAGCAAAGCTGCGCGAGCCATTTGTGTGATTTAAGACCGCACTGTAAGGCCGAAGTCCATTCTGTTCGCGTTTTTCCGCGCCGAAATTGATATAAAATGGGGAGCGAAGCGAGAGTTCCAGTTCCCCCCCATAGCTTTTGTGGTCCACAGCATAATCGAACTTTGTCCAGGTAGCTGTGTTTGCCAGAGTAGTGACAGTTATGTTTTGAGTGCCCAGCCCGGTATATGGCATTATGGCATCAAAAGTATAGTTATGCGGCATTTCATCATAATTCAGCTTGTACTTGAAATTCCCGTATTCCCCCCCCTTGAGCTGGAATGACTGATCATCCAGACCCGGCTTGATTGCATCGAACTGGAAATAATACGCGCCTTTTAAATAATCGAGCTGAATTTCTCCCAGGATGGAATCATCTTGATCGCTAAATTCTTGGAAACGGGCTTTGTCGCCGTTGATATTGACCCCCATCGCCCCGAGCGCGATAGAGCCGCTGACCTCAGCTTTATTATCATCCCCCGCAACGGCAAGGCCAGGAGCGGCAAGCGACAACAAGATTACAGCAGAATAGATTTTCTTTTTCATTGCCTGCCTCCTTTATCGGCTGAATGATCTTCTGAAATTGGCGGAACCATGTATTGAGTGATGGCATTCGATACAGCCTCGTCCGCGGATGAAGGGCGAAGTCTTTGCCGTTGCAGCATCATTGGTGGTTGTGTGATGTTGCGTGTCATCATGGCAATTCTGGCAAAGATTGACGATCTTCTCCACCATCAGATTCTCGTGGCGGCTCCCATGCGGGGTATGGCAGGTAGCGCAGTTTTCCTCCACGGGGGGGTGCTCCCAAATCCACGGTCCGCGCTTGTCAGCATGGCATTTGTAACAGAGCTGGTTGGTGTTTTCGGCCTTGAGCATTTTTTTTGTCTGGGTGCCATGGGTGTTATGGCAATCGGAGCATTTTACTTTTCCCTCGATAATGGGATGATGTGAGAACTTGTTTGCATCGGACCGCACATCTTTATGGCAACTGAAGCACACTGTCGGCTGTTTTACGGTGGCGCGCGGGGAGTGAATATCATGACAGGCGGCACAACTTACGTCGTTCTTTTTGTGCGCTCCCATATCCCACAGGGAAAGATGTGCTGATTTCTGATGACACCCAAGACATTTCTGGCTGAGTTCGTCCGCAGAGCGACCGCCGCCTTTGCCGAAGGAAATCACGGTCTGTTTGGACGGATCGTTTACATGTTTGTCTGTTTCGCCATGACAGGACTGGCAGCTGTTTTTTCCCTGCCAGATTTTTGCATGGTACGATGTGTTGAAGCTTGCCACCGGTTTTTCGTGGCAACTGGCGCAATCGGCTCCGAGTGCAGCGGCCTGGGCCAAATCCGGTGCAAGAAATTGACCGGCAAGACCTCCTCCCATTGTTAACATGGCCAGTGACCATGCCGAGACAACGACTTTTGGCAAAAGTCTGTTCCTTTTCCGCATATCCTTCCTCCTCTCCTTTTTCCCCTGCTTTCTGGTTCGAAAGGGGCCTGTTGCCAGGTCCTTCCTGTGACGGTTGCACCTTTTATTGCGAGGAGCGTGCCACGGGTGCAAAGAAAATTGCAATCTCGTAAATACAATGAGATAGGTGGATTGCGGCCGGTTGTATGTATTGGGGTGTGCGGGCTGATGTGGGGAAATGACCAGTTCGAGTTGGGGATATGCCCAAATTGGGTTTTTGAGGGTGCGATGGGGTTCGGCGCGGCATGACCGGCCACCGGGGATGGCATGAATTGCATGTTGCATAGATGCAGGGCGGCTGGTAGTCTCGTTTACAGGTTGCCGCCCTGTTTATGGATAGTTTGGGAGATTCTGGACCCGGTTTTCATTTTCGAGGCTATGGGGTGTGGTGGACTTGAAAAAGACGGCCCTTCGACAGGCTCAGGGCGAACGGAGGGTTTCTTTTGAAGCTTTTGCAAGTGACTTCAATATATTGGAATTTCATCACCGGTAATATTGCCCGTGTTGAGCCCTGTTGAAGTATCTGCTTGTCGCACATTCCGAGTTGTTGCGAACCCAACACAGTGAACTGGAGACGTGTATGCGTTTGTTTTGTGCCCGATCCGGAATCCGAATCCTGCTGTGCTGTGTTTTTCTTTTTTTCCTCGCGGGCTGCAGCGATGAGCAGCCCGCTCCCCCGGCCGCCAAGCCGCCCCCCCCTGCCCCGGCCACAAAGATCGTCATCGGCCTTATTCCCGAGCTGGACATCTTTGCCCAGAAAAAGCGTTACGAATCCATTGCCCAATATATCTCCCTGAAAACCGGCGCAGCGGTTGAACTCAAGATACTTTCCCGTTACGGCAATATCCTGAGCAATTTCCGGGACGAAGGCATGGACGGGGCTTTTTTCGGCAGTTTCACCGGGGCGCTGGCAATTAACAGGCTGGGGGTTGAGCCTCTGGTGCGGCCGGAATACGGCAACGGGGTCTCCACCTATTCCGGCATGGTTTTCGCCAGAAAGGACAGCGGCATAAAAACGGCGCGGGATATGAAGGGCAAGGTTTTTGTCTTTGTGGACAAGGCGACCACGGCCGGCTGGCTGCTGCCGCTCTACTTTTTCCGGGGACAAGGCATCCGGGATTATCGGACCTGGTTCAAGGAGACTTATTTCAGCGGCACCCATGAAGACGCTATCAAGGATGTCCTGCACGGCAAGGCGGATCTCGGCGCGGCCAAGGATCTTGTTTTTTACCGGCTTGCAAATGAGGACCCGAAAGTTCTTGATGAACTGGAAATTCTTGCAACCTCCCCCAGCGTTCCGGTAAACACCCTGGCAGTTCGTCACGACCTTGACCCGGCCCTGAAAGAGCTCATTAAAACCAGCCTGCTCGCTATGGACCGGGATGCGGAAGGGAGCCGAGCCCTTGCCCAGTTCGGCGCCCGCCGTTTCATTGAAACCACGGTGCAGGATTATGCTCCGGTTGTTGAGTATGCCGAACGCATCGGCCTGAATCTGGCGACGTATGATTATTTCAATGACTGAGTGGTTCTTGCAAAATGCTGTATTATGCTTCGACAGGCTCAGCATGAACGGAAGAGGTAATAATGGCTTTAAGGTGACTGCCGTCGCCGTTATTGTTCCGGAGATTCAAGGTGCAAATCTCGCGGCTGAAGCCGCTCCTGCAATAAACGGTATACCCGATGTGGCAGGAGCGGCTTCAACCGCGATAAATCTTTCGATATTCACCCTCCGGAGCAAGAACACTGCTTCTCCTGAGCCCTTCGGCGCTGCTCGGGAGGTTCCTGCCGAGGGATGTTCTATTTTTGCAAGAAGCTCTGAGACAACCATTCCCGCACCGCGGGATTTCTCCTTGCGGCCCTGATCCCATGAGAATAAAAGCGATAATCGGGTTCATGCTTCTGGTTATTTTTTTCGGGGTTGGCGGAATGTATATAGCCCACACCAATGCCCGGGTGAGCGACAGGCTTGAGAAAATTCTCGCCCTGAATCAGATGGAATTCGTCCGCGGCGATCTGCGCAACAAGGTCAAGATCATCCAGGCGGATTTGCACCTTTCCACCTCGCCGCACAGCACAAACGTCGGGGATTTTGTCGATCACGGCGAAGCGTTGCAGCTCGTTGGGAAAGCCTGCACGTCCTGCCACCACGATGAAGCCGTGATGCCGCGCGTAACCTATTTGCAGCTTGCTATAGATGAGTATTTGAAAAAAGCGAGCAGGGTATATACGTTCAGGGCAAATCACGAGCGGAGGTCCAGAGAGATAGCAGATGCGTCATCCTTCGGCGCACGGCTCCTTGAGGAAATTGAAACGCTGGTGGTTCTTTCCTCCGACAGCATTAACCAGAAGATCTCCAAAGCCCGGCAGGATATTTCTCGAATGGAAAATATCCTGCTGGTGCTGGTGATTGTCATGCCTGTGATCTTTCTTGTTTTCACCTTCTTTTTCGTCAAGCGGTTTTCCTCTTCTTTTTCCGTGCTTGCCGAAGCAACGGAAAAGATCAAGGCGGGGCAACTCACCCACACCATCAAAGAGGAGCTTCCCGATGAGTTCGGCTCCCTGGCCGCCGCATTCAACAGCATGGCTGTTTCGCTGAAAAAACAGTGCGATGCGGTTGTTGCCGAGCAGAATCGCTACAAGGTGCTTTTTGAGTCGGCGGATGATGCCATTTTCATTATCGAGGGGGAAGGCGAAGCGGCGGGGAGAATCATCGCGGCCAACCAGTCTGCAGCGGACATGCACGGCTATACGGTCGACGAACTGCGCTCCCTCTATATCCAGGATCTGGACACTGTCGAGAGCGCGGCCAAAGCGTCGGAGCGCATTCGGGAGATGCTGGCGGGCAGGCGGCTTGAAGCGTTGATCGAGCACCGGAAAAAGGACGGCACGGTGTTTCCGGTGGAGGTTCGCGCCGGCCTGCTTGAGATTGAGGGCCGAAAATATATCCTCGCCTTTGATCGGGATGTGACCGTGCGCAACCAGACCGAAGCGGCCTTGCAGCGTTCCAGGCAATTGGCAATGGTCGGCCAGATGGCTGCCGGTCTGGCCCATGAGATCAAAAATCCCCTGGCCGGGATCAAGGTCTCCATGGAAGTCCTGATGAGCGAGCTAACGCTTTCTCCGGAAGACAAGACGGTTTTTTCCCGGATTATCGGAGAGGTGCAGAGAATCGAGTCCCTGCTGAAAAATCTGCTCAACTATGCCAGGACGCCCCGGCCGGTTTTTTCCCGGATCGAACTGAACCAGCAGCTTGAAAACGCCATGAAAAATGCGGCGCTGCTGCTCAAATCTCCGGAGTACCTGGCCACCGGCAGAAAAGGGCCGGAAGTTATCCGCGATCTTGATCCGGGCCTGCCCATGATCATGGCAGATTCCTCCCAGATGCAGCAGGTTATCCTGAACCTGCTGCTCAATGCCATGGAGGCAACCCCGGAAGGCGGCACAATCACCGTGACCACCAGGCCTGGCCGGAACGGAACTGTGGCGGTGGTGATCGCCGATACGGGAAAAGGCTTGAGCGAAGAGGCGCGTGCCAGAATCTTCGAGCCTTTTTACACCACCAAGCCCAAGGGAAGCGGTCTGGGGCTGGCGATTACCAAACGCCTTGTCGAGCAGCATCGCGGCGAGATCGAAGTTGCCAGTGTTGTGGGTCAGGGTACGGTTTTCACCATCATTCTGCCGGTTGAACAAATGAACGAGGAGCAAAACCCATGAAGATCCGGGGAAGAATTTTTGCCGTGGACGATGATGAGCTTATCGTGACAATGCTTGCCAGGGGGTTGCGAAGCGAGGGCTATGAGGTGCATTTTCAAACCACCCCGAAAGATGTTGTCGCCAACATCCTCTCCTGGCAGCCAGATATTGTGTTTCTGGATGTCGATCTTGCCGAGGAAATGACCGGTTTCGAGATCCTTGCCGCCATCAAGAAGGAGGGGCTTGAGGCCGAGGTGGTCATGCTCACCGCCGACGACTCGGCCGAATCCGCTATTAAGGCCATGAAACTCGGGGCGATCGAGTATTTCACCAAGCCGTTCAATCTGGACGAGATAAAAATAATAACCGGCAATATCATCGAAAACATCCGGCGGAAGGCCGAGATCGATTATCATCGCAAAAATTCCTGCCCTTATTTCGAGCACGGATTGGTCGGCGAATCCCCCCTTATTGCGGAAATCCTCCGCAAGGCGGATAAGCTGGTTGAAGCCAGGGCGGAGACCATTCTCATCACCGGGGAATCAGGAAGCGGCAAGGAGGTTCTTGCCCGGCATATCCACTGCCGGAGGCAGAAGGCGGAAGCTGTCGGGCAAGGTCCGTTTTTTGCCGTCAACTGCACGGCCCTGCCGGAAAACCTTATCGAAAGCGAGCTGTTCGGGCATGTGAAGGGCGCATTTACCGATGCCCGGTCCGATAAAAAAGGGATTTTTGAGCTGGCTGCGGAAGGAACCCTGCTGCTTGATGAAATTGGGGATATGCGCCTTGATCTGCAGTCGAAACTCCTGCGGGTTCTGGAGGAGCGCAAGGTCCGGCGGTTGGGGGGCAGCGTTGATCTGCCCGTGGAGGCGACGGTGATTGTGACTACCAACAAGGATCTCAAAACCGCAGCCGAGCAGGGGGGGTTCCGAAAGGATTTGTTTTTCAGGCTGAGCGCCTTTGCCGTCGAGCTGCCGCCCCTGAGGGAGCGGGGGGATGATATCCTGCTGCTTGCGCATCATTTTCTTCGCTATTTCGCCAATAAATATCTCAAGAAAGGCATCAAGGGTTTTTCCGATGAGGCGGAAAAGGCCATGATGTCCTATGACTGGCCCGGCAACGTTCGGGAGCTGCGCAATATCATCGAGCGCTGCGTTGTGCTTGAGGAGATGGAAACAATAACCAGGGCGCACCTCCATTTGAATCCGGCCGGATGGGCTGCCGGGGAGTCGCCCCTTTTCTCCCGGATCATCCTCCCTGAAGAGGGGATTTCCCTGGAGGAATTGGAAAAGGATCTTATTCGCCAGGCCCTGGAACGGACAAAGGCCAATCAGACAAAGGCCGCAAAATTGCTGGGGATTTCCTATGACACCCTGCGGTACCAGATAAAGAAGTTCGATCTGGCTTGAGCGGCTACAAAAACTCCTCGAAATAGTCCAGATCCTTGTTAAAGGTTTCCTCCAGCCCGGCCAAGGCGAAGAAGGCGACAGCCAGGCATATTGCCCCGACGGCCAAGGCGCTGGACTCCAAGCCGAGCGAATTGCGGCCGAGTTGAAAAGCCGTGGTGATGGGCACGACCATGCCGCGGGCGAAATTCGGCACGGTGGTGGCCACCGTGGCCCGCAGGTTGGTGCCGAACTGCTCTGCCGCCACGGTGACGAAGATAGCCCAGTAGCCTCCGGCAAAGCCAAGGAACGCACAGACGCCGTAAAAGAAGGCCGGGCTTTGGCCAGACTGGAGAAAATAAAGGCCAATTCCCGCCATGGTCAGCAGCATGAAGATGGCGATGGCCTTTTTTCGGCTCTGCAGGAGTTGGCTTGAAAATCCGCTGGAGAAATCACCGAAGATCAGGCCGAGATAACAGAACATCACCGCATTCCCGGCCGATACCGGTCCGGTGATGCGCAGCGAAATAGCAAACTCCGGGGAAAAGGTGATCAGCACCCCGACCACGAACCAGATGGGGATGCCGATCATAATCGAGTTGGCGTAGCGGCGGAAGCGTTGCCAATCGGTAAACAGGGCCAGGAAGTTTCCCCGGCGGATTTCGGCCCGGTCACCCATGGCCCGGAACATGCCTGATTCCGCCACCCTGATTCGGGTGATAAGCAGCAGCAGGCCGAGCACTCCGCCGATGACAAAGGCTGTACGCCAGTCAAAGGCGCTGGCCACCAAGTTGGCCAGGATGGCCCCGGAGACGCCTACCGAAGCGACCAGCATGGTGCCGTATCCCCGGATGTTTTTGTGCAGAATCTCGGAGACCAGGGTGATGCCCGCGCCCAGTTCCCCGGCCAGGCCGATGCCGGCAATGAACCGCAGCGTTGCGTAGGCCGGCAGCGAGGTGGCGAATGCGTTCGCCAGATTGGCGAGGGAATAGATAAAGATCGAGGCGAACATGATCGTCAGCCGCCCCCTGCGGTCGCCCAACACTCCCCAGAGAATCCCGCCGACCAGCATTCCCGCCATCTGCATGTTTAAAAGAAACACGCCGTTGTCGATCAGACTCTGGCCCGAAAATCCAAGGGTTTTGAGGCTCGGCACCCGGACGATGCTGAAAAGCACCAGGTCGTAGATGTCCACGAAATAGCCGAGGGCTGCGACAATGACCGGCAGGCTGAAGATCTGACCAAGGCTTGTTTTGCTTTGTGGTTGCATGGCGGGGGTCCACCGAAGAGGGAACAAAAAAGGGCCTAGTCGAAAACGACTAAACCCTTTGATTGTACTGTGGTGCCGGGACCAGGATTCGAACCAGGGACACTCGGATTTTCAGTCCGATGCTCTACCGACTGAGCTATCCCGGCAAAAAAGTAGCTATCATATATTGAAATATGACCCGCTTGTCAACCTATTTCACGAAGATGTCTTCATCACCACCCGGGTGGCGGCCAGATGGTCATGCCAGGCGCATTTTTCCCTGTCGACGATACTCCATAGAAAACCCAGCCCCAAGGGGAGCATCGACAGGAAAAATCCGACAAAGCGCAAAAAGGCGAGGCCAGGGGTTACTTCTCCGCCGTCAGCCCGTACCACTGTAAGCCCCATGAACATCTTGCCGAGGGTTTGCCCCTGCCAGCCATGCAGTGCCAGGAAATATACCGCGACAAACAGGGGAAAGGTGAGCAGGAACAGGAGCAGGCAGAAGAAGATCGAGGGAATCAGGAAAAGCCAATGCGGGGAGTAACCCCACAGGGCCACCACAGCCGCGCTGAGGCAGCCAAAATAGAGAAGATGGATCAGGAGGAGATCAATGCCCAGCGCCATCCCGCGGGCCAGGAAACCGGCGTATTGCGGCTGGGGTGCGGAATGTCCGTTTGTGGGCGTGTCTCTTTCCCTATTTGTCATCATTTTCCAGGGTCAGGCCGAGATCCGGGATGTCGGCCATCGTGTTTGCAGGTTTTTTCGATTCATTTTCCGGGGCTGGAACATGCTCGCCGTCATCAAGGGAAAGCTCCAGCATATCGAGGTCTTCTTCCTTTGCCGGAGTTTTTGCCGGGGGTTCGTCAAAGCTCATCAGGGAGGAGAGGTCGATGATCTCATCGTCATCGGCGTCGGCCGGAGGGGGCGTCGTTGTGTCTTCGCGGCCTCCAAGAAGGTTTTCTGTGTCGTCAACGTTCATCATGGTGTCGGGCTCAAGGCTGGGGAGCTCGATTCCCACAAGTGTATCTTCTTCATCCTGAACAGGTGGGGCGCTCGCTTCTTCCAGCTCGTCTCCCAGAGACAGCACCGGTTCTTCTTCGTCCTCTGCCTCTTCTTCCTGAGGCGGCATCAGGTCTGACATGTCGATATCTTCAAGGCCAAGCGACGGCAGGGGCTGGTCTTCCAGCTCGTCCTCGTCCAGCGGCGCTCCGGCAAAATCGAGCTCATCCTCGTCGGTTTGCTGAATGTCATCCTCCAGCTCGTCCAGGCTGAGGGTTTCTTCTTCGTCCGGATCATAGTCAGGCTCAGCGTCGGCGGATTCCTGTCTCCCGAGGACACCGCCAAGAAAAAAGGGGGCTGCGGCCTTGCTTGTCGTGCCGTTGATCTGTTCGGCCAAGGCTGTTAAGCTGTTGCTGCACTTGCCGCAGGTTCTTTGCCGGTCAAACGAGATGTAGCCGCATTTCGGGCAACGCATGGTGGATCTCCCTTCTCACAGTGGCGCCGACGCTCAAACCGCTGGCCCGTCTAGAAAAAAAGTATGGATAACGCTACAACTTTATTATATATCTTCACAGATGGTCAAGACATTCTCCTGTATGCACAGTAAAAAAGCAACCGCAGTTTGTTCGGCCCCCCAAAACCCGGTGTACGGTTTCTTGCAAAATAGGGCAAACCGCGTTACCTTTCCCTGCCTGTGCGTTCGGGCCAACCCCTTTTCTCAGAGGAGAGAAAAATGAGATTTGCCTTCCCCTCGCGGTTTGTCGTGTGCCTTTGCCTGCTGGCTCTTGCCGGAACAGGTTGTTTTTACCGTGATCCGGTTCGCCATCTTTCTTCGGATATCTGCCTGATTACGCCCAATCTCACCCAGCAGGAGGTCCTTGCCTATCTCGGGTCCCCGGATGAAAAACAAAAAGGAGAGCAGGGCGAGATCTGGATCTATCGCGAGGTGAAACAAAGCCTGTTGCGAAAAACCCCGTATATAGGCGACAAGCTGGGCTCGGAAAATTATGATGTTGCGACCATCCATTTTGTAGGCGACGTTGTTTCCACCTGTCTGTACCGCGCCTACAACGAAGAGGAACTCAAGAAAAGCGGTATTACGATCAGTGGGCCGCGTGCGAATTAACACCTACGAAAAGTACCGGAAACGCATGATTGAGGAGCAGTTGCTCCCCAGGGGTATTGTCGACCCGGCAGTGCTCCAGGCCATGGAAGTGGTGCCCCGCCATCTTTTTGTTGCCGATGCCCTGCACGCCCAGGCGTATGGCGATTTCCCCCTGCCCATCGGTCATGGCCAGACCATTTCCCAGCCCTATGTGGTCGCCCTCATGACCCAGCTGCTCCAGCTCACCGGCCAGGAGACAGTGCTGGAGATCGGCACCGGTTGCGGTTATCAGTCCGCCATTCTTGCCACGCTATGCGAAAGGGTATATACGGTTGAGCGGATCAAGCCCCTGCTGGCCCGTGCCCGAAGGACCTTTGATCAGCTCCAGATCTACAATATCATGAGCAAGGTTGCAGACGGAACCGAAGGCTGGCCGGAAAACGCGCCCTTCCCGGCGATCATCGTCACTGCCGCCGGGCCGCAGATTCCGCAGCCGCTGGTGGATCAGTTGGCTGACCCCGGAGTCATGGTTCTGCCGGTGGGGGATGTGGAAGGCCAGACTCTCATGGTCGTTAGAAAGGAAGATGGCGTGGTGACAACCACCGAGGTGGAAAGCGTCCGTTTTGTCAAGCTGGTCGGCACCCACGGCTGGAAGGCCGCCTGAAGCTGCAAGCGATCACGGGGCGGGACCTCTGCTTCGCTGTCCCGCTCACGCTCCCTTAGCTGTTATCAGCCTGGTCGCATGCCAAACGTATAGCTCTGAGTCCTCTGCCGCACTACTGTTTTTTTTGAAGTCGGTATCCGTTCACCCTGAGCTTGTCGAAGGGGTGTCTGCAAGGGTGGGCTTCGACAGGCTCAGCCCGAACGGATATATGAGGTCGTTCCGAGTGGTGATTTCGGGCTGCTGTAAGCGGCGATGTGCTGTATCTCCGATCCACGAACGTCCCGTCAGTCCTCTGCGCCTCCCCCCTTCATCCCCCTGCCCTGACCCGCTTGGCCAGTGATCGGACTTCGTCCAGGGTTTCATCCAGGTCAAAGGAGAGAATCCGCTTGTCCTGCATGACCACCCTGCCGTCGATGATTACTGTGGAGACGTCGCTGCCGCGTCCTGCATAGACCAGGGTTTCTGGACTATGAAAGGGTGTCAGGTGGGGCTGGTTGTGGTCGATGATGATGCAGTCGGCCCGCAATCCCACGGCCAGGCGGCCTGTTTTTCCGGCCAGACCGAGAACCTCCGCGCCCATGCCCGTGGCCATGTTCAGCAGGGTGAGAGCGGGCAGGCGGGTGGGTTCTTGGGCGGCAACCTTGTGCAGCCTGGCGCAATTCCCCATTTCCTGAAAAAGATCCAGGTCGTTATTGCTGGCGCAGCCATCCGTACCCAAACCTACCGATACTCCGCCTTCGAGCAGTTCGGCAAGAAGCGCGGTGCCCGAGCCGAGCTTCATGTTGCTTTCCGGGCAGGTCACCACTTTTGTTCCGGTTTTCCGCAGGAGGGTGATCTCCTCCTCTGTCAGCCAGACACAATGCACGCATATTGTTTTTTCGTCCAGTATTCCAAGGTCATGGAGCAGGGTAACCGGAGAGCATCCGTGTTGTTCCTTGAGCTGTACGACTTCATTCCGTGTTTCAGCAAGATGGATGAAAAAAAGACTGCCGGTTTCACGGGCCAGTTTCTTGGCCCGTTTGAGGGTCTCCGGACTGCAGGTGTATGGGGAGTGGCAGAACAGGGCCGGAGTGAGCAAGGGATTTTTCCCCTGCCAGGCCGCGATAAACTCGTCCGCCGCCTTGATGTTGCGGGTCGGATCCGGAACTCCGGGCGCCGGAAAATCGATGATGCCTTGGGCTGCCACCGACCGCATGCCTGCCTCGCAATACCCGCTGGCTGCGGCGTCTTCATGAAAATAGGCGTCGGCCACCGTGGTGGTGCCGCCCATGATCATCTCTGCGGCGGCAAGCTTGCTGCACCAGTAGACCATGCGGGGATCGACCAGGCGTCCCTCGGCCGGAAAGATATGTTCGTTGAGCCAGGTCATGAGATCCAGGTCATCGGCCAACCCCCGAAACAGGGTCATGGCCCCATGGCAGTGACAGTTGACCAGACCCGGCAGGACCAGTTTCCCGGCGGCATCGATGATCCGCTCCGCCTCAGGGTGCACGGGCAGTTCGGTCATGTCGCCAATCCTGACAATGGCTCCATCGTCAACGGCAAGATAACCGTTTTTCCGCAGGTGTCCGGTCCCGGGATCAGCCAGCAGGATGGCATTTTTTATGAGCAGGTCATGGGTCGGCACAGAGGTGGGTCCTCGTAATGATCACAATGATACGGTGTGTTTCGCGGGCGTCGGGGAACTCGAGGCGCACGGCAAAGAAGGTGCGGCACAGGGAAACAGGTCAGGGCATCAGATAGAAACCCAGGGCTCTTTCGGTGCTGGCCGGCTCGTCAAACTGCAGGCCAATGTATGCCCCTTCGACGAGTTGGACAACCCCGGTTTTTTCAACCCAGGTTCTGTTTGGATTGTCAAGGGTGAAACCGAGAAGGAGCCGGGCATTTTTTGTGATCCTGTGTCGGCCCATGGCCGAAAATCCGGCGCCGTGCATGGAGATATTGTCAATCCGGCAGTTTGTTGTTTTTCTGGCCTGGGACAGATCCGGGATATCCCGCGCATCGAACAGCACATGGTAGGTTCCTTCAAGATTGGTGGCCTTGCGATAAAACTTCCGGTACTCGAAGCGCACCGGAAAAACAGCGGCGCAGGCGCAGCGGATTCGCACCACCGGCGCAAGGGAGGCAAGATCCTGCATGCGCACTGTTTCCACCAGGCCACATGCGTCGCAGCGTATTTTGGCGCTGCTGTCCTCTTTTACGAAAACCTTTTGCGCGTGTTCCTCTGCCATGCGTTGGCTCCCATGGTATCGTTTCAACCGGAAGAAGCTGTGTTTACCGTCATCCCGGACTCTGCCGGGGTGGATGTCTATTCTTTATACCGGTGCGGAGTGATGCCATACGCGGCGCAGGCAGCAGCCTGGGCGGCGCACAGTTGTTTTCCTCCCGATTTTCCCTGACCAAGAGAGTGTATCATTTCATCGGCCAGTAAGGAAGGGGACGACGGAATTTATCTTTTCCCGGAGTTCTCAGGGGTTTTCCGTGTCACCCTCAAGTGTTTCACGAATCGTTCGGGCCAGATCGCCTATGGAAAAAGGTTTCTGGATGAAGTGGATACCCGTTTCCAGCACGCCGTGATGGGCGATGACGTCTGCCGTATAGCCGGACATATAGAGGCACCGTATTGCCGGGCGTATGGCAGTGATCCGTTGCACCAGATCCCGGCCGTTCATTTCAGGCATCACCACATCGGTGATGAGCAGATGAATGTTCCCCTCGTATTCCTGGGCCAGCTCAATCGCCGCTATGGGTGTGCCTGCGGCGAGAACCGTGTAGCCCAGGCGTTCGAGGATCGTCTTGGCGAGACTCAGGAGCGCGGCTTCGTCTTCCACCACCAGCACCGTTTCCGTGCCGGTGGTCAGCTCCTGCGCCGGGCTGGTCTTTGCCGGCGCCGCCGCCGCTTCTCCGTCGGTAAAGGCGGGCAGGTAGATGCTGAAGGTAGTTCCCTGGCCGGGTTCGCTGTACACGTTGATAAAGCCGTTGTTTTGCCGGACGATTCCATACACGGTGGCCAACCCCAGCCCGGTGCCTTTGCCGCTTTCCTTGGTGGTGAAGAACGGCTCGAAGATCTGGGCACGGGTTTGCGCGGTCATGCCGCAGCCGTTGTCGCTCACCGCCAGGAGAACGTAATTGCCGGGGAGGCAATCCGGGTGGTCGGCGCAATAAGCCGTATCGAAGGCGATATTTTCCGTTTCGATGGTGATCTTGCCGTTGTCGGCAATGGCATCGCGGGCGTTCACCGCAAGATTGGCCAGGATCTGATCGAGTTGGGAAGGGTCCATCTTCAGGGACCATAGGCTGTGTCCCGGCAGCCAGGCAAGATCGATATCTTCGCCGATGAGCCGCTGGAGCATTTTCAGCATGCCCGCAACAGTGTCGTTCAAATCGAGGACCTTGGGATTTGCCGGTTGCTTGCGGGCAAAGGCGAGCAGTTGGCGGGTGAGATCGGCGGAGCGCTGGGCTGCCTTGCGGATTTCCGCCAGCCCTTCATGCAGGGGGTCTGTCGGCTTGATTTTGGCGAGGGCGAGATCGCTGTGGCCGATAATCGTCTGGAGCATGTTGTTGAAATCATGGGCCACCCCGCCGGCCAGCCTGCCCACCGACTCCATCTTCTGGGACTGGAGCAGTTGCGCCTGCAAATTTCTTTTTTCCTGCTCCGCCTGAATGTGCTTGGTGATGTCGATGATAACACCGTCAAGCCAGAGGAGATTTCCATTGGCGTCGTAAATCCCCTGGCCTTTTTCATGCACCCAGATTGTGGCGCCGTCGGCGCGGTGCAGACGGTATTCCATTTCAAAGGGCTGACGGGCGGTCACCGCGGACTGCACCGCAGCGTCAACCATGGCGCGGTCGTCGGGGTGAATGATGCTCGCGTAGGAGCGGACCGAGTTGTCGATAAAATCGGCAGCCGGGTAGCCGGTCATGCGTTCGATCTCATCGCTGAAAAACAGCATGGTCCAGTGTTCGTCGTTTAAGCAGCGATACGCCAGACCGGGCAGGTTGCTGACCAGGGTCCGGTAGCGTTCCTCGCTTTCCCTGAGCGCAGCCTCGGCCTGCTTGCGGGCGGTGATGTTATGAAGCACGCAGTGGGTCTGCTTGAAGGTGCCATCGCGATGGTAGCCGATGCGCCCTTCCACGATCACATTGATGATCTCGCCACTTTGTCCGACATATTCGAATTCGGCGTTATGGACAAACCCTTTCTGGAGAAAAACAGGCAAACGCCCTTGGAGCAGTGCGACGCTTGCCGGGGTGAGAAATTCCGCGATGGAACGGCCGATCACCTCTTCCTTCCGGTATCCGGTCATTTCGAGCCATGCTTCATTGACCTCAAGGAGGTTTCCCTCAGCGTCCAGGGATTGGTAAGGAGCAGGCGCATTCTCGAAAAAGATGCGAAAACGGGCTTCGCTTTCGCGCAATTGCTCTTCGGTCTGTTTTCGCTCGGTTATGTCGGTATGGGTGCCCAGCATCCGCAGGGGGCGGCCTTCGGCATCGTATTCCACCATCTTGCCGAGGGAGAGGATCCATTTCCACTCGCCGGCTTTGGTTCGTTGTCGAAATTCTACCCGGTATTCGGGAATTTTGCCGCTGATGTAGTCCTGATAGGCGGCGGCCACGGTATTGCGGTCATCGGGGTGCAGCCGCTCGATCCATTTGGCATTGGTTTCCTGGAATTGGGCCGGATCATATCCGAGCATGGTGGCGTATTCCGGATTGACCTGGGCCTCGCCTGTCTGTACATTCAGGTCATATAGTCCCTGCTTGCCGGCCATGAGTGCCAACCGGAGCCGCTCTTCGTTTGTTTTGAGCGATTCTTCAGCATTTTTTCTATTGGTAATTTCCACCAGCAGGGCCAGGACATAATCCACTGTTTTATCTGCCAATCGCACACAGCCGACTGAGAGTTCCGTCCAGGCGATAGAGTCGTCCTTTTTGATGAACCGTTTCTCCATGGAGTATTCATCAATTTCGCCGGCCAGCAGTCGTTCAAACTGCTCCTGATCAGCCTGGAGATCTTCGGGGTGGGTGAGGTCGGCCCAGGTAACCTTGGACAACTCCTCGCGGGAATATCCCAGCATCCGGCACAGCTCGTCGTTGACCTGCACCCATCCTTTGTCCGGTGAGGTAATGGCCATGCCCACGATTTGGCGCTCAAAAAACAACCGCATCCGTTCTTCGCTGGTCTGTAACCGTGTTGTCGTGCGTTCCCGGTGCAGGCGGTTGACCATGAGCATGCCCAGCAAGACTGTGGCCAGGGGATAGATCAGCAAGACCGGCAGGCTGATATGGGCAAGCACTTGCAGGGCCGTGTCCCAGGGCAGGGTGAACATCAGCGCCAGCATGACCGCATGGACGAGGAGGCCGAACAGGTAAAGCTCGCGCCAGGAGAGCTCCGCCAGGGTCGCACGCCGGTAATGGCGCCAGATAATGCCCAGGGAACCGGTGGCCAGGATTACCGAGACTCCGGTCCAGGCTGCGGCTCCCCCTATAAAAAACAGACGGAAGGCGGCGGTCATTGCCATTGCCACCACGGTTGGTATTGCGCCGAAGAAGAGACCGGAAATACTGAGCAGCACCGAGCGGGTGTCGAAAACGATCCCGGGTATATAGACCCAGGGGGAGATAATAAGGACGCAGCCGAAGACGCCGAGCATCGTTCCGGTTGCCACCTGTATGAGCGGGCGCGGCCCGAGATCGCGGCTGATCATTATATCAAAAATAAAGGCTACGGCCAGCAGCAGGGCAGCGTTTTGGATCAGGCCGAGAAAGGCGGTGTCAGTCATGCGTGGTCATTCCTCGTCAGGTTTCGAGGCCGGTGTGCCGAAAGCTGAGTAACAAGTCTTGCGCAGCGCAAATTCCTTTGTTTTTCTTATACCACATTTTGCCGGGGAACAGCCCGGGGAAGAAATAAAGGCGGGGGAGGCATCGTTTCCGTTTCGGAGGATGCAAAAAAAAGGAGCCCCCGTAAAGGCTCCTTTTTTTGCATAAGAAAAAAAGCTGCGACTCTTACCGGGCCACGCCGATGACTGCCGAAGGATCGATCCCCTTCATGTCCGGAAGGAGATGGGCGACGCCTTTGTGGCAATCGATGCAGGTCAGTTTTTCGTTGTCGCCCCGGATATGCTGCTGCATGGCCCTCCGCGATTGTTTGGAATAATCCATGGATTTGGCGTCATGACAGCTCCGGCATTCGCGGGAATCGTTTGCCTTCATCTCCTCCCAGACCCTGGTCGCCATGGTGAGGCGATGTTCGATGAATTTTTCCCTGGTGTCGATGGTGCCCAGCACCTTGTTGACTACCTCCCGGACAGCCACGACCTTTCTGGCCAGCTTGGGGGCAAGATCCCTGGCAAGATGGCAGTCGGCGCAGGTTGCCCGCATGCCGGATTTATTGCTGAAGTGGGCGGTGTTTTTATACTCCTTGTACACATTTTCCCGCATTTCATGGCAGGAGATGCAGAACGCTTCCTGGGCCGTGGCCTTCAACTCCCCCAGAAAACCGGCCAGGGTGATTATTCCCCCGATAAAGCCGATGCCCAGGAGCGTGAGGACCGAATAGCGGGCGCTGGGGCGCTGCAGCTTTTCCCATAACCCCTTGATGTTTTTGTTCATGATAGACTCCTGCGGTTTTCTGGTTCAAATTGTGCGTGGTTTTTTCGTTTCCCCTCGTTACTTAAGGGCCGGCAGGGGCTGAAAGGTATTGCCCACCAGCGGTTCGACATCGGTCTGCACCACATGGCACTGGGTGCAGAAGTAACGCCGGGGGGCCAGGTTGCCCAGTTCCTTGCCATTGCGGTCCGTGAAGTGGGCCGGACTGATCTTGGTCGCGCCGGCCGACTTGTAGTTGGCCCAACTGTGGCAGCTCAGGCATTTGTTGTAACTCTTGTCAATGATATAGCCGTCGATCTTGTGCGGAATCAGGGGGGGTTGCTGAATAAAATCGCGTTTGATCGGTTTCTGGTCCGGGAGCAGTTTTTCCACTTCCGGTTCCTGGGAGGGGGCGGTGATTTCCCGTGCGCCGCGCAATGATTGCAGTTCTTCAGCGGAAACTGTCATAGGCAGGATGGCCAGGCAGCCGACGATGCTCATCAGGATCAAGGGGGTATGTTTTTTCATCGTTTCAACTCCTTGTGCAGGGTTAATCGCTGTCAAAAGGTTATCGGTATTCAGTTTTAAAACGACTGCCGAAGGAAAAAACCCTTTCGGCACAAATATCAATGCATCTGCCGCAGTTGGTGCAGTTGCCTCCGGTGATCACCGGACCCTGGCCGTTTTCGCCTTTGAGGGCTGGAGAAATCACCTGGGGTTCCGGGCAGACCGCATAGCAGTCCAGGCAGTTGCTGCAGTTTTCCCGCCCGTCGGCCCGGACCCGGATGAGGCTGAACCTGCCGAGCAGGCTGTAAAAACCGCCCACCGGACAGAGATGGCCGCACCAGCCGCGCTTGCTCACGAAAAGATCAAAGCAGAAGATCCCCAAGGGGATGGTCCAGGCCAGGCCGAAGCCGAAGACAAGGCCGCGGTGCAGCATGGTCACGGGATTGATCAGCTCCCAGACCAGCGAGCCGGTAAGGGCTGTGGTCAAGAACACCATGCCGATCATCCAGTACCGGTTGTTTCGGTTCAAGGACAGGCCTTCCTGCAGATTGAAACGCAGCCGGAGCCAGGCCGCAAAGTCGGTGATGATGTTGACCGGGCAGACCCAGGCGCAGTAAGCGCGACCGCCGCTTACCAGATAAAATCCGGCAATGAGCGCCCCTCCGAGCAGGGCCGTGCTTCCGGCTATGGTCCCGGTGACAAGGCTTTGCAGCAGAATAAAGGGGTCGGCCAGCGGGATGGTGTCGAGAAATCGGCTGGCCGCCAGGGTGCCTTTGAAAATCCACAGGCCGACAAGAGGCCCGCTGAGAAAAAGCGCGAGAAAGGCCAACTGGCTCAGGCGGCGCAGCATGAGCCAGCGGTGCGAGGAGAACCATCCTTTTTTGGCAGCAGCCAGGGCGCCGGGATAATTTTCGTCATTCATGGCTTCCACTCCGGCGTAATCGGGGTAGTGAAATCCGGCATCCGGTCCGGCAGGTCCAACTGTTCCGGAATCAGGCTCTGGCCGCTCTTGGCTTTTTCTTCCCACCCCACCCGGTAATGGTGGCCAAGCTCGCCCTGGGCCAGTTCCAGAGGCACCACCTTGATGGCCGCTTTTTCCAGGACGCAGGATTTTTCGCATTTGCCGCAGCCGGTGCAATGTTTGGAGTGCACCTCCGGCAAAAACAGGGTGTGTTTCCCGCTGCGCTGGTTATGCAGGGCGTTGAGGGTGATTGCCTTGTCGATCAGCGGACAGCTTCGGTAGCAGACATCGCAGCGCAGTCCGAGAAAGTTCAGGCAGTTTTCCCGGTCAATGAGCACGGCCAAACCCATGCGAGCCTTGTAGATATCGGTGAGCTGCGGGTCCAGCGCGCCGCTGGGGCAGGCGCGGATGCAGGGCCGATTTTCACACAGTTCGCACGGGATCTGGCGGGCGCTGAAATACGGGGTGCCGGTGGCAGCCTCTTCTTCTGGTCTGGCCAAACGCAGGGTTTGATAGGGGCAGGCCCTGACGCATTGGCCGCAGCGGATGCAGGCGGCAAGAAATTTTTTGCCGGGCAGGGCTCCAGGCGGCCGCATGGTATAGACCGGCCGGGCCATCGCCTGCCTGTTGCCATACAGACCGAGACCCAGGCCGACCAGAGCCGCTCCGCAGGCGGAGCGGGCCGTTTCCAGCAAAAACTTTCTTCGGCTGGAGGCTTGCTCGGGAGACTCCCTTCTTTCGCTCATGACGCCCTGCCCCTATGCCTTGGTCACCTTGACCGCGCATTTTTTGAAATCCGTCTCCTTGGAAATGGGGCAGGTGGCGTCCAGGGTCAGTTTGTTGACCAGCCGTCGCTCGTCGAAAAAGGGGATAAAGATCATCCCTGTCGGCATTTTGTTCCGGCCCCTGGTTTCCACGGTGGCCAGAATTTCGCCCCGCCGGGTGGTCAGCTTTGCCGCCATGCCGCGCCGCAAGCCTCGTTTTTCAGCATCATCCGGATGCATGAAAACCACGGCGTTGGGCACGGCCCGGTGCAGCTCGGGAACCCGCTGGGTCATGGAGCCGGAATGCCAGTGCTCAAGGACTCGGCCGGTGCACAGCCAGAGGTCATATTCCTTATCCGGCGATTCGGCGGGCGGTTCGTACGGCAGGGCAAAGATGTTGGCCCTGCCGTCGGGATTGCCGTAAAAGACCACCCCCTCGCCGGCCTTGACATGGGGGTCATAGCCTTCCCGGTAGCGCCAGAGGGTTTCCTTGCCGCCGATCACAGGCCAGCGCAGGCCGCGGGCCTTATGGTACTGGTCGAATTCACCCAGCTCGTGGCCTTTTTTCGGCCCCTCCATGCTGAAACGGCGGTATTCCTCAAAAAGCCCTTTCTGCAGATAATAGCCGAAATGCTCCATCTCGGAGTTGTCGTAGGGGATGTTGGCCAGGTCTTTTACCACCTGTTTGGGGTATTTGTTCACCTGGCCGTTGGCAAAGAGGACGTCATACAGGGTTTTTCCCTTGTATTCCGGTTTTTTGGCAATGAGTTCCGCAGGCCACACCTCTTCGACCTTGAAGCGCTTGGCAAATTCCACCATCTGCCAGACATCGGATCGGGATTCGCCCGGCGCCTTGACCTGCTGACGCCAGAACTGGGTGCGGCGCTCGGCATTGCCGTAGGCGCCTTCTTTTTCGACCCACATGGCCGTGGGCAGGATGAGGTCGGCGGCCATGGCGGATACCGTCGGGTAGGGGTCGGAAACCACGATGAAGTTTTCCGGATCGCGCCAGGCGGGGTACATCTCGTCGTTGATATTGGGGCCGGCCTGCATGTTGTTGTTGCAGAGCTGCCAGTAGCAGTTCATTTCTTTGTCCCGTAATTTACGCTGCATCAATACCGCGTGAAAACCCGGCTTGTCCGGGATGGTGCCGTCCGGCAGCTTCCAGATTTTTTCGGCAAAGGCGCGGTGCTCGGGTTTGTTGACCACCAGATCCGCAGGCAGACGGTGGGCAAATGTCCCGACCTCGCGGGCCGTGCCGCAGGCGGAAGGCTGGCCGGTAAGGGAGAAAGGTCCGTTGCCGGGCTGGGAGATCTTGCCGGTGAGGAGATGGATGTTGTAAACGAGGTTGTTTGCCCAGGTGCCGCGGGTGTGCTGATTGAAGCCCATGGTCCAGTAGGAAACCACCTTGATTTTCGGATCGGCATACAGCTTGGCCAGGGCCTCCAGCTGTTTCTTGGGCACCCCGGAGATCTGGTGGGCCTTGTCCAGAGTGTATTCGGCCACAAAGGCTTTATACTCGGCAAAGCTCATGGGTTCGGCGTCGTTTGCCTTGGTCGCGTTTTTCGCTTTCTGCTCCCGGGGGTCGTTGGGGCGCAGGCCATAGCCGATGTCGGTGGCGCCGCGTTTGAAATTGACCGATTTGCTGACAAACGCCTCGTTCACCGCGCCGCTCTGGATGATGTGGTTGGCGATGTAGTTGAGAATGGCCAGATCCGATTGCGGCTTCATGACCAGGCTGAGATCGGACAGCTCGAAACAGCGGTTTTCAAAGGTGGAAAGCACTGCCACCTTGACGTGGGAGGCGGTGAGCCTGCGGTCGGTGAGGCGCGACCAGAGGATGGGATGCATCTCCGACATGTTGGCGCCCCAGAGCACAAAGGCGTCGGCATATTCCAGATCGTCGTAACAGCCCATGGGTTCGTCGGACCCGAAGGTGCGGATAAAGCCGGCCACGGCCGAGGCCATGCAGTGTCTGGCATTGGGGTCGATATTATTGGAACGGAATCCCGCCTTGTAAAGTTTTGCCCCGGCATACCCTTCCCAGACGGTCCATTGGCCGGAGCCGAACATGCCCACCGAAGTCGGCCCTTTCTTTTTCAGGGATTCTTTCCACTTGCCGGCCATGGTGTCAAAGGCCTGGTCCCAAGTGACCGGGGTGAACTCGCCGTTCTTGTCGTACTTGCCGTTTCGCATGCGCAGCAGGGGTTTGGTGAGGCGGTCCTTGCCGTACATGATCTTGGAGAGAAAGTAGCCCTTGATGCAGTTCAAGCCTTTGTTGACCGGAGCATCGGGGTCGCCCTGGGTGGCCACCACCCGGCCGTCCTTGGTGCCGACCAGCACGCTGCAGCCGGTGCCGCAGAAGCGGCAGGGAGCTTTGTCCCAGCGGATTGTCGGGTCTTCGGTTGCGGCCATGGCCTTCACCTCGGGCAGCGAGATGCCGGCAGCCAAAGCGGTGGCCGCTATGGCGTTGGTCTTGATAAAAGTACGCCGTGTCAGTTTCATAAACCAGTCCTCCTCCTGCGCTTGCTCTCGGGTGATTCTTCCGTATCGTCGGTAACGGTTTTCGGAAGAACAAAAGGATAAAGCATGCTTATTTTATGCTGTTGCGTTTTCTTCCGGTTCGCAATGCTGGTACACCATGGCCGCGGACAACACCCCCTTGATGCCGTAAAGCTTGAGCAGGGTATTGGAGATTATGGCCTGGTCGTGTTCTTCGATGGTGACGATAAAGCGGTGGTCTTCGGTTCTGGCATGGATTTCAAGGCCTGGAATTCGCCCCAGCGAGGCGGCAACCTGTTCGCTTGAATCTGATCGGGCATGGACAAGTACGCCGGCGATGTTCATCTCTTCCCCCCATTGCAGAAGTTGAACGCGGGCTTGCGATTGTAGAATGCGGTGGAATATTTCAATGTGATGAAAAACTATAAACGTATTGTATCAGGTGTGACTTGATCTAAGTCAAGGAAGAAATTTTTTTGCTAAACCGATCAAGGATGTTGCAGCGAAAAAGATGGGAGTGATTTGAAAATTAAAGAACAAGGGTGATGGCCGCAACCGGGCAGACCCCGCAGCAGGCGCCGCAACCGGAACACAGCATGGCGTCCAACCGGGGCCGGACGCGGCCGCCGGGTGAGGGGCGGAAGATGATGGCGTTGCTGCCGCATTGCTCGCCGCAGGTACGGCAGGCAATGCCTTGGCTGTTGAGACAGGCTTCGGAAAAAAAGGCTTTATATTGCCAGGGAGGGAGGCCTTCTTCTATGATCAGGGCCTGCACGGAACAGTGCTCGACGCAGACACCGCAGAAAGTGCATCCGCCTGTGCCGAAATGCACCATCGGGTAGCCAAGCCAGTCGGCTTTAAGAATCCCTTGGGGGCAATGGACAATGCAATCTCCGCACCGGTTGCAGCGTGTGAGAAAGTCGTCTTCCGGCAGCGCCCATGGCGGTCGGATGGGCAGGGGTTTTCCCCCGCGTAGAAACATGCGGCGATCCGAATTCATGGTCATGGCAACTCCTCTGCTCTGCCTTGGCCTGCGGCAGATTTTTTAAGCCAACACCGAATATCATACAAAGAGGATATGGGGAAACCAACTGGAAAAACACGGGGAAAGTGCGTACGGGCAGAGCAATGCCTGAAAAAAAAGGGCCAGCGGTATTCTCGCTGACCCTTGACTGTGCTGTGGTGCCGGAGGTCGGAATCGAACCGACATGGGGTTGCCCCCGCGGGATTTTGAGTCCCGTGCGTCTACCAGTTTCACCACTCCGGCTGAATGGTGTCGCCACGGCCCGATGGGGCCGCACGGAGGAACACTATAGAAGCGTTGCCGTGCCGTGTCAAGCTCTAAAGAATGCTCCCCTTCCCTTCTGTTTCAGTGGGTGCTGCCGAGAAAAATTTTCTGGAACCGGTAAAAATAATCCACTCCCGACCAGACCGTCATGAATGCGGAAACATAGAGAATAGCCTCGCCCAGTTCGTGCAGAAAAGGAATCGGCACGACGCCGAGCGGGAAGATCAGGATGCAGAGCGCGGTATACTGCAAGACACTCTTCAGCTTGCCCATGCCGCTCGCCGCGACCACGATGCCCGAAGAGGCGGCCACGCCGCGGAGGCCGGTGATCACCAGTTCCCTGGCCAAAATGACGAACACAAGCCAGGCAGGGATCTTGTCCATGGGGATAAGCATGATCAGGGCCGCGCAGACCAAGACCTTGTCGGCCACCGGGTCCATCAATTTTCCCAGCACCGTTTCGATTTTATGTTTGCGGGCGTAGTAGCCGTCTGCCAGGTCGGTGAGGGCGCCGGTCAGAAAAAGAAAAAAGGCAAACAGGCTGACTGCGACGCTGGGCTGGGGATAGAGAAAAAAGAGGAGGATCGGCGCCACCGCAAAGCGGTACCCGGTGAGCATGTTGGGAATGGTGAAGATTGCGTGACGGTTCATGGGTTTTAATTGGCCGCCCCCAGCCAGCGGGAGGAAGGTGCTGCCGCTGCGGTCATTTGTCGGTAATGCTGGATGACCTTGATCACATACTGCTGGGTTTCCGGAATCAGGGGTATTCCCTGGGCCGCTTCGACCTTACCCGGCCCGGCATTGTATGCGGCCAGGGCAAGCCTGAGGTTGCCCCCGAAGCGGGCCATCATCTGGCTTAAGTAATTGGTGCCGCCGAAAATGTTTTCCTGAGGGTCAAAAGGGTTCCAGACATTCAGGTCGGCCGCGGTGCCGGGCATAAGCTGCATGAGGCCCTGGGCTCCTTTGGGGGAAACGGCCATGCAGTCGAAATTGGATTCGGCCTTGATCACGGCTTTGATCAACAGGGGGTCCATTTCATAGCGGCTGGCCGCTCTCTGAATATGTTCTTCATAGAGGCGGGGATCACCGGGGCGCGACGACCTGCTCCCCCGGAACTGGGGCCGGATCACGCCGGGCTTGTAGCGGGGGTCGTTGGGCACATTGGTGAAATGCACGGTGCCATGCTGATCGACAAAGGTATAGATCGCCGCCTGAACGTTATCCGGGGTCAGGAACAGGGCGCAGACCAGCACGGCCAGGAGTCGCCCTGCTGTCCGTGCCATGAAATTCCCTTTGGAGCGGGAAGGATTCCTTGTCTGCGCCATATTTTCGTCTCCGGGCAGATGCGCCTGCTAAACAGTATACTACGCTTTCGTTCTTTTTTCCCAGTCAGCGAGAAATTGTTCTATGCCGAGATCGGTAAGCGGGTGCCGGGCAAGCTGGGCAATAACCTTGAAAGGGATCGTGGCGATATGGGCGCCCAGCAGAGCTGCGTCCACCACATGGATGGGGTTGCGGATGCTGGCGACAATCACCTCGGTAGCATACCCGTAGTTGTCGTAAATGTTCATGATGTCGCTGATCAGATCCATGCCGTTCTGGGAAATATCGTCCAGCCTGCCGACAAAGGGGCTCGCATAGGCCGCTCCTGCCTTGGCGGCCATCAGGGCCTGGCTGGCGGAAAAGATCAGGGTCACGTTGGTCCTGATCTTTTTATCGGCAAGTTGCTTGACCGCCTTGAGGCCTTCGGTGGTCATGGGGATCTTGACCACGATGTTTTCGTGGATGGCGGCCAGTTCGCGCCCTTCCCGGACCATGCCTTCGGCGTCAAGGGCGACAACCTCGGCGCTGATAGGACCGTCCACTATCTTGCAGATGTCCTTGATTATTTTTTTAAACGGCTTTTTTTCTCTGGCGATCAGGGAGGGGTTGGTGGTGACTCCGTCCACCATGCCCATGTCCACGGCTTTTTTGATTTCTTCGATGTTGGCGGTATCAATGAAAAACTTCATGCATTCTCTCCCGTGAGTGCAAGAAAAACGGCTCAGCCATTCTCCTGTTGGTTTGTTTTGAGACCATCGGAATATATCTTCCGGCATTGTTCACTGCAAAAAAATATCGGCGTATTTTTATCATGTAACACAAGTGCCTGCCTTTTGGGAACATAGATATGGCAGACCGGATCTTCCACCAGTTGATCATCGGCGGGAAGCTCGTTTGTCCCGGCCTGCTGACGATCGCCGCCATGCCGCACCGGCTTTTTTTTCCTGCCGCCCGTCAGCAGCCGGTACAAGACATAAAGAAAGAGGGCGTAGATAAAGAGTTTAAACATCGAAGCGCTCCATTGCCCTCCACTCCTGGCGCTCCACACCTTTTTCGGTCCGGAGTTCCCGGCAGAGTTCCAGCGCGGTTCGTCCCAGTTCGGGGTGGAGATGTTCCGGGGCCAGCTCCGCCAGCGGCGCCAGCACGAAAAGCCGGTCGGCGATCCGCGGATGCGGCACGGTCAGGGTTTGGCTGCGTATCATCATGTCTCCATAAAAGAGCAGGTCCAGGTCAACGGGCCTGTCCATGGTAAGCGTTCGGTCCCTGCCCAGGTCGGCCTCGATGGCGAGCATGGCGGACAGCAGCTCCGAGGGTGACAGGGTGGTGGCGATTTCCCCCACGGCATTTATGAACCAGTGGGGTGTCTCCATGTCCACAGGCTCCGTTCTGTAAGGACTCGACAGCCGCTTCAGGATGATCCCGGCCGCCTCGCCGAGCCGCTGCCAGGCTGCCAGCAGGTTGGCCTGCCCGTCTCCGAGGTTGGAGCCCAGCCCGATAAAGGCCTGTTGGCGTATTGTCATGGGAAGCGAACGTCCATTTGCACAGGGTGGCACAATATTTATACTTTACTCCGTCATTCCGGTGAAAACCGGAATCCGGCACGGAAGGGATTCTGGGCCCCGGCTTTTGCCGGGGAGACGACCCCTTGCTGTTCCGGACGGTATGCAAGGAAGCACTAAATATCCTGCAAGCCCAGCACGTCGAACATGGTGTAGAGGCCGTTGGGCTGATTCACCACCCAGGCGGCGGCAAGGGCCGCGCCTCTGGCGAAGTTGTCCCGGTTATGGGCCCGGTGGCTGAGTTCAAGCCTCTCCCCTGCCCCGGCAAAATACACGGTGTGCTCGCCCACGATGTCCCCGGCCCGGATGGTCTGGATGCCGATTTCCTTGTCGGTCCGTTCGCCGATTATCCCGTGCCTGCAGTAAACTCCCACTTCGGCCAGGTTCCGGTGCACGCCCTCCGCAACCATCTCCCCCAGTTTGAGGGCTGTGCCGCTGGGCGCGTCCTTTTTCATCCGGTGATGCGCCTCGACGATTTCGATGTCATAGTCATCTCCCAACAGGGCGGCCATCTTCCGGGCGATCTTGAACAGCACATTGACGCCCACCGCCATGTTGGGCGACTGGACGCAGGGGAAATTCCGGCTCAATTCCGCCAGTTCGGCCAGATTGTCCTGGCTGAGTCCCGTGGTCCCGATGACCATGGCTTTTTTCTCCTGGGCAGCCTTGCGGGCCAGGGCCATGGTGGCCTCGTGAAAGGTGAAGTCGATAACCACTTCGCCCTGGTCCTTGACCGCATCGAAGCTGTCCGCCACCGTAACGCCCAGAGCGCCCATGCCGGCCAGCTCGCCGAGATCCTTGCCGAGCTCCGGGCCATCCGGGCGTTCGAAGCCACCGGCCAGGGTCAATCCCTCCTGCTGATGCACCATATAGCTGATCCGGCGGCCCATTCTGCCTGCGGCTCCGGCGACAATAACCTTGGTCATGCTTTTTCTCCTTAAAACCAGTTGTCAGCCGTCAGCTTAGAGCTGTCAGCCAACAACGTAAATTATACCAGCCCGTATCCGGTGAGAACCTTCTTCAGTTTTTCCTCGGTAGCCTCGTTCATCTTGTACAGGGGCAGCCGCGGCAACCCGGACTTGATCTTGCCCATCATCGCCAGGGTGGTTTTTGCGGGGACCGGGTTGGTGTCGATGAACATCGCCTGCATCAACGGAAGCAGCTTGTAGTGCAGCTCCCTGGCCTTGGCGATATCTCCGGCCAGGGCGGCGTCCATCATTGCAGACATATCCCTGGGAGCCACGTTGGAGGTAACGGAGATGACCCCGGTGCCGCCGATCATCACGGTCGCCATGGAGGTGAAATCATCGCCGGACATGACGGCGAAATCCTTGGGGCAGAGGCGGATGACCTGGCTGATCTGGTTGAGATCGGCGGTGGCCTCCTTGATCCCCACGATATTGGCGATCTGGGCGCAGCGGGCAACGGTGTCGGGCAGCATGTTCACCGCGGTCCGGCTCGGCACGTTGTAGAGGATGATGGGGATGTCCACTGCCTCGGCCACAGCCTTGAAATGCTGGTACAACCCTTCCTGGGACGGCTTGTTGTAGTAAGGGGTGATCATCAGGGCGCCATCCGCCCCGGCGTCCTTTGCCGCGCGGGTCAACTCGATGGATTCCGAGGTGGAGTTCGAGCCGGTTCCGGCCAGTACCGGCACTCTGCCGGCCACGGTCTTGACGGTCAATTCCACCACCCGGCGGTGTTCCTCATGGCTCATGGTGGCGGATTCGCCGGTGGTGCCGCAGGGAACAATGCCGTGGGTGCCGCCGGCAATCTGGAACTCAATGAGATCCTTCAACCCCTGTTCATCCAGCTTGCCGTCAATAAAAGGGGTGACGATGGCGACAAAGGCTCCGCGAAACTTGTTCATAACTTCCTCCTGGTATCTCTCTTAAAGCTAAATAGGGGCTTCAACCCCCTTTACGATTTTGTCCTCAGTGCTTCGCTGTGCATCTGACCTTCGTAGATAAAATGGGCAGGCCCTTCCAGATATACTTCGGAAATCTCCCTGCCGGTAATGCAGTAATGGATGATCAACTGTTCGCCGCCCGAGGTGGTAACCACCACAGGCGGCTGCACCGTGCCGAGAAGCCCGGCGATGATGGCCGCGGCCACTGCGCCGGTGCCGCAGGCCAGGGTTTCCCCTTCGACGCCGCGCTCATAGGTGCGGACGATCAGTCCGGAGGCACCCTGCTGCTGCACGAAATTGACATTGGTTCCGGCAGGCTGGAAATGTTCGTGAAAACGGATACTCCGGCCCAGTTCCAGTACCGGCGCTTGTTGGACATCCTGCATGAAAAGCACGGCGTGGGGCACTCCGGTATTGAGGCTGTGCATTACCTGCGCCTCTCCGTTGACCCCGATTTTTTCCTCAAGGCGCAGACCGTTGGGCGGAGTCATCTTGATCTTTACCGACTGACCGGTTACCTCGGCCTCGATGACTCCGGCCACGGTTTCAAAACGCATCCGCTCCGGAGCGATGCCCAAGGCAAAGGCAAAGCGGGCGGCGCAACGGGCGCCGTTGCCGCACATCTCGGCCCAGCTCCCGTCGCCGTTTAAAAACTGCCAGCGGAAATCCGCAGTGTCGCTGTTCTCGATCAAGATCAGGCCATCCGCTCCCACGGAAACACGCCGTTGGCAAACAGCCTTGGCAAAACCGGGCATTTCTTCCCGAGTCAGAAACGGGGTGCGGTGGTCAATGAGGATAAAGTCATTGCCGGTGCCGCTCATCTTGCTGAAATTAACAGGAAACTGGATGGTCATACGCTCTGCTTCTTAAGAAAATCAGGGATGCTTTCTCCCTGAATCAGTGTTTCATAGGTTTCCCTGGCCCGGATCACATGAAAATCGTCCTGATGCACCAGAACTTCGGCAACCCGAGGCCGGGAATTGTAGTTGGACGACATGGAAAATCCGTAAGCTCCGGCGCTCATAACGGCCAGAAGATCATCGGCCTCTGCATTGGGCATCATCCTTTCCCGGGCGAGAAAGTCGCCGGTTTCGCAGATGGGTCCCACCACGTCTGCAACCGCTTGTTCGCGTTCAGGGCGCTCTACGGCCTGGATGAGGTGAAAGGCGTCGTAGAGGCTGGGCCGGGCCAGGTCGTTCATCCCGGCATCGACAATGATGAATTTCTTGAGCCCTTCCTTGGTATACAGCACTTTTGTGATCAGTGCTCCGGCGTTGCCCACCAAAACACGGCCCGGTTCGAGAATCAAGGTGCAGGCAAGATCGCCCAGTTCCTGCTTGATGGCCCGGGCATACTCCGCCGGTTCCGGCGGCTCTTCGGCGTTGTAGCGGATACCGAGCCCGCCGCCCAGATCAAGGTGGGAGATGACGATTCCCTCTTCCGCGAGCTGCGCGATGAAGCGTTTTACCTTGGCAAGCGATTCGACAAACGGGGAGACTAAAGTGAGCTGCGAGCCGATATGGCAGCTTACCCCCTTGATCGTGATGTTGGGCAGCTTGCCGGCTGCGAGATATACCCGCAGCGCCTCGCCAATGGGGATGCCGAACTTGTTTTTTGCAAGGCCGGTGGAGATATAGGCGTGGGTCTTCGGGTCCACATCCGGGTTTACCCGGAAGGAGACCGGAGCCTTGAGCCCCAAGCCCGCAGCCACCGATTGAATCTGAGCCAGTTCCTGCTCGGATTCCACGTTGAGCATGAGGATTCCCGCCTCCAGGGCGGCGCGGATCTCGTCTGCGGTTTTCCCAACCCCCGAATAAACAATTTTCTGCGGGTCGACCCCGGCGGTGCGGGCTCGGAACAATTCGCCTCCGGACACGATGTCCGCGCCGCCGCCAAGGCTTGCGAAAAGGCGGAGGATGGCGATGTTGGCGCAGGACTTGGCCGCGAAACAGGTGATATGGGGAATGTCGGCAAAGGCACGGTCAAAGGCCGAAAAATGGCGGGTCAGAGTGGCTCCGCTGTAAAGATAGAACGGGGTGCCAACCGCCTCGGCCACCCTTGGTACGGCGACATTCTCGCAATACAGGGTGTTGTTTTTGTACAGAAAATCATGCATGTTTTGTTATCCGGTTTTGCAATTATTCACTTTTAATTTTTCACTCTTCACTATACGTGGCTTCGATGGAGTACGTACTCACGTTGGCCGGCCGGGCCTGATCAAAAGCGGAGACCGAGTAATACCAGACCCCTCTCCCCTTGGGCGGTTTTGCATCCAGGAAAGAAAGCCCTGCTCCGCCGACCTCGCCGATGAGTTCCGGAGTGGAGCTCTGCGCCGAACGGCGGTAGATACGAAATCCTGCCAAATCGGGCTCGGCAACTGTTTCCCAGATAATCTTGACTCCTTCCGCAGTGGCAACGGCCCGCACCTTTTGGGGCGGCGCCGGAGGCGTCAGGTCGCGGGGCACAGCGCTCACAGGCTGGCTTGCCATGCCTGCGGCCAGGGTTCCTGCATGCAGCCGCATGGCCCGCACTTTGTACAAATAGGTTTTGCCATTGCGTAAGCCCCTGTCCGTATAGGCCAACCCATCAATCAGGTCGCCGGGCATCTCGTGAAACGTTTCTCCGTCGGTGGAACGGAAAATCTGATACCGGAGCGGATCCGAGACCGCTGTTCCATCAAGCAGCCCTGCAGGAGGCTGCCAGCGAAGGGTAAGGGTTTTGTCCGCTTCCTCGATCTTGAAATTCGGTGGGGCCAGAAGCGGGGTGTCCCAGACAACCGAAACGGTGTTTGAATCATCACTGCTGACAAACCATCCCGCTTTGCTGCGGACCCGATATATATAACGGTGATTGGGGCGCAGCAGGGTTTCCTGGTAGGACACCCTGCCTTTGTCGCCGCTTTCCGCAGTGATCTCGATGGGAGGGCCAAAGGGAACCGGGCAGTCGGCGCAGTAGTCCTTGATGGGGATAACGGCCCGCAACAGTTCAAACCTTTCAATCCGATACGGCAGCCGGTCGCCCTGCACTGTCTGGCGGGGATAGGACCAGGTGAGCTCCACCCCTTTTTCGTCCAGATTATAGCTCAGGTCGGAGATGGGCGCAGGCAGCACGGTATCGGGCGGCACGGGGCGCGTTTTCTTGCCGCAACCGGCCGCCCCGCCGAACAGCGCCACTGCCAGAAGCATAAGCGCAATTTTCGTTATGGCGCGTTTCATCGATCAATACCCAGGGCTTGTTCAGCCCGATTGAGAGTTTCCGCCACCACCGAGCCTGCGGTGCCGCCAAGGGAAACCCGGCTGTTTACCGAGCCTGCGATGGAGAGTACGGCAAAAACATCGTCCTCGATGGACTCGGAAAAGGTCTTGAGCTCAGCAAGGCTGAGTTCGGTGAGTTCCTTGCCCTGGCTGAGGCAATAGGCCACGGTGCGCCCGACAATGGCGTGGGCCTGGCGGAAAGGGATGTTTTTGCGCACCAGATAATCGGCCAGGTCGGTGGCGGTCATGTGCCCTCCCCCGAGCCCTGCGGCCAAACGCGCTTCGTTGAAGGTGAGGTTGGCCAGCAACTGGGCCATGATCGCCACCGACTGGGAGACCGTATCCACCGTGTCGAACAGCGGCTCCTTGTCTTCCTGAAGATCGCGATTGTAGGTCATGGGCAAGCCCTTGAGCAGCATCAGCAGGCTCATGAGATTGCCCACCACCCGTCCGCTCTTGCCCCGGATCAGTTCCGGGATGTCCGGGTTCTTCTTCTGGGGCATGATGGAGCTGCCGGTACAGAAGCTGTCGGCCAGAGTCACGAAGGAAAATTCTTCGGTGGTCCACAGTACCAGCTCTTCGGATAGTCTGCTCAGGTGGATCTGGATCAGGCTGGCCGCGCCCATGAACTCGATGATATAGTCCCGGTCCCCCACCGTGTCCATGCTGTTGGCGGTGATCTGAGCAAAGCCAAGCTCCCGGGCGACAAATTCGCGGTCGATGGGCAGCCCGGTTCCGGCCAGGGCCGCGGCGCCCAGGGGCATGATGTTGATCCGTTTCAAGGCATCGCTGAGGCGGTCCCGGTCGCGGCCGAACATTTCGTAATAGGCCAGCAGGTGGTGCGCCACCAGGACCGGCTGGGCCCGCTGCAGATGGGTGTAGCCCGGCATCACCGCGTGCTGGTATTTCCGGGCCAGCACGACACAGGCTTTCTGCAGTTCGGTGAGCAGTTCGATCAGGCCTCGGCATTCTTCCCGCAGATAGAGACGGACATCAAGGGCCACTTGATCGTTGCGGCTCCTGGCGGTGTGTAGTTTTTCTCCGGCCGGGCCGATCTTTTCCACCAGCGCCTTTTCGATATTCATGTGAATATCTTCCAGCTCCGGCTTAAAGACGAATTCTCCGGCTGCGATCTCCTGCTCTATCCGGTCAAGTCCCTGGACAATGAGCGCGCCTTCTTCGCTGGTGATCAGCCCCTGCCTGGCAAGCATCCGGGCATGTGCCCGGCTTCCGGCGATATCGTGACGATAGAGGCGGGCATCATAGTGGATGGAGGCGGTAAAAGCCTCCACCGAGGCTGCGGTTTTTTCCGCGAACCTGCCGCCCCAAAGCTTTGCCGGGTTATGTGTGTTCTCTGCCGAAGACATAAGCGGTGCCTGGTTGATTTAGTGAAAAGTGAAGAGTGAAAAATGAAAAGTTACGATACAAACTACATCGGTGCTGTTCCTTCACTTTTAATTTTTAATTTTTCCCTTTCTTCCTCTCCACCAAAGCCTGGATGGTCAACCGCAGGGCGTTGAGGCGGATGAACCCGCCGGCATCCGACTGGGTGTACACCTGGTCTTCTTCGAAAGTGGCAAAGCTTTCCTGATACAGCGACTGGTCGGACTTCCGTCCCACCGGAATGCAGTTGCCCTTGATCAGCTTGAGGCGGACCACGCCGTTTACCGTTTCCTGGGCGTTGTCCATGGTTTTTTGCAGGAGTTTCATCTCCGGCGAAAACCAGAAGCCGTTGTATACGAGCTCGGCATAGCGGGGGATCAGGCTGTCGCGGATCTTCATGACCTCGCGGTCCAGGGTGATGGTCTCCAGATCGCGGTGCGCCGCGCGCAAAATGGTGCCGCCCGGGGTTTCGTACACCCCGCGGGATTTCATGCCCACGAAGCGGTTTTCCACCATGTCCAGCCTCCCGATGCCGTTGGCGCCACCCAGGGCGTTCAGCCTGGCCAGCATGGCCGCGGGGCTGAGCTTTTCGCCGTTGATGGCCACCGGGTTGCCATTGGCGAACTCCATCTCGATATAGGTCGGCTTGTCCGGGGCTTTTTCCGGGGAGACGGAAAGCTTGAACATGGACTCCTCCGGCTCGTTCCACGGGTCTTCTAAAATTCCCCCTTCAAAGCTGATATGCAGCAGATTTTCGTCGGAGCTGTAAGGCTTTTCCTTGGTGACAGGCACGGGGATGGAGTGCTTTTCCGCATAGGCCATGAGCTTGGTCCGGGAATTAAGATCCCAGGTCCGCCAGGGGGCGATGATGGTCAGTTTCGGGTTCAAGGCGAGATAGGTCAGCTCAAAGCGGACCTGATCGTTGCCCTTGCCGGTGGCGCCATGACTCACCGCATCGGCTCCTTCCGCCTCGGCGATCCGCACCTGTTCCCGGGCGATTACCGGCCGGGCCAGGGAGGTGCCCAGCAGGTACGAGCCTTCATAAATGGCGTTGGCGCGAAAGGCCGGAAAGACATAATCGCGGACAAACTCTTCGCGCAGATCCGAGATGATCACCTTTTCGGCGCCGGTGGCCATGCCCTTGGCCCGGACCTTGTCCCAGTCTTCCTCCTGGCCGACATCGGCGGCAAAGGCCACCACGGGAACCTGATACTCTTCCCGCAGCCACTTGAGGATAACCGAGGTGTCCAGCCCGCCGGAATAGGCGAGAACGATTTTGTTTATATTGGCAGCCACTTTTATTTCCTCAATAAGTGAAAAATGAAAAATGCATAATGAAAAATTGATCGGCAAACGATAGAAAATTGATAGGGGGTACGTTGTTCACTTTTCACTCTCCCCTTTTCATTGTTCATTATCCCAGATGCATGGCCAGAATCGCCTTGTGGATGTGGAGCTTGTTTTCCGCCTGGTCAAAGGCCACGCATTGCGGTCCTTCCAGCACCTCTTCGGAGATTTCCTCGTCGCGGTGGGCCGGCAGGCAGTGGAGGACAATGGCCCCCGGTCTGGCCTGGGCCACTAGAGGCGCGTTCACCTGATACGGTCTGAAGACGGCGAGCCGCGCTTCCTGTTCGGACTCCTGACCCATGCTGGCCCAGACATCGGTGTTGATCACATCCGCCTGGCGCACGGCTTCGATCGGATCGCGCACCACCCGGATGGGCTGGCTCGCCTGGGCTTGGGCTGCCGCGAGAATGGCGGGGTTCGGGTCGTAGCCCGCAGGACACGCCAGGGTCAGGGCGAAACCGAAACGGGCAGCCGCTTGAATCCAGGAGTTGGCCATGTTGTTGCCGTCGCCCAGCCAGGCGATATGGAGCTTGTCCACCTGCCCTTTGTGCTCGATCACGGTCATGATGTCGCTCAGCACCTGGCAGGGGTGGTGCAGATCGGTGAGGGCGTTGATCACCGGCACCGAGGAATACCCGGCCAGTTCATCGACAATGTTCTGGCCATAGGTGCGGACGACTATGCCGTCCACATAGCGGGCCATGACCCGGGCCATGTCCTTGAGGGGTTCGTTGCGCGCCAGTTGGGTGTCCCGGCCGGAGAGGTAGATCACCTGCCCGCCCAAACCATACATGGCCGCCTCAAAGGAGACCCTGGTCCGGGTGGAGGGCTTCTCAAAGATGAGGCCGACGGTTTTCCCCGCAAGCTGCTGGTGGCGGATACCCGCCTTGGCTTCTTTTTTAAGCAACAGAGCCTGTTCGATGTAGGCGGCCAACTGCTCTCTGGTGAAGTCCTGTAATGCCAGTAGGTGCTGTGTCATTGTTTCGCTCTCTCTGCCGGTCTCTCCCACAGTATGGCTGCGGCAAGAAGTCGTTTCTCTGTTCAGGGCGTCCTGTCGGCGCATGGTGCGGGGCAGGATTCAGGAGACCGGCTCAAAAAAATGTCAGCCCAACCATTTCCGGCGGATGACGAACACTGTCACCCTTTAGTTGGGCCAAACTACAATTCATACAAAAAAACTTTTTTTTTGCAAAGGGATTTTTCGTGGAAAACCTGTGGGATGCTATCGGCTCAGCTCGGCAAAAACCTCGTCCAATGCCCGGATCAACCGGTCTATCTCCGCCCGGCTGATGATCAGAGGCGGCAGACAACGCAGCACCTTGTTTCCGGCAAAATTGAGGAGCACTCCCTTTTCAAAGAGGCGGCTGACCATGGCTGGGCCTTTGTCAAGAAATGCCTCGGTCAGGGGCAGCCCCTGAATCAGGCCGATTCCGCGGGACGGACCGGCGATGGTCGGATATTTGGCTGCCAATCCGGTGAGTTGTTTGGCCAGATAGTCGCCCTTCTCCCGGACCTCGGCAAGAAAGCCCTCTTCCAGCATGATCCGCAAGGTTGTGACCGCAGCGGCGCAGACCACCGGATTGCCGCCAAAGGTCGAGGCGTGGCTGCCCGGCTCAAAGGCTTTGGCTATCGATTCTGTAGCCAGCATGGCGCCGATGGGCAAGCCGTTGCCCAGAGCCTTGGCCAGGGTGAGAATGTCGGGGGTCACTCCGCACTGTTCGTAGGCAAAGAGGGTGCCGGTTCTGCCCATGCCCACCTGGATTTCATCAAAAATCAGGAACAGGTTGTGCGTGTCGCAGAGCTGCCGGATGGAGGCGAGATATTCTTTCGCCAGAGGCCGGACACCGCCTTCTCCCTGCAGAGGCTCACAGAGAATGGCGCAGGTTTCCGGGGTTATCATCGCTTCCAGGGCATTGATGTCGCCGAAGGGCGCATGGAGGAAGCCTTGGGGGAGCGGCTCGAATCCTTTGTGGAATTTTTCCTGGCCTGTGGCTGCCACGGTGGCCAGGGTGCGGCCATGGAAAGAGCCGGCCAGCGAGATGATCTCGTATTTCCCGGCCGCGCTTGCCTTCCGCGCCAGCTTGATCGCGGCTTCATTGGCTTCAGCCCCGGAGTTGCACAGGAAAACCCGGTCGGCAAAGGAATGGCTGAGCAGGATCTCGGCCAGTTCGGTTTGCGGAATCGTGTGGTAAAGGTTCGATACATGCACCAGAGTCGAGGCCTGGCGGCAGATCGCCTCGGTGATCGCCGGATGGCAATGCCCCAGGCTGCATACCGCGATCCCGGCCAGACAATCCAGATATTCTTTGCCGTCGTCGTCCTTGAGCAGGCAGCCCTTTCCTTCGACCATCACCGCCGGATACCTGCCATAGGTGTTCATAAAGGAAGCGCTGCTTTTTTCGATCCATTCCGCATTGGCCATCATACTACCTCAATAACTAGGTATTGTGCGCTTGTGTCTCATATTTGTACACGGTTGCAGGACGCTGCAGATCCGCGTGTCAATTGTCGGCAGCAGTGCCGACCAAGAGGCCTGCGAAGTGTGCTGGTTGCACATGAGCAGGTCGATGACAAAGGAGATGCGGCGTCCTGCAACCGCTTACACCACCTCGGTTCCGACGCCTTGTTGAGTAAACATTTCAAGCAGGATGGCGTGCTCCACCCGGCCGTCAACGATATGCGCCTTGCCGACTCCCCCCCGGACCACGCCCTGGCAGCATTTGACCTTGGGGATCATGCCTCCGGCGATGACCCCGTCCTTGATATACTGGTCGGCAGTATCGCAGCTCATGGAGGAGATGAGCGTGCCCTCCTTGTCCAGAACCCCGGCCACGTCGGTGAGCAGGATGAGTTTTTCCGCCTTGAGGTGGGTGGCGATGGCTCCGGCCACGAGATCGGCATTGATGTTGTAGGCCTGCCCGTCTTCGCCCACGCCCACCGGGGCGATGACCGGGATAAAATCCTGGGCGTCCAGGGTGTGCAGTATCTTCGGGTTGACCGTGGTCACTTCCCCTACCCGGCCGATGTCGATGATTTCCGGCGGGGTGTTTTCGGCCTGCGCTTTCATGATCTGCATCTTTTTGGCCTTGATCAGGTCGCCGTCCCGGCCGGAAAGGCCCACCGCCTTGCCTCCGTGGAAGTTGATCAGGCTGACGATCTCTTTGTTCACCTTGCCCACCAGAACCATCTCCACCACATCCATGGTTTCGCCGTCGGTGATCCGCATGCCCTGAATGTAATCGCTCTTGATATTCATTTTGCTCAGGAACTTGTTGATCTGCGGGCCTCCGCCATGCACCACCACGGGATTGATGCCGATGTATTTCATCAGGATGATGTCGAGGGCGAAGTTCTTTTTCAGCTCTTCATCCACCATGGCATGGCCGCCATATTTGATGACCACGGTTTTGCCGTAAAATTTTTTGATGTACGGCAAGGACTCAATGAGGATTTTTGCTTTTTCGATACCTGTGTGCATGGCCGTCTGTTTGTTGTGGTTGGCTGTTCTGGGGCTGATTGTATTAAAAACAGCCCCGCTGTATGGACAATCCGCAAAACATAAACCGCCGGCCGCGATCTGTAAAGAAGATAGCCGACACAAGGCCAGGAATGGCGACGGTTTCGGTCTTTCAGGCGAACGATTGCCAAAAAAACAGCCCCGCTCTTCCGGCAAAGCGATTGCCGAGAATCCTCGATACTGGTATCTTTACTTCTTCAGAACATCAGCCCCAAGAGGAAATTAAAAAATTATGAAACCATTGCTCCGTTTTTTTTGCCGGATCGTGCTCCTGGGTCCCATCCTGAGCGCCGCTCCCTCCCTTGCCGCGCCTGCATCCGCTCCCCCTGCCAACAAGCCGCCGATTCATATCGAAGCGGACCGGATGGTTTCGATGAAGAATGAGAACGCGGTTCTCTTTTCCGGAAACGTGGATGCCAAACAGGGCCAGATGGTAATCCGCGCCGCGGAAATGACGGTGTACTATCTTTCCAACGATGAAAAGGCCAAAATGCCTCAGAGCGAGGAGCGGAGCCTCAAAAAGCTTTTTGCCTCGGGCAATGTGGAAATCCAGAATGACGGCATGACCGGCACCGGCGATAAAATGGAATATTATGAAGCCGAGCGTAAAATGATTCTCATCGGCAACAGCAAGGTCTGGCAGGACAATAACCTGGTAACCGGCCATACCGTTGTCGTTTTCCTCGATCAGGGCAAGAGCATCGTGGAGCGGGGCGAAAAAAAAGGCGAGCGGGTCAAAGCCTTTTTCTATCCGGGCGGCGAAGGCCCGGAGAAAGAAGTGAAGGGTGCAAAGTGAAGAGGGTACAATCAACAGATTTTCCATGCGCACTGTCGATTGTGCGGGGTACGCGGTATTTTTCAACTTTTCATTCTTAATTCTTAATTTTTCATTATTTTTTGGGGGCTCCCGTGTCTGTCCTGGAAACAAAAGACATTGTCAAGCGATATAAAAACCGGACGGTGGTCGACGGGATCAGCCTGCGGGTTGAAACCGGCACGGTAGTCGGCCTGCTCGGGCCAAACGGCGCGGGGAAAACCACCACCTTTTATACCATTGCCGGATTTGTTCGGCCTGACGCCGGCGTTGTCCTGCTGGACGGAGAGGATATCACTTCCCTGCCCATTCACAAGCGGGCCCTCAAGGGGCTCTCCTATCTGCCGCAGGAATCCTCGGTTTTCAAAAAGCTCACCGTGGAAGAAAATGTCCGCATTGTTCTTGAACCGTTTGGTCTTGCCAAGGAGGAGATCAGCAACAGGGTCAACCAGCTCATGGAAGACCTGAAAATCACCCACTTGGCCGGCAACCGCGGGCATTCGCTCTCCGGCGGAGAACGGAGGCGTGTGGAGATCATGCGGGCCCTGGCCACCAACCCGCATTTTATTCTGCTGGACGAGCCATTTGCCGGAATCGACCCCTTATCTGTTGCCGACCTTCAGCAGATCATCGGCAATCTGAAAAACCGCGGCCTGGGAGTGCTCATATCCGACCATAACGTCCGGGAAACACTTTCGGTGTGTGATCAGGCCTATATCGTCAGCCAGGGGAAGATCCTCATCCATGGCGGCGCCGAAGAGATTGTGGGCAGCGAGGAAGCCCGTCGGATGTACCTCGGTGAAAATTTTACCCTCTAGCCGTTACGCGGAACAAAACAACCGTGTTTCCCAACACCGCCCAAAATCTTCTTGCAAAAACCTTGCCGTCATGGAGTATACTCTGGTAAGAGTCTCGCAATCCCGCGGCGGCTTCAACTTTTTGTCTTTGTTACGAGCCTCTTGCAAAATGACTTATTGCGCTTCGACAGGCTTGAACGGAAGAACCATTATGATTTCAAGATGGCTACCGTCGCCGTTAACACTGCTCGCCCTGTGCCTGTCGAAGGGTGGGTTTCTATTTTTGCAAGAGCCTCGTACGGTAAAGGAATTCGGCAGACATGGCTCTTGAACTGAGACAGCAGCTAAAACTCAGCCAGCAACTGGTGATGACTCCCCAGTTGCAGCAGGCCATAAAACTGCTCCAGCTTTCCCGGCTTGAGCTTGCCGAGGCTATCCAGCAGGAAATCGAGATCAATCCGGTGCTGGAAGAGGCCACGGACAGCCCGGATCAGGGCGAAACGGAACGGGAAGGCAACGGCCCCGATGAGATGGACGTCCCTCTCCCTGAGCCGGAGAAGACCACCGAAGTCCAGATGGAAAGCGATTCCTCTCTCAGGGAAATAGACTGGGAAAACTACAGCAACGAATACGAAAGCGGCTTTTCCGCCCGGAGCAAGGACGATAACGACCTGCCCTCCCGCCTGGACATCCTTACCGCCAAGCCGGATCTCCACTCCCATCTTTCCTGGCAGCTGACCCTGTCCCATCTTTCGGAGGAGGAAAAAGAGGTCGGCCATTTTATCATCGGCAATCTCAACCGGGACGGGTTTTTGGTGGTGACGGAGGCGGAAATATCCGAAGGCACGGGCTGCGATCCGGATATGGCCCTGCGGATGATCAAAGTTGTCCAGCAGATGGATCCGGCCGGGGTCGGAGCCAGAGATCTCAAGGATTGCCTGCTGCTGCAGCTCGATCGACTGGGGCTTGGCGATTCCCTTGCCGCAACCATAGTCCGGGAACATCTCCATACCTTGGAAAATCGGAATTTTGGCGCCATTGCCAGGGCCACGGGCCGGCCCATCGAAGAAATTCTGAGCGCGATCAAGGTGATCACCGAACTCGATCCGCATCCCGGCAGGATCTATTCCGAGGAAGAGCCCCAGTACATCATCCCGGATGTCTATGTGCACAAGATCAGCGGGGAATATGTCATCCTCTTGAACGATGAAGGGCTGCCCCGGCTGAAGGTCAGCAATTATTACAAGGACATCCTGAAAAAGGATTCCGGCGCTCCGGCCGATACCAAGAATTATGTGCAGGACAAGCTGAAGTCCGCCCTCTGGCTGATAAAAAGCATTCATCAGCGGCAACGCACCATCTACCGGGTGGTCGAATCGCTGCTGAAGTTTCAGTACGATTTTTTTGAGAAGGGAGTCGCTTTTCTGAAACCCCTGGTCCTCCGCGATGTGGCGGAGGATCTGGGCATGCACGAATCGACGATCAGCCGGGTGACGAGCAACAAGTACGTGCATACTCCCCAGGGCACCTTCGAATTGAAGTATTTTTTCAACTCCTCCATCAGCCGCCATGACGGCGGGGATGCCATGGCCTCGGAAAGCATCAAGGAGCGCATCCGCTCCATCATCGGCGGCGAGGATCATCACGACCCTTTAAGCGACAATGCCATTGCCGAGATCTTTGCCAAGGAAGACATCAAGCTGGCGCGCCGCACCGTGGCCAAATACCGGGAGCAGATGGGCATTCTCCCTTCAAAGTTCCGAAAAAAACCCAAGCTGAGCTGACCCGGTTTCTGTTTCTCCGAGTCGTATTATGACGCCATGCATGCAACCAGCGTTTCGCCACTGACCCTGACCATCATCACCGGCCTTTCCGGTGCCGGCAAGTCCACGGCCCTCAATGTGTTTGAGGACGCCGGCTTCCTCTGCATCGACAATCTTCCTGTTTTCTTGCTTCTCCCCTTGCTCGACGGCATGTCCTCCAGGGCGGAAGGCCCCCACCGGCTTGCTCTGGTCATGGATGCCAGGGATGCCGAGCTTGCCTCCGCCCTTGCTGGAGTCCTGAGCGAGGTGAAGTCCCGGGCCACGCTGGCGCAGATCATTTTTCTTGAGGCAAACGATACGGTGCTGCTCCGCAGATACAGCCAGCTGCGGCGCGCCCATCCTCTGGCCCAGGTTGGTCTGGTTCAGGACGGGATAACCTCGGAAAAGACTCGGCTGGCCGGGCTTCGGGATATGGCTGACCGGGTGATTGACACCAGCAGCCTCACTCCCACCGAACTGCGGCACAAGCTCCTGCTGCACGATGCTTCCCCGGTTGCCGACATGCGGGTCAACATCCTCTCTTTTGGGCACAAGCATGGCTTGCCCAGCGAGGCGGACCTGCTCTTTGATGCCCGGTTTTTGCCAAATCCCTATTATGTGGCGGAACTTAAGGAGAAAACCGGTCTGGATTCAGCAGTGGTCGCCCATGCCCTGGAAAATGCAAGCGGCAGCCAATTTCTCGCGCACCTGTTCGCACTGCTTGATTTTCTGCTCCCCGAATTCGAGCAGGCCGGCAAGGCGTATCTCACCATCGCCATTGGCTGCACCGGCGGCAAGCATCGCTCGGTGGCGGTGGCCGAAGAGATCTACCGCCATCTGGCCGGGGGGAAATGGGTGGTGAAGCTGTTCCACCGGGATATGGATAAGTAGTCTCTTTCTTGCAAGACTCGGCCAAGTTGACTCCCCCTCTCCCTAACCCTCCCCCGCCAAGGAGGAGGGAACTCCTGAAACCGATGAGCGCATATGACCGAAACAACACAACTTGACTGGCAGGCGATAGACACGGTCCTGCTGGACATGGACGGCACCCTGCTGGACCGGCATTTCGACGATTATTTCTGGGAGCATTATGTGCCGGAGCATTATTCTCTGGTACATGATCTTTCCATCGACGAGGCGAGGCAGCAATTGCTGGCCCGGTACAAGGGGAGGGAAGGGACCCTTGCCTGGACCGACCTGGATTTCTGGTCCAGCGAGCTGGGGCTTGATATTCCGGCCCTCAAGATGAAGATCAATCACCTCATCGGGGTGCATCCCCACGTGGTCGCCTTTCTCAAATTCTGTCGCCGGGCAGGAAAAAAGATCTATCTGGTGACCAACGCCCACAGCAAGACCCTGGCCATCAAGATGGAAAAAACTGCGCTGGCGGGCTATTTCGACCGGATTGTCTGCGCTGAGGAAGTCGGGATGGCCAAAGAGGACCCGGTTTTCTGGCAGGGGCTGGAAGCGATGCTCGGCTATGAGAAGGAGAGGACCATGCTGGCCGACGATACCGAAAAGGTGCTGGTTTCCGCCCGCACCTACGGCATGGGATTTCTCATTTTTGTTGCCCGTCCCAGCAGCCGCAAGCCGGTGGTCCGGTCAGAGAATTTCCCTTCGGTGGTTCATTTTGAGGAGCTGATCCCGGAAACGAGTAAGGAGAAAGGCGCAAGGTGAAAGGCCAAAGGAAACGCCAACAAACCTTTATCCTTTAGCCTTGCACCTTGTGCCTATTACCAAAGGAACACCCATGCACGAAAAAGAGAAATCGGAACTGATCGCCGTTATCGCCGATTTTCTGGAGATGGGCCATGTGGAGAACATCATGGCCATGTTCAAGCAGGATACCGCGCTTTACGCGCTCAGCGGCGAGCTGTTGCGCGACGAACGCTTTATGGTGCGCATGGGAATGGCGGTGCTTTTTGAGGAGATGAAAGCGCTGCGGCCACAGGAGGTAGCGCTGGCCATTCCATCCCTGCTCCCGATCCTTGTGGGGGAAACCCCCTGGATGCGCGGCGAAGCCGTGAACCTGCTGGGCATCATCAACACCCCCGAGTCGCTGGCCCACATACAGGCATTGGCCAATGACCCGGAGCCGCAAATCCGGGAGATGGTGGCGGATATCTTGAGTGAAAAGTGAAGAGTTAAGAATGAAAAATGAAAAAAATATGAGGTGCTTCGACAGGCTCAGCACGAACGGAAGTTATTTAAAGAAGACTTTATCCGTTCACCCTGAGCCTGTCGAAGGGTTGTTGTTGCCAACCCATTATTTTTAACTTGCCCCCTATTCCTTCCAGTCTGGCCGTAACCCTAATTCGGTCAGCTGCTTTCTTGCCACCGGCGCCGGAGCCTCGGTGAGCGGGCAGAAGGCCTTCTGGGTTTTCGGGAAGGCTATAACATCGCGGATGGAGTCGCGGCCCAGGAGAATCATCATCAAACGGTCCAGGCCAAAGGCCATGCCGCCATGGGGTGGAGCGCCGAGTTCCAGCGCCTTGACCAGAAAGTCGAATTTGTCAGCCACTTCTTCTTCCGAAATTCCAAGAGCCGCGAAAACACGCTCCTGCATCTCCTTTTGATGGATCCGGATACTGCCGCCGCCGATCTCGGTGCCGTTTAAGACCAGATCGTAGGCCCGGCTCCGCATCTTGCCCGGGTCGGTGTCCATGAGGGGGATGTCTTCCTCGTTGGGGGCGGTAAAGGGATGATGCACGGCCATGTGCCGTTTCTGGTCATGGTCGTACTCCAGGAGCGGAAAATCGCAGACCCAGAGGAAGTTGAACTGTTTTTTGTCGATCAGATTCAGGCGGCGTCCCAGTTCAAGCCGCAGCTCGGACAGGGCCTGGTGCACGACATTGGGCTGATCGGCGACAAAAAAGAGCAGGTCGTCGGTTTCGGCTCCCAGGGTTTTGGCCATGCCGGCCCGCTCTTCGTCGGAAAAGAACTTGGCAATAGGGGACTGCCATTCTCCGTCGGGCTTGACCTTGACCCAGGCCAGCCCCTTGGCGCCGAAATTGGCCACGTATGCGGTGAGGTCGTCCAGATCCTTGCGGGAAAAATGGGCACAGCCCTTGGCGTTGACGGCCTTGACCATGCCGCCTTTTTCCACCACGGTGCGGAATACCTGAAAGCCGCAATTGCGAACCTCTTCGGTGAGGCTGATCAGCTCCAGTCCGAAACGGGTATCCGGCTTGTCGCTGCCGTAACGGTTCATGGCCTCTTCATAGGTCATGCGCGGAAAGGGCAGGCTGAGCTCCAACCCGATGGTTTCCTTGAACAAAAGCTGCATCAGTCCTTCGCCCACCGCATAGATGTCTTCTTCTTCAACAAAGGAAAGCTCCATGTCCACCTGGGTGAACTCGGGCTGCCGGTCGGCGCGCAGATCCTCGTCGCGGAAGCAGCGGACGATCTGATAATAGCGGTCCATGCCCGCCACCATCAGAAGCTGCTTGAAAAGCTGCGGCGACTGGGGCAGGGCGAAGAATTTCCCCTGATTGACCCGGCTCGGCACCAGATAGTCCCTGGCTCCTTCCGGAGTGGAGCGGGTGAGCACCGGGGTTTCTATCTCAAGAAAATTTTCGTTGTTGAGATAGGTGCGGATCGCCTGGGACGCCTTGTGCCGCATGATCAGGCTTTCGGCCATGCTGGGACGGCGCAGGTCGATGTAGCGGTACTTGAGGCGCAGGGTGTCGGAAATCTCGGTTTCTTCGTCCAGCGGAAAGGGCGGGGTTTTGCTCTGGTTGAGGATGCGCAGATCCGTTACGCGCACCTCGATCTCCCCGGTGGGCAGCTTGGGGTTGCGCATCCCGTCGGGCCGTGCTTCGACAATGCCCTGGATGGACAGCACCCATTCGCTGCGGATGCCATGGGCCTTAGCATGCACCTCGGCATTGATCTCGGGATTGAAAACCACCTGGGTAAGGCCCCAGCGGTCCCGCAGGTCGATGAAAATAACCCCGCCATGATCGCGGCGGCGCAGCACCCACCCCATGAGAACGATCTCCTTGCCGACATCGGCTTGGGTCAGGGCATTACAGTGATGGGTACGTTTGAGTCCTCCCATGGATTCCATAGGACTGCTCCTTTTAGGTAGTGAAAAATGAAGAATTAAAAGTGAAAAAAGTCAGTTTTTTATTCCGGTGGAATCCGGAATCCGGTTTTCGCATTGTTTTAAAAATCCTGGCCACCGTTTTCGAGGCGCCCTTCGACAGGCTCAGGGTGAACGGAAGTTGTCTTAAAAAATCAGAGCCACTTGCAAAATGAACATTGAATGCGTTTTTCGTCATACCGATGGAAGCAGACATACTGTGATTTCAAAAGGTTTATCATCAAGTCCATTCCGTTCGCCCTGAGCCCTTCGACAAGCTCAGGAGAGCCCTGTCGAAGGGTGCTGTTCTATTTTTCAAGGCACCCGATAGTCCGTCATTCCGGCGGAAGCCGGAATCCAGTTGTCAGATTAGTGCAGCATTCCTGGACCCCGGTTTTCACCGGGGTGACGTTCCTTTGTGGATCATCAGGATGATGGCGTGTTTAATTATTCCGGTCGGTTGCCGCCGCCTCAATCAAAACCGCGCACAAGGCCTCTTGCGGCCCCGCTATGGGCAATTGCCGCTGTTCCTTGCTCGACATATCCCTCAAGACTGCCTGGCCCGTGGCGAGCTCTTCCTCGCCTAAAATGAGCACATGGCGTGCTTTTGCCCGGTCTGCCTGTTTCATTTGGCTTTTCAGGCTCTTGCCTTCAAGATCCATGGCCACCCGCAGTCCTTCGCGCCGGAGAAGATGCACAACGGGAAAGGCTGCCACAGCGGCTGCCTCGCCCAGGGCGGCGACAAACAGGTCGGTTTCCGTATCAGGGCATGCGTCAGCGTTCTGCTGACTGAGCAAAAGAACCAGCCGCTCCATGCCCATGGCAAATCCGATGCCGGGCATGTTTTTGGCGCCGCCCAACTGCTCGACCAACCCGTCATACCTGCCGCCGGCCCCCACCGCGCTCTGGGCGCCCAGGGCATCGGTGACAAGCTCAAAGGTGGTGCGGGTGTAGTAGTCAAGCCCGCGGACCATGAAGGGGTTCACCGAATAAGGAACAGCCAGGAGATCGAGGCTTGCTTTCGTTTGCTGGAAATGCTCCGCACAGCCTTGGCAGAGATGATCGATAATGGCAGGCGCGGTCACATACTGTTCCTGGCAATGGCTGCTCTTGCAGTCAAGAACCCTGAGTGGGTTTGACAGACTGCGCCGCTGGCAATCCTCGCAGATATGCTCCTTGCGGACGGCCAGAAACTGCACCAGGGCGTCCTTGTAAGCGGGGCGACAGGCCGGGCAGCCCAGGGAGTTGATCTGCAAGCTCGTCGTAAGGCCAAGCTCATCCAGAATCAGCCACGCCATGGCGATCAGTTCGGCATCAAGCCGGGGATGATCCAGTCCCAGCACTTCGACGCTCATCTGGTGAAACTGGCGCAACCTTCCTTTCTGCGGGCGTTCGTGGCGAAACATGGGGCCGATGGTGTAGAGGCGCTGCACAGGCAGTTTCGCCTGCAGCCCGTGTTCGATAAAAGCGCGCAGCACCGAGGCCGTGCCTTCCGGACGCATGGTGATGGAATCGCCGTTGCGGTCGAAAAAGGAATACATCTCCTTTTCGACAATATCGGTGGCTTCGCCGATGGATCTGGCAAACAGCTCGGTTTTTTCAAGGATCGGCACCCGGATCTCGCTGAATCCGAAGCGTTGAAAGATATTCCTGGCCGTGGCCTCGATATGCTGCCAGAGAGCCACCTCGTCGGGAAGAATATCCTTAAAGCCCTTCAGGGCCTGAATGCTCATCGTATGCCTCACTTGTACGGAAAATAAAACGCCCGGAGAGTTTTCGCCGGGAAAATGCATCAATCAAAAGAAAATGGCAGAAAAACAGGTATTCATATCCGAGTTGGCAAGAAAAGTCAAGGGAGGCAGACGGAGCATGCGGCGGAGTGAGTACAGAAGAAAAAAGAGTGGTGCATGATGCTTTGAGGTAAAATTAGCCAGCCAAGCCACAAAAAAAAGCCCTGCCGGATTTCCCGGCAGGGCTTGATTGAACAGTTTCCAACTAAATCGCTATGCGCAAGGCGCAGGCGAAATTAGAAGGTCATGGTCAGAGAGTGGGTCAGGATGTAGATGTTCTCGGTGTCGTCGGTGGCTGCAGTGCTCTTGAAGTAGTCGCCGGTGTCGAGGTAACCGAAATGTGCTTCGTAGGTCAGGTTATCGAGCAGTTTGTAGGCCGCTCCGAGGTTGTACTCCCAGCCGTAGGAGTCGTCACGATTGGTGTAGCCAGTGATTGCTGCCTCATCCGCTTTTGCCCAACCGATGGCGCCATGCAGGGTCAACTGGTTGGAAACAGCATAATCAGCTGAAGCAACAACGGCATGAACACCAGCGGTAGTCATTGCACCAGTCGTACCAAAGAGATCGGGGTTCAGCATGCCAGTGTGACGACCGGTGAGGATGTACAGGGGCTCGAAAAGGTCACCGGTGCCGGTGACGGAGCTGAGGGCAGCCTCAATGTCGCCGCCGTTACCCACGGTTTCGTTCATGTCCTGGCCCTGAGCGTAGAAGTACATGAGGCTCGGGGTCAGCGCATCAACTTTAGCGCCTACCTGCAACATGCCTGCCCAGGAATCATAATCGCGATCCATCCTGGTTCCAACAACCTCTGTGTCATAATCTAAGCTGCCGAAGTAATGGGACAGCTCGGCATTGACAAAGTAGTTGTCCATCTTGTACTTGCCGTAAACGGTAACCTGTTGCTTTTGGTTGCTGGCGGGAGAAAGGTCTGCAAAGGTCGACGTATTCTCATCGGTTTTATCGTTGCCGAACTGATAGTGCAGTCCTGAATCCAAGGCATCGGTCTTGTAGTACAGACGGGCAACATAGGTGGTGTTGTCAGCATCTGATGCCAACTGAGTATCAGTGTTATCGGTATTGTTGTTGGTGTTCTTCTGCATGTAGAACAGGGTGGACCAAGGGCCGCTCGCCAAGGCGGAAGGCCACAGCATGACCCGGTCTCCGCGGAGATCGGAATCCATGAAGGCGGTGCCGTAAGGACCAGCCGGGGTCCGGCCAAAGCGCATTTTGCCGATGGGGGAGACATAATCCATGTACATATGCCAAACCTCAACATCGCTACCGGTGCCACCAACATTTGAACCGGCTGAGCTTACATCGCCGTTAGTCTGGTTGCCCCACATGGTGTCATCCGCCAAGCGGATGTTGGCTACCATGGAGATCTTGTCGTTGACCTTCATGGTGGGCTTCATTTCAAAAGTGTGCAGGAAGTAGCCGTCGGAGACTGATTGTGCGGTGGTGGCAACCGTAGGGTTAACGCCTGAGCCGTCGTTGCTGGAAAGATACGCGCCTTCTACCAGGTAGGTGCCGCTCATTTTGAACTCAACGGCGGAGGCAGTAGTGGCCAGTCCCGCGACCAGGCCCAATGCTGCGACAGTGGATAATACTTTTTTCATCTCTTATCTCCTTGATAAGTGTTAATAAAAAAAAGAGCTTAAACAACTTAGAGCAAATTTCATAAAGGAATGTCAAGTTTTTTTTACTGCGGTGCAATTTTTTTTACTTTGCAGCGCGAAGGGAGCCGCAAGCTGTTAGCCGAACAGGGTCAGCAGTAAAATTGTTGTCGCTGTTTACTGCTCTGCCTTTTTGGTGAAATCCAGTTGATAGATGAGCATGGTTGATGTTTGTTCGCTGAACAGATCAAGGGAACTGGTGCTTAAGATCATGCCGACCAGGAGTTCCGCGCTCTTCTTGTCCGCGTTGGGGCGGAGCAGATAGTCTACAATATAGCCGTCGATTTTTCTGGTACGCCACAGCTCGGACAGGGCGATGCCGTTCCAGCTCAGGGCGTGGATCTCGCCGGAGGGATAGTTCTTCATGTTCGTGAACAACCGCGATGAGGTGGAGAGGTTTTTATTGATGATGATATCCATTTGCCCATCTTCATTAACGTCATGGGCGATTATTCGTGAAGGGATATAGATGCGGTCAGAGCCTTCTTGGAGACTGGCTTTGCTTGCGCCAAGGGCTTTGAGGCCACCAATGAAGCGGGTTGTGCCCCCATAAAACTCATCGCTTTTCCAGAGAACAGTGCCGCCGGGGCGCATTACCCGAAGGCGGTCGTACTGGTCGATGGCAATGATTTCCCTGCTGCCGTCGTTGTCCAGGTCGGCAATGGTGAACTCAAACAGGTTGATGCTGTCCGGAATTTCCATGGAGCTGCCGGTCTTCAGATCGCCGCTGATCAGGTCGAGGCGGTAGATCCCCGGAGCTACCGCCTTGTTGGAGTCTGCCCGCTGCCCGGCCAGCACCATGCCTTCCCCGGGGATGGGCATGGCCCGGATATACCATCTTTCATCTTGAAAAAGGTAGTTGGCCTTGTCCGTGCCGAGCCACTCAAAGGCGAAGGAGTTGGGTTGTTTGCTGTCTGCGGCACTCACATAGATTTCCGGCTTCCCGTTTTTGTTCAGGTCCGCCACGGTGATGGCGTGTATCATATATCCCACTTTTCCGGGGATTTGGCCTACTTTGCTCAGCCTATTGTTGTCACGTTTAAAGATCTGGACTGAATCCCTGTCGGCAAAAATAACCTCTTCCTGGCCATCGCCGTCAAGATCGGCCATTTCCATGAACTGCAGGGAAAGCTTCATGTTCTGGGTTTTTTGAAACTCGCTGGTGATGCCTTTCGGGTAGATAAACGGCGAGCCGCCTCCCGCGCCGGTGCGTCCGGCAAAAGCGCGGTCCGGGTGGGCGGTGGCATACTGGGGTTGGGCTTGCACGGCGGACTGTCCCGGAGCTTGGGGCTGGACCAGTGCTGTGGCGGGCCGTTTGTGGGCGAAAACCTTTTCGCTGATATCCCAGGCCAGGGAGTCGATGCTTTGGATGATTTCGCTTTCGGTTTTGGCTGTGGCGTAAAAATTCCGCGGTTCGCCCTTGGCCACATCAATAAACCTGGCGTCCAGGGAAAGGCTGGTGCCCAGCGAGGTGAGGCTGCCGGCCACTATATAATCCGCCTGGAGAGTCTTGGCCAGCTTGAGAAACGCCTCTGTCTGGGTTGGTGTTCCCGCGCTGGTCAGCGCTTTGTCCACCGTGGTTTTGTCGATTACGGTGAGTCCGACCTCCGAAGCAAGGCGGCTGGCCAGCATGTCGCGGATGCCGTTGGTGAGATAGCTCATGTCCTGAGGCGCGTTGGCCTTGAAGGGCAAAAAGGCGATACGCCCGGTTTGCGCTGATCCGACCGGCGGCAGCATGCAATGCATGACAAATATCAGTGCGGCGAGCAAGGCCGGGAAGAAGATGCGCGAGATTTGTTTGGGCATGACCGGTTTCCTTGTTGAAAAGAAGAAAGGTTTTCCTTAGAGTTTAAAATTTCAAGCTTACTCCGAAGAAATGCGTGAGAGCAAGAGTTTTTTGTGATCGTGCAGTGCTGTGAGCTTGTCGATAACGGTTTCCCCCGCTGAGAGAAAGGACACACATGACAACTATCATTTACCTTGTTCGTCACGGCCTGACTGCGGCAAACAAGGATGATATATTTGCTGGTTGCACCCAGGAACCCCTGCATCCCGAAGGCATTGCCCAGATGCATGATGTCGGGAGCCGGCTTGCCGGAAGCACTCTAACCCGAATTTTTTGCGGCCCTCTGACCAGAACGATGCAGTCTGCCGGGATTGTCGGCCAATTTCTTTCGGTGCCCGTTCAATCGGAAGAGGCTCTTACGGAAATAAACATTCCTCACTGGGATGGATTGACCAAGGACTCTATCCGTAAGGCGTTCGGTCCACAATATCCAACCTGGCTAAATGATCCTGCTGATTTTCGTGTGCAGGGATGCGAGACCATTTTGGATGTCCAGAATCGGGCCGTACCCTTTTTGGAAAACTTATTCACTGAGTATCCCGGTGAGAATCTGCTGGTGGTAAGCCATTTGATTGTGATTCGGACGCTGCTTTTGCATTATCTGGATCGGCCTGTCTCGGAATTTCGGAATATCAAGGTTGGTAATGCTCAGGTTATTGCTTTGGTCAGAGATAAAGTGGGCGGGACTGTTGTGGAGATGTGAGCTGTTTTGGTTTTAAATTTTAGGGCAGCACTTCGACAGGCTCAGTGCGAACGGATAAAAAAACTCTTTAATATAGAAAACTACCGTTCGCCCTGAGCCTGTCGAATGGGTGTGGTTTGTCGCTTCAAAAAAAAATACAAGCGAGCTGAGGACTGAAATGTTTTGGGTATACATCCTTCAGTGTTCCGACGGCAGTTACTATACCGGCCATACAGATAACCTTGAAACTCGTATTGCTCAGCATCATACTGGCGAATGCGAATGTTACACTACTAAGCGTTTACCGCTAGAACTTGTCTGGTCGCAGGAATTTTCCACACGGGAAGAAGCGTTGTCTGCTGAACGGCAGATAAAGGGCTGGAGCCGAAAAAAGAAAGAAGCTATGATTCGTGCTGATTGGAGTGAAGTGATTCGTTTGGCGCGAAAGAAAACAGATGGTCCTTTGACAGGCTCAGGATGATCGGAATTTTACTTTTGATTCATTGATTTTTCCGTTCATCCTGAGCCTGTCGAAGGAGTGCTGTTTATCCTAAAATAAATTACGACAGAACAAGCCCGCCAATCACTTCGCTGATCCCGTTAATTCTGTTTTCCGTCATATAGCGGCCTATTCCTTCAACAATTTCCTGGCTGGCCCGGGGATTGACGAAATTTGCGGTTCCCACTTCGATCGCGGTTGCCCCTGCCAGGAGAAATTCGAGGGCATCTTCCGTTGTGGTGATGCCGCCGATGCCGATAACCGGGATCTTCACGGCCTGGGCTGCCTGCCAGACCATGCGCAGGGCGATGGGTTTGATCGCCGGGCCGGAGAGTCCTCCCACGATATTGGCCAGCCTCGGCCTTCTGCTTCTGACGTCGATGGCCATGCCGAGCAGGGTGTTTATCAGGGATATCGCCTGCGCCCCGCCCGCCTCGACCGCCCTCGCTATCTGCGTTATGTCTGTGACATTAGGGGAAAGTTTTACGATCACCGGCAGGGAAGAGTGCGCGCATACCGCACGGGTGACCGCCTCGGCCATTGCCGGGTCGGTGCCAAAGGCAACGCCGCCCTTTTTTACGTTGGGGCAGGAGATGTTGACTTCAAGGGCGCTGATTCCCTCAACATCGCTGAGCCGTTGGGCCAGGGTCTGATATTCTTCCAGGCTGTCCCCCAGGATGTTGACGATAACCCGGGTGCCGATTCCTCGCAGATAATCCATTTTCTCGCTGATAAAGCGATCAAGCCCGACATTTTCCAAGCCTATGGCGTTGAGCATTCCTCCGGCGGTTTCCACGATTCTGGGAGGGGGATTGCCCCGGCGCGGTTCAAGCGAGATCCCCTTGACCACCACACCGCCGAGTTGGTTCAGGCTGACGTATGGTTCAAATTCCCTGGCGTAGCCAAAGGTTCCTGATGCGGTGAGCACGGGATTTTTAAAAACGAGATTTCCTATGGTGATGCGCAGATCCGGTTGATTCATAGCCAGGCCACCTCCTCCGCCTTAAAAACCGGACCGTCCTTGCATACATGGAGATAGGGGCCGGAAAGGTCGCTTCGCGGCACCGCGCAGCCGAGGCAGGCGGAAATCCCGCAGGCCATCATGGTTTCCAGGGAGACCTGGCACTCATACCCTTGCTTTCGACATTGGCCGACCACGGCCTTCATCATCGGGTGCGGGCCGCAGGTGCAGACCGCCCATTTGTTTTCCGGGACGAGATGTTTCTCGATAAGTTCGGCGACAAAGCCGTGATGGCCGAGGGTACCGTCGTCGGTGGCAAAGAAAGTTTCCGTTGCGCCGATATCATGAAAATCCCGGGGCAGGGGGCCAAGCTCTTGAGCTGTTCGGGCGCCTAGCAGTATGATCAGTTTAGGCGGAGTGTTCGTGCGCATAATCTCCCTGGCAAGAAAATAGAGAGGGGCAATGCCCATTCCGCCGCCAACAAGGCAAATGGAATCCTTGCCTGCGAGTTCGAAACCATGTCCCAGCGGTCCGGTGAGCTGTATCGTTTTGCCCGGGGTCAGTGCCGAGAGTAAACGGGTTCCCTTGCCCACAACCTTATACATGAGCTGTACCTGCGCGTTTCCGATGGTCTGATGAATTGACAAGGGACGCCTGAGCAGGGGATCGTATCCAGCGGTGGTTTGCACCATGACAAACTGGCCGGGCCGGGCGGCGGCGGCGATTTGCGGCGCATTCAGGGTCAGGCGGAATATTTCCGGCGCGAGTTGTTCCTGCCGGACAATTTCGGCCTGTTCTTCGAATTGATGCATGCATTTTCCAGATTGTGTTTGATGGAGGGTAATTCGTTCCCGGGTATTGCCCTTCGACAGGCTCAGGGTGAACGGACTGACTGATCTCTGATCCGTTCACCCTGAGCCTGTCGAAGGGTTGTGCCATTTCTGAGCCGAATAATACGCTAACTAACTGAAAATAAGCGTTTTATTTCTGCTCTGGGAGAATAAGCGACAATACCCGTTCCAGGTCGTCGTGGGAATAGTATTCGATTTCCAGTTTCCCGCGGGTTCCGCTTTGCACGATACGCGCTTTTGTGTCGAGATAATTGATCAGCCCGTTGGCCAGTGACTTGCAATAGGACTCCGGCAGCTCATTTGCCGATTTCCGGGGCTGCCGTTTTGCCCCGCTGCCGGCTCCAGCCAATTTCTTCTTTTGCTTTTGCGCCAGCGCTTCTGCCTGGCGTACCGTAAGGCCCTGTTCGACAATTTCGTTTCTGACCTCGCGCATGGTCGTCTCGTCGCCGACACTGAGGAGTACTCGCGCATGCCCCATGCTCAAAATGCCGCGGACAAGATCTTCCTTGGCGAAATCCGGAAGCTGGTTGATCCGCAGTGCATTGGCCACGGTAGATCGCTCCTTGCCTACCCGCCGTGCAACTTCTTCCTGGGTCAGATTAAATTCCTTAACCAGGCGAAGATACGCTTCCGCCTCTTCCAGTGGATTGAGGTCCTGCCGTTGGATGTTTTCGATGAGCGCCAGCTCAAGACGGTCCAGCGGAGCAACGTCTTTTAGCAGAACCGGGACCTCGTCCAGGCCCGCCATTTTTGCGGCCCGCCAGCGTCGCTCTCCGGCGATTATCTGGTATCGGCCATCTCCGCCGTGCTCACAGACAACCAGGGGCAGCAACACTCCTTTTTCGAGAATCGAGGCGGAAAGCTGGGCCAGGGCAGTATCATTAATATCTTTCCGTGGCTGTTCTGGATTTGGCTCAATGTCGTCGATGGGACAGAGAAAGTATTCCCTGCCGTCGGAACCGCCAGAAGGCAGCAGGGCGTCAAGACCCTTGCCGAGAGCCAATGCTGATTTTTTAATCATGATTTCACTCCCTCTTTTGTCGCGGCAACCTTTTGTTGCTTGCGCAGAAACTCTTTTCCGAGCTGCAAATAGCTGTATGCCCCGGTGGATCGTTTGTCGTAGACGATGGCAGCCTGCCCATGGCTCGGGGCTTCACTCAGCCGGACATTGCGTGGGATCACCGTGTCGTACACTCGCCCCTGGAAATGATTTTTGACCTCGGTGACCACCTGGTGGGTCAGTTTGTTCCGTCCATCGTACATGGTCAGGAGAAGCCCTTCAATGGAGAGGGACCGATTGTACGAGTTTTTTACCAGGCGGATGGTGCGCACCAGCTGGCTCAGACCCTCAAGGGCAAAGTATTCGCATTGCAGGGGGATGAGGACTGTGTCGGCGGCGGTGAGCGCGTTGATGGTCAGCAAGCCAAGAGATGGCGGGCAATCGATGAAGATATAATCGTACTGGTCGCGGACGGAAGAAAGGACATTTTCCAGGTACCGTTCCCGTTTGACCGCGGTCATCAGTTCAACCTCGACCCCGATAAGGTCGATATGCGTTGGAAGAACGGAAAGTTTTTTGAGGCCCGTTACCGGTTGCACGACATTTGGCGTTTCCGCTTCACCCATGTAGCAATGATACAGATGGGTGCCCCCGTTTGCCCGGCTGACCCCAAGTCCGCTGGAGGTATTCCCTTGCGGGTCTGAATCCACCACCAAAACCTTTCTGCCCAGCAACGAAATCGAAGCAGCCAGGTTTATCGCCGTGGTTGTTTTCCCCACGCCGCCCTTCTGGTTGGCCAGGGCCACAATTTTTGCGCCATCTCCCATGCTGAGAAAACCTCCGTCCGGTGTGGGTTTCCGGTCGTTTCGCCGGATTTTTTAGCCGCCGCAGCGACGGGTTTGAGGCTGCGAAAAACACCTCTCGTCCCGCCTTGAGAATCATACTAACACATTCTGCGCAGCGAGGGCTCTTAATTTTTAAACCCGGTCATTTCTTTTTTTGTGCGGAAGGAAGGAGGGCGGGCGATGGTGTTTCACGTGAAACATGTCAGTTTTTTCTTTTAATTCTGGGTGGTTAAGAGGGATGCGACCAGTTCGGCAGTGCGTGTCATGTCGTGCAGGTCAATGGATTCTTCGGTGCTGTGTACGTGGTCCATGCCGATTCCGATAATGGCGACTTGCAATCCCTTTCCTGCGAAAATGTTTGCGTCACTGCCCCCGCCCGCCCGCTCGTAACGTATTTCCCTTTTGAGGCGGGCTGCAGCTGCGTCAACTCGCTGCAGAACGGAAGCGGTGCGCTCAGTGTGCATGGCAGGGTATTCAAGGGTGGATTGGAATTCGACTCGGGGTTGCACGCCGGGGCCAAGTTGTGCGTCCGGGCTCGGAGTCCATGTGTCAATGGCGTTCTGGACAGTATCTTTGATCTGCTGAGTGAAGGTGGCGAGTTTTTCCATGGAATGACTCCGGACTTCACCTTCCACCCGAACATTTTCCGGGACAATGTTCGTTGCCTTGCCTCCGGTGATGCGTCCGATGTTGGCGGTGCTTTCTTCGTCAAGCCGACCCAGGGTGAGGTCGGCAAGACAACGAGCCGCAAGTTGAATAGCGTTGATTCCTCTTTCCGGGTGCAGTCCGGCATGGGCGGCCGCGCCTGTGATGGTGAAATGGAAATGGTTTGCGGCCGGGGCACCGGTGATGAGCAGATCGACGCCGGTGCTGTCCAGGGCATATCCTTCCTTGCCCCGGACCAGAGAGATGTCCAGGGCTTTGGCCCCGCGCAGGCCGACCTCTTCGCAGGTTGTGAATACAAGATCGAAGGGGAGATGCGCGAGGCTCGCCTCTTTGATGGTTCGGATGGCCTCGATGAGAATTGCTATCCCACCTTTGTCATCGCCACCAAGCACTGTATCGCCTGCGCTGGAAAATCGGCTGCCATCGCGGACAACTTTTACTCCTCTGGATGGTTCTACCGTGTCCAGGTGGCAATTGAAAAAAATCGGTTCCCCTGGGAGTTCGCCGGGGAAATGTACAATCATGTTGTTGGAGTCCGAGCCGGTTACGCTGGATGAATTGTCTTCAAGTATGATGGCCTCGGGAAATTCAAGTGTGAAGAGATCTTTAAGAAAATTCGCCATCCGGGCTTCTTCCCCGGACGGACTGTCTATGGTGCACATGGCGGTAAAGACCTGTGCGAGGCGTTCAGCGTTTATATTCACGGGGAACCTCTTAATTGTGTTGCACATGCAACTGCAATGATTTATTATTAGTAATAATTATCAAGAATGAAGGTGCTTTCTGAATATACTGATAATGATGCACTTTACTGGAGAATAATGCACCTGCAGCGCTCAGGCGAGGAAATTATCACGCTGATTGGGCTCTTCTAAAAACACAAGATACTCTTCGACAGGCTCAGGGTGAACAGCAGATATCGCGGATTCACCAAAGGCTTATTGTTTTCGCTGATCCTTTTGAGCAAGATCGGTAGAGCCTGCCGAAGCACAATGCGGTATTTTCATGAATCCCCAGGAAAGAGGCAAATCAATACGCAAGGGGAATGTTTCTTCTTGCGAAAACATAATAGCTTAACCAGACACAGGAGGTGGCAGTATGGCAGTGTTCAAATGTGAAAAATGCGGGGCAACCAAGGAAGGCCGTTGCAAGCCTAAAAAATGCACCGATTGCGGCGCAAGCGACTGCATGTTGAAGCAAGAGGAAAAGTCCACGGGGTGCGGATGCGCATGCGCGTGCAAATCAAAAAAATAAATGTCTCTTCAGGATAAGTGCGCAGGCTCCCCCTTGATGGCGGGAGCCTTTTTTTTGGGGGAAAATGGTGCGAGAGGCTCATGCCGTAAATCGGTCATTGCAGGAAAGCGCACCCCCGTTATAAGATGACGGCAAGAGAGGGAAATGCAGTCCGCGCACGGCACAGTGGCCAGAGAAGGGGAAAGAGATGAGCGAAGCAGGCAGTCAGGCGACCCACACCATCGTTTTTGAGCCAAGCGGCCGGACGGTGCAGGCCGGATACGGCATGTCGATCATCAAGGCGGCCAGGGAGGCTGGCATCCATATCAATGCTTCCTGCGGCGGAAGCGGGGTGTGCGGCAAGTGCAAGGTAATCATCGAAAAGGGTGAGGTGGCCGGAGGACTGAGCGAAAAATTCAGTCCTCGGGAAAAAGAATCCGGAATGCGGCAAGCCTGCACCGCGACCATTACCGGTGAAGTCGTAATCCGGGTGCCGGAATCTTCCGGCCTGAAAGACGGTGGTCTGGGAACAGCCGTCCCTCTGCGGCACAGGGCCCGGATGCATGTGTACGACGTTCAGGATCTCCGCGAGCAGGGGATATTTGTTCCTCCCGTGGTGAAGATATGCCTGGAAGTTCCTCCGCCTTCGACCAAGGACAACATGGCCGATGCCGGTCGGGTTATACATTTGCTCAGCAGTCAACACAATGAGCACCGGGTGGTGATCAGCCTAGCCATATTGCGGAAGATGCGAAAGGCTCTTCGGGAAGACAATTTCCGGATAACCGTTACCTGCGCCCGGCCGGTGAATTCCAAAGGCAAATCCTATCTCACCAACATCCAGAGCGGAGACTGGTCCCACCGCAGTTTCGGGCTTGCTTTTGACATCGGCACGACCTCCGTCTACGGAGTGCTGGTGGATCTCAACTCGGGCAAGGTTCTGGCCCGGGCCGGAGAATACAATGGTCAGCTCGGATATGGCGAGGACGTGATTTCCCGGATTATCTACGCGGAAAAGAAAGAAGGCTTGGCCACAATGCAGGAGCTGGTGGCCAAAACCATCAACAGCATACTCGATACCCTGCTCTCCATGGCTACTCCGGCGGACAGCGGTGAAAAAGGCAGTATAACCCGCGAGGAGATCACCTCAATCACCCTGGCGGGCAATACCACCATGACCCATCTGCTCCTCGGTCTTGAGCCGGACAATATCCGCCGTGCCCCGTATGTGCCGGTTACCACCTTTCTGCCGCCGATCAGGGCAACCGACTTGGGAATCAATCTGCCGCATTCCGCCGTTGCCCTCTTGTATCCTTCCATTTCCAGTTATGTGGGGGGCGATATTGTCGCCGGGGTGATGGGATCAGGCATGTACCGCACCGAGTTGGTCACTCTGTATATCGATATCGGCACCAATGCGGAGATTGTTGTGGGCAACCGGGAATGGCTGGTCTGTGCTGCCTGTTCGGCCGGACCGGCCTTTGAGGGCGGCGGCATCACCCACGGGATGCGGGCGGCGGTGGGCGCCATCGAGGATTTCAGCATCAACCCGCAGACCCTTGAGCCGATGAACATAACGCTGGGAAACAAGCCGCCGGTGGGAATCTGCGGCTCGGGGCTGCTGGCCATCATTGCCACCCTTTTCGAGCAAGGGGTTGTCGGCAGAAGTGGAAAATTTCGGAGGGATCTTGAAACGGACAGGATCCGGGAAGGAAACAGCGGGCATGAATTTGTGCTGGTCTGGAAGGAAGAGTCGGGCACGGACCATGATATCGTGCTCAACGAGGTGGACATCGAGAATTTTATCCGGGCCAAGGCGGCGATTTATGCCGGGATCACAACCCTGGTGGAACAGGTGGGGCTGGCCATCACCGACATCGAGCAGATTATTCTGGCCGGGGCTTTCGGCAGTTATATAGACCTGGATTCGGCCATGACCCTGGGGCTGCTGCCGCAGGTGGACGCCAGCCGGGTGCTCTATGTGGGGAACGGTTCGCTCATGGGCGCCTGGATGAGCGAAATGAGCAACCATATCAGGCAGGACGTGGTGGAGGTGGTGCGGAAGATGACCAGCTTCGAGCTTTCGGAAATGCCCTATTTTCAGGAGCAGTACATTGCCTCCCATTTCCTTCCCCATACGGACATCAGCCTGTTCCCCAGGGTGGCGGAAAGGCTTGCGGGAATGCGCAGGGATGAGTAGAGCGTGGAAGACAAGCGGCTGAAGTCAAGGAAGCACGGTTCGACAGGGCTCTCCTGAGCAAAGTCGAAGGGCTCACCGTGAACTGCGGGAAATGTCACAGAAAACGGCAGGATCTTGCCAATGCCAATCAGGCAGCCAGATCCACGTTGCCGTTTAAGGAAACTTCCATGGCCCTTGCCGGACAGACGGAAACGCAGAGGCCGCAGGCCGTGCATTTCTCCTCGTCGAACAGCACAGCCATGTCGGGACGGTGAAGCGAAAGCGCGCCGGTCGGGCAGACGCCGGTGCAGGCTCCGCATTGGTAGCATTTTTCATCGTCGCGGCGGATGTTGCCTGCCATGCTTTTTACCGACACTCCCATTTCGTTCAGATAGGCGATGCCTTTCTTGACATTGGCCTTGTGGCCGATGAATTCGAGAACCATCACTCCTTCCTGCTGGAGCAGGATCGTTGCCCTGAGGATATTGAATTCCAGGTCGTATTTCTTGACCAGGTTGGAGATGATCGGCTGGTCAATGACTTCCTTGGGGAACTTCAGGACATAGATTCTGGTGTTCATGGCTGTGTCTCCAGGATGGAGGATAGCTGGTCTAAAACAGCATCCGCCGGCAGATCGGTTGACAGGGTTATGAGCTGATCCGGTGCAAGCTCGTCCGGCGCCTCGAACCGTTCTTTTTGTTTCAGGTAGATTTCCCAGCGTCCATCCGACACCGCCAGCGGGTCAAGGGCCCGCTGGTCCATGCGGCGTTTCATCTCCTCTTCCGGACAGACACAGAGAATGCAATATAGCCGAACACCCAGGCGCTGCGCAAGCATCCGCACCTGATCGCGGTCGGTTTTTCGCTGGTACGAAGCATCAAGGACCACGCCCCGGCCCCGGCTGATATCCTGTTGTGCCCGTTCGAGCAGCGCAGCATAGGTGCGGGCTGTGAATTCGCTTGTGTAAATTCCCCGGTCGGACGCGTCGCGCTGCGGGGTGTGCGGGGAGAGGCCGGCCAGCTCCTTGCGCACCACATCGGAATTGTAATAGGCCAGATTGTTGCGGCTGGCCCAGGCCTGGGCCACAGTGCTTTTGCCCGTGGCGATCAGACCGAAGAAAATATACAGGTCAGGCTGCGGCATAGCGTTCGGCCAGGAGGAAATATTTTTTAGCCTGGGCCAGGCAGGTCTCGGCCGTGGCGGGATCAACCTCGGGGGCATGGGCGGTGAACAAACCTATCTTGCCGCGAACGTAAGCCCGGTAGCATTTATAGAAATTGAGCATGGGCAGCAGGGTGGTGTCGCCCGCCGCCTGGCAAAATCGGTCGATAAAATAGGCGGAAAGCTCCGGCAGGCCATGAAAGTCGAGGTCCATGGCAAGAAATGCCACATCGCTCGCCACATCGCAATACCGGAACCGCTGGTTAAACTCGATGCAGTCGTAGATGTAGATTTTTTCGGCCAGACAGATGTTGGCGGAATACAGGTCGCCGTGGCAGTCCCGGACCCGGCCTGCCGCGACGCGTTCGGCGAAAAGTTTTTCGTTGGCCAGGAAAGCGCGGGCGTATCCGCTGATCGTCTCGAACTGTTCCCGACTCAAAGCCGCGCAGTCGATGAAGCCCTGAGTCTGTTCAAAATTTTCCAGAACATTAACGCTCACGGATTGGGCGGTGCCGAATTCTGCAATGGCCGGGCCGGTTTCGGCCTTGGCGTAAAAGGGGACCAGGATGGCGATGATCCGGTCGAGGATTTCCCCGGTGAGCTCGCCCCGTGCGATAACTTTTGCCATCATCCGCTCTTCCGGCATGCGCGCCATTTTCACCGCGTATTCCATCGGAGTGCCCGAACCGTCCAGGGAAAAGGTGTCTCCCTGCGGGGTGATTGCGGCCAGCCCGAGATAGAGGGATGGGCATAAGCGCCGGTTTAAGAGCAGTTCCTGTTCACAGAAATATTTTCGTTTTTCGAGGGTCGTGAAGTTGAGAAATCCGAAATCCACGGGCTTTTTGATTTTGTAGACATAGTCGCCAGCCAGCAGCACATAGGAGATATGGGTCTGCACCAGCGTTATTTCCGGCGCGGGATGGGGGTATGCCCCAGGCGCCAGCAGAGCCTGGATGAATGGCGGCAGGGATGAATCAGCCATGAAAGCCTCCGGGTAGATCCTGTGTGCCGAAATTCGGCGGGAATGTCGAACGGGTAACGCCTGAAAAACGCTGATCATAACAGAATCATTTCTTTCCGTAAACCATGGAACAACGCGGCGCTGTGCGGGATATCGCCCCGAGGGCGAGGACTTCCGGAAAATGCGCTTATATTTTCGGCAAACAATGCCGAGAAGAGAGGTAAAGGCATCCGGAGCCAGGATGCTACAGGGAGGGGAAAATGACACAGGCCAGCCGAGACATCCTCATTGTGGACGATATGGCGATGCTCCGCAATATCATGAAAATGCAGCTGCAGCGGATGGGCTTTGACCGAATCCATGAAGCTCCGGACGGCAGCGCGGCCATGAAAATACTAAACGCCCGGAAGATCGATCTGGTTATCTCCGATTGGAACATGCCGGTGATGAACGGTTTTGAACTGCTGCGGGAAATACGAGCCAGCGAATCGCTAAAGGACATCCCGTTCATCATGGTGACCGCGGAAGCGACGCAGGCAAGGATCAGCATGGCTTTGCGGCTCAAGGTGGACGAGTTGATTTTAAAGCCCTTTACCCTGGAGATTCTCGAACGAAAAATCATTCGGGTCATTCAATGAGCACTATCCTGCTCTTGCCGAAACAGCTTTGGCGGGATCGGGTCCAGCTTTCGCAAGCTCCGTAACAGGATGTTCGGATCAAAGCCTGTGCACGCCTGCCGATTTTTTTCCAGCGCCGCCACTGCCCGGGCCGCCATTTTTGTCCCTCCCGTTACATAGCCGAATTCACTCTTGATGTAAAATCCCGCAGCCCGGATCAGGGCCTGGAGAATTTCTTTCTCCGCACCTTTCGCGCCAAGCCAGGCATGCTCCAGCACCTCATGCACCTCGAAAAAAAGCTCCAGGTCCCACAGGACGAGCCCTCTGGTCAGGGGATCTTCCCGGCCGGTTCGGGCGAGTGTTTCAAGGGCTGCGGCATATTTTGCCAGCCGCGCATCAATGTATGCGGCATAGGGCGCAGCCAGCCCTTGCTGCAGATACCTTTCGGCAACGGCCCGGACCGGGGCAAGGGTGTTTTTGTCCAGCGCAGGAAGCAGGGCTTCGGAAAGATCATTTCTGATGTCGCGGCTCAAGCGATCCTGAAACGGTTCGAAAAACTGGGCAGCCATGTCCGCTCTACTTATATATGTCCGGGTAGAGCCTTTTCAGGCAATCCGGACATATGCTGTGGGTGAAGTCGACAGAGGCTTTATCCGAGATGAATTTTTCAACGGTGCTCCAGGAAGCCGGGTCGTGAGGGTCGCCATCTTCGCTGCGGATTTTTTTGCAGGAGGCGCAGATGGGCAGCAGGCCGTGCAGGGTGTTTTTTATCTCCAGCAGCATTCTGGCTTGGATGTGAAGGCCAAGGAGAACGAAAATGGCGCCGAAAAGAAAGACGATCCCGACGAGAAGCTCGCCGCCAAAGGGGAGGCGTAAAGAAAATACTCCGGCCACCACGCAATAGCCGAGCAGAAAAAAAAGCATCATCCCGCGATGCAACCGCAGGGAGCGGATGATGTGCAACTTGCTGCGTTTCGGGATAAATGGGGTGAGGACGTGCAACTCCCGCGCCTTGACAAGGCTCACGAGCATGACAACCGCTCCGGTCAGGATCATGGCGATACTCAGGATGTGCTGCATGGTGATGGGAAGACTCCTCGCCATTTGATTCATTGAACCTGTGCCAGCTCGAACGGTGCTTCGACAGGCTCAGCACGAACGGTAGTTATCTGAAATTATTTATTTTTCCGTTCATGCTGAGCCTGTCGAAGCACCGTTGTTGCAAGTCCATCATGTTTTTTAAAGTATAGGCATTATCGGCTCAGGAAGCCATTTTTTTTCTGAAGAGGCCGTTGTTCTCGCAGGCGGTCGGGGCAGGGTCCAGGGTGAGGGTGATGAGGCTGTTGGGGTTTGCCTGAGTGAGCTGGGCGCCGTTTGGGCCGGTCAGGGCGAGCACGGTGTGGTCGGTATTGTTGAGGCCCCTGCCCAGATATTCGAGGCAATCACCTACCGCAATGGGGTTGCGCGTTTCAATAACCGGTTGCGGCCCTGTCTGCCGGACGATGCCAACCGGGGCATAATCGTAACTGATCATGGGGCCGTTGTAGAGCATGTCGGCTGCGGTCGGCTGCTGGTCGAAGAAATTTTCGGTGTAGCCCCGCGAACCGATTTTAAGCAGCTCTTTCCGGAAGGCTTCGGGAAGAGCTGCATCAAACCCCTGTGCGGCCCAGTGATCAAGGGCTGCCCGGTAGAGGCGGGTTATAGCCCCCACATAATAGACGCTTTTCATCCGTCCCTCGATCTTGAGGCTGTCCGCTCCGGCTTGGATCAGTTCGGGCAGCCGGTCGAGCAGGCAGAGATCCTTGGCGTTGAAGATGTAGGTGCCGCGGCTGTCTTCCTCCACCGGGAAGAACTGGCCCGGCCGTTTCTCCTCTTCCAGGCGGTAGTGGTAGCGACAGGGATGGGCGCAGTTGCCCTGATTGGCGTCGCGGCCGGTAAGATAGAGACTCAAGAGGCAACGGCCCGAATAGGAGATGCACAGCGCCCCGTGTACGAAAATCTCCAGTTCCGTTTCGGCGGCTTGCCGGATTTGGGCGATCTCAGCCAGGGAAAGCTCGCGGGCCAGGTTGAGACGTTTGACCCCCTGGCTTGCCCAGAAACGGACGGACTCCAGGTTGGTGACATTGGCCTGGGTGCTTAAATGGATAGGGATTTCCGGCACAACCCGCCTGGCAACGGCGAGGATTCCCGGGTCGGAGATGATCAGGCCGTCCACTTTTGCCGCGCGGAGCCCGGCGAGATAATCGGGCAGTTCGGCAAGATCGTCATTGTGGGCAAAGATATTGATGGTGGTGTATACTTGCACACCTCGTTCATGGGCGTAGGCCACGGCTTGTCCGATTTCCTCTTCGCCGAAATTGGTGGCATGGGCCCGGAGGCTGAATTTCTTGCCGCCGAGATAGACAGCATCCGCTCCATAATGGATGGCGGTCTGCATTTTTTCAAAATTGCCGGCAGGGGCAAGAAGTTCCGGAAGTTTCATTAACAGGCCTTTTCGTACAGGGAATCGGATGGTTGAAAGTACCGACACTATATACCAGAAAAAGATTGTTGTCGCCATGAGCGGCGGGGTGGATTCCTCCGTGGCCGCAGCCCTTCTGCAACGGCAAGGGGCGCAGGTGCAGGGCGTTTTCATGGCCCTGGCTCAGCCGGATCTTGATGAGCAGGTGCGCCGGGTTCGGGCGGTTGCCGATTTTTTACAAATTCCCCTGACCGTGGTGGACTTGGCTGAGCCATTCCAACGGGAGGTGATCGATTATTTTTGCGCCGGCTATTTTTCCGGGAAAACCCCAAATCCCTGCGTGGTCTGCAACCGGACCATCAAGTGCGGCCGTCTGCTGGCGCAGGTGGGGGAAACCTTCGGAGCCGAACTGCTGGCCACCGGCCATTATGCCCGGATCAGCGGCAATGCGACAACCGGATATCGGCTGCGGCAGGGAGTCGATGCCAAAAAGGACCAGTCCTATTTCCTCGCACTTCTTACCCAGGAACAGCTGGCCCATCTCTGTTTTCCCCTGGGCGGATTCCGAAAAGAGCACGTCTACGAAATGGCCGCCGATTTCGGCCTGACTTTCCGCCATACCCCGGAGAGCCAGGATGTCTGTTTTCTGAAACAGAGTTCGGTGGGGGAGTTTCTTGCCTCCCATTCCCCGGGGCAAGAGCGGCCCGGACCGATGCTGACAAGGCAGGGTGAAACGCTTGGCTTTCATAAGGGTATCCATCAATACACCATAGGCCAGCGGAGAGGGCTGGGGCTGCCGGACGCCACTCCCTGGTATGTGGTGGGGATTGATCCGGAGCGCGATGCGGTGCTGATCGGCAAGGATGAGGATCTCTGGCAGCGGGAAGTGCTGCTGGACCGGGTGCATTGGCTGAGCGGAGAGGTTCCATCCCTGCCCTGCGTGTGCATGGTGAAAATCCGTTCCCGGCATCCGGCGAGCCAGGCAGAGGTTACCCCGCGGGACGGTGGGGGAGTGCTGCTGACTTTTGCCCAGCCGCAGCGGGCGGTGACTCCCGGCCAGTTTGCGGTTTTTTATGAGGGTGATACGGTTTTCGGCTGCGGCGAGATCGGGAAAGAATGATGGACTCGAAAAAAAGGAAAAACCCACCGGTCCGCGACACGAAATCAAGAGCTCCCAAGCAATAACTGTTGTAATCGCGGCTTGTTGCGATTTTAACAAATACCTCGAAATTTGTGTTTGTCAGACGCGCCGCAAAAACGATACACTGATCGGGATACCGCGCTTGCTGCATCCATAATAATGGTGCAGCGGACATTTTCCTTCGTTTTGAGCCCGCCAAGGAGCATTATGAAAGCACTTATCTCCAAAACCAAGATTGTGGCCACCCTGGGGCCGGCGTCCTTTTCAGCCCCCGTGCAGCGGCGGTTGATGGCTGCCGGGGTCGATGGCTTCCGGCTGAATCTTTCCCATGGAGATTTTGAAGAACATGCCGCGGTGATCGCCAGTCTGCGTAAAATCAGTGCGGAAACGGGTCGTCCGGTGGCCATCATCGTTGACCTGCCCGGCCCGAAGATGCGGCTGGGCAAAATTCCCAGGCCGATTACCGTGCGGCGCGGCGCCAAGGTCCGCTTTGTGCCGGAAGGGGTTTCCCGTCCGGGGCCGGGCATCTTTCTGCCCCATGAAATCTCCGGGCTGGCCCAGGGGCTGCGGCCGGGTTCCATTATTTTTGTCGGCGACGGCATGATGCAGTTCCGGGTCAAGGCCGTGCAGGGGGAGATTGTTGAAGCCGAAGCTTTGGTGGCCGGGATTGTCCGTTCCAATAAAGGGGTCAACATCCCCGGCTACAACGCGCCTGCCGGAGTGCTCACCGAGCAGGACAAGCGGGGCATCGCCTTTGCCGTTAAGCACAAGGCCGATGTGATCTGCATCTCTTTTGTCGGCAATGCCGACGACATGCTGGCCGCGCGTGCGCTATTGCCGCAGAGCGGCACCTACCGTCCCTGTCTGCTGGCCAAGATCGAACGGCGGCAGGCTGTGGCGCATCTCGATGCTATTCTGGCCGAGGCCGACGCGGTGATGGTGGCCAGGGGGGATCTCGGCATCGAACTTCCCATTGAGGAGATTCCGGGGTTGCAGAAGGATATCATTCACCGGGCCAATGTGGCGGCAAAGCCGGTGATCGTCGCCACCCAGATGATGCTCTCCATGGTGGACAATGCCCGGCCCACGCGAGCGGAGGTCACCGATGTGGCCAACGCCATCCTTGATGGCGCCGATGCCATCATGTTTTCCGAGGAGACCGCTGTCGGCCATGACCCGGTGGCCGTGGTCCGGATCGCCAAGAAAATTGCCCGCCAGACCGAACGGCGGCTGGTCAAGAGCGGCGGCGTCGCTCTTGAGGTGCGGGCCGCGATCCGCTCCGAAGACAGCATCGACGACTTGATCAGCAGCGCCACCTGTGATGTTCTCGAGAACCGGACAGTGGATCTGGCCGTGACTCCGACCGCCACCGGAACCACGGCCAGGCGCATCGCCCGGCTGCGGCCGCGCCCATGGATTGTGGCGATAACCGATAATCCGACGGCCCGCAACATTCTCGCACTTTCCTCCGGGGTTTTCCCTCTGGGGGTGCCTTCCGTTGCCCTCTCGGATTTCGAATTGGCCATGCGGATCAAGGACGCCGGCCTGCTCCGGCCCGGAACGCGGCGGCTGGTAATCACCGCCGGCAGCCTGTTAGGGGTGGCGGGCACCACCAACAGCCTGAAGATTATCGATGTTTTTTGAGTGCTCGGAATCGGGCTTGTTGTTGCAAATTCGCAGCAAAAACAGTATGGCACAGGCATGAATATCACGGGATCGAGTAAAAAAAAAATTGCCATCGCCACCCTCGGCTGCAAGGTCAACCAGTTTGAGTCGGCCGCCTTTCTTTCGGAACTGGCCCAGCGGGAAGTGGAGCTGGTCCCTTTTTCGCATCCTGCGGAAGTGTACATCATCAATACCTGTGCGGTTACCGCCAGGGCGGGAGCTCAGTCGCGCCAGCTGATCCGCCGTGCCCTGCGCGCCAACCCGGAAGCGCGGCTGATCGTGACCGGCTGCTATGCGCAGATCGCGGCCCAGGATATTCTCGATATCGCAGACTCTCCCATCTGCATCGTGGGCAATGGCTGCAAGCACCACCTGGTGGAAGTGGCCCTGGCCGACCGGCATTGTGATCTGGAAATGCATCTGGGCAATATTGGGGGGCAAAAGGAGATCTGTCCCCTTACCGCCACCAGCTTCGGCGAACGGACCAGGGCGTATGTCAAGGTGCAGGACGGCTGCAACAGTTTCTGCTCGTATTGCATCGTGCCCTATGCCCGGGGACGCAGCCGGAGCCTTGCTCCGGACAGGGTCGTGGCCCAGGCTGAAATCTTTGCCGATCAGGGCTATAAAGAGCAGGTGCTGACCGGCATCCATCTCGGCCACTACGGTCATGACCTCACGCCCAAAACGGACTTGCGCGAATTGCTGCTCCTGCTTGTCGCCCGCTCCCTGCCGGTGCGTTACCGTTTGAGTTCCCTGGAGCCGACCGAGATAACCGATCAACTCCTGGACCTCATGGCCGAATCGCCGGCAATCATGCCCTATCTGCACATTCCGCTGCAGAGCGGAGATGACCGGATTTTGCAGAAAATGAACCGTCGCTATCCCGCCGCCACCTTTGCCAGAGTCGTTGAACAGAGTGTGGCGCGGTTGCCCGATGTGGCCATCGGCGTGGATGTGCTGGTCGGTTTTCCCGGCGAGGATGAAAGTGCTTTCCGCAACACCTACGCTCTCATCGAGTCGCTGCCGGTGAGCTATCTGCATGTGTTCCCCTACTCGAAACGACCGGGGACCCCGGCCGCCAAGATGCCGGACCAGGTTTCCAAGGCGGACAAGGAGGAAAGGGTTGCGCTCCTGAGGGATTTGGATCATAAAAAACGGACCGCTTTTTATCGCCGCCACCTGGGCAGCACCCGGCAGATCCTGGTGGAAGGGTGCAAGAAGGGGTGTCTGCTGCGGGGGTATACCGGAAATTATATTCCGGTTTTCTGCGAGGGGGACAGCGCGTTGGCGAATCAGCTGGTTACGGTGCGGCTCGAAAAACTTACCGAGGATGGGGTGTTGGGCAGGATTGTCTGATTGAAGATTCGCCACGTGTCAGTCATCGGCAGCAGTGCCGATAAACCCACGAAAGACACGAAAAAAGGTTGGTTATTTTCCGATTCATCAGCCGCAGGCACCCGATTTTTGCCGTTTTCTTTTTTCGTGATTTTTGTGGGTTTCGTGGCGAAAATTTTTTTCCTTTTTTTACGGGACCATCATGATTGGGGAAATAATAGCCATCGGCGATGAGCTCACCTCCGGGAGCGTGCTGAACACCACCAGCTATTTCGCGGCCAGCCATCTTTTTGCCGCAGGCCATGAGATCCTGGCCATGACCACCATCGGGGATGACCCCGAACTCATCGGCCGGACATTGCAACGGGCCCTGCAGCGGACGGATTTTGTCATCGTCACAGGGGGGCTGGGTCCGACCACCGACGATTTGACCAATGCCGCCGTGTCTTCGGCCCTTTCCCGGCCCTCCACCTTTTATCCGGAAATATTCAAGAAAATTCAGGCGTATGGCAAGAATCTGCCAACCGGCCAGCAGGTATCCCTTGAAAAATTGGCCTGGTTGCCGGAGGGCGCCCATGCCCTGCACACCGAAGCACAGATGGCCGGATATTTTCTGGTTCAGGACGGCAAGCCCATATTTTTCCTGCCGGGGGTGCCGCAGGAAATGGAGGCTCTGCTTCTTGATACAGTGATCACCCGGCTGGCTGTCTGGGAAGGAGACGAGGTCCGGCAGGTTCGCCAGAAAGTCTACAAGGTCGTCGGGCTGGCTGAGTCGGAGATCAATCGGAGGCTTGCCCATCTGGAGGGCCGTGATCCCCGGGTCCGGATCGGCTACTATCCCGTTTTCCCCGAGGTGCATGTCAGCCTGACCGTCACCGGGTCCTCAAGCCAGGAGGCCAAGGCGGTTTTGCAAAAATACGACGGGCAGGTGACACCCCTGCTCGGTGATTGCTGCTACGGATCGGGCGCCGACACCCTGGAGAGCGTGGTCGGGGGTCTGCTGGCCGAACGCGGCCAGACGCTGGCTGTGGCGGAGTCCTGCACCGGCGGGCTTATCGGCCACACCCTGACAAAGGTGCCCGGGAGTTCCTCATATTTTATCGGAGGGGTGGTGGCATACAGTGACGCCCTGAAGGAGCGGCTGCTCGGAGTCAGCAGGGAGACGCTCCTGCGTTTCGGTGCGGTGAGCGGGGAAACTGCCAAGGATATGGCCGAGGGGGTGCGGCGGGTGACAGCCGTTGAGTATGGTCTTGCCGTAACGGGCATTGCCGGGCCAAGCGGCGGCACGGAAGACAAGCCGGTGGGCACGGTTTATTTCGGCCTGGCCACCCCGGAGAAAACCCAGTCTTTTCTTTTTCGGTTTTCCGGGGACCGCTGGCAGGTTCAGGCCCGTGCCGGCCAGACGGCGCTTGATCTTTTGCGTCGGCACCTGCTTGGGCTTAATAGCTTGGTCTTGATAATGAATGAAGGACAGAGTAAAAAGAACCAATTATAAACCATCCTACTGAGGGAGACATTACATATGGCCGTTGCCGACGAAAAGAACAAAACCCTTGATACCGCTATTTTTCAGATACAGAAACAGTTCGGCAAGGGATCAATCATGCGGCTCGGCACCGACGAGCGTGAGGCGGTGGCGGTCATCCCCACCGGCACCCTGAGCGTTGATATCGCCACCGGCATCGGCGGCGTTCCCCGGGGCCGGATTACGGAAATCTACGGGCCGGAATCTTCCGGCAAGACAACCCTGGCCCTGCATGTTATCGCCGAGGCCCAGAAAGCCGGAGGCAGCGCCGCCTTCATCGATGCCGAGCATGCCCTGGATATCGGGTATGCCGAGCGCCTTGGAGTCAAGGTGGACGATCTCCTGGTCTCCCAGCCTGATTTTGGTGAGCAGGCCCTGGAGATTGCCGAGATCCTTATTCGCAGCGGGGCGGTTGATGTCATTGTCATCGACTCGGTAGCGGCCCTGGTGCCCAAGGCGGAGATCGACGGCAATGCGGGGGATTCCCATGTCGGGCTCCAGGCCCGGCTCATGTCCCAGGCCATGCGCAAGCTCACCGGGGTGCTGAAGCGCACCAACACCGCGATTATTTTTATCAACCAGATTCGGATGAAGATCGGGGTCATGTTCGGCAATCCGGAAACCACAACCGGCGGCAATGCCCTCAAGTTTTACAGCTCCCTGAGGCTCGACATCCGGCGGCAGGCGGCTATCAAGGACGGCCAGGAAGTGATCGGCAACCGGACCAAGGTCAAGGTGGTGAAGAACAAAATGGCTCCGCCCTTCAAGGAGGCCGAGTTCGATATCATTTATGGCGAAGGCGCTTCCAAGGTCGGCGATCTGCTTGATCTGGCCACGGCCCAGGACATTGTCGAGAAAAGCGGCGCCTGGTACTCCTATAACGGGGAACGCATCGGCCAGGGACGCGAGAACTCCAAACTGTTCCTGAAGGAGCATCCGGAGATGTGCGTTGACCTTGAAAGAAAGGTGCGCCTGGGCTATGGGCTGCCCGTGGCCGGGGAAAAAGCGCCGGCTGCAGCGGCCGACTGATTCGGCGTATAAAAAATATCTTGTGCAAGAAGCGGGATGCGGATGCGTCCCGCTTCTGTAATTTGAAGGAATGCTCCAATGACCGGAAACGACATACGCAAGCGATTTTTGGCCTACTTTGCCGAGAAAGGCCACACCGTGGTGGAAAGTTCGCCCCTGGTGCCCCACGACGACCCGACCCTGCTGTTTACCAATGCCGGGATGGTACAGTTCAAGCGGGTTTTCATGGGCGAGGACAAGCGGGATTATGTGCGGGCTGCAACCTGCCAGCGCTGCGTCCGTGCGGGCGGCAAGCATAATGACCTGGAGAATGTAGGCTACACTGCGCGGCATCATACCTTTTTCGAGATGCTCGGCAATTTTTCCTTTGGCGATTATTTCAAAAAAGACGCCATCCATTACGCCTGGCATTTCCTCACCAGAGAGGTCGGGCTGGATCCGGAAAAACTCTGGGTTTCGGTGTTTGAAGATGATGACGAGGCCTTCGGTCTCTGGGAAAAGGTCAAAGATCTGCCCCAGGGCCGCATTGTCCGGATGGGAGAAAAAGACAATTTCTGGGCCATGGGCGATACCGGTCCTTGCGGCCCCTGCTCGGAAATCCACATCGACCAAGGGGCTGCGGCCGGCTGCGGCAGGCCGGATTGCAAGCTTGGCTGCGACTGCGACCGGTTTCTTGAGGTCTGGAATCTGGTGTTCATGCAGTTCAATCGGAGCGAAGACGGCACCCTGACCCCGCTGCCCAAGCCGAGCATCGACACCGGCATGGGCCTTGAGCGCATTGCCGCGGTCACCCAAGGAAAGTTCACCAACTACGATTCCGATCTGTTCGCCGGGATCATCGCGGCCATCGCCAAAGCCGCCGGAGTACAATACGGAGAGAATGCTGCAATCAACACGGCCCTGCGGGTCATCGCCGACCACAGCCGGGCCACCACCTTTCTGGTGGCCGACGGTGTGCTGCCCTCCAACGAGGGCAGGGGCTACGTGCTCCGCCGCATCATGCGGAGGGCTATCCGTTTTGGCCGGTCTCTCGGGCTGAAAAAGCCATTTCTTTCCGAAGTTGTCGAAGCGGTCATCGCAGAGATGGGCGAGGCGTATCCCCATCTTCATGAGGCGAGGGAGCTCTTGGCCAAGGTAGTGTACAACGAAGAGGTGCGCTTCCTGGAAACCCTGGATCACGGCCTGACCATGCTGAGCCAGGAACTGAAACGGCTGCGGGATGCCGGCGAGAAGTCGGTGGCCGGTGACTTTATCTTCAAACTCTACGACACCTACGGATTTCCCGTGGATATCGTCAAGGACATCGCCATTGAAAAAGGCATGCTTGCGGATGAGGCGGGATTCAATTCGGCCATGGAGGTGCAGCGCAGCCAGTCCAAAAAATCCTGGAAAGCCACCTCGCTTGCGGAAATGGGGCCCGGTGTCCGCGCCCTGATCGACAAGGGGGTGCGTCCCCGTTTTGTCGGCTACGAAACGCGGCATCACCGCGCCCCAATCATCGGACTGGTGAGCGCGGGCGGTGAAGCCATTGAGCAGGCCACCACCGGAGAGCAAATATCTCTGGTCTGCCAGGAAACCCCGTTTTACGCGGAATCCGGCGGGCAGAGCGGCGACCGGGGCATGTTCATCGGACCGCACGGCAAGGCCAGGGTGGAAAATACCGTGGCTGTAGGAGATGGGCTCATCCTCCATCAGGCCGAGGTTGTGGAAGGCAGCCTCTCCCTCGGCGAGACCGTCGACCTTAAAGTGGCGGAAGGCAAGCGCCAGCGCACTGCCAACAATCACACCGCCACCCACCTTTTGCAGGCCGCTTTGCGCCAGGTGCTGGGCGAGCATGTGAAGCAGTCCGGCTCTCTGGTCAATCCGGATCGGCTCCGCTTCGATTTCACCCATTTTTCCCCCCTCACCCGCGAGGAGCTTGCCCGGGTGGAAAAGATCGTCAATGAGGGCATCCGGGCCAATACGCCGGTGTCCACCGATGTGCTTGACCGGGAGGAAGCGATCCGGGGCGGGGCCACGGCCCTGTTCGGCGAGAAATATGAGGCCAGCGTCCGGGTTGTTGCCGTGGGGGAAATCAGCAAGGAGCTCTGCGGCGGCACCCATGTGGGCGCCACCGGCGAGATCGGCCTTTTTAAAATTGTGAGCGAAAGCGGCATCGCCGCCGGGGTGCGGCGGATCGAGGCGGTAACCGGCCCCGGCGCCATGGAGCGGTTCCAGCAGATTGAGGAGCAGTTGGCAATGCTTTCCGCCAAGCTCAAGACCTCTCCGGACGAACTTGCCGGAAAGCTGGAAAAAATGCTGGCCCGCCAGAAAGAGCTGGAACGGGAGGTGAGCCGGCTGACCGCGGATCTTTCCGTCAACGACCTTGACGGTATGCTCGGCAATGCCCGGGAGATTTCCGGAGTGAAGGTGGTTGTCGCGCAGATCGCCATCGATTCGCCGAAAACCATGCGGGAGGTCGGCGACAAGGTGCGGGACGGGTTGAGCAGTGGCATCGCTGTTCTGGGCGGTGTTTTTGAAGGAAAAGTGAGCCTGCTGGCCATGGTCACCAAGGATTTGACCTCCCGGTTTCATGCCGGTCAGATAGTGAAAGAGGTGGCGGCCATGGTGGGCGGAAGCGGTGGTGGCCGCCCGGATATGGCCCAGGCCGGGGGAACAATGGCGGATAAATTGCCGGAGGCGCTTTCCGCGGTGGATGGTATCATCGCCGGGCAGGGAGAAAAAGTTTCCTCTTAAGTTCCATTACCCACGGAAAAACAATCCGGTCGCGTTTTGTTTCGGTAGAAATACCCAGTGAAAAAAGAGGGGGAAAAGCTGGGGGAAAATGTATTGACATGCAAAATAAATTCGATTAGAACCGTTCAATTGTTAATGAACAGGCATTCATTTCACGCGCACATTCTAAGATTTTTTCACATATAAATTGTAAAGAAAAATGGGGGCCAGTAATGATTACCATCGACCTGACCATGCTCATTCAGATTGTCAATATGCTCTTGCTTATTGTCGTTCTGAATGCAGTTTTGTACAAACCGATTCGCACAATTATCGAAGAGCGGCGGAAGAAGATCGACGGCCTGGACGAGGGTATTGATCAATTCAAGAAAAATGCCGTTTTGCGTCTTGATGAGTTTGGTCAGAAGATGAAGGATGCCAGGATCAAGGCCAAAAAAGAATACGAAGCAGCCCGCAGTGCGGCTCTTGCCGAAAGCGCGGAGAAACTGGCCGGAATCCGGAAGGAAGTTGACGCACAGAAAACCGGTCAGCTTGCCGAAATAGAAAAAGAGTTTGCTTCGGCCCGGTCTGAGCTGCAGGGGCAGGTTTCCGGGTTTGCCGGCGAGATGGCCGGCAAGGTTTTGGGGAGGGCTCTGTAAATGAAGAATGCAAAATGGGAAAAAAGTGCAACGGCCGCACTGTCGTTGCTTCTTGTTCTGGGTTGTGCCGCAGCGGCACATGCTTCCGGCGATGGCGCGATCCCCAGAGAGAAGTGGATGGATCTTTTGTGGCGTACCACGAACTTCGCCGGTTTGGTTTTTATTCTGGTCTTTTTCCTGAAAAAACCCTTTTCCGTTGGGCTGAGCAGTCGCCGGGACGGCATCAAGGATCAGCTTGAAGCCCTTGAGTCCCGCAAGGCGGAAGCAGAACAGCTGTACACCGAGGCGGAAGCAAAGCTTGCCAGGCTCGATGATGAGGTGAACGCTATCATAGCCGAGGCGGTCAAGCAGGGTGAAGCAGAAAAGGAAAAGATCATTGCCGATGCCGAGCGCAATGCCGGCGACATCAAGCGGCAGGCTGAGATGGCTGTGGCCCATGAGCTGGCCGAGGCCAAGGCCCGGCTGAAAGGTGAGGTCGCTGAACAGGCCGTGCTGCTGGCCGAAGAATTGATCAGGAAGAATATCCAGCCTGCGGACCAGAGCAGGATGGTTGAGCTGTCTCTTGATAAGGTGGGAGGTATTCAGTGAAGAATACAGTATTAGCCAAACGATACGCCAAGGCGCTGTTCGCCGTTGGCAAGGAAGGGAATGCCTTCGCGGAATTCACCAAGACCCTCAATTCCATGGCGGAGCTTTTTGCCGGCATGCCCGAGGTGGCCGATGCCCTGACCAACCCGTTGTATCCGGTTGAGGCGCGGGAGAAGGTCATGGAGCATCTTCTCACCTCCATGCAGGTTTCTCAGGTTCTGGGCAACTTTTTCAAGCTGCTGGTGCAGAAAAAACGTGCGAATATCCTGCCCGACGTTGCTGCCGTATTTCAGGCGATGGTCGATGCGGAGAACAATATGTGCCAGGGAACGGTGGTTTCGGCCATGGAGCTGACCCCCGAACTCAGTGCAAAGGTTAAGGCAACATTGGAAAAAATAACCGGCAAGCAGGTCGTCCTTACGGCCCAGGTCGATCCGTCCATTATCGGTGGGATCGTGGCCAAGGTCGGTGATCTGGTGCTCGATGGAAGCATCAAGTCACAGCTGGCTGGTTTAAAAGAATCCATTAAGGGGAGTGAATAAGACAAATGCAGATCAAAGCCGAAGAGATCAGTCAAATCATCAAGGGGCAGATCAAGGATTACGAAAGTAAAGTTGATCTGAGTGAAACCGGCACCGTAATCTCCGTTGGTGACGGTATCGCTCGTGTGTACGGGGTTGAGAAGTGCATGGCCATGGAGCTGCTGGAGTTTCCCGGCGGAATCCTGGGTATTGCTCTGAACCTTGAATCGGACAACGTTGGTTGTGCAATCCTTGGTGACGTGCGGAAGATCAAGGAAGGTGACACCGTCAAGCGTACCGGCCGTATCGCCGAGGTTCCTGTCGGCCCCGAGATGGAAGGCCGCGTCGTTGACGGCGTGGGCAACCCCATTGACGGTCAGGGTCCGCTGAACGCCAAGCACAGCTCCAAGATCGAGGTTCTGGCCCCGGGCGTTATCGCCAGAAAGTCCGTTCATGAGCCCTGCTACACCGGCGCCAAGGCGGTTGACGCCATGACCCCTGTCGGCCGCGGCCAACGTGAGCTGGTCATCGGCGATCGTCAGATCGGCAAGACCGCACTCTGCGTTGATGCGATCATCGCCCAGAAATACACCGACGTGCACTGCGTCTATGTGGCCATCGGCCAGAAGAAGTCCACCGTGGCCCTGGTTGTTGAGGCGCTCCGTAAGCACGGCGCCATGGAATACACCACCGTGGTAGCGGCCTGTGCCTCCGACCCGGCGCCGATGCAGTATGTCGCCGCCTTTGCCGGCTGCGCCATGGGCGAGTACTTCCGTGACAACGGCCAGCATGCCCTGATCATCTATGACGATCTTTCCAAGCAGGCGGTCTCCTACCGTGAGTTGTCCTTGCTTCTTCGTCGTCCGCCGGGACGTGAAGCATACCCCGGCGACATCTTCTTCAACCACTCCCGTCTGCTGGAGCGGTCCTGCAAGGTGAATGATGCCTTGGGCGCCGGTTCTCTTACCGCCCTGCCCATCATCGAGACCCAGGCCGGCGACGTTTCCGCCTTTATCCCGACCAACGTTATCTCCATCACCGACGGTCAGGTATACCTTGAGCCCAACCTCTTCTTCGCCGGCGTTCGTCCCGCGATCAACGTCGGTCTTTCCGTATCCCGCGTAGGTGGTGCTGCTCAGGTTAAGGCCATGAAGCAGGTTGCCGGCTCCCTTCGTCTGGATCTGGCCCAGTATCGCGAACTGGCCGCTTTTGCCGGTTTCGGTTCCGATCTTGACGCCGCCACCCAGGCCCAGTTGACCCGTGGCGCCCGCCTGGTTGAAATCCTGAAGCAGCCGCAGTATCAGCCGCTGCCCATGGAAAAACAGATCTGCATCCTCTTTGCCGGTACCCGCGGCTATCTCGACACCCTGCCGGTTGATTCTCTGGCTGAGTATGAGCAGCAGCTCTATGCACACATCGAGAAAAACCAGCCCAGCATCTATGACGACCTGAAAGAAAAGAAAGCCATCGATGCCGCTTTGGAAGAGAAGATCAGGACCACGCTGCAGGCTTTCGGGGAATCTTTCAAGGCTGCCAAAGGCCTTAAATAAGGGGGGTAAGGTCTCATGCCGAGCCTAAAAGATGTAAAAACGAAGATTGGTGGCGTGAAGAAAACTTCACAGATCACCAAGGCCATGAACATGGTTGCTGCGGCCAAGCTTCGCGGGGCGCAGCAGAAGATGGAAGATTTTCGCTCCTATGCCGAGAAGTTCAACGCGGCCATGGGCAATCTCTCCTCAGCCATGGATTCCGGCGCGTTTCCCCTCATGGAGAAGCGTGACGTCAAGACCGTTGAGATCCTGGTGGTAACCTCGGATCGTGGTCTGTGCGGCAGTTTCAACGCCAACATCCTCAAAGTGACCGAGAAGATGGTGGCCGCTTTGGAGGCGGAGGGCAAGAAGGTTTCTCTGGTCTGCATCGGCAAGAAGAGCGCCAACTATTTCCGGAAAACCGGGAAGGTTCGGCAGCGTCATGTCGATCTGATGGGGACCTTTCAGATGTTCAATGCCCGGGCCATTGCCCAGGATATAGCCGGAAACTTTCTTTCCGGCGGCAGCGATGAAGTGCGGATCGTCTACGGTAAGTTCCACAGCGTTGCCGTGCAGCGTCCGGCTGAGCAGATGTTTCTGCCCATCCAGCCGTCTGCCGTCGCGGCAGCCGAAGCACCTGCTTCCGGGGCCGGCGCCTATATTTATGAGCCGAGCACCGAGGAAATCATGGAAGTGCTTTTGCCGCTGTACATGAATGTCATGGTGTACCATGCCATGCTGGAAGTTAGCGCCAGCGAGCATGCTGCCCGGATGACCGCCATGGACAACGCAACCAGCGCTTGTAAGGATATCATCCACAGCCTGACCCTGATTTACAACAAGGCGCGGCAGGCTGGCATTACCGCGGAATTGATGGATATTGTCGGCGGTGCCGAAGCGTTGAAGTAACCAGGTGAATTCAGGCTGAATCATTCAGCTGTCATAGATTTTCAATGTAAGTACTAGCTGAGGAGGCTTTTCAATGAGTGAAGCAAGAGTTGGTAAAATTGTTCAGGTCATCGGACCTGTTGTAGACGTTGAGTTTGAGCCGGATAACCTGCCGGAGATCATGAACGCCCTGTTGGTGAGCAACAAGGGTATCAGCGATGAGCCGAACAATCTGGTCATCGAGGTTTCCCTCCATCTCGGCGATAACGTTGTCCGTTGCGTTGCCATGGATCAGACCGACGGTCTGGTTCGCGGGCAGGATTGCACCGATACCGGCAAGCCTATTGAGATCCCCTGCGGCGCTCCGGCTCTTGGCCGGATCATGAACGTCGTCGGTCGTCCGGTTGACGGCATGGGGCCCATTGCTTCCGAGAAAATGCGCACCATCCATCGCCCTGCACCGGCCTTTACCGATCAGTCCACCGAGGTTCACGTTCTGGAAACCGGCATCAAGGTTATCGACTTGCTGGTTCCGTTTCCTCGCGGCGGCAAGATGGGCCTGTTCGGCGGCGCCGGTTGCGGCAAGACCGTTATCATGATGGAGATGGTAAACAACATCGCCATGCATCATGGTGGTATCTCCGTATTCTGCGGCGTTGGTGAACGTACCCGTGAGGGTAACGATCTCTACCACGAGATGAAAGAGTCCGGCGTTCTTCCGAAAGCGGCCCTGGTTTACGGGCAGATGACCGAGCCCCCCGGAGCGCGTTCCCGTGTTGCTCTGACCGGCCTGTCCGCGGCAGAGTATTTTCGTGACGAGGAAGGCCAGGACGTGCTTTTCTTCGTTGACAACATCTTCCGGTTTACCCAGGCCGGCGCCGAGGTTTCCGCGCTTCTTGGACGTATTCCTTCCGCGGTTGGTTATCAGCCCACCCTGGCCACCGACCTCGGTGCCCTCCAGGAACGTATCACCTCCACCAACAAGGGCTCCATCACCGCGGTACAGTGCGTTTACGTACCGGCGGACGACTTGACCGACCCGGCGCCTGCCACCACCTTTGCCCATCTTGACGGTACCGTTGTTCTTTCCCGTCAGATCGCGGAGCTTGGTATCTACCCGGCGGTTGATCCCCTGGACTCCACTTCCCGTATTCTCGATCCCAATGTTTTGGGTGAAGAGCATTACCTGGTAGCCCGTGGCGTACAGACCAGCCTGCAGAAGTATAAAGACCTGCAGGACATCATCGCGATTCTGGGTATGGACGAACTCTCCGAAGAGGATCAGACCTTGGTTACCCGCGCTCGTAAGATCCAGCGCTTCCTGTCTCAGCCCTTCACCGTTGCTGAGACCTTCACCGGCATGGCCGGCAAGTACGTCAAGGTTGCCGATACCGTTCGCGGTTTTAAGGAGATTCTGGAAGGCAAGCACGACGAGTTGCCCGAAACCGCCTTCTACATGGTGGGCAGCATTGAAGAGGCAGTTGAGAAAGCCAACAAAGAGAAGGCTGCTGCTTAAGGAACTGTGACTGACTCACCGACTCTTTGCCGGGTCGGTGAGGACTTGAGGATTACCCCATGGCTGAAAAATTGAAGTTGGAAGTGGTAACTCCCAAAGGGGCTGTAGTGAGCAAGGAAGTTGATATTGTCACTGCTCCCGGCTACGGCGGTGAATTTGGTGTTCTTGCCAACCATGCGCCTTTTCTGAGCACGATCAAGATTGGCGTCTTGACTTATAAGATAGGCGCTCAGGAAGAAACCCTGATGGTGAGTGGCGGATTTTGCGAAGTTTCCAATAACAAGCTGACTTTTCTTGTTGAATCGGCGGAGCGCGGGGCGGATATCGATGTCGACCGCGCAATGCGGGCCAAGGAACGGGCTGAAAAAAGGTTGGCGGAAGCGCAGGCGCAGAAGGAGAAGTTTGATCGCGCCCGTGCGGATGCCGCCTTGCAGAGAGCCTTGAGTCGGTTGAGGGTTGCCGAAAGACGCAAGGCTTCCTGAGATAAGGAATTGTATTGAAAATAAAAAAAGCCGCTCGGCAACGAGCGGCTTTTTTTATTCGACGTTGGTGGGGTAATTTACTGCTTTTCGCTGAGGTTTGCCTCCACGACAAATGCCCCATTCGGTGTTTCAAAAGGGATAACAATGGTTGGCGCCGTGGAATAATAGGAAATTTCCACGCCCTTGCCAACGACCATGTTGGGGGTGGCCAGTTCGAACTTGTGATTCAGTTTGGCCAACTGGGCCTTGGCGCCGCCGCAAATCATGTTTGTCAGTTCGCCGACAGCATCGACAACCTCATCGTCGATTTTCGCCTTGGGATCTTCCATCAACATGTTGGCGACAATCTTCAGAATGCATTTTTCGCTGAAGCTGACGATCATGGAGCCGGTGATTTCAGCGGATGTCATCCCGATGATGCCGGTAACCTCGCCATATGATGTGGTTCCGTCTTTCAGCCGAGGTTTTTGCGGAGTAACCTGAGTCTGCGCCATTGTTTCCAGCACATTTTTGGCTGCGGTTAAAAACGGATTAATGAATTCTGCTTTCATGGAATGTTCCGTTTGCGTTTTCTCTGCTGATTGGTGAAAGAGTATTATTCTAACTTGCGGGATATCCCCTGAATTGTCAAGCGCCATTTGGTGCACGAGGGCTCAATTTGATCCGTGCGAATTTCCCGCGAAAGGGATATCCGCAGAAGATATATTCAGGCAATTGCGATGCGTGAGAATTTATGCATGAAATGCATTCAAAAAGATATTATCATGTGAAATTGTTGTCTAACTTATCGTTATTATGACATATATCGGTATTTGTACCGAGGGGTTTCAATTTTTGGGGCAGGAGGCAGCCATGGATGCAAAGGAGAGAATGAGCATTTCCCGTCAATTTTCACGGGAATTGCCTGTTGCAGGTCGGATCAAGAATTTTGACGAAGTTGTTTCCGGCTATGAGGCCAAGCAAGCTTTGCTGGAGGCAGAGCGTTGCCTGCAATGCAAAAAACCGAAATGCCGCGAAGGCTGCCCTGTTCACAACGATATCCCCGGTTTTATCAAATTGTTGCGCGAAGGCAAGATTGAGGAGGCATACTGGAAGGATCGCGAAACGAATTCGCTTCCCGCTATCTGTTCTCGGGTCTGTCCGCATGAGTTTCAGTGCGAGGGACATTGCATTCGCGGCAAGAAGGGCGAGCCGGTAGCCATCGGCATGCTCGAGCGTTACATCGTCGATTGGATGGTGGCCAACAATAAAAACTTGCTTCAGCCCTGCGCCATGCCCAAAGACAAGAAAGTGGCCATTGTCGGTTCCGGGCCTGCAGGCATGTCGGCGGCGTATTATCTGGCCCATGAAGGCTACCATTGCACGATTTTTGAAAGTCTTCCGGTTTTTGGCGGGATGCTGGCAGTAGGGATTCCGGCCTATCGTTTGCCGCGCTCCATCATAGCGGCAGAATGCGAAGCCTTAAAGAGCTGCGGGGTGACCATGGTGCATGGGGTGACCATCGGCAAGGATAAAACCTTGCAGGATTTGCGGGATGAGGGATTTTCCGCTGTTTTCATCGCCCCGGGCGCGCATCTGAGCCGGAAGCTGGGCGTTGATGGAGAGGATCTTGAAGGGGTTGTGCACGGGGTTGATTACCTGCGCAAAATTAATGTGGGTGAATCAATGAACCTGGGGAAAAACGTGGTGGTGGTTGGCGGCGGGAACGTGGCTATCGATTGTGCCCGCACGGCCCTGCGCACAGGTTCTGACAATGTGTTCATCCTGTACCGTCGTTCCAAGGCGGAAATGCCCGCTTCCCAGGCAGAGGTTCACCATCTGGAGGAGGAGGGCGTACGTATCGAGATGCTGGCGGCTCCGGTTGCCATTCACGGTGAGAACGGCAAGCTGACCAAGATCGAATGCATCCGTATGGACCTTGGCGCCTGTGATGCATCCGGTCGTTGCAGGCCGGTGCCGAAGGAAGGATCGAACTTCATGCTTACCGCCGATGCCATTATCCCGGCGATCAGTCAGGATGTGGACATTACAGCGGGTTCCGGGCTTGATTTCACCATGACCCGATGGGGCACCTATGTGGTGGACGAGGCGACCATGCAGACCTCGGTGGACTGGGTCTTTGCCGCAGGCGATGCGGTGCTCGGGCCACAGACTGTGGCCAAGGCTGTGTATCAGGCCAAGGAAGCAGCCGAGTCCATCAAGAGATATCTGGAGGGCAAAGATCTTAAAGAAGGGCGGCAGCCTTTTGTCCTTGAGTAGTTTATTGTTATTGAAATATCAGCAGACAGCCCCGCCGGTGGAAAACCGGCGGGGCTTTTTTTTTGTTGAATACCACGACGGGGAAGACACAAGCGGCAAAAGCGCATAACTGCGCAGGGAGAATCAATTATTGCATTTTTGGGAATGAATATCATACAATATGAAACCGTCTGTTTCAGGGAAAACCATCGAGGGAAACCATGACAGAAAACCTGATGTGCAATGTCGGCTGGTACAACAATAAAAAGGTTTTGATTGTTGAAGACGAATCGTTGCAGCGCCATCTGTTGCACGAGTATCTCAGCGAGGCGGGATACGAGGTGGTAGAAGCGGTTGACGGCGTGGATGCCCTGGAAAGATTGGCTGTTGATCCGGATATTCGCTTTGTGATCACCGATTTGAAGATGCCGAGACTGGATGGTTTTGATCTTATCACCGAAATCAGGAAAAAGCAGCTGCACTATGTTTACATCATGGTTCAAACGCATCGCGATGACGAGGAATCTCTGGAAAGGGCCCTTTCCCTTGGGGCTGATGATTTCCTGAAAAAACCTGTACGCCCGGTCGAGCTATGCCTGCGAGTCGCCGGCGGATTCAGGGTGCTCAAGCTTGAAAAATTCGAGGAGCTCATTTTTTTTCTCACCAAACTTGCGGGTCTGCAGAGCAAGGAAACGGGGAGCCATCTGGACCGGATGTATCATTTTACCAGGGTCCTCGCCAGGGATATTGCCGCCAATATCCCGGAGCTCGGGCTCACCATCACCGTGGCGGAAGAGATCGCAAAGGTCAGTCCGCTGCATGACCTGGGCAAGGTCGGCGTCTCGGTGGAGCTTCTGCATAAGTCGGAAAAATTAAACCATGATGAGGTCTGCTGCCTACAGGACCATGCCCTGGTGGGTGGCCTCCTTATCCAGGAAGTCTACGCGCACACCGAGTCGGAATACCTTTTTCTTGCCCAGGAGATCGCCCAGCTCCATCATGAGCGGTGGGACGGCAAGGGGTATCCCCATGGCCTTGCCGGGGACAAAATCCCCCTTTGCGCCCGTATTGTTGCCTTGGCCGACGCCTATGACGCAATGACCAGCAGGAGGAGCTATCACGCCGGCCTGAGTCATGAGGATGCGAAACAGGAGATTATTAGAAACGACGGCAAGCAGTTCGATCCCAAGGTCGTAGCGGCCTTCCTGCGGCAGGAATCAGAGTTTGTCAGGATAAAAGAAGAATTTCTGGATAATGATTCGCCATTGTATCGGAAAATTTAGCAAACGATCGATCGTCCCGGTCACGGCCAGCCTGACCCGGAGCAGCATGGCAAGCGGGATTTATCCCCACGGAGGCAGAAAACGTGCAACTTGTTGAAGTGATCGCTCCTCCGGAAAACCTGGAAAAACTGCCCGGCATAGTTGCTGCTCTCAAGATCGAGAAGCTCTGGCCCGCCGGCGGTACAGCCGACCTGGCCGTCTACCATATCCTGGTCGAACAGGAAAAAAGCCAGGAACTCCTCGATGCGCTCCAGGGCATTCTCGGCCCGGACGGGAATATCGTCCTGATCACCCCAGAGGCGGTTCTCCCGCACCAAGCTCCTTCCGAAGAAGAGAAAAAAAAATCATCACTGGAAACGACCAGAGAGGAACTGTATGTAGAAGTGGAAAAAGGGGCCCGTCTTGGCAGCAATTTCCTGCTGCTGGTCACCCTTTCCACGATTGTTGCCTCCATCGGTCTGATCAAGGACAATGTTGCCGTGGTGATCGGGGCAATGGTTATCGCCCCGCTGCTCGGGCCAAACATCGCCCTTGCTTTGTCCACCGCACTTGGCGACACCAAACTGCTGTGGACCGCTATCAAGTCGAATATTGCAGGTTTGGGTCTGGCAATCGTCATTGCAATCTTTGAGGGCTTTTTCTGGCCGGTCTCCCTCGAAAGCCACGAACTCCTGGCCCGCACCGATGTCGGGTTGGACAGCATTGTTCTGGCTCTGGCCTCCGGAGCGGCCGCAGTCCTGTCCTTGACCACGGGACTCTCCAGCGTTCTGGTCGGGGTGATGGTGGCGGTCGCGCTTCTTCCGCCGGCTGCGACCCTTGGCCTCATGCTCGGCTCCGGGCAGACCGACCTTGCCATCGGTGCCGGACTTCTCCTTGCCGTAAACATCGCCTGTGTCAATCTTTCGGCAAAACTTGTTTTCATCTTTAAGGGGATCAAGCCGAGAACCTGGCTCTCCAGCGAAAAGGCCCGGGAATCGTCCATTGTGTATCTGCTGATCTGGATCATTTCTCTGGCTGTCCTCACTGCCATTATTCTTGCAATGAAGAAGGCGTAACCCTGCACAGCGCAAACGTGAGTGTGCGGCGATGCATCGACGTTTGGGAGCGAAGCGGATTCTAGTTCTTTGACTTGGGAGAAGAGTATCGGTAATTGGACGCCAGGCTCATGCTTTCTACATATTGGGCCACGCCGCTGGAGATGTGGTTGGCCACCTCGGCAAGGTAGGCTGGGTTCTTAAGACGTTTTTCCTCCTCGGTGTTGCTTAAGAAAGCGATCTCGGTGAGGATGGCAGGCATCTGGGCGCCGATGAGCACCACAAAAGGCGCCTTCTTGACTCCAAGATTGGAGACATCGCTGAATTTTTTGTTCAGACCGCTCACCATTTCTTCCTGGACCAATCCGGCTAGCTTGAGAGACTCGTTTATTTTAGAATTCTGCATGAGATCCAGGAGGATGGATTGCAGGTCGCTGATTTGCTTGGCCGAGGTGGCATTTTCCAGGGCCGCCAGCCGCATGGCGTCCTTGTTGTTGGTCAGATCAAGCACATAGGTCTCGATCCCTTTTGCGTCATGGTTCGGGGCGGCATTGACATGAATGGAAAGGAAGAGGTCGGCTTCCTTGGCATTGGCGATGGCTGTCCGTTCTTCCAGAGGGATGAAGACATCGCGGTCGCGGGTGAGGATAACCTCGTAGCCGCTTTTCTCCTTAAGTGTCTTGGCCACCCTGAGGGCCACCTCAAGAACAATGTCTTTTTCCTTGAGGCCGTTCGGGCTGCAGGTACCCGGGTCCTTGCCGCCGTGACCCGGATCGATGACGATTCTTTTTATGCCCATAGCCAAGGGTTGCTTCTGGGTCGGGGAGGCCCCCTTGTTCGCGTTGCCGCTCTTCTTGCCCTTGCCTGCGATCGTATCCTTGGCGCCGGCTTTCGCACCCTTGTCAGCGGCAGCGCCATCGCTGCTCATCACATCGATCACCACCCGGAATGGATCGGCCAGGGTGAAGACCTTGTAATCGGAAATATTGGTCTGGGTGTCCAGGACGACGCGCACTGTTTTAGGGTCAAACTGGGCATTCCTGACCCTCCGCAGCAGGCCGTCCTCAATGGGGATGCTCCGGACTGTTTCGGGGCTGAGGCGGCTGTTGTGCAGGTCAATGTAAATTCTTCGCTGGGCAGTCTCATCCCCGGAGAGGACCTGATGTTTAAAGGTCACCGGGCCGGTGGTCTCGACAACCAGACGGGTGTAACGGTTATTGGACCAGTGACGGATGGGGAGTACTGTGGCTTGCTGACCGGTTTTTTGAGGCGTAAGGTCTTGCCGGGGCGGGTCGTCGTCACCCCGCGGGGTAAGGCATTTTTCTCCGGCGTCAGCCTGGGAAGAGCCTGGGGTCGGGACGGTTTTGAGTTGCAAAAGCTGTTCTTCTGCGCCACCGGCCATGTCGCCTTCCGGGTAGATGGCGATGATTTTTGTAAAGGCGCGCGCCGCCTTGCCGGGATCTTTTTTGTCGGCAAGGTAGATGGTGCCGAGAATAAAAAAGGCGTCATCGGCCAGGGCATTTCCCGGATAGCGGGAGCTCAATTCCTCGTAGGCGGAAATGGCTTGGTCAAGGTCCTTGGATTTGCCGCTCTGTTGAAACATGGTATGGAAGATCTTGCCCAGCATATACAGGGATTTTGGGGCAGCCTGATGGTCGGGCGCTGCCTTGTATATGCTGCGGAAGGCGGTGGCGGAGGTAAGCCAGTTCTTGCGGTCCTTGCCCTTGCTGCCGGCGGCCAGATCCTGATAATAGGCCTTGGCCTGTTCGTATTGCCTGGATATGTCATCCCGGTCTGAATCGGTTCTGGACCAGGCCTGCGCTACAGGCATGAGCAGCAATACAATAAAGAGCAGCGCACTGGAAAAAATGCGCAGGCTGCGCGGAGTCAGGCGCGGACGAGGCATGCTGAGTTTTGCACGTTCCGGCGTCTGGGGCGCGCATTGTCTCACGCTACTCCGCATCGGTAAGCCTTTTAAGTTCATAGAGCATATCCAGGGCCTCCCGGGGCGATAACACATCCGGATTTATTTCCCGTAACCGCAGCGCTGCGGGGGATTCCCCTCCGTTGAACAGCGAAAGCTGGCCGGTGGGTCGGCTCTTCTTTTTTCTGGGCGAGGTGGCGATGCGCGGTTCTCCCTGTCGGTTGAATTCCCCCTGTTCGATATTATGCAATAATTCCTTGGCTCTGGCAACTACCCGCGCTGGAACTCCCGCCAGGGCGGCAACCTGAATGCCGTAGCTGCGGTTGGTCCCGCCGGGCAGCAGCTTGTGCAGGAAGATAATGGTGTCGTTCCATTCCCGCACCGCGATGTTGTAGTTTTTGACCCGCTGGTGGGTGGCGGAGAGTTCGGTCAGTTCATGATAGTGGGTGGCGAAGATGGTCTTGACCCCTTTGCCGTTTTTGCTGACCAGATCCTCGGCCACGGCCCAGGCAATGGAGAGGCCGTCAAAGGTGGAGGTGCCGCGGCCGATTTCATCGAGAATCACCAGACTCCGCTGGGTGGCGTTGTTGAGGATGTTGGCCGTCTCGTTCATCTCCACCATGAAGGTGGATTGGCCGCGGCGCAGGTTATCCGAGGCGCCGACCCGGGTGAAGATGCGGTCCACCACCCCTATTTCCGCTGCGGCGGCCGGCACGAAGCCGCCCATCTGGGCCATGAGGGTGATGAGCGCGGTCTGCCGCAGCACCGTCGATTTGCCGGCCATGTTGGGCCCGGTGATGATCAGGACCTCTTCGCTCTCCTGGTCAAGGTGGATATCGTTGGGCACAAAGCGGCCCGGAGGCAGGGCGCGTTCAATTACCGGATGGCGGCCTTCCTTGATGATGATCGCCTCACCCGCGTTGACCTGAGGTTTGGTGTAGCGGTATTTTTGGGCGCCTTCCGCGAGGCAGCAGAAAAAGTCGATCCGGGCCAGGCAGGCGGCGGTGTGGAGAATCCGGGAGGACGCCTGGGCAACAGTGGCCCGGATCTCGGAGAAGAGGCGGTATTCCAGCTCCAGCCGCTTATCCTGCGCTCCGGTGATCTTTTCTTCAAATTCCTTGAGTTCCTGGGTGATGAAACGCTCGGCGTTGACCAGTGTCTGCTTGCGGATGAAGTCATCGGGCACATTCGCAAGCTGGCCACGGCTTATCTCGATGTAATAGCCAAAGATCCTGTTGAACCCGACCTTCAGATTGGTGATGCCGGTGCGGGCGCGTTCACGGGCTTCAAGGCCGAGAATCAGCGATTTGCCGTCATGCTGGAGGCTGACCAGATGGTCGAGTTCCTCGTTATAGCCGCGCTTGATGAGATTGCCTTCCCGCAAGGTTACGGGAGCATCCTCGCGGATACCGGCATCCAGCAGGGCGTGGAGTTCGTCCAGTTCGTCCAGGGTCGCACCGAGGTCAGCCAGCAGCCCTTGGGCTCCGGTGAGCATTTCCTTGATCATGGGCAGTTGGGCCAGGGAACTTTTAAGCGCCGTGAGATCACGACCATTGGCAGTGCCCAGCACCACCCGGCCATTCAATCGTTCCAGATCATAGACCTTGGCCAGCAGCCGGCGGAGATCCTCCCGGAGGCGGGGGGCGAGGTACAGCTGTTCCACGGTGTCCAGCCGTTGCCGGATGGGTTCAACCTCCTGCAGGGGAAAGAGCAGGTTTTTCTTGAGCAATCGTGCCCCCATGGGGGTTTCGCAGAGATCAAGGGTGTCCAGCAGCGAACCTTCCCGGGTGCCGCCGGTGATGGTCTGGGTAAGTTCCAGATTGCGGCGGGAAGAGTCGTCCATGAGCAGGACATTGTCGAATTCGATGGGGGTGAGCCGCTCGATATGATCAAGGGCTGTCTTCTGGGTTTCCTGCAGATAGAGGAGCAGCCCGCCTGCCGCACCAATTCCGGCGCGCATCTCCTCGCAGCCGAATCCCGCCAGATTGACCACCCGGAAATGTTCCAGCAGGTTCTGCCGCGCCAGCTCGGGCTGAAAGCCAGAGGGCGGCCGTCCGGTCAGGCAGCTTTGGGGCAGAAGGGTCAGCAGTTCGCCGGACAGGGGCGAATCTTCCCCGGGTTCTTCCGGCAGCAGGATTTCCGAGGGGGCAAGGCGGCCGAGTTCATCCAGCAGGGCGGTTTTGTCTTCCCGTTCGCTCACCAGAAACTCGCCGGTGGACAGATCAAGCAGGCTCAGGCCCCATTCTTTGCCCTTGTGGCAGACAGCGGCAAGATACCGGTTGTCCTTGTCGTCCAGCAGCTGCTCATCGGTGACAAGGCCCGGAGTCACCACCCGGACCACCTCGCGCCGCACCACCCCCTTGGCCTCTTTCGGATCCTCCACCTGTTCGCAGATCGCCACCTTGAATCCGGCCCTGATCATCTTGGCCAGATAGGAGGAAACCGCATGGTAGGGTATCCCGCAGAGCGGCACTCGGTTCTCGTCATCCTTGCTGTTTCGGGAGGTGAGGGTGATGCCGAGCACCTTGGAGGCGGCCACCGCATCGTCAAAGAACATCTCGTAGAAATCGCCCAGCCGGTAGAAAAGAATGGCGTCCTGGTGCTGTGCCTTGATCTCAAGGTACTGCTGCATCATGGGGGTGATTTTTACGGAACCGGGTGTGGTTTTGGTCATGGGTATTTCAGTAAACCGGTGCAATATGGCAAGAACGGCTCCTCAAGAGTAACGCAGAGGCGCACAGAAAAACAGAGGGGGAGAAAGTATCGAAAAAATCTGCGTCGCGCGCCTTTCCTTCAGGGATTGATAGGTGTTTTTGCCGGAAATGTCAAGAAAAGCTCACGGAAATTGCGGGGTTATGGGATTTTGAGCAGAGAAATTCTTGAAATCAGGAGGAATGGAAATCCGGGAGCAGCCTGGCAAAGGTCTTGTCGATGTGCTCCGGGATGGTGCGTACTTCGGCCAGCACGGTCATGTAGTTGTGGTCTCCGTGCCAGCGCGGCACGATATGCCAGTGCAGATGGCTGGCGACGCCCGCGCCTGCGACTTCGCCCAGATTCAGGCCGATATTGAAGCCGTCCGGCTGGAAACGGCGGCGCAGAATCGAGGTGCAGCGCGCGAGCATGGCGGTGAGTCCGTTGCTTTCCTCAATGCTCAGCGCTTCGATATCCGCGACATGCCGGGCCGGAGCCACCAGCAGATGGCCGTTGGCGTATGGGAAGCGATTCATCAGCACAACCAGCAGCCGGTCCCGGTAGAGGATAAGGTCTTCAATGGAATGGGGCAGGTCCGGCGACGCGCAGAAAAAACATCCTGTGCCGCTTTTCCTGCCTTCGATATATTCCATTCTCCAGGGTGTCCAGAGAGTTTTCATAGCTTTGCCTGGATTTGATAAATTTGACACTGCAGGGTTTCGCCGACTTCCAGAATGGCGAAGGTGCCGCCTCCTCCGGAGTAGCCGGTGCCGGTGAAACTGCCGGGGTTGATATAGAGGATTCCGCCGAGGCGGTGGCACACCGGCTTGTGGGTGTGGCCGTAGACAATGCAGTCCGCTTCCGGGAAGATATCGATGAGGCGTTCTTCAAAATCATAGGTGTTGCCGGCCCGGTGGATCAGGCCGATGGTGAAGCCGCCCACATGTATCTCCTTGTGGGTCGGCAGATGTTGGCAGGCGAAAGCAGAGCACATATTGCCGTGCACCGCATGGACCTCCTTGCCGGGAAAAGCGGTAAGGATTGTCGGATCGGTAAGGTCGCCGGCATGGAGGATCATGTCTGCGTCATGGAAGCAGGCCTCCGCGATTTTCCTAAACGTCTCGGTGGGACGGGAAAGATGGGTGTCGGACAGGATGCCGATCTTAACAGGATTCATCGTTTGCGCGCTGCGTCAGGTCAGGGTCAGAAACTGTCATGGGTGCGATGGACTTTGGATATATCAGTGTAGACGAGAAGGGCTGCAAATCGCAAGCAGAGAAAAAAGACGGAGTGCGTATGCGTTATGAAATCAGGAGGGGTCGGAGCACCGCTTCGGCCTGTCCCGCGGATATTCCTGTGAGAACGAGGCGTTTGTCGCGGCTGGTTTCGCCGGAGGCGAGGGTCACTGCCGCCTTGGGGATTTTGAAAAGCTTGGCGAAAAACCCGATGACCGCCGCGTTTGCCTTGCCGTCCACCGGAGGCGCGGTGATGCACAGTTTGAGCGCATCGCCGTGGAAACCGGCGATGCGGGTGCGGGACGATTTGGGCTGTACGTGGATGAACAGGCTGATTGAATCGGTGTCAGCCTGTTCGCGCAGGTAGGTCACAGGGGTGATTCATCCGGGTTGAAACGGGGCGATTTTTTTTCCTTGGCATCCTCCAGGCTTTCGGCAAAAGAAACGGCCGGTCCGTGACTTTCAAGAGGATCTTCAAGGCTGAACGCCATGTCGCCGTCGAGGTCCGGCAGAATGGTCTCCTCGTCCTCCTCATCCATGCTCAAAATGTTTTTTGAGGCGGAGAGGGATGAAGGAAGGTCAATGTCCTGGGGATCGAAGCTCTCTTCCGCATCGTCTGTGCCGGCTGCCCTGCTGCTGTCCGGGATATCGATCTTGACGTAGAGATCGGAAAGATCCGCTTCATCGGATGCAGCCGGGCTGCTGTCGTGAGGCGGACGGCGGGTTTCGGTTTCGGCCGTGGCGCGGGCACGGGGGGTTGCGCCATATATGTTGCCGCGGGGAGACTCTGGCTGGCGGGGCGACGAACTGAAATGCTCCGCAGCCCTCGCATTATCCGCGGGTTCCGTGTCCAGCATGTGCAAATAGGATTTCAGCTGCTGGCGCAGCTCATCCCTGGCCTGTTCCCTCAACAATTTGAGGTTTTCAATTTTCTTTTTCAATTCGGCAATTTCGTGATTGGCATCATCCCTGCGCAGGCGGGCTTCCTCCTGGGCCTCGGCCACGATGGCCTCCGCCTCTTCCCTGCTTTTTTCCTTCATCCCGTCGGCGACATTCTGGGCTGCGATGATGGCGCTCTGGAAAGATTTCTGCTGGTTCTGGTAGGTGGCCAGATCCTTTTCCATGGTTTCCAGCCGCCCCTTGAGCTTCTGGTTTTCCTCGGAAACCGTCTGGAAAGCCGCCGCGATTTTTTCCAGAAAATCGTCCACCTCTTCAACATCAAAACCGCGAAAACGGACATGGAACTGCTGGGATTGGATGTCTTGCGCTGTGAGAATCATGCCTCAGCTCCTTGTGTGTGTCTCTAAAATGGGAGTCTTAATAAAAAAGACACAGTCGGTAACACAAATTGTCGGTGTTTCCGCCGATGGTTGAAACCCAAAAAAGTACGGCAGCAAAGCGGCATCTGGTTACATTACGATTTTAGCAGAACCATCCGTCTCAGCCCATGGTTTTCGCAAGGTGATGCAGGGTGGGGACCAGAAAGCTCCGCAAAAAAATCAGGGCAAGAATAAGAATCATGGGCGAAAGGTCGAGACCGCCGCCAAAAATCGGGGCGAAACGGCGGATGCGGGAGAGCGCCGGTTCGGTGATCTCGTTGAGAAAACGGACAATGGGGTTGTAGGGGTCCGCGTTCACCCAGGAAATGATCGCCCTGCCGATGATGACCCACATGTAGGCGCTCAGGGTAAAGTCCACAAGGGTGGCCAATGCGCCTAAAAAATTACCGATAACAAACATGACATTCCTCTTTGGTGTGCAAAAAAATAGTTAACCGGGCGCGCAGTCGCGCGAAAATCCCGGGCAGGTTACAGGTTGATGATGCGGTCGGCCACGGCGACAATCTCGATGCTTGCCTTGCTGTCCGGCGCACCGAGCAGAAAAGGCTTCTGCTGGCGGATGGCCATGGAGACACTTTTATCCTGCGGCATGGTGCCCAGAGTAAGAGGGGTGATTTTCAGGAACCGCTCGAGAACCATGCTCATGTTGGCAAAGACATCCTGGCCTTCTTTTCTGGATTGTACACTGTTTACCAGCAGGTGAAAGCGCTTTCTGTCATGCCGGGAATGGAGAACCTTTATCAGGGCGTAGGCATCGGTGAGCGAGGTCGGGTCCGGGGTCAGGATGACGATGTTTTCCTGACTCCAGGTGTTGAACCAGAGCACCGAATCGCCTATACCGGCGGCCGTGTCGATGAGGACATAATCAAAGCGGTCGATGATTTCTTCCAGGCTGCTGGTGAGAAAAACCTGTTCCTCGTACGAGAGGTTGGCCATTTCCGGCACACCGGAACTGGCGGGCAAAACCTGGAATTTAGGGTTGATTTCCACCAGGGAGCTTGCCAGGTCGCGGCCTTCTTCGATGGTTTCCCTGATGGTGTGCCGGACGTTGAGCCCCAGCACCACATCGACGTTGGCCAGCCCCAGGTCGCCGTCGATGAGGAGGACGGATTTGCCTTTCTGGGAAAGAGCGGTGGCCAGGTTCACCGAAAAGGAGGTCTTGCCGACACCGCCTTTGCCGCTGCTGATGCAGATGATTTTCGGAGAGCGTTTGGTTTTCGCGGTCATGGCGATTTCCTTCTGCAAAAAAGCTGTAAATGTGACGGGCTCCTCAACAGGAGGTCCGTTAAAGCAGGGACAATGATTTTTTTCAAATCTCCGGCACACCCTTCGACAAGCTCCGGGCTGACGGTAGTTGTCTTGAACTCAGAGTTCTGTTTCCGTTCGTGGCGAGCATGCCGAGCCACAAATTATAATTACGCAGCCATTCCTGCCGCCCGCGGATTCTTTCGCGGCTGCATCCACAGTTGGGCGCGCTCCTCTACCGTCACCTGGCAGGAATCCTCCGAGCGGGCGGCGGCGCTTTGACAGATGGCATCGGGACCAGTCTCGGCGGCGCGGGCCAGCTCGGCTTCGGCCAGGGCAAGAAGTTGATCGGCAGCGATTGTTTCATAGGCATGGCAGACGGCGATTCCCATGGACAGTGTTGCTTTTTTGCTGAAAGCGGCGCTGCGCAGGATGCTTCTGATTTCCTCCGCCCGTTTTCTGGCTTTGCCCACCGTGGCGCCCGGCATAATGAGGGCCAGATCATTTTTCCGGCTGCCGGAAAGAATATCCCCGTGGTGCAGGCTGGGTGCAACTGCCGCTGCCGCCTGGTCGGTCAGGCCTTTGGCCCTGGCTTTCGCAGGGGCTTGCAGGGACAGCAGGATAAGGGCGCAGGGCAGTCTGGTCTGTCGGACCCGGTCAAGTTCCATGGCCAGTTGCTGGCGGAGCCAGGCCTGGTCGGGCAGATTTCCCTTGCCATGGCCAGCCTTTTCCATGCGGGGCTGATCGGTAAAATGCAGGCCGGCCAGCGCGGAAGCCACTTCCGATCCCGGCATGGTATCGTCGACAAGCAGCAGGCCGAATGGTTCACGCTTTTTGTCGGTAAGCCGGATGGCGCGGACAGGGTGGAGACCGGCCTGTTCCTCTAGGCTGCGATAGAGCTGGGCGTTATCCGGGGAGGTTTTTCTGCTCATGCCACCCTGCTGCCGGGAGAAACCGGGCCGGAGACCGCGGAAAGCACCAGCCGGTCGCCTTCTTTTGCAGCCAGGACCATGCCGTGGGAGGGGACCCCCATCAATTTGGCCGGCTTGAGGTTGGCGACGATGATCACCAGCTGGCCGATGAGTTCTTCCGGCTGGTAATGCTGGGCAATACCAGCGACAATGGTGCGTTCCTCCGGAGCCTTGACCGTGAGTTTGAGAAGCCGGTCCGACTTGGCGATCTTTTCGGCCGCGATGATCTCGGCCACCCGCAATTCCAGCTTCTGGAAAGCGTCAAAGGTGATGAGCCCCTCGGCTCCCGGCGCGCTCTCCGGGGCGGTCTTTTTCACTGTGCCTGGTTCTTTCATGGGTTTGGTTTTCGATGGTGGTTGGGGTTCTTTTTGCTGCAGTCTGGGGAAAAGCTGCGCTCCCGGGATGATGGCGCTGCCCGGCGCGAGCCGGCCCCATGTGCCACAGTCGATAAGATTGGTTTCGCCGGCCACACCCAGTGCCTGCGCCATTTTGCCGGCGGTTTCCGGCATGACGGGACGCAGGGTCAGGGTGATGAGCCTGAGCGTTTCCAGCAGGGTGTACAGCACAGTGGCCAGACGGTCAGCCTGTTGCGGATCCTTGGCCAGTTCCCAGGGCTGGGTGCTGACGATATATTTGTTGGCCCGGCTGATCACTTCCCACACCGCACCCAGCGCCCGGTGGAAGGCAAAATTATCCATGTGCTCGCGGTATTGGGCCAGCATGGCCAGGGTGGCTTCGGCAAGCTCCCGGTCCTGGTCCGATAATGTGCCCGGTTGCGGCACAGCGCTTGCCGCAAAGTTTTTCACCATGGTCAGCGAGCGGGAAAACAGATTGCCCAGGTCGTTGGTCAGGTCGGAATTGTGCCGGGCCACCAGGGCGTCCAGGGAAAACCCGGAGTCAAGGCCGAAAGACATCTCGCGCAGCAGGAAGTAGCGCACCGAATCCGCGCCGAATTCCGCGACCAGTTCGCCGGGCCGCACCACGTTGCCCAGGCTCTTGGACATCTTGGTGTCATTCATGTTCCAGTAGCCGTGGACATGCAGCCGCTTGTACGGCGCAACCCCCATGGCCTTGAGCATGGTGGGCCAGTAGATGGCGTGGGGCTTGAGGATGTCCTTGGCGATAACGTGTTCGGCCACGGGCCAGTACCGGGCAAAATCGGAACCGTCCGGATAGGCCAGACCGGAGAGGTAGTTGATCAGGGCGTCGAACCAGACATAGGTGACAAAGCGGTTGTCAAAAGGAAGCGGAATGCCCCAGGTGAGCCGGGTGGTCGGCCGGGAGATGCAGAGATCCTCCAGGGGCTCCTTGAGGAAGGAGAGCACCTCGTTGCGGTAGCGCTCCGGGGTGATGAATTCCGGGTGGCTGGTGATATGGTCGATGAGCCATTCCTGATACTTGCTCATCCGGAAAAAATAATTCTGCTCGCTGATCGGGTCCGGCTCGGTGAGGTGGTCCGGGCACTTGCCGTCCACCAGCTCCTTTTCGGTGAGGAACTGCTCGCACCCCTTGCAGTAGAGGCCGGTGTACTCGCTGAAATAGATGTCGCCCTGGTCGTAGACCTGCTGGAGGATGCTCTGCACTGTTGCCATGTGGGCCGGGTCGGTGGTGCGGACAAAGGTGTCCGGCGCGATGGCAAGCGGCGGCCAGGCCGCCTTGAACATGGCGCTGATCCTGTCCACGTACTCCTTTACGGAAACCTCGGCATCCTCTGCGGCATGGACGATCTTGTCGCCGTGTTCGTCGGTGCCGGTCTGAAAGCGGACATCCTTGCCCAGCAGTCGCTGGTAACGACAGACGGCATCCGCGATCACGGTGGAATAGGCATGGCCCAGATGGGGTTGGGCATTGACGTAAAAAATCGGGGTGGTGAGATAATACGCGCTCATTGACCTTGCCCTTCCGGGGCTTTGTGATGTTTGGCTTTTTTCTTTCGGGGCTGGCTTTCCGCGTCAGCGGCTTGAGGCTGCTGCTGGCCCTGGGGTGGCTGCGCCGCTCGTGCCCTGGTCCATTCTTCCTTGGTCAGGGTGATGTTTCTTTCCTGCCCGTCCACCCAGGAGACCTCAAGGGTTTCCTCCAGGGCGTTTACCTTGACGATTTTATAGTTTTTTTCGCCCACGGTGATGATTTTGCCCGGCTTGGGCATTTTCTTGCGCATGGCGTGGTAGGTGTCGTACTCGTAGGTGAGGCAGCAGAGCAGCCGGTTGCAGATCCCGGAAATCTTGGCCGGATTGAGCGGCAACCCCTGTTCCTTGGCCATTTTGATGGAGACCGGAGCAAAGTTTTTGAGATACGACGAACAGCAGAGTTCCCGTCCGCAGCAGCCCAGCCCGCCGATCATCTTGGTTTCGTGGCGGACCCCGACCTGGCGGATCTCAACCCTGGTGCGGAATTCCTGGACCAGATCCTTGACCAGTTCGCGAAAATCCACCCGGGTGTCGGCGGTGAAGTAGAAGATGATTTTGCTGCCGTTTAAAAAGCGTTCCACCTTGATGAGCTTCATGGGCAGCCCATGGGAGGCGATGAAGCGGGTGCAGACGGTGAAGGCCTCCTGTTCGCGCTCAAGCAGGCGGGCGAATTTTTCTATTTCGTCCCTGGTGCCCCGACGGACGATCAGATGGCTGCCCAGCCCTTGCGGCTCGGTTCGTCCGGGGCAGGGCAGGGTCCGGGCATGAATCGTTGCCGGTTCAAGGCCGTGTTCGGTCTGGACCATGACCAGTTCGTTGATCTTGAGGTTCTGGATGCGGGAGACGGCGGAGACAAACTGGTCCCCCGGACGGAACTGGATGGTGTAGCAGGTATCCGCTGCATTGTGCTGGTCTTCATGCACCAGTTCTTCAGGGAGTGTTTCCGGAGTTTCGTTCATGTATTGCGCTCAAGCAGCCCGCAGGCTGAAAAATTTAGTAACTGTCCATCAGCACCGCATCTGCTTTGTCATCGGCCGATTCGCATACTGGAGTATAGCGAACCAACCTCTTTCGCGCATCTGCGACACTGCTGAACAGTTACTGGATAATTTCCCAAATTGGTAGTGTTAAGAGCCTGTTGCACAATGAAGAATTAAATCAAAAAACCGTTATTTCCGCGCACGCGGGAATAACATATTTGATTATTGTGCAAGAGCCTCGTTAAAAGTCGGCAATGTCGTTGATTGATCATGCTAAAAAAGCGATCATACCATTAAAGCAGGCCAAAGAAAAGCACTTCGCACACCGCGGCGGGGTTGCAGTTCCGGGCCAGCTGCTTTCGGGCCGTGTCGATCAGGCGCAGCCGCTCGGAGAGTTGGCGGCCTGTCCAGCGTTGGCAGGCGGGCGCAAAAGTGGCGCGAAGATCATGGTTGATGATTTTGCCGGCTGCGCCATGGCTGTGGAGGATGAGGTCATGGAGCCAGGTGGTGATCAGTTCCAGCAGCTCGCTTAGATACTCCTTGAGCTTGGCAGCTGATTCGGCGAGTTCGCCAAAGGTCTGGATCGTTGCCGGGGCATCCGGTTCGCAGCGCAGCAGGTTGTCGATGATCTCCCGCCGCATGCCCAGCAGATCTTTGGCCAGGAGCAGTCTGGCGCGGCCCAGGCTGCCTTCGGCTACGGCCGCCAGGGTGGCCGCGCTCTCCTGCTCGATTCCTGCTTCCTGCGCCAGGATGTTCGCCACCTCTTCCTGGGGGAGCGGGAAAAAAGGCACGGTCTGGCAGCGGGAAAGGATGGTGGGCAGGATAACGCCCGCCTCGTCGCCGGTGAGGATAAGCATGGTCTGGGTGGGAGGCTCTTCCAATGTTTTGAGCAGGCTGTTGGCCGCTTCCCGTCGCATGGTGTGGATATCGCAGAGCAGCACCACCCGGATTTTCGCTTCCAGAGGAGGGAATGCCAGGTTTTTTTTGAGCTCGCGCACCTGGTTGATCTTGATGGCCGCGCCCTCCGGCTCGATCACGATAAAATCCGGGTGGCTCGCTGCCTGAAACTTGAGGCAGGAAGAGCAGCGGCCGCAGGGTTCGCGGTCCCTCGGATTGAGGCAATTGAGGAAGGCGGCAAAGATTCGGGCAAAGGTTTTTTTGCCGACCCCCATGGGTCCCTTGAAAAGCAGGGCATGGCTCAACCGGTTTTGTTCCACGGCGCGGTGCAGCAGGGCTTTAGCCTTGTCCTGTCCGATGATTTTGGTAAAGCAAAGCGGGTCGTCTGTATGGGATTGTTTCATGTCCGCATCATAGCCGATGCGGGAGGGAGGGGAAAATTAAAAAATGAAAAAGGGGGAATGCAGAGAGAGAAATACGAACGAAGCGAGACTGTGAAGGGCGAGGCTGGTAAGGCAAAAAGGCTTTTTGTCGGTCCAACGCAATTTCCTGCGGAAAAAAGTGTGGTTTAATGATAGGTTGTGCGTTTATGGGAAAAGCCCTTCGACAGGCTCAGGGCGAACGGATATTAGGCTCATGGTGAACGGGTATTCCTGTAACATGTTGAAATTCCGCTCGTGCTGAGCCTGTCGAAGCACCTGTTCTGTCCAGTTTCGATTTTTTTTTGTGAGATCATCATCGGTTGAGGGCCTGTTTGTTCTTGCCGCTATTGTCATACACACTTTTAGGAAAAGACCATGGGAACGACTGTCCGCCAGTTATACCGCGCCATTGATGGCAACCGTGAATACTGTTTCAACATCGAAAGCGTTGCCCCGCTGACCGACACCGAGCTGGAAAAGCTGCGGCTGGTGCTGGCCGACGGTTTTTTGGCGGAAACGGTCGCTGATACCCCCTACCTCGCAGGGGAGCGGATGGTGGAAGTGGGGCCTCGGCTCAATTTCGCCACGGCCTGGTCATCGAACATGGTTTCCATCTGCCGGGCCATCGGCCTTGACACGGTAACCCGGGTGGAGCGCTCCCGCCGCTTTCTGGTGGATCAAGGGGATGATCTCGCGGCCTTTGTCGCAGCCAACCACGACCGGATGACCGAGTGTTTCTATCCCGCGCCGCTCACCACCTTCGAAACCGGCGTCACCCCGGAGGGGGTGTATGAAATCGACCTCATCAGCCAGGGGCCGGACGGGCTGCTGGCCATTCCCGGCATCTCCATGGACGAGTGGGACCGGAATTTCTACTACGACTATTTCGTCACCAAGCACAAGCGCAACCCCACCATCGTCGAGATCATGGATCTCAACAACGCCAATTCCGAGCATTCCCGGCACGGCTTTTTCAGGGGCCGCCAGATCATCGACGGCGAGGAGCAGAAGGCAAACCTCTTCCAACTGGTCACCGACACCCTCACCGCCCACCCCAAGGGCAGCGTTATCGCCTTCAAGGACAACTCCAGTGCCGTGGAGGGCCACAAAATCACCACCCTCATTCCGGACGAACCCGGAGCGCCGTCCCCCCTCTCTGCCCAGGAGGTGGTCTACCATGTGCTGCTCACCGCCGAGACCCACAACTTCCCCACCGGGGTCGCGCCGTTTCCCGGCGCCGAGACCGGCACCGGCGGCAGGATCCGCGACGTGCAGGGCACGGGCAAGGGCGGCTTTGTCATGGCCGGGACCGCGGGCTATTGCGTGGCCAACCTCCATATCCCCGGCTACGACCTGCCCTGGGAAAAGCGCTACGACTGCCCGGACAACCTGGCTTCGGCCCTGACCATCGAGATCGAGGCCAGTAACGGCGCTTCGGATTACGGCAACAAATTCGGCGAGCCCCTGATCCTGGGCTTTACCCGCTCCTTTGACCTGCGGCTTGACAGCGGCGAGCGCTGGGGCTTCTTGAAGCCCATCATGTTCACCGCAGGGGTCGGCCAGATCGATGCCCGGCACACTGCCAAGGCCAAGGAGGAAAAGGGCATGCTCATCGTGCAGGTGGGCGGCCCGGCCTACCGGGTCGGATTCGGCGGCGGCGCCGCCTCCAGCATGCTCCAGGGCGAGAATGTTTCCGAGCTTGATTTCGATGCGGTCCAGCGCGGCGATGCCGAGATGGAGCAGAAGATGAACCGGGTGATCCGGGCCTGCAACGAGATGGGCGACAAGACCCTGATCGATGTGATCCATGACCAGGGCGCGGGCGGCCCGGCCAATGTTTTGAAGGAGCTGGTGGAAAAATCCGGCGGTCGCATCGAGATCCGCAACATCCGGGTGGGCGACCCCACCATGAGCGTGCTGGAGATCTACGTGGCCGAGTACCAGGAGCGCAACGGCTTTCTGATCCGGCCGGAAAATATCGCGAAATTTCAAGCCATCTGCGAGCGGGAAAAGGTGGCCTGCGAGGTGTTGGGCGAGGTGACCGGCGATCTCCGCTTTGTGGTGCATGACGCGCAGGACGGTTCCACCCCGGTGGATATCGAGCTCAACGAACTGCTGGGCAATGTGCCGGTCAAGACCTTTACCGACAACCGGCGCGAGCCTGGCTTGCAACCCCTTGCGGTGCAGGATCTCACGGTGAAGGAGGCTCTGCACAATGTCCTGCGCTTGGTTTCCGTGGGTTCCAAGCGTTTTCTCACCAACAAGGTGGATAGGGCCGTGACTGGTCTGATCGTGCGGCAGCAATGTTGCGGGCCGCTGCAGCTGCCGGTGAGCGATGTGGCGGTGCTGGCGCAGAGTCATTTCGCCAAGTCCGGCGTGGCCACGGCCATCGGCGAGCAGCCCATCAAGATGCTGGTAAACCCGGCGGCCGGGGCGCGGATGGCGGTGGGCGAGGCCTTGACCAATCTGGTCTGGGCCAAGGTGGTTGATTTGGAGCAGGTGAAATGCTCGGCCAACTGGATGTGGGCCCCCAAGCTCGAAGGCGAGGGTGCGGCCATGTACGATGCGGCCCTGGCCATGCGCGAGGCCATGATCGGCGTGGGTATTGCCGTGGACGGCGGCAAGGACAGCCTCTCCATGGCCACCAAGGTGGGCAATGAAACGGTCAAGTCGCCCCGCGAGCTGGTTATTTCGGTGTACGGAGCCGTGGCGGACATCTCCAGGGTGGTGAGCCCGGATATCAAGCAGCCCGGCTCCACCCTGCTGTTCGTGGATCTGGGTGGCGGCAGAAACCGCCTCGGCGGCACGGCCCTGGCCCAGACCATGGGCAAGCTTGGCAGCGAGGCGCCGGACATGGACAACCCTGCCCAGGTCAAGCAGGCCTTTTGCGCGGTGCAGGAGCTGATCGACAAAGGGCTGATCGCGGCAGGGCACGACCGCAGCGACGGCGGCCTGATCACCACTGTGCTGGAGATGGCTTTTTCCGGCAATTGCGGTCTGGATCTGACCATGAGCGGCACGGCCACCGCCATTGAAGCCCTTTTCAGCGAAGAGCTGGGCATGGTGGTGGAATGCGTGGCCGGACAGGAACAGGCGGTGCAGAAGATTTTGGCCGGATACGGGGTGCCTGTTGTTCTGCTCGGCACCACCACGGCTGCAAAGAAAATACGGATCATCTACAACGGCGCGGAGGTTCTTGCCGAAGACATGCGCCTCTTGCGTCAGTGGTGGGAGGAAACCAGCTACCAGTTGGAGCGGCTCCAGATCAAGCCAGCCTGCGCCGACGAAGAGAAGAAAAATATTTACGACCGGTTGGGGCCGAAATACCGGTTGAGCTTCGCTCCGGAAAAGACCGTTGCCGAAGTGCTGGCAAAAACCAGCAAGCCGAAGGTCGCCATCCTGCGCGACGAGGGTTCCAACTCCGATCGGGAGATGAGCTCGGCCTTTTATGCCGCCGGCTTTGAGCCCTGGGACGTGACCATGACCGACCTGCTGGCCGGGCGCATTACTCTGGATGGCTTTCGGGGGTTGGCTGCGGTGGGCGGGTTCTCGTATGCCGACGTGCCCGAGTCCGCCAAGGGCTGGGCCGCCACCATCCTTTTTAACGACCGGCTCAAGAGGATGTTCCAGGCATTTTACGACCGGCCCGACACCTTTACCCTGGGAATCTGCAACGGCTGCCAGCTCTTCGGCCTGCTGGGGCTGGTGCCCTGGCAGGGGCTTGCGCCCCAGCAGCAGCCTCGCTTCATCCACAATGTCTCAGGCCGATTCGAGTCGCGCTGGGTCACGGTCAAGGTGCTCAAAAGCCCGGCCATGATGCTCAAGGGCATGGAGGATCTGGTTTTCGGCATCCACGTGGATCACGGCGAAGGGTTCCTCCATTTTCCCGACCCGGGAGTCAAGGCGCAGGTGCTGGCCGGAAATCTCGCCACCATGGCCTATGTGGACGACGCAGGCCAGCCCACCGAATCGTATCCCTTCAATCCCAACGGATCGCCCGGCGGACTCACCGGCCTCTGCTCGCCCGATGGCCGCCATCTGGCCATGATGCCGCATCCGGAACGGGCCTTCCTGCCCTGGCAATGCCACTGGCTGCCCGAGGAGATGAAGCAGCTTGAGGTCTCGCCCTGGCTCAGGATGTTCCAGAATGCCTATGAATGGTGCATGAAATAGTTTTGGGGAGGAGGGGCAACGCCCCTTTTTAATACACTTCTTCGTGCGTGCCGACATTGACCAGGATGATGTTTTGCTCATGGATAATAAGTTCCAGGGTAATGCGGTAGCGGGTGGTGATGGAAACAGAATGCAGCCCCTGCAATTTGCCGGAAAGCGGATGGAGTCGCAGGGAGGGATGGTAGGGATTCAGTTCAAGGAGTTGTAAGGTTTTTTCGTATTGCTTGAGCAGGTCCGGGTGTTTTTGGGCAAATGCTGTGGCCCGTTTGATATAGCTCTGCGGATAGATAATCTTATACGGCATCTCTGATCCGTGCCAGATGATCCGCAACGCTTTCAATAATGAAGTTGTTTCCCTTCAGGTCTGCCTGTGCCTCAAGCAGGGCCGCTTCCAGTTCGCATTCCCGCAGATGTTGGTACTGGGCCATGTCCATCACCACATATTCTTTCTTGCCGCGAACCGTGATAGCTGCCTCCTGCTCCCCGGCAAGACATTCCCGGATGGAGGCGATCCCCTTTGTTTTGAGCTCATTTGCTGTAATGGTTTCCATGCATGTCTCCTGTTGCCTGCATTATGACAGCATTATGCTACGCACTATTTATAGTATTGTCAATAGCACTGTTTGTCGAGCGGCAGTCGAGTCCGGTAATGGTTGCTATTCAGGCCATTCCAGGCAGAGCATCGCAAGGGTTATGGTATGATGCCTGACAGGCGCATTCAGACTTACCGTGAGGTCGCGTTTGCCTAGCCGTTCGCGGTGAGCCTGTCGATCCGCAGTTGTTGGCCTTCGACACGCTCAGGCTGAACGGATTTTGTTGTTGGTCCCTGGACAGGCTCAGACTGAATGATCTGCAACGATTTGATTGATAATTGGTGACAAAAAAGGGGCATCTCATCGAGATGCCCCTTTTTTTATTGAGTGCCCAGAGGATGTTAGATGATGGGCGCTTGGTCTTACAACCCAAACAGCGTCCGCTGGCGGGGGTCCACCCCGTTGTCCTGTCCCTGGTCCATGGGGTCAGCGCCATTGTCGCCCTGGTGGCCTTTGACAAAGAGAAACCGTTCCAGATTGCGTTGAAACTCGGTCCACTGATACCCTTCCCCCTTCACCTGACCGGCCAACCGATCCAGATAGTTGATCTTGGCGTCGAGATCGTCCAAAAAGTTTAAGGCAAAGGCCTCCTGCATCATGGGCAGGGAGGGTGAGCCGAATTCATACCGGCCGTGATGGCTCAGGATAAGGTGCTTGAGCCGATCCCCCAAATCTTCCGGAAACCCGGAGATCCCGTTGATTTTTTCCTGAATCATCTCGATTCCCAGAACCATGTGCCCCACCAAACGGCCCCGGTCCGAGTATTCAAAGGGAAAGGAGTCGAAGTTGAACTCCTTGAGTTTGCCGATGTCGTGAAGGAGCGCCCCGGCCATGAGCAGGGATCGGTCCAGACTCGGATAGAGGCTGCTGATGCTGTCCGCCAGCCGGGAAACGGCAAGGGTGTGTTCCAGCAAGCCGCCCACATAGGCGTGGTGCATCACCTTGGCGGCGGGCGCTTTTTTAAAGGCCTGCATGAGGCGGCGCTCTCCGAACAGGGCGAGGAGCAATTCTTTGAGAAAGGGGTTCTCCACGCTGGTCGCCAGCTTGACCAGCTCCTTGGCCATGGCGGTGACGTTGCCCTGGACGCTGGGCACAAATAACGCCAGGTCCACCTCGTTCTCCGCAATCCGGCTGAGGGTATCGATTCGAAGCTGGAGGATGCCCTTATAGGCCTGGGCTTGCCCGGAAACGGAAACAACCGCCCCGGCCGGGCATTCAGCCATGAGCTGCTCGGCATTCTCCCAGACCCGGCCCGAGATTTCGCCGCTGGCGTCCATCAGGGCCAAGCTTAAGTATGGCTTGCCAGCCTTGGTTTCGCCCCGGTTCATCTCTCGAACAAGGAAAAGATCGTGGATTGTTTGGCCGTCGGTAATCGCTTGTATCTGGATGGTTTTGTTGGCTGTTGTCATGGGGCTCGGGAATTAAGGTTGGGGGATTTCGCGGGAGACTCCAGAGGATTCCGGCAGTTACTGCGCCCAGTTTTCCAGGCGCAGGCCGTCAACCCTTTCGAATTCCTTGGTGTTGTTGGTCACCAAGGTCATGTTGTGTGACCGAGCTAATCCAGCGATGAGCAGATCGTAGGGGCCGATGGGTAAGCCTTTTCTTTCAAGTTCTGCTCGAATGACTGCGGCGTCGGCAGCGGCAGAACGGTCCAGATCAAGGAGGTTGAGCGGCAGAAGAAATTTGGCAAGGGCATCCTGGGAGCGTTGGCGGTACTGGCTTTTTTCCGTCCCATATTCAAGCTCGAAGAGCGTGATCGTGGAGATTGCAACATCCAGCGGAGAATGCTGCCTGAAGTGCGCCAGCGCTTCCGGCGGTCGCTTTTTAATAAGATAGATGCAGATGTTGGTGTCCAGCAGATAGTGCATCAGAAAGATTCTCTTTTTTGCATCCCGGGCTGATTCCGCCCGCCTGTCATGAAGTCCTCGGGAAAATCATCAAGAGAATCGAACAACGCATCCCAGGTCGTTTCCAGTGGTTCCAAAATGACCTGGTTGCCTTTTTGGGATATTTTAACCATGTCGCCGGGCATTCGGAATTCCTTTGGGAGTCTTACGGCCTGCGATTTCCCATTCTGAAAAAGTTTAGCGGTTTCCATGTGTCGCCCCTCCTATAGTATATATTTTTAATATATATTTTCTGGTATTCAAGAGCAACATATTTTTAACACAGTGCGGCAGCAAAGGAGAGGAGTAAGACAGGGAAGATATTTTACCGGTTGGCTCCGCCGGATTAGTCTGTATGACAGGAGGTTATCGGCGCGGGCTGGTCTTTTTCGCAACCCGCACAACACCGAGATGGGGAGGCTTCCATTCAAGTCTGAAAATTGGTCCAACTTCGGGGAGAACAGGAAGATACTCCGGGACAAGATCGTTTAAGGCGGCAGGGGGCGTCCCTGTCGTTTTTTCGTGGCGACGTATGGCCTCAAGAACTGTCACCGCCTTTTCAAACGCAACAATTTCCTCAGCATACCGCATTTTGATCTGCTCATCTTTTTCGGAGGCGTACATGCCCCGCAACCCTATCAGCGCGGCATAAATATTCCCGCCCTCGGCTGAGAGGATGTTGGCAAGATGTTCCAGAAGGGGGGGGGCATTGGGCCGTTTCGCGGCAAGGTGAAAAAGTCGGGCGGCATCCAAGGGTTCATCAAGGTAGTACATGTGGTTGAATCCGGCAAAAAAAGGCAGCACAAAGTTCTCTGGCAGGGCGGTCATTCCCTGGGCAAGCACGGTGTTTGTGTACCGGGCGTAGTCGTTGTTCACATAGGGTAAAATTGCCTGGCAGAGAAAATAGGTGTCGATGAAATGCGGATGCAGGGTGGCGGCGGCGGTAAAGCGCTGGGCCAAGGGCTCTGCATATTCCAGCGGATCGCGGCCTGGCTTAACCCCGCCATAAAAAACGCTGGCCTTGATGAACTGCATCTCTCCGCCGAGTTGCTTGAGATAGCCGAGGGCAATTTTTTGGATTGTTGGAGGCACAGGGTGGGGGAGCTGCTGGCTGCTTGCGGAAAAACGGGCCTCCTGGAGGGAAAAGAAAGCCCCATAGAGGAAAAGCAGGAGGGCAAAAAGGGGTAGTCTGCTACTCATTGCAGATCCCGGCGCTGGTAGACAAGGCAGGCAAGCCAGAGAAAGAGGCCAACAAAGGAGATGGTTAGCCCGAAGTTGACCAGAATGAGCGAGAGATCCGGCAATGGCGCCGAGGAGGCGATCATGTTCTTGAAATCGAGCCGGTCAAAATCCGGGAAAACAGTGGTCATCCAGGAGAGCATCGTCTTCAGGCCGGTCAATCCTTTGGCTCGTTCCGCCTGCTGGCCTAGGGCCTCGCGGACCACGGGCAGGCCGGAGCAGATGGCATAGAAGGAAAGGGAGATGAGCAGCACAGGGAAGTTACCGCGCACCAGGCCGGAGAAGAGCATGATGACGGCAAGCAGCATCAATTCCATGGCAACAATCCCGAACCAGGAAAGAAAATACGATGCCATGCCGAACTGGCTGAAATAGACCGGTTTTACCAGATGCTTGATCAGCAGCAAGGTGGCTATCCCCAGGCAGGAGAGGATGAAATTCAGCAACAGCAAAAGGGCGGCAATGCCGCTGAAGAGGCCGAGCACATATTCTCCTCGCGAAAGGGGGCGGGCGAGCAGGGAATAGATCACCTTTCTTTCTTCGTCCAAGGCCATGGCCTGCACCCCGTGGAAGAAAAGAAAGATGAAGCCCACCAGCCAGGCCACGGAGAGGATGAAGTCGCTGGAGGCCCGGCCGATATCCCTGGGGATGAAATCAAAAAAGAACAGCGCCCCGACCTGGGCGGCAATCGCCAGGAGGAGCAAACCCATGAGCGCATGACGACGAAGGCCGTCGAGCAGGACAAGACGAGCAAGGGCGGAGATGCGTTTCAGTGTGTCAATCATTCGGAACCCCCTCCTGCACCAAGCTGAGATAGCCCTCCACAAAGGTGGCGCGCTGTTGTTGCGTGGCCAAGGCGCGCGGCGGCCCCTCGAAGAGCTTGCGCCCTTTGTGCAGAACCAGAACCTTGTCCACCAGGCGATCGACGTCTTCCAGGATGTGCGAACAGAAAAGGATGGATTTGCCCTGCTCTTTTAACTCGCCGATGAGGGAGAGGATGTCGGCCCGGCCGATGGGGTCCAGACCGCTCATGGGCTCATCCAGAATCAGCAGTTCCGGTTCGTTGAGCAGGGCGATGGCAAAGTTGGCCCGCTGCTGCATGCCCTTGGAGTAGTTTCGCAGCGGCCGTTTGCGATCCTCCCACAGACCAAGGCGGCAGAGCCATTTTTCGGCGGCAGACCGAATTGCGGCAGCGCGCATATTACAGGTATCGCCCGTGAAGCGCAGCATGTCCAAGGCGGTCAGATTAGCCGGGAAGTTGGCGGTCTCAGGCAGGTAACCGATGCGGTTCCGCACTCGGTAATTGTTCGGCGTGGTTCCGAGGAGCCGAATTTTTCCTTGGTCGGGGCGGATAAAATCCATAAGTAGCTTGATACAGGTGCTTTTTCCCGCGCCGTTGGCGCCGATCATCCCTAGTGTCTGGCCCGGCTGAAGGGAAAAGGAGATGTCTTGCAACGCTGCTGGCGAGGCAGTGAATAGTTCCCTGGAATAGCTTTTCCAGACATTACTGAATTGAATCATGCGTTACTTTTGTGCCGTTGAAAGTAAGAAGAGATAAAGAAAAAGGCACTGCCTTTTTTGGACAGTGCCTTTCTTGGCGTGAAAAAAGAATGTCTTACTTCACAACCCAGTCTCCGCCTACGGCACCAATATCATCCGCATTTGCAGCATTAGTAATGATTGAGGCTATGAAGGTGGCGTCAGTTATGGCCGTTCCTACGACTTCGAGGGCGGGGTTTTGGTACACACTGGGCGAATCACTGTCCACGGCAAAGGTTGTGTCACCCTGTGCATGTTTGCCGAAAGCAAGGAAAGCTGTTGCAGTTACAACTGGCGGGCCAGCGGCAGGAAGGTTGTCAGCATCGGCGCCAACGGTCACGCCATTGCCCACCGGAATCTGGATGCCGCGCGCCGTACCGTTGGCATCCACGGTCGCGATACCGTCGCCATTGGCGTCACCACCGAGACAAACGGCACCAGCTGCAGGAGCTGCGGCAGCAAAAACTGCGCCTGCGGTCGCTTGTGTTACTCCATAGCTCTGCCAGTCAGAAAAGAGTGCCGCCTGGGAGGTGTTCAAATTTCTTACATCGCTTTGGGCGGAGGAATTGTAGCCACGGATACGATACGCTGCGAACTGCGGGATGGCGATGGCCGCCAGGATGCCGATGATCGCGACAACGATCATCAACTCTACGAGGGTAAAACCTTTTTGGTTCTTCATGATACGCTCCTTTGTGTGTGTGGTGCCTTGCAAAATTTAAAACTTAATACGTTATATGGTCTAGCCACGGCTTGGGTCAATTCCAATTTTCATGCCAGCGCGAGGATTATCTTGGAAACTTGAATTTGTGTTTTGATTTTATGGTGTTGTCTCGATGGTCAAAAAAAACAAATAGATTGAACTCGCTCTACTGACATCTTTTGTCAGTCGCCGATGACGGTATGTGTCAGTTTCGGCACGGGCATTGCATTTTTTGTTCTAAGAAAATCTGATACCGTGTATTCTGAACAGTTGTTAAGAATGTTTTTCCTTTTTTCTCAATGAGTTAGAGTTGTTCGGAACCTGTTTTGGAAGCCCGATTGTACTTCTTTATAACGCCGTGATAAGCCCTGGAGGCGATGCATGCGGGTTTGGAATTTGAAGGTGCAGACGATTTTGGTTTTTTTTCTGGTTCTTGGGGTCGGCATGCTGCTGGTAAACGTTGTGTCCATGCAACTCTGGAAAAGACAGGCCTTGGCTGCCGATCTGCATCATGGCCGAAGCTTGCTTGCGCTCATGACCAGGCACCTGCCGGTGGTTGGCGAGGAAGAACGATTTAGAGAGGAAGTACGGCAGATAATGCAGTCGGATGAGGCGGTTTTGTGTGTCGCGACGGCAAATGCAACGGGAACAATCACCAACATCTCTGCGGGAAGTGAGGTGTTTGCAGATGTGCTGAAAATCTCCCTGGCACAGGCCGTGCGCTCTGGAGTCGAGTACAGTCAGCTTATCTCCCCTCCCACAGGCGATGCGGTGACGCGAAATGATATGCTGCTTGTTGTTCAGCCATTACGAACGCCGGATGAATCTCCGGGTGCCATGGCCATGCTTCGTTCCACCGAGGTAATTGGTGGGCAGTTATTGGAAAATGAGAAGATAATCCTGGTCTATATCCTTGCCAATGCACTGGTGCTTGCGGTTGTCGGCTTTTTCCGCATGGTCAAATTGGTTGTCCGCCCGTTGGAGCGCCTTGCCGAGCAGGCTGACACCTATTCGCTTCGGCATGATTTTTTGCCTTTTCCCGCACGGACGGGAAATGAGTTCGGTCGCCTTTCCTCAAGTTTGAACCGGATGATCGCGCAACTGGAAGAAGACAGGAGGGTGCTTCTTCAGAAGGTGGACTCCCTGAGGCTTGCAAACGAGGAGTTGGATCGAAACCGGCGCGAAATGGTCAGGGCGGAAAAGATGGCCTCCATAGGCAGGCTGGCCGCCGGCCTTGCCCATGAAATAGGCAATCCGCTTGGAGTGGTGCAGGGATATTTGGATCTTCTTGGGCGAGCAGGAGTATCCCCAGAGGAAAGGAAAGAATTTGCAAGACGCGCGGAGCAGGAAGTAACGCGGGTGGGCAAATTGATCAGGCAGTTGCTTGACTATGCCCGACCGGTTGAGGGTGGGCCGGTGCCGGTGCGAGTACGGAAGCTGTTGGTGGATTGCCTCGAATTGTTTCGCCAAGGGAAAGTATACGGACATATTGAGTTTTCCCTCAAGACGGAGGCGGACGAAGATCTGGTGCTTGCCGATGCTGACGGCCTGCGCCAAATTTTTGTGAATTGCTTCATGAATGCGGTGGATGCCATTGGCATGATGCCGGAAGGAAGGGTTGTCACGCGTTGTTTTAATGAGCAGGAAAATGGACAGCGACATATCCGGGTTGTTATCGAGGATAACGGTCCGGGGATTGCAAAAGAATATCTGGAAAGCGTGTTTGAGCCTTTTTTTACAACCAAGGAGCCGGGTAGAGGAACAGGACTGGGGTTGGCGGTGTCTTGTTCGCTTATCGAGAATTGGGGCGGGATGATGTGGGCTGAAAGCGGCCGGGGTGAAGATGGGAGGGGGGCGTCCATCTGGATTTCCTTACCTCTCGCTACTTCTGCCGGGGAAGAGGATTTTTCACCGGACAATGGCATGGCGGCGTAACAGGAGATACGCATGAGTAAGATTGGGCGGCTGTTGATAATCGATGACGAGGAAACCATGCTGGAGATGCTTTCCATTGTCACCTCCAAAGCGGGATATGAGGTCACCCTCGCCAGAAACGGTGAGGAAGGCCTTGCCGCTCTCGAAAAGGACACTTTTTCCCTGATTTTGTGTGATTTGAAGATGCCCCGTGTGGATGGTATGGCGTTTCTGGGAAAAGCTAGGGCGCAGGGCGTTGATGCACCTATTATAATGATGTCCGCCTATGCGGCCATTGAGGATGCCGTGGCCGCAATAAAGGGTGGTGCCTATGATTTTATTACCAAGCCTTTTAAGGCGGATGAAGTACTCCTGACCCTGGAAAGGGCTGCCGAGCATATGCGATTACGGAGGGAAAATCTTCTTCTGCGTCGCCAGATCGATGATATGCAGGTTTCACAGGGGTTTGGCGGGATTGTCGCGCAAAGCCCGGTCATGACAGCGTTCCTCAAGACTGCCTCCAGAGTCGCACAGCACGATACCACGGTTCTTATCACCGGAGAGAGCGGTACCGGCAAGGAGCTTTTGGCGCGGGGTATCCACGCTAAAAGTAACCGGGCGCAAAAAACATTCCTTGCCGTCAATTGCGGGGGGATGCCGGATACGCTGCTGGAGAGCGAATTGTTCGGTTATGTGCGGGGTGCCTTTACCGGGGCAGAAAAAGACCGGAAAGGGATTTTTCAGGAGGCTGATGGCGGGACACTGTTTCTGGACGAAATTGGGGAACTCCCGGCTGATGCCCAGGTGAAATTGCTGCGGGTTTTGCAGGAGCGCGAAGTTCGTCCGGTGGGCGGGGCACGGACAGTCCCGGTCGATGTGCGGGTCCTGGCGGCGACAGCCCGGGACTTACCGGAAGAGGTGAGATCCGGCGCCTTCCGCGAGGATCTTTTCTTTCGTTTAAATGTTATTCCTTTGCATGTTCCGCCTCTTCGAGAGCGGAAGGATGATATCCCCCTTCTCTGTATGCACCTGCTCACCAAGACCGGCAAGAAATTCGGAAAAAGCGTTCCGGAGTTATCTCCGGCCGCCTTGGCGTTGCTTTTGCATCACCATTGGCCGGGAAATGTGCGGGAACTTGAAAATGCCCTAGAAAGAGCGGTTGTGCTTGCGGATAAAATTATCCTGCCGGAGCATCTGCCTGAAAATCTGGTGGGGCAGGAAGCGGGAAATTGTCTGGAAGGCGTGTTGGGAACCTTTTCGTTGAAAAAGGGGCAACGCGAGATGGAGCGGGTGTTGATCAAACGGTCCCTGGATGCAACCGGGGGCAACAAGAGCAAAGCTGGCCTCCTGCTCGAAATCAGCTATCCCTCCTTGCTTAGCAAAATGAAAGAATATGGCCTGTAGTGAGACACCAAAGCAACTATTAAAAAAGTTTACAATTGTTCCTTGCAAAGACAGTGTGCTATAAAAAAAAATAACAATCAGCCATGATGCGGGGTATTCGTCAAAAGTTGTCTGAGTTTTTTTGGCACATATAACATTCTGGAATATCAGTATCTTTTTGATCGTCGGTGATTGAGTTGTTTTTGGGCATGCTTTTTGTATATGTCAGGAAGCAAGTGCTTTTCTTTAGGAAGAGATAAAACTGGTCGTCGGACAACACTATGAATTCGGTACAGAGACAACATAGGCGAGCTGGCTTTACCCTGGCTGAGCTGATGATGGTGATTGCCATTATCGGCATCATGTCGGCAATTGCCGTCACCATGGGGCTCCGCTATTACCCGAATTACCAGGCCCGGGGGGCGGCTCGCAATCTGGTGGCCAATTTGCAGTTGGCCCGAATAGAGGCGATTCGAGCAAACGCGAATGTGGTTGTTGAGATAACCCCTGGGGTGCTCACCGTCGCGGGTAGAGTCGGAGGCTATCGGGCCTTTGTGGATGACGGAGCTGGAGGTGGCGTCTCCAAAAACAACATCCGGGATGGAGCGGAGCGCATCATTTACACTGAAGCCATGCCTGACCGGGTCTCCCTTACCGGTTTTAATGGGGGTAGTTTTACCGCCGCCGCCGACCCACTCGCCGCGCCGGGGACGAGGTATACTCGCTACAATGCGCGGGGAATACTGCCATCCGTGGCCGATGCAGGGACCATTATTTTGGGAAACACCACGATTACCTATACTGTAGCTCTTTCCACCGCTGGATATATTCGCCTGGGAGTTCTCTGATGCCCAATATTCGACAGAAAATGAAGCTGACTTTTTTTGCGAAGGATGGCTTTACCCTCGTGGAGTTAATGATCTCTCTGCTCATCGGTGGAGTGGTCATGGCAGGTGTTATCTCTGCCTTTCTTTCCCAGCATAAAAGCTATCTTGTTCAGGACGACAACGTGTTCATGCAGGAAAATATGCGCTCAGCTGTGGAAATAATGACCCGTGATCTGCGCATGATCGGCTACGACCCGGACGGACTTGGCGCGGGCATTACTGCTGTTGCGGCTAATAGCCTTACTTTTACAAAAGGGGATGATGCCGGCGGGCTTGAAACCATTATCTACTCGCTCTATGACGCGTATGGGGATAATGATTCTGATCTGGGGAGAAATCTCAATGGAGGCGGGCAGACGCCGGTTGCCGAAAATATCGAAGTCCTTGATTTTGTCTATCTGAATGAGAGTGGTGCTGTCACCCCTACCCTAGCCGATATCCGTACCATTCAGTTCGCCTTGGTGGTGCGAGCGGAAACCCCTGATCTGAAATATGTGGACACCAATATCTATACCAACCTGCAAGGGACGACGATCCTGGCTCCTCCGGGCGACAATTTCCGTCGTCGTCTCTACCGGAGTTCCGTGGTGTGCCGGAACCTTAGGAATCTTTGAGGAGGCGCAATGCGAAACGGAGATCAAGGCTTTACCATCATCGAAGTACTCATTGCCATACTGGTGCTGGCCACTGGCATTCTTGGTGCGGCAGTTCTGCAGATATCCTCGATACGGGGCAATAGCTCTGCCTTTGAGATGAACCAAGCCGGAGCGCTTGATGCCGCTTCCGTGGAATCCTTGTTGGCAGAGACATACTCATCAGGAGGGCTGACTTCGACCCAACTGTCAGCCATGATGGGGGTTCCCTTGGTGACGCTAGTCGACAGGGATGGTGATGGACAGGCCGGTCTGGATGACAATACCGTGGCGAGTGCGGACTATAATGTTGCCCAGGGCCGCTATACGCTGTTTATAAATGTCTGGGATTTTACCCCCGTCGCGCCCGCTACTCCGAATGTCCGGCATAGAATCCGAGCTATTATGCAGTGGCAGGGCATTCTTGGTATCCGGCGGCAGATAGTTTTGAACAGCGTACGCGGAACCAAGGTCCCCTAATGAATATCTTTTACGGTAATTTGGTGTCCTGGAGTCGGTGTGATGGGCGATCGCCGCGCTTGCTGTTCACTAAAAAGGTCGGAATTATGATCGGACAGAATGAAAAAGGATTTGTGCTGGTTGCGGCCATGGTCATGCTTTTGATTGTGCTGGCAATAGGCATTTTCGCCTCCCGGTTGAGCAACACCGAAATCATGATCTCCGGGGTTGAAAAAACCTACAAAGAAAATCTTTACAAAGCGGAGACCGCGGTTTTTGAAGGGGCGCAAAACCTCGAAGACGCCAGCTATGATTCCCTGGCAGACCGCACCGTTGCTGGGCTGACCACCAAGGCGCAATTGATACCCCGCCCAGGCAATGATACAGACGGAAACGGCGAAATGAGTCGGGAAGAGATCCGCACCAGTCCGGAGTGGGATCCAGCCACGGCAGGAGCGTTATCCCAGCTCACCTGGGTCACCCCCGCCCGTTATCTCTGTTTTGATGCTGGCCCGGACCCTTTAAGCAATCTGGACCCGACAGAAGGAATATTGCAAATCTATGAGTGCTATGGAAAATCTGAAGAAAATAGCGGCAATGTCACCATCCGGATTGAATACAAGAAAGTATTGAGACCTTAATGAGTCAAAGACCTGGCCAGGCCCCAAGCCGGGAGCAAGGAAGGAGAGCCCCCATGAAACCCTCTGCCATGATGATGCTTCGCGCTGGCAAGCTGTTCGGTATCCTTACCCTGATGTTTTTTGTTTTTGTGCTTCAGGCGGGGAAGGCATGGGCTGCGCCCACCTATATTGATGAAGCAAGCGCACAGTTTACTTCAACCGGCACCTGGACAACCATCACCAGCCATTCAGAGGCCTACCCCACCCCAGGGAACTTCAAGGAATCCGGTACTGGCGCGGTAACTGCCACATGGAGCATGCCGGCCACTCTGGCCACGGGCAACTACGAGGTGTGGGCAAATTGGCGAACCTACACAACTTACAGTACCTGTGTACAATTCAATGTCATTCATACTGGGGGTACCACCTCCAAACAGGTCAATCAGCGGACACCTGATACACCCCCGTATTTTGGTGCCGGCAACAGAAGTTCCGACAATTTTCTAGGAATATTTACCCTGAATTCCTCCAGCAAGGTAACGTTGACCCATGCGGCTACCACCGGTAATCTGGCCTCTGCCGACGCAATCATGTTGGTGCCAACCACCGAAACGGTACCCGCAGTGCTCGATATTTCCGATGTTCCCTTGGCTACTCAAATTCAATCCGCCCCACCCAACCTCATGTTTCTTCTTGATGATTCGGGGAGTATGGATTGGGAATTTTTAACCCCTGAAGACGATGGCATCTTTAGTTCGGAATATTATGTGTTTGATAATCCCGGGGATAATGTTTATTCCAGTACAAACATCCTGACTGGAACGGACCGGGCCAGATTTAAGGCGCAATGGTCCGGATACAACAGGTTGTACTATAATCCGAAAACAACCTATACTCCGTGGCCAACCCTGAGCAATGCCTCAACCACCACGCCCAGATCCCACCCCATGAGTGCGACCTATACCTTTAATCTGGACGCAGTTTATTATTCGATAAGCAGCGATATCGTTCTTGATAACAAGGATGCGGCGGCATATACCCAAACTGGCACAGTCAAAGAATCAAGCGCTTCTGATGAATATTTGAGCAGTTCATATTATCTGGATGTGACTGGACAAACGGCTACCTGGACCACGCCGGCCAATCTGCCGATCGGAAGCTATGGGGTGTGGGTGTGGTGGACCATCGCCGGGACCAGAGATAATAATGCCAAGTATGAGATATTGGATGGTGCAACTGTGAAAGGCACTGTGTTTCAGAATCAGACTGTTGCCGCAAACGCGGGTAAGTGGATATTGCTAGGGACATACGCTTTCACCGGCGCTAATAAGGGGTCGGTGAAGCTGACCAGGTCCGCGAACGGGACCAGTACCAGCGCCGATGCGGTAAAGTTTGTTCCTGCAGCCAGCACACCGATTAACATCATCAACGCCCACTATTACACCTGGGATGATGTGAACAGCAACGGGGTTCGCGATGCGGGTGAGAGCATCTGGCTTGTCAATCTCACCAATCCCATTGCCTATTACCGGTTTAACGATGCAAACGCCAACGATCAGGTTGAGTCGGGCGAGTTGATTGTTACGGCCGCCGCCTCGGTTCCGGCAACGGTTCGCACTACCGCGCTGCCAACCTCTGCGAGCGCCTATACGACGGAGCGGCAGAGTTTTGCCAACTGGTATTCCTTTTACCGAAGGCGGGAACTGACCGCCACTGCCGCCATCTCCCGGGTAATCAGCAACATTACCCAGATGCGGGTAGGTATCAAGAGTATCAACAACAAAATTCACCAGCCCGTGGTGGATGTGCATGTGGGGGCTAGCGACCAAACCGCCACCCTTTATAGCACTCTCTATGCCTTAAATATTACGGCGATGGGTACCCCGCTGCGGTTGGGCCTGAAAAGCGTAGGCCAGTATTTTGATGTTGATGATGGGCAAGACGGGGGCATAGGTGCCTCGCCCATCGCCACGGAAATCAATGGTGGAGCGTGCCAGCAGAATTTTTGCATTATGATGACGGACGGCTATTACAACGGGAATAGTCCTGCTGTTGGTAACGTGGATGGTAATAATGGCGCCCCCTTTGCCGATGGCTATTCGGATACTCTGGCGGATGTCGCCATGTATTATTATGAGAATGACCTGGCAGACAACCTGGATAACAAGGTCAAGGAAATCAGCGCCTACGACAACGCAACCTGGCAACATATGTCGACGTATTCCGTTGCCTTTGGCGTTACCGGCACGCTCAATCCGGACTCCTATCCGGAAAGTAATAATTTCAAGAACGCAGTTGGGGCCTATCCTGTATGGCCGAACCCGACCATCGACAGTCCGCAGAAGATCGACGATCTGTGGCATGCCTCGGTTAATGGCCGCGGCTCTTTCCTGAGCGCCGGCGACCCGCAGGAATTGGTTGATGCACTGACTTCCGTGGTGCAGAACATTTCTTCCAAGGCAGGCTCGGAGTCTTCCTTGACCCTGAACAGCGATGGTCTGAGCGGGGATCTTCAGGTTGGAAGCCGCTTATATGAAACCACCTACAACCCGAGCGATTGGTCTGGTGACGTCAAGGCCTACAGTATCGATTATTTTACAGGAGCTGTGCTTCTTCCGGCGTTGTGGTCATCCCGACAGCTTTTGGAAAATTTCTTGGACAGTTCGGCAACGGCTTATAATGACAGGGTAATAGCCACCTATGACGGCAGCCGCGCACTGGGCAGTCGCGGAATACCTTTCAGGTACGCGAGTCTTACCGCTACGCAGCAGGCATTGTTGCTCAATGATGCCAACGTGTTGAATTATCTTCGGGGCGACAGCTCGCGGGAAGTGCAGAACGGCGGGACGTTTCGCAACCGGGTCTGGCATCTGGGGGATATAGTCAATTCAATGGCCGTGTACAATAACGATGTGCTGTATGTCGGTGCCAACGATGGCATGTTGCACGCCTTCAACGCCACTTCCGGGGAGGAGTTGTTTTCCTATGTTCCCAGCCTGGTACTGGGAAATATGTATAAACTCACCCAGACCAGTTACACCCATAACTTCTTTGTAAACGCAAGTCCAACCGTTAGGCGGGTTGGTACGACAACCTATCTTTTCGGTGGTTTGGGGAAAGGAGGCAAGGGTTACTATTGCTTGGATATTTCTCCGACAAAGGTTGCCACCTTTACAGATGCCTCTGCCACTGTCGCGGCAAAGGAAACACAGCTTAATTCCATGGTGAAATGGGAATATTCCGGAGCATGTCCCACCTTGGATAATGATCTCGGCTACACATACAGTGACGCTTATCTGTTGCGATCAAACGGTGCTTCTGTGAACAGTGGACTGCCTGTCGCCGGTTATGTGCTTTTCTTCGGTAATGGGTATAGCAGCGCTAATGGCAGCGCAGTTCTGTACTGTCTTAATCCGGAAACCGGTGAGGTGATCAGGAAGATCGATACCCAAAGCGGTCCAGGCAATGGGTTGACCACCCCGGTATTGATTGACGCCAACAATGATTTCAAGGTTGACTACGCATACGCAGGGGATTTGAAAGGAAACATCTGGAAGTTTGATCTCTCTTCTGCCGATCCGGCTAACTGGGACGTGGCGTACAAGAATGGCACTGTGCCCGAACCGCTTTTTCGCACCCCAAGTCCGGGGCAGCCCATAACCTCAAAACCTGCGGTAATGTTTGCCCCGAAAAATGAGATTACAGATGAGACAAACCCAGGATACATGGTTGTTTTCGGCACAGGGAAATATCTTGGCTTGTCTGATATCGCCAGCACCAGCCAGCAAACTGTTTACGGAATCTGGGATTATGGCGATGCCGCCGACAATGCCGAATATCTCGGTCAGTTTGTGCCTGGCGCACTCCAGAAATTGACCAATCATCCCGTAGGCTATACCTTATTGGAGCAGACCGATATATACGAAGGGGAAAAAGTGACAGCCAATTTTTCCGCTATTCCTCCAACCACCACGGATGCTGCAACAGTCTATTTTGAAGACCATTCCGTTGGCACAATTACTTCTCGCCTGTGGGATTTTGGCGACACCAACACAAGCACGGCAACCAGTCTGAGTCACACTTACACAACCCCTGGTGTTTATGATGTCAACCTGACGGTAACCAGAGCAACCCCTCTTCCTGTGGTGTCAAGTGAGAAAAAGGCCACCATAACGGTTAAACATGACATGGTTGGAGTTATTGCTACGGATCTCCACGACAATCCCGTGGTTCCTGATGCCAGCACGGTATTGGCTTATTTTGAGAGCGGGGTCACCACCGCGACAACTACTGGTGTTACCGTGCAATTTAATAATCTTTCACAAGGCGCCGTGACCGGCCCGACGTATGTTTGGGATTTCGGCGATGGCGGAACAAGCACCGATGTTGCTCCATATCATACCTACACGACAATCGGGGATTACAACGTTACCCTGACTGTTAGCTCAGCTGAAGGGACGGATACCAGGACGAACTCTAGCTATATCAGCATCTCGCATCCTTGGCTGGTTGACATCAGTCAACATGAAGGGGTAGGGGCAACAGCCTGGAGCGATATCCGGGTTTTGAGCAATAATCTGGCCCACTACTGCACAGAAGCTGACGTGACCAGCGGTCAGAACAGAAACCCAGGTCCATGTCCGGATGATCCGGGCACCCTCAGTATCAATGAGAATGATCCTTTGGCGTATCCCGTGCATCTGGGTTGGTATTTCAATCTGCCGACCCCAAGGGAACGTGTTGTGGTCAACGCGAATATTAGCGCTGGGCTGGCCTGGATTATTTCCCATGTTCCGCAGGAAACCATGTGTAGTGCTGAGGGGTATTCCTGGGTTATGGCTCTTGCTGGGGCAACAGGTGGGCGTGCCGACACCGCAATTTTTGATGCTAATAGGGATCTGAAAATAAACTCGGATGACTTTATAATGATTGGGACCGAAAAGTATTCCATCACCGGGTTTAAGCTTGATAAAAGGGTATACATGCCGGGCCGATTATACGATGAGAAGACCAATACGGAAAAACAATATTTTGGTGTAGATATTCCGCCGACTGATACTGTATCACCCCGCAAAGGGATGGTTCTTTGGCAGGAAATGAATTGACGGGAGGATTCTCATGCGTACCATAGCAATTATATTTCTCATGTGCGGTGCTTTGTGTTGGATGGAGGTGCATTCGGCGTACGCGAATAAATTTTTCCATGAAGCAACTATCGACCAAATAAGGTCGGAAAGCATCGTGATTGATGAGCGTGAGCATAGGCTTAGTCCCTTGGTGCGATTTTATTCTGCCAACAACATAGAAATTGGCAGAGGAGCTTTTGCCAAGGGGCAGAAAATCAATTTTGAATTGAACGAAAAAAATGAACTGATCTCAGTGTGGCAGTATGCGCCGCCACGAGAGTAAAGAGGGGGTAGTTGGTCGTATGGGATGTCTGAATGACGAGGGCTATCTCCTCGACCTTTTGATGCAAAATCGGTTGATTAATACCGAGCAACGCTCTTTTGTCGAAAGCCGCAAGTCCCAGCAGCGTCAGCTCCTGCTCCGGCAGCACTCCGCCCGGCGCAAGTCCGATACCGGCAAAGAGCGGGATGAAAGCCTGAGCTTTGTTGATATTATCGTTTCGCTGAATTTGGAATTGCCCGGGAAAAAAGGGCAGGTTCTCACCGAGGAGCTGATTTTTCGTGCCGTGGCCAAGGATATTGGGCTGCCGTTTAAAAAGCTCGACCCCCTTGAGTTGGACCTGAAAACGGTCACCAAAACCATCCCCCGCACCTTTGCCTTCCGGCATCTGCTGCTGCCCTTTTCCATTGCCAACGGCGTGCTTGAGGTTGCCATTTGCAACCCGGACAATAAGACCGTGTTGGGCGAGATCGAGCGGGCCAATCAGCTCACGGTCAAGCCGTACCTGGCCACCAAGAGTGATATCCGCAAGACCCTGGCCGAGTTTTTCGGCTTCCAATCCTCCATCACCGCGGCGGAAAGCCATTTGGCCCGGCCTCTGGTGGATCTGGGCAATCTTGAGCAGTATGTGCGCATCTCCTCCACCGAGGAGGCAGCCTCTTCGGACCAGCATGTGACCTCGGCGGTGGACCATATGTTCAACTATGCCTTTGAGCAGCGGGCCAGCGATATCCATATTGAGCCCAAGCGGGAGCAGAGCCTGGTCCGCTTGCGCATCGACGGGGTGCTGCATACCATCTACAAGCTGCCCAAGGTGGTCCATGCCGCAGTGGTTTCCCGGATCAAATCCCTTGCCCGGTTGGATATCGCCGAGAAAAGACGGCCTCAGGACGGCCGGATCAAGGTGGATCGTTCCGGCCAGGAGGCGGAGATCCGGGTATCAACCGTGCCGGTGGCCTTTGGCGAAAAGGCGGTGCTGCGAATACTCGATCCGGAAATCCTTTTTCAGGATGTGGAAAAAATCGGCTTTTCCGAGCGGGATCTTGGAGTGTATCAGGAGTTCATGTCCGCGCCGCACGGGATTTTTCTCGTTACCGGACCCACGGGCAGCGGCAAGTCCACCACTCTGTACTCTACCCTCAAGCAGATAGCCACTCCGGAAAAGAACGTGGTCACCGTTGAGGATCCGGTGGAGATGGTGCATGAGGAGTTCAACCAGATTCCGGTGCAGCCGTTGCTGGATGTGACTTTTTCCACCATCCTGCGCAATATCCTGCGTCAGGACCCGGATATCATCATGATCGGGGAGATCCGCGATCTGGATACGGCGGTAAATGCCATTCAGGCGGCTCTTACCGGGCATCTTGTGTTTTCCACCCTCCACACCAACGATGCCGTGGCCTCCATCAGCCGATTGCTCGATCTGGGCGTGCAGCCCTTCATGGTCGGTTCCACTCTGCTGGGGGCCATGGCCCAGCGTCTGGTTCGGCGGATCTGCCCCCATTGCAACGAAACGTATCGCATGTCGGCCGACGAACTGCGCGGTTTCGGGTTGCCTGTGACCGAGGATGGCGAAATAGAGCTGCGGCGGGGCAAGGGGTGTCAACAATGCCGGGGCACCGGCTATCTCGGCAGGAGCGGCATTTTCGAAATTTTCGTGATGAGCGACAAAATCCGCAAGCAGATCAGCGGCGGCAGCTCTGAAACGGAGATCCGGCAGACCGCCATGGAGGAGGGCATGACCACACTCAAGGAGGATGCCTGGCGCAAGGTGAAAAGCGGCATCACCACCCCGGAGGAGGCCTTGCGGGTTACCGGGGCGGATTAGCGGCAGGAGACCGCCCCTCGCTTTTTCAGACAGGATGTATTATAGTGTGTTTATCAATCCCCTTGTTCCTCCGGAGCAAGGGTTTTTTTCTTGATTTTTTTGCGGATACTGACCCGCGGGTGAATATGTGGCTGTGAAGGTTGTCTGCACCAATAAAAAAGCCTATCACGATTATACCATTGAGTCGGAAGTCGAGGCAGGACTGCAATTATTGGGCTCGGAAGTAAAATCGCTCCGGGCCGGCAAGGCGAATCTGCGCGACGGCTATGCCAGGATCAAAAACGAAGAGGTTTTTCTCCTGCATGTGCATATCTCGCCATACAGCCACGCCACCTATGATGCGCCGGATCCTGTTCGGGAGCGCAAGCTGCTGCTCAAGAAGCGCGAGATCCTCAAGCTTATTGGCAAGACCCAGGAAAGAGGGTATTCTTTAATTCCCCTCAAAATGTATTTTAACGAGAGGGGCAAGGCCAAGGTTGTCCTTGGGTTGGCCAAGGGCAAGAAGCTCTATGACAAGCGGGAATCGCTGAAGAAAAAAGATACGGACCGCGAGATTGATCGGGCCATGCTCAAATACAGGTAGGATGTGATTAATATTAGGCTCCTGTAAAAAGCCTAATATCGTTGCTGTCCGTCATTCCGGTGCAAACCGGAATCCAGCGTCTTGGGATAGTTGCGGAAAGGCTGGACACCGGTTTTCACCGGTGTGACGGCATATGGTGATGCCATCATTTATGATGGCTTTTGTTCAATGTTAATTCAAACATGGGGGCGAAACGGGTTCGACGGGGATATGTAAGCTCAGGTTGCATGCCGAGGTTTCTACCAACCTCGTAAAATAGGTAGAGCAAAATATAGTCGCAGACGACTATTCTTACGCTGTAGCAGCTTAA
>Ga0074195_1000229_pt1 | contig 130989 bp, 133 predicted proteins | sample EPASupsiteHSE623_FD_64525 | JGI IMG/M metagenome (GOLD analysis project Ga0074195, IMG submission 64525) | Bioremediated contaminated groundwater from EPA Superfund site, New Mexico - Sample HSE6-23 | ecosystem: Environmental > Aquatic > Deep subsurface > Groundwater > Contaminated ...
GAGGATTATTCTGAGGATTGTTTATCTTGTCATCAAAAGGTTTACTGCTGGAACTTGGAGATGCAGAAGGCGGATTTTTCTTAGGTTCTTCCTTCTTCTTTTGATCTTCTTTCTTGGGGGGTTCTGTTGGATTTTCACAGTTAGGTCCGTACTTACCTGCTTTTTGCCAACTATCTAAATCCTGTCCCGTTAATGGTTTAAAATCACAGGCTTTTTCTCCGACCGAAACTACCTTAGTTGGTTTTTTGTCTTTGTCGCAAACTACAGTTCCAATAGCATAAACACCAGGCTGAACCTGGGGAGCAACGTTCGCATCATAAGAAACTTGTGCGGGATACTCGTGCATTTTGTTATGCAGGGCAATGTCGGTGAGCTGAATTGAAATGGGAATGTTGTTTCCGCCCGATGTCCATCTTTTTATGCTGCCGCCATTGTTTTCGTTCGCAAAGTCATAATTTGATTTTGTTTGTGCTCCTTTATGTGGTTTTGATTCATAATCGGTCAGTTTGCCGCTGTTTTTCTTTGTAGTATGACCTTTCTCCAACATCCTCAATTTGTAATTAATCACCGTTTCTCTTTTTGCTCCCGCTGTTACTTTATCTCCGTTAAGATCTTTTTCATTTTCACTGCATGTTGGACTTTGACCGGTTTCTGAAGTCCTTTCACAAACATTTTTATTGCCCCAGACCTGAAAATAATCCTCTCTGTCTTTATTTACCTTATCTTCTTCCCCGGGAGTGACATGACCACATTTTTCATCCGGGGTTGATGGCTGTTGGTTGTTGTTTAACGAACTAGAATTTCCGGAACTTTGTTCTGATGGGAGAGTCCCTTTTGATTCCATGTTTATTAAGCCCTGTCTGGCCGCTTCCCCGGTCAGCGTCGTTGTTTTTCCGTCCTTTGTAAGAGAGAGTTTGTAATAATCTTCTGCTTTGACTGATTTTCCGCTGGAACCGCCAAACACATCGACGGGGACTGCTTTTCCAGAAATTGAATTTGCGTCAGCGCCTTGCGAAACTAGTTTATATTTGTGACCGTTATAAACCGATTGAGCTCCTCCGTTTATGTTAACAGTAGAACCGCTTCCTGTTGGAGAACTTACATAAAGATGAGGAACTTCAAAATAAATTTTATATCCGCTTAAGTCCGAACCAGCTGCTTTTGAGACAACGAAAAATGAAACACAAAATAGAGTAGTGACTAGGATGATAACTAACTTTATTTTTTGTTTTAGCATTTGTTGTTTTTTTAAGAGCTGCTAATCATTTGTCCTATAATCCCCGAGATAGCTTTAACGATAGCATTCAGAACCGACTCAGGTATTTTATCAATACTTGAGAAGAGACCGCTATCACTCCCCACGGCTTTGGTTATAAGTGACGCAATTTGATTCATCATGTCTGTCTTGTCTGCTGATCCCCAATCAACACAAGGTCCGAAATAACTTATGTCATCAGCATTAATACCGTTAGTTGGTGTTGGGCTTGGAGAAGCGGAAGGAGATGCGGAGGTTTCAGGAGAAGCAGACGGACTGGAACTTGGAGAAGGAGTTGGTGAACTAACTATAATTTCATCCAAAGAAGCACAAGCACTGTCTCCAGTCTTCAAACAAACAGCAGTTTCTCCATTGGGACAAGAGTATGGAGTGGGTGTCGGATAATAAGACGGATAAGGAGTGTATCCATACGGAGTTGGAGAATAATAAGGATAATAACTTGGATAAGGACTCTGATACTGATTTTGTTGATTTGGCTGTTGTCCTCCTCCCGGTGATCCTCCCCCTTGAGGTTGTTGACCGCCACCATTTTGATTTCCTCCCTGAGGATTATTCTGAGGATTGTTTATCTTGTCATCAAAAGGTTTACTGCTGGAACTTGGAGATGCAGAAGGCGGATTTTTCTTAGGTTCTTCCTTCTTCTTTTGATCTTCTTTCTTGGGGGGTTGTTGCTTTTGCGGTTGATCTTCACATTTGGCCTTTTCCTGACCTAGAGCAGTTGGGCTGCCGTCTTTATTTTTAAGTTCGCTTTCTGTTGGTTTAACAAATTTGCAGCCACTGCCTCCGTCTTCGACTACTTTCCAAAAACTTTTATTCATATCGCAGACGCCGCCGCCCATTTCAAATATTCCCGGTTGAACTACTGCTTCAGAATTTTTAGGAGCATATTCTCTAAGCGGATTTTTCATGGAAGCTTCAAGCTGTTCTGGTTTGAGAGCGTAATCGAATCCTCCACTGGTCCATCTAACTTTTGAGGCTTTTGCTTTCTCGGCTTCTCTTTTGTAAGTTTCGTAATTTGATTCTTGTTCTCCGTTTGAAGACTCCTTTACTCTGCCTACATGCGGCAAGTTTTCATAATACGGCCAAATAGAGGCATTATTTTCGTTCCCTTTCCTAAGGACGCCCATCCCGACTTCGTTTGAGCCCTCGTACTTAAAAGTTCTTGCTTTGTAATTAAGTTCGCTTTCCCAATAAGCAGAGTTTTTCGCCACCTTCCCCAAGATGTCTTTGTGTGGTTCAGGAAATTCACCTACTTCGCGATCCGCAAAAACGTTACTCCCAAAATCATGATCCTCCCCTGGTTTTACATGCGCGCATTTCTCCGAGGAAGCCGAGGGAACAGTTTGACCGGAACTGATTTTGTTAGAATCAGGAAAATTATTGGAACTCAAATTTTTTACCAAGCTGGAATTCGGATCAGCCAACTGAATCATGTCGTTCATAGCTTTTTGACCAGATTCTTCTAAAACAGTCTTGTTGTCTTTAGTTACTTTCAGGTAATAGTTCGAGACAAAACCGTTTAAGTCTTTTTGGGGATTGGGAACATTTGTTACTGGCCCGCCGCTAACAATTGCCCCCTGTTTTCCAAGGTAACTTTGGACAGCTGAATAAGGGTTAACACTTTGTAAACTTGGGTAATACGGAACACGGGCTGTAATGTTGTACCCGCTTAATTGGCCGGCAGCCTTAGTCGATGTCAGAAAGGCAATGACGAAAATCAAAGGCAGGATAAAAATTGTTTTGATTTTCGTTTTGTGGACCATTTTATTTAAGGTTCCCCTCAATTATTTTGAGAAAAACTTGGTTACTATGCTTGAAAGTGCTTGAACAATATTGTTTATCAAATTTTGAGGGACCGCTGAGCTACCCAAGGCGCTACTTAGATTGCTTAAACTACTAAGGCCGCCTAAATTACTTAAACTGCTTAGGTTGCCCAAATTACTAAGTCCACTTGTACCTAATAATTGCTGGATTACTTGAGTAAACTTGCCATATAATTGCGAGTTGATGTTTGAGCCTGTGCTTGATCCATCGCAAGCGCCTTTGAAAGCAATACTAAATCCTGCAGCTGTGGCGGTAGGAGAAGCTGAAGCCGATGGACTGGTTGTTGCGCTTGGTGTAGGTGTGGGAACTTGGGAGTGAGTAGCGATACATTCGTTGTGGTAAGTTATTCCATCACTACCACAAACAGGGTCATAATTGCCGGGACAAACCGCTCCGTCGGACATTTGTTGATAACCAATATCTTGTCCTGGTGTAGGGGTTGCATATGGGTTCTGGTTCTGATTTTGGTTCTGATTTTGCGGTTGTCCGCCACCTCCGCCAGGTATCTGGGGAATTTGCGGGATTTGCGGTTGTCCGCCACCTCCGCCATTGTCTCCCCCTCCCTGATTGCCGCCACAACCGTCCGGACCGCATCCATTATTGTTGGGTACTCCTTGATTGGGTTGCGATTGCGGATCAGTTGGATTTGCATTTGGAGTATATTGGCAAGCTGGAGACACATCTACATCTTCAGTTGGGCTGTTACAGCTATTTGTTCTTCGGCCATTATGTTCGCCAACTTGCATGCGTGCACTTGAACCATTTTGAGGAACGTAACACTTAAAATCAGCTGAATAATCCTGATGTTCTCCCGTTGTTCTTGGTGTTTGGTGTTGTGCTGTAGGAGCTACTTTTTTTCCATAGGCTTCGTTAGACATTCCGTCTAGAGTAACGCCGCCTGCTTTGTAATCCATTTTGCCAATATCGTTCAATGCTCCAAAATCATCTTCGGTTGAAACTCCCCTGTTTGCCTTTTCCAGCCTATAGTTTAATTGACTTTGTCTATATTCGGCCAAATTACCCAAGTTATCTTCAGCACAGGGGGGATGTCCTATTATGCTGGCTGGATTTTGTGAATGAACACAATTCGGGTCAACGTATCCTCCCATTTTTGTAACAGGTTTGGGGTCATCAAAATGAGCCACTCTGTCTTGTCCCCACATATTTTCCTCCGGACTGGTTCCTTGGTTGTTCACCTTTGATTGCCCTGGTTGATCAACGAAACATCTTGTTGTGTCGTTCGCTTGATTTGTTTGAGGTTGAGGGAGTGGTGGTTGTTGCTGTTGAGCATTGTTACCTGAATCTTGTTTCGTCCATTTCCCATTTTCCATTTTATATTCAGAAACTGGCTGATTGTTTTCCATAATTTGTGCTTTTGTTGTCCCATCGCTTGTGATTTTGTATTGGGGGTTGCCGCTTGCAGTTTTGGCTACATCTGGAAATTGCTTGCTAAATGAGGAACTCAGACTATTCACCATGTTGTTGGGGTACGTAATATTGCACGTACCACTACTGCACGGAGGGAAACTATAAACAATTGAGGCTGCAAAAACATTGACTCCTCGGAATACTAGAGTAAAAAACAAAACCACAACCATCGTTTTTGCAATCAGATACAATCTTTTTGTTTCCATCTTTTCTTTAAGTTAAATTTAATTTTTATTTTACGCTTCTTTGTTCAAAGGCAAAAGGTTAAATTATGCTGGAAAGGCTCCCATTGAAAAACTTAGAAACCATCGAAGAAATGGTTTCCATTACCTTGCTCAAAGTTCCCTCGGGAATCCCTGGTAGCCCTTCGCTCATTAACTGTTGAATTACGCTGTTGAATTTAGAAAGAAAACCAAACGAATTAAGGTAATCACTTCCCTCGTCGGTATCTCCAGCGCATGCTCCTTTTTCTTTGGTGGCGACAGCTTCAGTACTAAAATGTTGGGCCACACATTCATTAAGATAAGTCTTGCCGTCTTCTCCGCAAATTTGGTCTACGGTTCCGTCGCATTCCGTTCCGTCAGACATCGTTATTTTCTCGCCGTCACAAGCGCCTTCTTTTAGGATTTCAACTGGAAGTGATCTGGAATGCTGAGCGTAACATTCATTCGGGTAAGTTCGACCATCACGTCCGCAAACTGGACTGTAGTTTTGGGCACACACTGTTCCATCAGACATTTGACCCGGGTTATTGTTGTTATTGTTACCAGTGCCACTCCCATTACCTGTACCCGGACTTGGTGATTGGCCTTGGTTGTTACCTCCACCTCCACCGGGGATTTGTGGTATCTGAGGAATTTGAGGCATTTTATTGTCTTCTCCTCCGCCTGGACCTCCTCCGCCTCCATTGTTACCCTCATTCCCGCCGCCCCATCCATTCGGATCAAAAGAGGGACCAGGGCCAGCCCCTTTCTTAAACACGCAATTATCATCAATAGTCATATCCTTTGCAGTAGTGGTATTGCTTTCCGGAATATCCGCACTGTAACCCGTTCTTTCGGTATACGTACCAGGTTGCACACGGGCAGTTGATCCGTTTTGAGGCGTATATCCGTTTCTTGGTTTTTGATAGGTGTCAGAATACTGTTGATGTTCTTTTCTTGTTTTCGCCATAACAAACTTGCCTTGCCCATTTGCATCATCGACAGTTCCTGCTTCATTTGATTGTCCCTTCTTTGTTACGCCGCCAGCTTTAGAGTCTTTTTGTGCTTCGGGATATAATTTATCAAAATCAGTTTCAGAAGTTACTCCGAGAGGTTCTTTCGTTGGGTTAGTTTTGAAAAACCACCAATTTAGTTTATCTACTCGTTTCTCGGCAACTGTGTCTGGTGTTGGTTTTCCATTTACTCCTCTAAAATCTTGAGCGCAGGTTTCGGGTTTTGTCTGCCACAGGGGACACTGGTCTTTGAGTGGTCTTTTATCTACATCCTCCGGTTGAGCTACTTTTGGTTCTCCCCACATTGGAGCATTATCATCCATTTTCGATTGCCCGGGAGGAACGACATTGCATTTGATGGGTTTAATATCATTCTGTAACCCATTTTTTATTCGTTGCTGTAGATCTTTAAGTATGTCTTGTTGTCCCGTTAACTTATTGTTTCCATCAACTAACGCTGGAACTCCACCAAGGTCCTTTGGAAAATTGGAAGTTCGGACGTCATAAGCTTGTTTTATTTGGTTTGCATATGGAGCCAATGAGTTACAGGGACCGCATGAACTTCTTCCTGTTTCCCATCCGGAAGAAATGTATAGGATTGGTTTTTGTTGTGCTTCTGTATTAAAAAACAGAGAAATCCCTAAAATTGCGACGAGAAAGTAAAAAATTATTTTTATGTTCATATTTTTGTCATTTTTTATATCATACCATTTTTAAGAAAGCTTATGATTTTTGTTTAAAAAATGCTTTTTACTGCCGAAATTAAGGCCTCAATTATTTTGCTAACAAGATTTTGATCAAGGCTTTCTGTTGCTGTTGGCGTGGTGGAAGTGTTACTTGAGCAAGCTCCGATATTCTTAATAACTATCGGTGGCGAGTTGTGCGTGGCATAGCATTCATTGTTATATGTTTTGCCGTCAACTCCGCAAACGGGATCATTTGTGACATAGCAAGAAGCCCCATCCGGCATTACTTCCGTCGGGGGTTTGGAAAAAGTTCTTCCCTGAAGCAGTGAATCTAAGTTGTTTATTGGAAATTGAGGCAGTTGGGGCACGCCGTTTTTTTGCGGCCATAGTCCTGGATTTGTAACATAATTTTGAGTCTTTTCGTCTGCCAATAAGAATTTACAATCATTAGTTACCATTGTGGGCTTATCATCCACGTCGAAGGTCATACTATTTTTTTGATAAACCATGCCTCCTTGCATTCTTTGGGTCGAACCGTTTGGCGGCACGTATGTTCCGGAAGGAAAACTGATCGTTTCGGTTGAACCGTCTTCTTTCGTTAACTTAAAAGTGGCTAAAGTTTGAGCGGCAGAATGTTCTTTGCCCCCCGGAATTATCGGCGTTCCGCTTTTGGAGACGGACATCGTTATTTCCTCGTTTGATTTTCCCTTAAGCTGGCTGTCTCCAGCTTCGTTTAATCGCTCTTTAACTTCGGGATATAGTTTATTTTTATCATCGTTAGTTGTAACACCAACGTTCATTTTGTCGTTTATTCTTTTGTATTTTCTTTCTAGAAAATTAAAATCAGATTCTCTTTCTTTGGCGCATTCTCCCTTAACATCTAAAGCGCAATGAACAGAATCATCTGGAATTTCTTTCAAGCTATCCCATGGAATAATTTCGCCGTCAGCTACTCCCGAATCCAATTTTCGTTGGTCTTTATAAGAAGCAACAAGAGGTTCTCCATACATTGGACCCATTTTTCGCGACATGCCTATTGCCACTAAGGAGCAAGAATCAGTTAATGGTTTTTGGTCGCCAACGATCTGTCCTTCCTCGTCATCCATTTCATCCGCTTTTGCATACAAGCCCAAACAAAAGATTACAGAAACTATCAGTATTGAAAATTTAAGCTTTTTTTTCATATTGATTTTCTTTCTAAATATATATCGCTAGAGATATATTAACTAATTAGGTTAAAATTTATGGAAGTCATTTGGAACTAAATTTGTGTTTCCGTTTCTTTGCCGAAGAAAGAAGCGATTCCCGAAGAAATAGAATTGATGATGCTTTCAATATCAATATTGTCTTTCGACGCAAAAAGATTTTTTATTAATTCACCTAATACTTTAATTAAATCACCGTCGTCTTCGGCGCATTCTCCTTTATGAAGTACGTTTGTTTTAGTAGTAGATGCCAAATTGGCTAAGCATTCGTTAGCGTAAGTTTTGCCGTCTGACCCGCATACGGGATCGTATGTTTTGGGGCATATTGATGTGGATGCAGATGGGCTGGGGCTAACAGAAGGATTTTGTTGTTGTGGCTGCTGTTGTCCTCCTCCACCGCCAGGAATCTGGGGGATCTGGGGAATTTGAGGCATACCATTGCCCCCGCCTGGGGAGCCTCCGCCGCCAGATCCGTCGCCCCCCATGTTGGGATTTTCGCTACCCCAACCAGGATTCAAAGATGGACCAGAACCGGATGCCTGCTTTTTAAAGACACAACTGTCGTCTATCGTCATGTCCTTAGCTAAGGTTGTATTGTTTTCCGGAACATCTGCACTGTACCCTGTTCTTTCTGTGTAAACTCCCGGCTGGACCCTAGCCGTTGATCCGTTTTGAGGCGTGTAACCGTTTCTTGGTTTTCGGTAGGTATCGGAATATTGTTGATGCTCTTTTCTTGTTTTAGGAATAACAAACTTTCCTAAACCGTTTGAATCATCAATAGTACCTTCTTCATTTGATGTTCCCTTCTTTGTCACGCCGCCAGCCTTAGAATCTTGTTGAGCTTCAGGATATAATTTGTCGAAATCAGTTTCTGAGGTTACTCCAAGAGGTTCCCCCGTGGGGTTGGTTTTATAAAACCACCAGTTTAATTTATCTACTCGTTTCTCGGCAACCGTATCAGGACTAGGTCCTTCTTTAACTCCTTTAAAGTCTTGCGCGCACAATTCAGGTGCGCTCATCCACTGCGGGCATTCATCTTTTAAGGGGCGAGAGTCAACATCTTCTGGTTGCGCGACTTTAGGTTCTCCCCACATTGGAGCATCATCATCCATTTTCGATTGCCCAGGTGGGATAACCCCACACTTGATTGGTTTAAGCGGTTCTCCACTGAAAGGTTTGTAATTTGGATCCCCATCAAACTTAAGTTGGCGGCCATTTTTCTTGGCTAAGTCATTCAGTTCTTTTGTCGTCAACTTAGAAGGATCGATTCCTTGTTTTTGCAAATCGGCAAGGAAACGTTGGTGCTCTAACTGAGTGTTAGAGGTGTAATTACTGTTGGGGCCTGTGAAAGCGGAATAACCCTTAAGTCCATTTTCTCCATCGTATAAACCGGAGTTAGGATTTGGTCTGTTGGCGCCACAACATCCTCCGTCTTCGACGTAAACAGGGTGGCCTGTTGCTTCGCCAGCGGCATCGACTGCTTTAAAAAAATCTTGACTATTCATGTTCAGACCCCCGTAGTAACCATCAGTGGCTCCAGCGGCAGCATGATCGTCTACTCTTAATACAATGGGAGTCCCCTGAGGGTATTTTTGGAACTGAGAAGTAAGGGCTTGGGTTGCTGAACTTACGTTTTGGTTTGTCAGCGTGGTCATGTTGTATGAAGTATTCGGAAAATATGTCTTCATGGAGTTGGACCAACTGTTGATATAAGACATTGGATATGCGTCGCTAGCATTGTTGAGGATTAGAACACCCAAATTACCTGATGATGCTGCCCATAAAGCTAACGGTGAAAAAAATAAAAAAAGAAAAGCTACTAAACTAGCTCTTCTCTTTTTTAGGTTTTTGGTGTTCATTGACTAAATTGTAATATCTTTACCAATACGGTTAAAGGAGTCTTTTTTAAGACACTGCATTACCCATTAAGCCAACAATCATCGAACTGACAATTTGAAGTATTTGTTGTAGCAGGGCTTGCGGAATACTGTTGGAAGCTTCTTTAAATATGTTTTCCAATCCTGATTTTGAATTTAATTTTTCGTCCGCTGTGCAATTCCCTTCATGGATAACTCTTCTTTGTTTCTCATACTCAGCAACGCATCTATTCGCGTATTCTTTTCCGTCATCAGCACATACAACAGTATCCGTTTGTTTATTTGTGGGACACTTATACCCATTACTGGGGTCAGGGGTTGCAAAAGGATTTTTTCCAAACTGATCAAGAGGGTTCTTGTTTTGAGGGTTTTGATTACCGCCACCCATGTTGCCTAAGCCTTGAAGCGCCTGCCCCAAAGCGGGTAGGAGTTTATTAAGAAGTCCTCCTTCGCCACCAGGACCGCCTCCGCCATCAAGATTAGGATCCTTGCCCCACCCTTGAGGATCTTGCTGGCCTTGAGGTCCTCCCCAACCTAGCTTCCCATTTTTCCAGTTATCAATTTCTTGCTTCGTGGGTGTTACGTATGAACATTTATCGGTTACTTTGGTGTCAGGCTCCTTTCCTTGAGCATCTGCACTGTTAACGATTTCACCTTTGTGATATCCAGCAGCTGGTATCATTCTCTTGTCTGAACCATTTTCTGGCTTATATGCGCCTGGGCCGCTCTTTTTTAAGTCTGGCACAGCTTCTTTGCTAATGTTGTTTTTTGTTGGAGTGTAGACATTTTCTGGTTTTAATCCCTCGGATTGAACTAATAATTCAGGGTTTGAAGCTTTTAATTTGTTGCCATCTTTATCTTTCAAAATCTCCGGATCTTTTCCGCCGTAGTCTGCTTCACTAGCCACCTTAAAACTCTCTGGATCGTTGAAACCATATTTCTTTTCTCTTAGATAGGCGTTGTCTTCATGCTCTTCTCCTTTTGTGGCTGGGTTTCCGTACACATCTTTCCCGTCTCCACCTTTTTTAGAAACTCCTTTTTCTCCCCACATATTGCCGACTTTGATGGATTGACCAACACGCGGCAGGCCACATTTTTCGGTGGCTGGCTTGGGCTTATTCTTGTCGACTTGTTCTTTGAGCCATTTGTTGAATTGTTCAATAAACTTTTCCTCGTTTCCGCTTTCTTTGGAGCCCCAACCATTCATTAAATTAGTTTTGCTTGGATCTATTAAGGAATCAGCGCTTCTGCTATTTGGTACGACCTTTAGTCCCATTGATTTTGCTTGATTTAATAAATTTTGGTCAACGCCTTGGGGGACGCTGTTCATTACATGAAGCTCATAGCCATTCAAAGGGAGATTGTTTTGTTGTTGATTTAAGTTTCCTTGATTAAAAATTTGGTTGCCTCCCAATAGATTTTGAATCGGGTTACAACCATTTGGTCCGCATTGTGCTTGAGACTTCAGAGCTAAAGCAAAAAAACTAAGAACAATTATTGCGCTGCCAAGTAAAAATGTTTTTTTGTTCATGTTAGTTCACAGTTAGTGTTAAGCCACATGTTTCTATTTGCCCTGAAGCACATATTGAATATGAACCAGCGGTGGCGATATAAAAAGGAACAGAGGAATTTGCTGGAATCTGATTTTCAAAAGCTGTGGTTGAAGAATTTTTAATTTTTATTGTCTGATTGGAAGACGTATTGTTTTGGATGTTTATTATGCTTCCGGAGTTAATCGAAGCCGTAGTTGGACTGAAAGTTAAAGTTCCATTCGAATCGTATAAATAAACAGTGACAGTCGTGGTTGTATTGCCTGAATTTGTATTGTTAGTATTTGTATTCGAGTAATTGCTGTATGTCGGGTAATTCGAATACCCGTATTTTGGCTGTCCCGTTCGAGTTGGGTTAATTGATCCCATCATGGGGACTTGCTCTTCGGATGGACCAGATTGTGGCGTATTTCCCCCGCCAGCCATACTTATAAGACTCGAAAGCAGGCTCATGAATAACTGCATCAATACTTGAGAAGTCACTCCTTGCTGTTGGGCTTGAGCAGGAATTGCGCGCGTAGCTACCAAAGCAATTGGAGTAGCAACAGGAAGGCAAAGAATTAAAAGCATGAAAATCATTCTTAGCTTGTTTTTATATTTGTTTGTATTTTTCATTTTTTTGCTTTTAACTTTTAAATTAATGAAAGAAGCTTATTTTTTAGATAATCCAGCTTTTCAATATTTGTTGGTAATCCTTCTTGAAGTTCCCGGGCTGCCAAATAGGCTTTAACGGGGTCAGTTTTGCCGTTAGTTTGGATAACTCCTAATTTTTCATTCAAGAATTTTGTGACGGACACCAATAGTTTTTGGTGCTCAACTGCGCTTGGTGGCGTTGGGACTGCCAAAAGTTTTTGTTCGTATTGAGTTAAGCTATTTCGAATGCCTTGAATGCCGGCGGTATTTCCCGAAAAAGCTGACATCAATGAATTTGTGAGAGTTGTGGAATTGAGGAGATCGTTTGGCCTGATTAAATCAATTGAATTTAAGTAAGCCTGGATATCTGTTCCGGTATTGTTTTTTATGACATTCAGTTCTGTAACTTTTACTTCTGGTAATTCCATGTCGAGTTTAGCAGTTGAAAGGACTTGTTGAATTTGGGTAGAAGTGACTGTTGTCTGCCCGGCTTCGCCAAGCGTAGTATTACCCAGCAAAATGCCGGTTAGACCTTCTGTGTAATTTGATGAATTGGGATTAGGACGAATGTAATTTTCAGCTTCGGCGGCTCTTTTTTCTGGGAGAGCGTCACTGCCTTTTCCGTCTCCTTTTATTGTGGGGTCATAACCGTTTTTGATTTCGTCACCGTCCTTGTAGCTGTCGCCGTCAGTGTCGGCATTAAAAGGATCAGTGCCCCACTTGCATTCATCGTTTTCATATAAATTGTCGCTGTCACTATCAAGTTTGAAATCACCTGACTTCAGTGGGTCGTACCCATTTCTTACTTCATCACCATCAGGGTATCCATCTCCATCCGTATCTGTCTTGTTTGAATCCGTGCCGTACAATCTTTCTAACACGTCAGGTAAGGCATCTTTGTCTGCATCTACTAAATTTTGTTCTGTGGGATCACCGGCGGAAGTACTCTTCCAGCTATCATAATCTTTTAGGATTTTGCAGACGTTTAAACCGTTGGAACTAGAACCGCTGGTTGGCAGGCCGCCAAGAGAAGTCGATCCGGAGGATCCTGAACTACCAATAAAAATTGATCCAGAATCAGCCGTGGGACTTGCTGACGCGGAGAACAAATTATTACTTTCATTTGAGCCTCCGCCTTCAGAAAAAAGAGGCTCCTCGTTTGCTTCACCGGGTTTTAAAGTTCCTTGAGGTTCTTTCGTTTCAGTTTTTTTGCCGGTAAGTAAAGTTGAGATTCCAAAAACTACTACAAACAGTAGTGCTAAACCCAGAAGAATAAATAATACTTTTTTACCCATGACTTAGTGTTTGTGTTTATTAAGTATATCATGGAATAAAACTTTCGTTTCCGTTATTTTTTTTGTCTGGCTTATTTCTGACTAAGCTGGTTTAATTGCTGTCGGTAGTTGTTTAATTGAGAGAGATAGGATGGTAGTTTTTGCTGTAATTCCACCGCTACCGCTAACTGTGCAGTTTGGCTGCCAGCATTGTCTGCTATTTTTTGGAGTTTTACGTTTACAAATCGAACTATTCCGACCAACATAGCCTGATGAGAAACCGCTGTTTCAGGGGTCGAGACTTTTAGCAAGGACTGCTCGTGGTTTTTAAGGCGAGTCACAATATTTTTAAGCAAGGCCGGATTTCCTTTAATTGCGGAAACCAGGGCATCCGAGAAGGCTGTTCCTGAAGTTAAATCCTTCAAAACATAACTGCTTTGGTCTACTTCGTTTAAGTAGTTTTTAATATCAGCCGCTGTTGTTTTGCTTGATACTATAATTTCTGAACGATCAACAGGAACCTTTACTTCCCCGCTCGGATTTGCAGTTGGATTGGCTGTCGGATTTACAGTAGGAATTGGAGCCGCACTCGCAGGATTTATGCGAGCACCCCCCGCTATTAATGGGTCGTAACCGTTTTTAACCTCACTGCCGTCTTTGTAATTGTCGCCGTCAGTGTCGGCATTAAATAAGTCCGTGTTCCATTTGCATTCTTCATTGTCTAATAATTCGTCTCCATCACTATCCAAACGATCGCTCCCCGATTTTAAAGGGTCATAACCGTTTTTGATTTCGTCACCGTCCTTGTAGCCGTCGCCGTCAGTGTCGGGGCTATTGGGATCTGTTCCATAAATTCTTTCAACATTATCAAGGAGACCATCATTGTCAGAATCGACATTGCTTGCGGAATCAGTTGCTGCTGTTAGGGAAACGCAAATCGTAGAACTCTTACTCGTTTCTGGAGAAGAACCTGGGAAAAGAGATGGCTCTGAAGAAGGTGATGTAAATATGCTGTCTGTAGGAGACTCTGAAGGAACTGGTGTTGGTGTCGGTTTTAAATTTTTCCCTTTTATGAACATAAAAGCGCCGGCACCCAAGACGATTGCCGCTATTACCACTACTATTATTAGGACGATTTTTTTTGACATTTTTAGTTTTATTTTTTAAACCAACTTTTTAAATCACGGGGTTGCCGTAGGAGTGCCGTAGAGTTTCTTTAAACTATTCTCTATGTCATTAACCATATCCTGTTGAGTCGGAGTTATTTTGTTTACGAGATTATCGTTAGATGGTGAACCTATGGGAATTTCGACATTCGTAACATTGGTTGTTGTATCGGCCGGACTGGCGATGGGTGTGCTTTTGGGTGGCTCAGTGAGTACTTGAGTTTTTATGACGTTTGGTCTGTTCATCAACCAAGAAATTCCGAAAAAAGCGAGCGCGATAACAGCACCGATGCCAAAGCCAAGTGCTAATCCTGTTTTTTTATCTAGTGACATATGGGGCCTATTTAAAATTGAATCGTTACTCATAAAATACCACAAATAAAAGCAAGTAGGAAAAGAATAATTAATGCTTGCTGACGCCTTTGGTAAAAAGAAAAAAGCGCCGCCGCCGTCGGGGGGGGGGCGCCTAAGAGGGATACTGTTCGTCCAATTTTTTGACGAACTTTACCAAATCGCTGGTGATTCGAGGGTGAGAGCTTTGCTCGTTGTTGCTATTGGCGTGTACGCCGCAAATGTAGTGATCTCCGTTGCTGAAGAAATAAAGCGGCGAACCAGACATTCCGGCGTACAGCTCGTGTTTCAGACCCCGAGCAAAAAGGATGTTGCCATTTACACTGACATCCAGTTCGTGTTGAAACAACACGCCGTTAGAAATGCCAGGGTATCCTGCATGTTGGACCACGCTTGGGATGCTGTTCTCATCAGAGCACAATCCCATATGGCCCGTACGAGGCGCTGCGTTGAGCACCAAAACTGCAAGATCACATGAGACGCTCTTGTTGTAGTCTTGGGCATCTCCTTTGTCTACTTCTTCCTTCCAGCCCGGACACAAAAAGAAACGACTGATGGGAAACGACCTCATCTTTCTGATCTTGTTGTAAGAAGGCGTGAAACTGACGGAAGGCGGATATGCTCCCCTCTCTTCCGGTTTGCGATCATAGAGAAGGTGGGCGCTGGTTAGGACCACCCTCGGTCCGACCAATGCTCCTGTTCCAGAGCATCCGTTTTTTTGGCCCAAGTTCACGAAGACCTTTCCAATGCATCTGAGCGGGTGAGTTTCCCAAGGCTGGGAAACATATTCCGCTGCCGCGTGCCTTATCCAGACTTGCGGAACAGCGAAGGCGGTGACTACGGAACCAACGCGGGCAAGAAAGTGACGGCGAGTTTGGGTGGTGGACATGTAGCCCTCCTATTCGAATTGAGCGTTTGGCTTGTTGTCAAAAAGAACGCCCTATTTATAGTACATTTTAGAGGAAAAGTCAAGTACGTGGAAACTTGCTCATGTTTATATTTGATGACTTTATCTTTGTCTTATCTTACTTTTGGCTTTCTTCTAGTAGTTTTTTCCATTCCTCAATCGACAAAGTTTGCGGACGGCGCGTGGGATCAATACCAGCGAGTTTGAATATCTTCTCTGCTTCTTTGGAATCTAATTGCCAAAAAGCGCGGAGAGAATTTAGTAATGTTTTTCTTTTTTGAGAAAAGCCTCCTTTTAGTAATCTAAAAAATTCTTTTTCTTCTTCTTTAGAAACTAAAGGCTGGTCTCTCAATTCCATTCTTAAAATGGCCGAATTTATTTTAGGTACTGGCATAAAAGCAATCGGGGGAATGTAATTTCCAACAATTCTAGGTTCGGCGTAAACCTGAACCGAAAGAGCCAGAATACTTAGCTCTCCCGGTTGGGCGGTAACTCTTTTTGCAACCTCATAATCGACTAAAAAGGTTACGCTTTTCGGTTTTGGGTTCCAAGAAAGCACGTGTTTAATTATTTTTGAAGTTATATTGTACGGAATGTTCCCTGCCACTTCATATTCTTGTTGCTCAATGAGTGAATCTGGGTAAACTCTCAAAATATCGTTTTCGATAACCTTTATTGTTGGGAAGTCTTTTACTAAATTTTTTAGAATCGGAACAACGCGCCGATCAAACTCGATTGAATAAATCGGGGAAGGGTTTTCTGAATCAGCTCTTTTGGCAGCTAATGCTCGAGAAAGAACTCCAAAACCTGATCCGACTTCTATAACGGGTCTTTGGGGATTTGTTTCACAGGCATTAACAATATCTTCCAAAACAAAAAGATCAATTAGAAAATTTTGGCCAAAACGTTCCAGGGGAGGCAAATGATTGTCTCCTAGAAACTTTTTTAGGTATTTGGGATTTAGGAGGGAGTCTTCGTACTGCATTTATTGCAATATTTCTACTTTAACTGGGATAGTGCCGGTAGACAAAGGGGCGAGCGCTTTGAACGCTTCTTTGCAAAGATCAACTATTCTCCCATCTATATAAGGGCCGCGATCAGCAACTTTTACTATTGTTGACGTTCCTGTAAGAGTGTTGATCACCCTTAATCTTGTTCCGAAAGGAAGTGTTCTATGAGCCGCTGTTCCCGCGACAGTACCATACCAAGACGCTCTTCCGTTTTCAGTTCCGACAACTATTACTTTTGTACCTCTCCTGACGATTCTAGTTTCAGCTTTTTGCACTTGTTCTCTTTTAATAACCTTACGTGAAGTCTCCTCACCGTTTTCTGAATGAATTCTCACGGTTATTTTTGTTATCTCTGGTTTTCCAGGTTCTTCGACTTTCTCGTCACCTAGCAGCATTGTAGGATCGGACTTTACTTTAATTGGTGGATTACTTTCTTCTTCTTCAATGACAGTTTCTTCGCTCACTCTTGTTATCACAACTTTGTCGCCGTTTGTTACTCGTCTTCTGATATCAAAATTGATTTGATCGATTGGACTCAACGCGATTTTAGCTCGAGTCAAAAGTTCACCAACAGTCATTCCGTAGGTAGTCAAACTAATCGGTTTATCGTTTCCGACTTTTATTTCCACCGATCTCTGAGGTGAAAAAATTATTTGATCAACAGCAGACAGAGGAGTATCAATCGGAGGAAAAACCCAATCGCCTTTATCTAATTTTATGTGAACGGAGTCCAATGCTTCTTGGACATTTTTTCCCTTTCTTGGAATTGTGAACCACAAATCGTCTTCGTTTAATTGAATGGGTTTCGCTATGGACTCATCAACTTTAAGAGGTTGTTCGGCTTTGGCCATAAGAGCTAAAGACCAGACCATTATCAACGCAAAAATCTGGAGACTTTGAAATCTAGATGGAGGCGTCCGCATGAATGACTTTTTGCAACGGCGCGATACTTCCGTCAAGCGTCTTCGTTCCATCTTGAAATCGCACTTTCAAGATGGTGCCGTTTATGGATTCAATTACGCCATCTCCAAACGTTTCGTGCCTAACTTTTTCTCCTTGTTCAAAAGGTAATTCGTCCTCTGCATAAACTGTCGGTTCGTCCAAAAATGTTCCAATAATTCCTTTGGCTAAAGCTGGTTCTTCACTGTCGCCTGTATATTCTTTGATATCATCCAAAAATCTTGATGGAAAAGTTTCGACCATTTTTCCGTATATTGTTCGTGATCGAGCGTATGAAAGGAATATCCTTTCCTTTGCCCTTGTTATGGCCACATAACATAACCTTCTTTCTTCTTCTAGTTGGTCATCTGTCTCAAAAGAGTTTTGATGAGGCATCAAGCCTTCTTCCATGCCAGCCACGGCTACTATTGGAAATTCTAAGCCCTTGGCAGCGTGTACCGTCATCATTTTTATTCTTTGGCGCTCCTTATCTTTCGCTGAAGATTTTTCCGCATCCGAAATAAGGGCAAGTTCTTCAAGAAAATTCGCTAAGTTTTTATGCCGGTTTGCCACCGTTGCTAACTCCAAAACGTTTTCAAATCTGCTCTCCCCTGGATCCGGGCGCCCTGTTATTTTTTGACTTTCTTCTCTTAGCCAGGAACGAAAATTTAATTTGTCTAGTAAATCTTGAAATATTTTTACTGGTCTTGAGGTTTCAATTTGCGGGCGAATCTCATCCATTATTTTTGCTAACTCATCTAATCCTCCCCGCCTGGACAACGGAATAGATTCCCTTACTTTTTGATCAAGAGGCTGGAGGCCCAATTTTCTGCCTTCAGCTAAGCATTTTTCCATTGTTCTTTCTCCCACGCCTCTTGTTGGGGTGTTGGCTAAACGTCGGAAGGCCAATTCATCACTTGGATTCAAAAGGAACCGCAAATAAGCAATGATATCTTTAACCTCTTTCCTTTCATAGAAGGTTAACCCACCTATAATTTCATAAGGTGTGCCAAAATGGAGACAGGCTTCCTCAAGCGCACGGGATTGAGCGTTGGTTCTGTAAAGAATAGCGGCATCCGAAGGGCGGTACATTCTACTTTCAAAGAGTTTCGTAAATTGTCTTAAAATTCGACGACCTTCATCCTTCTCATCGATGGCTCTTATAAGATGAGGAGGTGTTCCCTGATGATTGTCGGTCCAAAGATCTTTTTTAAAACCCTCCTGACTTTGCGAGATTACTTGATTAGCGGAATTTAGAATGGCTTTTGTGGAACGATAGTTTTGATCCAATGTAATTATTTTGCAGTTTTCAAAATGGGAAGGAAAAGACCTTATATTTTCTATCTTGGCTCCACGCCAGCCATAAATTGCTTGTGCATCATCGCCGACAGCACAAACGTTGTTTGTGGTGCCTGCTAACAATTTAAGAAGACTGAACTGAGCATTATTGGTGTCTTGGTATTCGTCCACAGAAATATATTTGAAAGTATTTTCATACTTTTGTCTTACCTCTTCATTGTCTTTTAAAAGAGCGACAGCTTGGTGAAGTAGACCGTTAAAGTCGACAGCGTTTAGCTTTTTTAACCTTTCTTCATATATCCGCCATAACTTCGCAATGCGTCGTTCCCATAAGTCGCCAGCAATTTGCTCCACTTCTGAGATGTCTTTTAGGTCATCTTTGTAGGATCCAATTTTGCTTAGTACGGCCGCCGGATTTATTTCCTTTGGAGACAGACTAATGTCCACAATGGCAGATTTCATAACAGAACGGGATTCGTCCTCATTATAAATAGTGAAATTGGGGTCTAATCCCACAAGTTTTCCTTCTTTCCTTAACATCCGGGCGCAAAAGCTATGGAAAGTTCCCATTAAAGGGGTGTTAACACCTTTCCCTATCAGTTTTACGATCCTTTCCCTCATTTCTCTGGCGGCTTTGTTTGTAAAAGTAAGCGCTAGAATGTTTTCCGGCTTTACTCTTTTGTCGCTTATTAAATAAGCGATACGGTGGGTTAAAGTCTTGGTTTTTCCAGAGCCTGCTCCAGCGATAATTAACACGGGGCCGTCAGTTGTCACAACTGCCTGACGTTGCTTGTTGTTTAGAGGAGAAAGTAAATGGTTTTTTTCTAGAGAGTTTGGGTGTTTTTGAGTCGACATAAATGCAAGTGTAACATGCCCATGGCTTGAGACATGAATTTTGTTGTTTTGATTACAAAATTTTATTTTAAACGGCCTAATTTGCGTTTTTTACTGTTTTATTGTGTTTTGTCGGTGCCTATTGACTCTCTGAACCTGACGGGTATCATCGATAGTACTGCTTATGAAGCTATTCCGAAAAAATGGCTTTAATGAGCCTAAGTTTTCTGGACCCGTGCCAAACGCCGGGGCTTATCCCAGGAAATTCTTTAAGATTTTTTAGAGATATCTGAAGTTTGTGCCTGTAAGGGGGCGCTTAATGCGAGGGGGTAACCAGGAGAATTCTCAAATGGTTAGGTGCCTTCAGAAATCCAATAAAAGAAAGGAAAGCTATTTATTCCTTTTCATTCTGGAAAAGGCGGAAAGACTCTCAAGTCCCCTCTTCGTCTGAATCCAGTCTGACAACTTCATCAACGGAATCAAAGGAGCCTGCCTTTAAAAAAATAAAGGATCGCTTCAGAAGAGACACCCTTGATATTGGACTTCTTCTTAGGCGGCTTCCTATCATTAGGGTCTCGCCTGCCATCCTGCGCTTGTTTCCTCGCGGAAGGTTTTCCATCTTTAAAGAATACGTTGTCCATTTTGTGGTGCTTTTGATTGTTGGTAGTGTAGTAATAGCTAATTACGTAACAGCGGCTTCCGATCACGGAAGCATGCTTTATAAACTTTTTAGTGGTGGTTCTGAAGTTGAGGAAGGGCCGATTAATCTAAAAACACTTAAAGAAAAGACTGGTTTGTTGGCGGTTAATTCAATTCAGGCTCAAGCTTCTATCTCAGGAGGTATTAGTGAAAGTGATATCGAGTTTCAACTGTCTAATACTTTAGGTGGAAATGCGCTTATTACCACTGAAGAGCCATCAACTTCCACCACGTCAGATGAAAAGCGTACGAAAATCGTTGCTTACTCTGTTAAGGACGGTGATACCCCTTCTACGGTAGCCGCCCGTTTTGGCGTTAGCACAAAGACGGTGTTATGGGCTAACGGTATTCAAGACGGCGATGTCATTAAGCCTGGTGATATTTTGGTTGTTTTGCCGGTAACGGGTGTTTTGCATGAAGTGTCCAAGAACGAAACTATTGCCGGTATTGCAAAAAAATATGATGCCAACACTGAAGACATTTTGGCGCAAAATCATTTCAAAGATTCATCTGATTTAAGAGTTGGCGAGAAAATTATCGTGCCAGATGGTTATATTGCACCTACTCCAAAGCCAACTGTCATTGCAGAAGAACCTGAAGAAACTCCGGATACTTCTACCCCGCCACCTTCAAAGATAACAAAACCAATAAAAGAATTGGCGGGATTCATTTGGCCAACAACTTCAAAACGTCTATCTCAATATTACGGTTGGGGCCACACAGGAATTGATATTCCCAATAAAGCATTACCGCCGATTTTTGCTGCTAAGAGCGGAAAGGTCGCATTTAGCGGTTGGCTTGGTGGATACGGCCACTTGGTTATTATCGACCATGGTAATGGCATGAGAACCTATTATGCTCATTTGTCTGCGGCTTACGTAAAGACAGGTGCTGCCGTAACTCAAGGCCAAACTATCGGTAAAATGGGAAATACGGGGCGTTCGACCGGTCCTCATTTGCACTTCGAAGTTCGTAAAAACGGAAGAGCTGTGAATCCACTAAATTTCTTATAATTTAAAAAGCAACCTTGCGGTTGCATGAAAGGACTAATAAAGAGGTTCCTTAGGTTTAACCTTACCGGTACCAATATTCGCTCGTTAGCTTAATTGAGTAGCCGGTAAATTCCCGCTCATTCGTACTGCAGTTGGAAAAAGCGGTACTCAGGAACAGCAGGTTGCGCTCCTTTATGCGTCCCAACGGCGGAAAGGAGTGGGCTCTGTCCTATAACTCTCGCTTGTAAGCATGGTCGGAAGCGAGTTTGGGTTGATCCCTTTTTAGGGGGAATCACTATTGTTTTCTTCCTAAGGAACACGCTCCCCGTCGCGTACAAGCATCCTAGTAAAACGGATAAAAAATAGCAAGAGACTCATTGATAATTGATTACAAATAGGTTAAGCTATTTTCTGCTTGCGGGTATAGTTTAGTGGTTAAACGGCTCCCTTCCAAGGAGCAGTCGCGGGTCCGATTCCCGCTACCCGCTCATATAATCAAAGTAACCCTCAAGGGATTATTTTGATTATATTTAGAGTTGGGAATCGGAGGGTATTTGCAAAACGTAAACTGCTTTAGGAACGAGATTGTCATTTACATATTTGTTAAATTTATATGGTATTTCCAACCAAATTTCTTCAAATCAATCCAAAGAGATTCATTTTCTTCATGGACTTCAACTCCCTCTTTTCTGAGGAGTTCGGCTTGCAATTTTGTCGTTAAGACTTCATGAACGATAGAAATTCTCCCTTCTCTATTAATGACTCTCTGCCAAGGTATTTTTGATGCTGAATGCCTTAAAACCCACCCAACCATGCGAGCTCCTCGCGGGGATCCAATCATTGCTGCAATTTGACCGTATGTTGCAACTTTCCCCTTGGGAATTTTAGAGACTATTTCTTCAACTTTTTGGCTAAATATTTTTTCGATCGTTTTAGTTTAGCGCAAAAAGGGCGGAACAGTAGGAGCGGGGGTAACAGCTATCTTGGGTTGTCGCTTGGGAACCGAAATAAATTGGGAGTTTGTAAATTTCGAAATACCCCAAAAAATTAAAATCATGACAACAAAGACTCCGATACCAATCCCTATGGCTTTTAATAATGCGTTATCCATGAAGATATAATAACATTGTTTTTTAGATATTGAGCATTGTGATTGCAGCCAAAGCGAACGCTATTCCGAGAAATTGTGTTAAAGACAAGTGCTCATGGAAAAATATTAATCCAATTGCGACCGTAGCAATGGTGGCCAACAAAGACCAGAGAACACCGGTCACCGATAGCTGATTTTTCTGAAGCATAGCCGGGAGCCACAATAATGCTTCGATTGCGTAAATAATTGCGATGAGAACAACAAAAGTCCAGCTGGGGTTTAACGCCCATTTTTTCGACATATACTCTCCCACAGCGAAGACGATTGCCGACATGATAAGCCAGACTAAAGCTGGAACAGAATAAAAGATATTCACTTAATTAGTTTAGCAAAAAAGAGTTGTTTGAGCTTTATTTTGTTTAGCGAGGCCTTGTTTAATCAATCAAAAAGTGTTACTTTGTGCAGGATTCACGGGGTGTCGTATACCGGTAGTACGCATGCTTTGGGAGCATGTAGACTGGGTTCAATTCCCAGCACCCCGACTTTGAGAAGAAAGAAGGAATGAAAAGCCCTTCTTTTTTGTAATCTTATTATTAATGGGAATTGAAGGTTATTTATAAAACGCAAACTGCTTTGCGTTTTATAAATAACCAGGTTGCGAAGGAGCCTAATCGCTTCGAACAGAAGTGAGGCGATTTGGCGGGTAAGCAAAATTCCCAGCACCCCGACTTTGAGAAGAAAGAAGGAATGAAAAGGAAATTAATTTTACTTCACCTGCTCTTTTAATTTTTTACCTGCCCTGAATTTGGGAAGTTTAATTTCGGGTACCTGAATTTTCTCGTTTGGATTTCTTGGATTTACACCTGCTCTGGCGCTTCGTGTTCCGACATAAAACTGTCCGAAACCGGATAAGGCCACTTTTTCTCCAGCTTTCAACTTTTCCATGATGGCATCTAACGCCGCTAAAACAATTCTTTCAATGTCGGCTTTCGGATAAGCCAGCCCCTTTGCTAAGTGATCTACTAATTCGTCTCGGTTCATTGTCTAAAAAATTAATAATCTTTTATTCTCTGATACTAGTTTTTCGCTGGGTATTTAGTCAATTATTTCTCGTATTCTTTTGATGCTTGTAGCCTTTCCTTCTTGGTTAACGGTCAGATAAATCACATTCACCTCCCATGGTTTTTCTTCTTCGACTTCAAGTGGGACATTTAACTGTGTTTTAAATCTTTCTAAGACATTTGTTGGCCTTACTCCTAGAATAGAATTAAGGGCGCCGGTCATGCCAACGTCGGAAATATAAGCGGTTCCTTGGGGTAATATTTGTTCGTCAGCGGTTGGGATATGAGTGTGAGTGCCCCAAACAGCAGTAACTCGTCCATCTAAAAGAAAGCCCAATGCCTTTTTTTCTGACGTGGCTTCGGCATGGTTATCGACCAGTGTTATTAAAGGTTTGACTCTCGGAAGGCTCGTAAACCATTCTTCAGCTGCCATGAATGGATCGTCATAATTTTCCTTAAAAAAGACTCTACCGTTAACATTTAAAACTGCGATTGAGTAAATACCCTTCTCTATCAAAACACTTCCTTTACCGGGTAATGTTGGAGCAAAGTTTGCCGGCCTGATAACTTTTGGATTGTTCTGCAATATTTCCAAAGCCTGCTTAACGTCCCAAATGTGGTTGCCGCTTGTTATCACATCAACACCAGCGCCAAACATCTCCTTGGCGGTGTCATTTGTAATTCCTTTTCCGTGCGCCAGATTTTCTCCATTGATTACAATGAAATCAACTTCATTCTCTTTCTTAAACTTCTCCAAAAATAATTTTGCAGCTTCGCGTCCGCCCCTACCGACGATATCTCCAAAAACTAAAATATTCATAATTTTATCCCTTTAATTTTTTTAAAGCATGCTCCAAATCATGCGCCGATGGAATTTTAACCAGCCTTCCGTCGGTTGCTATCGAGATAGCACCTCTTTCTTCCGATACAACAATCGAAATTGAATCTCCGTTTTCACTTACACCTAAAGCAGCGCGATGTCTGGTTCCAAGACGACTTGGTGAAACTTCGGCCGCTAGGGGGAGTGTACACCCCGCTGCCGCGATAAACCCGTCGCGAATTATAACGGCACCATCATGTAAAGGCGAACCTGGCATGAAAATTGTTTCTAGTAACTCCGCTGTTATAACGGAATTTATTGCTACACCCGTATCGATTAGATCAGAAAGGCCGGTGTTTTGCTCTAGAACTATTAAAGCTCCGTGCTTTCGATTTTGCATGGATTCCACGGCTTCTACAATGGCGCGAATATCTTGATCTGAAAGTCCAGAGTAGGTTGTTTTCCAAAAAGGTCCTCTTCTGCCTAAACGCTCGAGTCCTCTTCTTAATTCAGGTTGAAACAAAAAAGGAACAGCAAACACTAAGAGAGCAAAAAAGACAGATAATACTAGATTCATTGTGGCCAAGTTAAATAAGCGCGCTACTACAATTCCCAAGCCAACAATTAGAAAACCCCATAGAATATTTGTTGCTCTCGTTCTGCGAAGAAAACGAAAGATAATGGTTAACAAAGTCGCCACTAATAGTATGTCTATTAGTGTGGTAATTCGAGCGCCTATGCCTGATGTTGTAAATGACAAAGGCTGAAGAATTCCCCCTTGTAGTAAATTTAGAACTCGTTCAAGCATCTATTACATTAGATTAATTAATCTTTCCTTAAATTGCGAATTCTGATTAAACAATTCGCCAGCCGTTTTCATCTTTAATTAGCGTTCCAGCAATCTCAAAGCCGGAAGCCAATTTATGTCCTCCGCCTCCGAACATTGCCGCAATTTTGGAAACGTCGATTTTCTTTTCAGGCTCGCTTCGCAAACTGCCTTTGAGTTTTCCCTGTTCGTATTCTGTTAAAAGGAGAGAAAACGCAGCTTCCGGGACTGAATTTAACAAATTTACAACTCCGGATAAATCATCAAGACTAGCTCCGCATTCCGCAAGATCCTTATAGGTAATAACGGAAATAGCCGCGCCTGTTTGGGGGTTTGTTTCGATTCTTTCCAAAGCCCTACCGATAATTTTCAGGGAACGCAACGATCGGCCGCCGAAGACTGATTGCATTATTCCGCGCAAATTACCGCCTTTTTCCATTAATTTGGCAGAAATCTTCAGCACGTGAGATGAAACATTTGCGTGCTGAAATGAACCGGTGTCCGTGACCACACCCGCCAAAAGACAAGTTGCAATGTCGCTGTTTATTTTATAGCCGAGTGTTGGGATGACTTCCGCTAAAATTTCACTAGTGGCTGCTGCTTCAGGCAAAACGATCACAACAGTTCCGATTCGATCGGAAGTTGCGTGATGATCAATTGCGACTACGGGAGTTTTTGTTTTATAAATTTCGGAGTTTCTGGTTCTTTTAAGTTCGCTATGATCAAGCGCTATAATCAAATCAAAGGAACTCAAATCCTGATTGACGCTTGTTGCTTTATCAAAGTCTGGAAGAAAAGATAGATACTCAGGAATTGGATCGGGAACATGCGAAACCACTTCTTTGTTATCCAATTTCAACGCAATTGAGAGGGCCAGAAGCGAACCGGCAGCGTCGCCATCTGGGCGTTCATGAGTTGTTATTAAAATTTTACGGGAATTATTAAGGAGAGCCTTAAAGTTTTCTGTTTCCTTTAAAACTGTTTGCAAGAACTCCGGGTGGTAAATTTTATTCATCTAAATCTTTGGTAATTTTCTCGATTTTTGCTGAATAAGAAAGTCCTTTATCAACCCGGAAGGAAACTCTTGGGGCGGGATGAGAGGCCACTAGTTCATTAACTTTCCCTTGAAGGTCATATAGATTTCTTTCCAATACCTTCAAAACCGCTTTTTCTTTTTCTTCTGGCAAGATGGATATCCAAACGATCGCTCTCCTAATGCCTCTTCCCTTATCAACGTCTACATGCGTGACAGTCACTAAAGTGTCCAAAGGAAACTCCACTTCCTTTGTAAAAAAATCACCCACTATTTCCCTCAAATAATGTGATAGTTGTTCTAATCTAGGCATAAAATTTTATTGCTGACTTTTCTGGCGCGAAGTCTCCAAACGTCGACGCTGTACCTCCTCATGATAAATCGCTAAGGTGTCCCCTTCTTTAATTCTTCCTTGACCTTCAAAGGTAATGCCGCACTCCTGACCGGCTTTTACTGAATCTGCTTCTGTCTTGTTTTGTTGTAACTCTGAGATTTTTCCTTTGAGAGCAACCTGTCCGTCGCGAATCACCTCAACCTTTTCCTTGTTCTTTGCGACTCCGGTGGTCACGCGGCCACCTATGATTTGTCTTCCTTTTGTTGAGAAGAAAACTTTAAGCACAGCAACTTTACCGAGGTCTTCTCTTACAACAACAGGTGGCAAAAGATCTTCTAATCTTTTTCTTACTTCTTCAGCCAATTCGTAAATAATATTGAAATTTTTCACGACGATTCCATTTTTCTCGGCCAATCTTCCTGCGGCAGGGGCAACCGCAACATTGAAACCAAGAATTACAGCCTTGGCTGCCTCAGCGGTCATGACGTCACTTTCAGTAATGTTTCCAACGTTTGCTCTTAATATTTCTGTAGTTACTTCATCGTTGCCCATTGCTTGAACTGTTTGTTTGATTGCTTGTAAGGAACCTTGCATGTCCGTTTTAAGAATCAAAGGCAAAACAAGTCCTTTCTTTTGTTCTTTAGGTTCTTCCTTAGTTTCCGTTGAGATTTTGGTTAACGCAGCAACGGGTTCCTTCTTTATAATTTGAGTCACTTTTCTTACTCTGGCGGCTTTTTCTCTGGCGTGAGTTCTTTCTTCAACTGCCTGCAAAATATCCCCAGCTTCCGGTAAGTCTTGAATACCAATAATTGTTACCGGCATTGAAGGTTCGGCTTCGCGTACCGCTTTTCCGTCGTAATTCAGGAGTCTTCTTACTCTGCCGGATGTATTGCCGACGACGAGATTGTCTCCTACATGTAATGTTCCCGTGTGGATGAGGACAGAAGCTAAAACACCGACTGAAGGATCTCTTCTTGATTCAATGACGGTTGCAAGGGCGGGGCGATCTGGGTTTGCTTTTGGCTGGCCGATTTCGGCTACAAGCAAAATGGTTTCAAGTAGAGAGTCTAAACCAGTTTTTTGGGTTGCTGAAACTGGAACAACAGGAACATCTCCACCGTAATCTTCCGGGACTAGGCCTATTTCTGAAATTTGCCTTTTTACTTTTTCAGAGTCAGCTTCGGGTTTATCCATTTTTGTAACAGCCACGATTATTGGGATTCCGGCATCTTTGGCATGCTTAACAGCTTCTTTGGTTTGCTCTTTTACCCCATCGTCAGCAGCGACAACTAAAATGCCGACATCGGCCAATGAAGCACCGCGTCTTCTCATAAACTCAAAAGCTTCATGTCCAGGTGTATCAATGAAAGTAACTAGTTTTCCCTTCTGTCTTGCTTGATAAGAAGAAATTTTTTGAGTTATTCCGCCAGCTTCCGTTGATGCGACATTAGTCTGTCTGATGGCATCTAATAAGGTTGTCTTTCCGTGGTCGACATGTCCCATGATAGTTACCACAGGAGGACGAGCAACTTGTTTTTGAGGATCTTCTTTTGTCAAAATTTCTTCTAACTTTTCTGGAGTCAAAACGTCTTCTTCTAGTTCAGTGACATCTTCTTGGGTCGCATATCCCAGATCGGAAGCAATAATAGCGGCAGTATCATAATCCAGCTCTTCATTAAGAGTAGCCATGACCCCGTTCTTTAACAGTTGTTTAATTATTTCGGCTGCGGGTAATTCCAGTTTTTCGGCCAGTACTCGAACAGAGACAATTGAGGGTAATTTGATGGTTTCTCTCTTTTTCGCCTCTCTTTTACGAACGTCTCTGATGACTCCTCTTAAACGGGCAGCATCTTTATCTGGAATACGCTTCACTCCTTCCGGAATTCTAATTCCGGCAATTTGCATAAAGCGATCAAGCTCTCGATCCCCTAGGGAAAGTTCTGCTTGAAAATCTTGTAATTTAATACCCATAAGGAAACATCATAACTTAAATAAGACTGTTATTCAAGTGTAACCGATATGCCTTTTTATTTCTAAGTTTTGTTCTATTGAAGCTTCAAGCGCCCTTTAAAAGAAGCGCATTTTTAAGAACTCTTTCCTCTTCTTCAGACAAATTATGCATAGCTTGTCCATTCTTTACCCCCTTTGCGTAGACTCGGTTGGAATCGCGATTGTGGAGCGAACTTATGACAACTCCAGAATTGAAGGCATCAAGTAAAACTATTGTAAAACTTTGGTTGCCACCAACCCCGGGGAAAGGGTTATAACGCTCAAAAGCTACCTTTCGGACGGAAGTTTGAATAGCCTTATGGAGATATTCGGAGGCTTTAACCAGATCCCTCAAGTCCTCTTCAATTTTGCCTATAGAATCAGCATGCTCAATCAAAACGTGCTCCAGATCCACGCCCTCTTTGCCGGACATAAAACTAGCCAAGCGCTGATCTTGCTTTCTTAATTTAAAGAATAAAAGGATTGAGATGATAAACGAAATTAAAGCGACGCTAAGAGTCACTAGAAAGATAATGTCTATGCTCATAGTTAAAGCATAACAGGGTTTTAAATTAAGTGAATCCCTTGTTTAAGTATTAAATATTTCTTTAGTACCAACGGCTCTTAAGTTAATCTGTTCGAATTCGATCGGCTGGATTGAAACTAGATGGATTCTTTCGAAAACTTTTTCAACTTCTGTGAATGATATTTTTGTTAGACGACCTCTCGCAAGTGTTACGTGCGCTTTGGGCAGGTCTCTGTCTCTAGCGAGCGGAGAAAAAGGAGCTGTTAGCAATTTTTTTGTTAATTCTTCAGAAATATTATTTTGTTTAGTCCACTCAAAAATATTTTTGTGAATGTTTGTCAAGGTTTGTTTTGTAAAATCATTTGTACTTAAACGAAGAACTGCGGCAAAGTTGCTATGGTTGGTATTAAAGACATCGTATTTAATTGGACTGCCGTCACTTGGCTTGTTGTTTATATTGACGCCTTTTAAGAAGTTAAATAAATTCTCTCTGGTTATTTTTATACTTACCCCCACTCTTTTAAATGCGTTCGTCCAGTCTTTCGCTGATCCTAGAAATATTTCGGTTCTATGCAAATCATCTTTTGAGGAAAGTCGAGGATCAATTCCAGTAGAAATCAGAGTCTTATAAATTTCTTTTTGATGCATCAAAAGCAGCGCTCTACTTTCTTCTGTAGGTTCGGCTCTTAAATAAAGTTTCATTTGGTCTTCCTTGGTTTCTTTTTCATGCATATTATAAAGGTAGACAGGAAGTGATTTTTCGGCTAGGATTTGTCGATCAGAGCGGCATTTAAGGAGAGGTCGCATAGTGGTCTAGTGCGGCGGTCTTGCCCGCCATCGGGCGGGTCCGCCTGAAGGCGGAAAAACCTCTATAATTAGGTCATGCCCTGCACTTATGTTCTTTATAGCAATGTAACTAATAAGTTTTATGTTGGGTCCAGTAGAAAACATGATCCATCTTCAAGATTGAAGAGCCATAATTCTGGAAAAACAAGATCGACAAAATTCGGAAAACCATGGAAAGTCGTATTTTGGGAAAGTTGGGGTAGTTATACTGATGCAAGAAAGAAAGAGAACTTTCTTAAAACCGGACAAGGCAGAAAGTTTATTGGAGAGAAACTGCTTCAAAACAAAGCGGAGAGGTCGCATAGTGGTCTAGTGCGGCGGTCTTGAAAACCGCTAGGGGCTAATACCCCTCGTGAGTTCGAATCTCACCCTCTCCGCTTTGTTTTGAAAGGTCTTGCCCGCCATCGGGCGGGTCCGCCTGTCTCACCCTCTCCGCAGTAATAAAAAAGATGTCCTAGGTGGACATCTTTTTTATTACTGCTCAGTTGTTAGATTCGAAGGGAAAAATGAACGAGAAAGTCTTCTCGTTTATTTTTCCCTGTGCTCCGTAATACTTGAAAGAAGATATACTTTCTCGCCGATGTTCGTAGCAAATTTAGCTGGAAAGTGTTTCTCGCCGACGCACCCTCGCTGTCTTCAAATATTGACAACAATCTTAAATTATAGTATAGTCCTCTCTTCTTTTGATAACCAAGCCAAACCTTTTTCCGAAAGGAATCCCTTCTCATGACTACGGCCAATCCTCTGGATACTTTGCGAGATGCGATCGTTGCCAATGGAGGCAAGCCGGAAGATCTCGAGATTGTCACAAAACTCGGTGTCGCGAATGCTCTTGCAAGGATCGTCAGGTATTACATCGCTTTGTTGGGTGACGTGTATATTGTCACTGTCGACTACAATCTACCTCCGGAAAAAATGATTGCTGAATGTGTTTGCGACTATGTTAATCCGAACATTACACCGGCAAACTTTTCGATCACCGGTGAAGGCCAAAGCAATGAAGAAATCTTTCTGCTCCACTTCGATTGTGATATGAGCAGTGCAGCAGCGATCAAGGAAATGCACGAACTCGGTCTTGAGCCCGCGCGGCTAGAACACGCTCTCGCTTTCGAGAAGAAATTTCCCGATAAGCAGAGAGAATTTTCAATCATCTTCCTTGGATCTCATGGCTTAATCAATGGCTATTTGGATGTTCCGTGTCTTCGCAAGGGTGGTTCTAAACGCGGTCTCAATCTTCGTGATTTTTATTGTTACTGGGACCGCTACCACCGTTTCGCCGCGGTCCGTAAGAAAGAACCAGGACAACAGCCCCTTGATTCTCAAAAGGTTGCCACCACTTCTGGTGAAGCTTCGCTTGCAAGCGGTGACTCAATGGCTGAAGCCCCGAAGTGATCTTACTGACATAGTTCCTTGTTCCCACTCCCTGAGAGCGATACTCATGGGAGTTTTTTAATACGAAAAAAGAAATAATTACCAAAAGTTAAATATATAGTTATATTGTAATTATGAAGAAAATAGTATTAATTGTTGCCGCAATCGCAATTGTCACGGCTATATTCCTGTATTTAAGGGTCTACAAAAATGCCAGAACTTATTACGAAGCAACTGCTGAAATAAATCCTGCGTCCTTGTCTCAAATCAAGACTAAATTAGAAAATGCTGGTTGTTCCCTTGTAAAGAAGGAACCCGCGAAGGTTGGCACTTGCTCGTACCGAGAAGAGTTTGTCGCTAAACTCAACGGAAACGGGCTTGTTATCTACCCAAAGGGTATGGGTTTCGGTCCTGTTTATTTTTATTTAACTGAAAATAAAATTTTAAATTATAAAGATATTCCGGGAAGTCCAAACAAAGAAAGATATAAAGAAGAGGTAGAAAAAGAAATTGAAGGTGTTGGTAATGCAGTACAAATTAAAGAAGAAACATGGGAATTTAATAAAATTAAATATCCTTGGACCACGGTTTATTGAAGGTAATTGCTTGACATTAATAATAATGAAATGTAATATTCGCATTCGGTTTTTTCATGTTTTTGTGAGTTCTTTTTCTTTGGAGAAAAGCGATGTCTAAGGCAAAAGCAAATTTGATGAAAAGGATGGTTTCTTGGAGGGAATTTGTTAAAGAAGAACCTCATCTAACTTTTGGCGATCTAAGGGAAGGAGAAACTTTTATTGCTTTTCCATCGCCGGGTGACAACTCGGGTCATGGAGGATTCTTAAAGGGTACTTATCTTTTCAGGAAACAGTCAGGTTTGCAGTCTAACTGCAGCAGAGTTTGCGACAATACTCTCTGTAGTAATCCTGACGAGATGCCAGTTATAAAGATTATTTGAAAAATCCCAGCAAAACTGGGTTTTTTGATTGATTAATTATATTAAAAGAAGTATATAAACAGTATCTTATTTAAATATAATTTTAGATATTGTGACCGATGAACCAATAAAATCGACGGGCTGCTGTGAACCTTTTAACCCGGAACCATGGCAAGGAAAAGAAATAGTTTGGCAGGATAAACTTTTCGTAAAAGACCGCATAACAAGTTTTCTTCACATTCCTTTAAATATGGGAAGCAAAATTGTTAAAAACATGGAATTAATTGAAAAAGCACAAGCGAAATCTCCTTATCAATTAATGCTGAATGATGAGTCGCTTTGGGGTTCGGATATTTATATCGATGTCGCAAAAGAAGTTCCGGGAGCACAAATGGCAAAACTTTCAGGAACATTCCTTACGAAAGTTTTTGAGGGTCCTTATAGCAATGCTGGAATTTGGGCAAAAGAAATGAAGGAGTATGTGGAAGGAAAAGGGAAAGAATTAAAGAAACTTTATTTCTCGTATACTACCTGTCCCAAGTGCGCAAAGGCTTACGGAAAGAATTATGTCGTTTTGTTCGCTCAAATTTAAATCATTTTAAATCTATGGATACAACTCAAAATCAAGAATGTTGCCCTCCTTTTGATCCAGTTCCCTGGGACGGAAAAACGCATATCTGGCAAGACAAGCTTTTCATAAAAGACACCATTCCTCAGTTATTCCACATGCCACTTCCCTCTATGGTGGGAAAAGTCATAACGCGACTTTGGGATGTCGCAAAAAATTGTGGTGCTGCTCCAGAAATGAAAGATTTCTTGGTTCTAACTTATGACCCATCTCCTTGGAAGAGCGAGTTTTTTATGGCTGTCACAAAAGAAGTCCCCGGCACTGATAACGTTAAAATGTCCGGGACTTTTGTAAGCAAGGTTTTTGACGGGCCTTATAATCATGTTCCTAAATGGATTAAAGAAATGGATGAATATTTGTCCCAGCAAAACAAAAAAGCAAAAAAATATTTTTTCTATTTCACATCCTGTCCAAAGTGTGCAAAGAAATACGGTCATAATTACGTCGTTACTTTTGCTTTAGTTTAAAACCCAGAGGTGTTTGGTTTAAAGTTAATTATTGATTAATTTAATAAGAAATTGTATACAAGCGTCATGAGATACAAGACGCCAAAAGAGTTAATTGAGTCGCTTCTTAAAGAAGCAGATATAAAAATAGATGGTAATCGACCTTGGGATATTAAAGTTCACAATGAAGATCTTTATCGGAGGGTAGCCGCGTCAGGCAATCTGGGTTTTGGAGAAGCTTACATGGATGGCTGGTGGGATTGTGATCAAGTTGATGAACTAATTTATCGAATAATTAAACATGATTTGCCCGGAAAAGCTTGGCACGGAATAAGCTTTTCTCTTATTTTTCATGTTCTTACTCACTGGAAACCGGCCGGACATAAAAATAAAGCATTTGAAATCGGAGAGCATCATTATAACTTAGGAAATGATTTGTTTAAGCTAATGCTGGATAAGCGCATGGTTTATACCTGCGGTTATTGGAAGAACGTCAATAATTTGGATGAAGCTCAAGATGCAAAGTTGGATTTGGTTTGCAGAAAGATTGGTTTGAAACCAGGAATGAAAGTGTTGGATATTGGTGGCGGCTGGGGTAGTTTCGCGAAATTCGCGGCAGAGAAATACGGGGCTCATGTTGTTAATATCAGTGTTTCTAAAGAACAGGTTGATCTGGCTAACGAACTTTGCAAAGGATTAACGGTTGAAAATCGATTACAGGATTATCGAGACGTAAATGAAAAATTTGATGCCATTGTTTCCTTGGGAATGTTTGAACATGTCGGACATCAATATTATGAAATTTATTTCGACATTGTTTCTCGTTGTCTAAAAGACGATGGTTTATTTTTACTTCACACGATTGGTAGTAATAAGTCTGGAGGAATTCCTGATCCCTGGATTGGCAAATATATATTCCCTAACTCCGCTCTTCCCTCTGCCGCTTTGATTACCGATGCAGTTGAAGGAAAATTTGTAATTGAGGATTGGCACAATTTTGGTCCGGACTATGACAAGACTTTAATGGCGTGGCACGAAAATTTTGAAAAATATTGGCCTGAATTAGAAAAGAATTATGGCGAGCGTTTTTATCGGATGTGGCGTTATTTCCTGCTTTCGTGCGCTGGTGGTTTCCGGGCGAGAAGTATTCAGCTTTACCAAATTGTTTTATCCAAATCAGGTGTTCCTGGCGGATACCAATCAGTAAGGTAAAATTTTCACTTCCCATGAAAGTAATTTCATCTTCAACAACCCCCTCTGGCTCCCCCTTTATTAAGGGGGAGAAATAAAAGGTCTCCTCCCTTTTTCAAAGGGAGGTTAGGTGGGGTGCTTATGCAACTAAATTAATAAGTAGATTAAAAAACCGCGAAGGGTAATCGCGGTAGATAGGCAAAGTTAAATTGCTTCGTAGGAATACGTAAGAGCACTTTGCTGTAAGGTGCTTAGGACAGCCTCGATAGCCGGTCCTTCTTGCCGTTCATGATTAAAACCAAATGAACGGTGGATGGCGCGAGACACAAATTGGACGGCTGTGTCTATCGACGCGGGAAAATTCTCTCCTCTCATTAAGCAGCCAAGCAGGACACTGGCGAAGGTGTCCCCTGTTCCTGAATAATGGACGGGGATGTACTTGTTTTTCACTCGCCAAAAGCGGTTGTCTTGAGCGTCGAACCCAACTACGGAAAACTCGCCGCCTTCATTTACGGGTACGCTCGTCGTAACTATATAGCGGGGTCCAGAAACCGATAGGCTTCTCATCGCATTCTTTACTGCTTCGAGTCTTCCAAATTGATTTCGGTCGCAACGGCCTTCCGTTAGAAAAGCAAGCTCGGTTAGATTCGGAGTGATAACAGTTGCTTTTGCTATCAAACCCTTCATTCCTTCAATCATTTCTTCATTCATTGTCTTATAGAGGCTGCCGTCATCCCCCATTACGGGGTCAACCAAAACAATCTGGTTGTCGCAAGGGAAAACATCTATAAAACGGGAGACGATATTAATTTGCTTGGCCGATCCAAGAAATCCGCTGTATATGGCATCAAATTTAATGCGCATCCATTCCCAATGTTCAATAATTCCCTCCATTTCATTGGTAAGGTCTAGAAAGGTGAAGTTGGAGAATCCTGTATGAGCCGAAAGAACCGCAGTGGGAAGCGGGCAAACTTGAATGCCCATTGAAGAAAGCGTGGGAATGACAACAGTCAAAGACGCCTTTCCAAAGCCGGAAATGTCATGAATGGCGGCAACTCTTTGAATCATGTTAGCCATTGGATGGCTCCTTTTGTTGAATGTGCTGACAAATTTAGCCGAAAGAAAAATTTAACATTAATTAATAATTTAAATCAAGATAATATGAAATAGCAGGAAATAGTGTGTTAACATAAAAGCAATAAGTATTAATTAAAAAAATATGAAAAAAGTTTTTGTTCCAGGGTTGGTTTCAGGAGTAGCCATGCTGGTCGTTTGGTTTTTGTTGAATCCAATCTTTAACGTCGTATTCCCTTCGCTCAAAGGAGAATACATAAATTCTGACTTGTTCCGTCCTTGGTCGGATCCGTTGATGCTTCTTATTTTTATTCACCCAATCATATTGGGCTTCTTACTTGCTTGGACCTGGAACAAAGTTAAACCCGTTGTCGGCGGCTTTGGAATCAATAAAGGTTTAAGGTTCGGATTTTCATATTGGGTGATCACTTCCATTCCCGGGATGTTTATAAGTTACAGCACTTTCCCTGTCTCTTTCTCTATGATCCTGTCTTGGACTATCAGCGGATTAATCCAGGCATTAGTTGCTGGAGCTATTTTTACAAGGTTGAATAAATAAAAGCTCTAAATATCCAGCGTGCGTGAACATCAGAAATTTTTCAGAAATGGATATCTGTTCTAATAAATGTGTTGGAATGCTTGTCTGGAAAGACAAGCATTTACTTTTAATTGAAAGGAAAAAATTTCCTTTTGGATTTGCTCCCCCGGCGGGTCATGTTGATGACGGTGAAGATTTCAAAAAGGCAGCTATTAGAGAGCTTTGGGAAGAAGTTGGATTAAAAGCCAAGTCAATTCGGTTGATCATTGAAGGCCGAAAAGAAAATAAATGCCGTCGAGAAAATGGCAATTGGCATTATTGGAAAATATATAAAGTTGTTGCGGATGGGGTTTTAAAAGGAAATGAGGAAGAAACCAAAAAATCAGGCTTTTTAAATAAAGAAGAAGTTGAAAAATTAATGCAAAAAACGGAAAAGTATTTTAATGGAGAAATCTCTGAAGAAGAATGGGAGAAATTGCCAGGGCTTGAAACTGCGTGGTATGAGTGGTTTAAAGAATTAAGACTATGGCAGTAATCATCAAGAAAATTCAACCTCCCTATTTTGATGCAGTGACTTCAGGGAAGAAAAAGTTCGAATTAAGATTAAGCGATTTCGAAATTAATGAAGGTGATGTTTTGGTTTTGGAAGAATGGGATCCAAAGACTAAAGAATATACGGGAAGAAAGGTTGAAAAGAAAGTTACTTACGTAGCAAAATTTAAGCTTGATAATCTTTTTTGGCCTAAGGAAGAAATAGAGGAAAAAGGGATTCAAATAATATCACTGGAATAAATGAAAAAGGAGAAGGGGTTACCTTCTCCGTCAGGCTGTGGCCTCATTGAAGCGCGAGTTCGGCCAGCTTCAGTGCATCTTCCCTGGTCAATGCTCGAGCACAGAATCGCTGCTGATGACAGAAGACTGCATGCGTAATTCCGGTGGTCTTCTGAAGAGCTTCATTTTCCTTGCCAGCCCACGCTTCAGGCAGGAGCTTTCGGTACTCGTTGTCTTGGCCGTAGACGCATTCGATCATCCAGCCAGCCATTCCGCGTGCTGGCGAAATGACAAATAGGACAATGTGCCATCCCTTCTTGACCTTATCTTTCCAGGGACAATAACAAGGAAGTTCCATGATTCGGCCTTTTTCGTGAAACACGGCTTTCTTGAACACCTCTTCCAACTTTTCTACGGCTTGAGCTCGCAGTAGTTCTCTCTTGAGGTATTCGATCACGATCTGAAGCACCTTGTTGAACTGACCGTCGAAGTCCGGTTCCTCGGTCCAATCTGGGCAGAAGGCTTGGACCAGGTTCGCCAAAGTACATGGTCCCGGGATTTCAAGGTCACTGTGATGTCTGAGTTGGGTGTAGATGGTCTGGCGATTGTCGTGGGCATCGATCGTCTGAATGATGCGATCGATTCGCTCAAATACACTTCTTGGGAATGCATTCCCAAAGTGCTTCCATACTAGGCCGGCAGCAGCGTAGCTCACACCATTTTTTCGAGCTTCGGTGCCCCCTTGATGATGATCAAAGTGTCCCTGCACGGGATCGTATTTTCTCCCCACGTCTACACAGTAGTGACACGTCCTCAAGATATTTGATTCGCTTGTCCTGATTACCTTGATCTTGCGATCAGGAAATAGGACATAGAAAAGTGCGACCGCAAACACGTCGTCCGCGTGGAAAGCACCTCCATGAGTTCCAACACGGATGGTTTGAGATTCATTTGTTCCTTCGCTCACGGTTAGGCTCCTTTAACTATGGGTTAAACGTACAAAACAAACAATTATAGACTGAAAAATTGTATTTGTCAAGGTACTTCTCAATCACAAATCACGGGATGACAAAATACAAAACAAGCTATAATAAATTAATGAAAATTACTATTTGTGGCAGTATAGCTTTCTTTGAAGAAATGCTTGATGCCAAAGCGAAACTGGAGGCTCTTGGACACGAGGTTAAGTTACCGCCAACAGAAGTGCCGGATGAAAACGGAAATATGATTCCAGTGGCGAAATATTACGAACTTCGAAAAACAGTAACAGATGAAAAAAGCTGGATTTGGGACAAAAAGAAACAAGCAATGCTTAATCATTTTGAGAAGGAGGTTTGGGCTGATGCTGTATTGATTATGAACTGCGATAAAAAAGGAATCCCTGGATATATTGGCGCAAATACTTTAATAGAAATGGGCATGGCTTTGTATCTCAAAAAACCGATTTACATGATTAATCCCATTCCCGAAATTTCTTACAAGGAAGAAATTTTAGGAATGAAACCAATAGTAATAGGTCAGAATTTTGAAGTGATAGGATCCGAACGTCTTTGCGAGAGCTTTGGCTCGAAGCAAACCCATCAAAAAACAGAAGAGATTGCTTCGCATCGCGAATCTGAAACAATTCGCGGTAGCTCGCAAAGACTTAAGGTTGTTGTTGCTTCCAAGAACCCTGTAAAAATAGCCGCAGCCGTAAAAGGTTTTAAGGAAATGTTTTCTAACTGCCTTATTGAGGTATCAGGAATCTCTGTTCCTTCCGGTGTCCCTGACCAGCCCATGAGCAGTGATGAAGCTTTGGCTGGCGCGTTTAATCGAGCCAACAATGCTTCGCTCGCGGAGACCAATGCTGATTACTGGGTTGGACTTGAAGGCGGAGTCGAAGAGACTGGCGGAGAAATGCAATCTTTCGCTTGGATAGTTGTTAAAGACAGGAAAGGAAATTATGGAAAAGGAAAGACAGGAGTTTTCGTGTTGCCTCCTAAAATTCGTGAATTAATTAAGCAAGGCCTTGAATTGGGACAAGCCGATGATGTTGTTTTTGGAAAAACAAACTCAAAACAAGAAAATGGCGCCGTTGGCCTCCTGACAGATGATGCAATTGATCGGGCAAGCTTTTACACGCAAGCCGTTATTTTCGCTCTCATTCCATTTAGAAATCAGCAACTTTATGAGTCTGAAAAAGTTCGGGCTGCAAAAGAGTTTGTAATTTGACAAAAACTCATGGACACTGAAAATGAGAAAACAATGAATAAATTCCTGATTTTCTTAAATATCGTCTTGGGACTTGTTTTGCTTTTTTCAGTTGCATTCTTTCTGGGGAATATCTATCTCGCATCAACGATTAATGGGGGAAGTTGGGAAAACACTTTGACTGTAAATACTACGCCTGTTCCCTCTGTAACTCCCTTAAAAAGACCAACGTACTCCCCGGCTTCTGTTGTTTCTCCAACGCCGGAAGTTTTGTCTCCTTCAGTTGAAAACAGTGTAAAGTGCACAAACTGCGAAGGCTCAACTAATGTCGTTGTTTCCATTAAACCAGCGGAAGTGAAAGAAGCTGGAACCGTGACAGTCGATTATCAGTATTCCCCGGCTCCCTTCACGGTAAACAATGGAAATGAAACGGAACCTAATGAATTAGTTTTACAAATTCTGAAGAGACAGGAATTGGGGCATCTTTCATATAATGTCGAAATACCAGGAGTAATGTATTCCATTGGTGGAACTGAAGTTTCTCCTAACATTTACAAACTTGAACCTCAAGATATTTCTTTAACACGGAATTATGTAGTAAAAGATGAATTCTCAATTCTTTATCCCGTGTTGTCTGAAAAGCAGTTTAAGTTTATTAGGAGCAAGCAGGATTACAGATTTGTTTATGGGCTGATAAAAGGAGTTGTTGAGCACGAGCAAAAGCACTACAAGACGATGAAATCTTACGTTTCAGAGGTCACTTCCATTCTTAATAAACCCTTGTCAGAAACACAAATAATAAAAGCAACAGACAAGAATGCATTTAGAAATGTAGCTGCTAACATTATTTCTTCTGAAGTATCTAAAAGATTGCAAGTGGCAAGAACTAATCACGAAGAATTACAAAACAATATTGATGCCCCAAGGCCAAGTATTACCTTTAGATTTGAAAATGAAGTCGACGGAGAAGTTCCTCCTGAAATAACAGCGCAGTTTTTGGGTGAAGGAAAATTTGTTTTCCAGCTTCCTGCTGGAGAAATTCCAAGACCGCCGAAGCCGCAAATTAATTAAGTTTTCTATATTGGTTTAAATAAAATTTATACATCGCTCCAATATTGCTTGGAGTCTTTGTTGTTATTTGATACTCAGAAAAATGCGATTCATTTAGTTTTATAGGTTGCTTTTCGACCTTGATTAAGTAACCGGTTGAAAGATCTTGTCTGTCTTGTTCTGTTTTAAATTTACCGACGAATTGGCCAATGAATACGCGGTTTTGAGAATTAATTCTTAAACCTAGTTCTTGTTTTGCGATTCTTTTCAGGGTGTTGTCGATACTTTCTGTTTTTAACATTCGTAAACCGGGTAATGCCCACTGGTTTTTATAGGGGGCGATTTTCCTTTTAACTAATATTATTCCTCTTTTTTCATATTCGATCACCAAATCGAAAGTGGGGATAACAGAATACTTTAAAATGTTTTCAAAAACATCACGTGGCGCCAATAGACTTTGTTTCATATTGGTTTTGTAACACTTAAATATTGTTAGGGAAAGTTTTTCAAATAAAAAAACGGCATTTCTGCCGTTTTTTTTGAATAAGCACTTGGTTCTGAGCACCGACCTACTCTGGCCATAACATGATGTTGTGGCTACCATCGGCGCTGAAGGGCTTAACTGCCGAGTTCGGGATGGGATCGGGAGTGACCCCTTCGCTACTGGCACTCAGAGCTAAGTGCTTATTCCTTCAACTTATAAATATATACTGCAAGCCATGATGAAATATACGCAAACGGACTAATTAGTATGGATCGGCTCAACTCCTTACGGAGCTTTCACCTTCCACCTATCAACGTTGTCATCTCCAACGAGTCCATGAGTGATAATCTTGAGGTGGGCTTCACGCTTAGATGCTTTCAGCGTTTATCTCCGGCCGAACGTTGCTACCCGGCGATACCCTTGGAAGGATAACCGGTACACAAGAGGTTCGTCCCCTACGGTCCTCTCGTACTAATAGGGACTTCTCTCATCACTCCACGCCTGTGGCAGATAGAGTCCGAACTGTCTCACGACGTTCTGAACCCAGCTCACGTGCCGCTTTAGTTGGCGAACAGCCAAACCCTTGGGACCTTCTTCAGCCCCAGGATGCGACGAGCCGACATCGCTGTCGGAATTCCCTTCCTGTCACCAGGAAGTTTAGACTATGCATTCTTCTCATCCTACGTTTTAGGTTAAAGATAATAACCATGACGTTATTTTTATTAGATGAGAGCCGACGTGTTGTTCCTTGTCTTAAGGAACCTTCCCTTTCGGGTCAGTCGTTACGGGGTCAAATCGAAGTTAAAAGAAAGAGCGAAACTGACGTTTCGCGAAAGAACAAATCGGAAGGAGTGACAGGATTGGGTACCTGCATTGTTCGAGCGGTTGCCGATCTAAATCTGCAGTAGTTTAGGGATTAAGGGTCCCTGCTTATTGCAAACTGACGTTCACTCTAACACTGCTCCTTGTACTTCGGAGTCAGAGAGCACGAATTCGCGCTGCGGATGTTGCCATCCCTATGAGGCAACGAACTCGTTTTTTGCTCTTCACACTCCTCCGAAATGATTTCCTTCTTTCAACTTCGATCGACTTCCCACGGCGTTGACTGTTTTAATTAAAAATAAATTCAATAAAAACAGTTATTCACCGTTATGAGTCGGTTTTTCTTGTTGAGCCAAGACAAATTGACCGTAGAATCGCTTCTACTGCACCCCAATGTGTTAAGGTGCCAAACTTCGCCGTCGCTGTGGACGCTTGGGCGAAATCAGCCTGTTATCCCCAGGGTAACTTTTATCCGTTGGTCTTCCGCCCTTCTACGAGGAACGGTCGGTTCACTAGAACCCACTTTCGTGTCTGCGCGGCATGTACGCCTTGCAGTCAGGCTGGCATGTGCTCTTGCACTCTATGCGCGATTTCCATCCGCGCTGAGCCAACCTTCGTACGCCTCCGTTACTTTTTGGGAGGCATCCGCCCCAGATAAACTACCTGCTTGCCACTGTTCCTTTGGTGGATTCACACCAGGAGGTTAGATTATCAACCGATACAGGGTGGTATTCCACTGTCGACTCCGCACTCCCCAGAGGGAATGTTTCGAAGTCTCCCACCTATTCTCGGCAGCACCAATCGATAATCAATAGCACGCTGTAGTAAAGCTCCATGGGGTCTTTTCGTCTTGCCACAGGTAAACGGCATCTTCACCGCTAGTGCGATTTCACCGGGTCCCTCGCCGAGACAGTTGCTCAATCGTTATGCCATTCGTGCGGGACACAACTTACGTGCCAAGGAATTTCGCTACCATAGGACGATTATAGTTATCGCCGGCGTTCATCTGGGCTACGCCACTCAGCTACCAACCGAGCGGGTTCACGACCAGACACTGGCCAGGCATCAGCCCCTATACATCCCCTTACGGGTTCGCAGGGACCTGTGTTTTTGGTAAACAGTCGTTAAGCATCTTTCGCTGCGGCCTATTTCAAATGTTGATGTTATTCAACACCTTACTTTAGGCAGGCCTTCTACCGAAGGTACGACCACTGTATTGCCTAGTTCCTTAGCGAGGGTTCTCCCGTTCATCTTGCTGCATTACGCAGCTGTCCACCTGTGTTGGTTTGTGGTACGGATTCCGTAAAATTAACGTAACGAAGTTTTTCTAGCCAATACGGCCCGCCAGCCTCCTCGCACCCGAAGGATTGAGGGTTGATCATATTCGACGTTGCCTAAAATCGGCGGCACTCCGGATTTTCCTGAAGCGCCCGTCTACGTATGCCCACACGAACATTCCATAGCTCGTGCTGGTTTCCGCGTTGTGTTCTCCATACAATTTTACAGAAGTGCAGGAATATTAACCTGCTGTCCATCGACTACGCTCTTCAGCCTCGCCTTAGGACCGACTTACCCTGGGATGACTGCCATTGCCCAGGAAACCTTGGACTTTCGATGAGACTGGTTTTCACAGTCTGTGAGGTTACTCATGCCAGCATTCTCTCTTCCACCTGCTCCAGAGCGTTTTGCAACTGCTCCTTCATGGCAAATCCGGGATTTAACCGGAATAGTGGAATGCTCTCCTACCAATCAAATGGCAGTGCCATTTGAGTCCGTGCCTTCGGTGACGGTTTAGCCCCGTTATATTTTCGGTGCAGAAAACCTCGACGCGTGCGCTGTTACGCGATCTTTAAATGGTGGCTGCTTCTAAGCCAACATCCGCGCTGTCTGTGGTTTTCAACTTCCTTCGCCACTGAACTCGTACTTAGGGACCTTAGGCAACGATCATGGGCTGTTTCCCTTTTGAGCATGGAGCTTAGCCCCCATGTTCTGACTCCTGGAGTCTCCCGCCGGGTATTCGGAGTTTGATTGGAGCCGCCGTCTTGCGACGGACGGTTCCATTCAGTGCTCTACCCCCCGGGGTACGCTCCAAGGCTAGTTCGAAGACTATTTCGGAGAGAACCAGCTATTTCCAAACTCGATTAGCTTTTCACTCCTACCCACAACTCATCCGACAGTATTGCACGGCTGACCGGTTCGGGCCTTCACGCGCCTTTCGGCAACGCTTCGCCCTGGTCATGGGTAGCTCGTCTGGTTTCGGGTCTTTATGCAGTCAATCATTAACGCGCTATTAACACTCGCTTTCGCTACGGCTCCGGAGCGAAACGCTCCTTAACCTAGGACTGACTACAGTAAACTCGCTGGCTCGTTCTGCAAAAAGCACGCCGTAACTCGGTGATCAGAGGAAGAAAGAGGGGACTTTTCTCTCGACAGTCCCCAGTGAAGAAACTCAAACTAGATCGTTTAGATTTACCCTTCTAGGAGGGTGATCTTCTGTTCTGTTAGATTTTCTTCGCATGAACTTTGGGTGGATTAGGTCTTCGCATATCAAGTGCACACCGAAAAACACTATCAGTGCACCAATTATCCAAGTTAGGATTTTACCACCCATCAGATAGATGATCATAGCGACAAAAAATATCGCTAATGCAGTCAGACTGATGATTAGTTTTTTCATGCATGGACTCCACAGGTGTTCCTTCTTCCTCCGATCACTCGGGCTCCGACCCTTTGTAGGCATTGTGGTTTCAGATCTATTTCAAAGCCCTCACCGGGCTACTTTTCACCTTTCCCTCACGGTACTTGTTCGCTATCGGTGAACAGACGTATTTCGCCTTGCGAGTTTCTCGCGCTGCTTCCGTAAAGAAGCAACATGAGAATCGGTTGTAGTGCTCGCTGTTTCCAACAAAATTTCACCGGTTTTGTTGTACTCACGACTTGGACAGCGATGGTCAACTTGTCTTTGCTTACGGGGCTGTTACCCTCTTTGGCAGCGCTTTCCAGCGCTTTCTGCTCGACGGTTGTCATCAGTCGCCGGGGTCCGTGTAGACCCCACGTCCATATCGTTCAACACCCACAGTGCAACGGTACACGCCTTGACACACTGTAAGTTTGGGCTGTTCCCTTTTCGCTCGCCACTACTCAGGGAATGGTCATCATCATCTTTTATTCCGGCGTCGACCTGGCCCGTATTGCTACGCAAAAGCGTTGCAGGCGGGCTTCACGCACCGAAATAAAAGAGATGTGGTATTTTTTCCTTTTCCTCGGGCTACTAAGATGTTTCAGTTCGCCCAGTATCACTTCTCATATACCTTGCAGTATATGGATTATACGACATGACTCGTATAGGGTTACCCCATTCGGAAATTCTTGGATCAAAGGTTGCTCAGCACCTCCCCAAGACGTTTCGCCGCTAGCCGCGTCCTTCTTCGTCGTCTGTTCCCAAGGCATCCACCACACGCCCTTCTGGCGTATATAATTATGGCTCGCAGTATATATCCACGAACTTTTTTAAGTTCACGAACGAAAATACTGACCTCTTAGTGCTTTTTGTTAGGAATATCGGTTTATTTCTAAACCGATTGAACGGAGTTATTCCTTTTGCCTTATTGCTAAGAGGATTTGGCAGTTTAAATTTGATGATCGGGATTAATTTAATGAAATCTCACTTAATTAATCTTATTAATTTACCTGTTAAATTAATATTCAGTTGTCTAAATAACCCGATCCCATCCCATTGAGACAGTGACAACCAGAGAAAAAGGTTCATATTTAGCCCTTTTCTCTATTTGTCACCTTATTTTGATCCCCTTTATAACGAGCTTCGCCACCCTTTCAGGTGGCGTCTTACATACAAGATCCAAAGGATCTTACGCATCCTGAAAGTTATTTAAGTGGTATGTATTCATCTAGTAGTACTTAGAATACAGGCTAATCAAAACATGTCAAGAGTGTAAGCCAAACTGCTTTATATTGCGTTTTAAAGACTTAAGCTAAAGTATGACGTCAATTAAGTCACGAAAGAAAAAATCAGTTTAAAAACGCTTTTTTGACTTCCTTAAGGATCTTTTTGACAGTAATCCAAAAACCTAAATATTTTAGATTATAAATCAGATATTTGGTGAAAAAATTGCGTTTTATTTTATGGTCAGAGTGGATTATCGGGACCTCAATATGAGTTGTTCTCTTTTGCAAGGATTCAAGAGCGAAGAAAATTCCGTATGACTCCTCCATTACTTCCCCAAGTCTATTATGGTTTGCCGGATAAGGCGGCAGTATCGCCGAGGGATAGATCTCGAAAATTAATCTTGAAGTCCATGACATCATTTTTTCAAAAACCCGAACAGGGATAATAAATGTTGAGTACATTATTATCTTGTTATTGATGGGATTCTTACCTAAATCATCAACGGTAAATTTAGTACCGAAAAATTTATTGTAACTTTCTAAGACAGGTGGCGTATCTACCTCCCTGGTTTCTTTAAAATTAAGTTTTTTGTGGTAAAAAATAATTTCTTTTTCAGGATTTTTTTCAATTGAATTTCTGATTGTTTCTAAAAGACGTTTGCCAAAGATCATATCGTATTGAACGATGCCAATATAATCGCAGTCTTTATAGAGATCATTTTTATAAATGTGATAGATTGCTGAACTTTCGTTATATCCTCTTTTTTGAAGTAAGTTGTCGTAGATTGGGAGATCATATTCGTAAGTAGATTTCACTTTTAAATCGGGAGAAAGCTGTTTGTTTACTCCGAAAAAAAATAGTTCATCTGAGTTGAGTTCCAGACCCTTGTAGTGTCGTGGAAATATTTTCTCGTGAAATATAATAAATAGTTTGATGCTTGGCCTCATTTATTTCCTCTATGGTAACTCCAAAAAGTTATTTTTTTAAAATGGCTCTGGTAAGTTCCATTGCTTTTTCTATGGCAATGTCCATGTCGTAATAAGCATATTCCCCAAGTCTGCCCGCGAAAAATAAGTTTTTCTTCGAAGATAATTTGCGATACGCATTAAATAAGTCTCGGTTTTTCTTGTCTTGCATGGGGTATTCGTACTGGTCGGGATTTTCAGGTGAATAAGGAGTTTCGTAAGTTACCAATGTGCCTTTTATTTTCTTGATTGATTCCTGGGGCATCATTCTTTTCCACTCAATTGTTCGAATATATCTTGGTTTTCTCTCGGGGAAATTGATTACGCTGAAATTTTGGAACTGGTTTATATTTGGCAAAAATATACTTCTTCTTTTTTGCGCTCGATACACTAGTTTTCCCAATTTAAAATTAAAGAATTCATCAATCGGACCCGTGAAAATCAAATTTTTATAGGATATTTTGTCTGGATATTTAAGAAAATCAAGTTTGGTGATTGTGGGGATATTTTTAAGCATCTGCTTTATTAAATTCGTGTAACCCCTTTTGGGAAGTCCTTGGTATTTATGGGGGCTGAAATAGGGAGTTTCTTTTTCAGGGATATATAAACGAGCTGCTAAATCTGGAGTAAGAAATTTGGGGTTAATCCCCCATTGTTTTTGAGTGTAAAATTTTACGTAACCTTCATAAATTTCGTAAGGCATATGGGAAAGAGCTGCTTCTTCAAAGTTTGAAGGAGTCTTTAGGAAATCATTATGCCATTTTAACTTGTATTTTCTTTCAAGAAATTTTTTGTTGAGAGGCCACGGTTCCAGATTGCCGTTCATGGAAGTTCTCACGATGTGTTTATGGGAGTAAAAGGTGTCGAATGCATTTACAAAATCCCAAATTTTCTTTGAATTAGTTCTAAAAAAATGAGGACCGTATTTGTGAAAAACAATTCCGCTATTGTGAATTTCACTGTAAATGTTTCCGCCAATTTCAGATCGGCGCTCCAAAACCAACACGTCTTTCTTTGCTTTATTCAAAAGATGAGCGATAACGCTGCCGGTAAGTCCTGAACCAACTACTAAATATTCGGCTTCCATTGATAGACAAATAAAGCTTTACCATGAATTTCAACGGCAAGGAATAAGGTAAAACATAACGCCCCGTTTTCACGGGGCATTTATGCTGCTTCGGGGGTTTTATACCCAACTACTCTCAATGTTACTTATCTCGGTTTTGTACGTCTCTTTCAATATGACCGAGAACTCGTTCAGCAAAATTCTTACCACCCAAACCGAATGAAACTCCACCCGCTATGGCCAACATGGCCACAAAACCAGTGAATAGAGTTTGCAATAGTTCAGGAGCAATACCTAATTGAACCAAAGTTGCAATAAAAGTGAAAACTAATACTGCCCATTTGGCAATTGCAGCAGCTCCGGAGCCGTGAGGCATGTTTGCTGTTTCTGCGCTAGCTTTTGTAATTCTTTGAGCAAAGTTAGCAAAAAGAGTGCCAGCAATAACCATGATGGCGGCTACTACGATGTTTGGAATGTAAGCGATAACTTGGTTTAAGAATACGGATACTCCCGTAAGTCCCAGGATATCCGTGGCGGCCAATAGGGAAACGATTATTAAAAACCATTTCACTATTCCACCAACAAATCCGGCCGCGTTTAACTCAATCCCTGCCCTGTGCATGGCTGTTCTTAGGCCAGTTATTCGATCAAAGACCTCGTTTACTTTCAAAGCCTTCAAGATTTGTTTTACGAGGTTACCGACGGCTACAGCGATTATCCAACCGATTATAAAAACCAAGATAGCTCCGACAAGGAGTGGGAGGAAAGTAATAAACTTTACCCAAACATCTTGCACAGAACCCATAACTGCAACTCTTGAAGCTTCTAATACGCTTGTGCTTTCTACTGCCATTTTTCCGTCGTCACCTCCTTTCATTTCTTGGATAACATCCCCCATTCCTTCAAACCCTTATCTTCTTGTTACTAACTTTTAACTAAAGAGTCAACGTATAACTTGTGCATAAAATAGTTGACAATTAAAGTATAAGAAAATTTTAGATATTTAAAATCTAAGGTATTATGTATTTAAAGTATGAGTCGCTTTTTGAATTGGCTTGAATCAAAGAAGGGATTTTTAACTTCTGTAACGATTATTTCAGGTGTCTCGGCTTTGTTTAGGCTAATAAGAATCACGTTTCCTTCCTCTCGGGTTTTTGATGAAGTGTATTCGCCTGATTTTGCGTGGAAATTCCTGCACGGCGAGTCTTTTTACGATGTCCACCCTATTTTAGCCGAGATCCCGCATTCTATTGGGCTAACTCTTTTTGGCGACACTCCGCTAGGTTGGCGTTTTTCTCCCTGGATATGGGGAATTCTATTTGTTTGGGGAGCCGCTTACGCTGCGTATCTAATTACCAACAAAAGATTAGCTGGCGTAATTGCCGCTTTGTTAGTTTCCTTGGACACCGCATTCTTCGTTTACGGAAGGACTGGTCTTCCTGATATGTTCTTGCTTTCTCAATTGTCGTTAAGCATAGCGTTCTTCTTTGCTTCAATGAGAACTAAAAACATGACCAAGGCATATTGGGCCGCTTTATTGAGCGGGATATTTATGGGGAATAATATTTCTACTAAATGGTTGGGTTTGGCAATAATCGGATCTGTGTGGTTTTGGATTTTGATGAATATGTATTTAGCCAAGAGAAAGAAGGAAGGAAAATTTTCAGGAGAAGTTCTTCTTCCAAATGTCAGAATGGCTCATTTGCCAATTTTCTTCTTGCTGATACCGGTGCTCACATACGTTTTTTGGCTTATCCCGCTTATTAAATGGCAAGGAACTTGGTCAGCCACTTGGGCTCGAGTCGTTTGGTGGCACAAGAGCGTGTTGGGATATCACGAAAATCTAACTGCGACCCATCCTTATGGATCAAAGTGGTGGCAGTGGCCTTTGCTTTTGAAACCCGTTCTGTTTTATTGGAATCAGGAAGAAAACGGACGCCGAATAATTAATGCTACTGGCAATGTTGTTCTTTGGTGGTCTGGTTTCGCAGCTGTCTTCTTGGGTTTTATATCTCTCTTTAAAAAATTTAACCCCAAAATTTTATGGCTGATAGTTTCCGTTTTGATTTTTTGGCTTCCCTGGGCGGTAATTACGAGAGTTTCTTTCAATTATCATTTTTTCTCCCCTTTCTTCTTTGAGGTCTTGTTGCTTTCTTTTGCCCTTACTTTTTTGGTCGAAAAGAAAAAATACCAGCCGTATGTTTATGCTTTTTTGATCTTGGCAGCTGTCGGCTTCATCATTTTGTACCCTTCCGTTACGGGTTTGTGGGTATCAAATTCCATCAAACCCATTAGCTTTATTCTTCCTTACTAAATTAGTTAGTTTCGAAAGCTTTGTTGATAACGGTTTTTTAAAAAACGTAATTCGGTCAAAAAACTGCTGGTCTTGCAGACCCCTAGTTTTTTGACATTCTTAAAGGAAGAAGAAGTGCGGAAGAAGGGACCGTAGGTTCTTTCTTCCAGATTTAAACGTGGTATTTCTTTTTTATTTCTTCTTCTCTTTCTTTTTCTTTCTCAGAAACGGTGTCTTTTGCCCTGTTTCTTAACTGGCTCAAGTCTTCATCAATAAGCTTTTGGGCTTTTTCTAGTAAAAAACTCTTTGTATTCTTCTTTGGATCTTTTAAGACTTCAGCCAAAAGCACATCCATAATGGCTCCAATTTTAGGTCCAGGAGTCAATTTAAGCTTTTCAATTAAGTCATGCCCGTTAATTTTGAGCATCTTGGTTGAAAGCGGGTCGTGTGAAACCTTATCCGCCATAAACTCGAGATGGCGAAGTCTGTAAGGGCGGGCTTTAGGTACGCCAGAGCCTAATCTTTCAGCCATCCTTAGCTTCAGTAGATCCTGAAAATTTTCTTTGCCTACCCTTTTGAGTAATCTTCTAACGCCGGCTTCAGTGACTTTTCCAATGTCATATACAAACAAGTGGTTTCTTACCAAATGAGCTGCTTGATCAACAATCTTATTGGGAAATTTCAGGCGAGTTAGAATTTTTTGAGTCATACTTGCCCCGACAATATCGTGCCCATAAAAAGTAGCGTCAGGGGATTTGCCTCTTTTTGTTCTCGGTTTTGCGACGTCGTGCAACAAAACTGCCAAGCGAATATGAAGAGGGTCATTTGATTTAGCTGAATATCCAAGAGATTTAACATTGTGATCAAAGACGGTAAAAACATGATGCTTGTTCTGTTCTACGCCAACACCTTCCACCAGTTCGGGAATAATGTATTCAAGCAAGCCGCTCTCTTGTAAAAGATATATACCCTTTTCCGCATCAGGCGACATGACGATTTTTATCAATTCGTCGCGTACCCTTTCTCTTGAAACTCTCGCTAGGTTACCTGCCAATTTTTTGATAGCCGCAAAAGTTTCTTTTTCAATTTCCAGTTGAAGCGTTATCGCGAATCTGATCGCTCTTAAAAGTCTTAAAGCATCTTCGGAAAATCTCTCTTCTGGATTTCCTACGGCGCGAATTAGTTTGCTATTGAGATCTTCTTGTCCGTTGAATGGGTCAACAATTTCAAGTTTTCCATCAACAGGCTTTAGACCCATGGCGTTTATGGTGAAATCGCGCCTGGCTAAATCTTCTTTAAGATTTTCCGTAAAAGAAACACGATCAGGGTGACGTTTGTCGGAATATTCCGTCTCTACTCTATAAGTGGTGATTTCAACATCTTTTAAAGAATCATCCTGACTGCCGGTTTGAACCGTTACGGTCCCGAAAGTGTTTTCATAGAAACTTTTTGGAAATATTTTTTGAATTTGGTTTGGTTTGGCTGAAGTGGCAATATCCCAATCTTTGGGTTTTACGTTACGCAATAAATCGCGAACGCATCCGCCCACCGCAAAAGCCTCAAAGTTGGCACTTTGTAATTTTTCGATAATTTGAGAAATTTCTTGGGGGATTTTCATAACTATAATTAATATGCCATCGATTATTGATGATGGGAACTTGGTCGCGTCTAAATGAAAAAGCGCTCCAAAGTGAAGCGCTTACAGAACGGGTTCGCGAAGCGGAAATCCTTCCTCGATTGCCAATGAGGCTACCCGATCCCAGCAGCTGCTACATCGTAAAATGTGAGCTTGGACGTTGTTGAACATCTGCTGCCCCATTTCGGGATCCCGATGTAAGAAAGGAAGCAGATTTGCTTGGGCCGTTTGACACTCGATTGCTTGAGGATCGGGACCAATCAAAGGTCCGGAAACCGGTTGTCTGACGATTAATTGGGTCATAACGATTCTCCTTTCATGATGCTTGCTTCTTAAGATGCCTGCTCAAAGGGGATGGTTTGGTTGGATCGTAGGATAATTTGGGCTTTGGTTTTTCAAAGAGTTCTGTTTCAAGAAAAAGAGCTTTTGCTTCAGCGAGCAAAGCATCATTACATGTTCCCGCTAAAACGTCAAACCCGCTTTCTTTTCCGCTTTGATCGTAGTCTTCGAGCGATCTTATTTCCAAAACGATTTCCTTTACCGTTGGTGAGATGGATTCCGGCCATTGAGCTTTCATGCGTCGGGTTAATTTTTGAAGCCTTGAGAGCTCTTCTCCTGCATCTCCTGTTTTCTTTACCGAAAGTCCCTCATTCATGTCTTTGGAAGCTTTTACTTGAAACATGAAATTGATAACTAGCCCCCCCTTTTTCCTAGAACAGAGCACAAAATCTAACCCAGCGCTGTCTAAAATTGCATTGGGACTGAAAGCTTTGTATTCATTGGGGGCGAACTGAGTTACTAAGTTTATTGCTGCAACGTGACCAGTTACTCCCCTGCAAGCTCCATATATTCTCTCTCGCATATAATTTTTTTGTCCCTGCTCTGGTGGGGTTTCTACGGTATGTCTTGTTTTTTCAATTTTTACTCCCGGTTTTGTTTCAGACAAAAGCGCGTAGGTATAAACGATGTCGCTAACTAGATCTGGGTCTTTAGCATGTTTAAGGGCGAGAGATACAACTGATTGCTCGGCTTCCGCGAACAGTGCAACCGCTCTTTGAGCTGTTTTCTTTCTGGGGTCGTCAGGAGAAAGCATACTATTGTCCCAATCTTCAACCCCGTTTAGCTTAAGCAGTTCCTTAAAAGCTACTGCGGATCTAGTATTGGCAACAATACGAAGGAAATGTTCCCGGTCATTTCTAGGTAAAGCTGGAGATCTTTGGGCAGCCTGCTCCGCGTAAGTTTCCATGTTTGCCTTGGTTGCATTTTCTCTTGTTACCGCGATTTCTTTTTCCTCAAACTGTCTAACAACGTCTCTCATGTAAGCTACAGCTTCTTTCCGAGATGAGAAATCTCCTTCAGGCGATTCATCCGGTATGTACAGTTTTAGTTCTGGCCCATGTTCTTGCATGAGGATAGTATGATGTTGTTTTATTTTTTTGGGAATATTGGATTATATAAAGTTAATATTAAAAAGCTCCCAATGAGGGAGCAGTGTAATTACTTAAAGAGGCTAAGAGCCTTTATGAGATACTCTATAACCTTGTTCCAGTCGACAGGATCAAGGGAATTTCCGTTTACGTGAAGCTGTGCCTGTGCGTCAATGCTCAAATCAGGAAAATATGAGATGAGCAAATCCAGTAGATGAAGAGTTCTTGGCCCAAGACCTCCAGCAGCTCCAATTCCGAGCACTGGAAAATGTTCTCTGATGGCCAAGGCAAACGGAATCAGTTCCTTGGCATTCAAGCCCAGACCTCTTCCCATGCTCTTATCGAGCAACACTCGGTGGATAATGCCCTCGTAAGTTTTTAAGCGCTCGACGACCTTTTGAGGAGAGTTATCAACTTCCTTTAAAGCCTTATCCCCGATTTGAAGAATTACTTCCACTGGCTTTTGAGAAGCCTTAATACCTTTTGCAATTTCACTTGGATTGGGCCAAGTCATGTCGAGTTGGATGGAATCAATTCCCGGTTTGCCGTAAGAAATTGCAAGCGCAAGACTTTCGTTAAGATTGGGGTGATTGTCGTAATCGACATAATGTAAGCATCTATATTCATCACTTACGGAAAAGATGCTCGCAATCTGTTCTTTTGGAGGGAAAGTCTTCTGCCATACCGTCGGAATACCGTGAAGAGTTTTGTAACTCATCATCACGCCGACATGGAGCATTCGGTTTGAACCAGAAGGCAGATGGGCTTTGAAGATCTGCGACATTTCCTGGACTTGGCTTAGGTTGGTGAAATCAGTGACGCCAATGTACGGGTTCATTGGATATTCCTCTGTAAAAAAGTTCAAGTTACGAAAGTAGAATTTTAATGTTTTTAAAATATAAGTCAACTATCGCGAGGCAAGCAGTTGCCTCGCTCAAGTAAATATATAAAAACATCGGGCAAGCCCGATGTTTTTATATGTGGACCTGGTGCGTCAATTTTAGAACCGGTATTTACTACTGTTACACAACTTTCATTATTTCTTGGGTAAGAAAAAACCGCCATTGCTTTCTGAGAAACGTTGACGGTTTGGATAAGTAGCGTCCGAAAATAATGTTCACCTTGAAAAGAAGTCTTACTTATATGACATATGCATTAATGTGTTGCCAGATGTACACACGTTATGACGATAATGAACGCAACCGTAACCAAAAACGCAATAGCGTTGTCCTGGTTTGAGACAAACAAGTAGAAGAAAGATTTCGATAAGTCTTCTTCTGCGCGTTGTTGCTCATGTTGAACGTGCGGGAGCGGAGGGGACGAGTGCATGTTAACTTCTCCTTGTACAACTGCGTTTTATTTGTAGGAACTAATGTGTTGACAAAACGCCGATGCCTAACGCCAGCTCACTAATGATATTATGCAATAATTTGTCAAGTGGACCTGAGGAGAATCGAACTCCTCTCTCCCGGATGCAAACCGGGTGCTCTACCACTAAGCTACAGGCCCTCGTCGTTGACTATCTAAATTTTGTGGAACTTAATGTTGCTTCTTAAAAGACCTCATTAAGAGACAAGGATAACCGGTTTTTATTTTTTCCTCAAGACTTTTAGTAATCGCTTTTGGAACCAAAGAAAGCCCCAAGAATGTTATATAAAAGTACTTGGAGGGATCCGGTAACATACAAGAAAGCTCCAATGATGATTACTATCCCAAGTAACTTGTAGAACATCCAGGAGCCGCCCATTCCGGAACCGAACCCGCTTGTTAAATGACCTTCTGCCCATTCATTTCGTCCAAACATCTCGAGCCAGTTATTGGTTTTCCAAACCATCGAAAAACCAAGACCAATCAGTAAAACGGTTATAAACCATTTTGGAGAAAGCCAGAGAAGGAACATTAAGAAGATTGTTCCTACTGCAATGGCTGCGATAATTTTCCAGTTGATATCCATGGGTTTATTTTACCAATTTTATTTCGGTTTAGCACAAATCGTCATTGCATCATCCGGGATGTTGCTCTTATTAGAGACTTTTACCAAACCAGCACAGCATTTTGTGGGGCCGATGTATTTTCCGAAAGAGTATTCGTCGGCTATACCTCCTTCACCAATACACTCTTCTTTAACTTTTATGTAATATCCTTCCCCGTCTATCGTATAATTATTTTCTATTTTTGTTACAAGAGCTTCAACTTCATCACCTATGTCCAGATTGCCAATGACTTTTCCTAGAATATCATTCCAGCCAACTCCATAAATAATTTTTTTGCCATTTACTGTAATTGAACAGATGCCATCATGCTCGCAAGAACGATCCATTTTTGAAATTTTTCCAGAAATTGTTATGCCAGCATCTTGAGTTCGTACATTCGGTCTTTCTTCAGTTGAAGGAACGAGTGGAATTTTATTTTTCAACATTAAAAATGCCAATGAAATTATTGCTCCGATCAAGATAATTCCCATGATGATTTTTAATATTTTCATATTTGTATTTTAACATAAATTAATTTTGTAAATTAAAAACCCGCGCTTTACGAGCGGGGTGATTCATTAAAGATCTCTGATCTCGATTTCAGGCTTTGACTCTGTCTGTCTGCTTTCTCTGATGTTTCTTCTGATGAGCCAGGAAAATAAAACAGCCAGGAAGATGACGACGAGCAGAGTGGTAAACAAGTGGCTAATGACAACCTGAAATACTTTTAGCATTATGTAGCAAATCAGGAGAAAGGCTACGCCAGAAACAAGAGTTCCTCCAGGAGAACATTTCATGGCCTACTCCTTTAAAAGGACAGATTCCAACTCAGAAGTTATATATTAAATTATCAAATTTGAAAAGGAGAGATTTGGTCGGCCACTTCTTTTAATTGCCATTCGATGGCGAGGAAGCATGTCTTCGTTTCTATCTTTAAGCAAAATATTTAAAAAACACTCCGTTTGGAGTGTTTTTTAAAATACGGTGGGCGATGGAGGATCGGCTACAAATATTTTTGCTGACGCAAAAATTTTGCAGTCCGCACTCGCGGCGCTCGCCTTGTCGTTTCGCGACAAACTCGCGCATCGCTGCGCGCTTCGATTCCTCAACGCAAGCCAAGCAGTTGGCTTGCTTCGCATTATTAATAAAAACAGGCAAAAGCCTGTTTTTATTAATAAGTGGGCGATGGAGGAATCGAACCTCCGACCCTCACATTATCAGTGTGATGCTCTAACCGCTGAGCTAATCGCCCCCGCCCGCAACGCTTCGCAAGCGAGCTTGCTCGCGTAGCGATGCGGGCGGGCCTCTTTAATTTATTGAGACTCTTTTCTTTAGATAACAATCGGACGAAGAAAGTTAACCAGAAAAATGATGTTTTTGCAACTATTAAAAAACCAGCTTTTCGTTTTAATGATTCTGCTGGTTGCGCTTTCTCTCAAGGAACTTCTTCCTGTAAAAGAAACTAAAGCCAAGAAAGGCGGATACCCCAAAGAAAACAAAACTGGCTCTCCAAAATTGCGGATCTGGAACTGTCGTGCAAAAAAGGCCGAGGAATACAAATAGAACCGCAGATTTGATAACTAGCCGATCGTGAAAATCCATTGGTTAATCTCCTTGGGCTGTGACAGAACAATTATTTAAAGTTATACAGCAACAATTAATCTTTGCAAATGAAAAAGCCGCAATGTGCGGCTCGAATTCTATCTCAGTAAATGTGGCGCTGGGAATCTGGACGCATCCCTCTTTCTCGCAGCATCCCCTTCTCTTGCATATCTGAGCAAGCTTTGCACGTCTGGACAATTAGTTCCCAAGAAAAGAAGAAGCTCAGTTATTTCTTTTTCGTACAGATGGAACTCTTTTGTTTGGGGATACAAGTAGAAAAACGGGATACTAATTTTCCCCCAGAAATCTCCGATTTCGAGAAGAGCTCGATAGTAATCATCTAATTCCGAAGTGACCAGCAAAGAGACTGGTGCCCAGTTCATGATCTCGTTTTTGTCTACCTCAACACCTTCTTCTTCCCTGGACCATCCTCCGAGCCAAACCCTTAAGCAAGCGGAAAGATTGTGGTGAGGAAGGCATAATAGTTCCCATGAATGTTGTTTATCTTTGTCTAGAACCCATGGGGAACTTGAATGAAAGTGTAGGTGGCCTTCCTGGTCACAGAAAATATAAAGCTTGGTGCCACGGATGTTTGCCTTCCAGTATCTTCTAAGCCAAGGGAGGATCATTAGGAATCCCCAGACCAAAAGTGCTGTCCCCTTCAGAATACTAAAGGGAATATAGGGCAAAAGCGGAATCGGTAAGATGGCCAAAACAAATGAGTTCTTGTTCTTGGGAAGGAAAAGCATGAGAAAGAAAATCAGGAACCCCAAGATATAAGTGGTTGGTGGAAAAATTTCGGTCACCGCTAATGTCAATGCTGCGATCGCGAAGAAAGTAAAAGCTTGGAAAAAGGAGAAAAGCAGCTCTTTCCTAGACATCGGCAGTGGAATGGTATTCAAATTCAAACACTTGTCACAATTCGGATCTTTGTTTTTCCAATTCATGACGAATCTCCTTGTTAGAGAACAATTTTGTCTTTTGTGGACTAAGTTTTTTTAATACTTTAATAAAAATGTGTCAAAGGTGAACGAGCTGATCAACCTTGATTATTTTGTACTTAGATGTTAATTAGGTTGCTGGTCGTTCTTTTCTTGTTGGAGGTAAAAATGGACAAAACAGATGCAAAAGTGGAGGAAGGCACGATTCTTTTGGTGGTTAAAGAAAGACCAAAGAATGGCTCTCAAGCAGAATTAGATGAATGGGAACAGCATATCAAAGGTATTCTTCAGGCCACGAAAGAAATCGGGTTCAAGCGAGTAATTCTTGTTTGTGGTCCCAAGGCTGCTAAAAAAATGGGTCTTTTGCCAGAATAACCGTCCTTGTTGGCCGGTTTTTTAATTTGATTTTCTATATTAAAAAATCCCGCTTGGCGGGATTGTTCATTTATGAGACAAGCATTAAGTTCCCACTTTGCCTGCGACACTCGAGCTAAGAACTCGGTTTGCGAGCAGGTAGGGTACTTCGTCGATGCCGTGAGATGAAAGAAACTTGAGAAGATCCGTCATTTCTGTTGCGCAAATTTCTTTTACGGTGTTATTCGCAAAAGGAACCGACAAAGTTGTACCAAGGGCTCCTACAATTGAAATTGAGCTGGGTAACGAAGAAAGCCGTCGGTAATGTAAACGGATTTCGGGGTTATAGTTGGAAAAATGAAGTTTGGACTTTCGGAACCAACCTCCGATCCAAATTTCAAGCACCACTCCTTCGGGATAAGGCACATCCTTTAACCACCAGTGGACTTTATGGATGTGCAGGTTTTCTTCTTCGTCCAAATAAAGGAAAAGTCTTGTCCCCAATACGTTCAACAGAAAATACTGAAGGAGAACGAAGAGACTCATTACAATCCCAGTTCCGTATAAAAACTTCAATGCTGTTTCACTGAAAACTTCTTTAGAAGAGGCAAACAATACTATCACCGCCAAAAGTTGCGATACCAACATCAAAGTTGATTCTCTTTTTACTCGGCTCAGGTCAACACAACTTTTGCAGGTAGATTCGGAACCTTGATTGTCGTGGCTCATGGTCAAACTCCTATTGAGAAAAGAACAACAAAGTCTGAAATTAGAGTTTAATTTAAGTATTATTACTGTCAAACCTAGGCCAAGTAAATAGAAGGGTGTTTTTTTTATTGATGTTGACTTAATTTAAAATAAAATTTAGGATGTTTTGTTTGCTGGGCTGTTCTTTATAGGAGATTTTTTATGAAAAAGCTAAAGGCTTGTCGGATAACCAACAGGGTCGCAGAGATGATATCGGCCACACCTACAAAGATTCGTCTTCGATGGGATACTATGGGATCTGACGTGGGAAATTCATACTTGGGATTTCGAGTCCCTTGGCCTAGAGGAAATAAGCCAAGCTACGAGCGTCTTGCGGGGACGAATTGGTGGAAGACAGAACTAGGCCAACTTTGTCTCGGCTTAAATCTGCAGAATTTCTGCGAAGCAAGGGATAGAAGTGAAGTGGCCAAAATGCTTCTCATGCGGACGAAAATGCTCGTTGATCGCAAACTTAAGGAAAAAAGCGTTACGGTTATAATGACTCGAGCCGACCGAAAGGAATTTAGAGATTGGTTACTTGAGTCGGGAAAGTTACCTCCCTTAATTCCCTTTCACGTATATGTTGAAGGTTGGAAAAAGCCTTTCAGAGGATCTGCTTTCGGCCATTGTCTGTTGACTGAAGAACAGATTGCTGCCTTAGACATTTTGGCTTGAGCCTGTAAATACAGGCTTTTTTAAAATTCAAATAATAACAAAAAAACACGACAAAAAGTCGTGTTTTTAAGAGATTCTTTGAGTGGTTGCCGTACATTTCTTCGTTCGTGCGATCTTTTTTTGTTGTCCAACTTCAGCATAGCTTTGCTGGACAAGGAGGGTATCGCGGACTCCTTTATTGCTGTTCAGCTCTTTCGAAAAGAGTTGAACCTCTGATTGCACGTTAATTTCTAGATTTAATCTCCCTAGAAAGGAGGTGATCCATCCACAGCTTCCGCTACGGATGCCTTGTTACGACTTAGTCCTAATCAAGAGTGTCACCTTCGGTCCTGCAAGCAGGAACTTCGGGTGCCCCTCTCTCTTCTGACTTGACGGGCGGTGAGTACAAAACCCGAGAACGTATTCACCGTGACGTGCTGATTCACGGTTACTAGCGATTCCGTTTTCATGGAGTCGAGTTGCAGACTCCAATCCAAACCGAGACTGGGTTTGATGAGATTTGCTTCGCTTCGCAGCTTCGCGTCTCTTTGTCCCAGCCACTGTAACACGAGTGTCGCCCAGGCCGTCAGAGGGCCATGCGGATTTGGCGTCATCCCCGCCTTCCTCCGTCTTGACGACGGCAGTCTCACGCGACACATATAACGCGTGACGAGGGTTGCGCTCGTTCCCGGACTTAACCGAACAGTTCACACCACGAGCTGACGACAACCATGCAGCACCTGTTCCATAAGTTCCCAAAAGGGCACTTCCATATTTCTATAGAATTCCTATGGCTTTCAAGGCCTGGATAAGGTTTTTCGTTTGTCATCGAATTGAACCTCATGTTCCACCGCTTGTGCGGGTCCCCGTCTATTCCTTTGAGTTTTAGCCTTGCGGCCGTACTACCCAGGCGGCACACTTAACGCGTTAGCTACGACACGGAGATATCAGTGATTCCCATGCCTAGTGTGCATCGTTTACAGCGTGGACTACCGGGGTATCTAATCCCGTTCGCTACCCACGCTTTCGTCCCTGATCGTCAGAAAATGACCAGCAAACTGCCTTCGCCATTGGTGTTCCCCCCGATATCAACGCATTTCACTGCTCCACCGGGAGTTCCATTTGCCTCTTCATTTCTCAAGTATGGAAGTTTGGACTGCAGCCCAGAGGTTGAGCCTCTGGATTTTACAAACCACTTTCCACACCGACTGCGGACGCTTTACGCCCAATAAATCCGGGTAACGGTTGGGGTCTCTGTATTACCGCTCCTGCTGGCACAGAGTTAGGAACCCCTTATTCATACGGTACCGTCAATAATTCTTCCCGTATAAAAGATGTTTACAACCCGAAGGCCTTCTTCCATCACGCGGCGTCGCTCGGTCACGCTTTCGCGCATTGCCGAAGATTCTCGACTGCAGCCACCCGTAGGTGTTTGGCCAGTGTCTCAGTGCCAATGTTGGGGGTCGTGCTCCCACACCCCCTACCCGTCGTAGCCTTGGTAGTCTTTTACACTGCCAACTAGCTGATAGGCCGCGGACCGCTCCTAGAGCAACCCCGCCAAAGGCGGGGCCTTTCCTAGAAGATGCGTTCAATTCTTGAAGAATAGTGGAGCGAGCTCCGAAGGGGGTTGAGGTTTCTTCGTAACGTCAATGGTTTGATTAGATGAGTAGACCAACGCCAGAAGGATCTAATCAGAGGCCAAAGACAGAATGAGAAAAACCCTCAGCACTTCGGAGCTCAAGCTCCAGGGCCAACTTAAGGCCTAAAGTTTCAAGAACAAAACGCATCTTCCAGCGTACGAGGAATTATCTCTCCTTTCGGAGAGTTATGCCTCTCTCTGGGGTACGTTATCCGCGTATTACTAACCCGTTTGCCACGTCTGGTCTTGCGACCAGGCGTTCGACTTGCATGCCAGTATCCACGCCGCCACCGTTCACCCTGAGCCAGGATCAAACTCTTAATAAATGATGAACGATAGATTTATTGTACTTATTTATCCTATTACTTAGGGAAGTAATAGGATGCGCCATAAACCACAAGGGGTTTATGGCAGGCAACCACTCAAAAAATCCCTTTTGATTTTTTATTGTTGCCTTTGAGGTTATTCGTTATTCAGTTTTCGAATGATCCTGCCCGTCTTAAGACGAACAAAAAAGAGTGAAATTGCAGGAGCAATTTCGCTCTTTTTTGTCCACCAGGTGGACTTTTGGTTGAAAGGTGCAGGTATCCTTGTTCGATAGGATCTAGTTAAGGATCTTGATGTAAATGAAGTTTACAGTGAAATTGTAGGCTGTCAAGTACTGGAAGGAAGAACCTAACGGTTCCTCCTTCCATGCATCTTCTTCCCTTGTAATGAGTCGCAAAGTTTGGGACCTTATAACCCAAACTTTGCGAGTTTATGCTTTAAAAAACCACGTCGTTGGTAAGACGTGGGCGGTTAGATTTAGTGAACTCGGACAAGAATGAAATCATCAAGTTGAACGAGATCCTTTTCTGGGTCACATGGGTAGTCGTAAAAGGTTTTCAAATTATTAAATTATCTTGTTTTTGTATTTCTTACTGATTTACTGTCCAAATAAGGACGGTAACTATAATTCCGATAATAGCTCCAACTAAGACTTCCGGAGCGGTATGACCGATTCGTCCTTCAATGTGGGGTAAAGATTTTCTATCTTCCTCTGGAATAAGTTGGAGAAGTCTTCTGATGGCAACACCGAATCGGCCCAAGAAAACGCGAAGTCTTAAAGCATCATCAAGGATAAAAATCAAAACTCCAACAGCAACTGCAAAACTTGCCGTATAAATTCCATCTGTTAACCCGACTATTGTTGCAAGAGAAGTTGCGAAAGCAGTATGAGCTGATGGCATGCCGCCATATTGAGGAAGAGGATCGGAACGATTTATCTGGTCTCTCCACCATTTCCTATTGAAGATGGGTTTAGAAAGCTGAGCAATAATGCCAACTCCGATAGGAATGAGAAATGGAGGAATAATCACTTTTCAATTATAGATTAAATAAAACGTCTTTGCGAGTGATTCTGGTATTAGTATTACCACCCCAGCGGACGCTGGGGTCAGTAAATTAGGTGGTCTTTGGAATTTTGATTCTAAACTTGTGGGTTATTAATTCCTTTTGCTATTTTCTTCTCTCCACTTTCTAATTTCTTCGTGATTTCCTGAAAGTAAAACTTCTGGAACTCTCCAACCGTTAAACTCTGGTGGTTTTGTGTATTGCGGATATTCAACTACGGAAGAAGCATAATCAAAAACGCTAGCATCTGACAAAGAAAAAGTTTCTTCTTTCAGGGATTCCTGGTTTCCCAAAACCCCGGGGATAAATCGCGACAGGGTCTCAATAACAACCATGGCCGGCACTTCTCCGCCGGACAGGACGTATGGACCAATTGATAATTCTTCATTGGTCAGATAATCGGAAACCCTCTGATCTATTCCTTCATAACGGCCGCAAATAAGGGTGAGGGAATCCAACTTTGAATAATCTTGAGCAATTACTTGAGTGAACTGTTTGCCTTTTGGAGACATTAGTACAGTTTTTACCTTTTCTTCTTTTAGATTTCTTTTAACTGATTGAAGAGCCTTATAAATTGGTTCGATCTTCATAACCATTCCAGGACCTCCCCCATAAGGGGTGTCATCGGTTGTGTGGTGTTTATCATTCGCAAAATCCCTAATATTTACCAGGTTGATTTCGATTTTTTGGTCTTTCAGTGCGCGCTTAATCAAGGTCTCGTTTAAGAAACCTTCGAAAATTCCCGGGAAAAGAGTTAAAACATTAATTTTCATAGAGTTTTTTCATTCTTAAGTTTATTTGTCATCCTGAGGAACGCAGTGACGAAGGATCTAGTGTTACGACGAGATTCTTCGCTTCGCTCAGAATGACAAAAAATGACAATGGTTAGTTACTATATTATCAAAAATATTTCTTGGCAACCTAATAGATAAAATTTATTCGATAATTTTAATATTTGTCGGCAAATCTTTGAAAGTTACTTCTACCACCTCTACGGGTTTAACGATTTCTGTGGATCGATATTCCGATCCGCCGATTACGGTGGGTTTAAACGATTCTCCATTAAGTACATATACTTTTCCTATTCTGTTCTTCGCCGCCTCGATTAAATTTCTTGTCGCGTAAAATTGTGGAGAATTGTCTTCAGTAGTTCCAAAACCATTGTTTGACTCTTCGTTGATAAGTTTTTCACTTATTAAAGCCCTAAAAATCGCCATATCAGCAAACTTACTTGCAAAAAGTGCTGGTTCTCCGTCACCAATATTTACACCTTTTGCTTCATCAAATTTTTGCGCTTGCCTTGGTTCCAGTGCATTTAGTAAGGCGTCAGAACCATGAAAAACAAATTTCCCCTCTTTTTCTAATCTTAATAATTTTTCTCTTCCTGTTTCCGACCTTTCAGGACTAGGTAATCGGTCAAAATTCATAATTAAACATTATCATAAAAAAATTTCGTCTCATATTTCACAATAACAAAAGACCCCGCCGTAGCGGAGTCTTTTGTTTAGAAATCAATATTAGATATTGAGATCGTCTATCGCTTCATCGAGAGCGGCTTCCTTGTCGGTCGCCTTCTCTTCTTTAGCGGGCTTCTCTTTGACTGGTCGAGTTGAACCCTCTGGTTCTATTATCTTCAAATTAACTCGAGCGTTATTACGGGCGCCAATGACCCGGAGCAAGGTGCGAACCGACTTTGCGGTTGCGCCTGAACGGCCGATTACTTGTCCCATATCCTCGGGGTTTACCGCGAGAGAAATGAGAACCCCCATTTCGTCTACCGTTCGATCCACCTTAACGTCGTCTGGGTGGTCAACGATGCTCTTAATGACGTATTCGACGAATTCTACGTCTTGAGACTTACGTTCTGCCATAATTGTTATGCAGTATTACGAGTGAACAGATGTCTGGTGCTTGTGCCTCCGAAAATCAGAGGAGAGAGCCCGAAAACATCCTTTAAAGCATACCATTAATTTTGCTTAAAGTCAATAGTTATTTCGGAAGGAAGAGCCAGAAGTTTGCCCTCGTTTTTTTATTTGATAATCATTATTATTGGATTACTGATAGTTAGTCAAAACAAAATCACCGCTTTCGCGGTGATGATTGTTTTAAGATGTTATACAGCTGGTTTTTCTTCTGGCTTTTGTTCTGCTGGAGTTTCTGTGGCAGCAGCTGTTTCGGTCTTGGTTTCCTCTGCTTTTACTTCTTTCTTTGGAGGTTTCCAAGCAGTGACCTTTTTGCCTTCGATAATTTTCTTGTCGACTAGTAAATTGTGGACGGTAGGTGAAGCTTGAGCTCCTTCAGAAAGCCAATGCTTAACGCGTTCTTCTTTTACGGTGATGACATTGCTATGAGGATCATAAGAACCCAACACTTCCAAAGCCTTTCCCTTCACAGGATTGGTATGTTCGGTAACAATCACGCGGAAAGTCGCGAATTTGTTCTTGCCAGTGCGAGTTAATCGGATTTTTAACATGATGCAAAGAATAATGAATTATATAAAAAAAGTCAATAAAATTTACATGTTCACATCCCTTCCCATCTCCGTGATCCCGCCCGCAATGCAAGTGTAGTAATCCATCCCTGCGTACCTGCCCGCAAAACAATCACTATAATCCATCCCTGCGAACGCAGGGATCATTCAGTTCCACATATCTTTGGGTGTAGATCTTTAAATTCTGGGGACGTATACGTAACAACCCTGAGGCATGACCTAAATATATGACAAAACGGGAAGACCCCTGCGTTCGCAGGGGTGGTACTGTATATACAACGACTCCCTGCGGGCAAGTCGCTGGGGCCGGTAATATTAAATTAATTAAAAAGACCCTTTGGGGGTCTCAGGCTTTTCTTTCGCGGACTAGTTTGTAGATTGTTACGATCTCATCAAACAATTGGGGTACTTGTTTGGTTTCAATTCCCAACTCCCTCGCTACTCCTTTCCTGTTTTCAGAGATAAGACACCTACTCATCCTGACCGCCTTTTTTACCCCCAATTTCTTCAAAAGTTCTGAAGCTAATGTGGAAAACGGGTCCAGACGAAACTCGAATATGGAGTTAGCGACTGTTGTAGAGACAATGGCGATGAACTTTACACTTCCTACTTTTTTTCCAAGTGCTCTGCATTTCTCCTTAAACTGTCTTAAGCACTCGTCTACTTGAGTAGGAAACACGTCTTCTGTGGGAGGTAACAGGAAGATAACGTGATCTGGAGGTTTTTTTACAACCATGAAAGATCTCCTTGAGAAAGGACATAGTTCGAAGTTATTAATATAAGCTAAAACTGCTTAAGGTCAAATTGGACAAAATATAAAAATATTTTATTTTTCGCAAAAGAATTTTAGGTTTTGAGTTTCTTTGAATATCCCGTATTTAGAAAAATACGTTGAAAGTGTTGTTAGACAACTTTCTTTTTCCGTTGTTGAGTTTGCTAGACAGCAATATTTTGTTTCCCTTTCTCTGAGTCCGTTTGATATTCCAATACCTAACTCGCAAGACTCTGGAAAGGTTTGGCCCTTACAAAGTGTTACATCTTTTTTTACGATCGCAGTACACAGTTGTTCTAAAGTGTTCGCAGGGAACATTCTGGAATTGTCTTTTGGAATTTTTGAACACAAATCAAGATCGGCACTTGCGGTTGCGGCACAGAACCAAAAATCTGCATCATTTCCAGATGATATCTTTTTAATTTTATTGCAGACGGCTTTGTCTTTTCTAATCACGGCGTAATTTGTATAACAATCAACTCTTGTACTGATGGATTGCGTTTTATCATCGCATTGCGGAATGTCGACTGAACTGGTTTCATTTACGTTCCCTCCTATTAACCCCGATACCGTTGCAACCAAAACAGCAACCAGCGATGAAAGAATATTCATGCTGTAATTATACTATTAAATGAAAAATTTATTTCGAACTGGTTACGAAATTTTCTGGTACTTCAGAAAGTCTTACGGAAAGAAGTTGAGAAACACCCTCGTCCTCCATGGTTACTCCATATAAAGAATCAGAAGCTTCCATGGTGGAGCGGTTGTGAGTAATGGTTAAAAATTGAGTCTTTCCGGAAAATTCTCGCAGCATGTGGGCGAAACGGCGAGAATTTGCCTCATCTAATGCAGCGTCAACTTCGTCGAAAACTATAAATGGTGATGATCTTAAGGAAATAATCGCAAAAAGCAGAGCCACTGAGGTCAAAGCCTTCTCTCCTCCAGACAATTGTGCGATGGAAGTTAATTTCTTTCCCGGAGGGTTGGCTTTTATTTCTACGCCGGTTGGAAGTTCATGAATATGTTCTTCTGTTGAGATTTCGTAATTTTCATCCCCCCTAATTTCCCCTTCAAAGGGTGGAGAATCATTTGCGGAATCTAATTCGGATTCGGTGTGAACAATCGGTTTTGGTTTTACGACAGACAAACCCGCTTTTCCTCCCCCAAATACTTGTCTGAAATGAATGTTGAAATTTTCATTGATAATTCTCATTCCATCGTTAAATTGCAAGTGTATATGTCTCTCTAATTCTTTTATTCCTTCCTTCAAATCTGCGCTCGCCTTCTCCAGGTCTTCTATCTGCAAATTTAATTCGTTTACTCGGTGTTCCACGTCTGATTCTTCCTGGATTACATTGGGATCGATTCCACCAATTTGTTCTATTTTCTTTCGAAGGCCATGAATTTCTTGCTCCAAGCCTTCCGTCTGGTTTTTTGAAGGAACAGAAACAGATCCTCCTCTAAGTTGAATTAAGAAATCGTAATTGATTCTTTCCTTTATTTGATTTTCGGTGTCTTCCATTCTTGCTTTATTCCCAGCAGCATTGACTTCAATAGAATATTTTTCTTGTTCTGCCGAGTGTAAAATATTTCTTTGTTTCTCCAATTCAATAGAATGTTTTTGTCTGTCCTGGTGAGATTTGAACAAAACACTTTCCAAATCTTCAGTTTCTTTTGCGAGTTCGGTTCTTTTTGTTCGTACTTCTTCCAGGCGTTTTACAACTGCCGGAGGGGCTGTCTTGGTTTCTTCTGTCTTACTTAATTCTGCCAATCTTTCATCAACAGCGCGTAACTGGGTTTCTAACTTTGCCACTTCAACTCGAGTATCTGTCAGATTCTTCTCTAGTGTTTCTCGTTCTTTTATTTTTTTATCCAATTCTTCTTGAAGCTTTGTTAAAGAGTCTTCTTTTCCTCCATCTCCGCTTTTCTTGAGCGTTTCTTGGAGATTCTGCAAAAGAACTCTTACCTTTTCAGCCTCTTCTTGAAGAAGACTTAACTCCTCGAGGGATTCAACAGAGTTCAATTTCTCAATTAATAAATCTTGGAGATAAACAATCTCTTTTATGTCTTTTTCAATTTCTGCTGAAAATGATTCGCTGAAAGAGGCTGATCTTGAAGATAGCAACTGATTTTGAATTTCTCTCAAATTTTCTCTAGTTTGGTGTAAAAGTTGTTCCTGTCTTTCTTTGTTGAATGAAATTTCCTGCAAGAGATGAGAGAGACGCTGATGTTCTTTTTCTTTTGCCTTACGTTCTTCTTCTCTTCTGTCTATTAAATCTTCGGAGCTGTGTCCTTGTTGCGCCAAAATTATAATCAATTCTTGTTCCTCTTGGCGCAGTCTCTCCAGTTCTTCTCTTAGTTTCGGCAAGTTTTTTATTTGAGGCATGCTTTCCTCTTTCGGTTGCAAGGATTCAATTTGTTTCGCGGCCTCGCGAATCTTGTTTTCGACACCTCGTAATTGGTCTTCGGCATTTTTTAGAGTTTCATTATAGGAATACCAAAGGCCAGCGAACCAAATTTGTTCTTTTTCCCTTAATTCTTTTTCTACTTCCTCTCTTTGGCGGGCTCTACTAGCCTGACGTTTAAGCGAGCGCAATCGAGGCTCAAGTTCAGATAAATGGTCTTTTCCTCTGACTAAATTTTCTTTGGTTTGTTCTAGCCTTCTTTCTGTCTGTTCTTTTTTGATCAGGAGCGGTGTTACTCCAGTCGCGTCTTCAAACATTGATTTTCTTTCGACCGGTGAAGCATTAACAAAAGAATCCGCCATCCCTTGTCCGATAACGGTATAGGTTTTCTGAGCAAATCCAGCCTTAGCTAACATTTCATTTACGTCAGAAAGTCTTACCTGACGATTATTTATGAGGTAGGTGCTTTCTCCTGAACGAAATAAACGCCGTGTTATTACAACTTCAGGAAATTCATCGTCTTCGTTGCTGTTTTCTAAAGTTAATGAAACTTCCGCCATCCCCAATCTTCCTCGAGTTGGTCCTCCGGAATAGATTACGTCTTCTAATTTTTTTCCACGCAAGGTTTTCATGCTTTGCTCACCCAAAACCCAACGGATGGCATCTGCTATGTTACTTTTTCCAGAACCATTGGGACCAACAATAGCAGTGTTCCCCTCGTTAAACTGAAGGTGAACGTGTTTGGCGAATGATTTAAATCCTGTTATGTCGAGTCCTGCTAAACGCATTGATGACTATTTTGTTTTTCTTTTTGGTTTTGCAGATTTTGCAGTTGGTATTTTTGCCAGAGCTGCTCTTGCTGCGGATTGTTCAGCCTCTTGTTTGCTTGTTCCGATTCCTTCTCCCCAGAGCTGGGGGCCTAGAAAAGCGCCAACTTTAAACTCCTTGGCATGGTCAGGTCCAGTTTCAGAAATGATTCTATAGGTGGGAGTTGAGCGAAATTTTTCTTGAGCTAATTCCTGGAAATGACTCTTTGAGTCAATGTGAAGACCTTTCTGCATTACTTCTGGCAGTTTCGAGATCACATCTTTATGTACTAATATTTTTGCTTTTTCGTATCCCTGGTCCAAATAAACTGCTCCAATAACAGCTTCAACGGCATTCGCCAAGATATATTGTCGTGCTTTTCCCGTGTCGCGCCTTTCACCCTTAGACAATCTCAAATGTTCATCCAAATCCCATTTTTGGGCGATTTTGCTAAGCATTTCTCCGCGAACAATAGCAGCTCGTAAATTCGTCAGGTCTCCCTCTGGCATGTCGTAAGTGATGTAAAGATGTTCTGTTACTACCAGTTCCAATACTGCATCACCTAAAAATTCCAACCTTTCATTGTGTGGCAGTTTAGTATCAGGGTTTTCGTTTAGATATGAACGATGTGTGAGAGCGGTCTCGAGTAGTTCTTTGTTTGAAAACGTAACCTCAAGGCGACTTTCCAATTCGCTCATTTCGGGTGCAGCCATATATTACTCCTCCTTTCTTGGTTCCCCCATGTCCTTGTAAATAGCGCCTAAAATACCATTTACGAATTTCCCCGAAGAAGCGCCGCCAAAAGTTTTCGCTAACTCTATTGCCTCGTTGATGGCTACTTTAGGTGGTACGTCAGGAGCTTGGCTAAATTTTAGTTCATAAATTCCAAGGCGCAAGATATTTCGATCCACTGTTGTTATAGAATCCAAAGGCCATTCTGGAGCCATTTTTTGGATCATGTTATCTATCTCATCAGCATGCTCGGCTACGCCTTCTGCTAAATCGTAAATAAACGAGGAGTCATCCATTCCTGGTGCAAATTCAGCAATATTATGTTTTGTGATGTCTTTCAAAGAATTCGGCTTACGATCGTGAAAATCCCATTCAAAGAGGGATTGCATTGCGATGCTTCGTGATAAGTGACGGTTAGCCATTGGGGAAAAGGACTATGAATTTGATTAAAAATCTCTAAATAAAGATTAAGGGCAAACTCGTTTTAAGGCAAGGAGTATTTTTCTTTTTTTAATTTTCAACATTCTTCTTTAATATGAATGTGTGATTATTGCGGTACAACCAGATGATTACTCATTGTCGACGCACAGGGATAAAAGGGATTCTTCTTCTGAAAAATGGGCAAGATACATAGAGTCTCAAGGTCATAAGGTCAAATGGGTTAATGTTTATCAAGCTGATATTTTAGAACAAATAAAAGGTTGTGACGGCTTTATGTGGCGGTGGGCTCAAATTGGAGATATGCGCCAAATAGCTCACAGACTTTTGCCTGTTTTGGAGAGAGAACTTGGAATGTTAGTTTTTCCGGATCAAAATACTTGCTGGCATTATGATGACAAAGTTTCTCAGTCGTACTTATTCGACGCTTTAAAAATCCCTTATCCTAAAACTTGGGTTTGGTTTGATAAAATGGATGCGATTAATTGGGCGAAAACCGCGAAATATCCATTGGTTTTAAAACTTTCTTTAGGGGCTTCTTCTAGAAATGTAAAGCTGATTAAAAATTTTCAAGAAGCAAAATATTATATTGAAAAATTATTTTTTTGCGGCATTGAGGATATTACATCTGATAGTCAAAATAAGTTTTATAAATGGTTTAAGAAGGTGGTGGCAGTCACGTTAAACCAGAAAAAAATTAGTTTGGAAGATGTTCAACATCATTATGTTTTGTTTCAAGAATTTGTTCCGAATAATAGTTTTGATACGAGAGTAACTGTAATCGGCAACCGAGCTTTTGCTTATAGGCGTTTCAACCGCAAAAATGATTTTCGTGCGAGTGGAAGCGGTAATTTCGATACCGATCCAACTAAAGTTGATCAACGTTTTGTTCGATTGGCATTTAAAATTTCCCGTCTCCTTAGAACTCAATCTCTTGCGGTGGATTGTTTATGGAAAGATTCGCGACCGATTATTACGGAAATTTCTTACACCTTTGTTAATTGGATGGTGCGGTCTTGTCCCGGTCATTGGGTTTTAAATGGAGACCCGGAAATTGGAAATTTAGAGTGGAAACAAGGACAGACGTGGCCGGAAGAGGCACAAGTAATGGATTTTCTTAAGGATTTAGAGAAAAGACAAAACGACAAAGTGTGACGAATATCCTAAATTATAAAATTATTAAATCATGACTAAAATAAAACGGCTTCCGTTTAATGGATACAAGGCTTCTCCCAATCAACGAAAATTATCCGCACGTTATGCGGAACCAACCTGTTGTCTAAGTACCGATTTTTTAATATTTTTTACGATCTACCCTCTTCGGCAGCTTGACGCTTTCGGGTTTTTTCTTTTTCAAGTTTCTTAGCTTCTGCAGCAGCAACATCAATAACGGTTCGGCCCCTGTAAGTACCGCAAGTTGGGCAGGCGGTGTGGTTGGGAACCGGAGTTTTGCATTGAGGACAAGAAGTCATTCTCACGGCAGTGAGTTTAATATGAGCTCGGCGCTGATTGCGTCTGCCTCTTGGCTTTCTTTTCTTTGGTAGTGCTCCTGACATAACTCGTAAGAGATTACATTAAAACATATTTTTTTGCAAGAATCATCTGGAAGGAAGAACCTTACGGTTCCTCCTTCCATGCATCTTCCTCCCTTATTAGGTGTCGCAAAAGTTTAGGACCTTATAACCCAAACTTTTGCGATCAAATTAATACACAGTCTTATCTTTTGACTGAGAATATTAATAATGTATTATTGTTTGTTCTGTTCCTTCCAACCTCTAACTTGGAGATGTTTCCATGGCCATTACAAAGGAATCTTTGGTTAATGCTTTGCAGCAACTCGGTGAACGCGAGGGGGAAATTGTTATCGATACCAGTAGGTTAAACAAATACAGTGATGAGCTGCCATGCGTGCTTGTGTTGAAAGCTCCTATTGGGAAAGAAGTTCCTATGGATTCGGCTTGGCTTGCGCTTTCGGCTTTTGTCGGTTTTGAGTTTGAAATTCCGGTCAGCGATTTGCTTTTCATCTCTTTCGGAGAAGAGATTTCGAAAATCGTTCCGCCAGAACTTTTGGCAAAAATCGATTTCTCGGTAGCAGACAAGGTCTTGTGTGTTCTTGCTGATACATCTGAAACAGATGACGATAAAGAGATTTTTATGGACAATGGCGGGCTTCGTATTTTACGAGCTCTCGCCAAGTCATACAAAGAGCCTTGCGTGGTAAGGGTTGCCGACCTTCAAATTCAGTCGGAACTTATGCCGGAAAGTTTCCAAGATCTAACAAAAGCTTCTTGTTTAGGTCCTCTATGGATTTCGGTCGAGGTTATTTCTGAAGTGGATGAAGGTTGTTTCGAAGAAACCTACCGACTCTGTCAGCTTTTTACGGAAGAGGAGCTTCAAAAGGTCTGGGATGAGATAAATAAGTAGTTTTCTAACCGCTGGCAAAATGGCGGTTTTTTTAAAGGTCGTCTTTTGTTTGTTGTTGGTTTATTTTAAATAACCGCGCTTTTCGCAAAGCGCGGTTTTGAGAAACTACAATCGATTGCTCTGTTGGTTTCTCCACTTCTCTTCTTCGGCGGCGGCCATGGCGTCGGCCCACCGTTCGTAGCACTCATCGCACTCATAACGGTGCCCGTTGTACTTGGGGTGTTCCCAAGTAACGAACCACCGCTTGTGTCCGCAATGGCAAGTGCCTTGGACCATCTCTCGACCGACCGGATAGTACTCCGGCATGGTGTAGACGATGTTTTCCTCGGTTTCAACTCCCGTGGGAGTTTCAACCTCGACCCCGAACTTCACGTCAATCCGGCGACTGGGGTCCTTAGAGTGATACCAGTTGATGATATCACTCACCTCATCGTCTGAGCCGGCGAATGTCTTCTCCCAGGAGTCAATCTCCCGGCAGAATCGAACGGCTACGTAGAAGCCCTTGACCTTGCCTTTCGGCAGTCTAGCCAGTGCTTCATTGCGGAGTTGCTCCAGGAGCGCGGCCCCCTTCTCAGTTAAGAGAAAGCGGGTCCGGTGCTCCTTGTAGACCGACTCGAGATACCCCTCGCGAAGCAGCACAGTATCTAACTCGCTGCCGCGCGGGAAGAGCATCTCTTGTTGGGCGACGCCCAGAACGTTCAGCACTACGTCATGTCCCCACTCCTCCACCAATTGGGCGGCGGTCATAAGTCACCTCCTTCTCTTGCTGTTTAAGCAAAAGAATTGGGTGCTTACAAACGCTGCAAGCTTTTTGAACGAACAACAATTCTTTTGTTAAACAGCAAAATCATACAATCTTAGCATAAAATAAGGATTTTGTCAATATTAAAAAACCGCTATCTTTGATGGCGGTCAATCCTCCGTGTCTTCTTCCTGGCTTTCATCGTCGGCATACTCTTCTTCGGATTCTCGAAACTTCATGAAGGCATATCCAAGGAGAGCTGTTCGTTCATTAAAGCTCAAACCTTCTAATTGACGAGCCAGCATAGCTGCCATGTCCATGGTGAACTCGCCTCGGTTTTCCTTAAGAAGCTCCAAAAACTGGAGACTTCTTAAAAGGACATAGGACTGATTTCCTGCTTGTTCAACTGCTTCAGGATCATGAATCGTTAAATCAATTGGAACAGGAGTAAAAGGTGAGACATTCAGAAGAATCAAGGCGCATGCCGTAATTCTTTTGATTTTATTTAGCTCATCTAACTTTTTTAAAAGGAAACGGCCGGCTTCCACTTCCGATTCCATTAAGAGGACATGGCCGCTCCAGTTTCTTACTACCCGCATCATTTTACTGGATTCTCTTTCCCATTGCTCAGGGCTGAGAGAATTCAAAGATTTCGCTTTTCTTTTGCACTTGTATACGCCGAACCTGGAAAAACCAACAACGAAGAGATTTTGCCTTATCTCAGGTTTACGCGGGTACCTTTCCATGAGTCTGAATAAAGCCAGAGCCGCGTCCGAATATGTCTGATATTCGGTCCTTAAATAACTCAAAACCCGTTCCGCTGGTTTTTTAGGAAGCAAGTCGTTAAGTAAGCTCATGCTCTTCCCCTTTTTTGCCTTGTGAGAAAGATCGAACCAAAATGATAATAATAAAAGAAAGGCTAAAATACAATTCGAGCACTTTTTATTGCTTGTCGGTTATTTAAATAAGATTTCCCTGGATAATGGTTGTTGCTCGAACGGGTTCAAAACTCGGACGATGAATTGGGCAGATTCCTAGTTTGTGAAGTGCGGCAATGTGTTCTTTTGTTCCATATCCTTTGTGTTTGGCAAATCCATATCCGGGGAATTCTTGATCGTATTCTTCCATTAATGAATCTCTAAATACTTTTGCCACAATCGAAGCGGCAGCAATGCTTCGGCTTTTTTGGTCTCCTTTTATAATAGACCGATGATAACAATCGAGGTTAGGAATATGAAAGCCGTCGCTTAAAACCGCGTCAGGTTTAGTATGCAAGTTTTCTAAAGCTCTTTTCATGGCAGTGATATCGGCCCAGTGCAGGTTCAAAGTTTGGATTTCTTCAGGACTTGCTTGGCCGATTCCCCAGGCAATTGCTTTTTCTTTAATTATTACGGCCAAAGTCTCTCTTTGCTTTTTTGAAAGTGTTTTTGAATCTCTAACGGAATCAATTCGTATTTCAACGGGCAGTATTACCGCCGCCGCCACTACAGGGCCGGCGAGACAACCCATTCCCACTTCATCAACTCCGGCAATAAACTGGAAACCTTTGTCCCAAAGTTCCCTTTCAAATTGATATGTTGCCCGGATTGGTGTCATGTTCCGATTTTACGCCCTCGATTCTTATTAATAAATGTTCCTCTCATTTTACTTGCTTTAGTATTTGTATAATATTTTAGTTCATGTGCCATTCATCGGCGTTGAAGTTTGGAGAAGTCTGTTTAAATAAGAGCGAAGTCGAAGGAAAACGGATTATTGACGTTGGAGCCTACAACATCAATGGAAGTTTCAGAGCGACGTTGGAAAAATTAAACCCTAAGGAATATGTTGGGGTAGATATTGAACTTGGTCCGGACGTTGATATGGTTTGCGATGGAAATAAGTTAGTTGAGAAGTTCGGGAGAGAAAGTTTTGATCTGGTTGTTTGTACTGAGTTGTTGGAACACGTAATTGATTGGGTTCCTGTTATTTCTAATATAAAGAACGTATGTAAACGAGGGGGGAAAATTCTAATTACAACTAGGTCTCGCGGATTTCCTTACCATCCGTTCCCTTTTGATGTTTGGCGATATGAAATAGAAGATATGAAAAATATCTTTGAAGATTTTGAAATTGAAATTTTGGAAAAAGACACTCAATGTCCCGGGGTTTTTATGAAGGCAAGGAAACCGGAAAATTTTAATGAAGTTGATTTAAAAGATTATGAGTTGTTTTCAGTTATTTCTGACAGGAGAATAAAATCTTTCAAAGAAGAAAAATTGCCTTTTGTTTTAAGCGAAGGTTATGGCCGGTTGCATCCCTTTGTTGTCAAAGTTAAGAAAGATTTCAGATGGCAGTTAATCGAAAAAACAGACGAAGTTATAAGACCTTACTATCATTTTTTTAGGGATTTATTTCGAAAACGTAGGTAGAGTGCGATCTTAAAGAAATTTCATTCTTTCTGTTGCCGTTCGACGGCGAGAGAGCATGTCTTCTTTTTAGTGTTACGGAGTCCAGGGAAATAAAATCGTGAAGACTTTCACGATCTTATTTCCCTTCGATTCCGTCTTTTGTATATCTTAAAATAAAACGGCATAAATGCCGTCTTATTTTAAGATGTGCCCCCGAAAGGAATCGAACCTCCATCTTGCCCTTAGGACGGGCCTGCTCTGTCCATTGAGCTACGGGGGCTTAACGCCAAGAATATACTATATTCATTTTTTTTCCAGCATATTTTCTTTGGAAGAAACAAAAAATGTGAATAATTATTAAATTAAAAATTAAACAAGTTATTTCAAACAAAAAAACTGGAATCCCATAAAATAAGAGGAGTATACTTCTTAGTAGTTCTTAAGGAATTTGTGGAAAAGGTTTTGAAAATTTTAGAGGGTGGCTGACAGAAGCCACTATCTATAAAAGTCGAAAAAAGCTGGAGGGCTGAACGATAACAAAAATCAAAAAACCAAACATTGTTTCATTAACCATAAGACAATAGGAGGTCTATAATGTCTGCTTCTTCTAACCATGAAGCTGTATCTGAAACTGAAGTTTCAGAAGAGAATTTATCAACTAAAAGTTCAAACATGACTCAAAAAACCGATAATACAAAAGGTCTTAGAATCTCGCGAAGATTTACGGTAGCAGGTGAAAATCCTTTTAATTCAGTAAGCTGGGAAAATCGTACGTCACGGATTAAGGATGAATCGGGTAACGCTATTTTTGAGAAAAAAGATGCCGAAATTCCGGCTAGCTGGAGCCAAGTGGCGACAGATATCATGGTTAGTAAATATTTTAGAAGAGCGGGAGTACCACAAGTTGATGAACAAGGTAAGCCAATTATTGGATCGGATGGCAAACAAGTTACCGGTAGTGAAAGTTCAGTTAAGCAGGTAGTCAGTCGATTGACCAACTGTTGGCGCCATTGGGGAGAAAAGTATGGTTATTTTGCTTCTACTGAAGATGCTCAAAGTTTTGAAGATGAGTTGAAATACATGCTAGTTAATCAGATTGCTGCCCCCAATTCACCACAATGGTTTAATACCGGCTTGGCGCTGTCTTATGGAATAAAAGGTCCTGCTCAAGGTCACTATTATGTTGATCCTGACGATGGACAGTTAAAAGAATCTCACGATGCTTATTCTCGCCCGCAAACTTCTGCCTGTTTTATTCAATCTGTTAAGGATACCCTGCTTGAAAAAGGTGGAATCATGGATTTGGTTACAAGAGAAGCCAGAGTTTTTAAATATGGTTCTGGTACGGGTACAAACTTCTCTTCGTTGAGAGAAGAAGGTGCTGCACTTTCTGGCGGCGGAGCTTCGTCGGGTTTAATGTCGTGGCTTCGAATTTTTGATCGCGCGGCAGGAGCCATTAAATCCGGTGGAACAACAAGAAGAGCCGCTAAAATGGTTATCTTGGACGCGGACCATCCTGATATTGAAAAGTTTGTTTGGTGGAAGGCTGATGAGGAGAAAAAAGTTGGAGCTTTGGTTGCGGCTGGTTATCCATCAGATTTTAACGGCGAAGCTTACCAAACTGTTTCCGGACAAAATTCAAACAATACTGTTCGAGTCTCGAATACTTTCTTGGAAGGTGTTGAGAATGATGGAGATTGGGAATTGAAAAGCAGAGTGCCTGGAAAAGGTGTTGTGAAGGCCATAAAAGCCAGAAAATTGTGGCGAGATATAGCTGAAGCGGCTTGGAAATCCGCTGATCCTGGTCTTCAATATGACACGACGATCCAGGAATGGCACACTTGTCCAAATTCCGGGCGTATTAATGCCACAAACCCATGCAGTGAGTACGTCTTCTTGGATGACACTGCTTGTAATTTAGCTTCAATTAACCTTGCTAAATTTGTTAACGAAGAAACAGGAACATTTGATGTAGAGGGATATGTTCACGCAATTCATTTGTGGGCTGTCGTTTTGGAAATCTCCGTATTGATGTCTCACTTCCCGTCAGCAGAGATTGCGTACAACACTTATCGCTACCGAACTTTGGGTCTTGGGTACGCAAACTTGGGAACCCTTTTGATGTTGTGGGGAATTCCTTACGACTCTCCTAAAGCGCGCGCCATTTCTGGGGCTTTAACTGCCATCATGACGGGTGAAGCTTATGCCACTTCCGCGAAGATGTCGGAAATTTTTGGACCTTTCGCGGAATTCCAGAAAAACCGAGACGCGATGCTTAGAGTTATGAGAAATCACCGTCGCACTGCTTATGCCGCTCCAGATGAAAAATATGAGGGTTTGTCCATAAAGCCAATGGCTATAGATCAAGAAATATGTCCTCCAACTATTTTGGCTGCTGTACACAGAGCTTGGGACCGAGCGTTGGAATTTGGCGAGAAATTCGGTTATAGAAACGCTCAGGTTGTGGTTATTGCTCCGACTGGAACCATTGGTCTTCTAATGGATTGCGATACCACCGGTGTTGAGCCCGATTTCGCCTTGGTGAAGTTTAAAAAGCTCGCAGGAGGCGGATATTTCAAGATTGTAAACCAATCGGTTCCTCGCGCCCTTAAAGCTTTAGGCTATACTTCAGCGCAAATTGAAGACATAGTGCGTTACGCTACCGGAACTTTGACTTTAACCAGAGCTTTGCACGTTAATCCTGAATCGCTAAAAGAAAAAGGTTTTTTGGACGAAGATATTTCACGGATCGAAAAACAGCTTCCAGGAGTTTTCACTCTTGAAATGGCGTTCACTCCGTTTGTTTTGGGAGATGAATTAATGAAAAAACTTTCATTAACTGAAAAGGCAAAAGAAAATCCAATGTTGAATGTGTTGGCTGAAGTTGGATTCACGAATGAACAGATTCAGCAAGCGAACGAAGAAATTTGCGGCCGAATGACCGTTGAGGGAGCTCCTCATTTGAAACTGGAACATTATCCCGTATTCGATTGTGCCAACAAGTGCGGCATTAAAGGAGAAAGGTATATAGCTTCAGAAGGTCATATTCGCATGCTGGCTGCTGTACAGCCTTTCGTTTCAGGTTCTATTTCCAAGACTATCAATATGCCAAACGAAGCTACGATTGAAGACATTGAAAATGCTTACATGCTTGGTTGGAAGTTGGGTTTGAAATGTAACGCTCTCTATCGAGACGGTTCCAAGATGAGCCAACCTCTGTCTACCAAATCGAAGTCTGACAAGAAAGAAGATAAAGAAGTCTGTGAGAAAATAATCGAAAAGATTGTTGAAGTGGAGAAAATCGTTGAACGTCCTCATCGAGTGAAGCTTCCAAGAGAGCGGCAAGCCATTACCAGAAAAGTTAACTTGGCTGGGCAAGAATTCTACGTAACGGTGGGAATGTATGCGGATGGAAAACCAGGTGAAATTTTTATCACCATGAGCCAGGAAGGAACATTTGCTTCCGGAATGGCGGATGCTTTTGCGAAGATCCTAAGTATCGCTCTTCAGTATGGAGTGCCGTTGAATAATGTCATCAGACAGTTGAGACACATGAGATTCGCTCCGGATGGTTTCACTGGCGATCCAGATCTTCCAACGGCATCATCAGTAGTTGATTTCTTAGCTCAATGGTTGAACAAAACGTTCCCAGATGGCAGCTGGAAACAAAATGCTCGTCTCCCTTTCCCGGGCGAAAGAGATGAAGAAGTAGAAATTCCTGAAGAAGAAGTTAAACCAGGAGCTTTAGAATTACAACCTGAAGCAAAGTCCGAAATTAATCCAGAAACGAAAGCTGAAGAAAAAAAGCAGGTGCAATCAACACTAGCTAATATGGGTTACACCGGAGACAAATGTTCTCAGTGTGGTTCAATGAGAATGGTTCAAAATGGTACCTGCAAGAAATGTATGGACTGCGGCGAAACCACTGGCTGTTCCTGATCTGCTACGTCATTGCGAGCGAAGCGAAGCAATCTTCTCTAAGAAAACCAGAAAGAGTCCGTGAAAAGCGGACTCTTTCGTTTGTGCTAATCTTTATTCATGAATGATATAGAGATAATCAATAGTCGATTAGAAAAACTGGAAAAAAGAAATAAACGTGTTGAATTAGATAAAATGTGGGAAACAAGTCTCACAAGAAGAATTTTACTAGCAGCTTTCACTTATTTAGCCGTTAGCCTTTACTTGTTAGCAATTAATGTAGAAAACCCCTGGCTCAATGCGATAGTCCCAACAGTTGGTTTTCTTCTCTCCACCTTAACGATGCCGTTTTTCAAAAAAAATTGGATTAAGCGGTTAATTGAAAAATAAAGAACGTGGAAAGAAATAACAGATAAATTTTATGAGCATTAAAAAAAAATCTAAAAGTACGGCTTCTGAAAAGCGGCAAATTAAATACAGAGCAAGCAATAAAGGTCTGACGATGGTTTATTTTGGAAATGGAAAAGGTAAGACAACAGCTGCTTTGGGTACAATTTTACGAGCGGTGGGACAAGGTTGGGAATGCGAAGTTTTTCAATTTATTAAAGGTCCATGGCCTTCAAGTGAAAGAGAAGCCATTCCTAAGTTTCTTTCTTCTTTGGTGAAAATTAAAGCAGGAGGAAAAGGTTTTGTGGGCATAATGAACGATAAATTACCAAGGGAAGAACACAAAAGATTAGCGAAGATTCTTTTTGAAGAAGCAAAACAGTTATTTCAAACCGAAGAACACATTTCAAGAACAACCCCTAAATTAGTTGTGATGGACGAACTTTTGGATACTATTGAACTTGAACTTATTTCTGAAAATGAAGTTATTAATTTTATCAAGAAAAAGCCGGAAAATATTCATTTGATAATCACCGGCCATAAAAAATTTCCTAATATATTTAAGGAAGTTGATTTAGTGACGGAAATGAAGAAAATAAAACATCCTTTCGACAAAGGTTTTTTGGCGATAAAAGGTTTGGATTACTAAAAAACCCCGAAAGGGGTTTGAAAATCTATTTCTTTGGCGCTTTGTCCAAGAATTTAATATCCAGGACATTGCACTCAAGACGTTTTGCCAAGGCAAGAGCTGCAACTCCGATGCATCCTGCCCTATTGCCGAGCATATTTTCTCTTCTGACGAGAAAGTTACTACCCATGAAGGGATCATTGGCAAATTCATTTCGAATATAGCCTGCAAGGGCATTCTCATCGATCAGGGCGGATAATCCTCCAGCCATGACAAACATAGCAGGCGGAAGCATGTCATTTCCTCCCAGATTCAAAAGCGCGTACATGCTGGCAAGACCGTCGGCAAGGTTTCTATGCCACAGATCAAGCGTGTTTTGTGCTTTGCCCTGGTAGTTCATGCCTTTGCTGTCGTTGAGTTTGAGGAAGCTTTCGAGTGCTCGTCCGACATCATCGCCGATTTCATTTTCGGGAATAGCGCGGCTAATCAAAGCGTCTTTCAAGAATAGCTCATTAGCTGCTGCTTCGAGGCATCCAAACCTGCCACACTGACATCTTCTAACACTGTTTCGCACTGTTACATGCGCTTCCCCGTCATTCATGGCTAATTGCCCGTTGCTCCAGATGAAGGAACCCATCCCTACTCCCGTACCTAAGGTCAAAAGAAGTAAGGCTCCTTCATGATCTTTAGCGACCCCCGCGATTTTCGAAGCGATGGTTGCTGCCATACCGTCATTCAACACAGCATAGTCATCCGGGATATGGAATGGTCCCTTAACTCCACGATTAATTGGTCGGAGGCAAACATTGTCCGTCACTGGACCGCAGATGCTCATGCCTCGCAGAGTGTCGTGTTTCGGATCAATTAGGCCTGCCCCAAACAGGGCATTTTCAAGTCTTTCAACAAATTCGGATGATTCGACATCGTGTGGAGTTTCGACAGAAGGAATTTTGTCGGGAAATCCGTTGGCGAACCAAAGTTCCCCGCAATTATTTCCTTCAAAAACCAAGGACTTCGTATGTCCTCCAACATCAAGCGCGCGAATTTGGAACTTTTTCATGACTCACCTCCTATATTACTGATTTGCATAGAACTTGTCCCCTTTAGCTCCAGATCTAGATGATAGGGGTCAATTTTTTACTCGTCAATTCTTAATTAACTAAAATTCATCGGCTGTCTTTCTAAAATTTTAGAATACCAATTTAATAATAAAATCTAAATTTGACTATTGGCTTAATTGAACTGGTCAATAAAAATATTTTCCTATATAATTGCGTTACTCATGTCGAATGATACGACAGTAATTGTTGATGTTTCAGCAGAGGCCTTCCAGAAGGAAGTGTTGGAAGCTGAGAAACCCATAATCGTTGATTTTTGGGCGCCTTGGTGTGGTGTTTGCAAAATGGTTAGACCTAAAGTTGAGAGCTTTGCGGTTAAAGAACAGCATCGCGTAAAGGTTGTTACAGTGAATGCTCAGGACCATCCTGAATTAGCCAACCAATACGGGGTTATGTCCCTCCCCACTTTCTTGTCGTTCAAAAACGGTGAAGTAGTCGGGCAACACGTCGGCCCTTTGAGCGAGCATCAGTTAGCGGAACTAATAGAGAATAGTTAAAATAAAAATCCCCCAAATTGATTGGGGGTTTCTTTCGGTATTGGTTTGCTTGGCATTTATACGGGTGTACAGGATAGCATTTGCCGAGAAGAGGATTGCAACCCCAAGCCAACTTAATGCGACTGGTACATTTTTACCAATAGTTTCAATAAGATAGTCTCTTGTTAAGAAAAAAATGAAATTGAAAAGAGCCAAAATAGCGATCGTGTAACAGAACTTCTTTGAAATTTCATGGCCGTATCGGCTCATGATCAAAAAAGTAACGCATAAAAGGATTCCGATAATGCTGCTGAGTATGTCACTGGCCGGAAAAATCCAGTCGTAAACTATTTTGTCCCACATTTGAAGATCTCCTTTAGGGGAAACGTGTGCTGAGACTTTTTATAGAACAACTAAAGAGACTAACAGAAATAATAATATAAATCAATCTTGAATACTTAATAAAATAAAGGTATTCTCGACTGGTTATTTGATAAAATATTTAGGAGTCCGGGCCGTTAGCTCAGCTGGTAAGACGATCCGCGAATAATCGCGGAAACAGGGTCGTCTTTCCATGAAATGAGTCGGCTCCGCCGATCCTTTATAACATGGTAGAGCGCTAAAATAAGGGCTCGTAGCTCAGCGGTAGAGCACGGCATTCGCATTGCCGGGGTCGAGGGTTCGATTCCCTCCGGGTCCACCAGAAAGTTCTTGAAAAACACTTGAAAAAGAAGTAACTTATCAGGTAGTTTCAATTACATTTTGATTTCGGGGCCCATAGCTCATTCGGTAGAGCGCTTCCATGGCATGGAAGAGGCGACCGGTTCGAATCCGGTTGGGTCCACAAACTAGAAAATGCCAACTTCTTGGCATTTTTCAGTTTGTGGAAGCCAGGATGATGTTTATAATAAATTTATGACTGAAAGCCTTACTCCCCTTTTCCTGGGAGAATCTGAGGAAACAGAAAATAATGAATCAAAGCAAAGATTGCCGGAATATCTTAAAATGTATGAAATCCCAGGTCAGGATCCCATAACTGAGCATTCTTTTGATCGGTACAGAGAAGACAAAAAGCAAGAAGATGAAATTAGAAACAGAGCAACGGATCCAGCTTTAAGATTCAAGGATATTATTAGTAGGGCAACAAGTGAAGAAAGAGAGAGACTAAGACCCAATATTACTGAATATGTTAGACGAGGCTTAGAAAGTAATGATCTACAAATTATTTCAGATTGTGCTGAGATGATTAAATTGGTCTCTAAAGATGATCAAGTAATTTTTGGAGAAAAATTAGTCCCTATTGTAGAACAAGGATTAGCTTCAAGTGATGAGAAAATCCAGGTGGAATGCGCAAAGTTAATAGACTACGTGCCAGAGGATAGAAAAATTCCATTTCTAAGAAAAGGTTTCGGACATTCCAATAGAGAGGTTCAAGAATATTGCGCTTATTTGATTGATTTTTTAAAAAACACAAGTGCTGTTAGAGATAAATTGAGAGAAAGCGTAGATTCTCTCATTGATGCTGGCCTTAATGATTCTGACGTTGAAGCACAAAAATTTTATGCAAGATTAATTCCCTTTGCCACAAAAAGTAGAATTTCCGAATTCATAAAAAGAGGTCTTGAAACGGAAAATAAGGATATCCAGCTCATTTGTTGTCAGGAAATAATTTTTTTAGAAGACCAAGAAAAACCTTCTTTTCTTGAAAAAGTTAAGGATATTATAGAAAAAGGATTAGAAATTGATGATTTGAAAACACAGTATGAATATGCGGAGAATATCGGCTTAGCGGATGAAAAAGATCAGCCAGCATTAAGAAAAAAAGTCGATGATATAATAAGAAATCATTTGGATTCATTTTCTGGAGACATTGAAAAAACTTATGCAATTTTAGTTGAACATGCTTCGAAACGCATGAAGAGTTCATTTTTAAAAAGAGGTCTTTTAAGTCCGAACCAGGGCATTAGAAAATTGTGCGCCTCTTTGATTTGGACCGTTGACGATCCTTTGGCTCAGAGAGATCTCTTTGAAACTGCTAAAGAAAAAATTGGTCAATCAATAGTTAATCCGCCACTGTATGACAAGGCGGATATCAGATATGGAATGTTTTCCAGAGCAAAATTTGAAAAAACGGGCTCGGAGACAACGCTCATTGGCGGTGAGTTAAAAGGAAAAACGATCGTCAGACATATTAAACCCGAATCATTTTTGATTTGGCAAGAATTATATGAAGATTACGAATTTTGGAAAGGCCAGGGATTTGATTACGTTCCCATTGAGCCCATCCAGTCTTTTCGCTTGAATAAAGATGGTTTCGTGGATGTCTATACCGGAGTGCTTGATTTGAGCTTGGGAGCATGGGAACGAATGGGCGGAGACTTTAGTTTCGAATTAAAAAGAGAATCAGTTCGCATATTAAGAGCATTAGAAGAAAAAGGGATCGAACACGGGCATGCTCACAGCTTAAATTATTGTCTGAGATTTTTTAGAGATGATGAAGGATATGTTGACTTAACAAAGAAGCCTCGGATTTACTTGATAGATTTTGATCAGTCTTTCTCGCTTGTATAAGAGATAAGGTTTCGGGTAGTGGTAAAACAGTCTTCTTCTTTGTATCTGTTTATTGAAATAGTAAAGCTTCAAAAAATGTTGTAAGGTAATCTCTGGTCTTACGGGGATTAGCGCAGTGGTAGCGCGCATCGTTCGGGACGATGAGGCCGTGGGTTCAAATCCCACATCCCCGACTGATAAGGAGGGATGAGCAAGCCAACTGCTTGGCTTGCGTTGGTGATTTGAAGGGCGAGAGATGTTTTTAAAACCGAATCGCCCTGGCTCAAAGAGAAATCCCACATCCCCGACTGATAAGGAGGGATGAGCAAGCCAACTGCTTGCTTAATCAATTTGTTTTTAAATTATTTAATTGATACGCTTGCATCGACGGAGGTGTCCTTTTCACTAGATAAACGGGAGTACATCATGTGTGGAATTGTCGGGCTTGTGGGTGAAGGACCAAATGACATTGTTAAAGTTGTGACAGCTCTCACCAACGTAAATAACCGAGGTGAGGAATCCGTTGGTATTAATGCCACCAATTCACGTAGTCCAAAAGGCCTTTTATCTTTCCGTCACTACGGAAAAGTGCGAGAGGCTTGCATTGATGATCGTGCTACATTTCGCGCGTTTGTTGCGAATTGTCGTGATTATGATGCTGACACTTACATCGGCCATACTCGTTACTCAACAGTTGGAAGAAGTGATGTTGAGTTGAGTCAACCAATCAGGGCGATTCATCCAGAATGGGGCGAATTTAGCATCGCTCATAACGGACAGATCGTTGATCACAAGAAGATGCGGGAGGAATGTGTGGCGAAAGGACATCGCTTTCGAACGGAAAGCGATAGTGAAACTTTGACAGCATGGATTGCGCAACTGGATTATCCAACTCTTCCTCAGGCGATTGAACACGTAGTAAGAGAAATTCCTGGTGCCTATTCCCTTCTTGCTTTGGATTCAAGACACATGGTCGCAGCTCGTGATCGTTTTGGAATCCGACCACTATGGTGGGAAGGAAGCAACGAATGTATTTCTTTTGGTTCGGAATATTCTTCACTTGTTCAGAAAGATAACCTGGGGAAAGAAGTTGTTCCTGGGTCGATCGTAGTTGCGGATCTCTCTTCGAGACAAGTAACTATAAAGCAGGTGGTTGATCCGATCCGAAAGCACTGTATCTTTGAGTACCTCTATTTTTCAAAACCGTCCCAACCAATGGTTGAGGGAGATGGGAATTCAATTGCGGGGTTGTTCAGGCGCCAACTGGGAATCAGGCTCGCGAAAGAATGTCCTGTTGATGCTGATATTGTGGCGCATGTTCCCAGCTCAGGTTTCGATGCTGGATGGGGATACGCTAAGGGAAGCAAAATTCCCTATTGCCCGAATGCGATCGAAAGGAATTTCTACAGCTTGTCTGACAAGACGTTCATTCTGCCAGGACAAAAGAATCGCGAAAATGCGGTTGCTGGCAAGTATACGATGACTCTCGCAGTTAAGGGAAAGCGAGTGGTAATCGTAGACGATACGATTGTCAGAGTAACTACGGCTCCCATTTTGACTCGAATGTTAAGAAGAGCAGGAGCAACCGAAATACATTGGAGAATTGCCGCCTCGCCAGTGATTTCTCCTTGTTACTGTGGCATTGATATTCCAACATATGCCGAACTTCCTGCTTCCAGAATGAGCGAAGAAGAAATCGCGCGAATGGTTGGAGCTGATTCGTTACGCTATTTATCGTACGGTACGATGATGCAGGAAGCGCTTAAGACTCTTCCTGGGGTATGTGCGGGTTGTTTTGACGGCAAGTACCCTATTCAATTTGCGGTGTAATAGTGCTAAGTCCAGTAAATCTGGACTTTTTTAATAGTGGTATTATAAATTCGTGAAAAGAAATACAAAAATTATTTTTTCAATTATCGTTGTGGTTTTGATAATTGTTGCTGCAGTTCCCTTTTATTTTTTGAAAAATAAAAATTCAGCGACAAATGTAAATAACGATTTGCGGGAAATATATTTGGATGCCGCAAAGCTTAAAGTGGAAATAGCAGACGACCCCGTCTCAAGATCAAAAGGATTATCAGGGAGAACAAAGCTAGCACAAAATCAAGGAATGCTGTTTATTATGGATTCAACTGGAATACAATCCTTTTGGATGAAAAATACTTTCATACCATTAGATATGATATGGATTAGTGGAAATAGTGTTGTTGGCATAACTTCTAATGTTCAACCAGAAATTGGAGTTAGTGATGACAAATTAAAAGTGTATACGTCTCCAGATTATGTTGATAAAGTGATAGAGGTGAACGCGGGATGGTCATTGAGGAATAAAATTACGATCGGCAGTCATCTGGAATGGTAGAGCATATATTATAATACTAGTATTATAATATAAATAAATTATAGAGACATTAAAGACTCCTGTTAAAAAATGGGGTAGATTTAGAATGTGGTAAAAAAAGTTTGGAATTCACTGGAGGGTGAAATATGCCTTCTATTTATTGCGTATTTATTTTTTTCATTGACTTCCCTACGACATATTTTTTTTTCCATTTCAAAAACAATACCAATTAGATTTGTTGAACAAGGTGCGATATCAATATATGCATCAGATATTTTTTATATTTTGCTTGTTTTAGTATTTTGTTTTGAAATATTTTACATAAAGAAAATATCAGTAAAATTTACAAAGCTAACAACTTTGATTGCTATATTTGCGTTGGTAATTTTAGTTCGGGCAGTTGGTACTTTAGATATCGTATCTATTTATAACGCAGTGAGAATTATACAGGCCATAAGTATTTTCTTTATTGCAAGATACTTATGGAATTTAAGGTCAAGGCAAGTTATCGTAACCGCAATAATAGGATTTGGATTGTTTGAAGCCCTTTTGGGTATTTCCCAAACAATTATTGGCCACGATCTCGGTTTACGAATGATTGGAGAGCCTATATTGAGCTTAACCATGAATGGTGTGGCAAAGGTTGGAGATAACGCCAAAATATTACGTTCCTATGGAACTTTTCTTCATCCAAACATATATGCAGCCTTTCTTTTATTGTCGTTTTACTTCTTGCTGTTAAAGCATTTTATATGGAAGAGTTTCGTAAGAAACATTTTACTATCAATAATCATTGTTGGTTTAGTGCTTTCATTTTCTAGAGCAGCATACGCGGGTTTAGCGTTCCTTATGATTTATGGGTTGTTCAAAGTGGAAAATAAGAAAAAGATGATTTATGGCTTACTGGTGGGAACATTATTGTTAGTCGTACTAACTACTTTAAATCCTCAAATACTGAAAGCCTTGGAACAGAGAATTGTTCCACCGGGAACTGATAGGTTTTTATCAGATAGGTCAATAATGTTCCAAAATTCATTAAGGATGAGTAATAGATACATTACTGGAACTGGGCCAGGTCTATATGTGTTTGATCTTTATAAGAACATTTCAGGAAACGATATCAAACCATGGCAATATGAATACCCACATTCAATGCCAATAGATGTATTAATAGAGGCTGGTGTATTAGGTTTGCTTCTTTACTTATTCCTTCTATATAGGGGGATATATTCGAAACACTGGGTATTATTGGTGTCTGTCATACCTCTTGTGTTGTTTGATCACTTCTTTTGGACTTTACAAACAGGCAGAATTATGTTCTGGCTAATATTATCGTTTGTTTTAGCGTCAAATTCCAGTAAAAAGATGTTTAACCGTGAACTGGACTAAGGTTGAAGAAAAATTAAATCGTGCGTTTAAAAACCAAAGGGCAGTGATGACTATGATAAACATTAATGCAACATACGCAGATTGTTTAATGTCTTTGATGTGCTGATCGTTTTGGTACATATTTGAATAATAAAGGAATTAAAAAAAGAATCAAATATACTAAAACCCAAAATAGACAAGAAGCCAAATATATGCTAAAAAAGTATACAATCGGAACTAGGGGGGAGAAAATAGCTAAGAAATACCTAATTAAACAAGGATTAAGGTTAATATCATCCAATGAGAGGATTTTAGGTGACGAAATAGATTTAGTTTTTATGGATGATAAGCGTCAAAAGAAAGAAATAGTGTTTGTGGAAGTTAAAACAAGAACAAATAATAAATTCGGAGGTCCGTTGGAGTCGATTGATAAGAGAAAGGGTAATGCAATAAGGAGGGGAATCGAAAACTATATTAAAAGAGCAAATTGGAAAGGCTTTTATAGGCTTGATGTATTAAGCGTCATTATTAATGATAATGAAACTCAAATTGAGCACATAAAAGATGTGATGTTGGACTAAAATGTGTTGACAGGAAGTCATAATATATATAATATTATGTCAGTTACCGTCCTGTTCTTTGGGGCGGTTTTAAATACTTCATTCATATACAATTAAATTATGGCAACACAAGACGAGTTCATATCAACAATAGGACAAATTGCAGAAGAAAAAGGAATATCACCGGACAAAGTAATAGAAACAATTGCTGCTGCAATTGCTGCTGCTTATAGGCGTGACTATGGGAAAAGGGGTCAGGACATCAGAGCTACATTTGATGTAAAAACTGGCAGATCAAGAATTTATAAAGTAATGACTGTTTCTGAACCAATGGTTCCAGAAGAAGGTGGGGAAGCAAGACTTCAGAATCCTGATGCCGAATTTACGTTAGAAGAAGCTCAAGAACATAAGAAAGATGCAAAAGTTGGTGAAGAAATTTTCTTTGAAGTTACTCCAACTGATCCAAATTACGGACGTATCGCTGCACAGACTGCAAAACAGGTAATTATTCAGAGAATTAGGGAAGCGGAAAGAAATGCGACCTTCGAAGCATTCAAGGGAAAAGAAGGCGAAATTCTAAATGGAACAATTCAACGTATTGAAAATGGAAATATTTTCATTGATTTGGGAAGAGCAACTGGAGTTTTGTTTCCATCCGAACAAGCTTCAACCGAACATTACAGAGTTAATCAGCGTATTAAAGCGTATGTAGTAAAAGTTGAATCAACTTCAAGAGGAACTGATATTATATTATCTCGATCACATCCAGGAATGCTGAAGAAACTTTTTGAATTAGAAGTTCCCGAAGTTTATAGCGGAATTGTAGAAATAAAATCTGTTGCCAGAGAAGCTGGACAGCGTTCAAAGGTTGCAGTCATTTCTCACCAAGAAGGTGTTGATGCCGTTGGTTCATGTATTGGACAACGGGGTACAAGAATTCAAACAATTATTTCTGAATTATCAGGCGAAAAAATTGATATCATTCAATGGGACGATGATCCAGTGAAGTTTATTGCACAAGCATTATCTCCAGCTAAAGTTGTTGCTGTTGATTTGCAGCAAGATGACCACAAGGCCGTTGTTCACGTTAATGAAGATCAACTAAGTTTGGCTATCGGAAAAAGAGGACAAAACGTGCGATTGGCTGCGAAATTAACTGGATGGAGAATTGACATCGTAAAGACTGGTGATAGTACTGTTGTAGAAGGAAGCAGTGGGTCATTAGACGAAGAAGGTAATTTGTCACCGGTTGAAGAAGAAAAGAAAGAGGAAGTAAAAGAAGAGGTGAAAGACGAAACAAAAGAGGAAGAGTCTAAAGAAGAAGAAAAAGGGGAGGAAGAAAAACCCGCTGATGTTGAAAAGAAAGACGAAGCGGAAGATAAAGAATAATAATTAATCATTAACAAAATATATGTCACAGCTTGACCTATTTATTCTGGGGGTGGGAGTGTTGGCATTGCTATATTGCTGGTACTTGTGGACGCAAATCGCCCGCTTAGGAACTGGTAACAACGCCATGCAGAAAGTAGCAGGGGCAATCAAAGAAGGGGCAAATGCCTTTTTGAAGAGGCAATACAAAACCATTATTACCTTTACCGTTGTTGTAGCGGTTGTAATTTTGGTTGCTCACGGATTAATTGGCGGAGCAGAAGGCTGGCTTTCGGGAGTAAGAGTAAGCGTTGCCTTTATTATTGGCGCGCTGTTATCCGCCTTGGCAGGCGCAATCAGTATGATTGTTGCCGTTAGGGCAAACGTAAGAACTGCTGATGCAGCTCAAAGGGGAACTAATTCCGCATTGGTAACTGCTTTGACTTCAGGAGCAGTTTCCGGAATCACAATTGTTGCTCTCTCTTTGGTCGGCATCACAGTTTTGTATTTAGTTTATAAATTCTTCTTCAATATCCCTGTCGAACAAATTCCGGGATTAATTGTCGGTTACGGATTTGGTGCCAGCTTTGTCGCCTTATTCGCTCAACTTGGCGGCGGTATTTATACCAAAGCTGCCGATGTCGGAGCTGACTTGGTTGGAAAAGTTGAAGCTGGAATTCCAGAAGACGATCCAAGAAATCCTGCAGTAATCGCAGACTTAGTCGGTGATAACGTAGGTGATTGCGCTGGTCGTGGAGCTGACTTATTTGAAAGTATTTCTGCTGAAAGTATTGGAGCAATGGTATTAGGCGTTGCTTTGTATCCGGTCTTTGGAATCAAAGGTATTTTGTTCCCGTTAGTTCTTCATGCTTTTGGATTAGTGGCTACAATTGTTGGTTTGAGATTTGTGAAAACAAAAGAAGGCGAACAGCCGATGAAAGCGTTAACCCGCGGATATTGGGTAACGACTATTCTTGCTGTTGTTGCTTTGTACTTCACGACTACTACATTGTTAATCGCTCCAGGTTACAATACTTTTCCGTTCTTCTGGGCTGGATTAATTGGAATAATCACGGCCTTGGCTTTCGTCTACATCACTGATTACTACACCGGAAAACAATATCGACCGGTAAAATCTATTGCTGAATCTTCACAAACCGGTCATGGAACAAACGTAATTACTGGTGTTTCCGTTGGTATGGAAAGCACTGCGCTTCCAATTTTAGTTGTTGGCTTTGCGCTTCTCATTTCCTACTTCGTTGGAAATTCAACAGGTATTCCTCATGGCGGATTATACGGAACTGCTGTTGCTACTATGGGTATGTTGGCAACTGTCGGTTATATCTTGGCCATGGATATGTACGGCCCAATCACTGACAATGCCGGTGGAATTGTGGAAATGAGCAATGCTCCGGAAAATGTCAGAGAAGTAACTGATGAATTGGATGCGACCGGTAATACCACAAAAGCCTTGACTAAGGGTTATGCCGTCGGTTCAGCCGCTTTGGCCGCTTTCTTGCTCTTCTCGGCGTATTTGGAAGAAGCAAAGATCACGACAGTTGATTTGGCTAAAGTTCCAGTTTTCGTCGGTGCATTGTTTGGTGGAATGGTTGTCTTCCTTTTTGCTTCTATGGCCATACGAGCAGTCGGACAAGCCGCTGGAGTAATTGTTGAAGAAGTACGAAGACAGTTCCGCGAAAAGCCGGGAATCATGGACGGGAAGGAACAGCCTGATTACGCAAAAGCAGTTGATATCGCAACTGTTAGCGCTCTCCGAAGAATGATTTTGCCTGGTATTTTGGCCATCGCTGCCCCGATTGCTGTCGGTTTGTTCTTGAGAGCAGAAGCTGCTGCCGGATTCGTCATGGTTGGAACCATCGTCGGAATTTTAGTCGCGATCTTCTTGAACAACGCTGGTGGAGCTTGGGATAACGCCAAGAAATTCATTGAAAAAGGAAATTACGGCGGAAAGAAGAGCCCAGCCCATCAGGCTGCTGTTACTGGTGATACTGTCGGGGATCCATTCAAGGACACCGCTGGTCCATCGCTTCACGTTTTGATCAAGTTATTCAGCACGCTTACTTTGGCATTAGCGTCATTGTTTATCTAAAGTTTTTGTCATCCTGACGACTTGGGTCTGGAGGATCTAATAGCAAGATTCTTCGCTTCGCTCAGAATGACATAAATAACTTTGCGAGATGGATTAAATAAAATAAAATAAAACGGAGCACCGGATCGAAAAGATCCGGTGTTTTATTTGGAAGGAACAACCTACGGTTTTTCCTTTTAGAAATCTTTTTCTAAAAATAAGTTTAAAAAAAGTCTTTGCGAGCATAGCAAAGCCACCGCTTTCAAGCGGGGGGGGCAGTCAATCTATTTTTTAAAACAAAAGGGATTGCTTCGTCACTCACTTCGTTCCTTCCTCGCAATGACTATAGATACTTTAAAAATCCCAATGAGGCTTTGGGCGCTACTCTTTATTTAATTGTATTTTACTTTCTTCAGCATCTAGTTCACGTAATTTTAGGCCGATCTTACGAATTTCTCGTCGGCAGTATACATAAACCCATGCAATGTCATCTTCTTCGTCTGTGGTTCCTTTCCACCCATTTTCACCTTTATCTCTCATTTCATCCAAGCTTTTTTTAAGCTCAGAAAGGCCCCACAGTCCATTGAGTCGGTGCTCTAGAAACTCACGCTCATAGCTGATGTTTCTAGTTTTATGCGAATTGAAGCATTTGTTTTCTATTGCTTCTACTCTTTGGGATAAATCAGAAATCCCTTTCTCTTGAGACATGTACATTTTGATTTTGCCTCTTTCCAGATAAATCAAAATGGCTACCAAAGTCACAGACATAATTAAGGAATACGGATTCACGACTCAACTCCTTTTTAAAAGAACTAGGTTTGTTTGCTCAAAATTGAGCAGCCCTAGTGTATTACTTTAATAAAAAATGTCAATATATGGATTTTCGTGAAAATTAAAAAGCCCAACGAGAAGTTGGGCTAGCGTTTCGTAGCGAAACGAAAAGCGTAATATTCGAAGTTGCAAAGGAGACGCAAAGTAAGGGCGAAGAAAAATCCGTAATCCAGAAAGGCGACAGTCAGTGTGAATACCATTACGACTTTGCTTAACTGGGCCCAATTTCCAGAATACTTTTCTTCGTCCGTCCAAAGAAACCCGCTCACTAAAACTAGTGTAAAGAAGAAAAGTACTTTATGATCGCCGGCTCCAGGCAGGTCGACTTTTGCGGACAACCAGTTACCGAATTCAATAATTGGGCCTGACTGCTTGATGTACGAGTCAATGCTGGCATATACCCCAATGGCGCAAATCAGGAAAACCAGAAAGTATTTGCCGAATTCCTTCAGGTTTTCGCTCTTGCTTGATCCGGAAATGATAGCGGGAAACTGAACCGCCAGAACAAAGGCTACCAGTAGCGCGCCGCCGCTCATCCAGACCCAGTTGGCCATTGAGATCAAAACCATAATGGGTATGACGTAAGCTAGTCGTAGGCCGAATTCGTCCAGAGACGTTTCAATCGATGAAAACAAAACGGTGGAGAGGAAAGGTTTGCCGAGTTTTGTCTCTTTATTCGCTGAAGCCAGGGTTAAAACCCCGCAAAACGCAACAAGGGGCCAAAAAGCCGCGAGATCCCAAAGGTTGAAACCTTTGAAAAATGGGTAGCCGAAATAATTCGGCTTAAGATAATAAACAAGGATCGTTATGGCGGATCCAATAATCGCCAAACGTGACAAGAATCCGATTGAATCCAGCTCTTTTTTGTACTTGTCCAGAAAGGAAGTTCGCAAACAGGGCTTGGCATGGATATTGTTCATCACAAAATCTCCGTAATGAAATGGTGTCAAAAGAACCGAGAAATATACCACAACTAACAGAAATGTCAAATATTTTCGTTTCTTTATTAATATTTCTGGACAAAATACGTAGTTTGAGTTATTTTCAACTCCTATATGAAAGTAACAACTGAAAAATTACCTAAATCAAAAGTTAAACTCGTAGTTGAATTAGAACCTAAAGAGGTTCAACCATATCTTGAAGCCGCATCAAAGGAAGTATCTAAAAAGCATCAAATAAAAGGATTCAGGCCGGGAGCAGTTCCTTTTGACGTATTAAGGGGTGCTATTGGTGATGCCGAGATAATAGAAGAAGCTCTCCAAAAGTTGGTTCCGAAGACTTATGTTGATGCCTTGCTGGAAAGAGAAGAAGTTGAGGCTATTGGAAAGCCTGAAGTGACCGTACAAAAAGTGGGGATTGATGAAACTTGGATCTACGACGCTGTTGTGGCTGTCCTTCCAGAGGTAAAACTTGGGGACTACAAGGCTATTAGAGAAGAAAAGAAGCAGGTAAAAGTAGAAGACGCTGAAATTGAAAAGGAACTTGAAACCTTAAGGAAAATGCGTGCTTCTTTTATCGCGGTTCCAAGAGCCGCGCAAAAAGGAGACAGAATAGAAATTGATATTGATGCCAAGGCTGATAAAGTTCCCGTTGAAAATGGTTCCCAAAAGAAACAAGAAGTTTTCTTGGGAGAAAATCAGCTTATTCCAGAATTTGAAAGTAATGTTATTGGCATGAAAGAAGGAGAGACAAAATCTTTCCAAGTAACTTTCCCTGAAAAATATCACCAGCAGGATTTAAAGGGCAGGACGATTGATTTTACTGTCACAGTGAGAACTGTACAGCAAAGAATATTACCTGAACTAACCGATGAGTTTGTAAAAGGGTTGGGAAAATTTGAAGGAGTAAATGACTTAAAATCAAAGTTAATTGAGAATTTCAAGACAGAAAAAGAAGAAAAAGAGAGCCAAAGAGTGCAGCAGTCTTTGCTCGACCAAGTTGTCCAAAAGACTACTTTTGCTGAATTTCCAGAAGTCCTCATGGAATCTGAAATTCACAAAATGTTTCATGAATTAGAAGATGGTGTCTCATCAATGGGTTTATCGATGGACCAATATCTCCAGCAAATCAAAAAGACCAGGGAAGAATTAGAAAAGTCATTTGAGCCGCAAGCTGAACAAAGAGTAAAGGCTGGATTAGCGCTTCGGGAAGTGGCTAAGGTCGAGAAAGTTGAAGTAACAAGCCAAGAAATAGAAGAAAAGATGAACCAAATTCTGGAAAGAATTCCCAATATCGAAGAAGCAAAAAAAAGAATCAACCTGGATGAATTGGCGGAAGTGACCGCGGGGACGATTCGCAACAGCAAAGTCTTCGAACTTCTGGAAAAATTTGCTGGTGTCGCTTAAAGAAGAATATACTGAAATTATGAAAAATAATTCAAACAAACAAATAAGATCTGAATATTTAATCCCAACAGTGATAGAAAAAAGCCAATTTGGGGAAAGGGCTTATGACATTTATTCCAGACTCTTAAAGGAAAGAATTATTTTTCTAAGCGGACCAGTCGATGACGGTCTTGCTAATACTGTTATTGCACAATTGATCTTTTTACAAAGTCAAGATCCTAAAAAGGATATTTCTATTTATATAAATTCTCCAGGAGGAAGTGTGACAGCTGGACTTGCCATTTACGACACAATCCAATTTCTGTCTTGCGATGTTTCGACGATTTGCGTCGGAATGGCGGCAAGTATGGCTGCTACCCTTCTTGCATCTGGTACAAAAGGAAAAAGAGTAGCGCTTCCAAATTCGGAAGTGCTTATTCATCAGGTTATGGGTGGGGCAGAAGGGCAAGCGACCGAGATTGAAATTTCGGCACGGCACATCCTTGCTACTAAGGAAAGATTAAATCGAATTCTTGCAAAACATACTGGTCAGCCTATTAAAAAAATTGAAAAAGATACTGATCGTGACTATTACATGTCAGCCGAAGAGGCAAAAGAATACGGACTAATAGATCAGATAGTTACAACGAAAAAGGCGTCCTAAGAGCGAAAATTCGAATTTCCTTTAGTGGCTTTCATTATTGAATTATAAGCCATGTTTAACCTATTTTTTTGGAGGAAAAAGGGAACGTCCCAGACGGCCCAAGCGGCAACAAGAGAAGAAGCGATACCTCAAACTTTTCAACCTCGCGAAAAGGTTTATACGAAACCTGCTCCGAGAAGAGAAAGAGTTGATTATCAAAATGTTAAGGAGAAAGCTTCTCAAATTATTTTAGATGCTAAGCAGGAAGCCTTAGAAATAAAGAGACAAACAGATGAAGAGTTAAAGAAAGAAAAGCAAAGACTTATTCAGTTGGAAGAAAGAATCGTTCAGAGAGAAGAAAGGATTGGCAGCAAATTGGATGAACTAGAAGCTAAAACAAAGCGGCTTCAAGACAAAGTAAAGCTGGTTCAAGAAAAAGATGCTGAAGTAGAGAAAATGAAAGCAGAAGCCGCTGAGAAGATAAATGAAGCAGCGCACATGAGCAAAGAAGAAGCGGAAAATAAAGTTTTGGAAGCTGCGGAAGAGCGCATGAAGCTTGAAATTGTCCGTAGAACCAGAAGATTGGAATTAGTTAGCCAAGAAGAATGGGAAAGGCGAGCTAATGAAATATTAGCTGGAGTAATTCAACGATATGCCGCTTCGCAAGTTTCTGAAACCACAACCAGTGTTGTTCATCTTTCTAATGATGAGATGAAAGGCCGTATAATCGGCAAAGAAGGAAGAAATATCAAAGTTCTGGAAAATGTTACGGGTTGTGAAATTCTAGTCGATGAAACTCCTGGAACGATTATCGTTTCCGGTTTTTCTCCACTTCGAAGACAAATTGCAAAAGTAGCCGTGGAAAGATTGGTTGAGGACGGCAGAATTCAGCCAGCCAGAATTGAAGAAGTAGTAACGAAGGCCAAAAAAGAAGTCGCTAAGAATGTTATGGAAGCGGGTGAAGAAGTTGTTTTCGACATGGGAATCACTGATTTCCATCCAAATCTCGTTCAGTTGTTAGGGAGATTAAAATACAGGACAAGCTACGGCCAAAGCATTTTGCAACATTCTTGGGAAGCCGCTCGAATTGCTTCTATGCTGGCTACTGAATTAGGGGCCAACGTAAACATCGCAAAGCGAGCAACTTTGCTTCATGACATTGGTAAGGCGGTTGATCATGAAATTGAAGGGGATCACGTCGAGATCGGTATAAACATCATGAAGAAATTTAATATTCCTGAAGAAATCATTAAGGCTGCAGCTTCTCATCACGAAGACTATCCATATGAAACTATGGAAGCCGTTATCGTACAGGTTTCAGATGCTATCTCAGCCTCAAGGCCCGGTGCCAGACGTGAAAGCTTGGAAATGTACGTGAAGAGAATGGAAGATTTGGAAAGAATAGCTTCCACAACGGAAGGCGTTCATAAAGCCTATGCTATTGCGGCGGGAAGAGAAGTCCGTGTTTTCGTTAAGCCCGAAAAGATTGATGATTTGACTGCGATCAAGATGGCTCAAGACATTGCTCAGAAGATTGAACAGGAACTTGATTATCCGGGTGAGGTTAAGGTTAATGTTATTAGAGAATTCCGATCTGAAGCAGTTGCGAAGTGATTTTTTCACTTGGCAAATTAAATGCTAAACTCGCCTTAAGATGAAAAAGAGATCAGGGCTCAGCATGCTAAGCAAGGATTTATCTTTAAAGATTGCCGCATTAATTGTCGCCCTTCTTTTGTGGGCGGGAATTAATGTGTTCGGTATGCAGACCATTACTGTTGATGGAATTACTCCAGATGTTGTAAATATGCCGTCAAACTTGGGGATAGGCCAGGATCTTCCTAAAATAACAGTAAAGCTGAAAGTTTCTAAGGCATACTCAGTTCCGCTTGATGGCAAAATGGCACGCGCTTTGATTGATTTAGAGGGAAGTGGTCTTGGAGAACGTGATGTGCCGGTTTCCGTAAATTCTCAAATTCCAAATTCAGAAATTGTTTCAATCAGTCCAAGCACTGTAAAAGTTATTTTAGATCCGATAGTCGAAAGACAAGTTCCGGTTCGAGTGGTGCCGGATGGAAGTCCCGCTGATGGTTATCGCATCGCAGAAGTTAAAGCCATACCGGACAAAGTAATGTTGCGCGGAGCATTAAGCATTTTTCAGAAATACTCATCCGGAGTTGACGCAAAGATAAACGTAAACGGCGCAAAATCTTCTTTTGAAGGCGATGCCACGATTGATTTGTCTTCTATTGCCGCAGAAACAACGCCAGCCAGTGTGAAAGTTAACGTAACGATAGAACAATCTGAGGACATGAAAAATGTCGGTATCCATGTTGTTACGAAAGGTGCGCCGGACGCCGGTTATTTCGTTAAAACCATCAATACTGAACCAACAACGGTAATGATTAAAGGTGTACGAGAGATTATCGATAAGCTTACGGTGGTGGATACCGCTTCGCTAGAAATCAAAGGTTCAAAATCATATGAGCAATTAGTTAAGTTGTCTTTGCCCACCGGTGTGGAAATTGTTTCCGGGGATGACAGTGTAAAAGCCAAGATTGATATTGGCGTGCTTGAGCAGACCAAGGAAATTAACGCCGGAATATCAGTTACAGATGTTCCCGAGGGTCAAAGGGTAAGCAATATTTCTCCAGGCACCGTTAGGGTAACAGTCCGAGGGCAAGGAGCCGACAAACTCAAAGAAGATGATGTGAGGGTTGTTATCAGCGCGTCAGGTCGAGAGGGATCGTTTACTACCAAGGCCAGTGTTGATGATGTTCGCACTTCTGGGCAAGTAAGAGCGGTATCAGTTGACTCAAGGGATATTATTGTTTCCCTAGAATCGCAATGAGCAAAATCGGGGCTCATGTTTCGGCCGCAGGTTCCGTTGCTCTAGCCCCGGATAATGCCAAGGAATTGGGAGCTGAGGTTTTTCAATTCTTTTCACGCAGTCCGAGAGGCGGAAAAGCGAAAGAAATTACGAATGAAATTGCGAATGAGTTCAAGGCCAAATGCAAGAAATATGGAATGGAAGGATACATTCACGCTCCTTATTACATTAATTTTCCATCAAGCAATAATCGTATTTCTTATGGTTCGGTCGCGGTGATAAGAGAGGAACTGGAAAGAGGAAGTAAGTTGGGAGTGAAATATATGATGACTCATTTGGGATCGGCCAAAGATTTGGGAGATAATGCGGCAATCAAACAAACAATCAATAGAATAAAGGCAATATTTGAAAAGGGTGAAAAGTTTTCGGCCCAATTGCTTTTGGAAAATTCGGCTGGATCAAAAGGGGTCGTTGGCGATACTTTTGAAGAGCTTGCGGAAGTGATTGACGGGGTAGGGCGCGATGATATCGGTGTTTGTTTAGATACCTGTCACCTATTTGCTTCTGGCTACGACATTCGAACGTCTGATTCTTTAAAAGAGGTATTGAAGAAATTCAAAAAACTTATGCCGGTTTCCAAGATTAAATTAGTTCATGCAAATGATTCGAAAGTAGAATTAAATGCTAAAGTGGATCGGCATGAAAACATTGGCGATGGAAAATTGGGAATCGAAACCTTTAAGAATTTACTATCAGACTCGGTCATTAAAAAGGTGAATTTTGTTTTGGAGATTCCTGGAGGAGGCGATAGAATGGCAAAGGATATTCAAAAACTAAAAGATCTTCAAAATTAAAATTATTATTTACTGATTGTCATTCTGAGGCAAAGCCGAAGAATCTAGCGTATAACGATGAAATCCTCCGGGAGCTAAGGATGACTAAAACCAAATGAATCCAGAGGAAAAGAAAATTGTATTAGATAAAATTGCTGAGCAAGTAAAAGCTTGCCAGCTTTGTCCGCTCTATAAAGGAACGACTAACGGAGTTCCAGGGGAGGGCAATCCAAACGCCGAAATAATGTTTATCGGGGAAGGTCCTGGCGCGAAAGAAGATGAGTTGGGTCGGCCTTTTGTGGGCGCGGCCGGAAGGTTGTTGGAAGACTTACTGAAACACGTTGGTTTAACAAGAAATGATGTTTTTATCGCTAATGTCGTGAAACATCGTCCGCCGGGGAACAGAGACCCATTGCCGGAGGAATTAGCCGTGTGTTGGCCGTATTTGCAGAAACAAGTGGAGATAATAGATCCAAAGATAATTGTTACCTTGGGGCGTCATTCCTTGGGCAGATTTGTCCCTGGCAAAGTTATCAGCAAAGTTCATGGTCAGCCATTTCGAATAAACGGCAGAATTTTCTTTCCGATGTATCATCCCGCGGCTGCGCTTTATAGCGGAAACCTAAGGCCTACACTGTTTGAAGATATGGCCAAAGTTCCTAAGGTACTGACTCAAATTAAAAAAGAGGAAATCGCGAATACTAAAAAAGAAGAGAAGAAAGAGCTGCCAAAGTTGTTTTAAGTTCTTAAGAGTCGTCATTGCGAGGAGGCGAAGACGACGAAGCAAACCCTTCTGATTCCGTAGAGATTGCTTCGCTAAAGCTCGCAAAGACGTCTTGTTTCTTGAAATAAAGTCATAAAACCTGTATTCTCTTTCTGTTCACGTCATTATGCGGACGTGGCGGAACCGGTATACGCGTACGCTTGAGGTGCGTATGGGGAAACCCGTGTGGGTTCAAGTCCCACCGTCCGCACTACTAATAAAAATGCCCCTAACAGGGGTATTTTTATTAGTATTCAAGGTATCGTGGGGCTTGAAGCCGACTCGAAGCGAATGCTTTGAATAGCATTCGATGAGAGCGGCTGGGTCTGGAGGAAGAATTTTCGGGAACCGCGTAGCGGTCGAAAATTCTGGGGGAAGACAAGTCCCACCGCTTTAAACTGCTTTACGTTTTTTAATACCCTGGCTTTTTACTAATTAGACGACATCGAAGGGAGTTTAATTGGTAAAAAGAAGTCCCACCCATAACAAACTAACAATATTGGACATTTAAAACTTGCAAACTCCTCAAGCGTTTTGGTAGTCGTTAAATCTAGGGGGATTAACCGTTAATTAAAAATTTATGTTCGAAAACGAACCGTTTTCAAGAGAGTTGAAAAAATGGCTTGAAGGTCACGACGACCTTTTACGAGCTCTAAAAATCACAAATCATGAAAGATTCATCTCTTTAAATGCTGTGATAACTTCATATTCGCCAAATTATCCCAGTGACCAAGTGATAGGTTTTATTACTTACGACAAGGGCATTAAAAATCCCTTATTCAAACAAGATTTTATTATTAATAAAGGTGAATTAAATAAAGAATTTATTTTATATACAAGGCTTAAAAACCAAAAAGCGAATAAATTTTTGAAAGATATTAATGAATTTTATGCGACATATGGTAAGGGAGGTTATTATCCAAATACTCATCATCTATTTGCAAATGATTTACCAGAAGAATTAAGGGAAAGAGCCATAATGGCAATGAATTACGCAGAAACTATTAAGGAAATTTAGTTTTATTTAGCAAGAACTACATCATCCCGAATCTTCGATTTTCCAATGTACTTCATTCTTACATTATCAGAGAATCGTTTTAAGGAGATTCAATAAGTGTTAAAAGCTCTTTTCTTAATCTGTTAAATATCGTGGTATTTCTTGAATGATTAAATGGAGCAATTGGGGAAGGGTGATAAATTGGTAATACATTGTATTTTTTACCATCGATAACCACATCGCTAAGTTTTCCTAATTTAGAACGATTGTTTGTTAGTTTGTTAAATATATCTAAAGTTTTCACGCCTAATATTATAATCAGAGAATAATTTGTAGCTTTTAATTGTTTTAAGAAAATAGGCCAACACTTTATGCCGCATGTTTCAAGTAGTTTTCTATTTTTTCCTGGATAGCATTTTACAAGTTCCGTAAATCCGCAAATTTCTACTGAGAGATTAAGTCTAGACAGTAACTTATTTAGGTTTTTACCTGTCGGTAGTAGTTTTCCATCCGGCGTATAAAATGCTTTTCCTGATTTTCGCCAACCATTAGGAGCTGGTGCTTCTCCGAGAATTAAAATATTTTCACCTTTATCTATTCCTAATTGGAGAAACTTTTCGGGAGGGAAAGTTTCTACGGATCTACAATAATGTTCTTGGTCTTCCATGTGGTAGTTTTCTTTATAATTTTACTGCTTTCAATGGTTAACGGGAGTCCTTTCTCCTCCGAAAAATTGCGCTCCCTGCGGTCGATGCAATTTTTCTCCCCCGAAAGCCACGGTTTTCCAAAACGTAAAGCAGTTTACGTTTTGGAAATACCGTCCGACTCCCGTGATAATCTAAATAATAAAAATAACCCCAAATGGGGTTATTTTTATTATGAGCGGGTAACGGGAGTCGGACCCGTTTCTCTACCTTGGCAAGGTAGCATAATACCGTTATACGATACCCGCGGATGAATGAAAAAATATCCTAATTTTGGCTTATTTGCAAGTTAAATGTTGAGTTTAGCACCCTTATATTTCATTGCGGCTTCAAAAAATTTATTTCCATTTTTACTGCTATGAGTGATTGAATGGCAGTTTGCGCACAAGAGCATACACTTATTTAATTCCTTTTTAATTATTTCCCAACTTTTATTAGCAACATTTCCAATAATAAAATCTTTTTCTAGAGAATTTTTATGATGGAATTGAAATGCGGCTTGATTGCCGGTCCACCCACATAATTCACATTTTCCTCCTAAGTATTTAATTGCTGCAGATTTTGCTCGAAATCTTCTTATTTTAGTATTACACGAACCGCATCTGGTTCGGTTCTTACGCTGATAATCAATAAAATTTTTACCGCAAAGAGAACAAATGTTCATGATTATAGTATAGCATAAGTTGTTATACCGGCTATTGAAATATGAGAGGAAAATAGCTATTATTGCTCTGCAAAGTTTGCCGCGGTAGCTCAGTGGTAGAGCGCAGCCCTAAACTCTTTGGGGCCCGGTTCAGTAATGAATCGTGAATAACTGGGTGAATTCGGGGAAACTTCCTAGTGATAGGAACAATCCCGAGCCAAGCCGGAAAGAGTAGGTTTTCCTAGTTTTCCGGAAGGTGTAGAGACTAGCGGGTGAGACTCAACGATAATCCCGCACAAGCGCCCAGCTCCGTTTAAACGGATGATGATATAGTCCAAAACAGCTGGAAGAGGCTGGCGTCGTCAGTTCGATTCTGACCCGCGGCACATTAATGAATTCCGCCTTGAATGGCGGGATTTTGTTAAACAAATAAAAAAGGCGCGTAGGTGCGCCATGTGATTCTCACTATACAGAAACCGTCGCGATCTTCTCGCAGATTCTGCTAACTACTTCTTGAACCTCAGGAAGATCATTTTTCCGATCCAAACCGATCACGAATTTGCAGTGACCGGGAGTTTTTTCTTGCTCGGACCTGATTGTAGTCAGGTTGATGCCAGCATCCGCCAGGATTCTCAAACAGTCTGCGAGTAACCCAGGTCTATCTTTGGAGGATTTCAGGACAAGGGTATATTCGGGGGACCAGTTCGCCAGTGTTTGATTAAGGACATCAAACAGGTTGAAAGCTTCACCAACGACTTTGACACCAAAATGCGTTCTGTTGTCCGCAAATTCGGCAAGAAACCGCTTCTGATCTGACATCTCGATGATTTCCCTTAGCCTTCTCACCTGATATGCAAAAGTTCGCAAGACCATTGGTGTGTAAGGGTTCAAGGTCTGAATGTCGAAGTAGAGATCCGGATTTTGAGCGAGGATTCTTCCCATAAGAGAGTAGGCGATTCGATAGAATGGACTGGTGAATTCCAAGGTGTCTTCCAAGGAGGCATCCATTTCGCGAATAGTACTGGCAGTCACCAGTTGTCCGAAGTGTGGAAGCACCTGGACGAGCGCCATAGTCTTGTCATGGATAATGGGTGTGGTGAATTTGACGTTCGCCTTGAACTTCAGCAGTAATTCGATTATCCAATCTTCCCACCTGTGATCACAGCGTTCGACACATGCGACCACCGTTTGTCCTTTCCAGTTTTGACCGGTTGGCGCGCACATGGGGTGAAGTCCGATAACATTCGCTTTGGAACAAAGCATCGCTTCGACTGGCTTTGTCTTAAGAGAAGTGATGTCGATCCAAAGTTGATCCGCTCTTGAGAAGTCAATGACACTTCGGATAACTTCACAAGTAACGCGAGGTGGAACCGAGAAAATGACAACATCAGAAGATTCAACAACTGTCTGGTTTCCTAATTCAGAATTCAAGTCAGAACCGATGACGTTGTAGCCCAAAGCCTCAAGCCTTGGTTTTAACCATTGGCCGTATTTTCCCGCGATGCCGATGATGCCGATAGTAGTCATGAGACTGCTCCTTTGTATTTCGATAGAACAAAAAATCTGTCGTACCAGAAATGAAACGTTTACATATATTTTAAATACCGTCAATCAAATTTTTATAAATAAAAAACAGGAATTAATCCTGCGTTATGGTTAAGGTGGGCGATGCAGGGTTCGAACCTGCGACCCCCTCGGTGTAAACGAGGTGCTCTACCACTGAGCTAACCGCCCTCGTCGTCGCATCCTCCGCTTCTCGGAACACAATCAGCGATTGTGTTCCTTACCGCTACGGGGCGCCTCCTCTTCCAATAAAATCTCCATTTGCTTTCGCTCGCTACACTCGCTCAAGCTGCATTCTCGATTTTATTGGATAAAAACGACGACAACCATGAAAGGTTACTTCTTTTTTATATCTTTTTCAAGATTTCTTAAAAATATTTGAGGAAACAAACTTTTATAGAATTGTGGGTTTTTAAAAAACTATTTGACAGAAAATTAAACCATAAGTATATTCTTCCTACCTGGCCGAAGCGTAGTACACGCCTAGCGCACAGGCCCGCTTAGGGTTTTGGCTCGGAGTTCCACTTATGACTGGTTAAGGGGGGAAATCCGGTCTATGTTCCGAGAACAAGTACAAACCCAAGCGAAACCCTACCGCCTAGCACGATAAACTCCCAGGATCGCGCTAAGGCGGTTTTTTCATTTCTTGGCATGGTGATTACTTTCACTGGATTTTATACTTATGAGGGTAAACTTGTTACTGAAGGGGGGTGAAGCAAAAATGGACAATAACAACATGCAGAAAGTCGCAAAGACATCAGAAGGACTAGATATTGTAGCTGGTGTCTGGGTATTTTTATCTCCATTTATATTCCGATTTTCAGATATACCATCAGCCTTATGGACAAATTTAATTGCTGGTGCAATTGTGATAATCCTAGCTTCAATTCGTTTAAGCGATCAGGGGTCTAAAATGACATGGCCGAGTTGGGTAAACGTGATAGTCGGTGTCTGGCTTCTGATATCGCCATTTATGCTTAATTTATCAGCAACCCCAGCGTTTATGTGGAATAACGTTATTTTGGGCATTATAATCATGGTTTTAGGTACTTCAAGCGCTCTCTCGAACCCACACTCAAAAGGATCAACACCACATGACATGGCTCATATGCATCGATAATTAAAATCCCCGTCCAATAACTCTTTGGACGGGGATTGTTGAGAACATAATGTAATAGAAATTAAAGCCAAAAATTGACATAAACATAAGTATGTTATGTTATATTTTGGTGCAGATTTAGACTGTTAGGACCATTGACAAAATGGCGATTTTCTGATAGTGTAGACCCTTCAAGTTCGCTAATGGCGAACTGTTTTAAATCACCTTTATGAAGAAAGCTATCAAAAATTTGATTCCTTTTTTGGCAGTGCTTTTTGTGGTTTTTGCGGCTTTACCGGTTCTTGCTAAAGACGAAAAGTCTAACCAAGAAGGATCCGTTTATTTCGCTACTTTGTGTGGAAACGCTTTGATTTCTACAGGTGTTCCTGTAACCGAAGCGTCAGAAGTTACTACATATTCTGCAAAAGCTAAGATTTTAAAGCCGAAAATTAAAGTGCCCGTTGGTACTACTTTCGAAGTTGTTGTTACTGCCTATACTTCTTCTGTTGATGAATGTGATAGCGATCCGTTTACTACGGCCTCTGGTACAAGAACCCATGATGGTACTTTGGCTGCCAACTTCTTGCCTTTCGGCACACACGTAACTTTCCCAGACTACTTTGGAGATAAGGTATTTACTGTCGAAGATCGCACAAATGCTAAGTACTCTTCCAGAGCTGACGTTTGGATGACTACTAAAGCGGAGGCTTTCAGATTTGGTAAAAGACATTTGACCTTAGTGGTCGTTGAATAAAAAATGAAAGCAGCCCCGAAAGGGGCTGCTTTTGTGTTTCTTATTTATTAGTTTTGTAAATATAAATTCCGTTACTTTTGTACACGCGCGTGATTTTTTGATTTACCCAATTTTTTACGATCTTCTGATGAAGGATAACATAGTCCACTTTTTCCAAAACACTTGCTTGTGATTCTGGATCATTCGCGAAAGCTTTCTTAACTGAATCAAGCACGCCGTCTTGTGGTGAAGCCCAGTATCCTTCCGCTCTCAAAATGGCTCGGCCGGTAAAGAAGGGAACTGGCCAAGGCTGTTCAGGATTCGCAAGGAAAACTGCATCTGGTTTAGTGTTTGCTTTTATCCAGTTGAACGCTTCGATTTCGTTTTTGAGAATGACGAACTCATCTCCTTTTTCCAAGTTGTATTGTGTTTTTGATACAGAAGCTAGCGCAGGCAAAATAAGAATCAATAGTCCTGCCAGAGAAAGAAGGCCAAAAGAAACAACTTTGGGGAGAAATGTATTTTTTTGTGATAAAAAAACTTTATCTAGTCCGATTAATGACAACGGAATTATTAACGGGAATGCAATCCGGATACTTTCGTATAAAAATCTGCCGGAATTTTCCAGCAATAAACTGCTTTGAGAAAAGAATAAAGCGATGAAAGAAAGTAGAGCCGTAAAGGTGGCCATGATTTTTAAAAGGATACCGTCTTTTCTGTAGAGAAGACCGGCAAAAATCAGCAGAAGGAATAATCCTGCTTGTTGAAGAAGTTGGGAAGCGTATTCGTATGAAATAGTTAACTGTCCCAGATTAGGATTTCCAGCCGAGAAGTTTTTGAAAAGATTAAACCAAAAGATAATTAATATTATGTGGGTGACTTTTGTTCTTAGATTATTTTTACTGATTATTTTGAATAGGGAATACGCAGCGATAATCACAACTGAAACGGTCCCCAAGATTGAATTAGAAACTAAGAGCAGAAAAGCTGTTATGGCCGCGATTGGAAACCATAAAATTAAATTTTTCAAACCAGAGGATTCGTTTCTTAACAGAATTGAAGCAAGGAATAATTCTAGGGCAATAACGAAAAGATGGGTTTGAGGGAAGACATAATCGCTCCAGGAATATGTCATGACAAGAAGAACGATCAAGCCAGATAAAACATGGAACCTGCGAGATTGCCTCATTTTGTCGCTAAAAACGTCCACAAGCGCGAAAAACATGCCTATAATCGCGAATGCCTGGGCGATGGTGAATGCAGGCAAGAGATAAAGCCAATTAGAAGACAATCCAAAGGTCTTAAGAAAATCGGCGATTGCGGCGTGAATAACAGTTGGATAAGGCAGAGGACTGTTTGCTGCTGATGGGTTTTGGTCCACCAGCAATGTCTGATTTAAAGATCTTTCTACCAATGACGAAAGAAGGAAAGTGTCGCCGTTGTAATAACCGTGAAATTTCCATGTTCCATCGGGCATCAATCCGTTTACTGAAGAAATGCGAAGGATTGTATAAACGACGACTCCAAGAATTATCAGCGGAACCAGATTAGACCAGATTAGTTCTTTCTTGTTTTCTGATTTGGGAAATTTCCATTTTTTATACTGGATGACCCAAAAGATAAAAAAGATTATTGAACCAAAGATAAATATTTTTGTAGCACCAAAATTTTGTAAGGCAGTTCGACTTGCCAAAGAAATTAACATCCATTGTGCTTGCCAAAGAACGAGCACAGTAGACAGAAAGGTGAAGATGCGTTTATGAGTGAAAACAATCCCGCTTCCGAGCAATGAAGATATAACTAAAATAATTACGGGAACTAAATTAAATATTTCAATGTTGTGCATATAGTTTGTTAAGAAAAATATGCCATTTTATCTTTGTTGAGACAAATAGCGTGTTACGACCATCCCCATTGACAACTTGTTTAGTGTCTTAGGCGGAACTTGTGACTTTCATAAGATTTCAAAAGACTCGGTCACACATAAAATTACCCAGCCCGCAGTAGCTACGCCACAGCGTTGCTGGCGGGTGACGGAATTTTTGTGCGACCCCGGCTCGCGGTTTTTGCCTTTCGCCTTCGGCTCAAACAAAAACATCGCTGCGCCTTTCGAGTCTCTCACAAGCCAAGCAATTGGCTTGTATAAGTACTAAATAAAAATACCCCGAATGGGGTACTTTTATTTAGTACCGAGGGAGAGACTCGTCCTCCTCCGTAAAATCGCGCTCCCTTCAGTCGATGCGATTTTACTCCTCCGGACTCACGGTTTTTAAAACGTAAAGCAGTTTACGTTTTGAAATACCGTTCGAGTCTCTCTGAAATAGAATATCAAAAAACAGCTCAAAAGGAGCTGCTTTTCTATTAAGTACCGAGGGAGAGACTCGAACTCTCAAGGCCTTGCGGCCAACGGATTTTAAGTCCGTCGCGTATACCATTCCGCCACCCCGGCATTTCACTACATAGCTATTTTTTACGATTTACGTCAGGAAGTCAAAGATTGCAAAGTTCCGTTGTCAAAGTTAAGATATACCGAGTTAGCAAAACGCGGCGACGTGGCCGAGTGGTTAGGCAAGGGTCTGCAAAACCCTTTACGGCGGTCCAATTCCGCCCGTCGCCTCAAAATTATTTAGCTTCTGAAGGAGTTTCTTGCTTCTCAGCCACTTTCTCTTCGGCAGCTTTTTTGGCTTCTAATTCCTTTTCTTCAGCTTCTTTCTTTGCTTTCTCGGCAGCTTTTCTTTGTGCATCTATTTCACCTAAAGCCTTTTGAAGAGCTTTTTGATCTTCTTTTCTGCGTCTCTTAACGTTTGAAACTCTCAGGTAGTTCAATTTGCTCTTTCGGACTTTGGTAGCTCCGGTTATTTCGACGTTCGTGATCAAAGGTGAATACATTGGAAAAATTCTTTCTACGCCAATTCCGCCCACAACACGTCTTACGGTGAAAGTTTTACCATTTCCAGCACCATGAGTGGCTACTACTAAACCCTCAAAAACTTGGTTTCTTTCTTTACTGCCCTCTCGAACAATGCTGGTTATTCGAACTTCTAATCCTGGCTTAACAGGAAAAATAGCTCGCTGCCTTTTGGAATCTTCGTATTTGTTGACTAGGTTTGTCATGGGAATTGAAATAATGTAATAAGCATTGCTCATTCCGTCAAGTCCTTGGCATTGGATAAGCTCTCACCAAATAATTAGTCCAATTTGCCCTTCAAGCCCTTATAATTAATTTCTTGCTTTGAAGGGAGTGGTCTTATTTAATGTTTTAAAATGCGATGGGATGAGGGAACATTGAACTTCGCGCCCTTTTGTGGCGGCCTTTCTCTTTCGATTCTTAGCGTATCTGTTACTTCCTGTAATTCGGCAGGCAATCCGCTTTCTATGGTTTTTAGTTTCCCGGAAGGAAGTGAAAAAGTAATAGAGGCAGCGTGCAGAAACTGTCTTCTTAGTGGGGGGAGATTTGGATCTTTTGTTTGTTTCCCGTAAAGAGGATCAGCAACAACGGGGAAGCCGATATGTGACAAATGGACTCTGATTTGGTGCATTCTGCCTGTTAGCGGATGAACTTCCAACAAAGCGTAGTGTCTGAATTTTTCTTTCAAAAAGAATTCAGTTACGGCGTCTTTCGCATCTTTGTCGCCTTTTCTTGAAGTCGTTCTTCTTAGCGGATTTTTCTTAGATCTTTTTAACGGCAGAGAAATTCTTCCCTCACTTTCTCCTGGAATGCCTCTAACTAAAGCTAGATAAGTTTTTTTGATATGCCTTGTTTTAAATTGATTTTTTAGACTCTCAAACATCTCAGGTGTTTTGGCTACTAAAATTACCCCGGAGGTTTCCTTGTCCAGCCGGTGAACTATTCCTGGGCGAAGTTTATCGTCCCCAATCTTCGTTAGATCCGGGTAACGATTTATTAGGGCATCTACTAGTGTTGGGTGTTCGTTGCGAATTCCAGAGTGAACGGTTAATCCGGCAGGCTTATCAACAGCTAAAACATTGGAATCTTCATACAAAATTTTAAGTTCAATATTTTCAGGCTTAATTGAGGGCGCCTCGGGTGATTCAAATGCGTCCGTCTCAATTCTGATTGTGTGGCCGGAATGAATGATAGAGCTCGCTTTTATTTTTTCCTTCTCATCAATTGTAATCTTCCCAAGCTTGATTGCTTTCTGAATAGCACTTCTCGTAGTTCCTTGGGATGAAATCTGCGATAAAAAAACGTCAAGCCTCATTCCTGAAGATTCTTCAGGAACAACAATTGTCTTTTGCTTTAGATCTTCACTAGAACTTTTCATAGTGCGCACGGCAGGTATCGAACCTGCGACCTCTACAATGTCAATGTAGCGCTCTACCACTGAGCTACGCGCGCTTGTTACGACGGCTGAGCAATCGTTAGTTAAACATTTTATTGACTAAATTTCAAGAAGGTCTATCTTAAAAGATCGCTCGTCTGTTGTATATGTTTAGTGAGTGACTTAATACTTGATTTTCATTAGAGGGCATACCATGTGGGGTATGGACTTTAAGCCTAAAATCTTATTAACTTATAGCGTTACGATATAATTAATCGTAGGTACTTTGATTGATAAAGCGGGGGCTCGTAGCTCAGTGGTAGAGCGCGCGTCTTATAAGCGCGTGGTCGAAGGTTCGATCCCTTCCGAGCCCACATAAATAAAATGGTTGTCGAAAGACAGCCATTTTATTTATGTTGAAGCCCCGCCAACTGCTTGGCTGTCGAATCTCGGAACTATGTCCGAGTCGCAATTGGCGACGAGGACGGCGAGAGTAGTTTCAACTCGAGCAACTAGAAAACTAAGAGAGGATGAAGAATTTCGTTTCGAGCTCGTTATTTGACAGTAACTTTAATAAATATTTAAATAGACCTTCTGTTTCGTTTGGTTTGTCCGTTTAACTTTCAAGGAGACTGGGCCATGACATTGGTATTAGTCGTGGGGAGGAAGGAAAAAATCGATATTCCTCAACTTGTGCACTCCGGAAAATGTCTACGGCAGGCTGTGGCTGACTATTTATCTTGCTCCGATGAGGGAGGTCAATTGCTCAATGATGACGTTGAGGTCCACATAAGGACCAGGGACGATGTGATGGATTCGCTCAGTCCCGAAAAGTACGACGTTCAAGTTTTCGTATTTGCGGATCTGTTACCAGCAAGACAGAAAAATCTTCCTGAACGATGCCAAGCAATCGCAAGTTGTCTTAATGCGGTCTTGGGTAGAAGACAACATGGCTTTGTGAAGATTTTTTTGAGTCCTTCGGCTTATTCGGAGTTTTAGCTCACCTCGCCTAAAAGCGAGGTTTTTAATTTTTAAAAACCGTCCTTATTAAGACGGCTAGACATGGGGAATTTTCCCCGCGCTATTGATAAAAACAGGTAAAACTTGCGCGTGAAACTTTGAGTCTCCCAGACACCAGAAACCTATTGCTTCAGTGCTTTCTCTCCATCCCAAAGCTTGCAAAGTCTGAATTGCTTCATCAGGGGATCCAAATAATCCATACTGACCCGAGATGTTTTCTTGTGGTGGTACTTTCTGATTTGGTTTTACCGTTAGTTCAACGGTCCACTTCGTAACTTCAGAGAATAGCATCAGAATTCTCCTTTAGGAGGAAATTTTTAGGAAAGGACGAAAAGAGATAATATTTTATTGGGATTTAGGTGTCAATGAGTAATCTTAATTTGTCCTTTTTATGAAGAAGGGGCGAATATGTGTAATCAGGAAGAAGATTTTGTTACTGATCAAGTCGATAGGTACATTGAAGCGGTAGCAGAGGATGATCTGGAACCTGATGAACGAAGACAGCTAGCGAATCGACTTGCAAGCGAAGCGGATGATCCCGAAGATCGGAAACTGATTATTGAAGCTTGCAGACAGGTTGATTCCGTTGCTGATTGAGACTCCAAAAGGAGTCTTTTTAATATAAAAATCCCCCAAAAGGGGATTTTTATCTTTTAATCTTTTCTTTAAGCTCCTGCTGGTTCCGTACTTGGTCTTATGACTGGTTGTGGTTCGGTGACAGGAGATTTTGCAGTGGGTGCAGGTGGTTGACCTTCCTGTTTTTTGGGCGCTTCACCCATAAGTTCTAGAAATTCTTCTTGCTCAATAGTTTCTTTCTCGATTAAAGTCTTTGCGATCAATTCCCATTTGTCTTTTGCGTTTTCTATAGTTTCCTTGGCTTTTTCACGAGCTTCTTCAATTAACTTAGAAATTTGCTTGTCGATTCGAGTTGCAGTTTCTTCTGAATAGTTTCGTTGTTCTCCAAAGTCTCTGCCCAAGAAAACATATTCCTCTCTTTCGCCGAAACTAACGGGGCCTAGTTCGCTCATCCCATATTCGGTTACGATTTTCCTCGCTAATTCCGAAGCTCGCTTAAGATCGTTTGAAGCTCCCGTGGTTAATTCATTAAATTTAACTTGTTCAGCAGCGTATCCGCCAAGCAGAGTAGCCAATTCTCCTAAAAACTCAGCTTTGGAGTGCAGTCTCTTTTCCACTTCAGGAAGTTTTAAGGTGTAGCCACCAGCTCGTCCTCGGGAGACGATAGAAATCTTTCTGACGGGGTCGACGTGAGGATGCACGTGAGCAACAATAGCGTGACCAGCTTCGTGATAAGCGGCAATCTGCTTTTCCTTTTCGCTTAGCATATGGCTCTTTCTTTCAGGCCCAAGCATTACTTTTTCGATGGAATCCAAAAGTTCAGGCATTCCAACCTGTTTTTTGTCTCTGCGAACAGTGAGAATAGCGGCTTCGTTCATAAGATTGGCAAGATCGGCTCCCGAAAACCCCGGGGTTCTTTCTGCTAATTTTCTAAGCTCAACATTCTTTGCAAATGGTTTGCCTTGTGAATGGACTTTGAGAATTGCTTCTCTCTCATCAATATCGGGCATATCCAAGATTACGTGTCTATCGAAGCGCCCTGGTCTCAATAAAGCAGGATCAAGAACATCAGGTCTGTTGGTTGCCGCGATAACTATTACCCCTTCATCAGTGGCGAAACCGTCCATTTCTACCAAAATTTGATTAAGAGTCTGTTCTCGTTCATCATGTCCTCCGCCAAGACCAGCTCCGCGATGTCGGCCGACAGCATCTAATTCATCAACAAAAACAATAGCTGGCGCATTTTGCTTGGCTTTTTGAAATAGATCCCTAACGCGGCTCGCGCCTACGCCAACGAACATTTCCACGAATTCTGAACCAGACATATGGAAGAAAGGAACATCGGCTTCACCAGAGACAGCTTTGGCGAGCAATGTTTTTCCTGTTCCAGGAGGTCCAATCAATAAGACGCCTTTAGGAATCCTCGCACCCATTTGGGTAAATTTCTTTGGATATTTCAAGAACTCAACAACTTCCAATAATTCGTCTTTTGCTTCTCTCGCACCCGCAACATCTTTAAAAGTCACTCTTCTTTTTGGAGGAATTTCTCCTGTTGGTTTTGATTTAATTTGTCCGAATGAAATTGCTCTGGAATTTGCTGCCTGCGCCGATCTAATCATGAAAAGCATGAAACCTCCCAAGAGAAGGAAGGGAAGAACTGTTGGCAATAAAACAGAAGTCCAATACATCCAGCCTGAAGGTTGTTTCACGTCAATTTGAACGTTACTCAGTTTTTCAGGATCAACCCCTAGATTTTTTAGGGATTCTGTAAGGGAAGCGTCAGTTTCTCTTGTTGCTTTTTCTACCTTGTTATCTTTTTTAGTCGCGAAAACTTGATCTTGCTGGATAGATATCTTTTTTATAGAGTCAGAGTTTACATCATTTGCAATTTGGGAAAGAGATACATTTTGCACTTGTTCGGTAGGAGTAGAGAAAAGCGAAAAAACGGCGATCATAATTGCGATGATCAACAAACCAGCTCCGATATTTCTCGGACTCATTTTGGGTTGTCTTGGTTTTGGGATTTTGAAGTTGCTCATTTATTTATTGTAAAAGTAAGTAAAAAATATTGAAATATTATTTAAATTTTAGATCAATAAAAGCCACAACATGTGTGATATCTTACACCCGCTCAAGTTTTGCAGGCATCATTCCGACTTGCTGGCTTTTTTAGTTTCAGATTTCTTCTTCTTGCTTTCGGTGGACTTCTTTTTCTTCTCTTTCTTTTCAGTTTTTAAAGACAAACCAAGGCGATGTTCAACAGGTTCGATGCTGATGATTCTAAATTCTCTTCGCTGTCCTGGTTTGATCACTTCTTCTGATTTAAGAGTATCATCTTCCGTGAGTTCGGATATGTGAGCTAACCCGTGAATGTCTTCATCGAGTTTAACGAAGGCGCCGAAAGGAGTAACTTTCAAAACTTCACCCTCAATTTTGTCGTTTACATGATATTTGTCACCGACAGTTAGCCACGGATCTTCGCGCAATCTCTTTAATGAAAGAGAAATACGCGTCCCATCAACTCCGATCACAATAGCTTTGGTTGGTTGTCCTGGTTTGGCAAATTCGCTTGGATTGTCGATTCTTTGCCAGGCTAGTTCTGAAATGTGAACCAATCCTTCCAATTCTAACTTCTTCCAGTTGAATTTTATGAAAACTCCGAAGTCTACGACGCCGCTTACTTTTCCGTCGACTATTGTTCCAACACCAAGACCTTCCAAAACAGCTTGCATTTCAGGAGACATGGCTTCTTTTTCAGAAACAATGAGTTTGCTTTCACGTTGATCAGCGGTAATTACGCGGACATTAAAGTTTTGGCCAGTGTATCCTTTTAATTTTTCTAAGATCTTCTGTTTGTCTCCGCCTTCAACGCGAGGATAGTGGGCGGCATTTAATTGAGAAACAGGTAAAAATCCGGTAATTCCGCCAACTCTGACGATTAATCCGCCTTTGTTTGCTTCTAAAATTTGGACTGGGAAGATCTCGCCAGTTTGTTCTTTGGCTCTTAATTCTTCCCATGCGCGTTCTTCGGAAGCGCTTCTTAAGGAAAGTTCCACGTACCCTTCGTCATTTTCAGGCTCAACAACTACGGCTTCAACGGGATCACCGATTTTAGCGTGTCTGAAAGTCTCTTGAGCATCCATAAGTTCACGTCCAAACACAATTCCCATTCCAAAACGACCCAAATCCACATACAGAGTGTTAGACGCGATATCGAAAATAGAACCTTTAATGACTTCTCCAGGACGAACAATTTGAACAGCGTCCGGACGCTCAGTTAAAAGTTTCCCGAATTCAGAAGAAACGGATTCTTCTTTTGATCCGATATCTAATTTATTCGATTGATTACGGATAAGAGACATTTGTCTAAAGAAGGCTACAACACCCAAAGAATTTGCGCAAGTCTTAGGGTTTAAACTTAGGTTTTATCGGAAGAATGCGGGGATTGTAACAAGAAACCCACCAAAGATGGGCAACATTAAGTCTTTTCTTTTAGCGGTTTTTATGCTAAATTTAAGCAATTAAAGGGGGTTCATTCCTTAATTATTACTCATGCACCTCTCCTGGTTAGGCTTATCTTCGTTCAAGATCGAAACAAAAGAAGCTGTTTTGGTGACTGATCCTTTTAGCCCAAAAGTTTCTCAAAAACCGCTTCGGGCAAAAGCTGATATTGTAACTGTTACTGATCCTGAAAGTTCTACCGCTAATCATTTGGACGGGATACAGGGTGAACCATTTGTGATTGAAAATTCTGGAGAGTTTGAACTGAAAGGCATTTTTGTTCAGGGTTTGCCAATCAAAAATCAAAATGGGGAGATTACTTCAACTTTATTTTTGTATGATTTGGAAGGGATAAGGTTGGCGCATATGGGAAATCTTAGCGTTATGCCAGATAGCGATACTTTAGAAAAAATGGACGGGGTAGATGTGCTGTTTTTGGCGGTTGGAGGAGCAAAAATGGATTTGAAACAATCAATGAAAGTCTTTAATGAAATTGAACCAAGGATTGTCGTGCCTATGGAATATGAACAGAAGGGAGTAAACATTGGCACTAAATTGTCCCCAGTTTCCGCCTTCTTAAAAGAGATGGGTGCAACCGGAGTAAAACCAGTAGACAAGATGATTTTCAAGAAGAAAGACTTGCCCAACGAAGAAGATACTCAAGTAGTATTATTTACGGTTTAATTATCTAAGATGATCTCGTATCTAAAAAGCATAAAAAAGAAAGATTTGGCCTATCGAAGGAAGTTTGTTGCTGTTGGAACGGTGATGGCTGCTGTTTTGATTTTCGGGACTTGGATACCGTTGAGAGTCAACCAATGGAGAACAACTTATAAAACTTCAAAGTTTACAGTAAACGGAGTTGTGGCTGGCGATCAGGCTGAAAAAGCAACTCCCACCCCAACGGTAATGGTTCCAACCGCGGATCCTTTATCTTTTATGGTGAGCGGTTCTCCGACCCCGTCGCCCACGACCAATAGTGATTCGCTTTACAATGGTTTGAACGGCGAAAGTGAAGCAGAAAGTCAGAACAACCCTAACGATTTCCCATCTTTATAAGTAATAGGTTAATATTTTTTAGTTAAATGCCGGAAAAGATTACACCACGCGAAATAACGACTGAAATGCAGGAGTCCTACTTGGATTACGCAATGAGCGTAATTGTTTCTCGTGCGTTGCCGGATGTTCGTGATGGGTTTAAGCCTGTTCACCGAAGGGTGCTTTACGCCATGCATGAATTGGGGTTGAGACCAAGTGGACGTTTCAGAAAATGTGCGGCTGTTGTTGGTGAAGTGCTTGGAAAATACCATCCGCATGGCGATATTGCTGTTTACGACACCTTGGCTCGTCTGACCCAAGAATGGACAATGCGTTATCCGATGATTAAGGGCCAGGGTAATTTCGGGAGCATCGACGGTGATTCACCGGCAGCCATGCGTTATACGGAAGCGAAACTCGCAAGCATTTCTGATGAAGTGCTTCGCGATTTGGAAAAGGAAACTGTAAATTTCGTCGATAACTACGATAACACTAAAAAAGAACCTTCTGTTTTGCCCGCGAACGTCCCCAATCTTTTAGTAAATGGAACTGTCGGTATTGCTGTCGGAATGATGACGAACATCCCTCCTCATAATTTGAGTGAGGTTATTGACGCGTTAGTTCACCTTTCTGAAAACCCGGATGCGACAATTGAAGATTTATTGAAATTCGTAAAAGGTCCAGATTTCCCGACGGGCGGTTACATATTTAACCAGCAAGATATTGCCCATGCTTATGCGACAGGCAAGGGAGCAATGGTTACTCGCGCTAAAGCAGAGATTGAAGAGGTAAAAGAAGGTGAATTTAAAATTGTCGTTACGGAAATTCCTTATCAGGTGAACAAATCAACCCTCCTTGAGGAAATCGCTAACGGCGTAAAAGAAAAAAGATTGGATGGAATTCGCGATTTGCGGGATGAATCTGATAAGGATGGAATCAGGGTGGTTATTGAATTGAAGAGGGATGCTTACCCAAAGAAAGTATTGAATCAACTTTTTGCGCATAGTCAGCTCCAAAAGACTTTCCACTTGAATATGTTGGCCTTGGTGGATGGTATTCAGCCAAAGGTTTTGAATTTGAAAGCCGTACTAGAAAATTATCTCGAACATAGAAAAGTTGTTATCAGACGAAGGAGCGAATACGACTTAAGAAAAGCAAAAGAGCGCGCCCATATTTTGGAAGGGTTGTCGAAAGCTCTTGATCATATTAATGAAGTGATCAATACGATCAAAGCTTCTCCCACGAAAGAAGAAGCCCATGATCGTTTAATGAAGAAGTTTAAGCTGTCTGATATTCAATCGTCGGCTATTTTGGAAATGCGTTTGCAAACCTTGGCAGGATTGGAAAGAAAGAAAATTGAAGACGAATTGAAAGAAAAGAGGGAATTGATCAAATATTTAGAAGACCTTTTGAAATCTCCTAAGAAAATTTTGGGAGTCGTTATAAAAGAGTTGCTGGAAATGAAGGAAAAATATGGCGATGAAAGAAAGACCGTAATCATGCCTGGCGCTGCGGGTGAATTTACACAAGAAGATTTAATTCCTGATGAAGACACAGTTATCACTGTGACAATTGGCGGATACGCAAAACGTATGCCCATTGATACCTATAAGGTTCAGGGTCGAGGAGGAAAAGGAGTTATCGGTATGACTACTAAAGATGAAGATTCTGTGGACACCTTGATAGTAACGCGCACGCTTTCTGACATTCTTTTCTTCACAAATACCGGTAAGGTTTTTGCTACTAAAGCTTATGAATTGCCAATGGCTTCCAGGACGGCAAAAGGCCAAGCTTTACAAAATTTCCTTTCATTAAGTTCAGAAGAAAAAGTAACTGCTGTTTTGGCTCTGCCTAAAGATACAAAAGCAAAATTCTTGGTGATGGTTACGGAAAAGGGGACCATAAAGAAAGTCCCATTAGAAGATTTTGCTCATGTCAGAAGAAGCGGCTTGATTGCTATACATTTGGCTTCCGATGACAAACTGAATTGGGTAATTCCTAGCTATGGCAAGGACGAAATCATGCTCGGCACATTACAAGGCAAGGCAATTAGATTTAAAGAAACCGATGTCAGACCAATGGGTAGAACTGCGGCCGGAGTTCGCGGTATTAAGATGAGTTCAAGCGATGCTTTAATTGGCATGTCTGTTATTCCTCAAGAGTTAAAGGATAAAGACGCTCACGTTTTGATCTTGATGGAACATGGTTATGGAAAACGATCAAATTTGTCAGCATATAAAGTGCAAAGAAGAAGCGGATCTGGGATAAAATGCGCGAAGGTTACTCCGAAAACCGGAAAAGTTGTTGGAATGATGTTGATTCCAGCAGGCGAAGAGGAAGCTTCTGTCATTGTCACTTCTGAAAAGGGACAAGTAATAAGAGTGGCTTTGAGTGTTATTCCTATTTTGGGCAGGGCGACTCAGGGCGTGAGGGTAATGCGAATGGATGAAGGAGATTCTGTATCGACTTTCACTACTTTTGCGACAGCACACAGAAAAGAAGCGTAAGTCAGCATTGCTATCGTTTAAGAAAAAATATTTTATGTATATTTAAGTCACTCCAGCGGACGCTGGAGTCAGGTGATTAGGTTTTTTGTGAATTAAAGGTATTAACTTTAGAGTTAATATTTTTTAACCTTTGTTAAAATGTGGCAAATAAGTAAGATTCTGGTGTGCGTCCGCAACCCTTTGAGCGACAATGTGGTCAGTTTCGCTAGGATAGTAAAAATTAAGAACTTCTTGCTTTCATGTGATTCATAATTCTGAATCGAAGTGTTATAATGCTCAAGTAACTAAACAACAAACATTTCATGGAGACAAACATTCTTAGTTCCGGCAATTTCTTAAGGCCAGAAGCTGTTTTGAGAGAAGCTGGCATCCGCCAAGGAATGAAAGTAGTTCATTTCGGATCAGGTCCTGGTTTTTTTGCGATTCCTGCGGCTCAGTTTGTTGGAAAGGAAGGACGAGTAGTTGCTATAGATATAAGACAACAAGCTATCGAAGAAATTTCTCACCGCGCGAGGCAAAAGCATTTGGAAAATGTTGATGTTTTTAGAGCTGATTTGGCTGTTAAAAAGGCTTCGAATCTACCAGATTCTTGGGCTGATCTGGTGATTTTAACTAACATTCTTCATCAAAGTGATCCTCAATTAATAATGGAAGAAGCTTCAAGAGTTGTCCGACCATCTTCTGGAAGAGTACTGGCTATTGAATGGGATCTGATAAGCTCTCCTTTGGGACCTGCGGTTGAAGATAGAATAGCGCCTGATGTAGTGATTGCTGCTGGAAGAATGAATAAATTGGTTGTCTTGAGAAGCTGGAAACCGAGTTTGTATCATTATGGATTTATTTTTGCGAGGATAGCTTATGAAGATTAAGTCTTTTATTTCTCTATTAAGATTTGGTTTTTTGATATCGGTTTTTGTTTTGTTTGGCGCTGGTTGTAAGTCTCCGAGTACTCCGCCTAATAAAGCCCCAATTACCGTTTGGGGAATATTTGATGATGCTGAAACGATGAGACCATTTATCCAAGCATTTAGTTCAGCTGTTCCAGGTGCGAGAGTTGAATACAAAAAAGTGAGTCCCGTTGATTCTTATGAACAAACTTTAAGAGTCGCTCTTTCCGAGAGGAGAGGACCTGACGTTTTTCTTGTTAACAATTCTTGGATGCCGCGTTGGAAAGATGCCTTGTTGCCGGCTCCCACAACTTTAGTTCCGGTCAGTTCGGTAACTGGTGGACAAGGACAGTTCGTGGATGTGGTCGGAAAAGATATGATTTGGAACAGCCGAGTATTGGGCTTACCGCTTTTTGTCGACACTTTGGGACTTTACTACAACAAGGACATCTTTAATGCCAATAGCATCGCTCGAGCGCCGAGGACCTGGCTAGAAGTTCAAGAGATAGCCAAAAGAGTGACGAAATTTAACCAAACAGAGCCAAATCAAATTGATTTGCACGGTATTTCTATGGGAACAGGTCAAAACGTAAACAGAGTCTCTGATATTTTATCCATATTAATGATGCAGAACGGAGTAACAATGTTAAACAAAGACGGTACTCCGGCATTTGGTGAAAGTGGGGAAGCCATAAAAGCTCTCCAGTTCTATACAAATTTCGCCAATACCCAAAAAGACGTTTACACCTGGAACTCCAGAAGTCATTACTCAATTGACTCATTTGCTGAAGGCGAGACAGCAATGATGATTAATTATTCGTATAACATGGGTACGATTAAAGCGAAAAATCCAAGACTAAATTTTGCCGTTGCGTCATTGCCTCAAGCCGACACTGCCGACACGCCAATTACTTACGCCAATTATTGGGCATTAGCCGTTTCGGGACAAACAACTAATCCGGATGTTGCCTGGCGTTTTGTAAAGTTTATGACAGACACGGCGCAAGCCAGATCTTATCTGGAAAAATCTGGTTATCCTCCAGCAAGGAGAGATTTGGTTCAGGAACTCCAAAATGATTCAAGGATTGGAATGTTCGCAAAACAGGCCTTGAATGGTGTTTCCTGGAAGCAGGCTGATAATAGAATTGTTGACAGTCTATTTAGTGAAGCGGCAGATGTTGTGGTGGAAGGTCGGGATTCTGCGGAAAACGTACTTAAGCGTGCTGCTGAACAGTTGAAAGCTGCGTCATCAACAAAATTAAGCCAATAAAATAATTTTTATGAAAATAAAAATACTTTTCTTAACGGTTGCTCTGTTCATTGTCAGTTTATTTTTTGGTTTCACTGCGCAAGCTGCAGAGTCATTTACATTTAATGTAGGAACTACTGGATACAAGGTAATTGCATCAGACGTTGGTAATGGAAAAGTCTCTTTTCTTACGACCGAAACATACTTCAATGCTACCAATGGTTTAACCGTGACCGGAGCGCCGCGGGAATCAGTAAATTTAACAGTCAAACAAAATGGCCAGGTGTTGGGCAGTGGGTTGGTGGGTATGAACAATCAAGATCCTGTAGTGGTAGATATGAAGACAGGAGCTCCGGTTGAGATTGGTTTATCAAAACAGGACGGAACTCAAATTGGTTCTATCGAACCTTCATTTACATTCAATAGCTCTTCCGTCACTGTTCCAGAATCGTTGCCTGATTTTCTAACGAAAACTCAACAGGAAATGCAGCAGGAAAAGCAAAATCAAGCGGCTCAGAACAGTTCAGGCTCCAATTCGGAATCCAGTGCTGGTTCTTCTGGAGGCTCATCATCCGACAACTCTGGCGCTCTTGTGCCCTGCACTTCCGCATCTGATTGCACCATCAAGCAGATCATTACCATGGCAACGAGAATTTTTAATTATCTTATGGGCTTGGGCGCCATCGTAGCTATCGCGGCAATAATCTTTGTGGGTTTTCAATATATTATGTCCCGCGGAGATCCTTCTGCATTGTCAGAAGCAAAAAAGAAACTTTCACTCGCTATAATTGGTTTAATCATCATGCTTTTCTCGGTTGTGTTGGTGAACTTCGTTATTCAGAAGCTTGGTTTAAAGAACGTACAACGTGTTGAAGATATTTCAGCCGTTATAATTCCAAAAGCATAAAGTCAAACTCGACCTTTTATTTCACAGAATAAAGTTGTGGTGATAAAATAAGAGTGTAAGTTTGATAAATGGTAAATAAAATAAAAATGAATACATTAAAAAAGATAGGCTCAATGGCGTTGGCGATGTATTTTCTCTTACCAGCTTTGGTTTTTGCGGCAATAGAAAACCCCATCAGTGCGAATTCTCTAGAAGAGGCAATAACAAATATTGTTAATGGTGTTTTAGGTTTAACTGCAATTGTCGCTGTAGCGTTTATCGTTTATGGAGGTTTTCTTTATATCACTTCGCAGGGAGATCAGCAGCAAATTGAAGCAGGGAAGAAGGCTATTATCGGTGCGGTGCTTGGAATAATAGTTGTTGGTTTAGCTTATGTGGTAGTGAAGTTCGTAATAACCGCGGTTGGCGGCGGGAACGGTTAAACAAATAATTTTAATAATATGAAAAAAATTTTGAGACTATTAAGCAGCTTCACATGGATGGCATTGCCTTTATTCGCTTTGGCCGCTGGAGATTTAGGTTTGGGAAATGCCGGCGGAGTTCAGCTTAATCAGGGCGATCTTGTTTCCATGATCGCGAAAATCATTAATACTGCTTTGATTTTAGTTGGAGTTTTGGCTTTGGCTTTCTTTATTTACGGCGGCTTTTTGTACATTACCGCGGGAGGAGAGACTGACCAAATCGATAAAGCTAAAAAAGTTTTAACTTACGCCGTTATCGGTATCGTTGTTATCGGGTTAGCTTACTCCGTTGTCCAGTTTGTCATTGGCGCATTCGGTGGCAGCGGTTCAGGCGGGAGTAGCGGAGGATCAAGCGGCGGTAGTGTTTATAACGACTAATAATATGTTTTTACTCAATGCTTTGTTGCCAATCGCATACGCCCAAATGGGAGAACCACCCGATGTGGGTCTTTCTAAAGCTCCTTTGCAAGATTTAATTTTTCAGATAATTGTTTATGTTCTTGTTTTGGTTGGCGTGGTTGCATTAGCCTCTTTAATTTATGGCGGTTTCTTGTATGTCACTGCTCATGGTGATACGGAACAAATAGAAAAAGCGAAGGGAATCATTGTGTATGCTATAATTGGTATTGTGGTAATAGGAATTGCAGCCGCAGCTGTGAATTTCGTGATAAATGCCTTCGGGCAAGCCTAATAAAAAATCTAAAATAAATTTTTAACAAAATTGAGAGGAGGTGAGTACGACGTGAAAAATCAAATTCAAAGAATAATAACAATTCTAGGCATGACTTTGCCTGGAGCAGTTTTCGCTCAAGGTTTAGTGGGCGCACCAGTGCCCCCGGGAACAGCACAGGGTGATTTGGCATCTGTCATATTGCGAATTATTAATTACGTGTTGGCGATCGTGGGCGTCGTCGCACTCGCGTACCTCATCTACGGAGGTTTTAGATATATAACTTCTGGCGGCAACGAAGACACCATTGAAGAAGCAAAGAAGATTATTATCAACGCTGTTATCGGTATCGTTGTTATCGGTGTAGCTGCAGCCTTGGTCAATTTCGTGGTCAAAGCTGTGGGAGGAGCTGTACCGGCAGGAGCCATTTAGTATCAAGTTTCGGCAAACACAAAAAGAAAATAGGGCATCGCTCCAAAACAAGGAGCGATGTTCTTTTTAGGGCAAAAGACATGAGTGCTATAATAAAAAATAATGTTAGATATTTATTTAAAATGTTTTTCGTCAATTGCTGTGGCACAGGGTTTAAGGGAAGTGACAGTTACTTCTTCGGGCAGTGGTGATTTGGCTTCAACAATATTTAATATAATTAATTCAGCGCTAGGTATAGCTGCGCTGGTTGCGTTAGCTTATTTGATTTACGGAGGATTTAGATTTATTACTGCTGGAGATAATGATGATGCGATCGGGGAATCAAAAAGAATTATTTACAGTGCTCTTGTCGGTTTAATCATAATGGGAATTTCATCGGCACTGATTAATTACATTGTTTTTGCACTTAGCAGCGGATTTTCGTCGTCAATTTAAATTTTAAAATTAAAAAGCGTGGCTTACGGTAGGTGTAAACCACGCTAAGGAAAGAACGATCACTCGAAAAAGTGTGCCGCTTTGACACCCGGGCGGTACTCACCGGGCTCGACGACGCCCGCACCTTTTGAAATATAAATGGTGCATTCGCCGCCAAAGAACGTAGCCGCTCCAGTATCAAAGACTAGTTCTCGCTGATTGCTCCGGGAGTTCCTGAAGCCGAGCGGTTTTCCAGTCATTGATTCCTGAGGGAATACCAATCTGGTGTTGTCGGTGCCGTCTTGAGTGAGACTTCTTGAACCGAACCCGAGGTTTTGAACCTCTTTGTTGGTTCGAATGTAGAAGATCTCGCCCGGACTGAAGGTACACCCCGTCCGAATGTATGACGGCGGCGGACTATAGAAGGTTACCTTGCATGCGCCGCCAGCCAGTTGTTGGATCTTGGGCGCGCGCTTGTCGACGGCTTCCTGTTCCTGCTTCTTCCGTTTCTCCTCACTGGCATTAAAGCCGGAGTTGAATCCTTCAGTCGCGAACTTCTTGAGGTCTCCCTCTCGAATTCCTTGACCTTCAGTCTTCTTCTCCTGAGGTTCCCGAAAAGCCACGACTTTGGAAGTGTTCTTTCCCCAGTCGACGTAAATCCACGCGACGATCGTGAGGAAAGCGGCGACGATGAGCGCGATCGTGATCTGACCGAAATCAAACCAGAATGCGATCACGGCACCTAATACCAACAGAGTGATGATGATCAGCCAAACCATATTACACCTCCCGTTGCTTTGTTCGTTTGAGTGCATCCGCAATCCGCAACCCATGCAGACCAAGTGTGGTCATCATGTTGTGAATCGCGTCGGCGTCAGCGTGGGTTTGTACTCGTTGTGTGTCGCCCACAACAGATGCCTGGGTTAGCTTGTCCATCGACTTTCGGTAATCCGGTGAAGCCGGATTAACCAAAATGGAAATACCGATGCTGGTCACTCCCGGTCCGGCATGATCCGGGTAAGCGGGATCGTACTCTGCCAGGATTCCCGCTTCCACCAGAGGCGAGTTTTGTTCCCGCAAGGTGGTCAGCAGATCATTAGCAATCTGATTTAGATGGAACAGAATATGCTGTGCGTTGCTTCTGTCCCAAACCAAGCCTCGATTGGTAATGATTTGAGCCAGGTAATGCTTGAACGTGTCGCTGAGCATACTTGCGAGTTCCGTACCGATTTTAATTGGGTCACCTAATGAAAGATTCGGAAAGACCCGCTTGATCGTGGATGAGCCCGTCCAGTTAGGGGTGAAAGTCAGAGTGACTTCAGCTCCCAGGTCCATTTCTGAAATGGTATGGCGGCCCGGAAGTTGCGCCCGCGGGTCATGGATTAGAATTCCTCCGGCAATTTTCACTGGGATTGTGATTGCGGCCATCGGAAAACGCTGGATGCGTCTTGCGAATTCCGGATACGTCCGGAATTGAAATGACAGGGCCACGAGTCCGATCACTAGGACGAGGAAGGTGAAGAATCCCGGGCTGGTTGCCAGGTAAGCCGAGGCGGCCAACGCCATCAGAAGGATTTCGACGACAGTGATCAACAAAAATGTCATGATGCTTCTCCCGAAATATGTTGTGGAAGTAACTTTCTGAAACTTTACGCAAAAGATGTCATTAACAGCTTTTGTTTAAAGTTTAGAGAGCCGGCAATCGAGGGAGCGATCGCCGGCTATTCGAATTGGTGAATTTGCCCTCCCTGGCTTTTGACGAAAGTCTCGGCTTCGTTAGGACTCATGAACATCAGGTCCATAACGAGCGAACCTTGACTGTCTTGTAGAAAGAGCTGACTTCGAGCATCAAAGATGATGAAAGCTCCTTCTTTCTTGAGACAACTTTGAGGAATTCTCGCGCTCTTAAATCGGTTGTCCGATCTTATGAGGGCAACAATTTCTCTAGAGTTGTCTGATCTAAGACGAATGACGGCTCCTCTTTGAAACTCTCCGACTTCGGAAACGTCCTTCGAGTTAAAGCGGATATTCCACCTCTTTAATACCAGTTTGTCATTAGAGATTTCACTGGTGATTTGGAAGGGAACAGACGCTTGCTCTTTTCGGAACACTTCCTGAAACCAAGTTCGTGGTGTCGGAAAGAAGAAGAAGGAAGCTAGAGTAATTCCGAGAAGGCCAGTCGCGATTTTGTAGTTTCTCAAGCGAAGAGAGTTTCTTCTTACCACTTCGTTCGCGACCCGTCTCGCGGCGTACTCAACATCGCGTCGTTTCAAAAGCTCTGGCATGACGAATTCCTTGAAAGAAGAGCGACTCAGTCCCGAGGAAGTTCCACGGGACTGAGTCTCGGATCTCGGCGCCGATATGGCACGATCAAACGATCAGATGCCTCGCTCTGAAGGGGGCTTCCACGATCGCCACGGTTTCCTCCAAGGTGGCCACACTTCGTGCGACATGTTCGGCGACGCGCTGAACCGCTTCGTCCACAGCCGCTCGCGGGAGCAGCGTTTTGTGAGGGTCCACTCCCGAGTTCACCGCCGGTTGGGCGTTCGGATCGTTTCCCGTAGACATTGGGCAAACTCCTTATCAAAAGGGCATCTCGTACATCGTCGGGCACCATACCCGATTCAGTTTAGAGAACATAGTATTTTAGCTTAAATTATTAAATTTGTCAAGTATTTTGACAGTCTAGTTTTTTTGCCAATTTTTTAGAATATTAATGTTGACAGATTCATAAAAATAAAGTATAAACGCTCGATAGGCATGTGTACTAAGACTGTTTTGATCGTGCCTTGATTTGGTCGTTTCACAATTTGTTTTTGACTTTAATCAAGGTCACACACATTTCGCTACAAGGAGTAAACGAAGATGCGAGAACTGTTTGAATCCTTCACTAATTGGATTTTCGGGAAAAAAGAGAGACTCTTGGTTCTGGTAGGAATTTTCATTGTGATTTTTCTGCTAGGATTCGATACGGCTTTCTTTCGTCCCAAGAGAATGAAGTCCGCGCAGATCACCTCGGCTCACGAATTGATTGTTGCAGTTGATCAGACGATCGACACGGTCAACAAGCGATTTCTGGACGAGTCTGGTTGGTACAGAAAGAATTCTGGCTACGTCGATGAGTTGGAAAACGAGTTGACGCAAGCTAAGGGAATTCTTAAGACCGCACCTGAGAGTGCCGTGAACGATCTTCAGATGGCTCACCGCGTGAGAGGTTATCGTTCGGCGATCAAATTTGCCAAGAATGCAAAAGAGAAAGCTGAGGAAGCCGACGCGATTGCCACAAGAGTGAACGACAAGTTGGCGGAAAATCAGAAACTCAAGGCAGTTGCCTTCGAGCGACTCTGGAATTCCCGGTCCAATTTGGAAAAAGCTGTTCAAACTTTGGAGCGCACCAACGCCAGGTTTAATGAAGAAAAAGGAAAGTACCTGAAGTTCTACACGAAAGAACTTTCCGAAAAACTTGCTTCTGGAGCAGAGCTTCAAAAGAGGGCAAGTTTTGACTGCGACACGGGAAACAAGTTGTTACCTGTCGAAGAAGATCGTAAATGTAAGGGCGATCCAAAAGCTGCTTGCCAATATTTCGATACGGCCAAGGTCGCCATTGATGAGATGAATACTCTCATGGCTACCGTTACCGGGCGTCTCGATTATTTAGCTGAGGCAGAATCTAAATGTGCCTCGGTTTGTCAGAGTACCAAGAACGCTCACGCAGCCAGCAATGACTATGTGAACAATCTTCGGAAACAGACAGGTTACTGGCTGAATTCTTCTGGCGAAGAACTGACCCGGGCAAAGTCCTTTTCGGACTCGGCTTTGGTTGTTCTTGCTACCGCCGTGGAAGGAAGTCTCGTAGACAAACCAAGGGCGTATGAATCTGCGAAGGCAAGTCTGGAAAGCAGCAAGAAAGCGCAAGAGAAAGCTAACGAAGAGGTGGCATTGGCCGCGATTGTCTTTAAGACGATCAGCCAAGCCGAAAAAGAAAACATTCTTACTCTTTCAAGGCTTCGCGCTGGCGATTCTGCTCTGGACATTCTTCGTTCCTACCACAATCGTGTTGCCTGGAGTGATTTCTCTGGAAGCATGGATCAGGTAAGAACAAAACTTCTGGAGGCCAAAAGTTCTATTGCGAGCGCTAAGACTTTAGCCGCTCTCGATGTTCAGAGGTTTCCCGAAGCAAAGAAACTTGTCGATCTTTCGTTGGCTAACATTCAATCCGCCGGAGGAATCATTACTCAGCTGGCGGAAAAGAGTTCGACGTTGGAACGATTTCGTTCTCAGTATTTCAACAAGGTTTCCAGCGCGAGAAGCACAGTAAATAACGAAAGTAGTAACGTCTCGCGTTACGGTTCTTACGACACGAACGCGCGAGCAAACTACCATTCGGCAGTTTCGCATCTCGCTCAGGCGGAGAACTTTGCATCGGCTCGTCGGTATCAAGAAGCATGTAGTCAGGCCGATTCGGCAAACTCACTTGCTTTAGGAACCGGAAAGAAATGCAAGAAAGCTTACGATGATCATGAAGCTGCCGAAGAAGCGGCTGAAGCCGCCAGAGTAGCGGCATCGAATTGGTCTTCATCGTCGAGCAGCAGTTCATCGTCGAGTAGCAGCTGGGGTAGTGGAGGTTTAGGAGGAGGTTCCAGCTACTCATCTCCAAGCTATGGAGGCGGAAGTCACTCTTCATACAGTGGCGGAAGCCATTCGTCTTTCAGTAGTGGTTCACACAGCGATTGGTAAACCCTTTGGTTTTCAGGAGAAGTTTCGCATGGATATCTTAGGAACTCTTTTGATGCTGCTGGCTGGTGCTGTTCTCACTTACTTTGCCCTTGCCTGGGGCTGGCTTAATCCCAATTCGGGGTGGGGGAAGTTCGTGAGTGAATACTGGCCAGGCGATACGCCTGAGTTCATCAAAAAGAAACTCAAGCAGCGCGAAGAAAAAGCTGCACAAGTTCTTGAAGATGCAACTCGACCAGTTGATGTCGAACAGGTGATTCAGGAAACTCGAACCGGTGATTTTCTCGAAGTTCTTGGTAAAGCGTTTCAATACGTCGCCAAGATGATCTGGGAAGAACTCGAATGGTTCGATGGAAACAAAGATCACAAGGTTCACATTGCTCCTGATGGCACTCGCTTGAGGGAATTCACAGCAATCCTTCTTTCGGGAGGGCAAATGCTGACTGAACAACCCGAAGGTGATGGTCAGGCAATGAACTGGTTTCTGTACAAGGATTTTACGAGCCAGATACCACAGGGGTTTGAGGGGTTTATGAAAGGTTCTCCTCCGGACAACCCAGGTCCGGCAGCCAGATTCGCAATGAGCGATCAAAAAGATCCTGTGGAATTTCGTGTACTTGATAGGACATGGATCACTCGAGATATCATTTGGGCCGACGTTCGTGTCGAAGGCGGAAAGCCGTTCGCGCGAAATGACGGTGGCCAGAAGGCTCGAGTAGTCATGTTGCTTTCCCAGAATCGCGACGATACCGCCGAGTGGTTGCTCTATTGTGACCTCCGTAGCGGAAAGGGTAACGATACCCTGTGGATCGGGCGCAAGTTTGATCCCGAAGTAGAGATCGACCGAGTGTGATTTTCTTAAGTGCTAGGTGTAGAAGAATCGTGTGATTTGGTTTCAACAATTTTGGACACTGTTTCAAGGAGTTTGCAAGAAGATGAGTACGAAACCCACCATCGCCATCAAGATGTCCGAAGCTTTCGCATGGTTTGCCGGCAAGGCTCACGACCTGCTGCTTTCGCCCATTCCGGATTCGGAACGAGTCGGAATCATGCTCAAGCGGTTAGCTGAGGAAGTCGATGACAGGCGGAGACTGTGGCAGCAGGCGCTGGCTGAAGTCGTGAAGATCCAGAATCCCGAGTCTCAGGACGAGGGAGCTCTGCCTCGTAAGAAAGCCCGGCTGGAACTGGTCAACGCAAACGGCCGGAAATGGGGCCAGGAGTCCAAGGAAGCCACGGGCAAGCGCAAGGAAGAGCTCCAAGCCTTCATGCAGGCAGCGAGCCAAGAGATCGAGAAACTCGAGGCTGACATCAAGGGACTCGAGGAGCAGCTCAAGATTCGGTCTGAAACGCTGCAGTTGGCCGAAACGACCTACAAGAAAGCCAATGCTGATTACGCCAAGCTGAAGGCAATGGCTCCGGCGCTGGTTGCTCAGACCGAAGCGCTCAAGCGAGCGCAGGCCGATAAGATGGCGCAAATGGAAGAGAGTGCCCGTTCTCCATCCACTGACCCAAGCGCGGTTTTGGCCGGCTTGAGTGAAGCTCTCGAAGAAGCCAAGGCCAGCAACACCGCCGCCGCCCAGATCCAAGACGATGATCAGCTTGATCACGTTGATCTGGACGATGTGATGGAGAAGGAAGCGGCTGCGGGTTCTCAGGCCACTCGCATTGCGGACTGGACCAAGTAATCGTATCGATTGTTCTGAACAAGTTCCTGGCCGGCTGACCGAAATGGAAAGCCGGCCATTTTTCTTGAGAAAGCGAGGGAAAAGAGATGTCTCTTCGAGTGCTCACAAAGTCGCTGATCTTGATTGGACTACTCTCAATGGTCTTGGGAGCTTTCCTCGGAGTGTTCCTTACCCCGACTCAATCAATCAGCTACACTGGCGATAGCGAAAACCTCACGCAGGTTTTGCTCACGAAACTGAACGGCAGTTTTTCAGTGACGGTGTTCAAGATCTTGGCGGTGCTGGTGCTCATGTTTCCGGCAATCGTCATGGTCAAGAAAATCATGGGATACGAAAGCGACGTTGACCTGAGAAGCCAAATGGTCACGCCGGACAACAATGACAGTCCCGTGATTCTGACCGTTGGTATGGGAATCGCGATCGCGATTTTCGTCTCCGGTCTGCCGTTTACCGGGCCGTTCAATTTCCTGGTATACCTCCTGTTCAAAGGAGGGTACGCACTGATCTTGAGTGTCCTGCTTGCATTGTTCTTGGTTCGTTTTCGAGCGAACATTAAAACTTTCGCCGAAGCGGAAGACGAGATCAAAAAGGAAGGAACCAATGCGGTATCCCTTCTGATCTCCGGCGCCGCCATTATCGCGGCGGTTGTCATCTGACAGTCTGAGAAATAATAGCTTACGCCGTCCTCTAAAAAGGGCGGCTTTTTCAATTTAAGATGTCTTGATTTGAGTTCAGAGGCAGTCTTGACAATTTAAAATAAAATAGTAGAATTACCCCCTTGGTTATTTGGAGTGTCCTTTTCACTTTTTGACTTTCCCTTTCCGTAAAAGGAGGATGTTTGATGTTGCCAGGAGAGAACGACCCTGTTGATCCCG
>Ga0074195_1000230_pt1 | contig 130478 bp, 48 predicted proteins | sample EPASupsiteHSE623_FD_64525 | JGI IMG/M metagenome (GOLD analysis project Ga0074195, IMG submission 64525) | Bioremediated contaminated groundwater from EPA Superfund site, New Mexico - Sample HSE6-23 | ecosystem: Environmental > Aquatic > Deep subsurface > Groundwater > Contaminated ...
AAAGCCAGAACGCTTTGCCGCGGACGTGTTGGCGCGATGGAAGCACTCATCGGGCCCTCCAAGATCACTGTCCGTGTCCAGGTGAATCGCCGAGACGCGCCTCATGATTTGTGCCGCCCGTGGATCCATCTGGTCGTTGGGAATTCTGAACGTTGTGATGATCGTCTGCGTCGCCGAGTCAACGACCACGTATTTGTCGAAGGTCTTGGCCCATGTTTCGTTTGCATCCGAATCGTATTGCGGGCCGTATATCAGCTCAGAAGGCGAGAACACGGTCGCTCGACCGTTGCCATCCTCGGCCAAGATGTGGCCGTCCGGGTCAAAGTGTAGGCGACTTAGTCCATCCAACCCCCATCCTGCACCAAATGGGCTCTTGCGGCGATTGAGGACCGGTATGCGGCCTCTGGCCACCATTCTCACTGGAACCGGCTCGAGCGTTGTTGGGCCGGAAAGTGGACTGAGGGCTGGCTCCCCGAAGATCGTGCCCCTTCCGTAGGGAAGGTCCGTGTAGTCGTTGGATAGTCGTACCAGATACGGGTAACTGCCCGTGGGCACTTTTTCGCCGTCACGGTCCAGGGCGTCCCACAAATAGCGATAGGTGGCCCGGTCCTGGGGGGCCGTGTAGAACCATTCCTGGAAGGCGGTCCCGATCGTGACCTCGAAGCGCGTATTGGCAGGCTGTCGCGCCCACGGACTGATCGATGTCTGGAAACGAAGAAGAGGGTGGGCGTCCGCTGTGCGCGAGGAGTAGATGAGTCGTGTCGGCCGTCGCAAGGAAGACGCCCCGGGCAAGACATGATCCTCCAAGAAGGAGCCGTTGCCGGGCAGGACGGCTGACCCCACGTTCTGGCAAGAGGGGGCATCTCCCTCAGTTCGCGCTGTCTGCTCCTGGTTCCAGTCGGCGGCCGGTGGATGCTCGTATCTACCGGTCGACGGGTTGATGTCAATGGCAGAGAACTCACTCACCTCGGTCTCGACCGTATGACCGTCGGTGGTCACTCTGGCGGTCCCGACCGAAGTCCATGCGCCCGCCTCGCAATCATAGTGCCCAACGGGCAGGACTTCACCTTGAATGAACGGCACGGAGGTTTTCAATCGGTACGTGACGCGCACGGGCACGGAACATCGGATACTTGGACTCACCGAGAAACACGACAAGTACTGGGATTGACCGGGCAACTCGTTCGGCAGGACGCTTGAGTTCGGCAGGTCGGTTACCTGCAACTCCATATCTTCCGGGAGACCCCCCGGTGGGATCGTCAGTGAGATCCGGTCTGTCGAGTCGGTGACCACACCGCCTTCGGCGGCTCGAACGAAGGTCTTCTTCGCATCGAGAGGAATGAGCCGAACGGGCTTGATGGCCGAGTCGCGACCTTCCGCCACCTTGACCCACCTCTGGCCAACGGTATACCCCTCCTTCTGGAAGGTCATCAGGTAGGTTCCGGACGAGAGGGTCGGAAAGACACATCGGCCGTCGCCGTTCACCGATAGGACACCGGGGACGCCTTTGATCGTCACTTTGACGCCCGCCAGCGGCTGACCGGTCGTTCCATCGAGAACGAGCCCCGTCGCGAATCCGGACTTGGCAACTCGGACTGGCGGCCCTTCCCCGGGTATGATCTGGAAATTGCCTTGGGTCGATACCACGTGGCCGGCCTTGTCCGAGATCTCCAACCGAAGAGAGTGTGGTCCCGGAGAGAGTCCCGTGGCTGGTGGCACGTCATAGATTGCACCGTTCACCGACAGAGTGAACTCTGCGGTGATGTCGCGTGCATCCAGTTCCGCTCGAAAGCTCGTCTGCGCCAAGCCACTTCCTGGCATGGGATCCTCAAACGCCACCTCGAATCGGGGCGTCGTCGTCCCAACGGTCGCACCTTGAGGTGGTGCTATGACAGTCAGCGAAGGTGGCCGAGTATCCAAGAGAAAGACCGAGGATGCCGTATTGGAGTTACCCGCCTGGTCAGAGATGGAACAGGCGAGGGTGTGCTCCCCCTCGCCGAGAGGGGAGGTGGGCGGTACCTGGTAGCTCGCCTGCATCGACCCCGCGGCAAACGCAGACGTCACGTCCGCTCCGTCCAGGGTTGCCCGGAAGGTACCAAGCGCGAGTCCGCTGCCCGGCGATGGGTCGACGTACGTCGCCACGAGAGAGGGAGTCGACACGGTGATCGTGGTGCCTTGCCAGGGCGTGAGCGCGATCGAAGGTGCGATGCTGTCCACCGTTACCGATGAACTGACTTCCGCCAGATTGCCCGCCCGATCCCGGATACTGAGCCTGAAGACGTGAGGTCCCTCAGTCAGACGACTCCCGTCCACGAATGACCCGCGGGCACCGTCCGGCCCCACGGTGAATGAACTCGAGACGTCTTGCTGATCGAGGAAGGCACTGAAGCTCGAGTTCTCGATTCCCGAGCCGGGCGTCGGATCGGAGTACGTAACGGCAACCACTGCGGAACCGGTCGTGAGCAGACTCCCGTTAGCGGGGCTCACAGCCGAGATTACCGGTGACACAGAATCCCGAATGATCGCCACGGTCTTCTCAATTCGCCCCCCTATCCCATCCGTCGCCACGACCGTGATCGTGGTCCCACCCTCCACGACCGCTTGCTGCACGGAGAACGTCCCCCCCGAAATCGGGGCAGCCGTGCCGTTGACCGAGACCGCGAGCGGCGGTTCGCCCTCCATGGATCCGCTGACATTGACGGTGCTCTCTCGGGTGATGGTCCCGTCGGCCGGACTCGTAATCGAAAGGGACAAGGGGATGACCCGGTGGATCGTCATCGATCCGCCGACCGTCTGGGTGTCGTCAATCTCCTTCTCGATGACCCCCTTCCTGGTTCTTGTGACGCGGACGAACTCCGCTTCGACCGTATAGGCGTAAACCCCATCGTTCTGGACGACGCCACCGTCTGATCCCGTGGATCGACCGTCCCACACCAGAGCCATGTCTGGCACCATGATGAAGGTCTTTCGGCCTCTCCCTCGAGAGGCCTCGAGCTCCACGAACCGGAAGGGAGGAACGACCTCGGTCTCCTTCTCGATCGTGGCCACCGGTCGGGATCCGGAGAAGATCTTCCAGATCGCGCGGACGAAGAATCGGCGGTGGTCGTTGGGGTCAAAGTGACGCTCGTCCCGACCCAGCCCTTCGGTTCTTCGCACCGCGGTCTGAACGGTCAGGGTCGAGGTTTGGGTCTGAGGGTCGAACGGGTCTGGGGCGTCGACAGGTGTCGATCTGAAGCGAATCTTGTCCGGGTCTCTGGGGTGGAGACCACAGGCTCGAACGTCCGAACAGAGGGCTACCAGAAGGGTCGCGGCCGTCAGGAAGCCAAAGATTCTGTTCAAGAGCCCCCCTTTTTGCATCGAACCCCAAAGACAGAACCGAAAACGACGCCCATATCGGGTCCAAGCCACCTCGTCCGCAAGGAAGAGCCCCTTCCTTGGAGGAAGCGGAACGGCAGTTCTCTCGAGACTCGTTGGCCCGTAGTCACAAGGAAACGCTTGAATACTCCTGAGCCGGCACAAGGCGTTTGACGAACCGACACTCCACGGATTCGAGGGGAAGCGCCAGAAGCAAGACCCCTAGGCTGTCACAATGACAAACACAATCGAGCGTAACACGTACAATTTGGCCTCGCAACTCGGTGGTTGACATCCCGGTTGACGGTCTCTCACACTCATCGTCCGACGAGCTCTGGGAGCGGTCTAGACCAAAGTTTTCTTTGTCGACTCTTGCGCAGAGCCCGTAGGGGAGCGGGTTTAGGGCGATTGAGAATTTCGGGAGTCCGGCTACACGGCCAGGGGAACTTGCAGAAGTTCGAACACGCGACGCTGGTATGGAGAAGTCGTCGTTCAAGGTCGAACTCCTGCGCTCGCTGTTTCGCCTGCTCCGGCGACCCGCATGCGGCTCAGCACGATCGTCTTCATGCTTCGAAACGCGCGCTTCCCAACAGGGCTGGACCGGTTTCGAAATGAGCCACGGGCGATTCCAACCCGTTTGCGGCCCGACGAACGTACAACTCGGGCCCTTCACCCCCCCATATTGTTAAGCTCCGCGTCCTTGTCGTCCGATGTTGTTCAATAGGATGACAATTCTGCCGTCATTTCGTTTGATTTTAGACCTGTTCAGGAGCCAAGGGCTCTCTGGACAGGCTTCGGACCGCTTGCGATCACCGATGCTGACGAAGTTCAGGCCCACTCATCGGACCGGATCTGCCTTAGCGGATCGTGTTGTTCTGATGAGCCGGACACGAGGACGCACATTATGAAGCGCGCAAGATGTCTGCCCTTGAGGGCGATCGTCATACTCATCGTGCTGCTGGGAACGGTCGGGACCGCGCTGGCACAGACGGCCACCATAGATGTCGTGGATCGGCTCGATTCGACCTCTGCCAACACGCGCAACACGATGAGGGTTGGACCGGGCGAGACCATCTACGTGAGGATCGTCTTCACCGGGGTAGCCCCCGAAGCCTCGGGCCTTGCATCCGACTCGGTGAACGTCACCGTCCAGGCCCGGTACTCAAGCTCCACCAGCGACGATGAGGAGTATCTCACTCTGACGCGGCGCACCCTATCTTCCGCGCCTCTCCCGTGGGCCTACACCGGTTCGATCAAGACCGCCCGGAAGCCCAACGGATACAACGCGGATCCGACCGCGGCCAGCGCCCTTTACAATAATGGAACTCTCGACGTTCGAGGACGCGACCAGATCCTGATCGGTGCGTTGGATGCCACCTTCGGCACGGGGACGACCTACACGGTGACGAGCAACGCCTCGGCCGTGTACGTGCGCACCCGCGGGATGCTCGCCTTCACGGAGCCGGACAGCGGAGCAGCCGACGGCCCGGCCGAGATCTCGCAAGCCTTGATCGGTGACTATGTCTACGTCCGCGTGGACGACGACGATCGCAACACGGATCCGGCAACCCCCCAATCCTTCAACGTGACCGTCAGGGACCTGCCTGACCCTGGTGGAGACTTCGAATCGGTGCTCGTCACCGAGACCGGTGACGACACCGGTATCTTCATCGGAAAGATCCCCACGCGATACGTGGCTTCTTCCACGGTTTTGGGCAACAACATTCTGGAAAAGACCACGGGAAACAACTTCCGTCTGGACTACGAGGACCCGGAGAGCCCTGGTTACGTGCCTGTCTTGAACGCGCTTCTGACCAAGGAGATCAGCGTCCAGACCGGCGGGTCCATCTCCGCGAGTGCCCCAGCCCTCCAGGTCGGAGTACCCCTCCAGATCGTAGTGACCGATGCTGGCCTGAACAATCCGAACAGCTCCCCCACCGCGTCGGTCACGGTCCGGGTGACCCAGACAGGGGGTCTGGACAGCGAGACGGTCGTCCTCGGTTCCCAGGACGGGCACACGTTCAGGGGCACTCTTCCGTGGGTGTATGGAAACAGCCCCAGGACCGAGGACGGCGTGATGACGATCTCCCTTCCTCAAGGGGGCGCCAACACCCTTCAGGTCTCGTACGTCACCCGCGTGGACCAGAACGGCGTGCCCTTTCAGGCGACCTCGGCCGCTCCTGTCATACCCTCTGCCGGGGGTTTGGGACGAATTCGTTTCGTCACCAGATCGGACGATTCGACAAGCCCCTATTCCGCGCTCAACGCCTTGATCACTCCGTACGACACGCTCTTCGTGCGCGTCGAAGACACGGCCCTGTTCTCCCAGCCGATCCCAGGGGCGAACTCCGTCACTGTGACCGCTTACATCGATACTCCGGCCGCGCACGCCAACTCTCAAGTCATCTTGGCGCGTGAGCTCCCGAGCCATCCGGGGTGGTTCGTGGGCGCGATTCCCACGACGTTGGGGAACCCCTCTTCGAGCCCCGACGGAACCCTCCACGTCCGGGGAGGCGACACGATCAACGCTGCCTACGCCGACACCACGCCCACCACTCTGACTGCCAACAACACCCCACGTGTGGCCACGGTCTCCAAGCTCAGAATCACCGAAGACGGCGGATCCGGTGTTGTCGGACCGGCGGGCGGCAGCCAAGTGAAGATCGTTCGGGCCGGCGAGTACGTGACGCTCGTGGTCGATGACGACGATCGCATCATCCTTCCCCTGGTCCCGGTTACCGTGCGTGTCACGAGTACCACCGGCGACGTGGAAGATATGACCCTCACCCAAGTCGGCAGCGACACCGGAATTTTCACGGGACGCCTCAAAATCACCTATGGAGTGGGCGCCGGCATCAACGGAGACGGTTCGATCAACGTGGTCGGCTCCGGGTCCACGGACTCTCTCTGGGCGACCTACACCGACCCGTACGACCCGACAGGCGTCGGAACGATGTGGACCGCGGCCGCGGTGGCGAGCGCCACGGACGGAACGATCGCAGTGACGCCCAATCCGATCGTTCCGGGCTCTGACCTCACGATCGACGTGAGCGATGCTGACGCCTATGCCGATGTCCGTCCGGGCCCCGGAAACGACAGCGTCCGTGTGACCGTGACCTCGTATTCGGGAAACCCTCCGACCCCAGCGAACTTGCTCGACGCAGAGTCGGTCGAGCTTTCGGAGCTGGCTTCCCCGGACGCCGCGGGCCTGTTCCGCGGGGTCGTTCCCCTCGCATTTTCTGGGACCGCCACGAGAAACGACGGGGTTTTGACCGTGACCAAGACCGGCACTGTGATCGCATCGTACGTCGATGCCCTGCGTTCGAGCGGGCAGTCCGACTTCCCGGTCGAGACCGGGACCGTTCTCGTTCAGAACAGCGCAACCTCGGTGTCCGCTGTCCGGTTCGTCAACAGCCTGGCTGCCGGCGCGTCCGCACAGGTTCGGATCCAGCCCGGAGACACCGTGAACGTGAGCGTGTCGGATTCGAACTCCGACCTGACCGATGAGGCCGATTCGATCACGGTCAACGTTACGACCACGGCCGGCGATTCCGAGACCGTGCGGCTGGTCGAGACCGGGCCCCACACCGGCGACTTCACCGGATGGATCAACTCCGGATACGCGGCCACTGTCAGGAACTCCAGCGGCGCGACCGTTACGTGGGGCGTCAGCGTAGTGGCTGGGAACGGGAACCTCGAGGTCAAGGGGCGGGACTACACCTCGGCCGCGGCGTCGGCTCCCCAGCTCTACGTGACCTATACCGACTCGGGCGGTGGCAACTCCTATTCGTCGATGGCCGTGGACATCGACGCGAGCGTTCTGTTCGTGTCCAAGGACGCGATCCCGGCCTCCGGGGTTCCGGTGAAGGTCCACAGCTTCGCGGCAGGAGACACCCTCTTCATGCAGGTGGATGACGACGACTGGAACAGGGACCCTGCCACGGCCGAGACGATCACTGTCACTCTGACGAGCTGGTACGGGACGCCAGCGGCCACGATCCTGGAACAGAAGTACCTCACGTTGACCGAGACAGGGGCCTCCACAGGGGTCTTCACCACAGCGTCCGGGATCAAGACCCTGTACTCAGCGACCGCGTTGGCCTCGGACCCTAACACTCTCGCCGTGTATCGAAGCAGCAGCATCGGTTACGTCACGGTCGACCACGGTGACAACGAGACCTCCTCCGGAACTTTGATGGTTCGACGGGACCAGATCGATCTCGCCTACGGATTAGACGGCCAGATTACCACTGTCCCGGCGACCGGCGGCACCCTGTATCCCAGCCAGAACGTCAGTCTCTCGATCGTCGACACCGACACGTTCGCAGACCGCACCACCGGCCCCGGCAACGATACGGTCCGGGTCACGGTCACGAGCTACACCGGTGCTGGCGGAACCGGGACAGTCATCGACGAGGAGGTCGTCGACGTCGGGGAGGATGTCTTCACGGCCGGCCTCTTCCTCCACAAAATGCCCGTTGAGTTCGTTCCGAACGCGACCAACCCGGGTTTCGCGAACAGGGCTCGAGACAACGACGGTCAGATCCAGGTCGCGAGCGCCGGGTCAGTGCGGGTCTGCTACCACGATGCCGCCCCGGCGAATGGACAGGCGCACACCTCGGTCCAGTCGATCTTCGGGGTTGCCATGAGCGGGGTGACAGGGGACGCCACGATCCACTTTGTCTCCGACACCTCTGGCCTTGCCTCCGCGTCCGTCGTCAGCAGGATCGGCCCGGGGGACACTTTGAACGTGAGCGTGTCCAACAAGGATTACGACCTGACGCCCGACGTGGATCACCTCGTGGTCGCTATCGCCACCCGGTGCACCGTGGCCTCACGAGGCGGGTACACGCCCTACTTCGCCGACAACACGATCGATGACTTAGAGCTCGTGGAGTTGACCGAGACCGGACCCCGCACCGGGGTCTTCACCGGGAGCATCGCCACGACGCTCGCCCCTGACGGCTACAACACGTCGTTGCGGAAGAATGGCGTTCTGGAGGTGCGCGGACAGGAGACGTATCCCACCCCCACCATCACTCTGCCAGCGGGCCAGATCCTCGCCCGATACCAGGACGCCCAGGCTATTCCGACCTATCCGACCGCGACAATGGCCGTCGACGTCGATGGTGACGTCCGCGTCGTCGAGAACGTGTCCGCTTCCGGAGCTCCTCGAGTCGCGGCCGTGCGAATCGGAGAGACCGTTTTCGTCCAGGTCAAGGACGACGACGCCAACGTGAATCCCACGAGCCTCGACACGGTCGATGTGACTCTCACGAGCAACAGCGACAGCCCCGTGGCTGTGGTCGACACGGTCGTGGTGAGGTTGTACGAGACCGGGAACAATTCCGGGATCTTCCGAATCACTTCGTCCTCGGTCACCGATCCGAATGGCGCGACCCCACGTTCGATCGGCGGGTTCGTCAACGGCATCCAACAAGGGGTTCCAACCCAGTTCCTGGCCTCCGGCACTGGCACCGCCGATGACGGGATCCTCCAGATGCGGACGACGAACTCGTCCGATGCCTTGAACACGGTGGTCGTACAGTACGCTGACAATGAAACGAGGATCGGCGCGGCAGCCAAACCCTCCGACACGGTGACCGCCCGCAAAGGGACCAACGGGACCGTGGCCGTGACCGACCCGTCCTCGTCGGCTCCGACCACGACCCTCTACGGAGGAGACGAGCTCGCAATCGCGATCGACAACGAGACCGACTGCAGCCTCTCCGCGGGGCCGGGCAACGACACCTTGACCGTGACCTTGACCTCCTACTCTTCGGGAGGGTCCGTGGTGGACATCGAGACCCTCGTGACCCACGAAGATCCGAGCGTCGAGGGAGACTTCAGCGGCCTGTTCCCGGCCGTGTACTCGAGCGGCAGCCCGGTCTCGGGCAATGGCCAATTGGAGGTCGTGGCCGGCGGCACGGTCGTTGCGGCCTACACCGACTTCCTCCGGAGCAACGGTCAGCCATGGGCCATGGTGTCCTCGACCGCGCTGACGGTCGGAGCAGGGGCCACGGCCACGGTCTCGTTCATCAGTTCCAAGGAGGTCGTGGCTCCCGCTCCTCTGGTGGTCCAGCGGATCGAGCCGGGCGACACCCTCTACATCCGCGTGGTCGACCGCCAAGCGGACACGACCCTCGCCGGTCACACGAACACCGTGACTGTCAATGTCACGACCACGTCGTCGCTCGATTCCGAGACGATCGTGTGCCAAGAGACCACGACGCCTGGAACCTTCGTCGGAGAGATCCAGACCAGGTTCGGTCAGAGCCTTTCCGTGAGGACCAACCCGGACGCCACCGAGAACAACGGTATTCTGGAGGTTCGAGGCCGGGACCAGGCGCTCGCCACGTACTACAGATCGCCGGCCACCACGTCTCTCGACGTCGAGATCAACGGTTCGATCAGGGCTCAGGAAAATCGATCGTCCGGTGCCGGTGAGATCACGACGGTCCACATTTCGACCGATCTGGTCCTGCGGGTCGCGGACGACGACTTGAACACCGATCCGACCGTCAAGGAGTCGATTGCGGTTCCGGTGACGATGGGCGATCCGATCCTCGTCGATTCCGAGAACGTCACCTTGACAGAGACCGGCGTCGACACCGGAGTCTTCACCGGGGGGATCCCGACTCGGCTCAACGCGATCCCGGTCGCAGGCGACGGTTACCTCGATTCCCCTGCCGCGACAAGCCAGATCAGGACTCATGTCATCAGGGCGGCCTACACGGACAGTCGGGTGCCGTACCCGGTCAATGGAACCATGACCTCGGTCCTGAAGGATCTGTGGCTCGACGCCCTGTTCGGTGTCTCCAGGCAGGCCGACACCGCGAAAATGGATCTTTTGGTCCCCTTGAACGGGGTCTATACCCGAGCGAACGACCTGAGCCAGGTGATCGCCGGCGCCCCTCTGACGATCGTCGTGGAGGATCCCGACGCCGACGTCTCGCCCACCGCGGACAAGGTCTCCGTGACGATTACGGTCACGACCACGGCTCAGGGCTCCGGTAGCCTCGTGACCGATCAAGAGGTCATCCAGCTCACGGAGACCGACCCCTCGAGCGGGGTCTTCCGGGGGAACTCCACGACCAATTTCGGACCCAAAGCGCAAGGCGATGGTCTGGTCTCGCTGTCCGGATACGACTTCGTGACGGTCCGATACTGGGACAGCCAGGACTCGCTGGGGCAGTCGCGCTGGATCCGGGCCCAGGCCCAGGTGGCCCCAAAGTACCAGGACGATCTGGTCGCCAACAACGTCAGCGCCCAAGCCGCGACCCTAAACCTCAGCAACGGGGCCAGGTTCTACATTCCCGCGAACTCCGTGTACAAATCGATCAACGTCGAGTTCCAGCTTCACTACGGGGCTTCCATCCAATCCGGCGGCGACCCCCGCCCCAAGGACGAATCGGGGAACTTCATTCCTCTCCCCCTGGATCCCTCGATCAGCCTCGTTCTGGACCAGGGCAAGGCGATCTGGTACGACCTGAGGCCTTCGGGGGAGACGTTCAAGAAGCCGGCCCAGATCTTCATCCCGGTTCCGACCCAGGCTCATGTATCCGGCTCGGTTCCGCCTCTGACCGCTCTACAGAAGAGCCAGATCAAGGTGGTCTTTTTCGACGGATTCGAGTGGAACTCGGTCGGCGGTTCATACAAGGCTGCCGGATCCGACCCCGCAATGCCGGACCCGACACAGGACTACGTGGTCGCCACGACGAACCATCTCACCACGTACGCTCTGGCGGTCGACGCCAGGACCTTGCCCGCGGCGGGCGGGCCCCTCATTTCGAGCGTGAGCCTCAACAACAACCCGTTCACGCCCAACGGCGATGGGGCCAACGACGCGACCACGATCCGGTTCGGTCTGTCGGAAGACTCTCTGGTCTCGGTCAAGGTGTTCGACTCGAACGGCGACGTGGTGAGGACCTTGGTTTGTGAGACCCCTCTCTCCGCCGGCTACGTGTCGGAGTCCTGGGATGGAAGTTACCTGTTCTCCCAGAGGAAAGTACCCGCGGGTCTCTACGTCATGGAGGTCAGGGCCACGGGCTCGACCACGGGACGGAAGGCCAAGGAAACGATCCTGGTGGGGGTGATGAAATAGCCACTCGTGGGGTGGGGGGCTCTTGGCTCTTGGCTCTGGAGGAATCCGAAAGGACGCCTGCTGGACGTGCTCAACTCGAGGGTGGTGGCGATTGCTCTGGCCGTGGCCCTCCTGGGATGGTGGGTCGGGCCGTCTTGTGCCGTGACGCTCAAGACGGGTGAACACCCGGGCACTCTGTTGGTACGGAAAGGGTTTCGATATCTAGGGGTCGGCGTGGAGGGCAATTCGGACATGTTCTTGGCAAACAACCGCCAGATCAGCTCGGACGCCTTGAGCTTGGGGGGCAAGTTCGAGCAGACGCTCAAGGTGGACGTCGACATGGAGGTCCTGCCGAAGCTCTCTGTCCGGGGAAGATTCGACGACACTCTCTTCCCGGCGAAACAGGAGCTGGCCGTCGACTATCGGGGAGAAGATCTGACGATGACGGCGGGTGACCTTTCGGTCGGGTTTGCCGGGGCTGAGTTCCCTATGGAATCCCAGAACCTCTTTGGAGTGAAGGGCCGGTACAAACAGGGGCGCCACGATTTCATGGCCGTCGGAGCGAAACTCTCCGGAACCGCGGGCCACATGGACGGGCAAGGAGACAGCACCAAGGGTCCCTACTTCCTGCCGGACAAGAAGATCGTCGCCAATAGCGAGAAGGTCTTCGTGGACGGGATCCGGAAGTACCGTGGGACCGACTATGAGATCGATTATTCCACCGGCGTCATCAACTTCACGGAGTCGGTCGACGACCGCTTCAAGATCAGCGTCGACTACGAATACGAGTCGATCGGAGCGGTCCTGAGCTCCACTCTTCTCGTCTCGCGGTACGCGGGGGAGATCACCACGCACGCGAATCTGGGCCTCTCCTCGGGTCTGAAGACCTCCGGTGGAGGGGCTCAACGATCATTGTTCGGCGCGGACGGCCGGGTGGACCTTTGGTCAGGGACTTCGCTCGGGGGCGAAATGGCTGTATCCCGCGAAGGAAGCTCGACGGCGATGGCGTTTCGCAGCGACGCCTCCGGGACCGTCAAGGGTGTGAACTGGACCGCTGGCGCCCGGGTCGTCCAACCCGAGTACGTCGGACTGGGAAGCGTCACCACGCGCAGGGACGCGGCGGACGTGAACCTTGGGATCAACACCACGGTCGGCAAGAAGACGAGGCTTTCGACGCGCGTCTCGACCTCCCGGAACAACTTGGACAACGTCGAGGGGTGCGCGACCCAGAAGGACCTGGTCGTCGACAACTCCGTCTCGTACATGCTTCCGGCCGGGACTCGTATGGAGCTGACCTTCGACAACAGAATGGAGCTCCACCAGGACGACCTGGACGTCCACGTGCTGGACACGACCGCGTCCTCGTACAGGCTCGGCACGCGCTGCCGGCTGAATCGCCACTTGGCTCGGGTCTCCTACGAGATCCGCAACAACATGGACCGGGGAGGGGACCGGAATCTCGAGAGCACCACCCACGTGGCGAACTCGCAGCTCCAGTCCAGGCTGTTTGGAAAGGTCTTCTCGACCACGACGCTCCAGCTCAGTCGTTCCCTCCAAGGGTCGGATGGGAGCCTGATCGGTCAGGAGATCCTGGGCGGAATCGACCTGTCCATGAACCTGCTGAAACATCTGGGGGCCAGCTCGTCGTACACGCTCCAGGGCAGGACAGGGGGAACCGAATCCAAGACCCATTCGGCCGTGTTGACGCTTAGGACCCAGTCTCTCGGGTGTCTGAGCGCGGAGGCGGCCTTCCAGTTGAAACGGACCATCCCCGTGGTCGGAGAACCGACCGGCGATGCGATCGTCTCGGGCAAGGCGAATTACCAGATCGGCACAAAGGGCAGCCTCAGCGCCGACTACCAGAGACGCCTGGCGGGTTTCCAGATGGTGGGTCCCGTCACCCTCGACACGCGAGGAACCTTCCGACCCGGCAAGGAGTTCGAGCTGGGCGGGGGGCTCAAGATCGATCAGTTGCAGGATTCGACGAACAGTTCGAGCTCGTACACGGGCCGGATCGCCTATATCGAAGCGACCTTGAATTTCTAGAGACCCGATCCCAGCGTCGATGGACGCGGGTGGGTCGCGGGGCGAGAGGAGTCCTCGAGGAGAGGACGACGTGCGTCCCAGGGAGCATGAACATGGTGCTTGCGAAAAAGGCCTTGGCAGCGGTGATGTTCCTGATCGTCGTGGGTCAGGCGCAGGCCGCGTTCAACGACGTCATCACGGGAGCTCGCCCCCAGGGGCTGGGGGGAGCTTTCGTCGCCGTGGCGGACGACGCGAACGCTCTGTACTGGAACCCGGCGGGTCTCACTCAGCTTGGGACCGCCGAGCTCACGTTCATGCACGCGAACGAGTACGATATTACGGTCGGCCCCGGGTTTTCGACCGACTTCGTGGGGTTCGCGAACTGGCCTATGGAACTCGGATGCTTCGGGTTGGCCGTTTACCAGCAGGGCAGCGGAAAGGTCCTGCAGGAGAGGACGATCCTGGGGTCCTACGCCCTGAGCGTGGGGGAATCGACGTCCGTCGGACTCAACGTGAAGTACCTCACTCTCGATCCCTCCGGCACCCAGGTGACGGCCGATGACGCGGCGCTCTCGCAGCAAAGTACCGTCTCGTTCGATCTGGGTGGCTTACAGACGGTGACTCCGGCCTGGAAGCTCGGATTCCTCGTGCGTAACGTGCTGGGCGAGATCGGAACCTCGGTCAAGGAGAACTTGCCTCGCACGTATCGGGTGGGTTCCGCGTACCGCTTCGAGGACGTCATGTTCTTGGACGATGCCATTACGTGGTCTCTGGACCTGTTCACGAAGGACGACATCAACGACGCCGCGGGCATCAAGATCCTCGCAGCCAGCGGGATCGAGTACACTTTCGACGAGAGGGTGTCTGTCCGATTGGGCGTCAATCGGGGAGATTTCGCGGCCGGTCTTGGGTTCGGACATCCCGAATCGGGCATCTTCGTCGACTACGCGTACGCCAACGACACCGCGGGCAATACCCACCGCATCTCGGCCACATACCGGTTCGGAGGTCCTCCCGGCGACATCCACGTGGTCCACCACCAGGCTTCGTGCAAGGCCCGCCACAAACACGATCGTGACGAATCGTGCGGTTCCGCGAGTATGACCAAGGCCCCGGCGCGTTCGGTGACCGAGACCTCTTCGCACTCGATCACCAATCCACGGATCAGGGAGTCCACGGCCAAGGCGAACGCAAGTCGGCGTTCGATCGCGAGGAGTCAGGACCTCGACACCGGTTCACTCACCGGTGAGGCCAACATCGGCGTGTCTCCCATCCAGCGTTCCGGATCGAACAATCTCGACCGAGAGCTCAAGGATTTCCTGAAGGAATAAAGGAACAAAGGAATAAACGAATCACGGAATTGGGGATAGACCTCCAAAAGGAGCCGCAGGGGAAGCCGTTGCAGGGGAAGCCGTTGCAGGAGAAGCCACTTTAGGAGAAGCCATTCTATGAAAACGGGTCGGTGGTCGAGATCGACGGACCTCCGACCGGAGCCCAAAACGATCATCGCCTTTCTCCTCCTGGTCTTCGTCTACGCCTTCCTCCTCCTGGTGCTTCTCGATCGCCAGAACGCGTGGATGCAGCCCGAGGCCTTCATCATCAAGTCCCACGTCGCCAGGACCGGAGACCGTCTGTCGCTAAACGATCTCCGAGAGGCGTTCCAATTTTGGGCCTTTGAGTACGCGCCGCGTCCGAACCGTCCGCTTTCCTCTCTGCTGGACATCGTAGACACCCGCTTCCGCACGGCTCTCTGGCAGGTCACTCTTCCGCACCCCAGTGCCTCTCTGACCCATCTCTTCTCTCTCGTTCTTTCGCCGATCCTGCTTTTTCTGTTGATGCGGAACCTTGGGATCGGTCGCCGGGCCTCTCTTCTGGCGGTCTCGTTCTACCTCGCCTCGCCCGGATTCCTTTCCTTGGTCGTGATGCTCTTCCGGTCGGGAAAGCCCATGACCAATTTTTCCATCATCGCGGCGTTGACCGCGGCCTCGTTTCTGGACCGACGACGGAGCCAGGGCGAACCCTGCGCGTTCTGGCCCTATCTGGGCCTCGTTGGCTTTGTCTTCGCTTCGACGTTCTGGGACGAATCGTCGCTTCTGATGTACCCTGTCCTGATCATCTTCTTTCCCGGACTCTTTCTCCATCGACGGCGGATCGCGGCGCTGGCCGGCGTGGCTGTTCTCCTGGTCGTGGCCTTTGTCGTGATTCTTCCGCGGCTGGCCGACAAGCCGGCGAAACTGCCCCCCGATACGCCGGAAAATGCGAAAGACTATCCTCCGCTAGCCCGGGTGTCGCTCGCGCCTTCGCCCAAGGGGCTTTTCGTCAACGGGGCGCTGCTCTTCAAGGAAAGTCTGGCGCTTTCCCCTCCGTGGGCGGTCCCGGGCCTTTGGGGACGGCTCTTGCTCTCGGTCAACGCTCTTGTCCTTGGGGCGCTGGCCTTGAAGCTCGTGCGTCTCGGCCTTGAGCGATGGCGGACGGGATCATTGGCCCCGGGCCGTCCTGTCCTCGCGCTCGGCCTGGCCCTCGGCCTTTCGATCGTCTGGCACGCCTACCTCATGCAGCTCGTCGACAACCGACTCTGGGGTCCCTTCTGGTACGGATCGTATTTTTCCATCTTTCTGGCCTTGGCCCTGGGGTTCGTGCTCGACATCGAGGGGCTGGGCGCCCTGTCGGTGCTCGCTCCGACTGTTCTGGTGGCCGCGCTTCTCTTTGTATTCCCTTACACGAATGGGGCCTACCGTCATTTCCACTACTACCCTTGGGATCCCATCAAGATCAGGGACGTCTTTCTCGAAAGGATCAACCGGTTCCGTCTGCCCGAGGACCCCCGTGAGAATCTGGAGACGATCACCAGGACGTACTGGCAGGAGAGGCGTCCAAGTCTGAGCGGCACTGATCGATCAGCCCATGGGACCACCCATGGCACTGGCCCCGGCACAACCCCTTGCACCGCCCGACCTGCGACCTCACTCCCCAAGGAGCTTCTGTATCTTCCGATCGAGATGCGGATTCCCGGCGTGAGTTACGATTCCGCCCGGAGGCTCTCGGAGGAAAGGTTCCTGCCGCGAATTCCCGTACCTTGATACGTCGTCGGCCCGAAAGGGGTCCCTTTTTCAGGAAGGACTGCTTGAGATCGTTGACAGTAGGCCTGTCGAGGGGCAACATATGTGGGCTTCGTCGAGGGCCGCCCCTGTCGCCGGAACCTGAACCTGCCAGATAGGGATCGCCCGGGGACGCATGTGATGTTTAGGGTCACACTGAGTGATACGGATCGTCGCTCCGCATGGCGCCCGAATGTTGGCCATGGGGGCCATCTGTTGTTATATCGGTCCACCCGCGAGATCGGACGGAACGTCCGTGTTCTCTAAAGGGCGGATCTCGGAAGGAGGAAGCGGTGAGTAAGCTTCACAAGACCATGACAGTGGACGGCAACGAGGCCGCGGCGTCTAGCGCCTATCGCATGAATGAGGTCATCGCGATCTACCCCATCACCCCATCGTCCAACATGGGCGAACTATCCGACGAATGGGCCTCTCGTCGCAAGACCAACGTCTGGGGCGCGATCCCTCAGGTCATCGAGATGCAGTCCGAGGGCGGGGCGTCCGGCGCCGTTCACGGTAGCCTCCAGGCTGGCGCTCTGACGACCACGTTCACATCATCCCAGGGGCTCCTGCTGATGATCCCGAACATGTACAAGATCGCGGGAGAGCTCACCGCCTTCTCGATGCACGTGGCAGCCCGGACCGTGGCCACCCACGCGCTGTCGATCTTCGGCGATCACTCCGACGTGATGGCCTGCCGCCAGACCGGGTTCGCGCTGCTCGCCTCCGGCTCGATCCAGGAGGTACACGACTTCGCGTGCGTGTCCCAGTCCGCGACCCTGACATCCCGGGTCCCGTTCCTGCACTTCTTCGACGGATTCCGGTCTTCCCACGAGATCCAGAAGATCGAAGAGCTCCCTGACGAGACTTTGCGGTCCATGGTGGACGAAAAGGCCATCTCCGCCCACCGGGAGCGTGCCTTGACTCCGGACCATCCGGTGATGCGCGGCGCCGCCCAGAACCCTGACACGTTCTTCCAGAGCCGGGAAGCCTGCAACCCGTTCTACACGGCCTGCCCCGACCACGTGAAGAAGGCGTTCGAGACGTTCGGGAAGCTCACAGGTCGCCACTACAATCTCTTCGACTACGTGGGACACCCCGAGGCCGACCGGGTCGCCATCATGATGGGCTCCGGCGCCGAGGTGACCCACGAGGCCGTGGAATGGCTCAACTCCAAGGGCGAGAAGGTCGGTGTTCTGAAGATCCGCCTTTACAGGCCCTTTGCCCTGGCCGACTTCATCAAGGCGCTGCCGCCGACCGTCAAGGTCATCGCCGCCCTGGATCGCACCAAGGAACCCGGCTCGCTCGGAGAGCCCCTCTACCAGGACATCCTGACAGCGCTCCAGGAGGCCAAGGATCAGAAACTGTCGAAGTTTGCGATTGATCCCAAGGTGATCGCCGGTCGGTACGGCTTGTCGGGCAAGGAGTACACGCCGGCCATGGCCAAGGCCGTGTTCGATAACCTCAAGGCTGCCACCCCGAAGAACCACTTCACCGTTGGGATCGTCGACGACGTGACCCACTCCTCTCTGGCCTGGGACCAGGATCTGGACATCGAATCCAAGGACATGATCCGTGCCGTGTTCTACGGTCTGGGTGCCGACGGCACGGTCAGCGCCAACAAGAATTCGATCAAGATCATCGGTGACGGGACCGACAACTCGGTCCAGGGTTACTTCGTGTACGACTCCAAGAAGGCCGGAGCCGCGACGATCTCGCATCTTCGGTTCGGCCCGAAGACGATCCGGTCGTCTTACCTCATCAATAAGGCCAACTTCGTGGCGTGTCATCAATACGTGTTCCTGGAGAAGTACGACATCCTGAAGGTAGCGGCGCCCGGGGCCGTGTTCCTTCTGAACGCCCCGCACGGCGCGAGCGAGATCTGGGACAAGCTGCCCCGCGAGGTCCAGGAAGCGATCACGAAGAAGAACCTCAAGTTCTACGTGATCGACGCCTACAAGGTGGCCAAGGATCAGGGGCTGGTGGGTCGCATCAACACCATCATGCAGACCTGTTTCTTCGCCGTCTCCGGCATCCTGCCGCAGGACCAGGCCATCAAGAAGATCAAGGAAGCCATCGAGAAGAGCTACGGCAAGAGGGGACCGGAGATCGTGCGCCAGAACATCGTGGCCGTCGACGCCACGCTTGCGAACCTCCATCAGGTCACCGTGCCCAACAAGATCACGGCCACCTGGAGCCGACCGCCGACCGTGTCCGACAAGGCTCCGGAGTTCGTGCGGAACGTGACGGCGGCCATCATCGCCGCGAACGGCGACGACCTTCCGGTGAGCGCTTTCCCGGTGGACGGCACATGGCCCACGGCCACGACGCAGTGGGAGAAGAGGAACATCGCGCAGGAGATTCCCGTGTGGGATTCCAAGACCTGTATCCAGTGCGCCAAGTGCAACGTGGTGTGTCCCCACGCTTCCATCAGGGCCAAGATCTACGAGCCGTCCTCGCTCGACAAGGCCCCGGCCACGTTCCAGTCGGTCGACCACAAGTCGGCCAAGGTCAAGGGCCACAAGTTCACGCTCCAGATCGCGCCGGAGGATTGCACCGGCTGCGGGATTTGCGTTCAGGCTTGCCCTGCCAAGAACAAGGCCGAGCCCACTCGCAAGGCCATCAACATGGAACTCCAGGAGCCTCTGAGGGCCCAAGAGAAGGCCAACTACGAGTTCTTCCTGAACATCCCCGATTTCGACCGGACCAAGCTCGCCTCTGACATCCAGGGGTCGCAGCTCAGGCGACCCCTCATGGAGTACTCGGGGGCTTGCGCGGGGTGCGGCGAGACCCCTTACATCAAGATGCTCACGCAGCTCTTCGGGGACCGCCTCCTGATCGCCAACGCGACCGGGTGTTCCTCGATCTACGGAGGCAACCTGCCGACGACTCCGTATGCGGTGGACCAGAACGGCCGAGGCCCGGCCTGGTCGAACTCGCTTTTCGAGGACAACGCCGAGTTCGGTCTGGGAATGCGACTGGCCGTCGACTCGCACGCCAAGCAGGCCAAGGAGCTGCTGGCGCAGCTTGCGACACCCGTGGGCGGACAACTCGTCGACGAGATCTTAAAGCCCACCGAGACCGGCGAGGCTCTCATCGCCGCCCAGCGGCAACGGGTGGTTGCTCTCCGGTCGAAGCTGACCTCGATCAGTGACCCACGCGCCCCGAGGCTCGCGGAACTGGCCGACTACCTGGTGAGAAAGAGCGTCTGGATCGTTGGTGGCGACGGATGGGCCTACGACATCGGCTACGGCGGTCTCGACCACGTGCTTGCGGTGGGTCGGGACGTCAACGTGCTCGTTCTCGATACCCAGGTCTACTCGAACACCGGTGGCCAGCAGTCCAAGGCAACCCCGATGGGCGCGGCCGCGAAGTTCTCCGTGGCCGGAAAGGGTACCCCCCGAAAGGACCTCGGGATGATGGCCATGAGCTATGGACACGCCTATGTGGCATCCGTGGCCTTCGGCTACAAGGATCAGCAGACGCTCAAGGCCTTCCTCGAGGCCGACGCGTACGAAGGTCCATCGATCATCATCGCCTACAGCCACTGTATCGCTCACGGCTACGATCTGGTTCACGGGCTCGATCAGCAGAAGCGCGCGGTCGAATCGAACGCGTGGCTCCTGTATCGGTTCGACCCAAGGCGGTTGATCGAAGGTCAGCCGCCTCTCGTTCTCGAATCCCCCGAGCCGAAGGTGTCGCTCGCTGACTACGCCCGTCAGGAAAGCCGGTTCCGCATGGTCGAGAAGATCGACCCGCAGCGGTACAAGGCTCTGGCGCAGGCTGCTCAGCTCGATGCTCGGCAGCGCTTCGCAGTGTACAAGCAGCTCGCTTCCGTTTCAGTGCCGAAGAATGAGGAATCCGAGGCAAAGTCCGAGGAGACCCACTGATCGGTGTTGAGCAAGGGGACCGACCCTAGCCTGGGTCGGCTCCCAAGTCAAGGTGTCTTCCTGCTGGCTTAAGGCCCAAGCCTGGCCAGAAGGCAAGACACCTTTTGCTTTTTCCGGCTTTTGGGGTAACGTCAGTTGTCTTCTGTGAGATTCGTCTTCGGGCGATCGAACGGTCCGGGTTCGAAGTCCCGGAACTTCGTTCGGTGTGGTCCGGTCATGTTTTTCTATAAGGAGGAGAGGTGAGAGCATGCTCGACAATCGGTGTCGCAGAATCGGTCAGCGGACGTTCTTCCGGGTGCTTCTTTTCTGCTTGATGGGCTCGAACACGGCGCAGGCCGCGGGCGAGGTAGTCGGCGAGATGGAGGTGCTCAAGGGCCAAGCTGCTGTGGACTGTGTTCACGGCGTGCCAAGCGGCGGTTGGCTCGCGGTCAAGAAGCGGCAGTCTGTCCACGTCGGCGATACGGTCAGGACGGACAATGGAGGCGAGGCGGTCGTCCGTGCGGGTGCGAGCGTCTACATGGTTCGGGGTGGATCGGAGCTCAAGCTCGATGAATCCGCCGAAGACAAGGACTCACTTCGGGTGAAGGCGGTCACTCTCGTGAAGGGGCTCGTCACCTTCTTCATCCCGAAGCAGAAAGGCAGCGAGTACCGGTTCAAGGCGCAGGCCGGAGGTGTCATGGCCGCGGTCAAGGGCACCGTTTTCGAGCTCAAGCGCGAGGAAGCGTGTGCGAGCGTCGCGGTCGTGAAGGGCGCGGTCGATTTCGTCGAGGTGCTTGCCGGCCCCAAGTCCGGACCGAACAAACGATCCGAGAGGTCGGTCAAGGTCGATGAGGGGAAGTCGTGCGAGGTCTGCTCTCTTGAGCCTTCCAGGTCCAAGCTGGATACGGGCGGTGGCGCGGCCGACTCGTTCGGCGCGAGCAGCAAGGAAGAGGGTGCAAGACCGCCGGCCCCATCGTCCCCGATGCGTGGCAAAGCGGACAAGTCGAAGGCTGTGAGCGTTTCGGAAATCGCCGACAGCGCTGAGGAGCGTATCGGGGCTGGCCCGGCGATCGGCTTTGGCGCCCCGCGGGACATCGATAATTTCGGCGTCAAGCGTTCTGGAGTCGAATCAGATCTTGGCCGGGCCGTGGGCCGGGCTCTGAACGATTACTGAGACCATTTGAGAAAATTACGCCAAAAAAGTACAATCCCGTCGGGCGCATTCCTGCATAAGTCCCGCGGGATTGGACACCAAATAAAACAGAATCGAGTCATCGCCTCATCGGCCTGCTCGACTTTTTAGAGAAGGTCCCGAATCACCAGAATTCCTCCTCCCCCACCAAAAGCGTGCCCGCACTATAACACGCCCCCCCGGCCGTGGGTCAAAGAAATAATTAAGATCCAGAGGAAATATTGCCGACCCGTTGCGAAATTTCAAGATAAAATCAAGAGCGTCCATGATTGGCAAAACTCTGGGAAAATACCGCATCGTCGAGAAGCTGGGCCAAGGGGGGCAGGGCCAGGTCTTCAAGGCGATCCAAGAGGGACTTGATCGCGAGGTCGCCCTCAAGGTTCTCTCCGCCAACCTGCTGGCAAGTCCGGAGATGTCGGCCCGGTTCGAGCAGGAGATCCTCATTTGCGCTCGTCTCCGACATCCGAATCTGGTCAAGACCTATGACCAGGGCAGGCAGGAAGGAATCACCTACTTGGCGATGGAGTACTTCCCGGGCGTGTCGGTTCGCGACCGCATCAAGAAACACGGCGTTTGGTCCGTTGGAGAGTCTCTCCGCATGATCGCCCAGGTCGGTCTGGCTATGCGCCACATCCACAAGGAGGGGCTCATCCATCGGGACGTGAAGCCCTCCAACATCATGGTGGATGGCAACGGGTTGGTGAAGCTGATGGATTTCGGCCTGGCGCGCGACAGCCGACGTGGAACCATGACCCAGGCCGGCACCCTTCTGGGCACTCTGGGATACCTGAGCCCCGAGATGATTCGGGGCGACGATGTGGATGCAAGGAGTGACATCTATCAGCTCGGGGTCGTACTGTTCGAGGTGTTGACCGGAAAGCTGCCGCTGGGTCAGGATTCGGTGCTCAGAGTGGCCGCTGGCGAACCGACTGTGGTGGTCCCGGCCGCGAGCACTCTACGACCCGGACTCTCACCCTCTCTGGATCGCCTCTTGGCGAACACTCTGACTCTCTATCCGGACCAACGGTATCAGCGAGTGAAAGACCTTCTCCATGACCTCGATCGCGTTCAGGAAGGGCGGGAGGTTCTGATGCTCCCCTCGTTGGTCAGAACGTTTCAAGTACGGCAAACGCTGTCGCCACCGTCCTCATCGACCGTATCGACCGAGAACCTGGGCTGTTCACGGGCCGGAGGGCCCAGACCTGATCAGCTCTTTCGGATGATCCGCAAGGCCCGCAAGCGATCCAAATCGGAGATCATGAAGCTGTGGGCCACTGCATTGATCATCGCGGCGCTCGGGTGGATCCTGGTGGCCGTCCTGATCATCTGGAGAACGGGCTCACTCCATCCGGGCGCGTCGCCTGCCCCGGACGCGGAACCGGTGGCGTCTGCCGCTCCCCTTGGGGCGAGTGATCGTTGATGGGCCTTGGAGGACCGTGGTATCATCGCTCACAACTCGCCGCCACGACCGAAGGAGGACTCCATGTCCCGAGAGGCTTTGGGCATCATCGAAACGAAGGGCTTGGTCGCTCTGATCGAGGCGGCGGATGTCGCCGTCAAGACAGCGAACGTTGAGCTTGTCGGCTATGAGAAGCCCGAGGGCGGGCTGGTGACGATGACCCTGCGCGGCGATGTCGCGGCGATCAAGGCGGCTACGGACGCTGGCGCTGCCGCAGCAAACAAGCTCGGCGAGCTGGTGGCTGTGCATGTCATTCCGCGGCCCCACGTGAGCGTGGAGGAGGTCTTTCCCATCGGCGAGAGTGATGCGGTCTAGGTGCAATGCTCTTATGCGGACGTTGACGCGCGAGTTCGAGGTTCCGAGATGAAGGATGGTTGGTGCTGCCGGTGATGGAATCGAGAGTGTGCGAGAGCGTTGTTGACGCCGTCGGCAACACGCCGATGGTTCGATTGGCCCGGTTCGTTCCCGGGGGGCCGGCCGAGGTGTACGCAAAGGTCGAGTTCTTGAATCCCATGGGGAGTATCAAGGACCGGCTCGCCCGGCACTTCATCGAGTCCGCCGAAAAGGATGGACGGCTCAAGCCCGGGGCGACCATCGTGGAGTCGTCGTCGGGGAACACGGCTCTCGGACTTGCGATGATGGCCATCGTCAAGGGGTATCGCTGCAAGATGATCGTGAGGGATTCGATCAGCCGGGAGAAGAAGAACTTTTTGCGCCTGCTCGGGGTCGAGCTGGTCACTGTCGACTCGAAGCTGCCGAGGGAATCGCCGGACAGCTACAACAACATCTCCGAGCGGATCGTCAGGGAAACCCCCAATGCTTTCTATCCGGATCAGCACAATAACCGTGAGAACAACGAAGCGCACTATCGAACGACGGGTCCGGAGATCTGGGAGCAGATGGACGGACGGATCGACTATTTCGTGGCAGGGATCGGGACCGGAGGGACGCTGTCGGGCGTCGCCCGATTCCTCAAGGAAAAGGACCCGCGGATTCGAGTGGTGGGTGTGGATCCCGTTGGTTCCGTCTTCTACGAGTACTTCAAGACCGGGAAGCTGGGGGAATCGAAACGGTATCTCATCGAAGGGCTTGGGGATGAGTTCATCATCCGGTGTGTGCAGTTCGAGCTCATCGATCGGATGATCCAGGTCTCCGACAGGGAAGCGTTCCAGTGTGCGCGCGAGTTGGCGAGAAAAGAGGCTCTCATGGCCGGCGGTTCCAGCGGAGCCGTTGTTTGCGCCGCCCGGAAGCTGGCCCAGGAACTGACCGGCCCGGCCCGCATCGTAACGGTTCTACCCGACTCGGCGTTCCGTTACTCGAGCCAGTTCTACGACGACGAGTGGCTTCGAGACCACGATTTGGCCTGATCGTCGAGCCGAAGCGCGACGAAGCGCGACGATCCCTTGGGAATCCCCCGAGCCGGGGAGCGGTTGGCTTCGATATTCACCGGGAGAGCGCTATCTTTTCCGACGGCTGGCACCTCTTCAATGATAGGACTCTTGGCAGCTAAGAGGGGAGTGCATCATGCCAAAATTCGTCCCCCGTGTCCTCCGCGGGGCTCCAGTTACCTGCCTACTCATCGGAGTCGCGTTCCTCGCAGGTTTCGGTCTTTCGGGCTGCTCTATCACAGTCCCGACAACCGGTGGGTCGACGGGAAACACCAACACGGCGGCCGCGTCACCCTCGACCACCGCTGTGGCCACTCCGACGCCCGTGGCGACGACGACGGCAGCCGCTTCGACCCCGGCTGCGACGACAACCGCGGCCACCGCGACGCCCGTGGCCACCACGACGGCAACCACTCCGACGCCTGTGCCAACGTCGATTGCGGCTACGGCGACGCCCGGAACCTCCACCTCGGCCACCGGTACTATCCTGCCCTTCAAGCTACAGTACCTCCGGTGCACCGCTGACGAGGTCACCGGCTCGGCGATCAATCCGAGCGATCCGAGCGAGGTACTGACCGTTGAGCTGCACAGGTGCAAGGGAAACGAATGCACCCCCGAGAATCTGGTCGAGACGCAGCCGGGCAACAAAAACGTCGAGGGCGCGACAACACCGGGCCACGGGTTCAGCTTCGTTATCACCGGCAAGGGGTTCGGAGCCTACGGGGCCATCCGGTTGATCTCTGCCACCGGGCAGAGTTGCTCCGCCACGACCTACCGTCTGGGGCCCCCCGTCGCGGGTCAGTAGTCTCCTCTGGTCTGGGCGATCTGGGCCACTGAGAAAGAAGGCCCAGCAATGTGCTTTGTGAGCACACCGTGGACCTTCCGCGCTGCTGGCTATTTGATGTCCAGAAGCTCGATCTCGAAGATCAGCGTGCTGTTGGGGGGAATCGGTCCGGCGCTTCGTTCCCCGTAGGCAAGACTCGCCGGTACAAAGATTTGCCATTTCGATCCGACGGGCATGAGCTGGATCGCCTCTGTCCAGCCAGGGATGACTCGCCCCACGGGCAGAGTCGCCGGCTGGCCTCTCTTGTGGGAGCTGTCGAACTCCTTGCCGCTCAGAAGCGTTCCCCGGTAGTGGGCGAGAACCGTGTCGGTGGCTGTGGGTGTCCTTCCGGTGGATGCCTTCAGGATCTTGTACTGCAGACCGGAAGGTCGCACCTGAACGCCGTCTTTTTTCTTGTTCTCGGCGAGAAAGGCTTCGCCCTCGGTCTTGTTTTTGTCAGCTAGCTGCTGGTTCAGCTTCCGACTGTAGTCGGCCGTGATCATTCGCGATTCTTCGAGGGTGATCTTCTGGTTCTTATCGCTCAACGTGTCCTTCACACCGGCGAAGATCTGATCCAGATCCGCGTCGATGGATTGGTTCTTGAGGCTGGTTCCGAATTGGACGCCGATGGCGTAGCTGACCTTGCTCTTCTCGTTTTTGAAGAGCGCGTCGATCTTGCTCGGAACCGGAGAAGCTGACGCTGTTGGTTTGTCAGCCTCGACCTTCGAAGGAGCTGCCGAGGCTGCGGGTTTTGTCTCTTCCGCAAACGCCTGCGTCGCCAGGATCACGAACAAGACGGCCCATGTCAACCACCGCATAGACAACCTCCTTGGGCGCGAGCCAAGCGAGGTCTGCCCATGCGCAAGACTGGCCCTGTCACAGAATACGTTCTTCTCACCTTGTGGCGGCCATTATAGCACCTGGATCTGTTCCCGGTTATTTCTGGACGGGCCCACTCCTCCTCACAAATTTGTCCCCAAAGGGACATGCGCCCGGGCCCAAGAGTACAATGGACGACGATGAGCGAAAAGTCCGAGCGCAAAGAGACTCTCGAGACCCCGTTGCCGGATTCCGCTGATGTTCAGGTCCGCACCCGGCTGGCCGGCTGGTGGGTTGTCTGGGCTGTCGGTGTTGTTGTTCTCTGGACCTCCCTCCGCTGGCCCCTCCTGTCGACACGGACCTTCCTGGATGCTGCGGTTTGGGACTCCGTGAAACGACACGGACTCTCGTCGCTGGCCAAGGGGCCTCTGTTCCATTGCTTCTTGGCTTTCCTCACGACATTGGCCTGGATGGCTCCGGGAAGATGGCTTCTGGGTCGCCTCGCCCCCCCGTTCTTGGGTGCTACCGAGGAGGTCGTCCTGGCGATGGCTCTGGGACTGGGCAGCCTGGGGACCGTGCTCGCCGTACTCGCGCTGATGGGGCTCTTCGGCCCGATGACTATCTCGGTGACCGTTGTGGTTTTCCCGGCGCTTGCGCTGCTGGCCGCGGCGAGGGGCGGCAGACCGTCGATCTATCCGGTGCTCGTGCGTCTTCCAGCAAGAGCCATCCGGATCGCCCGAAGGAACGGGGGTTGGTCTGTCGCCGCGCTCTTCGTCCTGGCCTCGACGCTGGGCTTTAGTCTCGCACGTGCTCTGATTCCTCCGTGGTATCCCGATGCGTTGTTCTACCACCTCTCGTTGCCCCGGCTCTATCTGGAAGGGGGCGGTTTCGTTCCGGTTCCCCAGGAGCCGATCAACGCGGGTCATCCGGGATTGGCGCAGATGCTTTTCTCCGTGGCTCTTTCCTGGAGATTGGACGACGTCGCGGCCGTGTTTAGCTGGGTTTACTATCCGCTGGCAGTGCTCGGTACAGCGCTGTTGGCGCGTCGGACAGTCGGACCTTGGGCCACCATTTCGGCCGCTGTGGTCGTGGGCACCGTTCCACACCTGGCTTGGGTCGCTGGCGTTCCGTTGGCCGACGCACCGCTGCTGGCCTACGTGACGTTGGCGCTCCACGCGGTGGTACGGGGGCTATCGGATCGTTCGGGGCGATGGAACGATCTGGCCGCTCTCCTCGTCGGTTTCGCCGTAGCTACCAAGTATCAGGCTCTGGTTCCTGGGGGTCTCTTGATGGGGTTCATATCCGCCCGGTCTTTCCTCTCGAACGGAGGACGATCCGGCGCCGCAGTGACGACCCGGCTCTGCTTTCTGACTCTTTTGCCTTTCCTTCCGTGGGCAGTGAGGAACGTCCTCCACTGGGGAACTCCCGTGTTCCCTCTACACGTACCCGCGGGGACGCCCGGCGAGGTCGTGGAGCTTCTTTCCGATTTCCGGGCGGACTGGCAGACTCACGGCCATGGCGCGTCAGTGCCATGGCTTCCGTTCGATCTGACCTTTCTGGCTCGACCGGACGATCTGCGGTGGTACGAAGGCGAGGTTGGTCCTCTTCTGTTGACCCTATTGCCCCTGCCCATGATGGTTCGATCCGGAAAGTCTCATGTACTGGGGCTCGGCCTTTTCGCGCTCGTTCAGTTCATTGTCTGGACGGTTGGGGCCAGGGAGATTCGCTACCTCTTTCCGGCGATTCCGGCCTTGATCGTCTTCTGTCTCGTCGTGTCCGGGGCGGGCTTCTGGTTCTCACGCAAGGTCGTCCCGATCGTCACCACGGGGGCTGCGCTGTGCCTCCTCTGGTTTTTGGGACAGAGCCGTCCGGTTCAAGATGTTCCTTATCTTCTGGGCATCGAGGACCGGGCCGGTTACTACCTTACCCTCAGCGCGACCCGTGATCTCTTCGGCGCCTGCGAGGCTCTGCGAGGGGCGACGCCCGGTTCGTGCGCTCTCTTTTTCTGGGAAGACAGGGGATTCCTGTGCCCCGTCCGCTTCCTGGCCGACCACCTCATTCCGGGGTCCTCGAACGACCGGCTCTACCGGTTGCCGCGCGATCCGCGCGGGGCTCTTGCCCGGCTGAGATCTCTCGGCGTGACTCATTTGCTGCTCAACCTCGGAGCGTTGGAGGAAGCTCGACGGGCCGGCCTCGTCTGGCGATTCCGGGAGACCTTCGTCGGATTGGTACGCCTGCCCGGCGTTACTCTCGTGTATCCACAAACGATGTCCGATGGTCCCCATGGCGTCCTGGTGTGGTATTTGGGGTCACGATCATGAGGGGTCACGATCATGATCGGAGTCCGACCCGAATGACCTTGACGCAGCCCTATCGCGAAACCCTCGACCGAGTCCCCCTCGACCGAGAACCCCGGCACTTGTCCCATGTGTGGCTTGTCTGGCCCGTCGGAATCTTCGTGATCTGGCTGTCACTCCATTGGCCGCTGTGCCGCCTCGACGATCTCGTCCCGCCTGGGATCGTCGAGGCCCTCGGCTCTTCGAGTCAAAAGGCTTTACCCGAGACTCGCGGTTCGCCGCTCTTGCACGTCTGGCTGCCTCTGGGGGTGATTCTGATGTCGTTGGCCCCGGGTTTGGCTTTTCTCCGCGTCGTCGATCCTCCTGACATGTCCGGCGTGGAGCGGATCGGATTGGGGGGCAGCCTCGGCCTCGGCATCGTGGGCACGCTGATCGCTTGGCTTGCCCTGGCCGGGCTCTTCTCCTGGAACGTATTGGCCGTCTCCCTGTTCGCGCTCTTCGCCGGTTCTTTGGTCGTCTTTCCCGGGACTGATCTGAAGGACGCTCTGCGGAGTCTCTGGCGCATGCCGGACGGCGTGGTGCGGGAGGCTCGAGCGTGTGGTCCCCTGTTTCTCCTCGGTGCGGGAGTCGTCGGACTGTCCCTGTGCTTTACCCTGGCCAAGTCGCTGGTGCCTCCGTGGTATCCGGACGCCCTCTACTATCAGCTCACGTTGCCGAGGCTATACCTCGAGGCAGGCGGGTTCATCCCTCTGCATCAAGAACCGGTGACCTCGGCATATCCCGGTCTTCTCCAGATGCTGTTCGCCATTCCCTTGGCCTACGGTCGCGACGATCTGGCCGCGTGCTTCAGCTGGATCTATTATCCCCTCCTGCTCGTTGCCACGGCGTTTCTGACTCGAAACCTGCTCGTCGGTGTCGACCGCCGGGCGGCCTCCCGGATCGTCATCCTGGCCGTGATGGCCGTGGCCTCCGTGCCTCAGATCGGTTGGATCGCCTCTGTTCCTCTCGTTGACGTGGCGACGGCCGCGTACCTCACCTGTGCGCTGCACGCTGTCTTGCGCACGACCCGGGACGGGTCCCGTCGGTGGGCGTTGGTGGCGGCGCTGTCCATGGGACTGGCTCTGTCGACCAAGTACTTGGCCGCGCCGGCCATCGTCTTGTTGATGGGGGCGCTCGTGGTGGCGTCCGTCCGCCGTCGGGGAGTCGGTCCTGGTCTTCGATGGTCGCTCGTCCTTCTCGCCGTGGTCTCATTGCCCTTTGTGCCTTGGGCCATCAAGAATCAACGGGCCTGGGGGACCTTCCTGTTCCCTTTCCATTGCCCGACTGCTCTCGCGGAACCCGTCAAGGAGGTCCTGCGGAGTCACAGCACCGGTTTTCTCGCAAACTCCCAGGCAGCACCTCTCCCGTTGGTTCCGTTCGATCTGACGTTCGCCGCTCACCCGGACGATCAACAGGCCTATCAAGGCGAGGTGGGGCCTCTTCCCTTGGTCCTCCTCGCTGTTCCGCTTCTGCTGTTTCGTCGTGGGCCCGGTCTGAAATGGCCCTTCCTGTATGTGTTCTGTCTCTTTCTCGTCTGGTGTTATTGGACGCGCCAGATCCGTTTTCTCTTTCCTGTCCTGGCTCCACTTTCAGCCCTCTGTCTCGTCCCCGCCGCCGGACGTGAGCCCGCAGGCCTTGGCCGGGTGGTTCTGATCGCGCTTGTCATGGGGCAGACCTGGCTGGTCGGGTACGGTCGTCCAGCGTACGATCTCCCGTATCTCTTGGGAAAGGAGAGCCGGGCCAGTTACTACCGCACCTTGGCAGCCACGGGATCGCTGTTCGAGGCGTGTGAGGCTCTCGATCACGAACCCAAGAACGCTTTGGTGATGTTCTTCTGGGAGTATCGCGGGTATCTTTGTCCCCGTGGGTTTTTGCCCGAGCACTCCCACGTTCTCTACGCCCTCCCGCGCTCCCCTGAGCCCGCGCTGGCCCGGATGCGCGAACTCGGAGTCACCCACCTTCTGCTCAATCGGACGATCTGGGAGGAAGCCATGGCATGCGGCCGCCCATGGCCCTTCCGGAAGACGTTCGAGGCGATTCTCCACAGCCCGGATTTCGAGCGGATCGAGACACCCCATCGCCCGGGGATGGGGCAAAAGGTGGAGCTGTTCAGAATCAAGAAAAGTCGGGGAAGGATTCTGGCCAACACCCATTGACGAGGCACGGGCGGATTCGTATTCTCCTATACTGACGATGTGTTGACCGGAATTCGACCAAGAAAACGATTGTGCCAAGGTCAATGATGTGTCAGGAGGGTTGCGCTGTGTCGCTGATCCCGATGTGCCGTCTGTTCTCCAAGCCCGTCGCCTGGATTCTCGTCGCGCTGCTCGTCCTCGAGGTCGGGCCTCTGCCCGTTCTCGCCGCGGAACGGCCGCGCCGTGCGGCAACCGTCGCGGCCGATGTTCCCGCGACGGTGATTTTGATGCTCGAACAGGACTTGGCCGTTCTGACTCGGCAGGGGAAAGAGGCCTATCTCGACGCTCTCTTCTCTCGCCTGGACTCCGATGTCGAACGGGCCAAGGCTGGCATCCATGAATGGATCCACAAGGTCGGGGCTCAAAAGGCCGTATCGCAGATCCGCGCTCTGGACTCACACGTCCTGAGGATGCAGCTTCGGCCGCTTCCGGATTCCGTTGCCGACGCCGCGGTCACGAAGGTTCTGTTTGGTTTCATCACCAAGGCCGTGCGTCAGATGAAGGAGATCATCTCGAAGATGTCGAAGCCGGCGCTTGAGAACGGACTCAAGGCGATCCTTCGGCTCGTCAAAAATCCACACGCCTCCCATTTCGCTTTGGAGGGAGAGAGCGGTTCGTCTTGGTGGGAGCGATTCTTCGGCAACTCGACCGTGGTCCGGAATTTCCTCGTCACGATCGTCACTCTGTCGGCCATCGGCGTGGCCGTTGGTTTGGCCATCGCGGGCTCTTCAGTTGCGCCGATCATCGGGGTCCTGGGGGCCGTCGTGGCGATCATCGCCCTGCTGAACAATCAGGCCGGTCTCTGGCTCCGACTTTATTAGGAGAAATCCCCGCGTACTGGCGGGAAGATCTGCTCTGGGACAGACCGGATGGAGATCAACCGAACCGGTAGTGCTTTCGGACCGCCTGCTTGATGTGCCAGGTACAACTCAGTCCCTTGGGAAAGGTCACCAGATCTCCCTTGCCAAAGGAGACCTCTCCTCCGGACGTCTTGACCGTCACGTCGCCTTCGAGGAAGTAGCAGACTTCCTGCTCGTCGTAGTGCCAATCGAACGTCGAGGGTTCCTTGGTCCAGATGGGCCAGGTTCTCACTCCCATCTCGTCCAGGAGTTTCGGTTGAGCACTCTTTTTGACGGTAATTCTCTTGGAGTCGATGGCCGAGTCCATAGTCACCTCCGAATAGTGATGAGGGTCGTCGATGGTGAGAGCTGCCTCATCGGCTGCGCAACTCGCTGTGTCGCAGGCCGTAGGCGAAGTAGAACGCGAGCCCGACCGCGAGCCAGATGCCGAATCGGACCCAGGTCATCGTCGGAAGATAGCGCATGAGATAGAGGCAATAGGCGATCGTGAGGAGCGGAGTGAACGGCACCCCGGGGCAGCGGAACTTCCGCTCGATGTCGGGCTTGGTCCTTCGGAGCACGATCACCCCGACCGACACGAGGACGAACGCGAAGAGGGTGCCGATGTTGCAAAGTTCCAGAATCGCGTTGATCGGCAGCACTCCAGCGATGATCGACGTCGCGATCCCGGTGATCCAGGTGCAGACATGAGGCGTCCGGTGGGTCGGGTGGATCGAGGAGAAGGATTTGGGCAAGAGGCCGTCGCGTGCCATGACCATGAAGATACGGATCTGGCCGTAGACGGTCACGAGCAAGGTGGACACCATGCCGACGATCGCACCGGTCGCGACGAGCGCCGACCCCCAGTGGATACCGATCTGCCTGAGCGCATCCGGGAGCGCGTTCTGCACGTCGATCTTCTGCCAGGGTACAACGCCGGTCAGGACCAGCGCGCAGAGGATGTAGAGCATGGTCGCCGTGCCGAGGCAGATGAGGAGCCCCAGCGGTACGTCCCGCTTCGGATCGCGGGTCTCTTCGGCCGCGGTCGAGACCGCGTCGAACCCGATGTACGAGAAGAAGATGATGGCCGCGCCAGCCATGACGCCGGACCAGCCGTTCGGCATGAGCGGCGTCAGATTCGTGAGCTTCACGTGTGAGGCGCCGAGCCCGATGAAAAGGCCTATCACGACGAGCTTGAGCACGACGATCACGTTGTTGAAACGCGCGCTTTCCTTGATGCCGATGAAGAGCAGCCAAGTGACGAAAAGAGTCACAAGGACCGCCGGCAAGTCCACGATACCGCCCGTCCAGGCGAAGACGCCTCCCGTGTCGGAGATCGGAGCCTTGATCAAGCATTCCGGAATGGGAACGTGGTACTGCTTGAGGAGTCCGATGAACGCCCCTGACCAACCCGAGGCGACGGCGCTCGCCGAGACCAGGTACTCGAGCATGAGATCCCACCCGATGATCCAGGCCACGATCTCGCCGAAGGCAACGTAGCAGTAGGAATAAGTGCTCCCCGCCACCGGGAACATCGCCGCGAGCTCGGAGTAGGTGAGCGCGCAGAAGCCACAGCAGACGCCGGCGATAATGTAGGAAATGATCACCCCCGGTCCGGCCAGCAACGCCCCCTGTCCGGTGGCGACGAAGACCCCTACACCCACCACCGAGCCGATGCCGAATGCGGCGAGGTCCCAGGCTGTGAGATTCTTCTTCAGGAGCGTGTGTTCGTGCGCCTCGGCCATCTCCTCGGCCGACTTGGTGCGGAAGAGATCCATACGAGTTTCCCTCCAAGCGTTCCTGACCGCATGATATCAGAACCTACCGGAAAGTGAACGCGCCCCGGTGAACGACACCGGGGCGCGTTGTCATCCAGGCGCCACGGACGCTTCAAGATCTCCGGGCGCATGGCTTGGACTGTCTGGGTAGAATCAAGGTTTACCGAGCATTTTCTCGAGATCGACGTCGGTGAGGTTTTCCTGGCCCTGTGACTCGTCGATCACGACGATCTTGCCTCGGAAGAAGATCTCGACCTTCTTCCCGATGGCCGCGAATCGGGCCAGTTCCGCGTACCGGCTGATGATCGTGAAGTACGCCGGTGAGCCGTACTTGATCACGACCTTCTCACCGGCGACCTTCCGCTCCGTGATGGCTGTGTCGACCCAGCGTCCTCCCTGGAAGAGGAAGGTCTTGGCTCCGACCCTGCGGACACCCGATCCGGCGTGCCCGACGCTGGCCTCGTTGGCGGCCCCTCCGTCGGCCTTCTTGAGCTTGGAGATGGCCTCGCTCGTCTGGATCGATTCTTGTCCTTTCTGGGCCTGGAGCATCTTCATGGCGCTCTGCGGCGCGGCGGATCCCGCGGCCGAATCGAACGTGACCTCGCGTTCTACTGCAGGGCCTGAAGCGCGCGTCTTTGCCTCTTCACTATCTCTCCATTGGGGTCGTCCCATGAGCATCGGCGAAAAGCCCGGGGCAGGGGGACGAGACTCGGCCCTTTGAGAGGAAGTGTCCTCCACGACGAGATAGCTGGTGTAGGGGGTGACGATGGCGTAGCGCTTCGCGAGCCGGATGACTTCGTCTTTCAACTCGGGATTCTCCCCGTGTAGACGGATTTCTTCGAGAAGGTAGCCGACCTTTCGGGTGGCCCAGATCCGGGGAAGGAAGTCCGATCCGGCCGACGTTTCGGGGAAGGTCGCGTCGAATGCGAATTTGGTCACGTTGCCCGCGTAGAGACCGGTCAGCTGGATCGCGGTGTTGCCCGAGCTCTTGTAGCGGCCGACCACCGTGAGTTGGCTGCCTCGAAAGAGGTCAGGCAACTTTTTGGGATACACATCGGACGTGCGGATTGAACCGAATCCGATCGAGAGATCCGAGAGCACAGGGCTCGCGATGCGGTTGTAGAGGTTGGAGATCTTGAGCTCTATGTCTTCCTCTTCTTTCACGTACTCGCTCGATGCGTTCGACGCGTTGGCCACCTCGTCCACGAGCTTGGCGTTGAGCTCGTTGCCGATGCCCAGCGTGAAGATCCGGACACCGGAAGCATTGGCATTCTTGAGGTTGGAGACGATCTCCTTGGGGTCGGTCGCACCGACCGTCGGCTCTCCATCTGTGATGAAGCAGACGATGTACGGCCGCTTTCTCTCTGGAGGCTGTCGCTTGAGAGCCTCGAGGAGCGCCTCGTTGATGTTGGTCCCGCCCGCCGCCCTGATCTCTTTGTCGATGAACTCCGCCGCCTTCTTGAGGTTGACGTCGCTCGCGTCCAGCAGGTTGTCGTTGAAAAGGCTTGCCTCGGTCGCGAACGTGATCAGATTGAATCGATCTTCCCGGTTGAGGCTCTGGACGCAGAATTTGAGCGATTTTTTCGCCTGGTCGATCCGCTTGCCCTGCATGCTTCCGGAGGTGTCGAGGACGAAAACGATGTCCTTGGGCATCGCCTCGCTCTTTTTCTTTTCGGCATTGGGCGAGAGGAGGACGAGAAAATAGCCATCTTCGCTCGCGTCCGGGCGATAGGTGACGAGATTGATCCCGACGTCTTGGTCATTGGCCGCGTAATAGAGCGTGAAGTCTTGGTCGGGCGACACGTTTCTGCCCTCGAACGAGACCGTGGCCTCTGTCTCGCCCTTCCGGGCGAGGGCCACCGGGTGGCTGGGCGAGTAGATGTTCTTCAAGGGAACCTTCGACTTGAGGGAGACCGTGACCACGAACTCGCCGACCGCCTGGCCGAGTTGGGTGGGGGTCTGGAGGGGGTACGTGTACTTGATGAGGCTGAAATCCCTCTGGAGGACCGATTGATACGTGAGTTCGATCCTGCGATCGCCGTGCGGCTCGATCGGGAAGATCCGGGCTTGGAATACGTTGGAGCCCATATACTGGAGGAGAGCCGGGTCTTGCATCCTCCGGACGATCCCCTCGTAGATGCCCTTGGCCTTTTCCTTCTCGAGCAGCTCTCCATCGACCTTCTTGCCATCTATGTAGAGCGAGAAGTCGGAGACGCTCGCCTCGCGCGGAAGGAGGAAGAGGTACTGGCCTTCCAGCCGGTGCGGCGATGGGTTGTGGAACGTTTGGTCCACGTGGGTCTTGGCAACCTGGCCGTCGATCTGAGAATCCACCTTAATCGATTTGACCACGAGCGGTGGAAGCGACGCGTCGGCCGCGGTGGGAGGACGATCGGGCCAGAAGACCCTCTGTGGAAACATGAGCCCCTGGGCGTGCGCCGCCGACGGCAGGATGCACATGAGCGCGAGGCAGATGGTGCGGACCATGACGGTTCCTCCTTGTCGTTTTTTCGTTCCTGGGGTCTTTGTGTACTTCAGTCGACCAACGAAAGTAAAGAAAGGTTCCATGATCGAAGTGTGGTAAAATCCCCTCTCTTCTTGATGTATGGGGAGTAAGGCCCCACGTCCGGAGAGCGAAGCGAACGGTCGAGCCGAGCTCAGCTTGGCTCGATGTGGGGAGTGGGGCAAAGCCCCAAGATAAAAAAAAGGATCAGCCACGCGACCATGAGCACGAGCCATCTATTCGAAACCAAGCCCATCAAACTGATGTTGGAGGAGATGAACCAAGGGAACCGGCTTCGAAGAGTGCTGGGCGCCTTTGAGCTCACGACTCTTGGGATCGGGGCCATCATCGGAACCGGCATCTTCGTCCTCACTGGGGTGGCGGCCCATGACAAGGCCGGACCCGCCTTGATGCTCTCGTTTGTCGTGGCGGGGCTTGCTTGTATCTTCACGGCTCTCTGCTACGCCGAGTTCGCGTCCATGGTTCCGGTGGCCGGCTCAGCCTACACATACGCCTATGCGACGCTGGGGGAGCTGTTCGCCTGGATCATCGGTTGGGATCTCGTTCTCGAGTACACGGTGGCCTCCGCCACCGTGGCACACGGCTGGTCGAAGTACTTCGCGGAGTTCATCGGGATGTTTGGTCTTAAGGTGCCGCACGCGATTTCCCAGTCACCGTTCGACTACGACCCCGCTCAGGGCCTTTTCGTCGCGACCGGCTCCTATTTCGACCTTCCGGCCGTCGCGATCGCCTTGGCGCTGACAGTGATTCTGGTGATCGGCGTCAAGGAGAGCGCCTCGTTCAATGCCGTCATGGTGACGGTCAAGCTCTCTGTGGTTCTCTTTGTCATTTTCGTGGGCGCGTACTACATCGATCCCAAGAACTGGAGTCCGTTCGCTCCCTACGGTTACACCGGCGTCAGTTTCTTTGGTACCACTCTTTTGGGTCAGACCGGCAAAGGGGGAGAGCCCTTGGGGGTGCTGGCCGGGGCCGCGATGATTTTCTTCGCTTACATCGGGTTCGACGCCGTGTCCACCCAGGCAGAAGAGGCCAAGAATCCGCAGAAGGACGTGCCGATCGGTATCGTCGCGTCACTCATCGTCTGCACGGTCCTTTACATCGCCGTGGCGGCGGTCCTGACGGGGATGGTCAAGTACACTTCGATCAACGTCGAGGCCCCTGTATCCGACGCGTTCCGTCAGATCGGGATGCCCTGGGCGCAGTATTTGATCGCCTTGGGCGCCTTGACCGGCATCACGTCGGTGCTTCTCGTTATGATGCTGAGCCAGCCTCGGATTCTCCTGGCCATGGCCCGAGACGGGATGATTCCTCCGAGCGTCTTCGCGGCCATCCATCCCACGCACCGGACACCCTGGAAATCGTCGATCTTGACGGGCATCGTCGTCGCCACCCTGGCGGCCCTCGTCCCGCTCCGGATCCTTGCCGAACTGGTCAACATCGGCACCCTGCTCGCGTTCGTGATCGTGTGCGCGGCCATCATCGTGATCCGCAAGACCCAGCCGGAGCTGGAGCGTCCGTTCCGGTGTCCCATGGTCCCGCTCATCCCGGGCCTTGGAATCGGGATGTGTGTCCTCCTGATGTTCTCCTTGCCGGCCGAGAACTGGCTCAGGCTCGTCGGCTGGCTTGCGATCGGGTTGGTCATCTACTTCGGATACGGCAGGCACCACAGCGTTCTGGCCCAAAGGCGCAACGGTCCGGCGAACCAAGTGCAGGGGTAGCGCCATGGACCCGCAGAAGGTCGAACTAAAACGCGAACTGGGTTTGTTCGATTCCACAATGATCGTCGCCGGATCCATGATCGGATCGGGCATCTTCATCGTCAGCGCTGACGTGTCCCGCAGCGTCGGCTGTTCAGCCGGACTTCTCTTGGTCTGGCTGCTTTCCGGGCTTATCACCCTTGCCGGGGCGCTCTGCTACGGTGAACTGGCAGGAATGATGCCCAAGGCCGGCGGACAGTACGTCTTCCTGCGAGAGGCTTTCGGTCCACTTTTCGGTTTCCTCTACGGCTGGACGCTCAGTCTCGTTATCCAGACGGGAACGATCGCGGCCGTGGCCGTGGCTTTTGCCAAGTTCTCAGCGGTCCTGTTCCCGTGGTTCTCCGAGAAGCACGTGTTGTTCACTCTCCTTGGACTTCCCATTTCAGCGGCCCAGATCCTGGCCATTGCCAGCATCACGGTCTTGACCGCGGTCAACCTGCGAGGAGTCAAGCAGGGCAAGATCGTCCAGAACCTCTTCACCGTCACCAAGATCGTGGCTCTCGCGGCGGTGATCCTCGTCGCGCTGACGATCGGCCGGAACGAGGCCTCGATCCAGTCTAACCTGGCGCACGCCTGGGATTTCCGCTGGACCCGGATGGTCGACGACAAGGTCGCCTCCTCCGAGAGCGTCGCGGGCTGGATGCTCCTCGCTGCGATGGGCGTGGGGATGGTCGGTTCCCTATTCGCATGCGACGCATGGAACAACCTCACGTTCGCGGCCGGAGAGGTCGCGAATCCTCATAGGACCATCCCTTTGAGTCTGATTCTAGGAACCGGAGGGGTCACACTGGTCTATGTCCTGGCCAATGTGGGGTATCTGTCGGCGCTCCCCCTCACCGGATCTCCCACGGGCGCGACCATCGTGGAACGTGGGGTCCAGTTCGCTACCCTGGATCGAGTGGGGACCGCGGCGATCTCTTCCAGTTTCGGCGCGGGGTCGGAGATCCTGATGGCTCTCCTGATCATGGTCTCGACGTTCGGGTGCAACAACGGGTTGATCCTGGCAGGCTCACGCGTCTACTACGCCATGGCCAAGGATGGACTTTTTTTCCGCGGCGTTGGGACTCTCAACCGGAACTCCGTTCCCGGAATGGCACTCATCCTTCAGGCAATCTGGGCGAGCCTGTTGTGTCTCTCGGGGAGATACGGCGATCTCCTCGATTACGTTGTCTTTGCCGTGCTTCTGTTCGGCATCCTGACCGTCGGCTCCGTGGTTCTCCTTCGCGTGCGTAGACCGGAAGCCGAAAGGCCATACAGAACCTGGGGATATCCGGTCGTGCCCGCCTTCTACATCGTGTCCGCCGTGGCGGTGTGTGTCGATCTTTTCATCTACAAGCCGAACTACACATGGCCCGGCATCGCGATCGTTTTGCTGGGGGTGCCCGTCTACTTCGTCTGGACTCGTCTCTCGAGCGCTGACTAGGCCTTCTTGGCGACCGGGTCCTCGTCCTGTTCATCGCTGACCAGAATCGATGGTTCTCCACCGTCGGAGCCCGGCTGTGATTCCGTCGAAAGCCTCGCGAGTTCCTCACGCAGCACCCCCCCGTCAGGGTACCTCTTGGATGGAGTGGGATCGAGACACCGTCGCAGTATGTCGATGAGAGACCTCTCCACCCCGCAGGAACGCAGGTTGTTCTTGAACTCGTAGGGGAAGGTGAGCGGATCCGATGGCGTGCACGGGTCGCTCTCCAGACCGATCAACAGATCGTGGAAGGTGACAGCTAGGCTGTAGAGATCGGACGGGGGTCCCAAGGGCTTGCGAAGAAAGGCTTCCGGGGCGACGTACCGCATCAAACCATGGACGGTCACACAGTCCCTCAGGGCCTTTGATCCAAAGTCAGCGGTCCCCAGGCCGATCAATCGGATTCGGCCGTCACTGGTGGTGACCAGATTGTGGGGATTGACGTCTCGGTGTACGACCCCTTTCTTGTGACAGCCAGCGAGGGCGCTGCACCCCGCGGTCAGGTAGTTCAGCGCCTCGGTCCACACGAACGGCCCGTTCTGTTTGATCTGCTCCGCGGCCGACACAGCCCCGTCGAGGTACTCCATCGTATACCAACAGATCTTGGGCTCTTGGTGGATCGAGAAGGCTTCGACCATGTTGGGGTGTCGGAGGTTGATCAACGTGACGGCCTCCAGGAAGAACCGCTCCCTGAGGCCTGGCGTATCATTGCAGTCGGGGTGGAGAATCCTGATGGCCACAGGTCTCTTCAATCGCTCGTGGTAACCCTTGCAGACGATCGACATCCCACCGGTGGCGATCTTCTCGACCTGTGTGACGAGGGGGGCCAGCTTCTGTTGGGCGATCTGCACGACGGGATCCGCGCTCAACATGGCTTCTTGTCGAACCGTGGTGAGCAGGTTCCTTGCATCTCTGTTCCCGGGTTCCCGGGTCGTCGCGCGAACCAGCAGTCTCTCGGCCATGTCGAAGATCTTGGCTTCCCGCATGATGAGCGAGAGAACATACATCTCCTTCGCAGCGAGCTTCTCGAGCGGCAGGTTCGTCACGACTTTCCGGGCGAGATCCGGAAATCCGGCTCGAAGAAAACACGTTGCCCGGTAGGGCGCGATCTGTCCCGCACGCTCAGGGCTCAGAGTCTGGACCTGATCGAAGAGCGGCAGAGCCTCGGTCCATCGTCCTGCTTTGGCTTCCTTCAGAGCACGATCCAGAATTTGCCTGGACTCATCGATTTCGACCTTGCCACTGGGGGGAGGAGTCTGTTGTGACGGTGCTGTCGCAGGCGCTGTTGCTTTGGTTGCGGAAGCCCCGGCCTCGGCCCCGCTCTTGGTTCGACCGGCGAGCTTTCGGAGAAATTCGTAAGCCTCCGCAAGTTGATCCAATGGTAGCCGCGCCACGATACCAACGATCGCCTGTTTTAAGGCCTTTTCTTTGTTCATGTCCGGGGTGCTCCGGCTTTTCCCGGAGGATTGTCGCTTCACGGGAGGCTCTCACGCGTCGCCCCCCCCCACAATCTTCCATACATGAGCATACCACAGCGCATCCCGGGAGCCATTCGGGCAAGGAGGGGAGCAAACCCGAAAGGTGGAAGATCCCTGAACAAGCCCCACCCCAGGACCCGGTCATCCGGACTCGGGACAACCACGGAGGCACCGAGAATCACTGAGAAGCCTGAGGTTCGGAGTAGGTTTGAGTGAGGGCCGAAAACCTACTCCTCAGTGAGAAGCACGGAGGTTTGACTCCTTAGAGAGAGCCTCTGAGCCAGCGTCCGAGACGGGTCAATCCTTCTCCGGTCGAGATCTGTGCCGTATAGCCCAGGTCCCGGCGGGCTGCCGTGAGGTCGAACCAGTGAGCCGTGGACAGCTCGCCCGCGAGGAATCTCGTCATCCGAGGTTCTCCCGTGAGTCTTAAGACCTTGTGGACGAGCTCGAGGACGGTGCCCACACAGTAGGCCAGTCGCGGCGAAATCGAACGCGTCACGGGGGGCTCTCCGGCCTCGGCCAGGATGCGGTTGATGAGTTCCCACATGCCGATCGGCTCACCCTGGGCAACGAAATACACCTTGCCCGAGATGGGGCTTCCGGGCAAAAGTCGGTCGGCCGCGAGCAGGTGCGCATGTGCCGCGTTGTCGATGTAGGTCCCGTCGACCTTCTTGTCCTCGCGGCCCAGTCGGCGGAGCGAACCGGCGCGTGCCCGGGCGATGATCCTGGGGATGAGGTTGTTGTCACCCGGGCCCCAGATCAAATGCGGACGGAGCGCCACCGTGGCGAGCTTCGGGCTGTTGGCAGCGAGAACACGACGTTCGGCTTCGGCCTTCGTCTCAGGGTAGAATGCGTGGTATCGCGCAGGATACGGGGCCGACTCGTCCGCGCCCTCCATGTCACGGCCGTCAAACACCACGCTCGGAGAGCTCGTGAAGACCAATCGATCGATGCCCTGGGAGAGGCAGGCATCGAGAACGTTCCGGGTCCCCACGACGTTCGCCCGGTGGAAATCGATGCGGCTCCCTGCGATCCCGGCCTTTGCCGCCACGTGAAAGACCACATCGACCCCTTCGCAGGCCCTGGCCACGGCCTGGGCATCCGCGAGATCGCCCGAGACCGACTCCACGCCCAGGCGGGTCAGGTCCGGGTATGAGCCCCTCGAGAAGCTCCGTACACAGTCGCCTCGCCGCGTGAGCATGCGGACGATGGCACCCCCCAGGAAGCCGCCGCCTCCAGTCACAAGAGCCTTCATGGCCGCGCCTTCTTGGACGAGACGGCTCCGAGCCTTTGCTCGGCCCAAGACGCAAGGTCTTCTCTGCGGATCTTGGCGTTGTGGCGAATGTCGACGGGAAACCCGGGGTGAAAGAGGATCGTCTCGATCTCTCGCGTGTGGGGATGGGCCTGTCCCAAGGCCTTCAGTTCCTCGGTGAGCGCGGCGTGATCCGCGTTCTCACGGACCTCCACGCAGAGGACGGGGCGCTTGACGCCGGCTGATCCGATCCCCACCAGCGCGGTTCTTCGTACCCGCGGATGTTGGTTGAAAACCGCCTCGCAGGGGATCGTGAAGAGCGTGGAAGCTGCTGTGACGACCCGATGGCTCTTGCGCCCGCAAAACCAGAGGCGGCCGTGGTGGTCCCGGTAACCGAGATCGCCCATCCTGTGGAAGAATGTGCCGTCCGACACAGGAACCTTCGAGAGCCTGGTGGCTTCTTCGCGGCCGTGGTAGGAGGCCGTCACGACCGGCCCTCTGACCGCGATCTCGCCGACGTCTCCGTCGGGCAGCACGAGCTCGTCCGACCACCCCTCGATCGGGTCGTCGGTGATCCGGATGATCTGTACGTCGATGCCGGGCATGGGTTTTCCGACACAGATCCCGTGCCCCTGTTCCGAACGGGCTTTTGTCTCGCCGAGGATCTCGCTGTCCGTAATCGACGAGACCGGAAGGGCTTCCGTGGCCCCATAGGGCGTGTGGATCCGCGCCTCCGGGGAAAGCATCGAGGCGAACCTCTCCAGAACGGCCGGAGAGACCGGAGCTCCCGCGGAAATGACCCGTTTGATCGAGCGGAGCTTGAGCCCTTCTTTGACCCCGTATTGTCCCACTCGATCCAGGAGCGCCGGAGATCCGAACATCTGCGTTACGCCGTGTCTGTGGATCGGGAGGATGATGTTCCGCGGCTCGACCTCGGCCGGCCGGGTGAAGTCCATGTCGGGGATGACGGCGGTGAGCCCCAAGGCCGCGTCGAACAACGCGAAGAGGGGGAACGTCGGAAGGTCGATCTCGTCGGGGCCCATCCCGAAATGGCCCTGCAAGAGGTCCACCTGCGAGGTGAAGATGCCGTGGGTGTAAACGGCCCCTTTGGGGACTCCGGTACTTCCACTCGTGAAGAGGATGGCCGCCACTTCCTGCGGCCGTGAGTCGGCCAGCTCGTAGGGTCCCAGAGGTCGACCGATCCGGGCCAGATCCACGAGGGTGTATCCGCTCCAGAGCCAGCGTGTGCCCGCGGTGATCACGAGGCGGATGGTGCGCTGCCCCCAGCCAAGAAGAATCCTGGCCATCTGAGCCTTGGGGATCCCGATGAACGCCTCCGGCTCCGCTTCATCGAGGCACTGACCGAGGTTGTCACGACCCATTCCAGGATCGACCATGACCGGAACGGCCCCGACCTTGAACAGCGCGAATGTCAGGGCGAAGAAGTCGATCCCGGGACGAACCATCAGGACGGTCCGGGTTTGCTTTCGGATCCCGATCCGCGTGAGGCCGTGGGCATAGGCATCACACAGGGCTTCCAGTTCGCGAAAGCAGATCTGGCGGCCGGACTCGATGACAGCCAGCTTCTCCGGGACGCGCGCGGCGACCGTCGACAGTCGGGCGGCGATGTTGCCGGGAGCGTCGCTCACCGCCGGGACGCTCCCAAGAACTCGCCGATGATGGGAACGATCCGCTCCCAGGCGTCCTCCAGGACGTAGTGGCCCGCCTCGGGGAAGCTCACCAGCTTGGCCTCCGGGAAACGCCTCACCCACTCGTTCCGGAAATCATTGTCGAACACGAAATCCCGTTCTCCCCAGCAGATCAGCATCGGCTTGGTGACGAGTTTGCCCAGGTCTTTCTCAACGTTCGACACGAGCTCGTAGGAGCGGTCCCCTGGGTCGAGCGGGATGTCTTGGACGAACCGGAGCGTGGCAATGCGGTTTGTCCAGGAATCGTAGGGCGCTCGGTACGCTTGGCTCACCAACCTGGGCAAGGGGCGTTTCCGAGCGCAGACCAGCGAAGCGGTGAACGAGAACGCGTTGAGCGAACGGATGAGAAAGGCTCCCACCGGGGTCCGGGCCAGGGCCAGCATCCACGGGAAGCTTTTGCCCCTCGGGAGGTGGAACGCGGCGGTGTTGAGGACGACGAGCCGCGCGATTTTTTCGGGGTGGCGTGTGGCAAAGGCCGTGCCGATCATTCCGCCCCAGTCGTGGACGACCAGGGTGATCTTCCCGTCGACGTTCAGATGGGCGAGAAGCGCTTCGAGATCGTCGACCCGGGAGGCGAGGCTGTAGTCGTAGACCGAGTCGTCCGGTTTGTCGGAGAGTCCGCACCCCACGTGATCCGGAACCACGACCCGGTAGCCGGACCTGAAAGCCTTGACGAGCTCCCGAAAGTAGAAAGACCACGTCGGGTTTCCATGAACCATGACGAGGGTCTCGGCCGCGTCCCTGGGACCCTCGTCCAGGTGATGGAGTCGGTAACCGCTTCGAGCGAAGAAATGGCTCTCGAACGGGTACAGCTCGCGAAAGGGCGCCAGATCGAAGGTCGGTCCCGTCACCATTCGAGCCCCAGCATCAGACAGTTGAGACCGCTTCCGATACCGAGGAATCCTACGTGATCGCCCTCCTCGAGAAAACCTCGGGCGTCGGCGAGCGCGGCCGTGAGAGGCAGAGAGACCGTTCCGATGTTTCCCAGATACTCGTATGTCGAGAAGTCCTTTTCGACGTCGATGTCGAGGGCTGAGAGGATGGAGTCGCGGTGGCTCGAGCCCACCTGGTGGCAAATCACCTTGGACACGTCTTCTTTGGCCCAGCCCATCTCGGCCAGGAGCGTCTCGTACGTCTTCCTCCCGAGGACGACGCCGTTTCTCAAGACCTCGGCGGCGTCGGTCTCCATGACGGGGATACCTGCCCGGTCGAAACCCCAGTGGCAGAGCCCGTGATGCTCGGGTGCCGTCCGGATCACGCCACCTAGAAGTCTGTGTCGCCGTCCGTTGCTTTTGAACGATCCGTCGGTGAGAAGCAGAGCCGCGGCCCCAGACCCACCCGTGAGCGTTGCCAGAGACAGCCGGAAGCAGTCCATGGTCGCGGTCCGCACCATCCGTTCGATGGTGGTCTCCACGATCTCCCGGGCTGATTCGCAGGAGACCACGATCCCGGCGCGGATCCGCCCCATTTCGATCCAATCGGCGATTTGGAGGCATCCGTTGAGCATCCCCAGACAGGCGTTGGAAAGATCGTAGAGGGCGGTCTCCGGACCGACCGAAAGACCGTGTGCCACGGAACAGGCCGTGGCCGGCTCGTATCCGTCTCTGCAGACCCCCGCGTAGATGACGACCCCCAGATCCTGGCCACGGACGCTGGACTGCTCGAGTGCGGCCTGGCCGGCCCGGATCGCGCCCTGGGACATCTTGAAGCCGGGGTCCCACCAGCGGCGTTCTCGAATCCCGGTGAGTGCCAGGAGTTGCCCCGGCTGGAGACGAAGCATCTGGTAGAGCGGATTCAGACGGGCTTCCAGCGTCGGCGACGACACCACGTTGGGCGCGAGCTCGTAGCCGATCGCGTCGAGGAAGACTCGTCTGTATCGCATGATCGTTCTATCTCCCTGGGACCACTCGGATGGCGAAGCCGGACATTTGGTAGATCGCGAGTCCGTCCACAGTCAGGAATCCGTCACCGACGACGAGTCGGTCGTCCTCGTCGATCCGTGTGACGACCGCCTCGATCACGACCTGCCGGTTCGAGGGCACGACCTGGCCTCTGTAGATCCAGGTATGTTCGACGCCCAGCGCGATGGGCTCGTACCTCCACGATCCGGGAAGCGAGCCGAACCGTTCGTACGCGACGGTCTTGAGAAGCTGGAGGAACGCTTCCAGACCCAGGGATCCTGGCCAGACAGGATCCTGGTAGAAGTGGGCGGAGAAGAACCATTCCGAGGGATCGACCGTCTTCGTCGCCCGGATGAAGCCAAGGCCGTGGGGCCCTCCATCGGGGATGAAGGAATCGACCCGGTCGAACATGGCGAGTCTCTTGTCCGGAAGCGCGAGTCCGCTCTCAGGCGCGGGTTTGGGAGACCTTGCCCGGGACTGCTCGTCCGCTGTCGGTTCGTACCTCTTGGCGTTCCGGACTCCCACCTGTTCCGCGAGGGCCTTCTTGGAGAAGAAGCCGAACGAGGTCACGCCCGAATAGACCACGCCGTTCTGTGTGCGCACCTCCAGATCGAAGTTCTGGAGAATCATGCCTCCTGACTCGGAAACGCGGGTCAGCTTCACTGTCGTCGTCAGCGTCCCGGACTCTGGGAACACCTCTTGGACCTGAGTCGCAGTCCCTCCGAGGTTGCGGAAGGAGAGATCGGTCCTGGACCGGAGCGCCGATCCCAGGTACGCGGCCAACCAGCCACAGGGCTGGAGCGCGACCTCGAGAAGAACGGCGAAAGACATGGAGCTCTGGCGATTGGCGCCGAAGTACCAGGCGTCGGGGGGCACGTCGTATTCCGCCTCGACCACGGCGCCCTCTTTCAGGACAAAGGGCTGGGCGTGCTCGATGGACGTGATCCGGTCCATGAACATGTACGGAGGTCCGGGCAGTCGCGCGATGATCCGCTCTTTGTCGAAGACCCGGTAGGGCTCGCCAAAGGAGTCCGATGGGTTGCCGACGGAGAAATCCAGGATGCTCTGGCGGTCGAACAACGCGGTCTTTGCCGACAACACGGTCTTTGCCGACTTTGCGGGTCGGTCATTCCGCCAGATTTGACGCACCTTGTCACGAGTCAGTCCGACAAGACGGAGCGACATGTTCTGGATCTGCACGATCGGTTTCTCATCCGAGAACATGAGCGCGTCGGCGATGGCGTACGGTTCGGGTCGGTACCCCAGCTCCTTGATCGAGACGTCGTAGGTCACCTTGCGCGTGGACGGCAGCACCTGCCCACGGCACTTGAGCTGACCGTTCACTTCCGGAACCGGGTGCAGGGACACATCGGAGCGATCAGCCACCCACCCCATCCGCATGAGGAAGATTCTGAGCGTGTGCAGACAGCACTCGTACATCAACGTACCGGGCATGACCATGTCGTCCACGAAATGGCAGGTGAGGAACCAGTCCTCGGGATGGATGTCCGCCTCTGCGCGGATCCTTCCCAGACCGTATCGGCCCCCGGTCGGCTCAAGGGACATGACGCGGTGCACCAGGCGCATCCGACCCTCCGGAAGACCCATCGGATCGGAAATCGGAAGGTTGGCAAAGGCCTTCCCGAAGCATCCGGCGAGATTTCGATGACGCAGTGCGTCAATCTGCTCCTCGCTGTACTGCTCGTCCGCCATCGGCACGAGCTGCTCCCAATCAGCGGGGCGTACTCCCGGGATGGGAACCAGATCGAGCGCTGTGTGGACGATTCCTCGGCCCTCGGCGAGCTGCTGGGCGGTGAAAAATCCGGCGCACCCGTTTCGCATGCTCATCAGAGGTTTCCCGTCGACCGTGCCGTCGTAGTTGAAGAAGAAGAGGATCGCCCCACCCTGCCGCGAGAACCGGTCGATGTTGATCTTATAGTGGATCGTGTGGTTCGGACCGGGCAGTTCACTGTGGAAGGTCACGACAGCGTCCAAGAGCCGATAACAGGCGAGACCGCGGGTCACTTTGTCGATCCCGAGATAGCCGGAGAGAAACAGGTCTGCCTGACCGGCCTCGACCGCCACGCACGTCGGGATGTGACCGTGATCGAGATACCAGGCACCCGGAAGCACGTCGTGTTCTGTGACGACGGTTCCTGAGGTCATGGACCCCATCTCGCCGTGAACCGACACGATCCGGTCCACGAGCATCAAAGGCTCGTCGGGGAGCCGGACACGGGTTGGAAACGAGTCGATTTCCGCGAACATGGCACCGAGCACATCGCCGATCCGACCGATCGCGAATTCGAGACATTTCTTGCGGTCCATGAAGACGTCTGTCCGGGCCGGGAGCCTATCGGAGCAACACTCCGACAGGGTCGCCGTCGCGGCGGTCCCAGAGTCCTTCTGGCAGATCTCCACGCTCCCACTCGGGACACGCGCTTCTTCCCTTGGAGCGTCGCCCGGCCGCATCCCCTCAAGATCAGGTTCGAACCGGAAAGCAGAGGGATCGTTTTCTCCGCTCGCGCTGTCTGACAGGCTCCGGAGAATTTGGGCCTGGAACTGGATGTGCCGCTGATGGGTCTGGGTGGTACGGTCGGCCATCGCCAAGAAGATCTTGTGAGCCCGCCCTGACGCCTCCGCTGCCGCCAGGATCGCGGGGGCAAGCGGCGCGGTCGTCGCCATCGCGAGACTGTCCGGAGCGATCACCCCGGCTGGAAGGACGCTGGCCACAGAGGCCTGATCGTACCGGGCCGGGCGGGTCGGCGAATTCAGATCCTCACGGATCGGAGGCATCGTCGGCCGGATCGCGGGGGCAAGCGGCCCTGGGACGGATGGTTTCACGGCCGATCCTGGGATCGGGGAGGGGGGGGCCGGCATCCCGGTCCGGGCCGCTGGTTCCTCGGCGATCGAACCACGGGGCGTGTGTCCGAGGCTCGCCAGGGTCTTCTCATTGGGGCCTAGAGGAATCGTCAAGGGCTCTGTCTGCGATCGGACCGTCGAATCGATGGAATGGGTGGAAGAGCCATACAGGCATTGGAGCCTCACCGGCACTCGCTCGGCGATCAGGCTCGCCAGAAGGGCCAGGATCGAGGAGGCCTCGTCCTGATTGCGGATGCAGGCCGACCTCGCGAAATGGGGCTTCCCATCCAGGATCTTGGCGATCCTGCGGGAACAGGATGCCCGCGGACCTGTCTCGATGAAAATCCGCACTCCATCGGCGTAGGCCTGTTCTATGAGTCGCGGGAAGTCGAGCTCCTTCATCGCGAGTTCGACGATCGAGTCGGCAGCGGACTCGCGGCTGAGCACGTACGATTCGCCCCACGCTCCGCTGTAGAAACGGATGTCCTTGGGTGGGGTCGTGGGAAGGAGGTGCATCTCTCTGTAGGCCTGCCGTACCTCCTTCACGACCGGGCAATGGGCGATCGTGACGCCTTCCAGCCGGGCGAAGTTGCCTTCGAGCTCCTTCACCACCTCGAGAACCTGGCGGACATCGCCACCGATCACGCATTCCCCGGGAGAGTTGACGATCAGCAGGTAGACCCGGTCCCGGCTCTTGATGACCTCGCGCACCCGACCGGCTGGGCGGTCGACGACCCCCAGGCACCAGTCGACCTTTTCGTTCTCGGGTAGGTTCCAGTGCCTTCTTGCCGCAAAGCTCGGGCCGGCGAGCTGTTCCGTGAAGAGGTCTGACTTGGCCAGCCGATGAACCATCTCCTCTCGATCCCGCCAGGCGCCGGTGGCGAACAGGAGACAACTCTCGCCCAGGCTGTAGCCGATGGCAGCCTGGGGCGACACTCCGAACCCCTTCATGAGATCGGAAACGACGGTGCCGTGAGTGACTTGCGACATGATCACGGCCCAGGTGCTTCCGCTCAAACGGGTCTCGCACTCCCGTTCCCAGTTTTCCGGCCAGGTCAGCCTCCAGGGGGTCACGATGTGGGGGAGCGCCTGCGTCTTCAGGTTGCGGTTCGCGAGGTACTGAAAGCTCAGGACACCGGGCCAGTGGGCGCCGATGCCAAGCCCCATGCTGGCGTACTGGTTGCCGGAACCGGGGAAGACCAGCGCGATCTGACCGTTGGGAGCCAGGGGCTTGGGGTTGAAGAAGAAGCGGCCAGCCCCTCCCGTGGAGCGAGAGGGGGTTTTCTTGAGGAATCGCTCGGACTCTTCCAGTTGGAGTGAGAGTTCTGTTCGGTCGCGCGCCACGATCGAGACTGCGAGCGCCTTGGTCTCTGTATCCACGGGCCTCCGCGCGTACCAGAGACGGGCGAGACGATCGATTCCGACGTCTGGTGCCTCAAGGGAGAGCCAGGTCTGGCATTTCTTGATGCCTTTGAAGAGGCTCGAAATGGACGGTCCTTCGATGACAAAGAGCCCCTCAGGCAAGGGGCCTCTGGTGCAAGCGATCTCGTCCGGATCGAGTCTTTGCTCGATGGATCCCTCCGGTCCTTCCAGCACGCAGGCGAGGCAGTTGCCGTCGATGCCGAAGCTGGTGACCACGGCCCTGCGAGGTCCCAAACCGCGATCCCAGTGCCAGTACTGGGGAGCCCGGGGGAAGTGGAACCGGACAGGCGTGCGACGAGTCGACCCGTCTTCAGTGACACGAGCGCCACTATCGGATGCCTCTGCCGGAGCTTTATGGTCGGCTCGTGCCAGAACATCGATGACTCTGTCTGGCGGTCGAAATGGAGGGAGGACTTCCTGGTAGAGGCACAGGGCGGTCTTCACCAGCGAGGCCAGTCCGGATGCCGCTCCTGTATGGCCGATGTCGGGTTTGACGCTCCCGAGGGCGCACCAGCTCACGTCGAGCTCCAGATCCTGGATCGAGACCGCGTCGGCGGCTGGAGCTCCGTCCCCGGCGGATTTTTGGAAGCACGCCACGAGACTCTGGGCCTCGACCTCGTCTTCGGCCGGAGTTCCGCTGCCGTGTGTCTCCACGTAGCTGATGTGGGTCGGTCCGACCTCTCCTTCGGCCAGCGCCTGCTGAAGGGCTCTTTCGTAGGCCTTCGAAGTCACGACGGCCTCGTCGAGACCCCCCTGAGAAGCGGTTCCCAGCCCGCGAACCACGGCGTAGACTCGATCGTTGTCCCTTATCGCGTCGGAAAGACGCTTCAACACGAGAGCAGCCGCACCTTCACCGGGAAGAGAGCCGTCCGCCTCGGGCTGAAAAGGGATCGAGCCGTCTTGGTTCGAATACGGCCGCAGGGCGTTCGTGGCCTCGACCGAGCGCGGGTCTCCGGCAAGGTCGACCGCACCCACGAGGGCCCGGTCGATCTCGCCCAACTGCAAAGCGCGGATGCCCAGTTCCAGGGCGCGTAGTCCAGAGGTCTCTTCGCTCGAGAGAGCGAAACTCGGACCGCCGAACCGATACTCCCGGGCGATGCGGCTCGCCACGATGCTGGCCAGAGCCCCCATTGTACGGTTCGCGCTGAGCGGGGGACTCGCACGGTCGCCGTTTCCCTCAGAGAGACGCGTCCATCTCAGATGGAAGTTCGTCGTGTTCAGGTCGAGACCAAGTCCGATGTAGACACCGGTCCGCTCCCATCCGGATCCGGAAGGGTTCCCGCTGCTCGTGGCCTCGATCGGAGTGCCCCGTCCTGATCCCGGTTCCGTGACTCCACCGGAGCCCTGGACCGGTCGTTTGTACCCCGCGTCAACGAGGGCCTGATGGGCTACCTGGAGCATGAGAACCTGCTGCGGCAACATCTCCTCGAGCTCTCTGGGCGGAATCCGGAACTGGCCCCTCGGCACGGTGAGGTCGGCCATGTAGAAGCCCTTGCGGCCTGGACGTCCCCACCATCGATCGGCCCGGGCCGGACTCGGAGTGGGCGTCGTCCCGGCGAGCACCCGACGACTAAACTCCGCAAGCGAGCCAAGGGCGCCGAAGCTGGCATCCATGCCGACGATGGCGACCGGCTCTGCACCGCCCGACAGGCCGGCATTCCCTGTTTTGGCGGCCTTGGGCGTTGGGCTGAGCGCGTTCGCCTCCCGTAGTCCGCGGTACGCGATCTCGCGGGCCTGGTTCCATTCCTCCAGGAGGACATGGGCGTTGATCCCACCGAATCCGAACGCGCTGATGGCTGCTCGACGCGGCGTGGCAGGATTTCGCTGGGGCCACGAAGCCGCCTCGGTCTGGACACGGAAGGGGCTGCCCTCGAGTCTCACGGACGCGCTCGGGCGAGAGAAACCGGCTGTTGGCGGCAGCGTCCGGTGTCTGAACCCCAGGAGGATCTTGAGGAGACCGGCGGCACCGGCCGCGGTCAGGAGATGGCCGATGTTCGACTTGACCGAACCGAGGGCGCACTGCCCGGGAGTGTAATCCGTCCCGGACCACAGGGTGTTCAGGCTTGCGACTTCCACTCCGTCTCCCAGAGGGGTCCCTGTCGCGTGGCATTCGATCAGATCGACATCGGCAGGGGTCCATCCGGCCTTTTCATAGGCCTCGCGCATGGAGCGGAGCTGTCCTTCCGAGTTGGGAGCGAGCAGGCTTCCGTCGATGTCGTTGGAGAGTCCCACGCCTGCGATCGTCGCGTGGATCGTGTCGTTGTCTCTGAGGGCGTCCTCCAGTCTCTTGAGGACCAGGATCCCGGAACCTTCTCCGACCACGAGGCCATCGCCTGCTGCGTCGAACGGGGAGGGGATTCCTTTCACGGAAAGGGCGTTCAACTGGGCGAAGCCCATCTGGGTGTAGAGGCAGTCCGGACGCGCGACGCCCCCGGTGAGCATGGCATCCGCCTGACCGGTCTGGAGTCGATCGACCGCCAGCTTGAGGGCATACAGAGAAGAGGCGCACGCCGCGTCGAGGGCAAAGGCGCCTCCCCCCAGACCCAGGCCCTTGGCGAGCACACACGCGGGAAGTCCTGCAACGTAACGGTTGATCGGGTCGACGCTCCGCGGCTTTTGGGGCCGCGTTCCCCCGTCCAGGATCGGCCCGAGAAGCTCGCAAGCCAGTGCCGAGACCGAGTCGGTGGGCAGCGCGATGTTTCCGACGATGACGCCGACCCTCTCTTTGTTCAGTCGGTCGGTCTTTGCCGAAGCCCACGCCGTTTTTCCGGCGTGGAGAAGCAGGTGACATGCGGGATCGAGTCGCGAGAGGAACTGCTGCGGCAGGTCCAGCCCGGCGGGATCGAGGGCAAAACCCTCGATGAGGCAGGCGCCCCCGGAGTAGACCTTGTCCGGAGTCCCCTTGCGAGGATCCAAGACCGACGAAGGGTCGAGGACCCAGCGTTCCTTGGGGACCTGGCGGGCCGCCACTCGCCGTTCGACGAGCATCGTCCAGAATGAATCCAGGTCAGGGGCGTCGGGGAAAACCCCCGCCATCCCTACGACGGCGATTTGGGGCTTGTCGGCCATGATGGTCACGGTGGTTGTCCTATGCGACTCTAGGCAGCCGGGCTGGCCACGTCCGGTCTCTGTCCGAGGGTTCTCCGCTGGAAAGCATCCTTGAGCTGCGGGTCGATCGTGGCCTCGAACCCATTCATCCTCGCGATCAGACCTTCGTGTCGATCGGTGAACAGGATGTCCGCGGTGACGAAGTTGTTCTTCTGGGTGACGATCCGGGCTGTCACCAGAACGCTCTCGGTCGGGTATCCGACGCGGAACTGGCGGTAGCGGGCAACGTGGCAGGGCAGACAACCGGCACGGTGCTGATCGATCGACCAGAGGATCATGAGCTGAAAGGCCGCGTCCAAGACCAGGGGATCCATCACCCAGTTGTCCCGGAGAGGTTCCGCGATCCACGTGGTCGGTGTCGGGGCCGGTTTGACCCAGGCTGAGATACCGGTCTCCTGGCAGCCGGTGATCCGCTCGATGCCCCTGAGGTCCATCCCATGGAACAGGAGGCTCTCGTAAGCCTCGTCCAGCGTGCAAGGATAAGGCCTTCCAGGGACTACCTCGAATCCCGCGCCAGCTCCGTTCGGCTGGGGCAGCCGCGTCGCGAGGATCACCGATGCCGAGGCGTGGAGCGTACTCCGGTTCTCTCCCCCTCGGAGTTCCACCGGCACCCGGAAGAGCTCTCCGTCGCGGACGGTTCGGCCGACCATTCCGTTCACGTGAACCACCGGCTCGTTCAAGATCACTCCCTTGAGGACCCTCAGATCGTTGAGTCCGTGGAAGTGCAGCCCCGGGTTGGTGTGGAGCGCCGCGTGGGCGAGCCACTCGCCGATCATGGCGAGCGGCAGAACAGGCCGGCCGCCGAGGACGTGAGACTTCAAGAATGGGTAACGGGCCAGATCGACGTCTCTCTCGAACGCGACAGCGAAGCTTCGGGTCGTTGTCTCCTTGCGATCGTTGCCCGCTTCGGCCGGACAGTGGCCGGTGATCACGACCTCCGCGTCGTTCTCTCTGCGAGTCAGGAGCTCGGAGACGAGATACTCCGCGCCGTCCTTGAGCGGGATAATCCCGACTCCTTCCTGCTGGAAGACGCGTTTCAAGGAGGCGGTCACCATTCCTCCGTCCCACGGGCCCCAGTTGACGGCGAGTGTATGACACTCGGGCCGAGCCGCGGCCAGATGGCGAGCCACCTTGTTCATGACCTCGTTGGCCATGGAGTAGTCCACTTGCCCGCTTCGTCCGTAACGGCCGGACACGGACGAGAAGAGGACGACCGCCTTCAGATCATCCTGGCGAAGAGTCTCAAGCAGGACGCGCAGGCCGACCACCTTGGTGTCGAAGACCGTCTCGAACTGGTCGAGCGATTTGTCGGAGATCAACCGGTCTTGGAGGACGCCAGCGCCGTGGACCAGACCGCGGACCGGGCCGAACTCCGCACGGACGCGATCCATGACCTTCCTGACAGCGTCCAGGTCGCGCACGTCGACGGTCCAATACACGGCCCGAGAGCCGGCCGCCTCGACACGGGCGAGACTTCGCATCACCTCTCGGTTGGACAGTCGACGCCGGTACTCTGTCTCCAGGTCCTTGGGGGAGAGTTTCCGGGACGAGTGGGCGAGCAGTGCCTTCTTGATGGCGGCCTCGTCCGTCAGAGGCGTGAGCCATTCCGGCTCTGCTTCGGGAGCAGGGGTCCGTCCAAGGAGGACCAGGGTTGGGTGGAATGCCCGAGCGAGCGATACCGCAACATCAGCAGTTACACCCCTTGCTCCACCCGTCAACACCACGACGTCCCCCGCGTTCCACGGCTTCGGATTCGCGGCTGATCGATCGATCGGCGAAAGCGGATCGTGCGTCAACTCGAGGCTGATCGCGCCCTCGCTCGACAGGCCGACCTCTACCGGTCCATCCACGAAGATCTCGTCACAGACGGCCTTCGCTGCGGCCGCAGCGTCGGTCCAGGAGAAGTCGACGTCGAGGGCCTTCGCATGGACTTCCGGCCATTCCCGGGCCACGGTCTTGGCGAGACCTGCCAGTCCGCCGGAGGTCGGGTCTTGGATCGGATCCAGGTTCGCGGTCCCAAAAGCTCCGTCCAGTCTCGAGATTGTGACGAAGAAGGCGCCGCGCGCTCGTCCTTCTTGCCTGAGCGAGGGGCCGACCTGTTGGGCGAGCAGGAACGAGTCTTTGAGGAATTTCTCCGATTCGGCCTCCCAGAGGCCGGTCGCGGACAGCTGTCTGCGAGGCGCGACGATGATCAGTCCGCCCACGGGAGCGCCGTTCCCCTGGTGTGTCGCGTGACGGAGTGCGACGAGTCGTCCTTTCAGGCCTCGCTGGGCCAGCCGCTCGATGATCGCGGGACCCAGATCAGAACCCCCGTCAGCGACCCAGATCGTGTTTCCCGCTTGGAACTGGATGGTCTGTCGCGGCAGACCATCGACCGAGCGCACGGTCAGAACCGAACGATCCAACTCGACCGGTGCGTCCGTCGGATCAGCCGACGAGCTGGGGGCTGCGCATTGTGACGCCAAACAGCGTTTGACCTCCGACTCCTTCTTGCCGCCCGTGGAGCCTCCTGACAGGAACGAGACGATGTGACCCAAAGTCTTGAGCGTCCCCATGTGCTCCGGCTTTACGACCGGTGCCTCCGGAAGCTGGTCCTGGAGCGCCGAAAGGATCTCGACCCGTTTGATCGAATCGATTCCGAGGTCGGACTCCATGTCCATCTCGAGTTTGAGCATGTCGGTGGGATAGCCGGTCTTCTCAGCGACGATCCGGAGGAGGATCGTCTCGACCTCGCCGGAATTCCCGGACGTTGTCGCGGCCGTGTTCGAGGTGGCTGGCTGGGAGGACCCTGCGGCCGGCTTCGCGACCTGCGATGACGAGCCCTGGCTCAGGAATTCGACGATCTGTCCCAAGGTCTTGAGCGTTCCCATGTGCTCCGGTTTCACCGCGGGCGCGTCCGGGAGCTGATCCTGGAGCGCGGAGAAGATTTCGACCCGCTTGATGGAATCGATCCCGAGGTCGGACTCCATGTCCATCTCGAGCTTGAGCATCTCCGTGGGATAACCGGTCTTCTCCGACACGATCGACCGGGCGATCTCCACGATGTCGGCGGCAAGGGAAGGGGTCGTCGCGGACGAGGGTGCCTGTCCCGTCGCGGAGGCTCCGGCCGTGACAGCCGCGACGTCGCTCGCAACATCAGCCGCGCGGGAGACGGGCTCTGCCACCGCTCGGGCCTGGGCGGGGTCAGCGTGCACGACCCTGGAGACAGCCGGGGCCGGGGCCGGTTGTTCGATCGTCTGGAACGGCTTCTGATGTGGGGCCTCCGACGGTGCGGTCCAGTCCATGGGGGCAGCGGTCGTGGCCGTTTGCGCGATCTGGGCCGGTCGCACCCCCACGGCGTGGAAGAACAGGGACTGCTGGTGTTCGACGAGCGTCTGGAACGTCCTTTGGGCGCTCTCTTGCCCCTTCAGGAACTGTTCGTGGAGATGACCCACCTGTTCCTGATGCTTGGCCAGCGCGGCCAGACTCTCCTGACTGGCTCTGAGGGCCTCGGACAGCAGCCTGGTCGAGGCCGGTGGACTCGATTTCTCGGCGGGCTTTGTGCTGGTCACGGACGGGAGGGGCCTTTCATTCTGGACGCTTTTCACTGCTTGGTCCTTTTGCACGATGGCTGACCCGGACGGCCGGGGGGCCGCCTGGGGCTCACAGGGTTCGGACTGAAAAGGTTTCTGCACAGGACGAGGCTTGGTTTTTTCCGGCTGCGGGGAACGGTAGTTGGCACCCGAGAGCGCCACAGGGAGCTTCGGTTTTCGACGTTCCATCGTCTTTCGGACGCCATCCACGCCGTCCTCCCAGCGGTTCAGGTCGACCGGGTAGCCGAACACGGCAAGCTGGGCAAGGACTCGGGCGAGATCGACCGAGCCGGAACGCTTGCCGGCGGAGGAGTCGAGCGCCAGCGCGTGGTGTGGTCGCCCCTTGAGGATCGATCCGACCAGGGGGGTGAGCCGGCTCTGCGGCCCCACCTCCACGAAGGTCTGGACCCCGGAATCGTGGATCGCTTCGATCATCTTCACGAACTCGACCGGCCTGGCGAGCTGACCGGCCAGGAGATCCTTCGCCTCTTCAGGATCGGTCGGATAGCACGCTCCGGTGGAGTTCGCGAAGACCGGAATCTGCCCGGGCGTGAACGCCGTCGGAACGAGCGCCTCGCGGAACGGAGTCCGCGCCTCTGCGACGAGAGCGCTGTGGAATGCCGCGGAAACGGGCAGGCGAATACCCTTGAGCTGGTGGGCTTTCAGGATCTCCTTGGCCCGCTCGATCTCGGCCGTGGGCCCGGCGAGCACGGTCTGCTCGGGCGCGTTTCGATTGGCGATGGTCAGAGACAGACGCTCAGCCGAGATGATCCGCTCGAGTTCGTCCGACGGAGCCTTCACCGCGAGCATGGCTCCGCGATCAGAGCCTCCCTGGGCCATCAACTCACCGCGCGTCCGAGAGAGTCGATGGAGCTCTTCCTCGGTCAACCGGCCCGAAACGCAAAGAGCCAGGAGTTCGCCGTAGCTGTGTCCTGCCACGGCGTCCGGCTTGACGCCGAACGTCTCGAGAATCCGGAACATTCCGAGGCCGATCGCGCCGATCGCTGGCTGGGCCACCTGGGTGGCTCTGAGTGCGAGATCATTGGCGTCCCGTTCCTGGTCGGTCCAGGCTGGGCGTGGGAAAATGAGATCCGCGAGCCGTCCGGTTCGTGGGGGATGGACGGCCTCGGTCCAGGCCTCGCTGGCTCTCTCGACAACGGCGTGCATCCGGGGGAATTGACAGACCAGGTCTCGCCCCATGCCGACATACTGCGAGCCTTGACCGGCGAAAAGAATCGCGAGGCCCGTGGCCTTCTTTCGGGAGACGTACCAGCCGTTCGGGTTCTGGGTGATATCCTCGAGATCGGCCCGGGAAAGGCTCTCAAGACAGGTCCGGATGAGATCGACATTGCCTTCTTCGACGACGAGGGCCAGTCGGGCAGGGTCGTCCGGGTTGAACGCCTGACGTGACTTCCAGGCCTCGACCCGAATTTCATCCCACGTCAGTCCGGGACCGAACTGCCTTAGTCCACTCACGAGTGATGCGACATCCCGCCCGGACACCGAGATGATCTGGACGCTTCCATCCCATGCCTCTATCGTTTTCTGGGGGCGGTACTCTTCAAGGAGCGCGTGGAAGTTCGAGCCGCCGAATCCGAACGCGCTGACCGCCGCCCTCCGCGGGGTCTCGCCATGGGAGATCCACGGTCGTTCCTGGACGTTCAAATAGATGGGACTGTCCGCTTCCGTGAGGAGAGGCAGTGGTTCCTTGATTTTCAGGGTGGGGGGCAACACCTTGTGATGGAGCGCGAGCGCCGCTTTGATCATGCCGGCCACCCCGGCGGCCGCCTTCGTGTGACCGATCTGGGATTTGACCGAGCCAAGAGCGCACCACGGTCCCTGACCGGTGGAGGCCGATTTGTACACGTCGATCAGCCCCGAGGCTTCGACGGCGTCTCCGACCTTTGTCCCGGTCCCGTGGCCTTCCACGAGCTCGATCGTATCGGGGGTGACGCCGGCCAGGCGGTAGGCCTCCTGGATGGCGTTCTTCTGCCCTTCGGAGTTGGGAGCGTAGATCGATTTGCCCCTTCCGTCGCTGGAGGTTCCAATGCCTTTGAGAACCGCATAGATCCTGTTCCCATCGGTTTGAGCGTCAACGAGCCTCTTCAGTACGACCATCCCGATCCCCTCTCCGAGGATCGTGCCGTCGCCCTGGCTGTCAAAGGGGCGGCTGTCACCCGTCGGGGAAAGAGCCGGCGTCTTGGAAAAGCACATATACATGAAGATGTCGTTGAACGCGTCGACCCCGCCGGTGATGACCATGTTCGACCGGCCGCTGATCAGCTCGAGCGATGCCATGTGAATGGCGCTGAGCGAGCTGCCGCACGCGGCGTCGACCGCGCAGTTGGTTCCGCCCAGGTTGAACCGGTTGGCGATGCGTCCGGCCACCACGTTTCCGAGCAGGCCCGGAAACGAGTTCTCCTGCCAGTCCACGTACGATCCGGCGATCCGTTCGACGACCTCTTCGGCCTTGGATCCCTCGATCCCTGCCTCGGCGAGAGCCTTCCTCCAGATGGGATGGCCGAGCCGGGCACCCAGGGGGATGACCAGCTCGAGGGTTCCTGTCACTCCAAGGATGACGCTGACCCGGCGTCGGTCGAACTCCTTGTTGGGATCGTAGCCTGCGTCCTTGAGAGCCTCCTGAGCGACGACCAGGGCGAGGAGCTGCGAGGTGTCGATCGCTTCCAGGGTGTTCGGGGTGATCCCGAACTCGAGCGGATCGAACGTGGTCGGGGGCAGGAATCCGCCTCGCCGGCAATAGGTGAAGTCCGGCTTTTTGGGGTCTGGGTGGAAGTAGTCCTCTACCGACCAATGGGTCGGGGGCACCTCGGTGATCCCGTCGACTCCGTGACGGATGTTGGCCCAGTATGCGCTCAGGCCGTCCGCCTTAGGAAAGAGACACGCCATTCCGATGATGGCGAGGGGCTCTGCCGCTGCTCCTTGCTGAGACTCCGTTTCGCTGTGTTTCATGGTTCTTCTCTTGCGCCTTCTAGGCAAGGCACTGCTGGATCTCTTCGACCCCCAGAGGGGTCACTCGTGACGCGGTCGGGCTCAAGGGGATCCCCTGGGTCTTGATCCCTTGCACCCGTGTGAGGATGGCTGCTCCCACAAGCAGGTTCATGGCCACCGTTACGACCTTTCGTTCCTGTCGGGCCTCCAGGAACGACCCCCTGACCCATTCATTGAATGCGCCCATGGACGGGCCGCACCAGACCTGGTAATCCAGACGCCGGGTCGTCTCTCCCCTGTTTGCCCATCGGGAAGCCTGTCCGAGATACCACCGGAAGACCAACGCCATCTGGTGCTTGGGGCTGGTCCGCGCTCGATCGATCTGGGCCGGGTCTCTCTTGCGAAAGTACGCGATGGTCTCTTCCCACACCTGATTCAAAGGCTTTTGGAAGATCTCGCGTTCGAGGGCGGCTCGTTGATCCTTGGAGATGGCGTCGATCGAATCCGCCAGCCGGTAGTGATCGTACAGCTTGCCGGCACGCATGGCGAACATGGTCCCACGCTTGATGACCTGGACCTTGACGCCCATCTCGAACATGTCGGCGGCCGGAGCCATGGCGAGGTCGGCCTGCTCTGTCTTGGCCAGGAGATCTCGGACCGCGTCCGAAGTGCCCGATTCGACGCACGCCTGGTGGACCGATCCGACCATCACGTAGGCCGCTCCCATCGAAAAAGCGGCCGCGGCAGCCGCGGGGGTTCCGATTCCGCCGCCGGCGCCGACCCTCATGGGCATCGTGAATCCGTGCTTGGACTGCAGCGCGTCCTTGAGCGCGATCATCGTGGGAAGGACGGTCACCAGAGGCCTGTTGTCGGTGTGTCCCCCGGAATCCGCTTCCGCGGTGAGATCTTGGGCCACGGGGATTCGGGCTGCCAAGACCGCCTGGTCCCGGGTGATGTGGCCCTGTTCCACGAGCTGGCTCACCATCTTCTCCGGTGGAGGAGAAAAGAACCGGGTTGCCACTTCAATGCGTGAGACCTTGGCGATGACGCGGTTCGGGGTCACGATTTCGCCGGACGGAGTCCGATGGATTCCGTGAATCCGGTAGCGGATCAGGGGAAGGGTCAGGTTGATATAGGCCGATGCTTCCACGACCCGTACCTTCCGGCGGATGTAAAGGTCGGCGAGGGCGTTCTCCAGATCCGGTTCGTTGGGGCTGTGGATGAGGTTGGAGGCGTAGGGAAGGTTGCCGAGGCGGGCCTGGATCCGATCGAGGGCAGCTTCCACGTCTTGGGGCGAGAGACCGGCAGCCCCGAACGAGCCCAGCATCCCGGCGCGTCCCATCGCCTCGACCATCTCGGCCGACGTGATCCCGTTGGCCATGGATCCCGCTACATAGGCGTATCGAAGGCGGTAGTCCTCTCGGAAGCCCGGGTCACCCAGGTTCTCCGGGCGGCAGGGCGCGACGTAAGCGAGAATCGGATAGCCATCCGACCTTGATCGGGACGCCGCCGCCGCGTCGAGGGACTCGTCCTTTGTCCGCTCGTGGGGATTCTGCGACGATTCGATTCGCGAATCCCGTCCCAGAACGGTGTGGCCACCCTCGCCGATGGCCACCTTTCCATCCACGTTCAGAAGCAGAATCGGCTCGGAGACCCGTTGCAGCGATCGATAGACCTCCGCGTCTCCGAACAGCGGCGGACGGTCCTTGGGCCACCACCATCCGATGCAGGCCCGTTCGTTGAGTGACTGCGGCATTGCCAAAGCTGCTTCGCTCATACCTATTTCGGAATCTCCCTCTCCCCGACCCAAGGGAGGGGACATGATAGGGCATGCGCGTTGGATTCTCAACCACTCGGTGTCTTTGTCGCAAAAACTCTCAAGCGAGAGAGGCCCGACTCTGTCTGATTTTTGACCGCGTCAATTGCTCTTCCAGACAGCGTTTACAGGGGATTCTGAGCCGTAGTGGCAAGCCGCGTCATCAATAGTGTTTGCCGCGCGCCATTGCGCCGGGCCATTCGTCCTGGTGGGCTTTGCTGGACGGCTCTTAATTAATCAGCGCAGTGGGGGCGTGATTCCGGTCGCTGCATCAATAGCGGAGGAACCTGAATGCGGAGGAACCTGAGAAACCGAGGATGATAAAGAGGAGAGTAAAATGTGAGGACGAGAAACGGCAGCAGAGCCAGGGTCAAACCCACTCCGGTTGCCATGGAGTATTCCATGGTGCGAAGAATGATCAGGATCAGTTCGCCCGCATCGCGACCCTCGGATCCTGGAAACATCGCTGCCAAGACTCCGGAAACGGGTGTCGCCAGAATCACGAGTAACACCATGATGGAGAGGACGAGCCAGCCCGTGAAACGTGCGGGACTGTAGTTCGCCCTACAAATCCTTCCCGCCGTGACCAGGCCGATCATCCAAATCGTCCCGACCAGTCCGTTGAAGACGCCGAGGAGCAGCACGGTGAGCGCGGTGGAGAGAGAAACGCTCGCGAGGTTGTCGCAGGTGCCGACCAGGACACCCACCACGACCAGAACGGCCACGAAATCGATCGCCGAGACCAAGACTGTTCGGGATTCGAGCCTCCGCAGCAGGAGCCAGGCCGCGGTCAAACCGAGCGAAAGCGACGGAAGGAGAGCGTCGACCCATTCGACCGTGCCCCACGGAACGTATCCGACGGCCGTGCGTACCAGTGGGATGGCAAAGACCATGACGGCCATGGGCACGATCACCAAAACAGCGTGCCGGCTCCGGTTTTCCTCGAGCAAGAGCAGCAGAGCGACCATCACCCACGATAGGCCTCTGGCCAGGTTCCAGAGAAGGCTCCACTCAAACCGAACAGGAGCTCCTTCGGACGAACCCAGATCGCCAAGGTCTCGCGAAGCAACGATAGAAAACTCGCCGAATTTCGTCAGAGGTACTCGCCATGAGTACGCGCACGTGCCGCCTCAACCATACTCGAACGCACCGGTGGCAACGGTCTGGTCGCCACGGGTGATCGTGAATCGTGGCGGCGTCTCCATGGGGGAGCTGGTTTGAGAATACTTCTCCCCACCCACGCCTAGCAGCTGGTACTCCAGTTGGAGCTGGCCACCCGTTCGCGCGACTGTGACCGTGTTCTTGAGCGGACCCCCGGCCTTCAGCCGGACAGGGTGGCCATGCGTGATCGTCACCGGGTCGTGTCGTGCAGTGAACGCCCCTGGCTGCTTGCCACCAAAAAGATGGACGGTGACCGGACGGTAGGACCCCACCGGGACCTCCGTGGTTCCCGAGGGAGAATCGAGAACGACAACCCCGCGACCTCCGGATCCGGCCTCTTCGAGAACGACCCGACCGAGAGAGCGACCATCCATCTCGAGCAATCCAAGGGGCGGGTTGGTTTCCGAAAAAGTGGCCAGGACGACAGCGTCCTTGACCGCGGAGTGGACGGAGAACGCGAGAGTGTAGAAGCGGCCGTCGAGGAACAGGGTGTTTGGGATGGGCAGCTCGAGGGGGGGGATCGAGGGATCCGCATCTCTCCTGCTCGGCGGTTCGAGGACGAGAGTGCCGTGATGATCCAGAAGACCGTCCGGAAGATCCGTGAGCCCAAGAGACCATCTTCGGCCGTGCAACTCGATCTCTCCTCGCCAGCCGGAGAGCACGGTTGCTCCGCACTGCGGATAATCTGGAATGTTCTCGATCCGAAAGTCGATCCGGACCGTGATCGGAACCCCCTGGCACTTGGACTCGATCGCCACGCCTTCGAATTTTTGCATTCCCTCGGCCGATGAACGGGCTGTGTACACGCCCAAAGGGTCGTCCGTGAGGTCGAGGTTTCTGTTGGAATCGACGTGGAGCGTTCGTTGGGAATGATCCCACGCGAACCCGACGAAATCGCTGGCTTTGTCGCGAACGGGAAGAGCTCCGCGCACGATCTTCCGACCCCCGAAATCGGGTTCCTTCCGGAATACGACCTCGCGGCCCCTGAGCGGGACGGCCAGCAGCCGAGAGAATCCGGACTGAACGTACTCCAGCCGGAAGGTGTGTCGGACCGTTTGGGCAAAGACCGCGGACGTGGCGAGGACAGTCAAGAGCACACAGAGGGCCATGCCGCGCCCGCCCGGACCAGGATCTCGAAAAATCCGCTCTCTCAACGTCATGTAGAACGTCATAGGTAGTCAGTATGCCAACGGGAAGCGGACCGCGCAACCCTGATCCCCCATCCCTGATCCCCCATCTGCGCCCCGTCTCGATCACGACACACGTGTTTCCTCACGCATCGGACAGGACGGCTGACAGTCGTGGCAGACGATGCAGTCGAGGGCGCGGCTGGGGGCGATCTGATCCTTGATTCGCCGTGACGGAGCGCACTGCGTGGGGCAGGTACGATCGCAGCTCGCGCAGGACGTGCAGCTCTCGGTCGGCGGGGCAACCGCCCAGAGACAAACGAAGTTCAGCGGCGCGAGCAACGCGCCGATCGGGCACAGGACCCTGCAGAACCCGCGACTCGCGAAGACCGCGAGCACCAGCACGCTTGCGAGCACCGTGAGCTTGATGGCCATGGCCAGACTCACCGGAGCCTTCGTTCCTGCGAGCAGAGCGGGAATCGTGACCTCGAGCGCCGATGCTGGACAGACTTTGCAGAACGACCATGAGGTCATCTCCCCGAGGAAGAACGGAGCGAGGAACACCATGATGATCAGAACGAGGTATTTCGGATAGGTTGCCCACGCGGGCAGGGAGACCTTGGGTGTTCGAATCTTGTGGAGGAGGTCCTGAAGCAGTCCGAAAGGGCAGACCCAGCCGCACATGAGTCGGCCCACCAGCGCACCGATGAGCATGACAGTGCCAGCGGCGAGGAACGGGAATAAGCCGTAACCGGAGTAGTGGACGAACACGCCGATCGGGCAGGCGAACCAGGCCAGCGAACAGGAGTGGCAGGTCAGCACCGGGTTGCAGAACCACTTGAATTCAGGCCCCCACGAGCTGTGCAACAGCACCAGCGAGACCAGCTGTGAGATCCGCCTTTTGCTCACCGGACCAATCCTCCGGATGGTTGTGTGTACGTTCTGGCCGAGGCCATTTCCTCCAAAGAAAAGGCCGTCGTGTTCATGCAGGTCTTGGCACGAAGTCTTGGCGCGGTCACCATGACCGCGGGCACGCGTCTATTGTCAGGTCGGGCAGGAGCGTTTGCCCCTGGTCACTGATCGGTCGTATGTCGAGGTGAGCCGGTCTCCTCCACGGACGCCGCTGAAGGTGGCATCGATGACCAGAGCGAACTCACTGATGGTCTCGTATTTTATGAGCCCGACCTTGAGCGAGTTCGCATCATAAACCTTGTGCTCCTGCCGGCTGCCCACGACGAGAAGGACCAAGGCAACGATCAGTCCTGACGCCGAAACGAGCCTTTGGCCGACCGGATTTTTCATGATGCGAGCCCTGTTTATATCAAGTGCTTCTCGTAGTCGGAGGTCAGTCTTCGTTCGTTTCCGACTCGGACCGTAACGTTACGCGCGTCCAGTTCGTCCAGGATCGCCAGCGCGTATTTGCGGGTCGAATCGAGGGCATACTTAAAATCCGCAGAATCGAGCTCCCCACGTTTTCTGAGGATCGTCACGACCAAGTCTTGCGCTCTCTTGAAGTGATCTCTGCTCAACACGACTCTCTTGGAGAGTCGAACCAATCGTCCCTCGCTCAAGAGATATTCTAGCACCCGGTCGACCTGGTCAGGGGGTGTTCGCAGCAGACCTGGCAGCTCATCCGGCCGGGGCGACCTGTACCCTGTCCGTTCGTAGAGGGACTCCAGTTCTTCCAGCAGGCGACTCTCAGGTCCGGCCCCGAGGACCGCGAGCCCCATCGTGAGCTTGGACCCCCTCACGGTCACGAGACCGTTTCGTTCGAGTTCATTCTGGATTCCGCTCCACAGTTCAGAGGGCCAGTCGAGGCCACGGTGCAGGTCGCTCGCCGCCATGACAAGGGCTCCATCCTGAGTTGACGCCGTCCTCACCCGAGACTCGATTTCGTTCAGGCACGCACGGTACGAGTCGACGTGGATGAAGCGGTTCGGACCAAGCATCCGCACGGTCTTCTCACGGACCGGATCCGTGAGATGATCGCGGACGATCTCGGGCAGGAGGAGCGTTCCTCGAGAGATCTCCTCAACAGAACCGCCGGTCGGCCGATCGGTTCTCAGAAAGTGCTCGATCGTTCCGGAAACGCCCGACTCCTCGCCCGGATCGATGTTCTCCCGCGCTTTTCGGCAACGATCCAGTCGCCCCAAGATTTCCGACGTCCTTGGTCGCCGATCCGAACAGGAGATGTCGAGGATCTCTCCACCCCCGACCGTGACCGACGGAGACAGTCGCCGGATGATGAACCTGTCAGAGGCCGCGGCGACCACGGGGTGCGCAAGAACGACTGTCGCGAGCCTCGGCTGCCCCGGTTCGAGGTCCTTGCCCTCGATCAGGTGGATCTTCCCTCGCTCCTCGGCGGTCCCTGTGTGAAACTTGATCTCCTCGGCGTTGCGGAGCGGCGTTCGCAGCCCGGGGACGACTTCCATCAGAACGTGCAGGATTCGAGACTCCGCGAGATACCCTGGAATGCCCACGACTTGGCCCCGCCTGAGAACGTTCAGGTCGAGCTCGGGGATGTTCATGGCGAGGCACTGTCCAAGGCTCCCGATCGAGGTGTCCTTGAGGAAGCATTGGAGCCGTCGCACGACGCCGGTCCGGTTGCCCGGCATGACAGCCACCCGATCGCCGGTTTCGATTGAGCCATCGACCGGGATACCGGTCACGACCGTGCCGAACCCCTTCAGGCTGAACGCCCTCTCGATCGGAAGCCTGAACACCCGCGTTACCGGGTGCCTTTGGACGCGGTGAATACAGGTCGCCAGAAGGTCGTGCAGTCTGGAGTAACCGTCGAACGTCTTCGAGGATACGGGACAGATCGGCGCGTCCGAGAGAAAGGTGCCTCGGAGAAAATCTCGGACCTCCTCGATCCTGTTCTCGAGGACGTGTCCGGACACGAGATCGGTCTTCGTCAGGGCCACGAGGCCGCCTTTCACACCCAGAAGCCCCATGATCTGGAGGTGTTCGACGGTCTGCGGCATGATACCGTCGTCCGCCGCGATGACCAGGATCGTCATCGAGATGCCGGACACTCCGGCCACCATGGTTCTCACGAACCGCTCGTGACCAGGCACATCGACGATGCCGACGGCGACGGACTCTCCGATGGAGCACGGCGCGAACCCCAGTTCGATGGTGAGCCCTCGCTCCTGCTCGGCTTTGAGACGGTCGGTACGGCACCCCGTGAGCATCCGGACCAATCGTGTCTTACCGTGGTCCACGTGTCCGGAAGTACAGAGCATCATCACCACGTCGGGTGTCAGATCAGCCCTGAGGAGCCCCGGGGGCCTGAGTCTTCTGCTCTCGTCCACGGAAGTGACTCCATGCAAACGGGGCGCGCCCATTTCGAGCGCACCCCGTTCGTGTCCACTGCACCCTGGGAGCCCGATGATGGGCTCCCTTCCTGGGGCGTTAGCTCGGCATCGCCGGGCTGTTCGAGGCGCAGGTATGCTTCTTGCCTGTGGTGGAGCAGGTCTGCTTGGAGCCTCCGAGGCCGGCTTCCTTGCGGAGGGCCTCGACTGTGTCGAGCTTCTCCCACGGCAGCTCGAGATCGTTGCGGCCGAAGTGACCGTACGACGCGGTCTGTCGGTAGATGGGACGGCGCAGGTCGAGTCGCTTGATGATGGCGGCCGGACGGAAGTCGAACAGTTTGGCCGCGATCTCGGAGATCTTCTCGTCCGGGAGCTGCCCGGTGCCGAACGTGTCGACGTAGACCGAAAGAGGATGGGCGACGCCGATGGCGTAGGCGAGCTGGATTTCGACGCGATCGGCGAGACCCGAGGCCACGATGTTCTTGGCCGCGTGTCGAGCCGCGTAGGCAGCGGATCGGTCGACCTTGGTGCAGTCCTTGCCGGAGAACGCGCCGCCGCCGTGTCGGGCAACGCCGCCGTACGTGTCGACGATGATTTTGCGGCCGGTGAGACCGGAGTCCCCGTGCGGGCCGCCCTGAACGAAACGTCCGGTGGGATTCACGTAGAACTTCGTGTTGTCGTCGATGTATTTGGCCGGGACCGCGTTCCGGATGACCTCGCGGATGATGTCTTCGCGGATCGTACCGATCTCGACGTCCGGGTTGTGCTGAGCCGAGACGACCACGCTGTCGACACGGAAGGGCTTGCCGTCACGGTATTCCACGGTGACCTGGCTCTTTCCGTCCGGCCGTAGGTACTTGAGCGTGCCTGTCTTGCGGACTTCGGTCAGCCGGCGGCAAAGCGCGTGGGAGAGGGAGATCGACAGCGGCATGTATTCGTCGGTCTCGTTGCAGGCGTAACCGATCATCATTCCCTGGTCTCCGGCTCCGATCCGGTCTGCCTCGTCGCTCTTGCTCTTGCCGCGAACCTCCAGAGCGTTGTTCACGCCCATGGCGATGTCGCCGGACTGTTCGTTGATCGACACGATCACAGCGCAGGTGCTGGCGTCGAACCCCATGGAGGAATCGACGTAGCCGATCTCGCGGACTGTCTGGCGAACGATTTTCGGGATGTCCACGTAGCACTTGGTCGTGATCTCGCCGACGACCAGTACGAGCCCCGTACACAAGGAGGTCTCAGCTGCCACGCGACCGTAAGGGTCTTCCTTCATGATGGCGTCCAGAATCGAATCAGAGATCTGGTCGGCCATCTTGTCCGGATGGCCCTCGGTCACGGACTCCGACGTGAACAGGAACGACTTTGTACTCATTGAAACGAGCCTCCCGATCGGGACCCGCAAGACGAGGTCAGGCCCCTTCCTCATACGGTCACTTTGACACGGTCACTTGGTTCCGAATAGCCGGTCGCCGGCATCTCCCAGCCCCGGCAGAATATAGCCACAGTCATTGAGCCTCTCATCCACTCCGGCCGTGTAAATTCCCACGTCCGGATGGGCTGCCACCAGCTTCTCGATTCCTTCCGGCGCCGCCAGGATGCAGATGAACTTGATGTGTTTTCCACCGCGCTTCTTGATGAAATCGACGGCGGCGGCAGCAGACCCCCCGGTCGCCAACATGGGATCGACGACGATGATCGTCCGCCTTTCCGGGTTCGGGGGCAACTTACAATAGTACTCCACCGGCTTGAGCGAGTCATGGTCACGGTAGATTCCGATGTGTCCCACCGCGGCCATGGGGAGAACATTCAAGATCCCGTGGATCATCCCGAGGCCGGCCCGCAGAATCGGTACGATGCCGATGTGTTCGCCCGCGACGACCTTGCCGGCACAGTCCATCCCCATCGGGGTCCGAACGGTCTTGTATTCCCACGGGAGATCGCGGGTGATCTCGTAGGCCATCAAAGCCGAGAGCTCGTCCACGACCTCGCGGAACACTTTGGTATCGCAGTTTTCGTTCCGGATCACGGTCAGTTTGTGCTGGACGAGGGGGTGGTCGAAGACGGTGACCCGCTCCATCGGCTGGTTGGGTTTTGCCGTCGTGTCGATCTTGGCCACTCGCCGGGCGTGTCGACCTCCCTCGAAGGGGGTCTCAATCCAGGTCCGGACGATGCGGTGGCACGCGGCTTCGTCCGTGAGCCGTCCTCCAAGCACCAAGACGTTGGAATCGTTGTGCAGGCGCGAGAGCCGGGCGACTTCTTCATTGTGGCACAGCGCCGCACGGACGTGGAGGAACCGATTCGCGGCGATCGACATGCCGACGCCCGATCCGCAGACCAGGACCCCGCGCCGGCATCTACCCGAAGAGATCGCGTCGGCCACTTTCTGCGCGAAGTCCGGATAGTCGACCGAATCGTCGGAGAAGGGACCCAGATCCTCGCAAGCGAAACCCTGATCCCTCAGGAACTTCAGCACCGACATCTTGATGCTCAGTCCTGCATGATCCGAGGCCAGGATGATCCTGTCGTGAGAAGGTGCGATGCTCGTCTCAGTCACGGATGCTCCCTCGCGTCCTCGATCTGGAGCGGGTCCAAAAAGTCGCGCGACAGTCTAGCACGGATGCAGAGGTCGTTCAAGAAAAACTTCCCCTCGAGGCCGCTTGGAAAGCCCATCCGGAGGCGTCCGGCTCCTTCCTGCCCCAGGTCCTCCGAGCGATCGGCGCCCGGAGCACACGAACCTGTTGCCGGTCACACCCGACCAGGATACAATCTTGACCATCCGGACCGAGGAGGTTTCCATACAATGAGCAAGCCCACCATCGTGTCGATGCCTGGAGACGGTATCGGCAAAACCGTTCTCCCCGAAGCAGTTCGCGTTCTCGAAGCCGCAGGATTCAAGGCCGACTACGTCCACGCCGACATCGGCTGGGAGTGCTGGTGCAAGAATGGAAACGCCCTTCCGGAGCGGACCATCCAGCTCCTGGAAAAGCATCGCGTCGGTCTGTTCGGGGCGATCACCTCCAAGCCGAGAGACGCGGCGGAGAAAGAGCTCTCGCCGGAGCTCAAGGGCAAGGGGCTCGTGTACTTCAGCCCCATCGTGGGCATGCGTCAGCGCTTCAACCTCGACATCTGCGTGCGGCCCTGCAAGTCGTTTCCTGGAAACCCGCTCAATTTCGTCCGTCGCACGGCTGATGGCTCGGTCGTGGAACCCAAGGTCGACGTGGTCGTCTTCCGTCAGAACACCGAGGACCTCTACTGCGGCGTCGAGTGGACGAACCCTCCGGACGCGGTCCGAACCTCCCTGGAAACGCATCCCAAGATGGGCGCATTCAAATCCGTGGCGTCCAAGGATCTGGCCGTCTCCTGTCGGGTCCTCTCCCGCCCCGCGACCCGGAGGATTATCGAAGCTGCGTTCCGATACGCCGCGGAGAGGGGAGTCAAGGCCGTCACCGTCTGCGAAAAGCCGAATGTGGTGCGGGAAACGTCCGGAATGATGTTCACCGAAGCCCGGGCGGTCCAGAAGGATTACCCCAACATCCAGATCTGGGACACGAACATCGATGCCCAGATGATGTGGCTGACCAAGAATCCGGAAGACTACGGCGTGGTCGTTTCGAGCAACCTGTTCGGGGATATCGTATCCGATGGCTTCGCGGGCCTGGTCGGCGGTCTCGGTTTCGCGGCCAGCGCCAACCTGGGCAAGGACTGCGCCGTGTTCGAGCCGACCCACGGATCCGCTCCCAAGTACGCGGGCTACCCCACGTCCATCGTCAATCCCATCGCCATGATCCTGAGCGCGTGCATGATGCTCGAACACCTCGGCGAGAAAGCCCTCGCGGCCAAGATCACCGACGCGATCGCGAGGGTGGTCAAGGAGGGCAAGGTGCGCACCTACGACATGTGCCACATGAAGGGCGCTCCCGACGTGGTGAACAATGGGGCCGCCTCCACCACCCAAATGGCCGACGCCATCATCAAGGCGCTCGAGGGCTAGCCGTTCCCGGGGAGGAAACGAACATGATCACAACCCAAGAGATCCGGAAGCTGTTCCAGGACGTTCTGGCCGAGATCAAGAATTCGTCCCTGCGAGACAAGGTCGTGGCGACCTGGGTCAGCGGCTGCAAAGCCGGAGGCTACGGTTCTGTCGCGGACCTGGAGCAGATGCCCTTCACCCTCGAGACCGACAGCCGCGGCATCAATTTCATCGAGCACACGAAGGCCGTGACCCTCGGCGCGCTGGCTCTGGCCAAGGCGCAGGTGGAGACCTACCGCCAAATGCCCTATCAGATCGACTTCGACAGCTTGGTCGCCGGTGGCCTCCTCCACGACGTAGGCAAGCTCCTCGAGGTCCGGCCCGACGGCAAGGGTGGCTATGTCAAGAGCCACTCGGGTCGGTGTGCCCGCCATCCCATGAGCGGCGCCATCCTTGCCGCGAAGGAAGGGATCGCGGACGAGATCCTCAACATGATCATCTGCCACTCGAAGGAGGGCGACGGCCGACCCAAGAGATTGGAGACCGTGTTCATCCACCAGGCCGACTTCGCGACGTTCGACCCCTTGGTTCTGCTCAAGAAGGGCGACCTGATCCTGCAAGGGGAGGACTGATCCATGGGATCGACGCTGATCGAGAAGATCCTCGCCGCCCACGCGTCGGTCCCCCGGGTCTGCCCGGGGGATGTGATCAATCTGGCGATCGACGCCCGGGTCGCCCGCGATTTCGGCGGTGCCAACGTGGTCAAGGGGCTCGTGGAAAACGGGCTGGAGGTGGCCGATCCGGCCAAGACCTTCTTCACGTTCGACTGTAACCCAGGCGGCTCCGATCAGGGGTACGCCGCCAACCAGCAGCGCTGCCGTGTGTTCGCGGGAGAGCGCGGCATCAAGGTCCACGACATCAACCGGGGGATCGGCACCCACGTGGCGATCGAGACCGGGACCATTTACCCGGGCGGGACGCTCGTCTCCACCGATTCCCACGCCAACATCCTCGGTGCCATCGGGGCCTTTGGACAGGGCATGGGCGACTCCGACATCGCGGCGGCCTTCGCCTTCGGGAGCGTCTGGTTCAAAGTGCCGCGATCGATCAGGGTCGTGTTCAAGGGTCGGCCCGCTCCGGACGCGACAGCCAAAGATCTCGTCCTGGCCGCGATGGCCAAGCTGGGAGCCGAAGGTCTCCTGGGGTGCGCGGCCGAGTTCGTGGGCGAGCCGATCACGGCGCTCGACCTGGCCGGCCGGCTGACCGTGGCTTCGTTGGCCACGGAGATGGGGGCCATCATCGCCTTGATCGAGCCGGACGGACGGATCGTGGAGTACTGCCGAAGCCGATCGTCGCGCGATTTCGAACCGGTTCGCGCCGACGCCGACGCCACCTACGAGAAGGAGATCGAGATCGACGTTACGGGGCTCTCCCCGAGGATCTCCCGGCCCGGTCATCCGGAGGACGTGGTGGCCGTGAGCGAGCAAGCCTTGACCCGGGTCGATTCGGTGTTCATCGGTTCCTGCACCAACGGGCGATTCGAAGACTTGAAGGCCGCGGCCGAGGTGCTCCGTGGACGAACCGTAGCCCAAGGGGTGGTTCTCAAGGTGGTGCCCGCCACCGACGAGGTGTGGAGGCAGTGCATGGCCTCCGGTCTGTTCGAGGTGTTCAAGGCGGCCGGGGCGCTCATCGGGAACGCGGGTTGCGCGGGTTGCGCCGCGGGCCAGATCGGGATGAATGGACCCGGCGAGGTCACGGTCTCCACGGGAAACCGGAATTTTGCCGGCAAGCAGGGTGCCGGGCAGGTCTACCTGGCCAGCCCTGAGACGGCGGCTGCGTCAGCCGTGGCCGGCACGATCGTGACCGCCACGAGGCTAAGAGAGGGTGCCTTGCCCGTGCGTCCCGAGCGTACCCCGGCAAAGGTCGCGGCCAAACCGTCCAAGGGTGCGGCAGCGGCGCGTCCGGAAGTGCTCAAAGGACGAGCGTGGGTTCTTGATCGGGACTCCATCGACACGGACATGATCTATCACAACAAGCACCTCGCGGAGACCGACCCGGCCAAGATGGGCCGACACGCGTTCGGGAACCTTCCGGGCTGGGAAGATTTTCCGACCGAAGTGAAGCGCGGCGACATCCTCGTAACCGGCGCCAACTTCGGCTGCGGGTCGAGCCGACAGCAGGCCGTGTCCTGTTTTGTCACTCTTGGAGTGAGCGTCCTCGTGGGACGGTCTTTCGGGGCCATCTACGAGAGGAACTCCATCAACGAGGCGCTTCCGGTCCTCGTCTGGGATTGGAAGCCGGGTCAGGTGGAGACGGGTGATGAGCTCCTGATCGAACTGGTCACGGGACGGATCGAGAACCTCACGAAGAAGCAGATTTCCACGACCCGCTCATTGTCGCCGGCCGAGCTTTCCATCTATCGGCGCGGCGGTCTGCTCAAGAAAGGGTAGAGTCATGGGACGCACATTCGCGGAAAAGGTCCTGGCCCGGGCCGCGGGCAAGACGGAAGCCCGGGCAGGAGAGATCCTGTTCGTTCGTCCGGCCCATCTTTTGACGCACGACAACACCTCGGCCATCATCGGAAAGATCGGCCAGGAGCTCGACCGTTACGGACTGGTGTCGAAAGAGCTGCCGGTCATCGTCCTCGACCACGTGATTCCGGCCAACAACGAGAAGACGGCCACGGGGCACAAGAAGGTCCGTGACTTCGCCCGAAAGCACGAGCTTCCGCACTTCTTCGACGTGGGGGAGGGGATCTGCCACCAGGTCGTGGTGGAGCGCGGTCTCGCCCGGCCCGGAACGATCGTCGTCGGCTCCGACTCCCACACGTGTTCCTACGGCGCCGTGGGCTGTTTCGGCACCGGCATCGACCGCACCGAGGCCGCGGCGTTGTATCTGACGGGGAAGACCTGGCTCAAGGTGCCGGAGTCGATACGAGTGGATCTGTCGGGCTCGTTCACTCCAGGCGTCGGCGCCAAAGACCTGATTTTGACGCTGATCGGGAAGATCAGTGCCGAGGGCGCGAACTACCAGAGCGTGGAGTTCCACGGGCCTGCCCTCGCAAGCCTCTCTATCGAGGATCGGTTCACCATCGCCAACATGGGCGTGGAGATGGGCGCGAAGGTGGCTGTCTTCCCCGTGGACGACGTGGCCAGGAAGTACCTGTCGTCGGTCGGCCTGAACGACGGCTCGTACGAGGCCGTGTGGGCCGATTCCGACGCGACCTATGCCCGGCGGATCGAGATGCGGCTCGAGGAGGTCGAGCCGGTTTTGGCCCTGCCCCACACCGTCGACAATGTTGCTCCGGTCACGAAGCACCTGGGGATGAAGATCGACCAGTGCCTTCTTGGGACCTGCACGAACGGCCGGCTTTCCGACCTGGAGGTGGCGGCCGGCGTGTTGACCGGAAAGCGGGTCCATCCAAGAACCCGTCTTCTCGTCCTCCCGGCGAGCCGGTCGATCTACCTGGCCGCGTCGAGGGCCGGGCTCCTCGATCAGCTCGTGGCGGCCGGAGCGCTCGTACTGCCCCCGGGCTGCGGGCCTTGTCTTGGGGCTCACCAGGGGATCCTCGCCCCGGGCGAGAAGTGCCTTGCGACCTCGAACCGCAACTTCAAGGGGCGCATGGGGTGCAACACGGCCGAGATCATCCTCGCGAGTCCGGCCACTGTTGCGGCCGCTGCGCTGGCCGGAGAGATCGTCGATCCGCGGGAGGCGATGAAACGATGAGGGTTTGGCAATACCAGGACAACGTCAACACCGACATGTTGTTCCCGGGGAAGTACACGTACACGTGTTCCACCGCGGAGGAAGTCAAACCCCACCTCCTGGAGGATCTCGACCCTTCCTTTTCCAAGGGGGTCCAGGCCGGCGACATCATCCTGGCCGGACGGAACTTCGGCTGTGGGTCGAGCCGCGAGCAGCCGGTTCTGGGCCTTGCGGCCGTGGGCCTGTCCGCGGTGGTGGCCCACTCGTTTGCGCGCATCTTCTACCGCGCGGCGATCAACCAGGGACTGCTCCTGGTGGAATGCCCGGAGGCTGTTGCCGCCTACAAGGCGGGAGATTCCGTCGAACTGGACGCGTTGAAGGGAACGATCAAGGTCGGAGGGCGGGAGTATCGTTTCCCGTCTCTGCCGCCTGAGATCCTCGCGATCCGCGATGCCGGAGGGCTCTTGCCCTTCACTCTGGCCGAACTCTCGAGGAGTCGATCCAAATGAGAATGTACGAGCATGAGGCCAAGGGCCTGTTCTCCGAGATGGGAATACCCATTCCTCGGTCCTTCGGTGTCTTCGGATCAAAGGACTTGGGCGGCACCCCAGCCCCGAATAAGGGCCCATCCGCGTCGAGGACGAAGGCGTCGGCCGGAGGCACGCGAAGAGGCAGCAGCCCGGTCAAGGACCAAGCGTGCGTGTCGAGCCGCTTTCGCTATCCGGCCATGGTCAAAGCCCAGGTGTTGGTCGGGGGAAGGGGAAAACTCGGTGGCGTACGGCGTGTTGACTCTCAGGAAGAGACGCTGGACGCCGCGAAGGAGATTCTGGCTCTTTCGATCAAGGGTTGCCGAGTCGAGAACGTCCTGATCGAGTCGGCTTGCGAGACCCAAGGCGCCTGCTACCTCGCGGTGGCGGTGAATCCGTACACGGCGAACCTCGTGGTGATGGCCTCGGCCTCCGGAGGGGTCGACATCGAGGAGATCGCCCGCGAACGTCCGGACGCCATCCTGCGGATCGAGCTCCCTGACAACCCGGAGGTTCTTCCCGACGGGATTGCCCGGAAGGTCGGGGAGTTCCTCGCTCAAGGGCTCTCTCTGGGGAAAGATCGTGCTCGTCCGTTCTCCGATGTCGTGAGCAGGCTGTACGGCTTGTATCAGAAGTACGACTGTTCCCTGGCGGAGATCAATCCTCTCCTGGTCACCGCTGACGGCGTGGTGGCCGCTGACGGGAAGATCATCCTGGACGACAACGCCCTCTATCGCCAGAAGGGGCTCCTCGACACCTTGGGGATCTCGTCCAAGCGGCACGACGTGTCCGAGCCCACGGTCCGAGAGACCCGCGCGAGCACCGCCGGGTTCACGTACGTCGACCTCCTGCCGGAGGGGGCTTCCAAGGACCCGAACAAGATCTACGTCGGCCTCGTTCCAGGAGGGGCTGGCTACGGAATCTTTTCCATCGACGAGGTGAACAACGTCGGAGAGCGCTACTTCGACGGGCGAATCGTGGCGGTAAACTTCATGGACTCGGGCGGGGGACCGAGCGTCCAGGCCGTGTCCGAGATGTTCTCGCTGCTGATGGACTATCCGATCGTGGATTTGATCATCACCTCCCGGTTCGGAGGCATCTCGAGCTGCGACGTGTTCATCCGAGGGGTCGTTCAGTGTCTGCGAGAGCGCGCTTCCACGGGCGAGCGCATCGTGCCGATTTACGGTCGTATGGTCGGGACCGAGCTGGCCAGAGGTCGGGCGTTTTTGGATAAAGCGCGGCAGGAGACCCCTGAGGCGCTGTCAAAACTCTCCATGGTCGTGGGGAATCGACAGATCATGGCGCAGGTGATCCAGGAAGCCCTGGCGGAGTTCTCGAAAGGAGTCGACCGATGAGCGATCCGAAGCTGGCGAAGATCGGCGCGAAGGACGGCATGCTCGCCTATCTCGTGGGACGAATCCGCCCTGATCTGGCGCGTCGCATCGAGAAGACCGGTCGGATCGAGACCGGGATCATCGGGTTAGGGCAGGCGGGGGGGCGACACGCCGGACTGATGCTCGAGTACGGAACGAGCGTGACCGCCGCGGTCGCACCTGGGCAAGGGGGGACCCGAGTCCACGAGACGATTCCCGTCTACGAGACGGTCGCGGAGATGCTCAAGGCCCACCCGGCCATCTCCGCCGTATCGATCTGGAAACATTACACCACCGCGGCCGATGCCGCGGTCGAGGCCATCGAGGCGCGGATCCCGATCGTCGTCATCATCAGTGAGGGTATCCCCGCCAAGGACTTCCGTCGGGTTCTCGTGGCCGCCCGCAAAAGGGACTGTCTGGTGCTCGGTCCCAACACGCCCGGCGTGATTTTTCCTCCGGAACGGGTCAAGCTCGGAATGCTGCCCGACGTGTTCAGTCCGGCTGAGCCTGATCCGGGTCGGTTCACGCCCGAGGGTGTCACCATTTGCTCCCGCAGTGGAGCGATACTCTATCATGTGTCGGACGCCCTGGCCTCGGCGGGGATCTCCCAGAACGCCGTCATCGGCGTGGGAGGAGACTCCGCGGTCGGAAGCCCCTTTGCCAGAATCGTTCCGATCGTGATGGGGTTTCCCCACACCGATGTGGTCGTCGTGGCCGGGGAAATCGGAGGCACGGCAGAAGAGCAGCTCGCCGCCGATCTTGTCGCCCATCCTGAGAAATACCCCAAGCCGATGGTGGCTTTGATCACGGGGCGGTGCGCTCCCGAGGGCAAGAGGATGGGGCACGCCGGGGCGATCGTGGCTCCGGGCGCGGAGTACGGGACCTACAAGTCGAAGAAATCCGCGCTCGAGCAGGCTGGCGTCGTGGTGGTCAATAGCCAGCAGCAGCTCGTCGATGCGGTCAAGCGCGTGCTCAAGGGGAGGACCTATTTCGCGCCGGAGAGCCATTTCTCTCGGATGCGGGAGATGTGGGATGCTCCTCCGCCGGCCCCATCCTGGGGCACCAGAATCACCAAGGTCGCGCCGAACAACATCGTCGTGCGCGGGCGTCCGCTCGCGAGCCTGATCGGGAAGAAGAGCCTGCTCGAGGTCGCGGCTTTGCTCGTCGACGGCTCGATCCCACCCAAGGCCGAGCTGTCCCGGCTCGACAAGCTGGCGCGGGGGGCAGCGGCCCTTCCGGTGCCGAAGGTCAAACCGGGCAAGGGCGAGGACATCTCCAAGGGGCTCGCGGCCATGCTCCTTTCGGATCCCAGGCTGTCCTCGTTCGAGGGAGACCCGGTCGACCGGACCGCATTCTGTCTGGGCCGAGTGGCCGCGTATTTCGGCTCTCTCCTGGGCAACAGGATCGGTCCCGTGAAGAACTTCGCGGCGCTGGTCTCGAAGGCCCTGGGGGGCTCAAAGGGCGGAGCAAAGGGTTTCCAGGAGATGTTCGAGGCCGCGATCGTCGCGTGCGTCGATCATGGTGTGACTCCCCCGTCCACGCAAGGGACGCGGCTGGCCTCGAGTGTGCGCGCGGCGTTCGAGGTCTCTCTGGCCTCCGGCGTTGCCAACATCACCGATGTACACGGAGGGGCCGGCGCCAAAGCGGCCGAGTTCTTCCTGGAGTGCAGGACTCTGGCCCAGAAGGCGCGGCTCCCGCTTCGACCGGCCGCGGAGAGGGTCATCCGTGAAAGGCTCGCGGCCGGCGCCCGTATCGAAGGGCTCGGACACCGTGTTCACACGCGGGATCCTCGGCGGGACGTTCTTCTGGGGCTATCCCGGAAACTGCGGCTCGACGGCCCCTGCGTCGAGGCGGCCAAGGTTGCCGAGGAGGCGTTCGAGTCGGTGAAGGGGATCTCCCTCCCGCTCAACGTCGACGGAGCGATCGGGGCTGTGGTGGCTGACATGGGGTTTTCGCCTCGTATTGCCAAGGCCGTGTTCATCTTCGGCCGGGTGGCGGGTCTTGCCGCCCACCACTTCGAGGAGGTCACCACGCAGCCGCCGATGCGACGGATCAACTTTGCCCAGGCGGTCTACCGCGGCGACTAGGCAAAGAAGCCGACCTTCGCTCAGGCCGGACAACCATAAAGACGCTCGCGGGGCACGGAGGAGCGCGGAGATCAGGTCCTTGGATTCTCGACCTGGTTTTGCAGCCCTCCGTGCTATCGAACGGGAGAAGTCCATCTCGTGAGCTTGACGACCGGCCGGCCTACAGGGATCATGTAGTCGCGATCGGGGATGACCGGCGCATGCTGCCCAGCTCGGATTTTTTGGCACGGGAGGACGACGGATGGCCAAGAAGAGCGGAGCGATTTCACCGGAGATTCAGCTCGGAGCGATGTTGGACGACGTCAAGCAGATGTTCCGAGTTCTCCTGCAACAGCATGTTGCCTACGAGGCCAAGCTCGAGTCCGAGTTCGACAGACGGCTCACTCCGCTGCAGGAAGACATGGCCGTGGTGAAGCTCACCGTCACGGCGCTCCGCGAAGACGTGACGGAACTCAAGTCCGACATGGTCGAAGTCAAGGGCGATGTGGCGGAGCTCAAAGTCGATGTCGCGCACCTCAAGACGGATATGATCGAGGTCAAGGCGGACGTTGCAGGGCTCAAGACGGATGTCGCGGAGCTCAAGACGGACGTTGCGGAGCTCAAGGTGGACGTTGCGGAGCTCAAGACCGACGTTGCCGTACTCAAGACGGACGTTGCCGTACTCAAAACGGACGTTGCCACGCTCAAGGGCGACATGGTCGAAGTTAAGAACGATGTGGCGGAGCTCAAAATCGATGTCGCGCACCTCAAGACGGATGTCTCGGAGCTCAAGACCGACGTTGCCGTACTCAAAACGGACGTTGCCGCGCTCAAGGGCGACATGGTCGAAGTCAAGGACGATGTGGCGGAGCTCAAAGTCGATGTCAGAGACCTCAAGACGGATATGGGCGTGGTCAAGGCGAACCTCACGGAGCTCAAGGCCGACATGGGTCAGGTCAAGCCTGACTTGGCTGCAGTGAAGAAGGTCGTGCTGCAGCACGATGATCGCATCGTGGAGTTGCCGACGCGCCGGACATCGCGCTGAACCGGGGCGAGCCGCGCGGGTCCGGGGCCCATTTCCGTATAACACCATCTTCTCACGGACTTCGTATGTGCGGGCGATAGGCTACTTTTGCCACGCGCAACCGTGCCCGCTGGGGCTCTTGCGCCAGCAGGGCCAACCCTTGGTCGCCACACCGGGCGAGTCGGTGTAGATGGCCTGCAGGACCTTGTCGGCGTTCCAGAGGTAGAGGATCCCACGCGAGTCCAGCGTGATGTCCGACTTGTACAGCCAGTTGGTCGTGTCGCCCATGGCTTGACTCTTCGAGAAGTCCTTGTGCCAGACCAGGCTGCCGTCGGAGGCGCTACGGCAGACCAGACAGTGCGTGCCGCTCGGTCCATCAGCCTCGGTCGCGTACACCTTGTTGTCAAAGCCGACGATCGGGGTTCCGAAATAGCCGACCCGGGTGGTGTGGGCCGGATCGGTGTTCGGATTCTTCTTCCACAAGACCGTAAGGTCCGCGCTGAGACAGTGCAGATATCCTTGCGCGGCGGCCGAGGCGCCAGCGGTTCCGACAAACACGTTTCCATTCGGACCCACCACGCACGACCCGCAGATCTCGCCGCCGGAGTCGGGGGGAGTCCACTCCGCGAGCTTGACCTTGTTGACCGGATCGAGCCGGACCACCCTGTCCTTGTCCGCGGTGCTGCCCGTGACCCCACCCCGCCGAACGACGACGTAGACCGTGCTGTCGAGACCGACCGCGGGTGAACACTGTACATTGGTGGTGTTCGAGGTGGTTGTTAAAGTCCAGTCCCAGTACGTGGTCGGCGTCCCCGTCCCGTTTGTCTGGTAGAACCAGACGTGGCCTTTGGTGTCGCCCACCACGCACGTTTCCCGGTCGTTGACCAGCATCACGATCGGAGAGGAGCGGAAGTGCCGGTCGGTGAAGCCCGCGGTTTTCCAGACCTCCGTGAAATCCTCACCTTCGTCTCGAATCTTTCGCACATAGGCAGGACAAGAGTCTTCGTCCCAATCATGGGCAACGAAGATAGAGTTCGGGGACCCAGCCACTACCGCGGGGCATGTTTGGACATGGGCACTCATCCCGGTCTTGCGCTGCAGAACGCCACTGTCGTTGAAGCTGAGCAAGCTGTTGTAACCGTTGGCGGGATTGTCATCGGTGCCGACGTAGATCCGATCCTTCATGACGGCAGGAGTCCCGTACGTGGCATACATGGAGCTTCCATCCTTGTTCCACTTGTAGCCTGAACCCGGGTCGAAACGGTACAGGTTGGCGAGGCTGGTGCTCCTATCCGCCAAGTACACCTGGGAATAGGGGGCGTCGGCGACCGTGGGGGTCGAGTACGAAGCCCCCGCGGTGGTGTAGGTCCAGGCCACGGTTCCTCGCGTCGTCCCCACGAGAATGATCTCTTTGTCCGCTTGACTTGAGACCCCGGACTGGTTGGTCACCACGAGCGAAGCAAGGTAGCTCCCCGTCGCACTGGCCTTGAACTGGGGCATACTCGCGGTTCTGCTCGTCAAAGAGCTCGACGCGTCAGCACCGGTCGGATCGGTCAGGGTCCACCGGTATCCGAGCGGCAGCAGGTTGGCAGGGTCGGTCGAATCCGTGCCGTCCAGCGTGACCGTCGCGTTTAGCGTTGGACTCGCGGGCGAGAACGTGACCGAGGCGGTCGGACAGTAGTACGGAGTCAAATCCGCGCCTCGGTTCTGAGCGTCTCGGTGGAAGGCAGGCCAGCCGCTGGTCGCCAGTCCGGGCGAGTCGGTGTAGTAGCCGTGGAGCTTCAGGTCCGCCGGGCAGACGTAGAGGACGCCTTTGGCGCTGAGCATCGGACCGGAGACGAAACCACCGGCCGCGGTCTGGCTCTGTCCTGTGCCTGTGCTCCACAGAACAGTCCCCGACGGGATGTCGATACAGCAGAGCCGAAGCGTTCCGGTCGCTCCGGTCGCGACCGAAGCGTAGAGCTTGTCGTCCGAGGCGATGAGAGGCGTCGAGTAGAATCCGAGGTTGCTGCTGTCGAGGCCGGTCGCGGTGCAGTTGACCGTCCAGATCGGTTCGGACAGGTCCGGCTTCATCCGGAAGATCGCTCCACTGCCCGCGGTGGAGCCGGACGTGCCGAAGTAGACCGAACCGTCCGGCCCCACCACGCACGAGCCGAGGATGTCGGTTCCTGTCGAGCCGGGCTCGTAGAAGTTGGCCTCCTTGGTGAACGGGTTGAGCCGGTAGACACGGTCCGCGGCGCCCGTGGCCTGGACGACGACGTAGACCATTCCCCCCTGACCGACGGCCGCGGAGCAGGTGACTCCTCCGGTCACGTCCGCGGTCCAGTTCCAGTAGTCGGTCGTGGGCGTACCGCTTCCGGTCACATCCTGGAGGAAGTGGACGTGGCCGCTCGCGTCGCCGACCACGCACGTCTCCACGCCGGAGATGTTCATCACGATCGGAGACGATCCGCAACCGACCGAGTTCGGGAAGAGATGGACGCCGGTCCAGCTGTTCGTGGACGAGGTCGTCAAGTCGAGGAGCTTCATGGCGTGGGCGCCATAGCTCCCGCCGCTCAGCTGAGCTCCGGCAGCCCAATAGATGACGTTCTTCCCGTCCGCCCCTGTGACGACCGCCGGCGTCCCTCGCACGTGGTGCGTGTTGTTTCTTGTGTTTGCCCACTGGGACGTGCCATCCGACTTGTAGCAGTAGAGTCGGTTGTGGTTCATCGTGTCGTCGTCGCCACCGAAGTAGATACGGTCGCCCTGGACCGCAACCGAGCTGTATCCCCCCTGCAAGAGGTTGAGCGCCGAAGCTTGCCAGATGTTGGATGCGGTCGGAGAGAAGCAGTACATCGACCGTGAGTAGTACGTCGCGGAATAGCTCGACCCGATGAACACGTTCCCGGTCGATTCGTCGTCGACCGCTGGCGTCGCGTACACGGCCCCGTTCATGGTGGTTGTTCCGGTGAACGCCGCATCGCCGGGGGCCTGGTTGTCCACCCAGATGTATCGTCGGGCCACGACACTCGGGGCTTGCGTGGCCTGGTCTCTGACAACCAGTTCCACGGTGTAGCGGTTCTCTGCGCTCCCGACCTGCGCCAAGAACGTGGGGGTTGGGGCGGTGAGACTCGAGAGTTTGGGCTGGGTCACATTGCCGCTGATGTCGGTGAGGCTGGAATCGTAGAGCTTCCAGCTGTAGTTCAACCCGTGCTGCTCCCAGTCGCGCGAGGAGGTGCCGGAGATCTCGATCGAGGTGTTATGGTCGCAGGAGGTGGGCCCTGTGATGACCGCCAAGGGTCTCGCGTGGACCCAGAACCCGTAGGACGTCGTGACCGGACACGGCGCGTTCTTGGTGTCGGTCACGAACAGCGTCGCCGTGTACGTTCCGCTCATCATCGGATCGAACGTCGGGTTGGCCGTGGTCGAGTTGCCGGTCTGGAGGATCGTACCGGACGGGCTCGAGAGCGTCCACGTGTAGCAGAGAGCGTCGCTCTCGGGATCGGTGGAGGCTTGCTGCAAGGTGACGGCCGACAGACCGCTCGTGATCGCGGTCTCGCCCATAGATGCCACAAAGGTCGGGGCGCTGATGACTGCGTTCGGTCGTCCCTGGGCAAAGACCTTCGTGGTCGGGGTGGTCGCCGCGGGCGCGCGCTTGGAGTCGGAGACGGTCAGGAAGACCGTGCTCGTGAGCCTCTGGCTCGGGATGAACGTCGCCGGTGACGCGGTTCGGCCTGTGACGTCGGTCGACCGATTGATGCCATCGTTGTCCTTCACGCTCCAGAGGTACGTGATCGCGTCGTTGTCCGGGTCGCTCGAGGACTGGGTCAATGTGACGTGCGACAGGCCCGTGGTGATCGCGGTCTCGCCCACGCCGCTCGCCCACGTCCAGGAGTTGATGGCCGGCTCGGGTCGGCTGTTGATGACGTAGAACTTCGACGCTGTGTTCGATGACGGGGCTTTGTGGCTGTCCTTCGCCCACACGCTCACGCAGAGCGTGCCGGATACCGGCGGAATGAACGACGGAGAGACTGACGTGGTGTTGTTCAGGATTGACCCCGCGGTTGTGGTGACGTTCCACGTGTACGTGAGGGGGTAGTCCGATTCCGGATCGGTCGACGCTGAGGTGAGGATGACGGTGGACAGCCCTTCGGTCGCCTGGGTCTCGCCCACCTTTGCGGTGAACGTCGGCGTGTTGACGATCGAGGTCGGCTTCCAGTTCACTGTGATCTGGTAGGTGGCCGTGGCCTCGCTTGGGGCCTTGCGGGTGTCCGTTACTACCAGGCGGTACTCATAGACCCCGCCTGACCAAATCTTCTGAGTGAACGAGGAACCACTCCACGGTCCAGCGATTGTGCCGTTAGAGATCCTTCTTCTGGTCCATTGATACCCACTCACAGAGTCATCCGGGTCGCTCGATCCGGTACCAGACATGGTGATGTCGGTGAGATCCTCCGTGATCGCCGTCTCCTGGAACGTCGAGCTCGTGCTCGAGACGAACGCGATATGAGCCAGAGGCCGGCCGTTCACGGCAAAGGAGTAGCTGGCTGTGTTGGCAGCCGGCGCATTGTGGCCGTCCCACACCGTGTGCGACACGCCGTAGACCCCGCGATAGGCCGGCTTGAACGACGGGTGCTCCTCCGTGTTCGAAGCGATCGGAACCACGGCCCCGGTCGGAGAGAACACCTGCCACCAGTGACCAGAGATCGTGCCGTCGTCCGGATCCGTGGACCCGTCGTTGAGCGTGACGGTTGACAGACCGCTCGTGATCATCGTCTCGTTGCAGCTCGAGGAGGACGACGTGATCGGGTTGAACGCCGCGATCGGCCGTTGATTCACGGTGTAGGCGTACGTGTCCGTGCTTGCCGACGGCGCGCCAAAGCTGTCCTTGACCCAGAGCCGAATCGTGTTCGAACCGCCCTTGGCGGGAACGTACGTGGGGCTGGGCAACGTGGAGTTTGCGAGCTCCACCCCGTTGGATGAGGTCACGTTCCAGACGTACGAGAGCGGGGTGTTTCCTTCCGGATCGGTCGACGACGACAGGAGCCGGATCGTCGAGAGCCCCTCGGTTGCCGCTGTCTCACCGACTCCCGAGACCCAAGTCGGAGCCGAGATCGAAGGGGCGGGGCATTTGTTCACGTAGAGCGAATACTCCGCGGTCGTTCCACACGGCGCGTTGTGGCTGTCTCGGACAGAAAGCCTGATCTTCCAGGTCCCGCCCGGGTAGAGTGTGCCGGTTGCCGTGCTCTGGGTGAATGGCCCGTAAGTCTGTCCGGTGGCCTCGCAGTGTCCGTACCAGGTATAGGTCTGGATCTCATCCCCATCGGGGTCTGTCGACGGTGATCCGTCGAACTCCACCAGGGTGAGCCCCTCGCTGATCGCGGTCTCGTTGAACGTCGAACTCGTGCTCGATGCGATCGAGACCCGGGCGAGCGGACGGCGGTTGACCGGGATCGAAAGCGTGGCCGACGTGGCCGATGGAGCCAGATGGTTGTCCTTGACCAGAACTCGAGCGGTCCACGAGCCGGAGGTTCCGAGGCTCACTCTGACGGTACCGGACGCGTCGTTGTCGCTCACGACAGCATCCAGGCGCGTATCGCCGTCAAAGTCGGCGACCGCCGGGACGTACGAGCTGGTGCCGTTGGTGTCGAAGAACACGGGCGCTGAGAGGACTCCCTTGCCGTTGCCCTGGAACACCGCGATGCGGCCTTGGTTGACGCACGCGGCCAGGACGTCCTGGTATCCGTCTCCATCCGGATCACCGACCACGACGCCCTGCAGTCCGCATCCTGCCGGGTAGTCGCCCCTTGTCGGGAACGTTCCGTCACCGTTTCCGAGGAACACGGACATCTTCTGTCCACTGTTCTGGCAGCTCACGACGAGATCGAGGTTTCCATCCTTGTTGAGATCGCAGGTCGCGACGCCCCATGGAGTGCTCCCATCGCCCACAGCGAGAGTGGTCGGACCGGAGAAGGTTCCGGTGGCACTCCCCGTGAGGAGGGCAACCTTGCCGTCTCCGTTGATCGTCACGGCGAGATCGAGGTTTCCATCCTTGTTGAAATCGCCGGTCGCCACCATCACAGGGATACTGCCGACCGTGATGTCCTGACCGGTCGCGGCAAACGTCCCGGGCGCCGTGGCCAGTCGGATCGACACCGTGCCCCCTCCGAAGTTCGCGACCGCAAGATCCGGAGTGCTGTCCGCGTCGAACCGGCCCAAAGCCACTCCGAACGGATTGGTTCCAACCGTCACGGTTCCGCTGGAGGAAAGACCGCCGCTCTCGTTTCCGAGCAGGACATTGACCACGCCACCGTTGTAGCACGAGGCGACCACGTCAACGTTCCCGTCGCTGTTCACGTCGCCTGCGGCCAGGCCGTAGCTCTGGTAGCCGAGGTCGATATCGGTCTTTGCCCCAAAGCCGCCAAGCCCGGTTCCCAGAAGGACCGAGACACTCATCCCGTCCGCGTTGACCGTGACCAGGTCGGGGGTTCCGTCCTTGTTCAGATCAGCGACGACCAATCCCGTTGGGTTCGCTCCGGTTGCATACGAGGTTGCCGCACCGAGCGTCCCGCCCCCGCCCTGCGGCGTGAACGACGGCGAACAGACCGTCGGCTGTGCCACGGTTCCGGTCGGGCTGTTGATCCACCATTGGTAGGTGAGCTGGGCCGTCTCGCCCGGATCCGGGTCAGTCGAGCCGGAACCTCCGATCAAGACCGTGGACAGTCCGGTCGTGATCATCGTCTCCCCCTGAGTGGCCTGGAAGGGAAGCTGGGTGATCTGCGCTGTGGGCCGGCCATTCATGTAGTAGTTGAGCGTGGCCGTGGTTCGCGCCGGAGCTTTGTGGTTGTCTTTGACCCACAGTCTGAACGTGTGGGTCCCGTTCACGGTCGGCACGAAGGTCGGAGTCTGGGAGGTGGTGTTGGTAAGCACCGGTCCTGTGGACGCGGTCACGTTCCACGTGTAGCTCAACGTGTCCCCGGTGTCGGGATCGTAAGAGGTCGAAGCGATCTTGACCGTGGAGAGCCCGGCCGTGGCCGAGACTTCACCCAAGGCCGGGACAAAGGTCACCGCACCGATCGACGACGTGGGTCTGCGGTTCAACACGAGGGCGTACGTGGCTGTGACTGGGCTCGCCGCCTTGTGCGTGTCGGTCACCGACAGGATCACCTTGCACGTGCCGCCGAGGTTGAAGGTCATCGTGATCGTGTCGGTCGGTCCGAACGGCCCCGACTTCGACCCGGACACTTTGTACCATTCGTATTTGTCGACCGAGTCGCCCGGATCCGGGTCGACCGAGGCTTTTCCGTCAAAGCACACCTGGGTCAGCTCTTCCGTGATCTCTGTCTCTCCGAACGTGGAGCTGGTGCTCTTGACGAACTGGATGCTAGGCGAGGGACGGCCGTTCACGTAGAAGGTCCGGGTCGGGATGGTCGGAGCGGGCGCATTCCTCGAATCGCTGACCTTCAGCGAGATGGTGTAGGTCCCGTGAGTCTGGGGGATCATCGTGGGCGAAACGTCGGAGCCGCCGGACAGCGAGGACGTACGATTCGTTCCGGTCGGATCGATCACGGTCCACTGGAGGGAGAGCGTGTCCCCGTCCGGATCGGTCGAGTACGAGTTGAGCCGGACCGTCGAGAGTCCCGTGGTGATCGCGGTTTCACCCTTCGAGTAGCTTGGCGTGACATTCCCGATCACGGAACGCGGTCGTCCATTGACCGTGAAGACCTCGACGGACGTGTTGGCGGCAGGGGCCTTGTGGGTGTCTCGCACCCAGAGGCTCGCCACGTGTTGGCCTCTGATCGTCGGCACGAACGAGGGGGTGGCGGAACTCGTGTTCCCCACGATGACGGCTGACGAGGTCGTCACGTTCCATGTATAGGCGAGAGGGACGTTCGAGTCGGGGTCGTTGTCGACCGAATGCAGCGTCACGGTCGTGAGCCCGGTCGTGCACATCGTCTCGCCCATAGAATACGAGTAGGTGGGAGAGTTCTGCTTCGAGATCGGGACGTAGTTGACGTAGAACGAGGTCGTCGCCGTGGCCTGTGAGGTGGCCTTGTGGGTGTCTCTTGCGGAGAGTCTCACGGTCCAAGTCCCGCCCTTGGGCGGTTTGAACGACACGGCCGAGGCCGTGGTCGTCGAGAAGTAGACGGTCGCGTCTCCGTCGCGTGTCGGATTCCAGAAATAGGACAGGTTGCCCGTGTCCTCCGAATCCTCATCGATCGAACCGGTCCCGTCGAACGAGACGGTCGTCAGATTCTCGCTGATCGTGTCTTCGTCGAACGGTGAGGCTATGGTGGGGTTGACCGTGATCTTGGCGAGCGGTCTTGAGTTCACGTGGAACTTCAGAGACTCCGTGTTCGGCGCTGGCGCGTCGTGGACGTCTCGGACCGTGTGGGCGATGGTATAGGTCCCGGGCTCCACCGGAGTGAAATAGGGTCTCTTGTTCGTTGGGTTCGTGAGCGTGACCACACTCCCGGTCGGGCTCGTCAAGAGCCACCAGTATGTCAGCGTCTCGGCTTCCGGATCGGTCGAGTAGTCGTTGAATGTGACAATCGTGAGGCCCGTTGTGATCGCGGTCTCACCAATGGACACGGAGAAGGTCGCCGACGGTTCGGCGAGCACCGTGTGCGGTCGGTCGTTGACCCAGATCGAGTAGGTGGCCGTGGCTTCCGAGGGGGCGTTGTGCTTGTCTCGGACGAGGAGGCTGGCGCTCCAGCTCCCTGACCGGGTTGGCGCGAACGTGAGGACCGGGTCGGTCGGGGTCTCGATCGGACAGGGTGCGGAGTCCGGATCTGCGAGGGTCCAAGAGTAGGTCAGCTCCGTGGCCTCTCCGGGATCCGGATCTGTGGATATCGTCCCATCGAGTTTGACCGTGGAAAGGCCGGTCGTGGGACGAGTCTCCCCCAGGCTGTAGGTGTGGTTTGATTCCGTCACCCGCGCCAGGGGCCGGCCGTTGACGTCGAACGTGGTGGTGGCCGTGGCGCCGCACGGGGCCCCCCATTCGTCCTTGACGAACAGCTTGGCTGACCAGGTCCCGGTCACGACCGTCGGTTGGAATCCCGGGTCGACCGTGGTCGACGTGTCGACGATCAGACCCAACGGGCGCACCAACGTCCACGCGTACGTGAGCGTCTCGCTTTCCGGATCGGTCGAGGTGGAGCCGGAGTAGTTGACGATCGTGAGCCCCGTGGTGATCTTGGTCTCACCGTACGAAGAGGATGTACACGCCATGGGCTTGATGAACGCCCATGGCCGGCCGTTCACCGAGAACGACACGCTCGTCGTGTTCGGAGCCGGCGCATTGACCGCGTCGCGCACCGTGTGTTCGATCGTGTAGTCCCCCGACTTGGTCGGGTACACGGTGGGTTGATAGGTCGAGCCGTTGGTGAGGTTTTCGACCTGGCTGGCCGGGTTTGTGAGCCTCCACCAGTAGGTGTTGAAGACCTCTGGCTCAAGGTCTGTCGACGTGTCGGTGAAGATGACTTTGGACAAGCCAGACGTGATCTTCGTCTCGTTCCAGCTCGTCGAGGTGCTCGCGATCGGATTCATCCTGGTGAACGGTCGCTCGTTGATCCAGATCGGGAACGAGGCGGACACCTCGCTGGGCGCGTTGTGGACGTCGCGAACCAGGAGACGAGCGGTCCAGGTTCCTGACGTGGTCGGCGTGAAAGTCGGATAACGGGTCGTGGAGTCGGTCATTGGCCAGACCATCGACCCGGGAGCCTCGAGGGTCCATTCGTACGAGAGGCTACTCTGATCGCACGCGTCCGGATCGGTCGAGGTTCCGCCGTCGAACCGGACCGTCGAGAGCCCTGTGGTGGGTCTGATCTCGCCCAGGGAGTACGTGGGGACACCCTCCACGATCCGAGCCAAAGGACGGCTGTTCACCGGGATCGTCAGCACGGCCGATACTCCAGCCGGCGCCTTGTTGACATCCTTGACGAGCAGGCTGGTCTTCCACGTTCGATCGATCACGCTGACAGTGAAAGAGGCCTCACACGACGAATCTTGGTCCTGGAACTGGAATGCGACGCGGTCCGCGATCGTGTCCTGGAAGTCGAGATCAAAGGTGCGGCTTGCCAGAGACTCCTGAGCGTTGAGCGTGGCAGACGTGTTCGTGGTGGCGACGAGCTGCGAGCCCCGGTAAAGCTTGATGTCGAAGATCCTCACGAGCGGCTCCGGAGGCTGGAAGTTCTGCTGCGGAATCGCCGTGAAACCCCCACCGGGTTGTCGGTGCTGAAGACCCGTGGACAGCGGTGGGCTCACGTGATTTTCCCACTCCACCCTCATCTTGTACTTCGCACCCGCGATCAACCCGTACTTCAGCGGATTCGAGGGATCCCACCGAGCATAGGCCGATTGATTGACGAGGAAATCGCTCCCATCGACGCTGCCATTTCGATTGATGTCGATCCACCAGTAACAGCCCGCGTTGTGATAGACCCTGAACGAGTGGAAACCTGTCACGGTCGGGACGTAGTACCCATCCCACGAAGCGCAGACCGTGTTGACCTGCCCCAACCCCATCTTGTCGACGTTGTTGTCGGGCATGTAGTAGACATTCGGAACGATCCTCGACTTGAGGAGCTGCCCGAGCGAAAAGTCGGGACGGAATCCGAATGTCGGGGTGGGCGTGATCGTCGGCGTCAGGATCTGGCCACGGGCTTTCTCCCAGAGGCCCTGTCGCAAGTCAGGGTTGAGGGAGAAACGGAGCGTCGAGACGTGATACTCGCGACTTCCGAACGTCGCCGTCACCGTGTTGACGGGATCGACGTCCGTTGTCACTGTGGAGTCCGCGATCGAGCTCGACTGCCACTGCTCGACCCCTCCTGTATCCGGCACGAACGAGGGGGTGTGCGATGTGAATATGGACATGGATGATCCGTCGGCCCGATCCATCCACCACTGGTAGTCGAGGTGGGCGGTCTCGTCCGGGTCAGGATCGGTCGAATTGGTTCCGTCCACGTAAATCGTCGTGAGCCCCGAAGTGATCATCGTTTCGCCGAACGACGAGCTCGTGGAGGCGAGCTGCGTGATCCGGGCTAGCGGTCGGCTGTTCACGTAGAACTCGAACACCGGCGTGTTCACGGACGGAGCCATGTAACTGTCCCAGCACATGTGGGTGATCGTGTACGTGGTCGAGAACCGCGGCTTGATCGTCGGGTTCTCAGCGGTCTCGTTCGATACCGCCTCCACCGTACCGGTCGGATCCTGGACCTGCCACCAGTACGTGAGGACGCTGCCTTCGTCGTCGGTGTCCGCGTGCTCGAGCTGCATCGTTGTGAGCCCGGAGGTGATCGCGGTTTCGTTCCAGCTCGAGGGTGAATAGGTCGGCGTCGTGATCGCCGCGACCGGCGGTGAGCGTACGTAGTACATCGCGGACGCGGTCACCTCTGACGGGGCGTTCCACGGGTCTTTCACCAGGAGCTGGATCGTGTAGCTGCCCGAATGGACCGGGTTCACCGACAGAATGTTGTTCGTGGTGTTCGGCCAGGTCAGCACCACCTCGTTCGTGGGTGCGAGAACGGTCCAATCGTAGGTCAGATTGGACGCCTCGGTCGGATCCGGGTCGGTCGAGTCCGACCCGTCGAACAGCATCGTGGAGTACGGGGCCGTGTCAGTGTTCTCTCCGGACCCATAGGTGGACAGAATTTTCCGGAAGATGGCCCTTGGCCGGCCGTTGACCTCGAACGTGGTCGTGGCCGTGGCACCGCACGGGGCCCCCCATTCGTCTTTGACGAACAGCTTGGCCGACCAGGTCCCGGTCACGACCGTCGGCAGGAATCCCGGGTCGATCGTGGTCGACGTGTCGACGATCAGACCCGAGGGGCGCACCAACGTCCACGCGTAGGTCAGCGTTTCGTTCTCCGGATCGGTCGACGAGGAGCCGGAGTAGCTCACGATCGTGAGCCCCGTGGTGATCTTGGTCTCACCGTACGAGGAGGTGGTGCAGGCCAGAGGTTCGATGATCGCCAGCGGCCGGCCGTTTACTGAGAACTCAACGGTGGGCGTGTTCGGAGCCGGTGCATCGACCGCGTCGCGCACCGTATGGTCGATCGTGTAGGTGCCCGACTTGGTCGGGATCACTGTGGGCTGATAGGTCGAGCCGTTGGTGAGGCTTTCGGCCAGGCTGTCCGGATCCATGAGCTGCCACGTATAGACATTGAAGACAGTGCCCTCCGGATCAATCGAATCGTCGGTGAACTTGACCGTGGACAAGCCGGAGGTGATCTTTGTCTCATCCCAGCTCGACGAGGAGCTCGAGATCATCGCCATCTTGGCGAACGGCCGATCATTGATCCAGATCGGGTAGGATGCCGTGGCTTCGGACGGGGCGTTGTGGAGGTCGCGAACCAAGAGACGAGCGGTCCAGGTTCCGGAGCGTGTGGGTGTAAACGTCGGGTAACAGTCGGTCGGTCCGGTGATCGCCCAATCACTCGTGTCCGGCGTAAAGAGAGACCACTCGTACGTGAAGCTGTTCTCTTCTCCGGTATCCGGGTCGGTCGAGTTGTTGCCCTTCAGCTCGACGGTCGAAAGACCGGTCGTGGGCCGTGTCTCTCCCAGCGAGTACACGTGGCTCGCCTCCGCGATCCGGGCAAGGGGCCGCCCGTTGACCGGGATGCTGAGCACCGCGGAGACGCCGGACGGTGCGAGGTGGGTGTCCTTCACGAGCAGGTGAGCCTTCCACGTACCCCGGCTGCCGCGCTCGATCGTCGAGACCGTGAACGACGAATCCACGGTGGTGGCCTTGTCCTGGAAAACGACTTCGACCTGGTCGGCCAGAACATCCGGGAAGTCGATGTCGAGCGTGCGGTTGGCGAGCGATTCCTGAGAATCGAGAGTGGTCGACAGGCTTCGGGTGGCCACGAGCGCGCCGGCCCGGAAGAGCCTCGCTGACGAGATCGTCACCAGCGGCGCGGGTGGCCTGAGGTTTGCCTGCGGGATGGTAACCATGCTCGATGATGGCGGCTTGTGGCGGACGACAACCCCGTAGGTGCTGCCTCCGTTCTCGAACTCGGCCCGCATCTTGTATCGCAGACCCGCGGTCAGGCTGTAGGTCGACGGACTGGTGACCGTGCCGACACCATCGGCGTTTACCCACTCCTCGCCGCTGTCGATCGTCTCGTTTCGGTTGAAGTCGATCCAACAGTATCCGCCGTCGCTGTGGTAGATCTCGAAGCTGAAGGATCCGCTCACTGACGGCACGTAGTATCCATCCCAGGACGCGGCGATGACCTCAGTCTGGATGCAGACCAGCTTGTCGGTCGAATCATCCGGCATGAAGTCGATGTTTCCGACAAACGCGGTCTTGAGGAGCTGTCCGAGGCTGAAGTTGGGGCGCCACCCGAAGTTCGACGGTGCGCCTCCGTTCGTCGGGGTCTGACCGCGAACCACCTCATAGAGGCCGGTTCGTCCGTCATTGACCGCGACGATCCGGACCGTCGATACGTATCCTGCCCGGCCGAAGGTCGGACTCACCGTGTTCACCGGGTCGCTTGCCACGCCGCTGTCAGAGTCGCTCACCGCATTGGATTGCCAGAACGTGTCGTCGCCGGCGCTCGCCGCGCCCGACGGGACAAAGGACGGAGTGGTCCCGGTCAGGACAGGGAGAGCCGTTCCGTTGGGCCGTTCGATCCACCACAGGCAGTCGAGATCCTGGGTCTCTCCCGGATCCGGGTCGGTCGAACCTCCGCCATCCAGGTTGATTGTCGTGAGCCCTGTCGTGATCATCGTCTCGCCGAACGACGAGCTCGTGGAGGCGAGCTGCGTGATCCGCGCAAGCGGTCGGCTGTTCACGTAGAACTCGAACACCGGCGTGTTCACGGACGGAGCCATGTAACTGTCCCAGCACATGTGGGTGATCGTGTACGTGGTCGAACACTGCGGCAGAATGGTCGGTTTTTCAGCGGTCACGCTCGAGACCGCTTTGACCGTGCCGGTCGGATCCTGGACCTGCCACCAGTAGGTGAGGATGCTTCCCTCGGAGTCGGTGTCCGCGTGCTCGAGCTGCATCGTGGTCAGCCCGGAGGTGATCGCGGTCTCGTTCCAGCTCGACGTCTGATAGATCGTGGGCGTGGTGATCGCCGCGACCGGCGGCGCCCGTACGTAGTACATCGCGGATGCGGTCGCCTCTGACGGGGCGTTCCACGGGTCTTTCACGAGGAGCTGGATCGTGTAGCTGCCCGAAGGGACCGGGTTCATCGAAAGAATGTTGTTCGTGGTGTTCGGCCAGGTCAGCACCACCGCGCTCGTGGGCGAGAGAACGGTCCAGTTGTAGGTCAGGTTGGACGCCTCGGTCGGATCCGGGTCGGTCGAATACGACCCGTCGAACCGTATCGTGGAGCACGAGGCTGTGTCCGTGTTCTCGCCGGACCCGTAGGTGGACAGAATCTTCTGGAAGATGGCCCTTGGCCGGCCGTTGACGTCGAACGTGGTCGTGGCCGTGGCGCCGCACGGGGCCCCCCATTCGTCTTTTACGAACAGCTTGGCTGACCATGTTCCTGTCACGACCGTCGGCTGGAAGCCCGGGTCGACCGTGGTCGACGTGTCGACGATCAGACCCGACGGGCGCTTCAATGTCCACGCGTACGTGAGCGTCTCGCTCTCCGGATCGGTCGACCAGGAGCCGGAGTAGTTCACGATCGTGAGCCCCGTGGTGATCTTGGTCTCACCGTACGAGGACGACGTGCAGGCCAGAGGCGTGATGATCGACCATGGCCTGCCGTTCACCGGGAACGTCTGCGTGGCCGTGTTCGGGGCCGGGGCATTGACCGCGTCGCGCACCGTGTGTTCGATCGTGTAGTTGCCCGACTTGGTCGGGATCACGGAAGGCTGATAGGTCGAGCCGTTGGTGAGGCCCTCGTCCAGACTGTCCGGATCCATGAGCTGCCACGTATAGACATTGAAGACGGTGCCCTCCGGATCAATCGAATCGTCGGTGAACTTGACCGTGGACAAGCCGGAGGTGATCTTTGTCTCGTTCCAGCTCGAGGAGGAGCTCGTGATCGCCGCCATCTTGGCGAACGGACGGTCGTTGATCACGATCGGGTACGACGCGGACACCGGGGCTGGAGCGTTGTGGATGTCTCGGACCATGAGCCAGGCTGTCCACTGGCCGGACGTCTGCGGAATCCAGCTTGGGAGTTGGCTCGTCGGATCGGATATCGGCTGTTCGGTCGTGCTCGCGTCCTGGAGCTTCCACTCGTACGACAGGGTCGCGGATTCGCCAGCGTCCGGGTCGTCCGATGGGCTGCCGTCGAGCACCACGGTCGATAGCCCCGTGGTCGGGCTCGATTCTCCGGCGCTGTAGATGTGGTTCGATTCCGTGATCCGTGCAAGCGGCCTGCGGTTGACGATGACCGGGAGGGTGGCGGTGATACCGCACGGGGCATCGTGATTGTCCCGGACAAACAGGTGCACCCTCCATGTCGAAGTCACGTTGTCCGGCCTCAGACACACGGCCACCTTATCGCACGCAGCTTCGGTCGTGGCGATGGAGAGGTGTGAATCGGACCCGAGAAGCCCGAGCAAGCCCCAGAAGTTTTTGCACGGCGTGCCCAGACTCACCTTATTCGTGAACGTGCCGTCACCCGGTCCGGACAGGATGGTCACATCGCTCGACCCGTTGTTGATCGTGACGATGTCCACGATTCCATCGCCGTTTACGTCGCCCACCAGCGGAGTCGTCGGTCCGGTACCGACCGAGTAGTTCACCGCGGTATTGAACGTGCCGCTCCCCGTTCCTGTCAGCACGGAGACCGTATTGGAGCCATTGTTGGCAACGACCAGATCCTTCTTTCCGTCACCGTTGACATCCGCATAGACGAGACCCCACGGATTCGTGCCGACCGTGTAGGACGTGCTGTAGGTGAAGGTGCCATCCCCGTCTCCGGTGTACAGCCTCACGTCGCTCTTGTCCCATCTGGAGACGAGGATGTCGAGGACTCCATCGCCGTTGACGTCTTCCAGGATGGCTGCCGACGGCTTGCCCCCGAGGGGATTCGTGCCCTTGTCCCCAAATGTACACGCTGAGGGTTCCATGAGTTCGATCTCCGAGAGTTGCACGCTGTTCGCGCTGCTCGGGTTGTAGACGGAGTCGATCCTGAGCCGGTACACGTTGTAGAAACCTGGAGAGGCGACCGTGTAAGATTTTATCAGATAACGTGAACCGAAGACCTGGCTCGTACGCGTGTCGAGCACGGTCCAGTTCGCGCCCCCATCGTTCGACCCCAGCAGGGCCCAGTTCGCGGGGTCTCTCTCCGGGCAGTCGTTAGCCGAACGGATCGTGTAGTATACGACCTTGTGCGTGGCCCCACTCGCGTACTGGTACTGGATCCAGCTCTGGCGCGTCGAGGGATAGGCGGTGGCGAAATCGAGCCACTTGTTGGTCGTATTTCCGTCGAACGCCTTTGTGACGCCCTCGGTGTCTCCGTTTTGGCCCTGACAGGAGAGGGTTCCGGTCTGATCATCGGTGGAGTCGCCTTTTTGACCGAGGAGGATCGTCATTTGACTCGAATTCGTATCGGCCGTGACCAGATCCGGAACACCATCTTTGTTGAGGTCGCCGCCGCTGACGCTGGCCGGGTACTTTCCGACTGAGACATTTGTCTTCTGTGTGAACGTTCGGCTTTGCGTGTTCTTGAACGTGGTGACGTAACCGGAATTCCCGGTTCCATTCCGACTCGTCACCGCGAGGTCGGCCCATCCGTCTCCATCGAAGTCCATGGCCAACACGCCATAGGGGGCATAGGTCATGGAGTAGGTCGATTTGGTCGAGTACAATCCGCTCCCAGACCCCCACATGACCCAAAGCTCTTTGCTGCCCTGGTTTGCAATCGCGAGATCCTGATACCCGTCGTGGTCGAAGTCGGCGATCGCCATGCCCGCAGGCGAGTCACCGGTCGTCGAAGTCCTCCACGGGCCGCCATCGCCCGTCGGGCTGAACGTGGTCGTCGGTGTGCTCTCCGTGTACAGAGGAAGCCCGTTCGGCTGTTCGATCGTCCACCAGTAGGTGTTGATGGAATCGCCCGGATCCGGATCCTCCGAAGTTCGTCCGTCCACGGTCAGGTTTCCGATTCCAAGGCCGGTCGTGAGCATCGTCTCGCCGAACGACGACGAGGTCGACGCGATCTCTTTGATTTTGGCCAGCGGCCGACTGTTGACGTAGAAGTGGAAGGACGGCGTGTTCACGGACGGAGCCATGTAACTGTCCCAACACATGTGGGTGATCGTGTATGTGGTCGAACACTGCGGCAGGATGGTCGGGTTCGAGGCGGTCACGCTCGACACCGATTCCACCGTTCCGGTCGGATCCTGGACCTGCCACCAGTAGGTGAGTGCGCTTCCCTCGGAGTCGGTGTCCGCGTGGTTGAGCTTCATCGTGGTCAACCCGGACGTGATCTCGGTCTCGTTCCAGCTCGAGAGCGAGTCGATCGTCGGCGTGGTGATCGCGGCGATCGGGGGGGCGCGCACGTAGAACTTCGCCGAGGCTGTTGCCTTGGACGGCGCGTTCCACGGGTCCTTTACGAGGAGCTGGACCGTGTAGCTGCCCGAGTGGACAGGGTTCACCGACAGGATGTTGTTCACCGTGTTGGGCCATGTCAGGACCGTGGCGTTCGTCGGAGACAGCACTGTCCAGTAGTACGTGAGGTTGGCGGCGTCGCCGGGATCCGGGTCAATCGACGGCGCTCCGTTGAACTTCATGTAGGTGTGCACGGCCGTGTCCGTGTTTTCCCCGGACCGATAGGTGGACAGGATCTTCGAGAACTTGGCGAGCGGCCGCCCGTTCACCAGGAGCGTGGTCGACGCCGTGGCTCCGGCCGGGGCGTTCCACTTGTCCCGAACGAGCAGCTTGGGGCTCCAGGTCCCGGTCACGTCGGGTATGAACGAGGGGGTGGCGGTCGGAGTGATGTATCCAACGCCTCCGGAGGGCTTGAATATGTACCACGAGTAGAGAAGACTCAGATTCTCCTCGGGGTCCGGATCGGTCGAGTCCATACCGGACAGCTTGATCGTTGTCAGGCCCGTGGTGATCCTGGTTTCCCCGCACGACGACGTTGTGTTCACGAGCTTGGTGATGATCGCGCGCGGTCGTCCGTTCACGTAGAACTGGTGGACCGGCGTGTTGACCGACGGCGCTTTGTAGTCGTCCCAGCACATGTGGGTGATCGTGAACGTGGTCGAGTAGGTCGGGGTGAGCGTCGGGTTCGACTGGGTCGTTCCGGAAAGCCCAACGACCGTGTTGGTCGGATCCTTGACCTGCCACCAGTACGTGAGCGCGCTCCCTTCTTCGTCAGTGTCCTGGTGCTTGAGCTGCATCAGCGAGATCCCGGACGTGATCGTGGTCTCGTTCATCCCGGCCGACGACAGGTAAGGGGTCAAGATCCTCGCCACGGGTGGGGCGTTGATCCGGAACTCCATCGAGGCGGTGGCCTGCGAGGGCGCTAGGTTGTGGTCCCTGACCAGGAGCTTCACCGTGTAGGTCCCGGATTGCACCGGATGCACGTCCAAGATCTTGTTCTCCGTGTTGACCTCGCTCATGTAGATCGTGCTCGAGGGGGTCAAAACGGTCCAGGTGTACGTCAGGGCCGATGCATCCCCGGGGTCCGGGTCGGTCGAGACCGAGCCGTCGAAGTGCGCCCACGTATGGATCGCCGTGTCCGTGTTCTCGCCAGCGGGCCAGGTCGACGCGATCTTCTGGATCCGCGCCCACGGCCGGCCGTTCACCACGAAGCTCCGGGTTGCCGTGGCCTCGCACGGGGCCTTCCACTGGTCTTTCACGAACAGTGTGGCTTGCCACGTCCCGGTCACGTCGGGAATGAAGGCTGGGATTGCGGACGGCGTAACATAGCCGATCACGCCAGACGGCTTGAAAATGTACCAGGAGTACGTCAGATTCAGGTTTTCCCCGGCATCCGGATCGGTCGAAGGGCGGCCATCGAGCGTGAGCGTCGTCAGTCCCGTGGTGATGTCGGTCTCACCCTGGCTCGAGTAGGTCGGCGTCGGGTCGTCGAACCTCGCGAGCGGTCGCGCGTTGACGTGGAAGCTGATGTCCGGCGTGGTCGGTGCTGGCGCGTTGACCGCGTCTCGAACCGTGTGTCGAGCGGTGTAGAGCCCGGCCTTGCTCGGTGTGACCGATGCCGTGAACGACCGTGAGTTCGTGAGTGTCTCAAGAGCGCTAAACGGATCCGAGAGCTCCCACCAGTAGAGGTTGTATCCCGCGTTTTCCGGGTCAGTCGACGCGTCGGTGAGGAACACCCTGGACAAACCGGAGGTGATCTTCGTCTCGTTCCAGCTCGACGAATTGCTCGTCAGAGTGGCGATCTTGGCGAGCGGACGGTCGTTGATCCAGATCGGGAACGAGGCGGTGGCTTCAGAGGGCGCGTTGTGAACGTCCCGGACCAGAAGACGCGCGGTCCAGGTTCCGGACGTGACCGGACCCCAGTTCGGATACCGGTTTGCCGGACCGCTGATCGTCCGCGGCGTGGAGTCCGCGTCAGTAAGCGACCAGGCGTAAGTCAGGGAGGACGATTCTCCCGTATCCGGATCCGAGGACAGCCCGGAATCGAGCACCACGGTCGAAAGCCCTGTGGTTGGCCGAGTCTCACCAAATGAGAACCAATGGGCTGATTCGGTCACCCGGGCCAGCGGTCTCGCGTTGACCGGGAACGCGAACGTGGCGGAAACCCCGGCCGGGGCCTCGTGTTTGTCTCGGACCAGCAAATGGGTCCGGTACACGTTGGTGCGGAGGAGGATCGAAAGGTTGCCCGAGAACCGATTCGCGGTGACGAGATCGAGAGAGCCGTTTTGATCCAGGTCGGCTGCCTCGATCGCGCTCATTCCGTTTGCGACCGTTACGCCGAATCCGTCGTCGAAGGTCCCGTCCCCTTTTCCCAGTCTCATGAGTACGGTGTTCACCGGGCCCAGCCCAACGGCCATGTCGAGCCAGCCATCCCCGTTCAGATCGGTCAGCACGAGACCAATGAAATTCGTCGCGGGGGAGAACGACGATCCCGGAACAAAGGTGCCGTCCCCATTCCCGTAACAGACCGTGACCGCACTCTCCGTGGCGATGACCACGTCGAGGTGTCCATCCCTGTTCACGTCGCCCACGGCAAGCCCGCCCGACCTGGAGCCGCTGGTCAGCACGCCGGGAACCTCAATATTCGTGGCGGCCTGGAACGTGCCGTCCCCGTTGCCGAGTGCGATGGACAGATCCGATCCGTCCGAGGCGTTGGCCGTCACGAGATCCAAACGTCCATCGTGGTTGAAGTCTCCGGTCCGCACGAAGTACGGCTCGGTCGCCACAAAAACCGTGTTTGGCGACTGGAAGGTCCCATCGCCATTCTGGAGATGGACCGTAACCGTCCCGAGGTCGTGGTTGGCCACGAGGAGGTCCGGCCTTCCGTTCGCGTCAACATCGGCGATCGCGACGTCGAAGACCTCGCTGCCCGTGGACAGGGTCGTCGGAGTCTGGAAGGTCCCATCGCCGTTCCCCAGAAGGAGCTGGACATTGTCCGTGGGCCCGGTTGTCGTAACCACCAAATCGACGTTTCCGTCCAGGTTCAGGTCTCCGGCCGCCACCGAAAGGGTCTGACCCGCCAGGATCGTGGTGGCCGCGTTGAGGGTTCCGTCGCCCTTTCCCAGGCTCAGCTTCAGGACGATGCCCGCGGAAACGATGTCGGGCTTGTGATCCTGGTTGAAGTCCGCCATTGCGAGGGCTTGCGCCGAGATGAATCCGTTGGCGTCGGTGCGTGCGTAGCCCGTGCCTGGGCTTGCGTCGGGCGTGAACGTGGCGGTCGGTGTGCTGTTCTCCGTCACATAGGTGTGCACGCTGCCGTCCGCCCGCGTGTGCCACCACTCGTAGCTGAGCTGGGACGTCTCGTCCGGATCCGGGTCGCTCGATCCGGCCCCGTCGAAGTTCACCTGGGAAAGGCCTGTGGTCACCATGGTCTCGCCCTGGGCCGAGAACGTCGGGGTCACCCAGGCGATCCGAGACAAGGGACGGCTGTTGACGTAGAACAGGTATGTGGCCGTGATCGGAGCCGGCGCGCCGACCGAATCCCAGCACATGTGGCTGAACGTGTACGTGGTCGACCGCGTCGGGACGATCGTCGGGTTCCTCGCCGTGACCGACGACACCGGCTCGATCACGAGCGACGGGTCCTCGACCTGCCACCAGTACGTGAGCGTGTCGCCTTCCGGCGCAGTGTCGGCCTCCTTGAGAATCATCGTCGACAGGCCCGAGGTGATCATCGTCTCGTTCCAGCTCGATGGAGCGAGCTCAGGGGCCACGATCTTCGCGTTCGGTTTGTTGCGGACGAAGAATTTCCGGGTCGCCGTGGCCTCGGACGGAGCGTCCCATGGGTCTCGGACGTAAAGCTGGACCGTGTACGTGCCGCGACCCAGTGGGACGAACGAGGGGAGGGCGCTCGTGGGTCCGGTGACGACCACTGGAGCCGTATCCGGATCGGTCACGGTCCACAGGTATTTGAGGTTCGAGGCCTCGCCAGCGTCCGGGTCGGTCGACAGAGTCCCGTCGAAGTTCATCGTGGTGTACCCGGTCGTGTCCACGGTCTCGCCGACCGAATAGGATGACGCGACCTTTGCGAAGACCGCGCGCGGACGGCGGTTGACCGGGATGTCGAGCGTTGCCGACACGCCAGCGGGTGCATTGTGCTCGTCGCGGACGAACAGTCTGGTTCGCCAGATCGAACTGTCGACCCCGACGAAGACTCCGACCGTTGCGTTCGAGTTCTGCGTGGCCACGAGATCCGGCACTCCGTCCGCGTTGAAGTCGCCCAGAGCAACGCCGAACGACCCCGTCGCCAGGGTGAGTTCTCTGCGGTTCGATAGAGCGCCCGTGCCGGTCCCCATGAGAATCGATACATCGGCGGTCCCGTTGTTGGCCGACACGACGTCGAGATGGCCGTCACCATCCAAGTCGGACAGAGCCACCCCGTAGGGCTGCGAAGCCACGTTGTAGTCGCTTTTGGGCTGGAACGTGGGGGTCGTGGGGCCGGTCGTCGTGTTCAGCAGGACCGATACGGTCTTGGCGGTCCTGTTCCCGACCACGATGTCCGGTCTCCCATCCTCGTTGAGGTCGCCGACCGCGATGCCCCAAGGATCTTGACCGACCGTGTACGAAACGGGCGATCCGAACCCTCCGACACCGTTTCCGAGGAGGATCCGCATGGTCGTGGTCGACATCATCGGCGTTGTGATGAGATCGAGTTTGCCGTCTCCGTTCAGGTCAACGGCCGCGATCTGGATCGGGGAGGTCACGAAGTAGGGCGTGGGCTCGTTGAACGTTCCGTCTCCGCGTCCAAGCAAGATCGAGACGGTGCTCGAGTCGCGGTCGGCTGTCGCGAGGTCCGGGATTCCATCCTGGTTGAAGTCCGCGACCGTGACCCCTCTTGGGCACAACCCAACGACGATCGGCGTCAGGGATGCGAACGTCCCGTTGCCATTGCCCAGAAGGATCGATACGTTGTGGTCACCACCCTCGTTCGTGGTGACCAGATCGAGCTTGCCGTCTCGGTTTAGATCCGCGGCGATCACGACGCGCGGGGTGGTCCCGACGGTGCTGGTGCTGCGGGTCGTGAACGCCCCGGTGCCATCGCCAACGAGGACAGATACAGAGTTGCCGCTGTCGTTCGCCACAGCCATGTCCGGCTTGCCGTCGTCGTTGAAGTCGCCGATCGCAATGCTGGTCGGTCCAGCTCCGACTCCGAAGTCGGACCGGGCTCCGAACGTTCCTCCCCCCCGTCCGTACAGGATCTTCGAGACGGTGGGATCGGTGGAGTAGTACTGCAGCTCGTCGTTCGGCCGATCGATCCACCACTGGTACGTGAGACTCCCGGCCTCCCCGAAATCAGGATCCGTGGAGTCCGTGCCTCCGAGGTTCACCGTGGTGAGCCCTGTGGTGATCTTGGTCTCGCCGAAACTCGACCAGGTCGGCGTCGGCAGCGTGATGACCGACAAGGGTCGGCTGTTGACCCAGATCGCGGTGGACGCCGTGTTCGGACTCACGGCATTGTACGGGTCTCTCACAGTGAGCCCGAAGCTGTACGTTCCGCCCAGGATCGGCAGGAACCCCGGCTGATCCGAGGTCGGGTCAATGAGGCTGATCGGCGATGGAACCGAGTCGCTCACGGCCCACTCGTAGGTGAGCTGGGTCGTCTCGTTGTCATCCGGGTCTGTGGAGGCCTGGTGCAACCTCACCGATGACAGGCCCGAGGTGATCGCGGTCTCGTTCCAGCTCGAGGAGGTCGACACCAGAGGCGCCAGCACCGCGTTTGGCCGGCCGTTCACGTAGAAGTCGTACGTGGCCGTGGCCTGGCTGGGCGCCTGGAACACGTCGCGGACCAGGAGCTTGACCGTGTGCGAGCCGGACCTCGGCGGGATGAACCACGGCTTGCTCTCTGTCGGACTGCTCATGCTCACGGTCCCGCCGCCCGGTTGATCGATCGTCCACTCGTAGCTCAGCGCATTGGTTTCGCCCACGTCCGGGTCATCCGACAGGGTGCCGTCGAGTTGCGCCGTGGTGAGCCCGGAGGTGATCTTGGTCTCTCCCAGACTGTAACCGGTCAGGTCGGTCTCGAATCGGGCCCAAGGCCGGCCGTTCACGTGCGGGAACACAAGCGTCGGCGTGGTCGGCGCGTACACCCAGCTATCGTGGACCTTCAGCATGTAGGTGTACGTGTCGTTCACGGTCGGCACGAACGAGTGCGTCACGTTCGAGCTCGCGAACCGGAGGTCTCCCGCGAGCACCTGGACGAACACGCTCGCGTCGACCGTCGATTCCTGGTTCTGTACCTCGAAGACGACCGAATCGGCAGCGATTCCGTTGAACGGAACGTTGAAGGTCAGGTTCACCTGCCCGTCGCAGGTGCCTGTGGCTGCCGAGGTTGCCACTTCTTTCCCTTCGAGCATCAACCGGACGTTCGACACGGCCGCTCGCGGTGCCGGAGGCTGCAGAAAGGTCGTGGTCACGCACGTTGTATCGAAACCGGTGGCCTCCCACTGGAAACGCAGGGAGTCGTGGCCTTCCTTTTGGTAGTACTGGATCCGGATCGGCACACGTGTACCTATGTCGTAATTCGTGGCAGGGCCTTTGTACTCCTTGTAGGAATGGACGCTCCAGGCCGAGGACTTGATGATCTGGGTCTCCGGACTACCCACATAGATCCGGACTCCATCGTCCGACATCGCCCCGAACCTCCAGCCGGAATGCGCCTCTGGGATCGTGACAGTGCCTCGCCATTCAGCCCCGAAATAGGTCGTCTCTCCAATGCCGAACATGTCGCCGGCTGTCGGACCCTTGTCGCATTCATGGGCAGCGTTTGTGAAGATGATCGCGGGGTCGAGACGCGACACCTTGAGCGTGCCCCCGCTCCAAGGAGCGGTCGGCGTTCCCGAGATTCCCTTCCAGTATTTTGCCCACAGACCGTGCCGGGTGTCGGCCGGCACGTTGAACCGGATCGACTCCACCGGATACGTCTTGTCGAAGGTGACGGTCCGCGTCCCGGTGATGGTCGAAAGCGGCGACTGGTACTTGAGCGCACCGGACGGAGACCCCGGGGTCCACCACTCGAAGTGTCGGGAGTCAGGCCAGTCGTCCGGGTCGGTCGACGCGGCGCCGCTGAGCATCACCGTGGAGATGCCCGTGGTGATCGCGGTTGCGCCAAGTTGGTGCACGACCGTGTACGTGGCTCTGGCCAGTGGGTACGCGTTTACCCTGAGCAACTCGGTCGCGGGCACTGACCCGCGCCAAGGGTCGAACGCCTGCAGGGTCACGCTGTAGTCGCCGTGGTGGTTTGGCGTGAAGGTCGCGGTCGGCAGGTTGAGCGGGGTGAGCTGTTCGATCGGCTCTGTTGCCGTGGCCGGAAGGGTCTGACTCCACGAGTACGTGATCGGCTCGCCATCCGGATCGTAGGAGCTCGATCCGTCGACCAGTACGCCCATTCCGGTCGAGATGTTCGTCGGCTGGACCGCGATCTGGGGCACAACCGGCCTGTAGTTCGAGCGAATCTGGACGGTCTCCGGGTCCGAGGCGAGCCCGTCCGCGTCGGTGACGACCAGGCTGGCGCCGTAGAGTCCGCCTTTATCCAGATAGAGAGAGGCCGTCACGTTGCTCGAACCGACGATCGTGGTCGTGGATCCAACCGGCCGGTAGGCGAGCGTCCAGGCGTACGTCAGGGTCTGGTCGGTGTCGCTGTCGTGGGAGGCCGACCCGTCCAGGATCGAGGTTTCGTACTGCTGGATCGACCCGGCCAGAGTGATCGCCGCGACCGGGGGTTTGTTGTTCCGGATCGACAGAGCCGGGGTCGGCTGGACCAGCGGCCCCAGGTTCAAGATCCGGTCGCGCGCCTGCAATCGGAACTCTCGCGAACCCAGTCCGGACGGAACGTCCACCGCGACCGCCGGTTCCGAGAGTTCGATCGACGGGATGTCGGTCGACACTCCGTATGAGTACAGCCATCTGCGGGGTTGGGTATTGTCGGTGCCGATCCCGGCCCCGTCGTTCGTGGACGACTCTACGTCGGCCCATTCGAAGCGGATGTTCGTCGATGTGGTCAGGATCGACGAACCGAACCCGTACGGCTTGGCCGCGAAGTAGCCCGGTGTGTCGAACGCTGTGCCGTTGATCTTGAGTCGGTACTTGAGGTGGTGCGCGGACGCGGCCGGTGTGCCGCCCTGCACGGCCATGTCCTGGAGCGCGTAGGTGATGTCGCCGTTGGCGATGATCGGTGGGTCGAACCGGTACTCGTACCGGTTGGCCAGCGACGAGTCGAACGTCGTCGAGCCGGTCGTGTTGTTGTACAGGAGCTGACCGTTGCGATAGATCTTCAGAGCGGTCACCTTGCCGGCCGATGACGTTGCCGTGTGGCCCCCATCATCGTCCAACGCCAGGAACTCGATCGACCCGATCGCGGTCATCGTGGGCAGGGTGTAGGTCATCGTGCTCGTGGCGGTCGCCGCGTGGTCCTGATGGGCTCCTCCGCGGAACGACACAATCTGGTGCGTGACCGGGCGACTGGTCTTCGGGAAGAAGTCGACCAGAACCGAGAGCCGGGCATCGGCCGAGCCCGAGAAGTCCGCCTCTTCCCACCGGATCTGGTCGGCTTCCAGCGGCGCAGGCAAAACCACAGTGCAGGTCGGATTCAGCGGGAACCGAGGATCGAATGGGTTTGCGACCGGCGTGATGGCGTCGTGTTTGACGACCGTTCCTTCGATATCCACCTCGAAGTCCGCGTTTGGGCCCCAGGAGATCCCGTCCATCACGTCGACCTGGATCCGGTCGGCCACGAATGTGGGCGTGATTTCGACGGAGGTCCACATCAGAGTGCCACCGAGCTCGATCTCGCTGATCGCGATCGTCTGGGTGACCGAGTCGGACGGATCGAGGAGCGTCACGTTCGCCACCTTGAACGGATGGGCGAGCTGCAGGGCCCGGATCCAAACCTTTGATACAGCCGTCGCGTACCGGCCCGTGGCAGAGTCCTCCCCATCGGTTCCGAACGGCGAGAGGTTCAGGACCACGGTCGAAAAGCCATCCAGGTACTTGTTGTAGTCGTCCCGGGTGTACGTCATCACGCAGGTCCGGAACTCCCCGAGGTCCGGTCCGAAACCGGCCACGGCCGAGCCGCTGCGGTAGAGCTGCACGTTTCTCACGTAGGCGGAACTCGCCGTGGAACATGCGAACCGCACCTTCTTCACGAACGTCGGGCGTTTCGTGCCTGAGTCGTTCAACAGGTCGAGGGTTCGCGGCACCCACGCGGCCGTCAGAAGCGTCGGCGATTCCACCGGGCTCGTGTACACGTCGGGACGACCCACGTGGAGAACTGGTGGAAGCTGTTCTCGCACCGCGAGGTCCATCTGATCCGGATCGATCTTGAGACTCGGGCCGGTCCGATCCACCCAGAACCTTGTCGTCACCTCGGAGGAATAGTACGAGAGGCGGTCGACGGCCTTGATCCCGAACGTCCAAGGGCCGTCCGCCAGCGGAAGGATCGACAGTCCGGGCAGCGTTGTTCCGGTCGCAGGCGAGAGAGATTCGAGCGACGCGAAGGTATCCGGGATCGACGGCGTAATGGCCTGAGGGACGAGCGAAAGCTTGGTCCCCGACACTCCGGATCCGGGGAAAGCGGTTCCCCACTCCGAGAACCGGCTCCGGTCCGCCGAATCCCACGTGAAGAGGGGTTGACCCTCGGTGGTCCACTCGGCCGCGCCTCCATCGTAGACGTAGGTGATCCGGATCTCGTGGTTCGCGTCGAGGTCGGTCCCTCCATACGCCGCCGCTTCCGTTGTATCCGCCCAAGTCCACTCGATCGCATCCGCGTCCACGGCCGGATCGATCGTGTAGGTCTTTGTGACAGCCGAAGTCGAGACTGGGAACGTGTTCGCGTCGGTGAACACTGTGGTGGCCCCGGACTCGAGCGTGAGCGGGCCGACCGCTCCGGACTCACTCAGTCCGGCGTATCGGGGTTTCAGCACGACCTCGACCTTCGAGATCTTCGGCAAGGTGCCGCGCGGGAAGGTCCGGGAGAAGACGGTCGCCTCTGTCGGTGGTCCGGCTGCGGATCCGGATTGATCCGTGAACGGACCCAGGATCTGGATTGTCGGACCATCGGTCTGGATTCGGAGCCGGTCGGCCGACGTGAAGCTCCACGCCAAGAGGTCGAACGCCGGGGTCGTGGTGTCGAAGACGATCGTCGAGGTCGTGTTCCCGTCCAGCCGCTCGTTGTAGACCGAATCGACCGGCCGAACCGTGTACGACCAGATCCGGTCGTCCTTGTTGTTCCTCCTGAGGTTCGAGACGAACGAGGCGTAGCTCGCGGTCGGATCGGTCGCCACCAGCGTCTGTTCCACGGATCCGACGTCCGTGGTCGTCGTGCCGCGGTAGACCCGGTACCAGGAAAGCCCAGCAGGACCGTAGTCCAGCGGAGGAACCCACCCCACCACGATACAGTTGGTCGGGCTCGCGGTGAAGTGCGCGGTGATCGGCCGCGGCCCCACGTTGTCACGTCGGATCCCCAGGATCCTCTGGATCGTGCCGATGTTGGTCAGCCGGTCGAGAGCGGCCAGCTCCAGGCTGTTCGTGGACAGGGGCTGGGCGCCCAGCGAAAGAGCCAGCGTGATGTCGGACACCGCGGTGTTCGCCACCGTCGCAAGCTCCGATTGGTCTGAGTTGAACCAGTACCGCCAGTCGGGCCGACTGTTGTCCCATGGGGTCGGGTCCACACCGATTCCCGGAAGCGGATCGACCGCGGCATCCAGAGGGTTCGCGTACCGGATCTCGAACCCCGTGGCCGTTGTGATCGGCAACGTGTCCAGGGACGTGGGGTGCGCGGCGAACAGCGTCCAGGGCTTCAGCAGGACCGAGTAGTTGACCGTGGCCTGCGGCGTGCCCGCCCCGTACTGCGCGCCCGGAAGCACCACGATCGTCGACGCCGGGAAATCTTTCTCGTAGAGGCTGCGCCAGACCCCGCTGTCGACCCGCATCGCCATCCCGGTCGGACGCCATCCCGAGGCCACCGTGAGCCAGGAGGGAAGCGCTGCCGTGGCGTCGAACGCCACGTACACGGTCGTGGGAACGTTCACCTCGAAGCGGTAGAGCTCCTCCTCGCTCGAGGTGTTGTCCGCGGGCCACGTCAGGAACCATCGCAGGTTTCTTGCTCCAGCGGCGAGCTCGGTGATTTGGCCTGTCCCGTCGAACCACGGAGCGAGCCCCACGGTCCGATGCGGAAGCGTCTGCGCTACATCCACCCAGGAGCCGGCCACTTTGCGCTGAGTTCCGGTTACGTTCAAGGTCGCGTCCGTGGACCCGTCGTCGTACCGGTAGCGTGGAGCGAGCCAGACCGAGGAGAACGTGGGACCGATCGTGTCGAGGATCACCGTGGACGTCTTCAGGCTCGAATAGAACGAGAGCTGGTCGGCCGCCCTCAGCGAGAACATCTTCTTGCCGTCCGCTCCGTCGTAGTCGACGGTCTGGTCCGCGTTCTGCGGTTGGAGGCCCGATTCGGCCGCGAACGCTTGTCCGGGGTCGACCTCCGCCCCGAAATCGGAATAGGTCGTCTTGACGCCGCGCACGCCGCTGCCCACGATCAGCTTCGGATTCACGCGCGTCGAGAACCTCGCCAGATCCGATGAGGTCCACGTCCACGTCATTCGCGTGGCATTCGTGAAGGCCGGATCACCGGTTCGGGTCGTGTCTTTCAGAATGGAGAGCGATTGCATCCGGGAAGAAGAGACCGCGTCGATCGTCAGGGTGTCCACGATCGGCGTGGTCGTGTCGAACACCATCACCGCCCGCGTCGTGATCCGCACCTTCCCGTCCGCGTCCTTCTCGTTCTCCCGGTTGTCCACGGGCACGATGCCGAAGTACCAGTTCGCGTCATCCCGGTTGTCCCTCAGGAGGTTCGATGTCAAGGTGAGCGGATCGGTCCCGGGGTAGGTCGTGACATCCTTCTCCATCCACGTCGTGTTCACCACGAACATCGACGAGTTCTCCGGGTCGGTTGCCATCTGACCCGGAATCGTGGTGCGGTAGATCGTGTAGCGATTCACGCCCGCGGGTCCCATATCGTTCACGGCCGGCCACGTGAGCTGGATGCACGACGTCGGGTTCTCGTAATCGATCGACTTCACTTTGTACGGAGGCGCCGCGTCGCGGTAAGCGGTGAACAGACGAACGGGCGGGTCGGACCGGTTACCCAGGCGGTCCAGAGCCTCGAGCGTGAACCATGCCGTGGTGAGTTGCGTGGGCCCAAGATCGAGCAGCACCTCGGTCGTGGAGGTCAGTCGCGGCGTTCCCGGGTACGATGTCTGAGTCTCGTCCCCGACGTTGATCCCGACCCGATCGTAGCGCCACCTCCAGGGCGTGGCATCCCGGCTCCCGGCCGCTCGATCGTACCGATGGATTCCCACTCCGGCATCGGTCGCCGCGAGGTCGATCGGGTTCCACGATACCGACATGTACGGCATTGTCGTGAACGGCAGTTTGTCGCCCGAGGTGAACAGAGATCCCTTCGGCGAGACTGTGTAGCCTGAAATGTAACAGTACGCGCTCGTCGTCGTGGTCGCCACCGTCTCCCACGTCAACTCCGTGGCAAAGACCCCTCCGCCCGGGAGAATCAGCATGTATCGGGCGGACTTCCCTCCGTAGTACGGATCGGTAAACGCGGGGCCCCAGGTCGCGGCGTCAGGCCCGGGAACCGGCCCGTAGACCACGTTGGATCCGTCTTTGAATAACACATTCCGGATCCGAACCGTCTGATCCGGCTTGCAGTTGCCGGCAGCGCAGAAGGTCACCTGGTTGACCATCGCCCCGGTTCCTCCGTTGACATCGACCGATCGGGCGGCCGGCGTCTGGTTCGTGGAGAACGTGGTCGCGCCGGAAACGACCGTTTTCTCCAGGGGACTGGCACCAGGTATACCCCGCACGATCACTCGAAAGGAGATATCGCCCGTGGGATTCGAGTTGTCCCGCGCCTCGAACACCAGACGATCCGCGGCGACCGGGGTGCTAAACCATGCCGGACTGGTCAGCGTGGCACTGGGAGAGATGTTGATCGACGGTCCGATCGGCGAATCGGAACTCGGACCGAGCTTCCGCTGCCCGTTCAGGTACAGCGACACGTTTTGAAATTGGCCCGCGTCGTACGGGCCCACGGAGGTGATCTCGAATGTGATCGATTGGACCGTGAGCACCTCGGGGAACACGATCACTCGCTCGATCCAGCCATCGTTGCATACGTCGTGATACGGACCGAACACCATGGTCTGGACCGGCCGAACCCCATTCGAGTCTTGATCGTTGAACCGGTATCGGGGCGCGAGATCCGCCTCGTGGATCACCGGACCGGTCGTGTCCAGCATGAAGTCTGTGGACACCCGCGTGGAGTACTGGCTGAGATGGTCCACGGCCCGGACCGCGAACGTCTTCCGACTGTCCCCACCCAGATCCATGTCGACCGAGGCCGTGGCCGGGTGGGTGGGCAAGACAGTCCCGCTGAAGAAATCCTGCGGAACGTCCACTCCGAAGTCCCCGGTCTGCGAGAGAGCCCTCTTCGTGAACTTCACGCCCGATCCCTCGGACATCGGGGCCACGACCGACCGGCGAGACAGGTCTGATGACGACCACGAGAATCGAGCGTTCGGATCGTTCGTCCATTCCACGAGGTCAGCGCCCGTGGCAATCCGGGAGCGTCCCTGGTTCTTGGTGCTCGTCAGAGGGATCGACGAAATCTCTGACCATGAGAGCTGATCGACTCTCGGCTCGGTCGAGTCGAATTTCGTCCGGACCACGGCGTTCCCTTGATCCTGTTCGTTTCCCACGGCATCGACCGGCCGGACCGTGAAGTCGTAGATCGCGTCCGAGGTGCCGTCCGTCGGCAATGTGGATGTGTACAGATTCGACGGCAGGATCGGAACGACTTCGTTTTCGCGCAGGGCCACGGTCGGGGTCCGCGAGGCATCGCTCGCCGTGCGATAGATCCGGTACCGAGCAAGCCCTGCCAATCCAACGTCGCTCACGTTGTCCCACGTGAGTGTCACCCGGGTCGTCGGGTTGTAGGCGAACGTGTTGGTCACCGGATTCGGGGGGGCGGCGTCCCGGTGCACCACGAACAGTGGCACCGATGGCCCGATGTTCGTCAGTCGGTCCAGGGCGCGGATCTCGGCCGTAACCGTGGTGACCGGATCGGGCCCGAGCGCCAGAGCGATCTGGGTCGATTGAGTCAGCGCCGTAGTCGAAGCCGTCGACGTCACATCGTACGTGTATGTGTACTTCCAGGGGTGAGCGTCGGTCGTGCCCAGGTTGGTCGCGATCGGAGAGACTCCCACACCTGCGCCGTCGCTGGCTACGTTCGTAATCGACGCCCATCGGAGTTCGATCCGGGAGAACGACGTGATCGGAAGTGTCTCGTTGGACGCGAAGTCGAGCGTCGGGTCAGAGCTGGCTTCCCGACCGGTCACTTCCATGGCGAACGTGGCGTCCGATCCGGACTCTGTGTCTTGGAAATCGAAGACAACCTCGTCCGCCACAACGTCCGGGAAGGACACATCAACGGTCCGACCGGCCAGCGTTCCGTAACCGGGGATGTTCCCTGTGTTCGTCGCGCTGGTGGCAACCGTCAATCCTTTGGATTTGAGCCGAACCGCGCTGAATCGGCAGGTGGGCTCCGGCGGCTTCAGACACGACGATGGGATCACCGAGAACGAGCCGCCGATCCCATGCAAGAGCTGGACCCCGTAAGAAGGCCCGGCGCTTTCGAACGACAACGCGATCGGATAGAGCTTGGCTTGTTCGAGAAGCATCTCAGAGGTGTAGTCGACCAAGACAGTGCCCGGCGCCGGGTTGGAGGCGTAGATACCGTTCACCGAGAGCCGGGCTCCTCGTTCGTGGTTCACCCCGAACCGGTACGTTCCGTTCGCCGGGGGCTGGTAATTGCCTTCCCACCGAGCTGCCACCATTCCAGCCGGAGGGGTGAACCCGAACTTGTCCAACCCGGTGCTGGGCCAGAAGTCGACATTCGGGACGATCTCGGTCCGGCAGAGCTGGCCCAGAGAGAAATCCGGGGGGAACCCGAAACTCGTTGGGTCACCCGGCGACTTCTGGATGTAGTACGAACCGAAGAGCCCTGTCCGCGTCGCGTAATCCACGATGAACCGGACTTGCGACACCACGAACGACCGAGACAGCAGAATCGATCGATCCAGATTGTGCGGATCCACCGACGTGGTCGGATCCATGTCGGTCAGACTTCGAGGCGTCCGATAGACCACTCCGGACGTGTTCGTGTCGTGGACGTAACGATAGCGGAGGGCGAGTTTCGTTGTGTCGATGATCGGCCCTGTGGAATCGTACATCCAGCGGGTCGTGAGCTGGCTCGAATACCAGGAGACCTCGTCGACCGCCTTGATCGAGAAGCTCTTGGCTCGGTTCGTGGCGTCGAAATCGACCGGCTTCGTGCCCACGGAGCCGGAGGACTCCGGTCCGTCGAAGAACGTCGGCGTGATGTCCGAGGTCGCTCCGTCTTCGGTCCAATCGGTCTGGACGCCTTTGACCCCGCTGCCGAAGCCGTTGATGTCCACGGTCGAGAACCGTGCGATGTCGCTCGTGATCCAGCTGAACTCGAGCGAGTTCACGTTCGTCCACTCGATGCCGTTTGCGGCGGTCACGATTCGGCTGTTCCCCTCGGCATGTGAGGGCAACGACGGCCCGCCGGACTGGAACACCCAGGTGACCAGATCGGCCGTGGGCGTGGTCGTGTCCAGTTTGGCCACGGCAACGGCGTTTCCTATTGCTGCCTCGTTCCCGGCCAAATCCACGGGGTGGGCCGAGTAAGCGTAGACTGCGTCCGAGGTGGCGTCGGTCGCCACGAGCGATTGGTAACGGTTGGGGTTGATCGCGGACGGGGAGATGCGGTCGGTCTCCAGGTATCCATAAGTCGGAGAGCTGTTCGCCGTGGTCAGGCGGCCGGCGCGGTACATCCGGAAAAAGGACAGCCCGTTGTCCGAGGGGGAAGGGGAGTCCCACCAGACGTTGATCTGAACCGTTGGGGTGATCGTGTTCATCACGCTGACCAAGGGTGGATCGAGAGCGATCCGGCGGATCGTCAGGATCCGGGAGGCGGGCCCGACATTTGTCAACCGGTCATACGCGGACAGTCGGATCGAGACCGTGGTCAAGGAGGATGGCCCCAGAGGCACCGTGATCAGCGGTGTCGCGGTGAATACCGTGGTGGACTGGCCCGCCGCGGTCGAGAAGATCTCGTATTTCCATGGCTTCGCCCCTGTTTGTCCGAGTCCGAACATCGATGGGTGGACTCCGACCCCGCCATGGTCGTCGGTCAACGTGTTCGAGAGCGTGTCCCATGCCAGGACCAACCGGTCGTAATACGTGGTTCCCAAGTCCTGGGGGAAGGCCGCAAGCGGCGTCATCGGGTTCGGATCCGCGCCGTACACCCGAATCTTCCAGCTCGCCTCGCTCGCGCCGTCCTTGTCCATGACGTCGTAGAACACCTTTGTGGCGATGAATGCCGGGGTCGATCCGAACGTGACCGTCCGGGTATCCTCGAGTCCGGCTGCGTCCACGATGCCGGAGTCCGCCGGGGTCAAGACCTTCCAGTCACCCGTGTCGGCATTGAACAGTCGCACGTGCGTGAACTGGACCCTCCCCACACCCCGCTCCACCACGAAGAGGACTGTCTTCACCTCGAACGGTCGCGTCAGCTCCACGAATCGGTCTCGATTGAGCGGGTCTCGATCCGTGTCCGGATCCTGATCCGTAAACGCTCCGGGACTCTCGTACACCGCCCCGGACGCGTTCTGGAGCCGATAGGCCAGGCTCATCTTCGCCGGGATCAGGTCTGGCCCTCGATTGTCGTACATCCACCGGGTCGTGAGCTGGCTCGAGTACCAGGACACCTGGTCGACCGCCTTGATCGAGAAGTTCTTTCGGCCGTTGGCCGTATCGAGATCCATGACTCTGGTGCGCGTGCTGTCGGGATACGCGGGGGCCGAGAAGAAGTCGTTCGCGATCGTCTGGGCCACACCATGCGTGTAGTCGGTCTGAACACCCTTGACTCCGCTTCCGAAACTGTCTTTGTCCACGACCGAGAACCGGGCCAAATCCGATGTGATCCAGCTAAACGCCAGAGAGTTGACGTTGGTCCACTCGAAGTCTCCCACCGCTGTCACGATCCGGCTGTTGACCACCGCGGTGGCCGGTGCCGACGGCCCCTCGCTCTTGAACGCCCAGGTCAGCAGGTCCGCGGTCGGCGTCGTGGTGTCGAGTTTTGCCACCGCGACCGCGTTCCCCACGTCGGTCTCGTTCTCCGCCAGGTCGATCGGGTGCACCGAGTACGCGTAGATCGCGTCCGAGGTCGAGTTGGTCTTGAGTGTCGATCGGTATCGGTTCGGGTCGAGGGTCGGTGTGACTCTGTCTGTTTCGAGATTCGCGTCGAACGGGCCGGATCGGTACACCCGGTAGAACGCGAGCCCGCTTTCCGATACCGGCGGATTGTCCCACCAGATGTTGATCTGGACCGTGGGCGAGATCGTGTTGAGGACGCTCACCACCGGTCCCGGCTGCGCGATTCTCCGGATCGAAAGGATCGAAGAGGCGGGACCCGCGTTGGTCAATCGGTCCAGTCCGGAAAGGTGGAGAGCCACGGTCGTCAGCCTCGTGGGTCCCAGAGGAATTTCCAGGTGCGGCACGGCCGTGAAGGCTGTCGTCGATTGACCGGGAGCCGTGGAGAAGGTCTCCCATTTCCACGGCATGGCCCCGGATTGCCCGGATCCCAAGAGATTCGGATGGACCCCGACCCCTCCGTGGTCATCGGTGTTTTGATTGCCGATCGTGTCCCACCAGAGGTCCAGCCGATCGAAGTAGGTGGCCCCGACATTCACCGGGAACGCCGTCATCGCGACCTTCGCGTTCGGATCGGTCCCTGCCACCCGGATCCGCCAGCTCGAGTCGTTGGCGCTCTCGAGGTCCTGTACGTTGTAGAACAGCGCCGTGGCCGTGAACGAACCGCCCGACGCGCAGGAGAACGTCACCGTGCGAGTGTCTTCGGCACCCTCCGAGCTCACCGAACCCGAATCGGCCGGGATCATGGTTTGCCACGTACTCGAACCGCCGTTGAACAGGCGGACCGACGAGAACCGTACCTTTCCGGCCGGAAGACTCGTGGCCGGCTCGAGGATGAACGCGGCCTGGCTCACCGTGAACGGCCGCGCGAACGGCACGAGCCGGTCGTGGTTTAGCGGGTCCCTGGCAGGGTCGGCGTCCTGGTCGGTAAACGTTCCGGGGCTGTCGTAAACCAGTCCGGACGCGTTCACGAGCTGGTATCTCAGGTTCATCCTCGGAGGCAACAGGTCCGGGCCCCGAGTGTCGAGGTTGAACCTTGTCGTTCGCTGGAACGAGGAAAATCCCACCCGGTCGGCGAGCCGGATGGAGACGGGAATCGGTCCGTCGGCTTGGTTGTCCGGCAGCAATACGACTCGAGTCTCGGTCACGTTGTTCGTTCCGTCCGGATAGGTCCAGGTGAATAGGTCCGGCCCAAGCGCGCCGCTGGCCGAGAGGATTCCGGACCCGGGCTTGCCTCGGGCCCCGTCGCATTCGGCGTAGAGAGCCTGGTCGATTCCGGACCACACGTAAGACAGGTCCCTCTGGTTGGTCCATGGGCTTTGGACCAACTTCCCGTACCCGGTCACCTCCACCCGGACCGGCGTGTCGATCTCCGGCTGCATGTCGAGGTGCGTGAACACCACTCGATCAATGGTCGTGTTGCAGGAGGGGTTCATCACCCACTCGGTCGGGCCGACCTGTTCATCGAGCGTTCGGGAGTCCGTCAGGGTGACCTTGCAGGTCGCTCCCAGCCAAAGGGCCGGGTTGGCGAGGCGGACGCGGCCCTGGAACCACGGCTGCGACACCACCGCGAACCGGAGCTTGGTCACGTTCGAAAGCGGCGTCGGCAACATCACGGTCCGGGTCGCCAACGCATCGGACTTGCCGTCCGGATCCAGGAAGATCTGGGAATGCGTGCCGACCCCATCCGTGGTGATCGTGTGGGGGCCGACCGCCGAGAACGGAACCGGGGGCAACGGGTTCATGTACCACGTCAAGCTCTGGGCTCCCGGGGGAGTCATGTCGACCAGCGTCGACGTCGTCACATTGCCGTGGATCTGTTCGTTCCCCTCCAGATCGATCGGTCTGACTTGCCACGACCACGTGTCGTCGTCCTTGCCCCGGCGCATTTTTCGCGAGTACCAGTAGAGCTCTCCGGCTGGCTCCGTGTCGATCACGGTAGGTTCGGTCGACGTCCAGGACGCCTGGCACGAGTGCTGATAGTAAACCCGATAAGAGCCGTCGATCGGGACCCGGTTTCCCTGTTCGTCCTCCGTGGTCGAGTCCACGTCCATCCACTTCAGAGTGACCCACGACGTCGGAGAGGTCGCAAAGAGTGACTGCACCGGATCCATCGGCGTCGAGTAGTTCCTCACCCGGAAGACCGGTCCGATTCTGGGACCCAGGTTCGTCAGTCGGTCTCGACCCGCGATGTGGAATTCGCGGACCGCGTTTGCCCTCAAGAACAGCGTCACGACCGGCGTGCTCACCTGAGAGTTGTCGACCGGTGTCACCTCCGTCCCCGGAGGGGCCCACCAGAACCGCCAAGGCGTGGCGCCCGTGGACCTCCAGTCGAGGCGGGACGAATGCACTCCCACTCCGCCTTTGTCATCCGCGACCCCAGAGGTCTCGATCTTCTCCCATTGGAGGTCGAGCATCGGGAACGAGGTCGTGACGAACTGGGGGTACTTGGAGTGAGCGGTCAGCCACGCCGCGCTCACCCAGCCTCCGGGCGCTGCACCTTCGGTATAGCCTTTCACCATCACGAAGTATCGGCTCTTGTGGGAACCGGAGTTCCAGTGTCGCCAGGTGATGCGTTCTGTCGGGATCGGATGGTCGGTCGTGAGGACCTTGGTCCAAGAGCTCACGGTCCAACGCAGACTGTCTTTGAGAAGCTGCTCCATCGAATCGGTCGTGCCGACCTGGACATCCTCCACCGAGAAGTCGCATCCCGGGTCGGTCCGGTCGGGCATGATCACGAGCGCTGTCAGGAAGATCTTGGTGGGGAGCACGAAGAGCCCATCGCTTGGACTCGTGGTGGGCGGCGAGAACACCCCGGAGAAGCTCTGCTTGTCCACCGCCGAATTTCGCACCATCAGATTCAATCGGTCCTGATCGATGTTGGGACCGGTGTGGTCGTAGAACACGAACGTCGTCCGGGTTGTGGAGGAGTTTCCCACCCAGTCGACGGCCCTGAGCGAGAACGCCCACCGTCCGTCCCGATCGATCAGTGGAACGGTCGTCAGCGCGATGCTGTTCACCGAGGTCGTCCCGTAACCGAGGTCGTTCGAGTACGCGAAGGAGGGTTGACGCTGATCCTGAGCCAGCGTGAAGTTGAGCCCGTGGATCCCTGATCCCGTGTCGGACGGGCTCGGAGCGAAAACCCTCTGCGTGTATGCGGTCCCCGCGTCCACGGCGTCGAACTGGAACGTGGGCGTCGAGTCGTTCGTCCAGGCCACTCCAGTGGCGGAGTCTGTCACAATCTTCATCCGAACCACTGCCGACGTCACGGACAGCGACCCACTGGAATGGATGTCCCAATCGAGGCGAGTAACGGTCGGTGACTGGGTGTCGCGATAGAGACTCGCCTCGTAGTACGAGGAGGCAAGACCGGTGTCCGGACCAGGATCCGGCGTGGCCGGCGGTGTGGGGGTCACGTTGTAGAACGAATCCCGGAATCGGAAATGGAGCGACTTGCAGCCGTCTGTACCCGTGAGATAGAAGGCTTCCGCAACGCTCTGGGCATTGACTTCGCCCACCTTGAACCATCGGGCCGGGTCGCCGGGGGAGACCGGACAAGCCGCGCCGATCGGATGCGCCGAGTCCGAAGGATACCCGTTGGATTCTGTGTACGTGACCTCTCGATAGACCCCATGGAGGTCGATCGCGTCCCACACCGCCTGAGCCACCGTCGAACTGGTCCAGCGCGTGGCCGAGACCCCGTTGAGCTCAGGCCTCAGCGCCTCGAAGGCCGGCGCTGCTTTGAGGGCCACGGAGGGAGGCCCTCCGTTCGACGCGTGGGGAGGCCTGGAGTCCACCTCGATCGGGCCGAACGTCTTCGGACCCACCTCGTACTCTGTCTTGGCTGCTCGAACCGTGTTCTCGTCGCGATATCGGATCGTGACGTTCAGGTTTCCCTCGACCGCGTCTCCGCCTGAGTCTTTCTCCAAAAGATCCCACGTCATCGTCGTGATGATTGTATTGGGGACCCGGCGGTCCTTGAGCTGCGAGAAGACCTTCTCAGGATAGTCACTCGAAATCGCGGTGCCGTCCACGCTCACGTAGTACGGATCCGCCTTGACGAGCCCGCCGGTGTGGATCGTCTGATACTCCAGATCCAGCCTGGTGTTCGCGTAGACCGTCTCCGTCGTCATCCTCGAGAAGTCCTTCGAGTAGTCGGAGTATTGGATCGCGAAGATCTTTCCTTGAATCTGGTTCGTGGGCAACGCGGCCTGACCGAATGCGCTTCCCTCAGGAACGTCGAACACCCGCGTCTGGCCGATCGGCAGAATCTTCACTTCCGAGGGATAGACCGGACAAGCCACGATCATCGTATGCGTGGCCGCCTTGTCCGGCGTCAGGAACGCGGTGGCCGTGGACAACACGCTGTCCCCGGCCGCCTGGACAAACCCTGTCCGAATCGCGAACGTGTTCGCCGTGACTTTGTAGTAAGGGTTCTTTGCGATGCCGAAGTCGGCCAGCATCGTCACTCCCTTGTAGGCGAACGTCCGACACTCGCTCTGCGACGTCGACAGCAGGAGTTGCTCGCCGCGGTCCCATCGGTAGCGAGCGTCCGTGGGGGGCATACTGTAGCCCCGATCGTTGTGCTGGTCGCGGTCCTGAGCCGTCGTCGATCCGGAGAAGCTCTTCTCCGGGAGAGTCATCACTCCTTCGTTCACGCGCCGGTCGAACGCTCCGGATTCGCTGACCCGGTTGACGGATGCCACAGGGGTGTATTGGCCGACGATCAACGTCGGATCGGTGCGGTCAGACAGAGTGTTTGGGGTTTCGTAGACGCGGTACTCCACGTCGATGGACCCCTTGACCAGGATCAGCCAATACTTGTAACCCATCCGCGCCGGGAACGTCGCTTCCGCGTCGATCTTCGACGGGTTGTCGGGCCGGCGGCTCACCAGGTGACCGATCCGGGCCTGAGGGTCGGTGATCTCCGCCGGATCGATGTTGGTCACTTCGGGCGACGGCGTGTACTTTTCGACAGTTCCTTCCTCCAGGAGAGGGGCATTGCCGCGCCAGAGATCGAGTTGGGGTTCCCCGGTTCTCAGATTGTCGTTCGTGATGACGCGTGGTTCCTTCTGCCGGAAGTTGAACAGTGAGGCATCCGCCTTGCCGACCAGAAGCCACACGAACTTCGTCACCTGGGCCTCGGCCCTCACGCGGGAATCGATCGGATCCCCGTTCAGGTTTCCGGCGAAGTATCGGTTGTGCAGATTGTCCTCCCACGCGACGTCCATGGTGAGGTGGGCCGTGGCCGGAAGAGACTCGACCGGACCGAAGTTGTACGTGATCACATCCGAGTAAGGGTAGATCGACACCGGCAGCGGATACCCGTCGGGCTGGCGCGCGTAGGCCAAAATCTGTCCGCGAGGCAACAGACCCGATCCTCGGACGTACGCGTCCACGACCCCGTTGTCGTACACCGGCACTGTCCGGCCGTCCAGGCGTGTCATTTCTGCTGGTGTATCGGTCGCGGAGACCACCACCGTGGCAAAGACCGAGGGGATGTTCAGATTCGATTTGTCGGGCAAGACCTGAATGTCGGTGATCGCGACCGTGGTGCGAGGCTGAGGAGGAGTCTGATCCAGGATGATCGAGACCGATCCCACTCCGGATTTCTCCACGTCCGGATTGTTGTAGTCTTCGATTTTATCGCCGCTGATTTCGGACGAGATGAATGGCCCGGCCGCTCGGAAGATGACCCAGATCCTCTTGGGACCGTCGTAGGCGAGCGAGAGCCCTGCCCGAGGCTGGACCTTGCTGGGTCCGGTGATCCCGTACTGGGCCGGAATCGTTCTCAGGTGTTCGTCGAGCGGATAGTAGAAATAGGGATTCTTTCGGTGGTCGCACCGCATTCCGGTCTTGGGTTCCGCCACGTAGGCATCGGCTCCCGCGGTGATCGGCCAGTCCGAAAAACTCAGGTAATCCAGAGGGATCCATCCGGAAGACCCGTCCGATGAGTCGAACTGAGTCCCTGACTGGAGCGACCAGTTGTGGAATACCTTCCCTCGTGGAATCTCTTTGATCGGCTGATAGTAGGGGGTTCCGTCCGTGTTGGGCATGAGGCCCATATCCAGAGGGTAGTTCGACACCCACAGATCGGTTGGATTGGTGCCGGTCGGTCTTCCGATCGCCAGATCCACCGAGGTCGTGGAGACGAAATCCGGCTCCGATTTCCCCGAGGCTCTCCAGAGTTGGAACGCGTCCGGGTCCCCTTTGACCGACACGATCTTCACGTAGGTCGGGACCGGCAGATCGTTGAAGAGCTGGACCGGCGCGGTCGTCACCACCACCTTTCCAAAAGCGTCTTTGTATTCGAGCTGGGCGATGTGGTTGCGATTCCACGCGACCGAGAGGCTGTTCGTGGGGAATCCGGGAAGGCTCGTGGGATTCGTGATCGGGACGCCTTTGACGTCCTGGAAAGGCGGACTCTTGCCCGTGAAGTCGGTGTTACAGACGCCGTTCCACGTCACCATGAAGTTGTTCGAGGTCGCGTTTACCCACATCTTGTCCCATTGATCGAGGCTCGTGATCGCGTTCGGGCTCTGGGGATCGTCCGTCGTGTTCTTCGGGTTGAACCACCACTGGAACGCCTTGTCGGCCGATACGACCTTGAGTCTCCACTTGCCGAGGAACCGTCCCAGAAGCGTGATCTTGAGCTTCGTCTTGGAGGCTGTGTTCGCGTCGATGTAGCTCCCGGCGGGCTTGGCGAATCGGAACGCCGGGGGAGCCGCGACCACTCGCGCGTTGGGAGGCCCCAGCTCAGTCCCGATGTACACGGGAACGTACGTGGTCGCCGACAGCCCCCTCTGATCGGTGACCCTCACCAGGGCGTTGAACTGGCCCGTGGCGGTGTACGAGTGGGAGACCGACGCTGATGTGTGCGGCGTCATCAAAAGCCCCTCGTAGACCATCTTGTCGTCAAAATCCCAGCGGAATCGGTAGGGGGTCGTGCCGCGCGACGCTGAGACGGAGAACTGCACCGGGACGTTCGGGAACGTCGTCTGCGGGAACGCCGTGGCCGATTCGATTCTCAACGCGTGGGCCAGGTCGAAAACGTACACCGTGTTGGTCTGCCAGTAGCTGTTCTCTCGCGAACTCGGCGGCAGCCAGCCATCCTCACCCTGGGTGGTGTATCGGGTTTTCACCCGAGCGAGTACGCTGATGGCGTTCGTCGGACCGTCGGACGATTCCAAAGAGACTTTGGCGAATTTGAACGAGCCCGCTGAATCGGCGAAGGTCTCGATCGGTGTCTGGGTCTCCGCGGTCGGCTGGCCCCTGTAGAAGGTCCTGAGCTTCACGGTGGCGCCTGGCTCCGAGGCCCCGGATACGTACACCTGGACCCCCGGCATGTTCGGGTCGATGTCGTCGTGCGTGGTCAGGGTCGATCCGGCCGGCGGTTGGAGAATGGTGGCGAACGGAGGGTGGGTCCGCCGGATGACGAAACTCCAGTTCGTGGGCGACGCCTTGATCCCGATCCTGTCCGCGAGCTCGAGGGTCACGAAGTATTCCTGATCGTGAGGCAGCCCGGACACCGGTGCCTGGTAGACCACGGAATTTGGATCGATACGGATGAACTGGCTCAAGAACGCGGCATTGTCCCGGGTATCCGGCTCCTTGTCCGAACTCATCGACGACGAGTAGCGGGTCTTCTTTCCCTTGTTGTGGGGATCGGGCGAGAACGTCAGAGTCACGCTTCCGGTGTCAACCCCCGAGGCATCTCCGTACCGGGCGAACACCTTCGGCGTCAGCTCCGAGAACACCATGCCCGACGTTGGATAGATCTGGACCACCGAGGGGGGCAGGGTGTCGACCCTGAACTTCCACTCGGCGAGGCCCTGGTTCTGGCGATCATCGGTGATCGCGATCTGGACGTGGTGAGTGCCTTCGGCCAATGGCAACGGCGGGACGATCTGGACCGTCCGGGGTCGCGTCAAAGCCTTTCTGTACGCGTCCCGAATCGCCGCGACGGAGTAACGATCCTCGGGCCGGATGAACACGGATTGCGACTGGGTCCAGGAGGGGTCGCTCGACACAATGATCCTCTTGCCGTCGAGCGTTGCCGTGGCGCTCGTGATCGCCGTGGCGTTGATGAGATGCCAATGAGACCAGATGCGAAAATCCTTGTCCGGCTTGACGGTGCTGTCGGGATCGGGATACCGCTCGTAGATCTCAGCCGAAGGGGGCCGGTAGTAGCACTTGATCCATTCCGTCTCATCGTTGGCCGCGAGTCCCGAGGGGCCGTAAGAGAACACGTAGCCGGCAGCGTAGTTGTTCAGGTACGAGTTGCCCCACGGATCCACGCGACCGCTCGGATCGAGCCCCGGTAGTCTGGAGAGATCGACGTCGTCGAACTCGTTGGGGTGGGAAATGGCGTTGTAGGAGATGACGAGGTCTTTGATCTGTTCGAGTTGGGCCTGGGCGGTCTGCTTCTTGGCCGAGTCGGACGGGTTCAAATACGTGACCGCCACCGCGGTCGTGATCGCCATGATGGTCACGGCCAGCAGGATCTCGATGATCGAGAATCCCCGCGGTAGTCTTACAGGGCTTGAAGGAGGTCCCTGGTCAGGGTTCAAGGCACCTTCACTCGGGGTCAGATCGTCCGGCCCGACACTCACCGATCCTGGCAAGCCAGAAAACCGGTCCAAAAACGGACCGGTTCCCATGCATCAGCTGCTGCGTCTCACCCGGTCTCCAAGCAATACAAGCCCTGGTTGGCCAGGTGCTCCCCCCAGAGTTCCGTCCGGATTCGGGCCCCTGGGAAGAGGTCTGTGGCGACTTCGAAGACCCTACATGGGTGTAGTTAATTCGCTCTCCAGAGAATGTCAAACGGGGTCAGGAGTTTTTTCCCATGTCCCATCATACCCTCTTCGCCCGCCGGCCGCATGTCGGGTCTTTGACCCTGCCGGCTCTTGACAGCATCTGGCGCAATGATCCCGACGGTGGGTATACTGCCTCCCCTATGGAAGACCCTCGGATCGAGATAGAGCGCGGCCAGCGATTTCGGTTCGGAGAGAACTGGGCAAGGTTCCTCGAAGCGTTCGAGCCCCGGAGAATCGACGCGGCGATCGATTCGCTCAAGGAAATGCTCTCCGTGACGGGGTTGACCGGCAAGACATTCGTGGATGCCGGCTCGGGAAGCGGTCTTTTCTCCCTGGCGGCGAGACGACTGGGCGCCAGGGTGGTCTCTTTCGATTGCGACCCCCGATCCGTGGCCTGCACGGAAGAGCTGAGGCGACGATACAGTACGGAGGACGACGCCTGGCGAGTCGAACTCGGGTCGGCGCTCGATCCGGAGTATCTTCGGACGCTGGGTCAATACGACGTCGTCTATTCCTGGGGGGTGCTCCACCACACCGGCAAGATGTGGGAGGCCATGGATCGAGTCGGCCTTCTTACGAAGCAAGACGGTCTGCTGTTCGTCGCGATCTACAACGACCAGGGGATCATGTCGAAGTACTGGCGGAGCGTCAAACGTCTCTACAACAGGAACCGCCTGCTCCAAGCGGCCATGGTGGCGCTGCACGTCGGTCCCCTGTATCTTCTGCGTATCGTCGTGCGCTTCGCCATGGGTAAGGGCAGGCTGGAACGCGGGATGTCGCTCTGGTACGACATGCTGGATTGGCTTGGAGGCTATCCCTTCGAGGTGGCCACGCCGGAAGCGGTCGTCGATTTTTACCATCGGAGAGGATTTCGACTCGAGAAGATCCGAACCTGCGGAGGACACTGCGGCTGCAATGAATATGTCTTCCGGCGGGCGTGAGCCAAGGCGCCGGCAGTCACGCAACCAAGGCAGTGGCCGAGCGGCAAGGACGTGATATCATTACGAGCGAAGTCTTGAGGTTTGTGACTTTCATCGGCCTTGGAGGCAAGGAGGCGGTCGCCGTGGACGAGACCTATGCGCCCCGGGAACAGGGACAGGCAACCGACGTCTTTGGCGTCGAGAGAGTGCTCTTCATCCAGAAGGTCTACGGTCTCCTGACCATCTCCGTCATGATCGCGATCGGTGGCGGATGGATCGGGCGGAACATGGACGTCGGGGTCGCTGGCGTCTCTTCTCTCCTCGGGTTTCTCGCGCTTCTCGCAGCGTACTTCATGCGGAAGACTCCGGGACTAAACGTGCTGATGCTCTACGGGTTCACGTTCCTGGAGGGGCTCGGCGCCGGTCCGATTCTGGGTCAGATCGCCGGGGCCGGCCACGCGGACGTCGTGCTCAAGTCTCTTCTGATGACGGTGGCAAGCTTCGGGGCGCTCACGATCTATGTGTTCTGGGCAAAGACCGATTTCAGCTTTTTCCGGGGGTTCCTCTTCGCCGGCCTGCTCGGTTTGCTCGTGGCCGGGATTCTGGGGCTTTTCACCGGGATGGGAGAGCTGGCCGGTGTCGTGTACGGCTACCTGGGCGTCCTGCTCTTCATCGGATACATTCTGTTCGATACGTCGAACGTCATCCGCCGATTTCCGACGGACGAGTACGTGGCGGCAACGATCGCGCTGTTCCTCGATATTCTGAATCTGTTCTGGTTCATCCTTCGCATCTTCATGAACCGATCCGACGACTGACCCGTCCACAGACCCACCCATGAAGCTTTCGCCTCGATTCCAGGAACGGTACACGATCGATTGGTCCACGGTCGAGTCGGGGCGAATCGGCTCTGTCTATCGTGGACGAGAGAACGCCACAGGACAATCCGTGGCGATCAAGATCCTCGACGAGGGGCCATCCCTCGAGTCGAACGGACGAGGAGACGCTCTCTTGGAGGGCGCCCGGCGGGCCATGGGGCTCGATCATCCGAACATCGTTCGGGTGAGGGATTGCGGCCGAGACGACGAGGGCTTCTACTACATTGTCTCCGACTACGTTCTGGGCGAAACGTTTCGGGAACGGATCTCCGTCCGCGGGCGAATGGGGCAGGTGGACGCCTTGGGGGCTGCCAAGGCGATACTGTCCGCGCTCGTTCATCTCCACGGAAAGGGGCTCGTCCACGGCAATCTGAAGCTCGAGAACATCCTGCTGTCCGGCCGCGGGACTCCGGTCGTGACCGACGCTGCCTTGTCCCTTTTCCGCGGACTCGACAGCGTGATGACTCCCTCTGATTCCGATCGGGTCGCGCCGGAGCTCCTGAGTGGGGGGCTCGGTCTGACTCCCCAGAGCGATCTGTTCATGGTGGGCGCCATCCTCTTCGAGCTCTTGACCGGCCGCCCCGTGTTTGGCGATCCGGGTTCGGGAGATCGATCGAACGCCTCTCTGCGTCCCCTTGCTCCTGCGCCGTCCCTCTTTGCCGAGGGCATCACGGGCGAAGTGGACGACATCGTGTGCAAGGCGCTCCGGACGGGGCCATCGCGACGGTATGCCTCTGCCGTCGAAATGCTGGCCGCCGTGGAGGCCGCGCTCCTTCACGTGCGCCAGCCTCCCGCCCTCCCGGGTGGCAAGTGGAACTACCTGTTGGCTTTCGCGCCGATCGCGCTCGGGGCGCACGCCCTCCACGCGAACCCTCTCTTCATTTTCGTTGCTTCCTGTCTGGCCATCCTCCCCTTGGCAGCCATTCTGTCGGAATCGACCGAGCACCTGGCCGAGCAAGTGGGACCCTCCCTCGGGGGCTTCCTCAATGCGACGTTCGGAAATGCCACCGAGATCCTCATCGCCATCTTCGGCATATGGAGGGGCGGCTCTCTTGTCGACACAGTCAAGGCCTCGCTCACGGGATCGATCCTGGGCAACCTTTTGTTCGTCCTGGGGCTTGCCATGTTGCTGGGCGGCTGGCATCGCGAGCGCCAGACCTTCAATCGAACGGCCGCCGGGGTCGGAAACACCTTGATGATCGTGGCTGTCGTGGGCCTTCTAGTCCCCTCGATCATGCACGCCATCTACCAGGCCGATCCCAAACTGGCCGATCTGGACGCCTCGACAGCCCAGAGATTGTCTTTGATCGTCGCCGTGGTCCTTCTCTTCTCTTACGGCCTCAACCTGTTGTTTTCGCTCAAGACCCACCACCACCTGACGTCGACGATCCCCGAGGTCAATGCAGAGCCCGGTGAAGAGGATCGTCTCATGTCCAAGGGGAGAGCCACCACTCTGATGGTCTTGGCCACTCTTGGAGTTTCCCTTCTCTCGGAGGCTTTGGTGGGCAGCGTGGAGGCTGCCGGACACATCCTCCACATCAATCCTCTCTTCATGGGGCTGGTCGTCATTGCCATGGTGGGGAACGCCGCGGAACACGCCACGGCCGTGACGGTCGCCATGAAGAACAAAATGGACCTCGCCCTGGCCATCGCCGTGGGATCGTCGGTCCAGGTGGCCCTTTTCCTGGCGCCTTTCCTGGTCCTTGTCAGCTGGCTCATCGGTCGCCCCATGGACCTGGTCTTCACTCCGATGGAAGTTGTGGCCGTGACCGTGGGCGTGGGCATCACCATGTCGGTCAGCATCGATGGTGAGTCGACTTGGATCGAAGGTGCATTGCTCCTTGCGGTCTATGTGATCCTTGCGGCGGCCTTCTGGTACGTGCCGACCCACTGACCGTCCCGGTGGGAAAACTGGTAGTGGGAGTCCAGAGAGAGTCCAGAGAGAGTCCAATTGAGAGTCCTCGATTCGTGAATGCGAGAGTCTCGCAAGCGATACCGCGGGGTCGGATGGGTCGAAGCCGTCGGATGGGGTCGATCACACCCAGGCTCGTCGTTTGGTGCCTGTTCGTCTGGATGGGATTCCTTGGTGGTCGCGTCCGTGGAGAGACAGTCGCCTCTGCTGGAGGTTGTCCCGTGACTATGCGGCCCCTTCGGCTTCAGGAACTGGCTCTGGTTTTAGGTCAAAGGGCCGAGAGGCGTAGCCGAGGAGCGAGCCTGCGGGCCGACCGGTTTCTGGGGCGTGTGATCCGGAGCCTGCCGGGAGTGAGGCCGGCGAACTGGGACTCTGACCATGGACGGAAGGTCGTTTTTTTCCTGGGGCCGGAGGCCCTGTCCACGCTCATCGAGTGCCGTTCTGACCGCGATTTTCTCATGTCTTTGGGGTATGGGGAGCGGTTCATCGAGGAACAGCAAGAAAAGAGGATCCGCTTCGATCTCGTCGTGTTCGAGGGGAACTTCGCGAGTTACCCGCTCGCCACGTGGGACAATCTCGCGAGGTTGATTCGTGTGGGGTACGGTCCTGCCATCGGCGACCGGATGGATCGAGCCCTGTCTTCTCTCAAGTCGACCCGGGATTTCCGGGAGTTCGAGAGGAACGCTGGAGCGACCCTTCATCAGGCAGAGGATCCGGGGAGCCCAGCGCACATCACGTCGGAGCGACTGGCCCGGATCCCCCTCCAGGACGTCGCTCCGTGGCACGTGAGGTACTTCCTCGCACTTGTCTGCAACGTCAACCGGCTCTACGCCGGCGATGGTTACACCCGAACCGAGAACGCCGGACAGGGCTTTCCAGAGAGAATCGGCTTGAACGGCCCCATCCTCACCGTGGGCCCCACGGCCTCGATCGAACTACTTCCCTGACGTCTCCCTGACCCGGATCAATAGTGGAAACAGCCCCCGCCGATGAACTCGCGGAGGAGTGACGTGCGGGGAACCTCGTCGGGTGCAAGAGGAAGGAAGTACTGGAGGAACCGCAGCATACGCCGTGCCTCGCTGTACGTCGGATCTTCCCTGGGTATGTTGCTCAAAAGCGGCTGGGCGAAGCCCTTGAGCACCGCCAACTCGTAGGGAAGGGCGGAGTTGAACATGAGGTCCGCTTCTTCCTGAAACGGGAAGATGTTGCGCTCCTCGCCGCGGCGGACCCTCAGCCACATCTCGAGGGTTCCCTGGGCCAACTGACCGCGATACTTCTGGTCGCGCACCATGCGGCGGAGCAGCCTCGTGTCGGTCGTCGGGATGCGGTTCAGATCGTCGATGGAGAGCTGGGTGAGGGGACTGATGTAGATCTTGATCTTTTGACTGGCCGGGACCGAGTAGGTGAGCTTCGGATTGAGGCCGTGGATCCCCTCGACGATGAGAATCTGGTCGTCGTCCAGTCGAATCGGGGGTTTGGTCCCGGCACGGCATCCGGTGCCGAAGTCGAACCTTGGGATCTCGACCTCCTGACCTGCCAGCAGTCGGGGCAAATGCTCGTTGAACAGCTTCAGATCGAGCGCCTCCAGGACCTCATAATCGATTTGTCCATCCTCGTCTCGAGGGGTGGCTTCCCGGTTGACGAAATAGTCGTCCATCCCAAGGGCCACGGGTCGGATTCCGCAGGCCAGGAGCTGGACCGACAGTCTTTTGGCGAACGTGGTCTTGCCCGAGGAAGAAGGGCCGGCAATGAGAACCAGCTTGACGTCCGGGTGCTCGGCGACGAAGTCGGCGATATGGGCGATCTTCTTTTCGTGGAGAGCCTCAGCCACTCGCATGAACTCTGGCGCCCTGCCCGAGGCCACGACGTCGTTGAACCTCCCGACGTTGTTGACGGCGAGGATTTTGCTCCAATGCTTTGATTCGTGGTAGACGTGAAACAGCTTCCGGTGCGATTTGAGCTGTGAATGCATCTTCATGGTGGTTCGTTCGGGAAACATGAGGATGAATCCGCTCTGATACGGCTTGAGCTGGAAGTGTCGGACGTACCCGGTGCTGGGAAGCAGCGGGCCGTGACCGATCTCCGTGACCGGACCGCACGTGTAGATCGCGATTTTCTCCATCTCGCAGTGTTGGAGGAGCCGCACTTTGTCGGTCTGGCCGAGCTTCTCGAAGAAGTCGATGGCTTCCTCTCTGGGAAGGATCTTCCTTTCGATCGGATCGTCCTTCTCGATGATCTGGCGCATCTTGGCCGCGATCATCTCCAGAAGGGGCTCGTTGACCGTGATATCGGTATAATACTCGTAGTAGAATCCGTTTCCCAACGAGTGGGCGACCACGAGCCGCGTGTTCGTCCGGATCTCCATCACGGCTCGGGCCAAGACCATGCACACGGTTCGTCGGTAGGCCTCGGCCCCTTCGGAATGCTTATACGTATGGAGCGTGAGCTTGCAGTCCTTTTTGAAGCGGTAGCTCAGGCTGTGGAGCTTGTTGTCGATCCGGGCGGCAAGGATGGGAAAATCCGGATTCTCGAGGGCGATGTCTCTCGTGACATCGACGATTTTTGTGCCGATGGGAACCCTTCGGACCGTACCATCAGGAAGGGTGATGCTGATGAGTTCGGAAGACGCGGCGATGGACATGGACGAAGACTCCTTCTGTTGTGAAGGGTTCGATCCTATCCCGGGAAAGTGAAGAAGTCAAAGCCCGACTTCGAGGCTTCGTGGCGGTTTGGAGGCAATGAGCGTCTTGAAGCCCAGTGGCACTCTCTGGCAAGATCCAAGAGAGAAATCGGGCCCGAAGGGCCCTCATCCGGACCTATAGACTTCAGACAGACCTAAAGACTTCGAGACTCCGGACTCCAGACCGGAGGCTGACGGAGTTTTAATCCGGCAGGCTCCAATGTCCGACCGGAGACGAGCCCAGACGATGACGAACGACGATGAGGATCCCCCCAGCAACCTTCCGGACCTTTGGTCCCCTTCCGCACGGGCAGAGGACGATCGACCTTCCGCTCTCGACCGGCTTCTGTTGAATCGGTTCCTCCACTGCGGACTCTTTGTCGGCATCATCGTCGGGGGCACTGTGCTCGGCCTCTCGCCGGCCCTTCTCCTGCTCTTGGCCGTGGCGACCCTTTCTGGTCCACGGATCTGGACGACCGTCCTGTTCGCGAGATTGTTCCGTCGGGGCCAGTTCCGTCGGGCTCTGTTCTTGGCCAACGAACTGTCGAGACAGTCCAGGTGGCGTTCGCACGGCGATTTATGGCAGCTCAACGTGGCGACCTGCCACATCGTGTTGGGGGAACTCGATCAGGCCAGGCAGATCGCGGACCACATCGAGCCCAGAGGTTTGTCCTCCTTGGCCGGATGGGTCCTCCGCTGCAACCTTGCCGCTTTGCACCTCAAGATGGGCGATCCGAAAAGGGCGAAGGCGACCCTCGATGAGGCCGATGCGTCCACCGTGCCCGCCCCGGCCCGGCCCTACTACCTTGTCAATCGGGCGGCGGCGCTGGCCCTCATGGGGTGCTACGACTCGGCGTTGACGACTCTTGCGCAGCTCAGTGACCTCCGACCTCCAGAGGCTGTCTTGGCCTCAGCGCTCAGTCTGAAAGCCCACGTGCTGGTAGAGATGTCGGGTGACCTTCCAGCGGCGCTCGGGTTCTCCCAGGAAGCTGTCCGCCGCATCGGGAAAAAGGTCCGGGTTCAGCCTCAGATCCTGGTGACTCACGCCAGGATCCTTCTCGAGTCGACTGGCGATGAGAAGGC